>BNJU01004726.1_pt1 | contig 681400 bp, 926 predicted proteins | sample 8539281 | NCBI WGS metagenome assembly BNJU01 (sample SAMD00202456, study PRJDB9452) | human saliva metagenome | isolation source: human saliva | place: Japan
AAATTATTTAACTCGAATATTCTGAAAAATTTAGTACAAAGATTAACTTTGATTTCCAAAGCAATCATTTATAAATGAACCAAAGTACTCAAGAGATGTATTAACTTCATCTAACTTGCCACTGTATATTGGACATTCATTGACGCTAACGAGTGTCTATACATATCTATTTTTGTATTAGGATACTTTTTAAGGGTTTCTCTAAAGTTACTGCTGAACTCTGTAATTGAGGTGGTGGTGTTCTGTCTACATCAAATCCAATTATCTTTCTTGCCATACGTACGACATTAACTATCAAATCAACAAAAATCTACTGGATTATTTAATATTTCTGCTGGACTTGTTTAAACCTCTATACAATAATGTTACTTTTTACACTTGCTAACTCCATTATACTTGGATTTTTCTCCTAGGCGTTTGTCCGTTACTACATATGTTTATTCTCCTGTAGCTTTGTCTTTAAATTCCGAGACATATCCTATTTTTGTGATACTGTCTATCATCACAGGATCATTTTATTCCATATTTATTATATTCAGATATTGCTATATTCATTCTTTTGAAAACCACTATATTTATTCATTATTTAACCTCTCCAATAGCCTATCTAACTTACTTGAGTATCCCCCACCACCGCTTGTTAGGTTCCCATCTATTCCTTTTTACTAGAGTTTTTCTATATATAATTCTTTATCATTATTAATATAAATATCAAACATTATGCCACCCATCGGGTTGTGCTTAACTGAATCATAATCAACTTCATAGCTTTTTATTACTCCTTTTTTCAGTTAGAGCATCCTTTTTCTATATTTTTCAAACCTTCTTCTATAATCTTTTTCCCCTCTTCACTTTTTTACTACTTTTTGTCATTTCTTCTTTACTTGGAGTTCCTGTCATTTTACTACACCCTCCTATTAAAAACTACCATCAATGCTATTATTATACTAATTATCTTTTTCATTATACACCTCCTAAATATTTATTTATTATACTATATTTCTTTAAAAATTAAATTTTCGATTCAAACTAAAATAATACACATAAAAATATACAATATTCACAACTAGTTTTTCCTAGAAGTATAGCTAAAGTTATTCACTAAAGATTTTTAAAGAGTAAGATTAAGTTGATTGAAGGAGTTCCTTATGATTATAATAGTTTTTGATAATTTTTAGGTTACGCATTTTTGATTATGTCTAGGTTATTTGTTTCTAAATATAAGAATAATGAAAAGAGTTGGTAAGCATAGTAAAAATGCCAAGCAGCTTGAAGCTGTTTAGCATTTTATAGAGTTATTTTCTCACGCCCCGTATTTGACATAGAGCCTAATAAAGTTACGACTATAGTATATTATCTCAAAAACTCATCTTTTTCTATTGTTAGTCTTCCCATGTCATCTTTCGAGTAAAAAGTAAGTCCATAGTTTTTCCAATCTGTTAAAACGATATCTAACAGTTCATCTGATTTTTCTGTAAGTATTCTTTTGAGATATTATGCTTTTCTAAGAGTTCTCTCTGTTTTGGCTTGTCTTCAGTTAATGGAACATTTTCCCACGGAAAGTTACATTGTTTATCAATTTATGGGTATTTATATCATATAGATAGTTTATATCTAAATATACACCTTCGGCAATTAATGTTGAACTAATCACAAATATTTTCTTTTTATTATTAAAGTTTATTAAAGAAAATTCTATATTACTTCCATTAACTTGTTCTTTATAATCTAGTCTTGCAATTTCTATTCCTAGGTCATCTCTACGCACATATTTTTATCTGTGATATTATCTATAGATTTAATTGATAATATATTATAATATGAGTTATACATCTCTTCAAATACATTCTTTATTATTATTTTATGATAAGTATAATAACCTCCGATTAGCGTCAATATTATGATTAAGGTTACCCAATATTCATTTAGTCTCTTCATAAAAATCTACCTCTTTTCATAATAATTTTTAATAATCATTTTGATTATTTTTGGATGATTATAAAAATTAGCATTATTTTTCTCCAGCTTTATAAACATCATCCAATAGTTTGTTTATTTCTTGTTTTATTTCTTTTTCATACTTATTCTTTTTCTTCTTCTGTTGCGAGCCTACTACTCTTATCTCTACCTTGATCTATAGCGCTGTCAATTATACTCATATTCCTATCGAAAAATTATGAGATTGCGATACCCATTTATATATACAAATATTTCTTTGGTATTAGTAGGAGATTGAATAATGAATTTTGTTTCTCCTTTGGTTTCCAGCTTTGGAATTCTATCCATCATTTTCAAATCATAATCATCTACTTGATACCCTGCTTTCCTTATTTGTTCAGCGTATCTCGTTGTATTCATTAATCTATCAAGCTGTTCAACCTCGTTACCCTTATTGTTTTTCTCTTGTTAAGACTTTAGGAGCTTCTAATACATCATACAAAACGACTATTACTGGAGCTACCATAAATAGTAATATTACTTTGAAAAAAATCTACTCAACATTCTTAAATTTTACCTCTCTCTAAATAATCAAAAAGTCTTCTTGGTGTTTTTCTTTTGTTCTTTTTGTATATTCTGAAGATATGTATCTTTTAGCTATTGTATCAGTATTTACTATTCTTTCTACTGCTATTTTTTTCCTTGGTCATAATTACCATATCCATGTATTTTTATAAAACTCACTAACTCTATTTATTGTGTTATGTTTCACTCCAAAATTATATTGAGTCAACACCTTAAATATATCGTTTTTTATTTGCCTTCATCATAAGATTATAAGTATTTATCGCATCTAAATCTGAATTATAATCTGCATCATTACTATCTTGCTTGTATCAACTTCTCCTCTGTCATTTACTGGAGATACTGCCATTGCTTGCATTCCATTGTTTTGGTTGTCTTCTAAGGCAAGGATTTTTGTATTTACCTAAGCTAGGTCTTTACTTCGTCATATTTATAAACACCGCCTACATGAAGATTCGCATAAATATATTGTTTATTTTTATCTACATCATACACTATATTTGATAATAATTTATTCTTTTTCATCTGTATTAAACACTTTTAAATCTCCTAAATATTTTTATATCTACATTATCTATTTTCACATCCTCAGGTAGTATTCTTTCTCTTTTCTAACTCTTTTAAACTTATCTTCAGGACTAAGTCCTATCTCATCTATAGAATTGTTTAATTGTTCTTTTTCTTGATAAGTAAATCCCTGTTTTATATCTATCTTCTTTATTTATTTTTAAAAAGTCAATCTATAATAACCTGTCTCAATGCTTTTTAAATTCCAAAAATTCTATTGACTTTATATCATAATTTTGAGCTAGTCTTTTTCACTAAATTTTTTGTTGTTCTCTTGTGATTTCTTCTTTTCCACAACGTGAAATAGATACCGCTACAATTCCTACAACTAGCAAACTAATTGCCATTTTTATTATTTTCTTCATTTTCTATCTTCCATTGTTTTTATATCATATTTTTGAATAAAAATAGCGCGTTTTATTCTATTCTCGCTTAAAAATCTTATTGTAAATTTGCGCCATTTTCCTTGACTACGTTGCAGTTTCTTATGATAAATGCTTATACTCATGATTTCTAATCATATACTATCCTTTCCAATATTTTTATCTCTACATTACCATTACTTTTTTCTTATCTTTCTTTCAATTCGCTTTCCCCACTTTCCTCTATGTAATATGCTATACCTATATCCCTATTTTTACCAATATCATCAACTCGATACTTGACATATATTATCATTTATAGTTATATGTGAGTCCAAGATCGTGTTGAAAAATTTTGATCAAAACTTGCTGAATTCTATCTTTCTTATATCTTCACAATTTTCAATAGTGTACTCCGCCATTCTTTCTTGCTCTTGTCTTATTAATCTTTTTCTCTTCTTGGTGGCTTTTTAAACCAATGCATTGTACCTAACATCATACACAATATTACCATTGTAGTTAACGCTGATTTTTTTATGGCTTTTTCATTATTTTCCTCCTCTTTTTTATAATTATATCATATTTCTTGTCAAAAATAGAACTCCCAACTCCATCTATTGTTTTGAAATTCGTGTTCTATCTTACGCTATTACTATCTTGCTTGTATCGACTTCTCCTCTATCATTTACTGGAGCCACCGCCACTGCTTGCATCCCGTTGTTTTTGGTTATCTTCTAGTGCAAGGATTTTGTATTTACCTAGCTCCCCACCCTTTTTAATACTCCATTCTCAATTTCATAGGTTTTTCTGAAAAATGATAGTCTATATCTTTCATAATTAATTATCCTTTCTTATAAATTACTTGATATTTTTATATCAGCTCCTTTTAATTTATTTTTTCCCTTTCTTTCAATTTTTCCCTCTACTTCTTTTCTGTGTGATAAGTAGTTCTTATTTTCCCATTATCCCCAATACTTGATACATTATAACTCATATATATATCGCCATTTATTATTATATATGCATGCCAAGTTTGTGTAGAAAAATTTTGTTCAAAATTCATAAATTTATCTTTTTATATCTTCAAAGTTTTCAAGTGTATATTCTACCATTCTTTCTTGCTCTTGTCTTATTAATCTTTTTCTTCTTGGTGGCTTTTAAACCAATGCATTGCACCAAGCATCATACACAATATTACCATTGTAGTTAACGCGATTTTTATGGCTTTTTCATTATTTTCCTCCTCTTTTTATAATTATATCATATTTTTGTGAAAAATAGCCTGTTTATATTCTATTTTCTCTTAAAAATCATGTCGTAAAAATTGTATCTATTTCTATTGGCTATGTTAAAAAGTTTTTCTTTATATACCTCTTTAAATTTGTTTCTATCTACACTATGTTTTTTATTAGAGTTAAATAAATAGCATAGAAATTAATCTATTCTATGCTATCTGTAATAATTCTAATATCCTCTACTAAAAGGGACTTCTAAAGAAATTTCATTTTGTGTAATCGAGGTGTTTAAACTGTAGATTATAACAATGTAATGCTTGTCTTGCTATAAGGTCTTTTGTTCCTCCATACAGTTCATCTCCTAAAAGTGGATGACCTAAATGACTCATATGTACTCGTATTTGATGAGTACGCCCTGTAAATAATTTTAATTTTACCAAACTCACATTATTCTTTTCATCATACTTCTCTAACCAAACTTGTGTTTTGGCATAATCTCCATCTTCTGCAACACATCTGATTATAATACTATCCGCTTCTCTTTTTATATTGGCTTCTATAACTTGGTCAGCAACTTTTTCCTTTTGCAGTGCAAGATAAAAATTTATTTATGTCTATTTTTGTCAAATAGCGCATGAATATGACGATGTTTGGCGATTAAAACTAGTCCTGTAGTATTTTTTGTCAAGGCGAGTGACTATATGTGGAATAGTGACATAGTTATTATCATGAAAAATAAGTATTAACTATTTCTAAAAGCGAAGCATCTTCTTCATTTCTTGAAGGAATAGAAGGTAGATTAGCAGGTTTATTGACTACAAGAAAAATACTCATCTTCATAAATAATATCCAGATTCCCTTCTATAAAACGAACATGTTCGCTAAATTTTTCGCTTGGCAATGTTATTGTTACTTTGTCACCATTTTTTTCAAAATATAGCGGACATTCTCTTCTTTGTCATTTACCTTAATACTGCCATCATTATCAAATTTTATCCTTGTTAAAGTTTTTACGCGAGATGTTATTTTTCTAACAAAAACTCGCGTAAACATTGTTCTTTTCTGTTGTATAAGTTAATACTAAATTAGTCATTGCTAATAAACGATCTTTTACTCGTTGCCAAAAGCTATCATCGTTGTAACGAATAAACGAAATCTTTCTATCCTTTTGCTAAAGTAATTTGTAATTTTTGATATTGTTTCATAATTAAAGTGTAAATGGTCAACACTTATACGATGATTATCAGCGTTTATAGGTTTTATAGTTAATTCATCATCTTCTGATAAAATTAGAATTCCCTAATGTTCTGTAAACCAGATTATTTAATGCTGCGATCTCTGTAACTTGGTATACAGCTGATTGTGGATGAATTACAGCCCCACCAAGACTTTTGTTGTAAGCTGTAGACCCTGTTGGAGTACTTATGCATAAACCATCTCCTCTAAAACTTTCAAAAATGTACACCATTTATAAACTTTGACGCATAAGTCGTTCCTGTGTGATTATTTACGGTAATTTCATTTAGAGAATAATATTCTCCTATTAGTTTTCCATCTTCACAATATGCTTTTAATCTTAATATCGGATATTGCTCTATTTTCGGCTCTAGTGCCAACATATCAAAAATAATTTTTCAAAAATTCTGAGCTGAATAATCTGTATAGAATCCTAAATGCCCTGTATGTATAGATAGAAACTTTATTTTATCTAAGTTATCTATATGTTTATTAAAAAGTGCTAGTACTGTTCCATCTCCACCAATTGCAAAAACATAATCAGGGATTTTCAGTATCTTCTGTCATATTACTAGCAAGAAGAAATTCTTTTAACTTATTTCCAATTTTCACCGAAACTTCATCATCCCTTAATTCTATGCAAAATTTACCTTTTTAACATTTTTATCCTCTTTTGTTATTTTTCATAATTTTCTAACCAAACATCTGCGAAGTCTGGTGCTAATGCTCCTTGATTGTTATCTATCCATTCTTGCAGTTTATTAACATTATATTTCAATATTTTTATCAATCTTCTCCCCATAATTATAACGCACTTTGTTCTGATTATACTCATCTTCATCTAATAAGTAGTATTTACCATCTGGATATTTTTTTATATCAAGGTCATAGTCAATATATTTCACACCATCTACATCATAAGCAAATGGGCTACTTAAATTTGAATAATAATGTACGCCATCTTCCCTAAACATGCAAATTATATTAAACCAACTTTCGCTATGGAAATAAACTAGAGCAATCTCTTTTGTTACCCAAGTTCGTCCATCGCTTTCTGTAACCAATGTCCTATTATTTGCCAAAATTAAAACTTGTTCATCCGCTTCAAGAACAATGTTTTTATGCCAAATTCTATGTATAGAACCGTCATGTTTATAAGCAATTATTTTTACTACATCCCCCTTTTGGGGCTTTCCATCTATACATACTCTCCTTTTCACCATTTTATTCTTCATATCTTTTTATTATATCATAATTATTCCTTCTTATTCCACCTAATTATCTATTTCTCTCAATTATTTTTCAAAATTAAAAGAACTAGTTGTTGATTATTTAAGCATTTTTACAAAGCAAAATTATTCCTATATTTCACTTGTAAAAATAAAGCTTTATTTTCAGTAAAACAACTAATTCTTTATTTTCTTACCATGCATAGTTAGGTTCTTCACATGTTAGCATTGAATTCAATAACTTCTCTGGTGTTTCTATTTTAGCCCACCATATACACTATCTTGTACTTTAGGAGCTGGATCTAAATAATAAACATATTTTATATCAGAGCCATCTTCTGTTTCTATATAGCCGATTGCTGTAACATTATGTTCTCCCTTTAAACCTGGATATATTTTAGAAACATCCATTGTTAAATACATAGGATACCCATCCTTTATGTTTTTCTTTAATCTCTGCTTAAATAATGAAATTTCTTGTGCACTTTGCGTACCACCGACTACGACTTCTAAACGATAACCTGCTTGTCCCATAGCTGGGAATTCATATCCAAACATATATTTATTTAATACTCTTATAGCATCTTTATTATGTGTTCCAAAATGGTTCATAAGTCCCCATTTCTTTAGCTAATGTGAATTGATCTACATATACTCCGAGATATGATAAAATCATGCTAACACTAGTAGGAGCGCAATAATACCAAACTTTTTGTACTTGTGGTGTTACATTAGCCTAACTTTTTCTATTAGTTTCTTTTTGGTGTTTCTTTTACTTGAGACGTTTCATTATTTGGGGATTTTTCTCCATCTTGAGTCTTATTTATAACCTCATTATTATTAATATTATTTTTATCATTAGGATTATTTTCTTGACGGTTTACTTTATTATCTTCTTTTTATTCTCCTCCGTCTTAGGTGGAGCATCCTCTTTTTATCTATATTTTTTTACTACAACCACATAAAAACTAACAATTAATATCGCGTTTTAACAACAATTTTATAATTTTTCATCTGGTTCTCCCCCTTCTTTTTCCTACTATTATTTTTAGCATATTCTTTCCTTCTTAGTCTATTCTCATCCTAGACTTACTAGCTAGTTGAAGTTCGCAAAATTTTTAGAGAAAAACTAAATCTCTGTTGACAAAAACAAAATTTACTGTTATTCTATAAGTGTATATACTAGGGCTCTTTATATTCAGTTTGTCTTTGGGGTAATGTATGAGAAGAATTTTTGGTAGAAGATTTTAGGGATATTTAATCTTCCTCTGAAAAATACACTATTGAAGTAACTAAGCTGATATAATTTGCAAATACACCTACTAAAAGTTTTAGTAGGTGTTCCTGTTGATTAAACAAAAGTCAGATGATTTTTAGCTACTCATCTGACTTTTTATTGATTATATATGATACATGAGAATGTCTTAATCCTTTTTAGTGTAATTAAACGAACACCTGCTAGTTCCGAGTATCTTTTTATTATTCTAGATAGTGAAGTTAGCAAAAATTATTTAACAAGTTTATTAGTAGCAAATTTTCAGTATGAATCAAAAAGTTAATGAACGTTTTTGAATTAAAGACAAAGAAGGTAAGTCTTAATAATTTTTGACAAGACTATTAAACAATATAAAGATAAGTTTTTGGAAATTTTTAAAAATCAGATACATATAGCTTTTTAAAGATTAATGAACGATGTATGGAAAGTCTAAAGAATTTTCAAATACAGCTAAATGGCGGTATAGAAAGAGAGTATTTTTAGAAAAACCTTTTAATGAGTACAAATCAGAATACTTTTTCTAGCGAGAGATAGTTTCATTTAACATCTGAACTGGAAGAAATGATTGCTAATCATAAACAGCAAGAAATATAGATAACTATCAACAATATAGAAAAATAAACAAGTTCCATAATCTCTATAACAGTTTTTACTAATTATAAGATTATGGAACTTGTTCTATTTTAAGAATTATTCTTCATCTTTCTTAATGGCATTTTTAACACCTTCAATTGCACCTTCTACAGCATCTTTAGCATCTTCAGCAACTTCTTTAACTTTTGAAACTACTTTTTCTGTAGCTCCTTCTTTTTCTAATTTTTCATCTCCAGTTAACTTTCCTACACCTTCTTTTAACTGAACCTTTTAGCTTGGTCTAATTTTTCTTCTATTGACATAATAATACCTCCTGTTTTTAATAAAATTTATTCTTCATCTTTTTACAACATTTTTAACGCCTTCTATCGCACCTTCTACAGCGTCTTTTGCGTCTACAAAAACTTCTTTAACTTTAGAAGCTACTTTTCTGCAGTTCCTTCTTTTTCTAGTTTTTCATCACCAGTTAATTTTTCCTACACCTTCTTTAACTAATCCTTTAGCTTGATCTAATTTTTCTTCTATTGACATATAATACCTCCTGTTATAAAAGTTATTCTTCGTTATAACCAAAATATTTCTTTTTACTTCTTCTATAGCATTTTTACTGCTTCTCTCGCTTCATCGGCAATTTCTTTGATTTCTTCATCTGATTTTTCATCAACTTTAGATAAATGTTTATTTTTCCTGCCGATATACTAGAATCGGCGTTAGCACCATGTAAAATACCTCCTTTCACATAAAAATAGTAGTTTAAAAAACGGTAATTAGTATGATTAGTGATATACTAAAACAACCTATTTAATTAATTTTAAATCGTACTATTTTTGAAAAAGGCTATTTATTCTACCAAAAAGAATGATAACAACAATAACAATAACTGCACCTAGGATAGAAGGAACTAATGCCATTCCAGCTAACTTAGGTCCCCATGAACCAAATAGTGCTTGTCCCACAGAAGAACCTACTAATCCTGCAATGATGTTTTGCAATGATACCCATTGCTCCACCTTTTTAGTAATCCCTCCTGCAATAAAACCTATAAACCCTCCTACAATAATTGACCAAATCATATTTTTTACTCCTTTCCCGTTTATTTAGACATTTTATTATCTTAGTCGTTAGAATTAGACATAATAAGTAAATTTCTATCTACTATTACTGTATATCAATAAATGTTCAAAAGTCAAAGAAACCGCTCACAATTCTATTTTTAAAAGTTTTTATAATACATTATTTTGTATTTGTATTATCATATAGTATGGTAAAATTCAAATAAATATAGTAATGATTTGCATCTTAAGTAATTATCACGAAGATTATTATTTCAGTGATTAATAGAGGTTATAATCTGTGTATTAGCGCTGAAATAAATAAATATTTATAGGCCCTTTAAGATTAAAAATTTATTCGAAAGAAATGATAATGAAATTCATTACAAAAATATCCTATTTTTATTATTTTATATATAATTGTGTTGTAAAAATTATAATTTAACTAAAAACGGTAGAAAATTTTGAGGGAGGAGTAAAAGTGTATGAAATATAAAAACCCCATCATTTCAATGGAGTTTTAGAGACACTTTGGAGACACCCCAAAGTGTTTTATGTTATTTTTATAAGTCTATATATAAACGTCTAAAATACTGTTAAAGTAGGATTCGCAATTTCAGTTGCACTATTATTTTATTCGTAATCAATTACCCCTAGGGCTATTTTAGCATAACGTGACATTCTATCTTTTTGTCCACGCTGGCTCCCCAAACCATATTGACATCAACTTTTTCTATCTCATCAACACTCTAACTATAGCAGTTTCTACTTGTTCGATTATAACCGGTGCTAAAGGACATCCCATTGATGTTAATGTCATATCTACAATAGCATGCTTATTATCATCACTCATCTTAACATCATAGACTAATCCTAAATTCATAATATCAATCCCTAATTCTGGATCAATTACATTTTCTAAAGCCTCTATAACTCTGTCTTTTAAAGTTTCCATTTTTTCCTCCTGTTTAAAAACCCTTTATACTTATTTCAGCTACTCTTTTTATTTTATTCCTAAAAATCTGTAGCCAACTCCTTTTATACTCTTCTTTAATATAGTTACCCAGTTGAACTATATGTTGTTCTGTTCTTTTCTAATCATACCTATCTTTTATGTCAAAGTTAGATGTGTCATCTAATCTTAGTATATCTAACCTATATCCTTGTAAACGTCCTTTTGGAGTCTGTAACTTTTCTAAACTCTAGTCTCTTAATATCACGTAGAGGTTCAAAATTAAACACGCCTTTTATAAACAATTATTGAATCTTTATAGATTAAAACTTTAAGACCTTCATCTAGGTACTGCGCTTCACGCAAAAGAATATCCAAGTCTCTTTCTGTTTCAGGAAATTAATAAATAGCTCTTCGTATTCACTACGAGCATGACGAATTCTTCTTCTTATTGAAAATATTACACCTATAGTTATAGCTGATAAAACAAACGGTACTCCTATAGTCATAACATAATATCCCCATCCTATTGGTTTCAAGTACATATCAGAATAGAATGGTTTTTCTTTCAACTTATTTGTATAAGCATCTTTATTGTCTTTAATCCCAACTTCGGCAATAATCTGTTTTTACACGTTCTCTTATTAAACTACTCTTTTGAACTGATTCTACAAATTTGTGTCTTAGCTCAGGTGTGATATTTACTTTTCTACTACTGCGTCTTCCATAAGTAACTTCTGGAATAGCATCAATACGTTTGTAAATATTTTCACTTGATAAATTAGTCAGTTTCCCATCTTGTAGTTTTTCGACCATCAAGGAATTTTTCTAATTCTTTTTCTGTAGCTTTTAGCATTATAAAGCCCTCGCTCATAGTCGACTAAATAAAATTTTTCACCTTCTTTGAGCTTTTCATCAACTATATTTTGTTCTTCTATAGCTACAACTTTTTTATAATTGAGTAACCAGAATCTCCAGAAAAGTCGTCTCCTTCTTTATATAATGTTTCAAACTCCTAAAACTATTTATCGAAGCAACGATAAACACAAAAACTTACTACAAACAATATTATAGCTATTATAATCGAAAACTTTCGATCCTCGTATATAACTTTTTTCTCATTTTTAACCCATCTTCTATCTTCTAAAAATTATTTTTATTAGGATTTTCTATTATTACCGCTCCATTTGGAGTTCCTGAAATACATAAATCGCACATATTTAAGAATAATCCATGTTCAACTACACCAACAATATCAGCCAACTTGTTCTTCACTTCATCTATATCGAAACCATAACCTCAGATGTAAATCTACAATATAATTATGGTTATCAGTTACTAAAGTTTTTCCATCTTTTAGGCGCAATACTGGATTTAGTCCTAATTTTTCCATTTTTCTAATAGTATGGCTATATCCAAATGGTAAAAATTTCTACAGGCAGATTAAAGTTTCCCAATTTTTCTACATCTTTACTTTTCATCAAAAATCCAGATTATTTTTTCGGCAATATCCGCAACTATTTTTTCTCTAAATAGTGCAGCTCCACCGCCTTTTATCGCGTTGAAGTTTTTTATCAATCTCATCTACACCGTCAACAGCAAGGTCGATATGATCTATCTCTTCTAGTTCCTTAATAACAAGACCCTAAACTTTTGCTAGTTCTACCGTTTGAATCGATGTTGATACCATCTCATATTCAAACCTTTCTTTTACTTTTTCAGCTAACGCATGAACAAAGTAAAACACGGTAGAACCTGTCCCAAGACCTACTATCATACCATCCTTCACATAATTAACAGCTTCTTTACCAACAACTTCTTTTAAATTCATTTTTCGTTCCCCTTTTAATGATTTGTATATTTATTTAATATTATTTATACTCTACCAACTTGTAATTTTTCTTACCACGTCTCACAACTGTAAAACTATCTTCAAGACGTGAGCTGTTATCTATTGTGAAAGCTAAATCAGTAACTTTGTCCCCATTTATAGAAATTGCTCCGTTATTTACGTCTTCACGCGCTTGGCGTTTAGAAGTAACTACACCACTTTCAACTAGGAAATCTACTATATCGATATCCTCTTTTGGTAATTGAGCTTTTGGCATACCTTTTTACAGCTACTTTTAATTCATCAAGAGTTAGTTCTTTAATATTTCCCTGAGAATAATGCTTTAGTGATATTTAAGGCACCTCTAAAAGCCGCTTCACCATGTACAATTTTTACTAACTCTTCTGCTAAAGCTTTTTGAGCAAGACGTAAGTGTGGCTCTTTTGCCAAGCTTTCTTCTAGTTTCTCAATTTCTTCTTTTTCTAAGAATGTGAATTTTTTAATTGCTGAGATTGTGTCATTATCAGCAGTATTGAACCAGAATTGGTAAAACTCGTAAGGCGTTGTTTTTCTGGATCTAACCATGCTGCTCCACCTGTTGATTTCCCAAATTTTGTTCCATCTGATTTTAGCATTAGCGGAATAGTAAATCCATACGCTTCTACATCACCGCGAAGTTTACGCATAATTTCTAGCCCTGTAGTAATGTTCCCCCATTGATCCGATCCACCAAGTTGCATTTTTACCCCATGATGTTCATTAAGATAAGCATAGTCAATACCTTTGTAATAAGGTATAACTAAATTCTGTAAATGACAATCCATTTTCTAAACGACTTGATACAGAGTCTTTTGCCAACATATAATTAACATTGATTAGTTTCCCATAATCTCGTAAAAACTCAATCATAGACATTTTTCCTAACCAATCACCATTATTTACAAACTCGATATTTTCATCTCTCTAAAAATATTACGCAGTTGATTTTCTAATTTTTAGCATTTTCTGCAATAGTTTCTAAACTTTTGTAATTGGCGTTCTTCACTACGTCCTAGAAGGGTCTCCAATAATTCCAGTTTCCCCTCCAACTAAAACTACTGGCTTATGTCCATGTGCATAAAATCTTTTTAATGTAAAAATGGTAATAAATGCAACATGAAGAGAATCTCCTGTAGGATCTGTTCCACAATAAATTGATACACTTTCCGTTTCTAATAGTTTTTATTCCTTCTTCATCAGTTTGTTGATATACTAAAATCTCTATATTTTAGTTCTTCTAACAAGTTACTCATGCTAACCTCCTTGTTTCTTTCATACGTATGTTTCCATTATATCACAATTTAGCTATTTCTTTGATAGTTTTTCACTATTTTTGACTATAAAACTTTATCATTATTATGATTTAATTTAGAGTTTTCTCAAAAAAATATGATATAATGTAGTAAAATATGTAACCAAGGGGATTTCTATGAAAAAGAAGATTAGAACTTCATTTCTTAGGATTTTTATTAATACTTGCTATTTTCATTAGCTTTTGGAGCTGGGATAGCTCTTGGTTTTGTCGGAGGATTAGTCAAAGATCAGCCCGTTTTTAGATCAAAAAAGAAATGAAAGAACAAATTAATAATATTAGTAAAAATAGTGAAGTTTATTTCGGTACTGGTGAAAAAAATTAGGTACCCTTAACTCTGAGCTTATTGAGAAAAACTGTAAATTATGAAGACTTAGGTGAAAATGTTAAAAATGCGACTATTGCTAGTGAAGACTCTGATTTTTACTCTAACAATGGCGTTGAAATATTCGGATTAATCCGCGCTGTTTATAGCGAAATTACCGGAGCTCATACTAGTGGGGGTAGTACGATAACTCAGCAGCTCGTTAAGAACCAATTATTAGATAATTCTCGTTCTTACGAAAGAAAAGCGAAGGAAATTTTATTAGCCTCTAAGGGGTTGATAATCACTTTTCTAAAAAGAGATTCTTGAAAACTATTTAAATGTTGCTTCCTTTGGGAAGAATAGTTTAGGGCAAAATATTAGTGGAATAGAAACTGCTGCACAAGGTGTTTTCGGCATCCGTGCCAAAGATTTAAACATCGCTCAAGCAGCTTATCTTGTTGGTTTTGTTCAATCACCATATAGTATATACTCCTTTTTGATAATGCAGGTAATATTGGGCCAGATGAAGAACTACAAGCTGGTATAGAACGTCAAAAATATGTTTTTATCGCGAATGAAAGCAAATAACTTTATCAATTCTTCTCAATACAAAGAAGCGCTTGATTTTTGACATTAAAGGATCTTTTACTAAACAAAAAGTTGAAGAATATACTGAATACCCTTACATTCGTGACGAAGTAACAGCATCTGTTGCAGAAATCTTAGCTGAACAAACAGCAGTTAAAAATAATAAACTCCAACAATTTAGAAATAACGCTACTTATCGAGGCAGAATTAATCGAAAAAGTAAAACTAAATTTATTACTGGTGGTTATAAAGTAAAAACAACTTTAGATAAAAAGCTTTATGATAAACTTCAAGAAACGAAAAACAATTTGAAAGTTATCCAGCATCTTATCAAAACGGAACAACTTATCCATTAGAAATTGGGGCTTCAGTTATAGAAAATGATACTGGTAAAAGTCTTAGCCTTTATCGGTGGAATGAATTATAAAAACAACAGCTAAATCATGCTACTCGTACTAAACGTTCTCCAGGTTCTTCAATCAAACCGTTATTAGTTTATGGACCTGCTATTGATAAAAGGATATATTACTCCAAATTCAACTATCCTAGATAAACGATTTAATTATTACGGTTGGACACCAGAAAACTTTACAAGAACTGAATATGGTTATATTTCTGCAAGAAAAGCACTTGCTCAATCACTTAACTTATCAACAATTAGATTATATTCAGCTTTTTGTAAATGAAGATCCTGTAAAAAGAGTATCTTGAAAAAATGGAATTAAAGGTATGACAGAAACAGATCATACATCTCTTGCTGCTTCTATCGGTGGGATGAGTTATGGAGTTTCTGTAATGGAAAATACTAGTGGTTTCTCTACATTTGCTAATATGGAGAACACAAAAAGCCTATATCATAGAAGAAATTCGTAACAATGATAATGAAATAATCTATCAAGCTAATCACACACCTATTAGAGTTTATAATGATTCTACAAGTTACTTAATTTTAAATATGCTTAATGATGTAATTAATGCAAGTTACGGAACTTCTGCTGATATAGCTAAACAACTTAACTTCAGCAGTAAAAACTTATTTGTAAAAACAGGAACTTCTGAATATTATAAAAGATCTTTGGGTTGTTGGTGGTACGAAAAATATTACCGTCGGTGTTTGGAATGGTTACGATAAACCAGCTACTGTACCAAGTTATGACTATGCTCATAGGTCTTGGACTGCAATAATGAATGCTATTTATAGCTATGATAGTAAGCTTGTTTCACCAGATGTAGCCTTCACTAGACCAAATTCTGTAATAGATTTCTCTATAAATCCTTACAATAACGCAAAAGGTTCTGTATCCGATATGATTCCTAATGGTTTTGTGGAATTAACTAAGGAAAAAAATTCTTGCGAAACTTGGATTTAGCATTGATAAAGATTTAACCTTTGGAGAGCCAAAAATCTATTATGGAAAAATAACAAAGACAAAGATGATAAAGATAAGAATGAAGAGTCTCATAGTCATTCATCTCATGACGACTCTGATGACTAATTAAACATAAAAAGAAAGACTTTATAGGTCTTTCTTTTTACCTCTATCCTTCTAATACATCATACATAGCTGTTAAATCATGTGCATCAGCAACTTCTGCCCAACCTTCAATATCATCTAACTCTTTTGCATGAGTTATCGTATATATCGCTTTTTGGTTAACGTATAAAATTCTTGCAGTGGTTTTATTAATTTCTTAAAAGCTAGTTACCGCCCCACCACCTAAAGCTTCTTCAAACATTGATTGAGCTCTCTTTCCATCTTCATTATTTATAACATCTTCTAAAATAATGCCAGAATGGGCAGGTATACATATAATTATAAACGCCTTAAAAAAGTACGATACGCTTTTTATATTTTTCATTTTCCTTCTTCTTTATTGGTCCAACGACGCAAGCTTGTTACCTGGTTTTTGTATAGGATCTTTTATCTCAGAAATTAAAAATGCAACAAATTCATCAGCAATTTCTTTTTCCTTTTTCCTTTACTAAATCTGGAGTAAATCCTTTTTCTAATAACCTATTATAAAAATCTCCAAAAATTCTATCCAATTCGTATGTATCTTCTTCGGTTAAAAATCTTCCGGGGACAAATGTTTTTAATACCGGAGAAATTCTATAGTTTTTCCTACATTCAAATGTCCCTACTGTCATATTTAGCGATTGAACAAAATCATTTTTCTTAGATAATTATAAATATGATGTCATCTTTAGCATAATAATTCTCGGTAAATTCTTGAAGTTTATTTGTCTTTTTCTAAATCTTTTTCTAAAAAGTATGCTTCTAACTTCTTATTATATCTTTTATCGTATTTACGTAGTTGTTTTTAATTGTAGTAACGCCGTATTGTAAGTATAAACTCGTTGAAAGGTTTTTCTTAATAATTCTACTGTTATAGCCAAATGGCCACCTAAAGAATGACCAGCTGCAACTTTATAACATGTATCAAAATTAGGTATCTTTTTCTTAAGAAATTTCAAAATGCAAATGCAGAATCAATCTGACTAGTATTCTCTCCTGAAACTATTCCTGTATAATTGTAAAAAACCAATCACTCATATCATCAGCTCGGTTCCTCGAAAAATTACCAACAGTTCATTGTACTTCTCCAAATAAATAGCTGTTGCTTGAAAACCATTTTTTGCAAGTTTGGGGAGTCGATAGACCACAATTATAGACTACTATATCATCTATTTTTCTCACCTGTAACATCTTGAATAATTCTTTTTATTTTATATTCAGCCGTGCTTTGCTTCTTATTTCCTTTTATCAAATACTCATACCAAGCTAACTTTGCTAAAAGTAACGGATTATGGAAAAACGTAAAAACATATTAATCCCTCTTCTCTACAATTTTTCTCTAGTTCTTTTTATATTATATCATAAAAATATATTCAGTAAAACAATAGAGTCTAGATTTTTTTCTAGACTCTGATTATTATTCTTATACATTAAATCTAAATAGCATTATATCGCCATCTTTAACTTCGTATTCTTTTTCCTTCAAGACGAACACGTCCAGCTTCTTTTGCTTTTTACCATGCTTCCATATTCTAATAGGTCGTCGTAACTTACAGTTTCTGCACGGATAAATCCACGTTCAAAATCAGAGTGAATAATTCCAGCACATTCTGGCGCTAACATTCCTTTTTTGAAAGTCCAAGCACGTACTTCTTGAACACCAGCAGTAAAGTATGTCGCAAGACCTAATAAACTATAACTTGCTTTTAATAAGTTTATCAAGACCACTTTCATCTATTCCTAATTCTTCTAAGAACATTGCTTTTTTCTTCATCTTCAAGAGACGCCATCTCTTCTTCGATTTTTGCGCAAACCACGATTACTTGGCTTCCTTCGTTTGCTGCAAATTCGCGAACACTTGCTACGTGTTTATTAGCGTCAACGTCTAGCAAATCATCTTCACTAACGTTTGCTACATAAAGCATCGGCTTCATAGTTAATAGGTGTAGAGTTTTTAGCGATTTTTGTTCTTCTTTATCTAATTCTAAAAAGACGCGCTGGTTTTTCTTCTTTAAGAATATCGCGTACTTTTGATAATACTCCAAACTCAGCCATAGCATCTTTATCTTTTTGTTTGGCTTGCTTTTCGACACGTCCTATGCGTTTTTCTACACTTTCAAGGTCAGCTAAAATCAACTCTAAGTTAATTACTTCAATATCATATAATGGATCAACGCCACCCGCAACGTGTGTAATATTTTCATCTTCAAAACATCTAACAACTTGGCAAATTGCATCTACTTCACGGATATGACTTAAAAATTTATTTCCTAGTCCTTCACCTTTTGATGCACCTTTTACAATACCAGCGATATCAGTAAATTCGAATGATGTCGGTACTGTTTTTCGGTTCTACTAATTCTGTTAATTTATTTAATCTATGATCAGGGTACTTCTAATCCCAACATTTGGATCAATTGTTGCGAATGGATAGTTTGCTGCTAGGGCTCCTGCTTTTGTTATTGCATTGAAAAGTGTACTTTTCCCTACGTTTGGTAATCCTACTATTCCGGCTGTTAATGCCATAGTAATAATCACTCCTTTTCTCTTTATTATTTATATATTGAAAAACAAATATTCTTTATTTTTCTAAAACATTTAGGGCCTTCACCTACTCAACTATCCTATTATACCATAAAAACTATATCTTAGCATTTAATATTATATTATTTAAATTATTTTTACAAATTATCGTTAATTTTATACATTAGTATCTCAAAAAGATAGTAACTATTATAAAAATGCGTACTTTACAAAAAATATAGTTTAGTAGGTAAACTATATTGTAAGATATAAATATATCTAATAAATTGTTAGGACGGTGCTAATAATGAAAAACTACAACTCAAATATTAAACTTGGTATCGCAAGTCTTAATGTAAAAGATTTGGAAAAACAAACTAATTTTTATAGACATATTATGGGAATGGCGGTGTTGGAGGAGATAAGGACTTCGTTCTTTTAGGTACTTCAAATAAGACTCCGCTTCTTAAACTGCAAAAAAACTGCTCATAAATTTGTGAATTCTTACGGATTATATCATATTGCATATCTAGTTCCAACTGAACAAGATTTAGCAGATATTCTTAAACATTTTGCAACGTCCAAAAACTATGTTAGAAAAGGTGGGGCTGACCACGGTTACTCTAATGCTATTTATTTGAGTGATGCTGAGGGAAATGGTATTGAAGTATACTATGATAAAGACGAAAGTTTTTGGGATGAGACGTCCTGATGGAACTATCGTCGGCATTACCGAGAGATTAGACGCAGACCATTTACTTGATATCTCTAAAACTATCTCCCCATATGAATTACCCGCTGACACTATTATCGGGCATATTCACCTAAGTGTCCGTGATTCTAAAGTATCATCTGCATTTTATCAAAAGTGTTTTAAACTTTTTGAGATAAATTCACAGTGCCATCTGCAAGTTGGATTGCCCATGGAGATTATCACCATCATCTTGCTGTAAATAATTGGGCAGGTAATAGCTTGAATGATGAGACAAAAAGATTTTCCTGGATTAGCTTATTTCGAAATTATCGTAACAGATAAAGATGAATATCTAAAGCTTATTCAAAAATATTAAAAGCAACTAATACTACTATAAGAAAAAGAAACTGAGGATGCTATATTTATAAAAGATCCTAATGGAATTGAAGTAAGATTAATAAAAAGCATTTAATTAAAGTGTCTAAAAGGAGAACGGCTCGCCAATTGGCGAGCCATATAATATGAAAAAATATTATTAAGTTTTGGTATAACTATATTATAGTATTGCTACTTTACATATACTTTAATCTATAATTAAAGTTTACTTAAAAGTTATTTTTAATGAAGACACGGGAATAATTACTCTAAATTAAAAAATAAACAACCTAGCTTTATTAACTAAGTTGTTCATTGCTAAAATCTATTCCGATTTTTCTCAATTATTATTTTTATTAAAAACTCGTCTTGGCATCATAATATTATTATCACACTTTAGACATTTTATTTTTAATATCTGCTCCCATGCGTGTGATTTCCCATCTATTTGTACCACATGGATGTTGCTTTTTCATCTCTACTATATCACCCTAAGCCATAATCCATACTTCTTTCCTCCTATTTCTCATCTTTTCCTTTAAGCCTATCTTTGAAAACATTATAAAAATCCCGACGTAACATAGTTTCTATGCTTGAATTTTTCCTGCTTTTTGCCTTACCGACAATTGTTATATAAGCTATATTATCTTCTATCTTGTCAATTGCATCTAACCTTAACTTATCATGTTTTGTATAAATAAGATTTATAAGCATCATTGTTATTAGTAGAGTCTAGGATAGATTGTACTTCATTTTTCTAAATCCTCTATTGTTGTTTCTATATTAATTGGAAACTCACAGATTGCTAGATTATAAGTCAATGAGTAATTGATAACTTGATTAATTGTACCATTAGGAATAAAATAAATCTCTCCACCTTTAGAGCGAATTTTTGTCGAGCGCAACCCAAGAGAAAGGACACTCCTTCCGCAATAAATGCCGCTTGATTATAAATTTTTACATTATCTCCAACATCAAACTGTCCTTCAAGAATTATAAAAATCCAGAAATAATATCTTTTACTAAATTTTTGAGCACCAAAACCAATAGCGACAGAAGCTATCCCTGCACTTGCAACTATACTAGTTGTATTCACTCCTACAGTTGCTAAAAATTTGGAAGAAAGCAATAAAGTAGACCGTGTATCTAACCGCACTTTTTACAAGTTTATGCAGAGTCTCTGATCTTTTTCGTTAAACTTAATGCTGAATTTTTTGTTGGCATTGTCCCTTGTTGTCATTATATAATCTATAATTTTGTTTAGGATTCTCACACCTATTATTGCTACTACAATTATTATAACTATTAATAATGCTTTTTTCTAAAATATTAAGCCAAAGATCCATATTATGGAATATGTTTTTATCTTTTTCTCTAATAAAATTCATACGCTAGTCCTTAAATAATGCTATAATTCTTTTCGAATTCATCATTATCTTTAAATTCTATTTCTATTTTACCCTTTTTATTACGATTTTTGTTTAATCGTAACAACTGTTCCAAGACGTTTTTAAGATATTTTTCTTGTTCTTCTATAAAAATATCTTTCGCTTTTTACTTTTTAGTCGTTTTGAGTTTAGTCAGATTATTAATATACTCTTCTAGTTCACGAACAGACATCTGACGTTCTTTAACGCGATTACACACTTCAATCATAGCCTTTTTAGTTTTTAAGCGCTAATAATGTTCTTGCATGCGCAGCACTAATTATGCCTTTTTCAAGCTCTGTTTTTATCTCTGCTGGTAATTTTAAAAGGCGTAGGCTATTAGCTATATATGGACGGCTTTTCCCAAGTTTTTTAGCAAGCTCTTCTTGAGTAAGGTCCATCTTGTCCATTAGATTTTTATAACTTTCTGCTTTCTTCTAACGACGATAAATCTTCACGTTGTAAATTTTTCTAGAACGGCGAAAAATCATCATCTCTTCGTCGCTCATCTCTTTTTATAATAGCTGGTATAGTTTTTACCTAAAAGCTCAAAAAGCACGGAAGCGTCGTTCTCCAGCGATAATATAATATCCTTTTACTGCTTTTTAACAACTATCGGCTGTAATAATCCATTCTTTTCAATAGAATCTTTTAATTCATCTAATTTTTCTTCGTTAAAAACTGTACGTGGTTGATATGGATTTTTGATTTCTTCTAGCGGAATTTCCACTACTTTTATCACTATCTTCTACTAATTCTATGTGCTCAGTAGCAAAAATAGCATCTAGTCCACGTCCCAATCCTTTTCCTAACTTTTTAGCCACGTTCAATCACCTCTTTAGCTAATGATAAATATTGTTTTGCTCCATTAGAATTTTTCGCGTATTCTATAATTGGTTCCCCAAAACTCGGCGCTTCACTTAGACGAACAGTTCTAGAAATAACTGTTTCGAATGCTTTTCCTTTGAAATGCTCACGCACTTGCTCGCCTACTTGATTAGAAATATTTGTGCGGCTATCTGTCATTGTAAGTAGAACTCCAAATATATCTAATCTAGAATTAAGATGTTTACGAACTATATTAAATGTATTCATCAGTTGGCTAAGACCTTCAAGAGCATAGTACTCTGTTTGAACAGGGATAATAACCCCATCAGCAGCCGTAAGTGAATTCAAAGTAATTAATCCTAATGATGGTGGACAATCTATTATTATGTAGTCATATTTTTCTTTTTATATCCGCTATTGCATTTTTCATGCGTTGTTCACGGCTAATCGCAGATACTAATTCTACCTCTGCACCTGCTAAAAGCAATACTAGAAGGTACAATGTCTAAATTCTCATAAGCAGTTTTAATAATAACGCTATTAATATCAACTTCATCTACTAAAATATTATAGATAGATTGTTCTAGACCTGCCTTATCTATTCCAACACCGCTAGTAGCATTAGCTTGCGGATCAGTATCTATAAGCAACACTTTCTTTTTAAGATGTGCTAAAGATGCTGCTAAATTTATTGAAGTCGTAGTTTTACCTACTCCCACCTTTTTGGTTACATATCGCTAAAATTTTCATCGTTCTCCTCTTTCTTCAAATAACGAGGAATAGTTACTTTTATAACTATATTTTCCATATTTTTCTTCTTCCTCTTTATTTAAATCTATTCCATATTTTTTTCTTCTAATTTTGCTATTTCTTTTGTTAATTTAATTACTAATTTCTGTGCATCGTAATTAGCATTTCCAGATGCAGGTTTAACATCTTTTTGATTTTTAAATATGTATCTATTTTTCTTCTGTTTGCGAAACATTTTAAATTTTGTGATAAAATTTGTGATAAAATCTTTTCTTGAGCAGATTCATCTAATTTTACCATTGCTCGTCCGTGACGTTCTGTTATCTTTTTCGAATTAATTGCTTCTATTACTTTTTACTTAATTTTAATAAACGCAATTTATTAGCAACCGTCGCCTGAGTTTTTACCTAATGATTTTGCAAGTTCATCTTGTGTTAATTTATTTATACGCAATAACTCTTGATAAGCATGTGCTTCTTCTATTGGCGTTAACTCTTCTCGTTGAATATTTTCTATAAGGCTAGTGTCGCCATTTGTTCTTTCAGTTAATTCTTTTTACTATAGCTTTTAGTAGTCGCATGCTGTAAGTATTTTATAGCACGAAGACGACGTTCGCCAGCTATTAACTCATAGAATCCATTCCCTATATCCCCTAACCGTAATAGACTGTAATAAGCCATTTTGTTTAATAGATTCCGCTAGTTCTTTTATTTTTTCTTCTGTAAATTCATGTCGTGGTTGATATTTATTTGGTACTATTTTTATCTACTAATATTTCTCGTAGGACATCATCATCTGAAATACCAACTTTTTCAGCTCTCTGTGTTAAATCATATAATTTACTAAATGGTTTTTACACTTTCTATCATATTTTACCTCCTATTAGTAAACATTACACTAATACAATAACATATATATGTTTGTTTGTCAAAAATATTTCCCTAATAAATTTTATCTACTAAGGCTAATTACATTGCATTCTTAGGATTATTTCCCTAAATCACTAAAAATTTCAGAGTATAAAAAATAGTCAAGGAGAGGTTATTTATTCTCCTTGACTACAATGCGGACTATATGTTTAATTTTTAAAAATATAATTTATTGAATAAAGACTAAAAAGATGTAATCATAAAGATTACATCCATCTGAACAGGGACGGCAGGAATCGAACCCACACCAAAGGTTTTGGAGACCTTTGTTCTACCGTTAAACTACGTCCCTAAATGGTGGGAAGAAGTGGATTCGAACCACTGAACCCTAAGGAGCGGATTTACAGTCCGCCGCGTTTAGCCTCTTCGCTATCTTCCCTATATAAAAAAATGCCGGCCAGAGGACTTGAACCCCCGACCTACTGATTACAAGTCGTTGCTCTCACCAACTGAGCTAGGCCGGCAACATGGTGCCTCGAGACAGAGTCGAACTGCCGACACATGGAGCTTCAATCCATTGCTCTACCAACTGAGCTATCGAGGCAAGTATTAATTTTTACATAAAAATGGCGGTCCCGACGGGAATCGAACCCGCGATCTCCTGCGTGACAGGCAGGCGTGATAACCGCTACACCACGGGACCTAATATAAAAAATTGCGGGAGATGGATTTGAACCATCGACCTTTGGGTTATGAGCCCAACGAGCTGCCAGACTGCTCCATCCCGCGATAATAAAAATGGAGGAGGAAAGGGGATTCGAACCCCTGCGAGCTTTTACACTCCTGTCGGTTTTCAAGACCGATCCCTTCAGCCGGACTTGGGTATTCCTCCTTGATATGGTGGACTCTGCAGGACTCGAACCTGCGACCGATCGGTTATGAGCCGATAGCTCTAACCAACTGAGCTAAGAGTCCGTGTTCCTTTAGAATTCACTAAACATTATTGGTGGCGGCAGAGGGGATCGAACCCCCGACCTTACGGGTATGAACCGTACGCTCTAGCCAGCTGAGCTACGCCGCCAATAAAGGCTTAAATTCAATTTAAAAATGGTGGAGCCTAGCGGGATCGAACCGCTGACCTCCTGCGTGCAAAGCAGGCGCTCTCCCAGCTGAGCTAAGGCCCCATAATAAATTATTTTCAATGGTCGGGAAGACAGGATTCGAACCTGCGACCCCTTGGTCCCAAACCAAGTGCTCTACCAAGCTGAGCTACTTCCCGAGGTTTTTAAATGGCGCGCCCAAGAGGAGTCGAACCCCTAACCTTTTGATCCGTAGTCAAACGCTCTATCCAATTGAGCTATGGGCGCTAATATAATGGTGCCGAGGACCGGAATCGAACCGGTACGGTATTGCTACCGCAGGATTTTAAGTCCTGTGCGTCTGCCAGTTCCGCCACCCCGGCACTATATTAACTATTGGAGCGAAAGACGGGTTTGAACCCGCGACCCTCACCTTGGCAAGGTGATGTTCTACCCCTGAACTACTTTTCGCGAATATTAGAATGGTGCGGGTGAAGGGAGTCGAACCCCCACGCCGTGAGGCGCTAGATCCTAAGTCTAGTGCGTCTGCCAATTCCGCCACACCCGCAAAAGAATGGTGAGCCATGAAGGACTCGAACCTTCGACCCTTTGATTAAAAGTCAAATGCTCTACCAACTGAGCTAATGGCTCTAAATTTAAATGGTGCCGGCCAGAGGACTTGAACCCCCGACCTACTGATTACAAGTCAGTTGCTCTACCAACTCGAGCTAGGCCGGCATAAATGGTGGAGGTTAACGGGATCGAACCGCTGACCCCTTGCTTGTAAGGCAAGTGCTCTCCCAGCTGAGCTAAACCTCCGAAATTGCCTGGCAACGTTCTAGTCTTGCAGGGCGTAAACCCAACTACATTCGACGCTAAAGAGCTTAACTTCTGTGTTCGGTATGGGTACAGGTGTGTCCTCTTCGCTATCGCCACCAGACGAAAACTTCATACATATATTATATCATCTTTTCTTTGCTTGTCAACAAATTTCTTCAGAACTTCACTTGATTAAGTCCTCGACCTATTAGTTTTAGTCAGCTACATGTGTTACCACACTTACACTCCCTAACCCTATTCTCCTTGTCGTCTTCAAGGGGTCTTAATATCCGTGGGAAATCTCATCTCGAGGGGGGCTTCATGCTTAGATGCTTTCAGCTCTTATCCCTTCCGTATTTAGCTACCCAGCTATGTACACTGGCGTGACAACTGGTACACCATTGATACGTCCATCCCGGTCCTCTCGTACTAAGGACAGCTCCTCTCAAATTTCCTACGCCCACGACGGATAGGGACCGAACTGTCTCACGACGTTCTGAACCCAGCTCGCGTACCGCTTTAATGGGCGAACAGCCCAACCCTTGGGACCGACTACAGCCCCAGGATGCGATGAGCTGACATCGAGGTGCCAAACCTCCCCGTCGATGTGGACTCTTGGGGGAGATAAGCCTGTTATCCCCAGGGTAGCTTTTATCCGTTGAGCGATGGCCCTTCCATGCGGAACCACCGGATCACTAAGTCCTGCTTTCGCACCTGCTCGACTTGTAAGTCTCACAGTCAAGCTCCCTTGTGCCTTTACACTCTGCAAATGATTTCCAACCATTCTGAGGGAACCTTTGAACGCCTCCGTTACTCTTTGGGAGGCGACCGCCCCAGTCAAACTGCCCACCTGACACTGTCTCCCGGTCTTTGCCGAGGGTTAGAATTTCAATACAGCAAGGGTAGTATCCCAACAGCGCCTCCTCATACACTGGCGTGCATGATTCCTAGGCTCCTACCTATCCTGTACATACTGCATCAAAATTCAATATCAAGCTACAGTAAAGCTCCATGGGGTCTTTCCGTCCTGTCGCGGGTAACCTGCATCTTCACAGGTACTATGATTTCACCGAGTCCATCGTTGAGACAGTGCCCAAATCGTTACGCCCTTTTCGTGCGGGTCGGAACTTACCCGACAAAGGAATTTTCGCTACCTAGGACCGTTATAGTTACGGCCGCCGTTTACTGGGGCTTCAATTCATACCTTCGAGTTACCTCTAAGCACTCCTCTTAACCTTCCAGCACCGGGCAGGCGTCAGCCCCTATACTTCACCTTTCGGTTTTTGCAGAGACCTGTGTTTTTGTTAAACAGTCGCTTGGGCCTATTCACTGCGGCCTACTCGTAGGCACCCCTTCTCCCGAAGTTACGGGGTCATTTTGCCGAGTTCCTTAACGATGGTTCTCTCGCTCACCTTAGAATTCTCTTCCCAACTACCTGTGTCGGTTTTGCGGTACGGGCACCTCTTATCTCGATAGCGGCTTTTTCTTGAGAGTTTGGCTTCATTGACTTCGCTACTTTAATTTCGCTCCCCATCACACTTCAGTCTTACCAAGCAGCGGATTTTGCCTACTACTCAACCTTTGTGCTTAGACGTCCTATTCCATCAGGACGATCAATTAGCCTCCTCTGTCCCCACTTCTCTCAATCGATATTTGGTGGTACAGGAATTTCTACCTGTTGTCCATCGGCTTTCACCTGTCGGCTTCACCTTAGGTCCCGACTTACCCAGAGCGGACGAGCCTTCCTCTGGAAACCTTAGTCTTTCGGTGGATAGGGATTCTCACCTATCTTTCGCTACTCACACCGGCATTCTCACTTCATCTCTCCACCTCGCCTTCCAGCTCGGCTTCTATGATGTTAGAACGCTCTCCCACCATATAACATTAGTTATATCCGCAGCTTCGGTTGTATGTTTAGCCCCGGTACATTTTTCGGCGCGATGTCACTCGACCAGTGAGCTATTACGCACTCTTTAAATGGTGGCTGCTTCTAAGCCAACATCCTGGTTGTCTGTGCATCATCACATCCTTTTTCCACTTAACATACAATTTGGGACCTTAGCTGGCGGTCTGGGCTGTTTCCCTTTCGACTACGAACCTTATCACCCCGCAGTCTGACTCCGTTGATATTTATCTGGCATTCGGAGTTTGTCTGAATTCGGTAACCTGGATGGGCCCCTAGTCCAAACAGTGCTCTACCTCCAGTAAACTCACAACGAGGCTAGCCCTAAAGCTATTTCGGAGAGAACCAGCTATTTCCAAGTTCGATTGGAATTTCTCCGCTACCCACAGCTCATCCAAACACTTTTCAACGTGTCCTGGTTCGGTCCTCCATTCAGTGTTACCTAAACTTCAACCTGGCCATGGGTAGATCACTTGGTTTCGGGTCTACTCCATCATACTATTTCGCCCTATTAAGACTCGCTTTCGCTTCGGCTCCATGTCTTCCACTTAACCTCGCATGATAAAGTAACTCGCCGGTTCATTCTACAAAAGGCACGCCATCACCCCCTAAAGGGCTCTGACTACTTGTAAGCACACGGTTTCAGGTTCTCTTTCACTCCCCTCCCGGGGTTCTTTTCACCTTTCCCTCACGGTACTGGTTCACTATCGGTCACTAGGTAGTATTTAGCCTTACCAGATGGTCCTGGTAGATTCCGACGGAATTCCTCGTGTTCCGCCGTACTCAGGTGCTCTCTCACGCCAACTTAGCATTTCGTATACAGGACTTTTACCTTCTACGGTCTATCTTTCCAAATTGTTCTACTATACTTCGTCATACGCTTTTCTGAGAGTCCTACAACCCCAATATGCATGCACATTGGTTTGGGCTCTTTCCCTTTCGCTCGCCGCTACTTAGAAATCGATTTTTTCTTTCTCTTCCTGCAGGTACTTAGATGTTTCAGTTCCCTGCGTTACCTCGCTTTCGCGTACCGCCCTTTTAAAAGCGGTGGGTTCCCCCATTCGGATATCTACGGATCTTTGCTTACTTACAGCTCCCCGTAGCATTTCGTCGTTTGTCACGTCCTTCTTCGGCTCCTAGTGCCAAGGCATCCTCCGTGCGCCCTTTACTACTTAATCGTGTGTAGCTTTTACGCTTCGTTCTTCTTCCTTGAACTCTTGTGAATAAGTTTTTCAACTTACTTACTTTTTTTCTCGGTTTTGTAAATCTGTTTCTTTACTTATAGAAAAATTATCTTTGATCTAATATATATATTCAGTTTTTCATTGTGCTTGAGTATTCCTTGAACACTCAAAACTAAACGAATTATCAACGTATTCCTTATCCTTAGAAAGGAGGTGATCCAGCCGCACCTTCCGATACGGCTACCTTGTTACGACTTCACCCCAATCATCTGTCCCACCGTGACCGGCTCCCCTCCTTATAGGTTAGGCCACCGTCTTCGGGTGTTACAAACTCTCGTGGTGTGACGGGCGGTGTGTACAAGACCCGGAACGTATTCACCGCGACATTCTGATTCGCGATTACTAGCGATTCCAGCTTCATGTAGTCGAGTTGCAGACTACAATCCGAACTGAGAATAGTTTTATGAGGTTGGCTGACTCTCGCGAGCTCGCTTCTCTTTGTTCCCTATCCATTGTAGCACGTGTGTAGCCCAAGTCATAAGGGGCATGATGATTTGACGTCATCCCCACCTTCCTCCAGTTTATCACTGGCAGTCTCATCTAGAGTCCCCATCTTACTGCTGGCAACTAGATATAAGGGTTGCGCTCGTTGCGGGACTTAACCCAACATCTCACGACACGAGCTGACGACAACCATGCACCACCTGTATCTGTGTTCAACCAAAGGCCAGAACAACACAATCTCTTGTGTCCTCACAGTATGTCAAGACTTGGTAAGGTTCTTCGCGTTGCTTCGAATTAAACCACATGCTCCACCGCTTGTGCGGGTCCCCGTCAATTCTTTGAGTTTCAACCTTGCGGTCGTACTCCCCAGGCGGAGTGCTTAATGCGTTAGTTGCAGCACTGATCTCTTTATGAGACCAACACTTAGCACTCATCGTTTACGGCGTGGACTCACCAGGGTATCTAATCCTGTTTGCTCCCCACGCTCGCGCCTCAGTGTCAGTTACAGGCCAAAAAAAGCCGCCTTCGCCACTGGTGTTCCTCCCTAATCTCTACGCATTTCACCGCTACACTAGGAATTCCACTTTTCTCTCCTGCACTCAAGTTTAACAGTTTCCAATGACCCTCCACGGTTGAGCCGTGGGCTTTCACATCAGACTTATTAAACCACCTGCGCGCGCTTTTACGCCCAATAATTCCCGGACAACGCTTGCCACCCTACGTATTACCGCGGCTGCTGGCACGTAGTTAGCCGTGGCTTTCTGGTTAGGTACCGTCTCGTACATGTATAGTTACTACATATCCATTCTTCCCTAACAACAGAGCTTTACGAACCGAAATCCTTCTTCACTCACGCGGCGTTGCTCCGTCAGGCTTTTCGCCCATTGCGGAAGATTCCCCACTGCTGCCTCCCGTAGGAGTCTGGGCCGTGTCTCAGTCCCAGTGTGGCCGATCACCCTCTCAGGTCGGCTATGCATCGTCGCCTTGGTGGGCCTTTACCCCACCAACTAGCTAATGCACCGCAAAGCCATCTCATAGTGTTAGCATAACCAACTTTCAAAAACATCAACCATGCAGTTAATGCTGTTATCCGGTATTAGCTATCGTTTCCAATAGTTGTCCCAGTCTATGAGGCAGGTTCTTTACGTGTTACTCACTCCGTTCGCCGCTAAGTTTTTTCTAGTGCAAGCACCAGAAAAAAACTTCGCTCGACTTGCATGTATTAGGCACGCCGCCAGCGTTCGTCCTGAGCCAGGATCAAACTCTCCAAATAAATTTGTTAGCTTGATTAGCTCTTTTAAAAAGTTTTATAGTTTCTTTTTCAAAACTGTCCTTTTTGGAATTAACGTTGACTTAATTCGTTTAGTTTTTCAATGTTCAAGTTTGTTGCGTTAGCAACTTTTATATCTTATCATTTTTTATGTCAATAGTTTTTAACTTTTTATAACTTCTTTTAAAAATGACTTCGTCTTTCTCAAGACTTTTTATTCTATCATCTACTTTTCCCTTTGTCAAGGTGGTTTCTTAACTTCTAACCTTGCCACTAAATATAATTTTAAGTAGTTCTGTTAAAGTAGAAGACGGTTATTATTTTATCATCTCTTTTCTTTTTGTCAATAGCTTTTTCTCATTTTATTAACATTCACCTTTTTAAATTTTTGTAATTGTTCGTTTTCTTCGAAACCTTATATAGAAATACTTAGCTTAGAGAAACAAAATTGCTGAACAAGTATCTTTTATCCAGCAATTTTATAATATTATTTTTCTTCTATATATTGTAGAAATCAAATACCGTAACAGGCATATTTCGTTTGTGTTCTGATTTTAGATAATGACCTTCTATTATTTTTCGCTATTTCTTCTGGGACTTTTTCCCCTCTAAATAATCATCTAAATTATCATAACTTACCCCTAACGCTACCTCGTCTTCTAGAGCTGGTCTTTCTTCTTCTAAATCTGCAGTTGGTTTTTTAAGATATAAATGCTCTGGGCATCCTAATTTTTTTCAGCAATGCTTTTTCCTTGACGCTTATTTAATCTATACAACGGCATAATATCTGCTCCACCATCGCCATATTTAGTATAAAAACCCGTTATAGCTTCTGCTGCATGATCTGTACCGACAACAATTCCACTATTCATGGTTGCTATAGAATATTGAACTTTCATTCTTTCTCTAGCTTTCTCATTGCCTTTGGCGAAGTCTGTTATTATCACACCTGCGTCTTTTAGAGATTCAACACTGGCATCTACAGCTTTTTTTATATTTACAGTATACACCTTATCAGGTCCAATAAATTTCAACGCATCATTACAGTCATCTTCATCAAATTGCGTTCCATAAGGTAAACGAACAGCTATAAACTTATAATCTTCACCTGCTTCTTCTCTAAGTTCTGTCATCGCCATCTGACAAAGTTTTCCACATAACGTAGAGTCTTGCCCTCCAGAAATACCTACATACTAAACTTTTTACAAAACTATTCTTTTTAATGTAGTCTTTTAAAAAGTTTATAGTTAAATGTATTTCTTCATCTACATTTATCTCCGGTTTACATCTTAATCTCAAGATAATTTCCTGTTGTAAACTCATAATTTCACCTACTAATTTTTGTTTTTTAGTTACTTTTCGTAAAATATTATTTCTATTTTTCCCAACATTTCGTACTTAAATCCACAGGATAAAATTCCGGATTTAATAGTCTCAAATATTCATTCCATACTGTTTTTTATTTTTCTTTGAAGTATTGTGCACTTTCTTGAACACTCGGGATGGCATAGACTTGTTGACCATCTTTGAAAACATCAACATGCAAGTCTCTTGCTTCAAAATTCTCAACTTCCTTTTCCAAATATGTATGAGTAGGGTGGAATAGTTTTTATACTTTTTCTCCTTGCTAACATCTTCAGATTCTAATGCGATATAATCTCCTGCTGCCATGCCATTTTCTTTTATTTATTATTCTATATACTCTTTTAATACCAGGAATAGTTAATTTCGCAGGGGTTTTTCTGACACTTTTTAATCTATCTACCATATTACCATTCTCGTCTTCTAAACAAGCTAATTTTGTATACCGCACCTAGCGCAGGATTATCATAAGCTGTAATCAGCTTTAGTCCCTATTCCCCAAGCATCTATTCTAGCACCTTCTTGTTTTAAATGAGTAATTGTAGCTCATCTAAATCATTAGACGCTACCACTTTTAGCATTAGGGTATCCTGCCGCATCAAGCATCTTTCTTGCTTCTTTTTGACAAATAAGCTATATCTCAGAATCTAAACGAATACCAAGGAAATTAATTTTATCTTTCAATTCATCAGCTACTTCTATTGCAGTTGGTATCCCAGAACGCAAAGTATCATAAGTATCAACTAAGAAATAACAATCTTTATGTGCTGCTGCATATTTTTTAAAGGCAACTTTTTCATCTTCATATGCTTGAACAAAAGAATGAGCATGAGTTCCGCTACATGGAATTCCAAATAATTTCGCAGCTTTTACATTACTTGTTGAATCAAATCCACCTATAATAGCTGCACGAGCTCCCCATACCGCAGCATCAAATTCATGCGCGCGACGTGTTCCAAACTCCATACAAGGTTCATTAGGACATAAATGTTTTATTCTTGCAGCTTTTGTCGCAATCAATATTTGATAATTAACTATATTTAAAATCGCTGTTTCTATTATTTGAGCCTGAATCAACGGTGCTTCAACACGAATCAATGGCTCATTACCAAAAACAATCTCACCTTCACGTACTGAACGAATACTACCGGTAAACTTCATCTGTTTTTAAGTATTGCAAGTAAGAGTCTTCATACCCTAATCCCGCTAAATATTCAATATCACTATCAGTAAATTCAAATGAATTTAAATATTCAACTACTTTTTCAAGACCAGCAAAAACTGCATATCCGCCACCGAAAGGTATTTTTCTGAAATAGACATCAAAAATACGACTTTCTTTCATGTATCCCATCTTTAAAGTAAGCATACCCCATATTAATTTGGTATAAATCGGTATGTAGAGCATCCCCTATATATTTATTCATAATTCCCTCCGAATTGTATTTTTGTTAATTACATTCTATCACTTTAGCATATTTTTCTCAAATATTTCTTTTCTACTGTATAAAGTTATATTCTATCAAAGAATTATTAAAAATAAAAGAGGTTAATAGAAGCTTAGCCTCTATTACCTCTTTTGATTAGTTGTATTTGGATTTGTCGTTTGTCTTGTCACATTTTGCTCAGAAGTGTTTTTCATCTTCGTTATCAGTAGTATTATTTTTATTATCTTTTTCTGAAGCACCCTTTTTCTTCGTATCTTTCTTTGATAATTCAGGAATTTTACTATCATCTATCCTTCCATGATTATCTTCAACCTTTTGAAGATCTCCATCCATAATAGATTTTATAGTTGTCTGTAAAAACTTTCCTGCAACGGTAAATTGAAGATTATCTCTCCTTGATAGCTAAGACCGTATTCTTGCCTTACTAAATCAGTAATAAAATAGGGGTCTTTTCAATTTATCTATTACCAATTCATTAACTTTATTCTCTTTATCTAATTTCTCTATAGTATTGTTTTTGTTCTGTAAGTTGATTACTTATTTGCTTTTTCTCACGAATATACATATATGTTTGAATCAAAGTAACTGCCAAAACCATACTCATAACCGATAAAATAAGAAGTTTTCGACGCTTGTACTGTAGCCTTAGCTTTTTAGAACATCTTTTTCGAAATTGATTGTTTTGCTGTAGCCATATTACTCTACTCTCACCTTTTCTGATAGCACCTTAAACATTTTAGTTGCATCTTCTTTTTGTACTATCTTTTAATTCTAATACTTCATAGACAACTTCTTTTTGCGAAATAAATAGTAATCTGATCGCCTACTTTCAACGAACTGGATGGCTTAGCCTTTTTCCGTTAATAGCTATATGCCCTTCTGAAGAAATCTCATTGGCAATCGTCCTTCTTTTTATTATTCTCGATACTTTTTAAAAATTTATCCAAACGCATTTAATCACCCCTACATATTAGTATTATTTATTATCACATATTTATTTGTTTTTCGCAAATATTTATAATCTCTATTTTTATAATCTAACTACAAAGAATAAAAAGGCAAGAGTCTCTCACTCCCACCTTCTTTTTATGCTTATGCCCAGTTACCATCTTTTAAAGATAGCAACTTCTTTTTCCGTCAGCTGTTATTCCTACAATATTTGTTGTGGCTTCTCCAATCATAAAAGTCAACATGAATCAAACTATCATTAGCACCTACAGCAGAAAGTTCTTCGTCACTCATTTCAGGACCACCTTTCACGCAAGTAGGATAAGCTTTCCCTAAAGCGATATGGCAAGCTGCATTCTCATCAAATAAAGTTTCCAAGAATAAAATTCCTGTATTTGAAAATTGGTGAATCAAATGGAACTAACGCCATTTCTCCAATTTTTCTTGAGCCTTCATCTGTATCTAATAAATTTTTAAGAACGTCATATCCACGTTCAGCTCCAAAGTCTACTACTTTCCCTTCTTCAAATTTCAACCAGAAGTTATCTATTAAAACGCCACTGTAATTTAAAGGTTTAGCATTATAAACAATACCACTAGTTTGTTCTTTATGAGGCATAGTGAATACTTCTTCTGTTGGGATATTAGCTACAAAACGAGCAGCTTTTTTCGCATAACTTCCAGCACTTTGCCAAATATGGCCTTTAGGAAGCCCTACATAAAGATCTGTTCCCAGTTCGTTTGTAATATGTAGTTTTACAAGTTCATTTTCATGTAAGAATTTAGCTTTTTCATCTAAAGTACTAATATGTTCTTCCCAGTCTGCTACCGGATCTTCTCCTTTAGCACGACATGTACTTAAAATTTGATCCCAAAGTTTTAAATACGCTTCTTCATCCGTAAGTTCCGGGAATAAACGTTTTGCCCATCCAACAGTAGAAGCACTAACAACGCACCACGGACACTCATCACTCATAATTGCTTTCATATAATTACGCAATGCCTTTGAACGACCTATCATTGATGCTTTCAGTTTCGAACTATCAGCTCCTGCTAATCCATCTGGATCATCTCCAATAACAGAAAGATATGCTGTTCCTTCTTCTAAACTCTCTTGATATCTATCAATATACCATTGACCTACACTACTTAAAGTATCTTCACTTTGATATTTAAGATGTAATTTAGTAAGTTCTTGATCACGCCACTCTATCTCTACTTTTTCGCACCAAGCTCATAACAAGCTTCCACTATTTTTGCCACAAAATCACGAGTTTCTGTACTAGCTCTCACCAAAACCGGTTGGTTTTTTTGAATATTAAGACCTACTTTCGCAATTAGTTTTTGCATAATTTTTAATTGTGTATTTAAATCCATAGACAATCTCCTTTATTTATAAATTTCATTAAGATTGAAGCACTTTCTACTTGTTAACCTAAATAGATTTTTAGTTACGATTCTATTATAACACTTTTTTCAATATATTAGTAGGAGGTCCCAAGAAATCTTGAAACCTCCTTTATAAATTACTATTTGACTAGACTGCGCGAGTAGCTTCTTTTAACCATTCTAACTCTTCACCTTCAAAGTATGGAGAAAGAACTTCAAATACTTTTGCATGGTATTTATTCAATTCATATTTATCTTCGCTTGTAAGCATATCTACAACAACAGCTTCTAAATCCCAAGGAACAAATGTCATAACTTCGAATTCCATAAATTGACCATATTCATTTTTCACAGTATTACGGATAATAAGTTCATTTTCCAAGCGAATACCATGAGATCCTGAAATATACAACCCAGGTTCATTAGTCATAGTCATACCGTCTCTAAATGGTTCAGCTGCACGGTAAATTCCCCAGTGAATACCTTGTGGCCCTTCATGGATATTTCCTAAATACCCAACTCCATGACCTGTTCCGTGATTGAAGTTTTCATATTCATACCACAATGGAGCACGAGCAAATAAGTCAACATTCGCCCCACAAACACCTTCCATGAATTTAAGTCTTGATAGACGCAAATGACATTGTAATACTTTTGTATAATCACGTTTCAAACGATCGCTTATTTCACCCATAGCTGTTGTACGAGTAATATCAGTTGAACCTTCTTCATAATGACCACCTGTGTCAGTTAAGAAGAATGTCCCTGTACGTAACGGAATAGATGTTTCTTCAGAAGAAGAGTAATGGACAATAGCTCCATTTTCCGCATGCCCACAAATCGGCGCAAAACTTGGGCAAATAAATCCACCTTGTTCTTTTCTGAATTCTACAAGTTTGTCAGAAGCTGACAACTCATCTTCTTGTTCACTAATACCTTGTTTTACTAATTGTTTTTAACCAGTAAATAAAACTTAGTATGTGCAACACCATCTTTAACATGAGCTCTAATTGTATGTTGTAATTTACTTCATTTTTACAGCTTTCATTAAAATTGTAGGATTACGTTTTTCTACTAAAGTAATATCTTTTGGAATATTATTAAACACTGCATAATTTAAGCATCCTGGATCAACAAGCACTACATCATTACCTGAGAATTTTTAACATCTTCATACACATCATTGTATGGTTTAATGTTTACATTGTCCTCTGCCAAGTGTTTTTTAATTTCTTCAGAAAGTTTTCTTTCGTCCACATATAAATCTACTTTATCTTCATAAACAACCGCATAACTTAGTAATAACGGGAAGAAATCCACATCCATACCACGGATATTTAATAACCAACCTATATCATCTAAAGTTGTAATTACATGGATATTAGCACCACATTCAGCTCATTTCATGACGTACTCTTTTCTAATTTAGAAGCTACAGATTCTCCTGCACGCTCTAAGTTCAAATAGAATGCTGGGGCTTCTGACAACGGTGGTCTATCTTCCCAAATCTCATCTACTAAATCCACTTCATATTTTACAGTGGCATTTTTACGTTTTAATCTAGTCGCTAAATCTTTACCTTCTCCAAAAAGTTACCACACGACCATCAAATCCTAAAACCCCATTTTCAGGTGTATTAGCAACGATAAATTCTGCTATGGTTGGAACTCCTGGTTCACGCATTCTTTGAAGTTCAATACCTGTACCTTGTAATTGTTGTTCCCCTTGCAAGAAGTATCTACCATCTGTCCATAAACCTGCAAAATCTTTTTGTAACAACAAGTGTTCCAGCTGAACCTGTAAAACCACTCATAAATGCACGAGCTTTAAAAGTGCTCCCTACGTATTCACTATTGTGAAATCAGCTGTCGGAATCATGTAAACATCAATTCCATTTTTCCATCAATTCTCTAAGTTTAGCAACTCTTTCTTTTTACTTCCATTTCTCTGCACTCCTTTTTTATTTTTTTCTTCATAAACTTCCTCTATATCATCCGTTATAGAACTTCTTTGAATTTATCTGTTGCACGTACTAATGCATCAATAATTTCAGGTTCTCCTGAAGAGTGTCCACATACCAAGAACTCAAGTTCACAATTATTTAATTTTTTACTAAGTTTCCACGCTCCAATAGCACGACAATCAACATCGTAACGACCATGAGCGATAAATGTTGGAATATCTTTTATAGGTTCAATGTTATTTAAAATCCACTCATCATCATCCCAGAACATATTATTCATCCAGAAATGGCACTCAATAGTAGCCATAGAAATAGCGTAATTAATTTCCCCAAAACTTTGCTCTAAGTTTGGATCTGGATGAAGCGTCACTAGAGAACCTTCCCACATACTCCATTCTTTTGCTGCTTGTTCACGTTCTTCTTTGTTCTCACTTGTTAGACGTTTGTAATAAGCTTCAATAAGATTTCCGCGCTCTTTTTCTGGAATTATACTTTGATATCTTTCAAATGCTTCAGGGTGAATATTACTTGCCCCACCTTCTTCATAAATCCACAGTATATCTTCACGACGCCCTAGGAAGATACCACGTAAAACAAGCCCTAAAACACGCTCTGGATGCTTTATAGCATAGCATAATGATAGTGTAGAACCCCAGCTACCACCAAATACTAACCACTTGTCAATATTTAGTTCTTCGCGGATTTTTTCAATATCCTCTATAATATGCCATGTATCATTATTTTCTAAACATGCATGTGGTGTAGATTTCCACTTCCGCGTTGATCAAATAAAAATAATTCTATATGCTTCCAGGGTCGAAATAACGTCTGCACGATGGTGCTGTCCCACATCCTGGTCCACCATGTAAGAAGATTACAGGTATTCCATCAGGATTTCCGCTTTCTTCATAATAAATTGTGTGAGTATCATCAGCTTTCATCATTTTAGTAAAGTTTGCTGGAATTTCTGGATATAAAGTTCTAAGTTCTTTCATCTTTATCACTCCTAATTTTATTTTATTTCTATAACCTTATTTTAACATAAAAAAATAAATTTTTTCATTAATAAATGCAAAATAAACCTTCTTATTTTTAATAAATTTTGATAAAAATACTAAAAGAATCATTGTACAACAGAATAATCGCTATTTTTATAATATTTTTCTATATTAAAAATATTTCTTTCAAAAAACTCTACTACAACACATTAATCTTTATAAATAAAAATATTTTCAGTATTAAAAAGGTAAAAGAGTTTACTCTTTTACCTTTTTCTTATTACTCTTCTACTAAAAGTTTCACCTTCACGTAGTTCTCTACTAAACTAGCTAGTTTTTTCTCAAAAATGAATACTAATAAAGCTACCACTACGCAAATACCACCAATACCTAAAGCTACGTTTACTATTGGAAGCTCAGCTATTAATTTATACAAGTAGCTATATCCTTTAGCAGCACCAAATGTTGCTACAATCCAAACTGCCATCATTATAGATAAAATTTGTTTTGGCGCATATTTAGAAACGAATGATGCTCCTAATGGAGAGAAGAACATTTCTGCTAAACTCATTACGATGAAGAATAGAATTACCCAAAGAATACTAGCTTTTTGGCTTTCAGGCGCACCTACTCCACGAGTAAATTCTGTTAATGCCAAAATACCAAACGTTACACCTAGTAAGAATAAAGCGATTGAAGCTTTTTTGTATAAACTCCAGTCTCCTTGTGGACGATTAGCAAGTTTGTACCATAAAGCACCTAAAATTGGCCCTAAAGCTATACACGCAAAAGCATTAAGTGAGTCTAACCATGAAGTCGGCACTGTAAATGTACCAATTTTTATCATCGATAAATTTAGGCATATAGTCGTATAAAATTACATATGTTAAGTACCAGAAAATCCAGAAGATAACTGATAATAATGAAATAATTACGATTGAGTACACACGACGAACTTCATATTTTTCTAATGGACGATTTACTTTTACTTTTTTTCTTCATGGTGGTCTTCACCTTTGGCAAATGGGTGTTTACCAACATCTCCTAAAGATTTATAACCTAAAACGAACCAAATTGCACCGATGATACAAAGTAATCCAGCAATTTTGAAACATTGTAGGTATCCGTTAGCACTTGCTGTAGCAAGTTTAACATATAAAAGACCTACTGCAGTAGTTCCGACGAATGAACCTATATTAATGAATGAATACATAGTTGAGAACGCATCATCTTTACGTTTTTCATCACCCTTAAAAATCTCTCCAACTACTGCTTGAATATTACCTTTGAAAAATCCTGTTCCGATAGAAACTAAGATAATCATTGTCCATAAAGAAGAATAAGTACCAACGTAACCTGCGTAACCATATCCCTAGTCCCATTAAAAAGTAACCCCTACAGGAATAAGATATCTAGCACCTATCAACTTATCCGCAATAAACCCTAACAATACAGGGGCAAGATAAGTAAAGGCTACTAAGTTAGATTGCATTGCTGCACCTTCTACTTTACCTAGTCCAAGACCACTTTCTCCTAGACCACCACTAATTACAGCAGCTGTAACATAGATAATGATAAGCCATTTAGAAGAATAGTACGCTGCCTCTCGAATGAGAAAGTGATAGAACTCATATAAAAACTCCACGGTTTAGATTTTTAACCGCTACTTCTGACATAATAAATCCCTTCTTTCTTTTTGTGAATAACTCACATCTATATTATATCACATTGTATTTCCTCACACAACTATTTTTTTCAATAAAAACACTAAAAATATTTTTAATATCAGTATTGTATTTGCTTTTCATTGAGTGCTATAATTAAATTAAAGTTCAGAATATTTTTAAAGGAGTTGTATAAATATGAAAACTTTCAAGAACTAATAAAAATCTTATCTAAAAATGAAAGAACAAGGTATCAATCAAGCTATTATTAGCGATCCTTATTCAATTTTCTACTTAACTGGTCACCTGGAACATCCGGGAGAAAGATTTTACGCTGTATTACTTGACGAAAATGGTAACCACAAACTTTTCGTTAATGCTCTATTCCCTATCGAAAATGATTTAGGTTTAGAAAAGTAGTATACTCTGATACTGACAATCCAATCGAGACACTATCTAAAGTTATTTCTGATGGAGCAGTTGTAGGTATTGATAAAATTCTTCCAGCTAGATTTTTATTACCACTTATGCAATACTTACCAAACAGCAAATTCGTTGATGTATCTCTAATCGTTGACCGCGTTCGTATGATTAAAGATGAAGAGGAAAAAGAACTTATGCGTCGTGCATCTCTTCTAAACGATGAAGCTTGTCAAAGAGTTATCAACAGCATCACAGCTGAAAAATCTGAAAAAGATATAGTTAAAGACTTACTTGCTATTCACGAAGACCTTGGAGTTGAAGGTTTATCATTCGATCCAATTATCGGATACGGAGCAAATGGGGCTAACCCTCACGGTACAGTTGGTGATAGATATCTAAAACCTGGAGACTCTATCATCGTTGATATGGGTGGAATCAAAGATAATTACTGCTCTGATATGACTCGTACAGTATTCTGGAAACAACCAAGCGAAAAAGCACGTGAAGTATTCGAAACTGTTTTAGAAGCTCAAAAACGTGCTTGTGCACTAGTTAAACCTGGAGTTAGATTCTGCGATATAGATGCAGCTTGCCGTGACTATATTACAGAAAAAGGATACGGAGAATTCTTTACACACCGTACAGGACACCACATCGGTCTTGAATGTCACGAATACGGAGATATTTCTAGTATCAACGAAACTAAATGCGAGCCAGGTATGATTTTCTCTATCGAACCAGGTATCTACCTTCCTGGAGAACTTGGAGTTCGTATTGAAGACTTAGTACTTGTAACTGAAGATGGTTGCGAAATATTAAACAAACTTAACAAAGAATTAGTAGTTATCGGAGAATAATTACTTTACAGAAAAAGAGTATCGCAAGATACTCTTTTTCTTAGTAAGAAGCGAGAAATACATCGCTTCTTAATTTTTATAATTTAATTGTTAAAAATTTTTTTATTTAAAAACTCTCCAACAATATTCCAGTATTGTTCTCTAAATTTTCGTTCAGCTTGAACGTGCTTCATACCAGGGAAACTATGGAATTCTTTTTAGAATTGATTAATTCATAAGCTGCTTTCCCATGTTCTATAGGGTACAAAACCATCCTCTTCTCCATGTAATACTAAAGCTGGAAGTTTAGTATTTTTAACGTTTCCAGTTGCATCAACATCTCCGAAGAAATAACCCGCACGCAGTTTTTGTCATTGTATTTGCTGCTGGAATAACAGGGAAACTAGGTAAATTAAATAATTTTTTTCAGTTGATATGTAAATTCTGTTTTTAAGTTCACATAACCACTATCTTCTATAAACACTTTTTACATTACTTGGGCAAGTTTTTCCCTAATGAGTTCTATAACAGTAGCTGCTCCCATACTAATACCAAATAGCGCTATGTCGGCATTACCGCTATCTTCCGATATTTTCTTAATCCAATTGACTAAATCAGTTGAATCATAACCTCCCATCGAAATAAAGTCTCCTTCACTTTTTCCATGAGCTATTAAATCTGGAGCAAAAACATTATATCCCATGTCGTAAAAACTTTTTTTAATATAGTTAGCCATCTTAAATGAACTACTAGTATACCCATGAACTACTATAATCCACTTTTTAGCACCTGGATTTTCAAATTTATATCCCTACCAATTTATTTTTAGTTACAGAATCCATTGTCAATTCTTTTTTTAGTAGTCTCAAACCAATCTTCTACTGCTTTTTATCTTCTTTGTTACCATCGCTATCTTGGTTTACTATTGCACTTTTTATCTACTTTTTGATTCAAAAGCAAAAATTATAAAAATAATTCCCTGTAAAACCAAAGGCAACTACTAAAAATCACAAGAATACCTAATAATATTTTTGAAATGTTTTTTCACTGTTCCATATCCTTTCTTTCATTAAACATAACCCTTATTATACTACCTCTTCCACTAAAAGTAAAACAAAAAAATAACACCAATGGAGATGTTTAATATCCCTATTAGCATTATCCTTATTTTTGTTATTACTTTAATATCTTACCTGTATTTTTGTATAATTACAGTTGAAAAATTTATTTAAACTTCCAGTCCGAATTTTTTTCTTTTATAGCATCTGCCACTATCATACCTGTAAACCATGCGATCATCAGATTATATCCACCGATTTCGCCATGCAAATCTAAAAATTTCTCCAGCAAAATATAAATTATCTATTTTTTTGTGAGCACATGTTTTTAGGGCTAACCCCTTTCAAATCAACCCCACTGGCTGTTGTAAATGCATATTCAATGGCATTGTCTTAATATTCACAAGCTCATAACGCTTAATCTTTTGAAACAAACTTTCAAGTTCTTTTTACTAACATTTTTCCGGGAAATACTTATCAATCATAAAATTATAAAACTTTTCGGCAACTTGCCACTTAAAAATTTATTATCTTGCCAAAGTTTCTCAAACAACGCTTTCTTCATTTAATTCCGGATAAAAATCTAAGTAAAACTTATCTTCTGGAAATCTAGCCACAAATTCTCCCATAGCAATTGATAGTGGTCCACTTAATCCTTTATGCGTAAAAAGTAAGTCCCTGTGCGTTCATTTTTTTATGAAACATTCTTATGTTTTTGAAGCGCAACTCTGACAATTCTTTTAAAATCATCAAAGACTAACGCTACTTCACTCGGATATATTTTTGTAATTTTTACACCATGTTTTTAATATTCTATGGAGAGAACCGTCACTTCCACTCTGCGGATAAGTTTTTCCTCCTGCACAGATAACTACATTTTTACCATAGTACGAATCTACATTAGTGCGAACTCCTACTAGTTTATCCTCTTCAAATATCAAATCTTCAACTTTTTCTTTGTAGTTTATTTTAGCGTGATCAGTTTTAAATGTATTTACTACATCACGCGCTTTTTTTCACTAGCCGGGTACAATCTTCTATTTTCTTGCTTTAGCCTTAAATTATGCTTATCAAAGAACTTTTTCACATTATATTTATGATATGCACTACGCAAAAATCGTCCGTTATGAACAGCAGCAACAAAATCTTCAGCATTATCACTACTCATCACATTGCAACGGCCATTTCCAGTTAAAAGTAGCTTCACCCCTGCACGTTTATTATGTTCTAAAACTAAAACACGCAACCCACTGTCATTTAACCTATCAGCAACCATAAGCCCTGCACTTCCAAGACCAATTATTATAACATCATACTGCATGTAACTATTTCCTTTCTCCTAACAATCCTCATTTATATGACTTACTGCCGCTTCTATTATCGATGTTACATGACTATCATATATACTATAGTACCTCATTCTTTTTCTTGGCGATCTTTTACCAACTTCATATTTCTAAGCTCTAGCTAATTGGTGAGATATTGCAGACTGTGTACCACCAATAATCTCCTCAAGTTCACTAACGTTTCTTTTCTTTTTCCATTAATAATAATAAAATCTTTAAATCTAGTTTTATTACGTAAACAAATGAAATAATGCTAAAAACTTTATCTAATTTTTTCTTCTGGTATATTTTCTATCACTTTTAAAGTATTCATCTATTACCTCCATCTTAACATAGTTTATTATAACCATATTCGCTATTTAAAAGCAAGATTATTAAACAAAAAGGATAGGCGTAGCATTAATAACTATGATTTAAAAATCAATTCTGTAAGCTCGCTTCTATCCTTTTACTCTTACTATTTTACTTCTCTTAACATTCGTAGCGCATTTTAATATTACAGCTAGCGTACTTCCTTCATGAAGAATAACAGCAAAGGTAATATCCATTTTCCCTAAAAAAATTTAAGACAACTAATACAACTACAACAAACATCGCAAAAGATAATATTTTGGTAAGTTATCTTAAGCATTTTCTTACTTAATTTATGAGCATAGCTAAGTTTTGATAAATCATTTTTCATTAAAATTAAATCCGCAACATCCATCGCAACGTCAGTACCATTTCCCATAGCTATACCTACATCAGCTAAAGACAAGTGCTGGCGCATCATTAACACCATCTCCTAACATAGCTACACTATCATATTTTTCCTTTTGATTTTTTATAATCTGCGCCTTATCCTCTGGCATAACATTCGCCCTTACCTCATCTATTCCAACAATCTTTCCTACAACCTCTCCTGTCAAATATGAATCACCTGTAATCATCATTGTATATATGCCTTGCTTTTTTAAAATACTCTACAGCCATCTTAGCACTAGCATTTGGGATATCCATAAAGGCCAACAACCCAACTACTTTAGAATTTTTTGCTACATAAACAACAGTTTTCCCTTCTTTAGCTAATGATTCTACTTGTTTAGTTAAAGCATTGCTTGCGTTAGAAAATGCAGTTACCTTTGCTATACAGTACTCTGTCCCTAAATACGTCGTTACTAATCCAATACCTATTTTATTCTCAACTTCTAATTCTATAGGTTCAACATTAGGAAACTTATTTACGATAGCTCGTGCTAATGGATGATTAGATTGTTTCTCCATTGAGACAACTACTTTTAACAATTCTTCCTCATCTTCTTCAAAAATATAATCTGTAACAACTGGCTCTCCATTAGTTAATGTCCCCGTTTTATCAAAAGCAATTGCCTTAATATTACTCAAATGCGACAAATATGCTCCACCTTTAACAAGAACACCACGTTTTGATAGATTAGAAATAGTTGCTAATGTCGCTGGAATAGCACTTGCTGCAAGCGCACAGGGAGATACCGCAATCAAATAAACCATACTGCGATACAAACTAATTTCCCAACTCCATTCAAATACAAATCTGCTAAAAAGAAGAACTACCGGGAATAGCATCAAAACAAGAGTTACATACTTAGGTTCCAAGCGTTGAAGCAATGTTGCAGTTTTTGTCAAACTGTTTTGCGAAGCATTAACTAAACCTAATATCTTCGCAAAAACCGTATCTCCTGGCTCTTTAGTGACTTGCATAACAAAAGTTTCCTCTCCATTAATAGTACTCCCAAAAACTTCATCACCAACAGTTTTTCTTTTAGAACACTCTCACCAGTAATAGAACTTTCATTAATAAACGTAGTCCCGCTTAAAACAATTCCATCTGTCGGAACTTGATCTCCATTTAAAACTTGTAGTTTATCCCTATTTCAACTTTATCTATTGGAATTATCTTTGTATTGTTATCTTCAAAACTAGCCTCGCTTGAGTCGGATTTAGATTCAATAGATTTGTAATCTCTTTTCTACTTTTTTTCATCAACATATTCTTCTAAAAAGTGTGCTCCAGCAAAAATAACTATAAGCATAGCTGCTTCTTCATAATTACCGATAAAAATAGCCCCTATAGCTGCTAGAGTCATCAACAAATGAACATTAGAGAAAATCGTTTCTCTTTTTGTATTTTGGATTGTATTTCCTAATCCTTCAAAAATGACATGATATCCCGCTATCCCAACTGTTCCAATAAACAAAATATTTGAATATAAGGAATACCTATTTTTCTAATATATATCCAGCAATAAAAGCCGCTAATCCAACAAAATACATTATTACTGGAAATTTGCCACCATGGCTATGCATATGACAGTGATTGTTATTGTGATTGTGTTCATGACAATTATTATGTTTATGATTATGATTGTGGTTGTGGTTGTGTTCATGAGAACTAATATTACACTTATGCTCATGTCGACATTTATCACTATGCTTATGATTATTATCAACACTCTTTATATTATTACATACTATATCCCTCTTTCCTCTTGAAAATATTAATATATGATTATTCTTTCATATATATTATATATGAATAAACAATCATATGTCAAATATATTTAGTATTTTACGTATAAAAAGTTTTTACATCCTTAGTATTTTTTATAAAAACTATTATTTAAAAATTATTTTAATTTTATATTTCTTCTTATTGGAATTTTTTTATTATTTTGTACTATACTAAAGGGTATATATTTTAGAAGAACTATCGAACTTTTTCGAAAGAGTTCCCCTAGTTTTCCTAATTAAAACTTTGATTAAAAGGATTTTTTATAATGAGACTTAAAAAAATTAGTATTTTAGCTATTCTTCTAGTTTTTATTACCGAATCTCGCAAAAAGCAGAGACGCTATTTTTGAGACAACAATGCAATCTCTAACTTTAGCGATGTCAACACACATCTTGTAGTTTCGAATTTAATACTGGAAAAATAATTTCTAAACGTGGAGAAAATAAACAAGTATCTGCTGAGCAACTTACCAAATCATCTTGCCCTATTTTTTACTAACTGATGATTTGAAAAATAATAAAATTTCACTTGATACAAAAATAAACATTACAAACAGCGATGCTATCTTAAATAAATACAACCTTGGTTCTTTCTATTAGTGTTGACGATGCCTTTATTCTTACTTGAAAACGAAGAATCTGATGCCTTATTAGAAGCTATTTTTACAAAATATGATTTAACAATCGAAAAAGCAAAAGATATTTTTGAGCTCAATGTCACTTAACAATACAACATTGGCTTCGTTGACTATTGACGATATGAGTACGGCAAAAATATGTCGTATTTGACTAATATGATTTTAAGAAATTATCCAAAACTTACTGAGATTACTAAAAATCCAGAAATAACACTTTCATCTGGTTCAAAAAGCAACTAACAATGTTTCTTTTTATCAAATCAGATAAATTTAGAGTATTAGGATTAAATCACGCAAATAAAAATAGTATTACTTTCGCTTATAGCGGAGATACAAAATTACTTATTACGATTTTTAAACCAAAATGATGATAAGGCTACATATTTTGATAAACTGCAAAAAACTTATGACTATTTATTTAGCAATTATAGCTACAAACTTGCATTAAAAGCCGGTAGTTATAAAATAAATAACGAAAAACATTACTTTTGATAAAGATATTTATGATTTATTCTATGAAAAACATTCTATAAAAAGATGTTACATACCTACTTATGAATAAAAATATTACTTTTTCCAAAAATATGAAACAATCTCTGCTAATGCAGGGTACAGTTTTTGCCGACTTTTCATCAAACGATACTTCAGGTGTATTGGCAAAAGTAAAAACAAATTTCATTAATGATATTAATTTTGACAAAAAGACAACTTGGAAAAACTACTATAGTTATCGATCGTACTAAGTACTTCGCTACAGGGTATTTTTAGCTATCTATTCATTAGTATTTATGGCATTCTACATTATGAAAAAGTTGTTAGAAAAGGATTAATTATGGAGCAAAAATAATTTAGTATTTGAAGTTGATGGGATTATCTATGAGCTTATATACAATTTTAAAGATGCCTTCCAAAAAGAATGGTTCGAAGAAAAATTAGTCGATGTACTAAAAATAAACCTTATATTGTCGGCGATATTTCTCATGACAAACTTCGCCTTAGTGGCTTCAATACTAACAAAAGACAATAACAATCCAAAAAAATATCAATAATCTGAAGATTATATTTTAGAATATTGTAATTTTTGGAGCACCCTTTTTGTAGTTATAAAACGATAAAATAAAAACTATTTGGCGTTACTTACGTCAAATAGTTTTTATTATATTCTAAACAAACTTTACACAGACTGCTTCCGGCACTTCAACACCACATTGAACAACATCTAGCTCACCAGTTTTTGATCAACTGCATATACAGTTATCGTTCCTGATGTTTCATTAGTTGCAACAGCAAACTTATTATCTTTTGATAAAGGCAAAATCTCTAGGGTCCGCACCTTCTGTACTAATAGTCTGAATCTCTTTTAACTTACTACTTACATTCTCAAAAACAACGATAGTGTCTTGTCCACGATTACTCACATAGATAAACCTGTTATCATTAGAAATTTTTATCGCACTTCCTTTATTTTCAACAGGAAAATCCTCTAATAATGTCGAATAGTATTCGGGGTTTGTTAAATTCCCAGCACCATCATAATCAAAAGCAATTACCTCACTTGTCAGCTCCGTCATAACATAAGCCCTTGTTTCATCCGAACTAAAGACTATATGACGAACGCCACTACCAGCTTTTACTTTTACATTTTGAACTTTTTCTAATTTCCCAGCATTTAACCCTATACGTTGTAATCTCATCTGTTCCTAAATCGTATGTGAAAACATAATTACCACTTGGAGAAAATCCTGAAAAATGAACATGAGGCTTTTTCTTGACGTGGTGTACGCCATTTCCTTCGTGAGTATCAGTCGATAATAATGTTTCTAAAGCTCCATTAGTAATTGAATAACTATCTACCGTTCCTGTATGATAATTTGCCGATAATAGGTACTTGTCATCATGACTTACCTCAACATAACACGGAGGATTACCTTCTTTTTGAAACTGATGTTAGTTCTTCGAGTCTCCCATCTTCTAAAAACTCTAAAACTAGTAACAGATCCTTTACCTTCTGTTTTAGATATACTGTATAAATTTTTTATTATTACTTGATAGTGCCAAGTACGTTGGATTTTTCTACTTTCGCAAACTGATGCTACTTCTAACACTCTACCTTCTTCTGATAATTCTATTTTTATATATTCCTTGGCTTTCTTTTTAGTATATGTTCCATATATGCTCTTACCATTTTTAGCCTCCTAGCCATTATTTCATCATTTATAACACTTATTATACCATGTATCGCTATTTTGTATAATATATTAACTTTTCTCTATTACCGACCTGCACTTCAAGTAAATCTTCTTGATTTTAAATATTTTTCATAATAATTAACCTTGATTTTTATCGAAAATCAGAAATACTTCGTTTTTGTTCTCTATTCGCGTAATTTAAGTTTTACTCTGGGCCTGTTCTTGATATAATAAAGTATATTATTATGCAAATTTTAGGAGGACAACTGTGAAACACGAATTTATACTAGTTCTTGACTTTAGTAGTCAGTACAACCAACTTATCACACGTCGTGTACGTGAGCTTGGTGTGTATTCTGAACTACATGATAACGAATTTCTATTGATGAAATTAAAAAAATGAATCCTAAGGAATTATTCTTTTCTGGAGGGCCTAACTCTGTTTATGAAGAAAATTCTCTAACAATTGATGATGAAATTTTCAACTTAGGTATTCCTGTACTTGGTATTTGCTACGAATGCAATTAATGCAACACAAACTTGGAGGTCGTGTAGAATCTGCGACTAGCCGTGAATATGGAGCACACAATATTGATGTAGTTGAAGAAGCTCGCTTATTTGAAGGTACACCAACTACTCAACAAGTATTAATGAGTCACTCTGACAAAGTTGTTGAACTTGCTGATGGATTCAAAGTAGTAGCAACTAGTGATAACTGTCCTATCGCTGCTGCCGAAAACGTAGAAAAAGGCTTCTACTGCTTCCAATTCCACCCAGAAGTTCGTCATTCAGAATACGGTTATGACTTACTTAAAAACTTTATCAGAAAACGTTTGTAACTGTACTGAAAACTGGACTATCCAAAACTTTATCGATGACAAAATCAAAGAAATTCGTGAAGAAGTTGGAAATCAAAAAGTTCTTTGTGCATTATCTGGTGGTGTAGACTCTTCTGTAGTAGCAGCTCTTTTAGATAAAGCAATTGGAGGCCAACTTATCTGTATGTTTATCGACCACGGTTTACTTCGTAAAGGGGAAGCTGAAGGAGTTATGTCGACTTTCAGTAAAGAAATCGATGGTGGCTTCAATATGAACCTTATTAAAGTAGATGCAAAAGAAAGATTCCTAGGAAAACTTAAAGGTGTAAGTGATCCAGAGAAAAAACGTAAAATCATCGGTAACGAGTTCGTATATGTATTTGATGAAGAATGTGCAAAACTGCACGACGTCCCATTCCTAGCGCAAGGAACTCTTTACACAGATGTTATCGAATCTGGAACTAAAAATGCACAAACTATCAAATCTCACCACAATGTTGGTGGCCTACCAGAAGATATGCGTTTCTCACTTATCGAACCTCTTAACACATTATTCAAAGATGAAGTTCGTGCATTAGGAGAAGCTCTGGGTCTTCCTCATGAAATAGTTTGGCGTCAACCATTCCCAGGTCCAGGACTAGGTATCCGTGTTCTTGGAGAAGTAACAGAAGAAAAACTTCAAATCGTGCGCGATAGTGACTTTATCCTACGCGATGTTATCGCTAAACGTGGCTTAGAAGGAGAAATCTGGCAATACTTCACATGTCTTCCTGATATCCGTTCAGTAGGAGTTATGGGAGATGTTCGTACTTACGATTATACTGTTGCAGTTCGTGCCGTAACAAGTATCGATGGTATGACTGCAAGCTGGGCACACATCCCATTTGAAGTACTTGAAGAAATCTCAGCACGTATTGTAAACGAAGTAGCACACGTTAACCGCGTAGTCTACGACATTACAAGTAAGCCACCAGCTACTATAGAGTGGGAGTAATGCGGTGTAACTTAGAATTATTAGGGGTATAACGACGACATAATTCTTAGATACAGCAGTGCAACAAGAACTTTAATCTTAACGAGCAACGCGAGGAAAAGATTATTAGTTCTAACTGCTAGCATAGCAAGATATATAAAACCCTTATTTTTTAAGGGTTTTTATTTCAAAAAATTAATAAAAATAAACTTTTTAGGCATAAAGTTTCTACCAACTCCCTGCCGAAAAGTAAACTTTACAATGCAAGAAGGTGAACAGTTTTGAAATATACACAAGTTTATTTCACTAACGTACTAATTACTCGCCTTCTCTTTAAATATTGCTAATTTTTTAAAAAGGAGGTATACTAATAGTAGCATATGGTTAGAGTTTTTACTTGTGTTTCACAAGTGTTGATTTTTAATGTTAGGTAGCTTGGCTGCACTCATTACACCTTCTAGCTAGTAGACGCTATAATCTATTCTTTTTACCCTAGAGAGTAACCATATGCTTTTTGTTTTAATCATGAAAAATTACAAAAAGCACGAAAGAAAATATCAAATTTAGTACAAATTAATGTAGAAGAACTTACTTATATATATATATATGTGAAAAAGATAAGTTATATAGAAAATTTAAAATTCCATGGGAATCAAGAGAAATTCACACACCTGAAAGAAAATTAAAATATATTCAAAAGAAAATTAAGTGATCAATTATAGTAGATTCACCTAGATTATGTTTCATATTAATTTATCTATATCTCATGGATTTGAAAATAAAAGTATAATAACTAATGCTCGTACTCATAAAAATAAAAATATTTATTAAATGTAGATATTAAAGATTTTTTTGAATCTTTTAATTTCGGAAGGGTTCAAGGTTATTTTTATAAAAGTAAAGAATTTAATTTTTCAAAAGAAGAATCAACAATAATCGCACAATTAGTTTGCCATAATACTTTACCTCAAGGTGCCCCAACCTCTCCATCATTTCAAATTTAATTTTTAATATTGTAGACTTACGCATTTTTAAAAATTAACAAAAATACAAATTAAATTATACAAGATATGCTGATGATTTAAGCTTTCTACTAACAATAATCTATTCAAAGGAGAATACATTAATTTTTAGAAGAATTGAAAAAAACTTCTTGAAAAATAGTGGTTTTAGAATTAATGAAGAAAAAGACTAGGTTACAATATAATTCTTCAAGACAAGAAGTAACTGGTCTCACAACAAAATAAAAATAAACGCTAATAGAAAATTTATAAATAAAACTAGAGCTATGGCTAATAATCTATACCAAACAAATAGTTTTCAAATAAATGAAAAAGATGGGACCCCCTATCAATTAGAGGGACGCTTTTTCTTTTATTAATCAATTAGATTGGGAAAACAATAAAATTAGAATACAGACTAACAAAGAAAAAAATACCAATAAAAATTTATAGCAAGTTTAAATTGCAGAGAAAAACAATATCAATATTTTTTTATTCTATAAATATTTCTTCAATCCAAGTAAGCCAACTATTGTAACCGAGGGTAAAAACAGATATAATCCACATCAAATCTGCTTTAAAGAAATACTATCGGAAATATCCTAACCTCGTAACTAAAAATACAGATGGAACATATAACTTTCATATATATTTTCTAAATAAAAACAAAAGGTTAACTTATTTTTTTAGGTATTGAGGAGAATGGTGCTGATACCATGAAGAATATCTGGAATTTTACAAAGGAAAAATAATTATAAAAATATTTATAAATATATACAGTGCAAACATGGCACTCTAGAGAAGGTAAACCCTGTTATTTTGCTATTTGATAACGAACAAATTGATAGTAAACCTCTAAATAAATTTTTAATCACGACAAATCTCAGTCTTGATGCTAATAAACTTTCAAAACACATAGTAGGTAATTTATTCCTACTAACAATTCCACTTATCAACAATCTAAAAAGCATGTGAAATTGAAGATTTATACGAAAAAGAACTTTTTAAATACTACTATTAATGGTGAAAAACATTTGATAGAAATGATGAAGGCAATTCTGAAAACTATTTTTGGTAAGTATATCTTTTACTAACCATGTGAAGAAGCACTATAAAAATTAATTTCACTAAATTCATACCTCTTCTTGATTCTTTAAACGAATTATGTTAATTAATAGGTATTTTATTACATCTTTAAAATTTCTTCACAGCTAAATGCTATAAATGGGAGATTATAACCCTTAAAGTTGTTTAAAAAATCAAAACCTTAAAAATTAAGGTTTTGATAAACAAATCTACAATATAAGGATACCCACAGCAGTAAAAATTCAATCTCATAAAACAATAACTAAAGCATTTAATATATATATAAACTAAATTATTAGGATTAAAAATTAGATATTTTTGATTTTATAATACAATTAATCAAAACTTAGATAGATAAAAAGTAAACCATGAAGGACTATAATAGGTTTTTATATAATAAATAAGAGAGTCAAAATAAATTGATATGTGACCCCTTTTACTGAGTCAAAACGGTAAAAGGGTACATATCAACTAGAAAGTAATCACTATCATTTATTCTTTTGTTGCTATTATCTGTAGTCTGGCTAGAAGATGATTTGCCATCACCTTGACCCTGTATTATGTGTTGCTGATGATTGGCTTGTGATGTTTTTGTTGTGAGTTACTATATTACTAATGTTTTTGCAATTTCCTGTGGAGTATCTTCAATAACTAATTCTCCGCCTTCCCTAACAATTCCTCCCATGTATATCTAGAATTTTTCTACGTGACACTCGCATACTTTCCTCCTTAGCAAACTTTTTCTTTCATATAAGTATTTTTATTCAAATTATCAATCTATCGTATTATAAACATGTTTATTGAAACTAATTTCAAAAAACTTTACTAATTTAAGCAAATGTAGAAAGATATAATCAATTTATTCTTAAATCTTTTATCCTCATATACTATTCAACCACTTTTCGAAAAAGTTTTTCCTTTCTTCCATAAACTCAATCAACTCTTTCTTGAAAATTTCCTTTTCCTAATCAGGAAATCCTTTTGAGTTCATACGGAAAAAGCAATTCAATATTGTCTCTTTCATCTAATTTTTCTTGTAAGTTCCCAACTAAATAATCCAACGGACATTTAAAATTTGTAAAATTTTAACAAGATTTTCCTGTGTTATTTTTAGTTCCATGTTCCTATGAAGCTAAGCAAGTTGCGAAATTTCTAGTTTTAGCCACTCCAGCTTAATTAAGGTTTTTCCCTTTTTCTTAGATCTCTTAATCGTTCCGAAAATCCCATTCTTAAGTCTCTAAAATTTAAAATTTTTCACTCCACCTCGACAGATATAGCTACTAGTTATATTAGTTGTAAAAATAATAACGCTAACTATTAGTATCACGATCTTTGAAAATTTAATAAAAAGTGTATCTGACAACCAGAGGACTGATTATCAAATCACAATTAATTTACAACTTTGTTGTAATATATTTGATAGATAAAATCAAGTCCGTTTTATGTTTGAAATGAAGATATAAAACAAGTATTTGTGGACTCACGCATTTCGGATTTTCGCACTTTTCCCAATAGTAAAACGAACCGGTTTTCGCCAATGGACGAAAGAGATCCTTTGGGTATGATTCATGATTTCATAAAAAGAGATTGGCTGAGAAAGCGATGATAATTGATGCAAAGTACCTTTATATATTAATTTCTTAATTACTAATTTTTCAAAAATTTAAAACTGTTCTATTAAAATCAGAAACTTCTTGATGGACTGCATGACCAGATTTTTCAAAAATAAGTTTCTGACAATTGATTTTTAGAAGTTCATTAGAAAATCCTACTGGGATAACTCTGATCTAATGCAGCACCTATAACCCAGAGTTTTTAGCTTGGATTTTATCTAATTTATCAAAACATCAAATTTTTAAGCACGATCTAGCTAAAACAATAAATCTATCAAGCTGATCTAATTTTGGCTTAAATAGAATTTGTACTAATATAGATAACCACTTGTTTTTGCTATATATCCTTTTGAATAAACAGTTTCAATCATATTTTTTTGCAGTTCTTGTAACTTACCATTTTCAGCTAGAACAATCCATCTATCTATGACCTTGTTTGTTGTAGGATTATTTCTTGATGTAGTTGCCACTAATACTAGTTTATCAACAATATCAGGGTAATTTATAGCTAATAGTTGTGCAATCATCCCCTGAGATACCCCTACAACATCTACTTTATCTATATTCAACTTTTTCAAATAACGCCTATTACTAATCTTGCTATAAAAATATGAGGAATTTTTGTATAAAAGATAAATTGTTAAGTAAATTGTAGCTTATGTCTTAAATATTACAAGATAAATTTATAAAAAGTAATAGGTATGTATATTAAAAATACTATCACTCTCCTGTCTTTTACCCAGTAAATATAGAAAAGATAAGTTATAAACCTATTATATCATCGCCTCAATAAAACTACTACTTCTATGGAATAGGAATAATGCGGTGTAACTTAGATTATTAGGGAGTATAACGACGACATAATTCTTAGATACAGCACGTATGCAACAAGAACTTTAATCTTAACGAGCAACGCGAGAAAAGATTATTAGTTCTAACTGCTCATACATCAAAGTATCTATACTAAAAACTGGTTTAATCCCACCAAAAGATTATTGGTGGGGTCTTTTCAATAAAATCTTTGATTTTTTATCTTATCTATGCTAAAATATAAATATAAAAAGAGAGCCGTTTTAAAGACGGTGACTCGTATATGTCAATTAAATAACTATCTTACACCTAAGCCAAGAGCGTAAAGATGGTTATTTTTATGTATCTTTTTCAATGCTACAATACATCACTAACTACTGAAAAATCAATAGATTTATTCCAATAATCGTCTGTACAATTTCGTAGCTGACAACTCGCTACTCCTTTCGTCCAGATTTTTAGTGTATGCGAGCATAGCACCATCCTTTCGTATTGAAGTAGCCACCATCTTTATCGCGCCGTATTATTGCGACTCTTCTCTCTCCACTGTTGATTATAGCAGATTATTTTTAACTTATCAACCATTTATAAATGTTGATATAACAGTAATTCCCACTGGAATTTTATAAAAATATCGCTCGACCATTTCCCCTGACAAAACATTGGTTTCAAAAAACACTATAATATCAATAGTTAAGATCGTATTTTGTTACATTTGAGTGGGAATAATGTGTAAAACTTATCAAATCATTGATATAATGAACTTGTGACAATACTTGATTTCCGTCAAATGCAACCATTTGCAACCAATAAAGAAAATAAACCTCTAATAGAGTAAATTTATTAGAGGTTTTATTTTATAAGTTCTACCTGTTTAACTAATTTATTTTTGAATTTACTTTTTACTTTTATAGTAGTTGGCTTTGGGATATATGGTGGATACAATTTTACGCCCAAGAATATTTGACATAACTAAAATCCACTAACTATAAAGTAAATCCCTATTGCTACTATACTCGTATAGGTAATAAAAGTTAACATTATCGGTGTTATCCACACCATATTTTTCGACATATTCTGCATACGCTCTGCTTCGGGGATTAGTTTGCGCCATAGGATTGGCTTGCATCATACTTTGAGAAATTTTTCCAACTACCATATAAAACAATAAAAACAGTATTAAAAATATTATAAGATTTTCTCCAGAGAAATAGATAGCTTGAATTTAAGATATCTTTTGAATATGTTGGATTTTTGTAAAGTAAAATATAATCCTGTAACAAATGGTGCTTGAATTAAAATAGGTATTAAATTCCCGAAAATTGCTGGAGAACAATCATACTTCTTATAGATTTTGAAAAATCTCTCTCCAGTTCTGCTTGTTCCATTCTTATTTTCATTCGCTCATCATTACTAAACACCCTTTTTCACTTTCTCTAAGCTGTTTTATCTTTTCTTGAACAATATCCAACTCGGGTTTGCAGTTCCATATTCATAGATGATATACGTTGCTTCTTATAATTTCTAAGCATAAAAGGTAGGATAATCCCTTTACAATAAGAGTAATAATAATAATTGAAATCCCCAAACTCCAATATAATTGTTTATATATGCTAAAAATACATCCATATTTTTAGTGAAAGTGATATAAAAACCATCACTGTCCTGAGACAGAACATCCAAATAGCATTGTAGTTAAAAGTTAATATATATGCATATAAAGATACTTCTTCATAATTTTTAATCTCCGTATATTTATGTGTCCTATATTATAATATCATATTTTTAATCACAAAAAAACATAAAAGATTTAACATAATTTATTGGCTTTAAAAGTAAAAAGGCAGAGTATCTTTTCATAACCTTAAAAATCTCCCTTGCTAATCCTTTACTTTTTATTTTTCACTATTTTTTTCTTTTATACAAAAGCATACAGAAAAGAAATAGCTTTGTATTATTTTCGTTTTCGTATTATACTTACATCGTTACTTTTTCACTAATCTCGTAACAGGGAGGTGGGTTTATATTTAATTTGTTTGATTTTACACTTTCTATAACGGCAAGTATAACTGCTTACTATATTTGCAAATGGCTAGATAGAATTTTTAGAAAGTAACTAGCCTTGAAATAAAAAGACAGGATTCACGGTCCTGTCTTTCTGTCTATCTTAATCTGTTTGATTTACTTATATATATTTTTAAACTAATATTTTCTTTTGTCAATTCTACTATAAAGATTATAAAAAAATAATTCTACGTATTAATTTTTTCATTAGTAAACACTCATTAAATCACTGATATAATTAATTTTATAGCAATACTTGATTCCCACATACAACTATTTTGCAACCAACAAAAATAGAGGATAACTATTTCTGGTTATCCTTTATTATATATTCAAAACCTATAATCCTAATTATACTTTACACTTTCAACGTAGTATTTAGATTTTTGGTTTCGCCTTGATAATCTTTGTTGTTTAGTTTTAGAGTTATAGTTGAAATATTTGTCTTTGTCATCGCATCAAGAACATTTATTTTATACTATCCCTTCTACTTTTCCATATCTTTTTGCTTCAACTTCTTGTAGATATTTATTTTGTTAAAGGCATTCCAACAAAGACAATTTTATATCACCTTTATAGTAGTGAATTTCATTTTTGTTGGATGTAATGGTGATTTGCAGCTTCAACTTCATATTCGTTAAGATTTGGTCCTTTTAATAAACCTAACGCCTCTTTCATCGTGTAAGTTTGATCTGAATATTCATTGATAACATCTAGATAATCTTCTTTCGAAATAGTGAACAGTTCATCTCCATTAGGTGATTTCGATTTTTCTACTTTATCTTATGTAATCCAAGCTAATAGATTCGTTTGTGTTTTTGAGTCTTGATAAATCATTTCCCTGAAATTGCTACTTTATTTATTAGCTTTTTCTCTTTTTAAGTCGTGAGTAACTTTTTGTTTATCTTGTTCTGATTTTTATCTTCTTTTGAAACATTATTTTGTTCTGATTTATTCTTATCATCTTTTTCTTTATTGGCTTCATTTACTGACCTGTTAGAACTAACGCTCCTGCTGCAAGAACCATAAGTAATTTCTGCTTCATATCTAAATTCTCCTTTATCAATAAAAGTAAGATATTTTATTGATTATTCTTTTTCTTTGACTTTATTATACCACATTTCTCTAAATTAAAAAAATAACACTCAGAATAATTAACTTTCTGAGTGTTGTGTATATTTTGATTAAATTACTTTTAATTCAACCCTTATCTCATACCTTTATCGTAAGGAACTCCAAGCGCTTCTGGTGTAGAAGTTTTCTTAGAAGACGATAAGTGCGATGATTGTCTACGAGATGGGAACATGTTCCAGAATGATACTGGAATTGGAAGATCTGGTGCTAGAATAGATACTTTTTCTGCAAATACTTTTGTTCCTCCGAAGAACAACGCTGCTAGTGTGATTGTAATTGGGTTGTGTTTAGCAAAGATTAAAGCTGCTAACGCTAAGTAACCAAAACCGCATACTGTAATTGCTGCGTTGAACCCTTGACTGAATGTGAGTTGCAATGATTGCTCCAGCAAGCCCTGCTAGACATCCAGAAATAAATACCCCAATATAACGATATTTAAATGCGTTTAGCCCTAATGAGTCACTGGCTTTGAGGATTTTCCCCAACAGAACGAAGTCTAAGTCCAAATGGACGTTTGTAAATAATGTAGTAAGTAAGTGCTACTAATACTATTGCTATAATAATCGTTGGATATACTGTAAATTTACCAAAAACTGTATATCTAGGGAATCCACTTGCTAATAGTAATTCGTAAGTTCCATTGAAATGGTTAACTAAGAATAATGCTATAGCTGGTGTAATTAAGTTAATCGCTGTCCCTGAGATAACTTGGTCAGCTTTTAAGCTAATACTGATAAATGCGTGGATAAGGAAAGTAGTCCTCCACATATTGTCGCAACTAATAAACATCGACTAATTAGGCATGGTTGGCGCACCTTCGAAGGCTGTTAAAGCTATGAAAGAAGCAACAAATGAACCAAAAATTACAAAACCGTCAAGTGCAATGTTAACAACCCCACTCTTTTCAGAATAGAAACCACCGATGGCTGCTATTAGAATAGGTACTGTATATTGTAACATTGAGTCTAATAGTGATAATACTGTATCCATTTATTTATCTCCTTTCTTTTTACTAACTAGTTTATCTAGTAATTTGCTATCGAAAATAGCTTTCGCTGCAACGAATAATACGATTAATCCGATTAAGATATACGATATCTTTTGGAATACCGATAAACGCTAATTGTGGAGTAAGAACTCCTAGGAATCCGAATTATAATGCTCCTAAGAATGAACCTAGTGCTGTATTTGCTCCGATAAGTGCAACCGCGATAGCCATGTATCCAAACCCTTGGAATGTAGACCCTGCAACTACTTGACCAACAGGGTCCCATATTGTAAAGCGCTCCTCCAAGTCCAGCAAAGGCTCCTGAAATAGCCATTGAAAGAACAGTGTTTTCTATTGACTTTCATACCAACAAATCTAGATGCTGATGGGTTAAATCCTACTGAACGAAGCTCATAACCGAATACTGTTTTTTCCATAACGATATAGAATATAATAACTGCAAAAATAGCTAAGAATAAATCCGTTCCTAAACGGTGGTTATTAAAAATACCTTCTATCAAATCATTTTTCAAATATCCTGAACCGTCACTTGCAAACAAGTGGTTGAGAAATAATGTCATTATTTCCACGAATAAATTTAGGCACTGCGAATTGAACAAAGTATAAAGCTGTGTAGTTTAACATAATTGTTACAACTACTTCACTAATCGTTGAATCTAGCTTTTAAATACTGCAATAGCTGCCCAAAGTCCACCAACAATAATACCTGCTAAGATACTTGCGATTAGGACTACATAAAAGTTCATACCTTGCATTTTGATGGCAACAATAGCCTGCAAAAAGTCCACCCATAATGAATTGTCCTTCTGCTCAATATTGAATAACCCACTGTTCTAAATGCAAAGGCTACTGACAATCCTGTACAAATTAACGGGATTGTCGATACAAAAATTTCAGCTATACTGTTAGAGTCGGTGAAGATATCACCCATAACTCTTATACGTCTCTGGTGCTGCTCCTATCGCTGAATAAGAATTGCTCCAATTATAAATGAAGCACTATTGAGTAGCACCGCATTAGTTAAAACTTTCTTTAACATAGGTTCTCCTCTCTGCTTCAACCCCCTGCCATAAAGCAGACCAAGTTGTTCTTTTGTTACATTTTCATCATTATCTCACAACATCGATAATAGTACCGTTGTGAATAACTCGCTATTCTATCTGATAAAAGTTAGAATTTCATCCAAGTCAAAAATGAAATTAGTAGAACACTGTTACCTTTATCACGGTAATCAATTAGCATTTTTGAATACCATTAATAGCCCCTACGTCAAGCTTCCACGGAGGTCGGTTGAGTAGTTACTAATAGTTTAGGAGCAAGTTCTAATGCGTCCGATAATAAGTTTTTGTTGTTACCACCACTCATGCTTCGTGCCAAAATTTTTCTCATCCCCAGCTTTTAGAACATCATATTTTCACAGATTTCTTTTGCAAATTTAGAAATTACAGGCTGAAAGGAATCCATTTTTAGAAAAACTTCTCTGTGTAATTTTCTAATACTGAGTTTTCTTCAACGCTGAAATCTAACACTAATCCATCTTTATGTCTATCTTCGCTAATGTTCTAGACCTAATTCTTTACGTTTCGCGGTAGAAATTCCATGTAAATCTTTTTCCATCAAAGATAATTTTTACCTTTTGTTTCTTTTAAGTAAAGCATTCAGTACTTCAACAAATTGTTGTTGCCCATTTCCATCTACCCCGGCGATACCTAAGATTTCTCTTTCATGTACGTCAAGATTGAAGTCATGTAAGATATTTTTGTTTTTCTTGAGTATCTGCATAAATACCGATACTTCTAGTATTTTTCTTCCCTTCACGGAGAACGTTCATACTTAGATTATTTCTAAGTCTTTACCAATCATAAGACTTGCTAATTTTTCTTTAGTTGTTTCTGCAACTTCTACTGTTCCAAAATATTCTCCACGACGAATAATACTGCAACGATTAGCTACTGCCATAATCTCGTTAAGTTTGTGCGTAATTAACAGAATAGTTTTCCTTCCTGCTTGAAGGTTTTTAAGAATCACTAAAAATTCTTCAATCTCCGCTGGTGTTAATACCGCTGTTGGTTCATCGAAAATTAGAATGTTAGCATCTCTATATAACATTTTAAAATTTTCAACCCTTTGTTGCATCCCTACACTTATATCACCAACAAGGGCTTTAGGGATTAACTTCTAATCCATATTTTCTAGATAACTCTGAAATTTTATTTTGCAGCAGATTCTAAATCAATTTTTCACCTTTTTACTTCTTCCATTCCTAAAATAATATTTTCAGCAACAGTAAAAGTTTTTAATAAGTTTGAAGTGTTGGTGCCATCCCAATTCCAAGTTTATTCGCATGTTTTAGGGTCTTTAATATCAACTTCTTTTTCCATCTAATTTAATCTACCTAGCTTCTTGATGGTACATCCCAAAAAGAACTGACATTAATGTAGATTTTCCGGCACCATTTTCTCCAAGCAAAAGCATGAATTTCATTATTCTTAACCTGAATAGTAATGTCTTTATTTGCGTAGAAGTCACCAAACTTTTTAGTTATGTTTAGCATTTCATAGCGTGCATATCTTTACCTCCTCTTTTGTTAATTTCACTTATATATTATACCGATTTTTACGTTCTAGTATAGCGTTTTATGTTAATTTTTCATTTGAATTTTTAATACTATTTAACTATATTTCTTATAGATAAATATTAATTACAGCTTTCTTATTTATCATGCTTAGTTTAATACTCACTATCTCTTTTCTTAGTATTAATTTAAAACAAATTTTTATACTTACCTTACGTTTAAATAATAATCTACGAAACTATTTTTATTTTCTGAATGTATCTTTTAAAATATACTTACCTATATTTTAGAAAAAGACCTAGTAAACTAGGCCTTTTTCTGTGACTAAACTATTAGTCTTATAGTTCTCCGTCAATATTAGCTTTATCTGTTATTTTAGCAGCTTCCCGATGCTACTGTTACTACCTTCTTTAAGATCTTTAACGGCTGCATCGATTTTAGCTTTTAATTGCATCGCTTAAGTTTGGATTTTGTGCTGGAAGTCCTACACCGTCTTCTTTGATTGTGAATGTCTTAGTAGTTCCACCTTCCAAATTTACCAGCTTTGATTGAATCTAAGATGTTTTTAACTGCTACGTCACTACGTTTAACAGCTGAAGTTAAGATTACAGATTTCTCTCATCTTTTCCATCTTTATCTGGCTTTGAATACACCCTTCTGCATATTGAGTTTCTTTGTCTACACCAACGATCCAGTAGTTAACTTCTCCGCTTTCTTTAAGATCTTTAGTAGCTCTTTCTTGAGCTTCTTTGATTGATCCACTTCCAGTTCCACCAGCTGCAGCGAAGATAACGTCTGCTCAGCGTCAAACAGTAGCTGCTAAAGTTTTACTTTGTTGGTATCATTGAATGAACCACTGTAGTTATAAACGATGTGATATCTTTTTAGCTGCTTTCTAGCACCTTGTATCAAATCCTAAAACCGAATTTGATTACCGCTGGGATTTTAGCTCCACCGATGAATCCAACTTTTTCCAGTTTTTGATTGAAGAGCTGCTGCACATCACCTAAGTATCCTGCTTCTTGTTCAGCGAATAATACTGATTCTACGTTTTTGTTAGGTACTGATCCATCGATAAAGATAAATTTCTTATCTTGGAATGAATCTGCGATTTTGGTAACTCTTTTTCAAAGTAGAATCCAGCAAGAGAGGTAACGTCTGCTGCTTTTGGAAGCGTTTTTTGTAAGTTAGCTGCAATATCACTTTGGTTTTTAGTTTCAATTGGGTTTAGTGCTTTTACCACCATGAACCCATTCTTGAACAGCTTCTACGTTACTGGTTAAAGACTTTTATCTTTTGCTCCACCTTCATCAGTTACAACTCCAATTTTAAATCAGATTTGTTATCTGAACTAGAATTGTTGTTAGATGATTTTGAGAACATCCAACGAAAAATTAATGCTGCTGATAAAACAACTGCTATTAACGAAAAATACCTTTTTTCATAAATAAAAGTCTCCTTTGTTATTATATATTTTATATTTAAATAATACCACATTATCTCTAAATATCAACATTTTATTTGTTTTTCAAATATATAGAAAGTTCGTGTTTATGGAGGAAAGTGTCTTTTTCTGTTTTTATGAGTTTATCGTTCTTATTACCCTATAGATAACAAAATTTTTTCACATCTCTTTAAAAGCATTTTCTAACTTTTAAATTAGCATTTTAGTTTCTCTTTTCCCTCATATTTTTATTAAAACAAAGCCCGAACATTTAGTTATATTATATTATTAAATAAAACGAAACTAACACAACAACAACTGTAAAATCAGCGTTTTCATGATATTATTTTTATTATGAATAATTTTATAGTTCGGTTATAGAATACAATCACAAATTATAAAAAATACGGACCAACCATATCCTTGACTCTGTATTTTGAAAATATTAAAGCTCACCTTCAATGTTAGATTACTGAACCTTTTTGCTTTTAATTCGTCTCCAGTGGCTACAAATCTTCCACTTTCCTGATTTTTAACTCTTCGATTGCTTTAGTTAATTTTTCCTTTTTATCATCATTTAAATTTGGATTTTCTTTTTGGAATACCTACTCCATTTTCTTTAATACCAAATATATGTTTTACCGTTTTGGAATTTATCAGCTTTAATCTCATTTTAAAATTTTAGTAACTGCTACTTCGATATTTTTACAGCTGATGTTAAAACAACAGATTTTTGAACTTCTTACTGTCTTTGTCTTTTACCTTTGAAGATGCCTCTTCGTATTGGTCTTTATCTACACCAACAACCCAGTGACTAACTTCTCCACCTTTAGACATATCAAGAACACCACGTTCTTTCGCTTCTGAGATTACACACATTACCTGTGTTCCCAGCTGCAACAAAGATAACATCTGCTCCAGAATCATACATAGTAGCTGCTAATGTTTTACCTTTGTTTGTATCTGAGAATGTTCCACTGTAGTTGTACATAATTTAATATCACTTTGTTTGCCGCTTTAGCGCCTGAACAAATCCAATACCAAATCTTTCTCACTGGTGGAATTTTTGTTCCACCGATAAATCCTATTTACCAGTTTTAGATTTTTAATGCTGCTGCATATCCTGCTAGGTATCCTGCTTCTTGTTCTTTAAATATATAACGATGCAATATTTGGTGCTTCTACAAAAGTATCGATATACATTTTTATCTTTGTATTGTGCAGAGATTTTTGTAAGTTCTTTTTCAAACTCCTATATCCTGCAACTGGAAATTATATCAGAAACTTTCGCCGCATTTTTGAACATTAGATGATAAATCCGATTGTGTCTTAGTTTCGATGTAACAGGATCTTTCGCTCCATTTTCTTTAACCCATGCTTAGATCTGCTTCTACGTTGGCTTGGTTAAAGCTTTTATCCTTTGCTCCACCTTCACCAGTAACAATTCTATTTTATGACCTTTTGAATTATCCGTCTTATTGTCATTCTTGCTCTTAGATGAACATCCTGACAACCACAAGTGACAATGTTATTAAAATTGTTAATAGAGTGCGTAATTCATAATTTTACTCTAAATTTATCTCTATTGAAACTACAATATCATATTTAGCAATCGATTTCAATAGTTTGTAACAATTTTTATAAATATTACATTTTTCTACCATATGTGAGTATAATTATTAGATAAAAAGCATTTTCAGGAGGAGATTTTTATGACGTATTACAATAATATTGTTGAAAGCTACAAATTATATTAAAAAGTATTTTAACGAGTCTATCGATTATACGCAGTAGTTTTAGGTGGTGGTATTACACTTGAACTAGAAGACCAACAAGAATTAGGTTATGCAGGCTATCCACTTTTCCCAGGAAATCAAACGCAGCCTAACCACATGTAAAAGGCATGCAAATAAAGCTTACTTTCAGGAAAAATCTCTGGGAAAAAAATGTCCTTGTCTTAAATGGTAGACTTCACCATTATGAAGGATATAGTATGAAAGATGTTGCTTTTATGACTTATGTAGTTAAGTTCTTAGGAGCTAAAGGGTTATTTATAACTAATGCCTGTGGTGCTATTAATACAGATTTTAGCGAAGGAGATATTATCTGTCTTGATGACTTCATCTCACTTGTTAGTGATAATCCACTAAGAGGCGAAAATGATTCACGTCTTGGAGAAAGATTTGTTGATATGACTACTCCTTTCGATCCGTATTTAGTAGAAAATCTTAACAATTCTGCAGAAAAACTAAATATCAAATTATCTCAAGGTACTTATGGTTTCTTCCAAGGACCATACTTTGAAACACGTGCTGAGATTAGAGCATTCAAAACTATGGGATGTGATCTTGTAGGATGATCTACTGTTCAGAAGTTATTGCAGCCAACCACTGCTGGACTCCCAGTAGCAGTTCTTGCTTGTATTACAAATATGGCAACAGGGGTTCAAGAAAGAAAAAGCACGACCATGAGCATATCCTTAAAAACTGCACAACAAATTAGTATAAATCTTAAACAATTACTAATTGAAACACTAGAAAAACTTAAAAATAAGGAGTGTTATCTATGGAAAAACTATTTTTGAAAAATTATTGACGGTGAAATTCCTGAGCTATAAAATTTATGAAGATGAGTATGTCTACAGCTTCTTAGATGTATTCCCAATTACAAAAGGTCACACATTAGTTATCCCACATAGCTAGCCATAACATTTTTGATTGTGATCCTGAAAACAGCAGCAAATATCGGACGTGTTCTTCCTAAAATTGCAAACGCAGTAAAAAGAAGCTTATAATTGCGACGGTATTAATATTTTCCAAAATAACGAAGAATATGCTGGACAAAGTGTTTTTCCACCTTCATTTCCACATAGTTCCACGTTACAAAGACAAAGATACTAACTTTGACAATTTGGAAATCGCGTGGCCGCCTCAAAAATTAGAACCTGCTGATTTTTGAAAAAAATTCAAGAAAGCATAGTTAAAAATCTATAAATATAAAAGAGAATTTTTTAAAAATTCTCCTTTTTATTATGTTGCTATTCTTATTTATTTTTCCCATCTTTTTGAAGAAAATAAAGCTACGATTGAATCTAAAGTAGTTTTAGCTTTTCCTTTTTCCTCTGAGCTTCTTCTTGCTCTTCATCTTGATTTTCTTCTACTTCTTCATAATCTTCCAATTCTTGTGCTTGAATTGCTAATTCCCTTCTAGAGCTTCTAATTCTTCATAAGTCATTTTGTCCAAATCTAACTCTTCCACTGTTTCAGAAACTATATCTTGACCTGCTTCTTGCACATCTTTTACAAATTCCACAGCATCTTCTACTTTCTTTCTTCTAGTGCATCTTGGATATCTTCAGCTTTGTCCTCAACCTCTTCTTTTACTTCATCAGCTGACGTCTTATGTTTCTTCAAGTACTGATTCAGTTCTTCTTTTACTTCTTCACAACTGGTTCTACTTCTTCAGTTACTTCTTCCCACAACTTGAGCTTCTTCTACTTTTTCTTCCACTGCATCTTGGATATTTTTCAACTACAGGAGCTACTTCCTCTGAACATCCTCTACACCCGATACTACCTCTTCGTTGCTTCTTCTACTTTTTCTTCACATCTTCTTGAACTTCTTCTAGCATTATCTCATCCAGTACTTAGTTCAACAAAATTATCTTCAAGTTTTTCTTCATAAGCTTTTACTTCTTCTAACTTTTCACGCATAATATCACTTTCTCCTTGCTCTGCTACAGTTCTAGCTTCATTTACAAGCTCATTCAGTTTATTTCTAAACCTTCTTTTGCATTTTCTTTAAGCAATTCTTTGTGTTTTCTAATTCTTTTGGATTTTTATAATAGTACGCTCCTACCGCACTAACACACCTAATACTAATCTTTGAAAATTTTACCCATTTTTCTGTCCTCCTGATTATTCTGTCAATATTGATTTTATCAGAAAAGTATGTTGATGTAAAGGTTTGGAGCTGTATAAAGTAGCTTATTTTATCCATTATTACTTAATTATTAAAAATAAATAAGCCTTCTAAAAATTTCTAGAAAAGCTTATACGTGTATTATTTTTAAATGTTTTACCCTTGCTACGATTTCTTTATGCGCCCTTTATCATAGGACATGCTTGTGGATTACCTAAAGTAACCACATGTTCTTTTTACTAACATCGACAGCTTTTTGGATCTCTATTACCACATTCCGGACATTTAAAACCTGTCGGTTCAAACTCACCTTCAAATCCTCAACTATAACAATGATCTATCGGTGTATTGGTTCTAAATACCCTACTTTATCATAAGCAAAATCCCATACCGCTTCAAGAGCTTTTTGGATTTTTGTTTTAACACTGGATATTCACAGTGAATGAATCACCACTTGCATAATAAGGATAATCTTTTTTTCAAAGTCTAATTTTTCAAATGGTGTTGGGTTTTACGAACATCATAGTGATAAAGGTTTGTATAGTATTCTTTATCTGTAACATTTTCCACCATACCATTTCTCTGTATCCATGCAGCAGAATCTATCAGTTAATGACTCACTTGGTGTAGAGTAAATACTATACCAGTAATCCCCTCGCTAGTCCATTTTATCTACACATTGTTTCATATACTTCATAATGTCTAATGTGAGTCTTTAGCTTCTATCCCATTCTCCACCATAGAAAACACTAGCTTAACTTCGTATAGGCCGATATATCCTAAAGATAATGTCGCTCTTTGTTTATCAAAAAGTTGTTTAACTCTATCATCTGGTTTTAGACGTTTCCCAAAAGCTCCATGCATATAAAGAATAGGTGCATTTTGAGGTTTCGCCTCTCCACATCTTGTAGCTCTGTAATCTAGAGCATCTTTTACACACTTCTAAGCGCTCTTTAAAGATTTCCCAGAATAACTCTTTATCCCATTTGATTCAAGAGCAATACGCGGCAGATTTAGAGTTACAACTCCTGAGATTCATACGGCCACTCTCAACAAGTTCTCCATTTTCATCTCTCCAAGCAGGTAGAATGAACGACAACCCATAGGGTGTTTGCAGCTTCCTGTTATTTTTCACTAAAGTATCGTACATAATTACGTCTGGATACATTCTTTGTGTGGACATTCTAATGCTAATTGTTTTACATCGTAATTAGGATCTTCTGGTTTTAAGTTTAATCCTTCTTTTTATTACAAAGAAAATTAATTTAGGGAAAAATAGCGTTCTTTTTCTTTTTCCCTAATCCTGCTATTCTAACTTTTTAAAATAGCCTTTTGTATTTCTTTTTCGAAATATCACTTCACCTAAACCAAATCCTAAAGATGTAAATGGTGTTTGTCCTTGAGAAAAGAATATAAAGTATTTATTTCATATTCTAGTGATTGCATCGCATCATAAATATCTTTTTAGTTTTTCTGAGCGAATTGTTCTTGTTTTCTTCACTTTCAATCCATTCGTTAGCCATCTTTAGATTTTTCATAGTTAAGTTTTTGCAAAAGGAGCAAGCACTTCATCTATTCTATCCACTTTTCATCCTCCGTATTGGCTTGACGCTACGTTTGCAATAATTTGCGTCATTTGAGCAGTAGCTGTTTGGATACTTTTCGGACTATCTACATCTGCATTACCAATTTTAAATCCTTTTGTAAGCATTTCTTTAAAATCAATTAAACAGCAGTTTGTCAATGGTTGATACGGAGAATAATCAAGTCATGATAATGAGTTTCACCTTTTTGGTGGGCATTAGCTACGTGTTGAGGTAGCATTTTTCAAACCAATCGCTTTAGCTACAATACCACTTGTTAAATCTCTATGTGTATTGAATACTAAACTATCTTTATTAGCATTCTCGTTAACAACATTTTCATCACGATTCACTAATTTTTCAATTGCGACATTGATATCAAGACTACGTTCACGCTCTATATCACGCATACTACGATAGCCCTACATATTCCTCATAAATAGCCTCTTCACCTAACGTTATTAACGTGTGCTCAACGATATTTTGAAGCTCATAAATTTTTATATTATCCTTAAATCTATTTCCGATTTCTATAATAACATTATCTACGATACTATCTATATTAACACTATGTTTCTCTCCAAACACACTGTTAACAGCCTTTTCAATAGCCTTGTATATTTTATCAGCATCAAATTTTTACTACGCGACCATCTCTTTTATAACTAATAAATTTTTTTGTAAGCAAATCTAACTTTTTCTGTGTATAAGAATAAAAATTACTTCTTTGCATCTTTTTCCCCTCCCAAAAATCCTATCTATCCTTTATTAATTCATAATTAATCTTAATTATAATAAAGACGCTATTAATACTATATTATAACAAATATAACCTCTTGTCTACAGCGAATATTTTCCGGGAAATTCAGAAATGTTATTATATAGCTTGTTATGAGAATTGTGAATTTTTGAGAATCTCTGTTTTCTCTTTTATAAGAAGAAAAATACTGATAAATCAACATTTACGTTGAATAAATTTATTATCTGTACCATTTCTTTTCTATATTATTTTTTTACTACAGCTATCTATTAGTGTTAACCTCGCCAATTACAAGTGAAAATTAAAAAGTTCGCTGATAATCAAAAATTTTTATTAGGTAAAATTAACTTTTTCTTTCTAGAAAAATTAAACTACATTTAACATTATAATTTATTATATAGTTGGTATATAATTAAAAGCGAGAAAATATAGAAAAACACAAATAGAAACATTAACTGATCAACTTTTTCAATGGAGGCTAACCAGCCTTTATTAATAAATGAACTAGAGACCTTATGTCGAGCTATTTATGCACTATGAATGCGCAATGTTAGAAATAGAAACTAAACTAAATGTTTTTGATAAGGGTTTTCTCTTCACGGAAAGTAACCCCATTGAATCAGTTTTCAACTCGTCTTAAAAACACCGCTTAGTCTTATGAATAAATTAAAACGTCTTAATCTACCTTTCGATATAGATACGATAAAAACAATATTTATGATGTCGCAGGGTACGTGTTGTTGTTCATTTTAAAGATGATGTTTATAAACTTGTAGAAGCCTTAAAACAACAAGATGACCTAACTATTATAGCCGAAAAAGATTATATTAAAAACTACAAAGATAATGGTTACCGTAGTTATCATCTTATTGTCAAAGTCCTATCTTTTTTATCAGATAAGGTTGAGCATGCTAGCTGTTGAAATTCAATTTCGAACAATTGCTATGGATTTTTAGGGCTAGGTCTAGAACACAAACTACGTTATAAGAAAAATCTAAGCGAAAAGAAAAGGAAATCGAACGTCGACTATTACTCTGTGCTGAAATAAGTGCTAAGCTCGATAATCAAATGCAGAAGGTAAAAGAAATAATAGAAGACGATTCTCAACTTACTAATACATACTACATCCAGGAGATATATAATTAGAAATTTGAATCTTGATATATTTTCTGGATATTTTATTTTATCAAATTGATTATTAGTGTAAAAATTTCGTTTGATTATTAACTATATTTACTATATACTATATAGAATATAAAAAGAAATTTGTGAAAAAGAGGGCCATATGAATAACACCAAAAAGTTTAATAGCAATTCTTATATGTTACTTTTTCATGGGGTTTTTCCTATATATTTCAAACTTCTAAAAGCATTGATTCCTATGAGTACTAACTATGCGGGTACTATGCTCATTTATTTTTCATGATTTTAGTTGTATTCCTAGTAAAAATAAAAATAATATTTTTAAAAGAAATAAAAAGAACTATGGCAGAGTAAAAATTTTCTCACTACTTGTTATTGCTTCTTTTTCTTATTACAGCAAACTGGTTAACTTATATTATTGCTGTAAATACAAAACCATGTATTAGAAGCGAGTTTTGGTTATTATCTTAATCCAATCGTTACTATAATACTCGCCGTTATCTTTTTTAAAGAAAAACTAACTCGCATACAAACAATAGCTTGCATCTGTGTTGGTATTTCATTACTATATTTATTTATTTCTCTTGGATCTCTTCCTTGGTTCCATCTTACTTGCGCTGACTTTTTGGACTATACAGCCTGTGCAAGATTATCCTTGGTCCAAAAGGCAAGCATTGATAGAAACAGCTATTGTTTCTCCTGTAGCTATTATTTATATGCTATATTTAGGAAGTTCTAATAATATAACATTTTATAATTCGGATACACAACATTAATAGCTCTTCTTCTGTCAGGGAGCTATCACAGCTATTCCTCTCCTATTATTTGCTAGAGGGCAATTGATATTCCACTTTATATTCTTGGAATACTACAGTATCTCCCACCAACTATACAGTTCTTTATAGGAATATTTGTTTATGGCGAGGAATTAAATGTGGAAAAATTAATTTCATTTAGCATTATTTGAGTTTTGCAGTCGCTGTATTCTGCTATTCGCAGTTACTTCAATGAAAAACATAATTTAGCAAACAAAAGTCACCAGAGATAATCTGATGACTTTTTTTAGTATTAATTACAAGAAAACGAAGTTTGATATCAAATCAAACTTCGCTTTTTATTTTATTGATTCAGCTGCTTTTTACTAACACCTTGTCTAATCATAGAGATACCAGTTATAATAACAACCCTATAATTACCCATGTTAATACTTCAAGTGGCATGCTCTTAACTAATGTATAAGCAACTGTTACCCCAATAATACCACCAATAGCAATAGCTATAGAACCAATTCTTGTATAGTTACCAGCTTTAATAAACTCTGGTGAACCTATAGCCATAAGTCCAGCACAAGAACCCATCATGATTGGGAACGCTACAAGTGGACTTAGACCTAACATGTAAACCATAGCCATACAAGGTGCATATAATCCTACACCAGCCATCATAAGAGCTCCAAGAATGAAGTTACCTACAACACCGATAATAAGTTTAACACCTGTTAATCCTACAGCTTCGTTACCAGCTCCAAGAGCTTTCAACCATCCAAGTTGTCCTGACATCATTAGGAATGCTGTTACGATTAAACACACACCCATAACAAGTTGGATTTTTCTCCAGGAAGTTTGTTTACTATTCTTGCTCCTACTAACGCACCTACGATTGCTGCTGCGATCATAGAGAATAGTGTAACACCTTCTACTTTTACCCCTGTTAAGAATAAAGCCGCTTCCATTAATACTGGAATTGTGTGGGCAACATTCAATGTACCAGGAATTTTTTTATCAGTATCTAAAAATTTAGTAATTTTAAAGAATAATGTTGTTGGCGCGAAGCTCCGATACCTAATGTATCAAAAAGTCAGTCACTAACCCGATAAAGAATCCGATAACTGGATTTTTCTTTTTCCTAAATCATCTTTATGTTTTACGATATCCATAATGAATGAAACTAAGAAGAATACTCCTGCTGCCCTAATATAGCTAATAATACTGTCAATAAGTTCATAATTTTTCTACACTCCTATCCTAATAAGAATCCATAAGTTAATTCATCGTCTGGATCGTAAACATAGTTACTAAATCCTAAAAATATATCCAGAACCTGTGATTTCAGGGATGATTGCATCATATCCGCTAATTTTTCTCTCTTCAACTATTCTACCTTTAAATAAAAGTACCTAAGATACTTTCATATACGAATGGTTCACCTGGTTTAAGTTCACCTTTAGTATATAATGTAGCTAATTTTTGCAGATGTACCTGTTCCACATGGAGAACGGTCGATGTTTCCATCTCCGAATACTACTACGTTTTTATAAGTAGCTTCTGGATGAGAAGGTTTGTCATAAATTTCAACTAAGTCTACAGTTTTAATATGTTCTAAAGTTGGGTGTTGAATTTCGATGTTAGCATTAACTGCTTCACGAATTTTTAGTCCTACTTCTTTTAGTTTAGAAGCATTTTCTGGTTTAACTTCTAATCCTAATTGATCTGCAGAAAGGATACAGAAGAAACTTCCTCCGAATGAGATATCAAATTTGATATGTCCGATTCCTTCTACATCTAATTCTACATCGCGTTTGTATAAGAATGATTCAACGTTTTTTGAATGAAACTTCTTTTACTTTAGCTCCGTTATCTTTTAACTTAGCTGTTGCATAAATAAGTCCAGCTGGTGTTTCTACTACTACTTTTTTCAGTAGCGCCTTCTTCTACATCAACCATACCAGTTTCTACAGCTGCAGTTACTGCCGCGATAGTATTGTGTCCACACATATTTAAGTAGCCACCAGTATCCATGAATACTAATCCAAAATCAGCTTCCTCTTTTGTTGGAGGTAATAGAATGCTCCAAAACATATCTTGGTGTCCACGTGGTTCAAACATAACAGACTTACGAACATCATCTAAGTGATTGATAAAGTATTGTTTTTTCTCAACCATATCTTTACCAGGAATTTTTGGGATACCTGCAGTTACTAATCTTGCTGCTTCACCTGCTGTATGTATATCAATAACTGAAATCATTTTATTTAGTTTCATAATTATTCACTCCTTAAATTATTTGTTATCTTGTCTCATTTTTAATTTTAACAATGCTAAGGCTTTTCTTGCATCAGTATAATCAATATTGTTTTGGCAAACTATTTCTGTTTCTATGCCTTCTTCTGATTTATTAAAGTCTAAAAACAAATTTTTGTATATTCATTTTTCTACGACAAATTTATGTTTACCCATAAATTTCAAAACCAACTATTATGTACCGCGCTCCCCTATTTCAAACATAGTATTGGCGTAGTCAACATCACTATTACCCCCAACCATCTGCTGAGATTATAGCTCCATCCGTTCTCATCGCTTCTAACCAAGTAGCTGTTCTCCAACCAACTAAATGTTTTAGTCTGTTGTCTTGGGGAGTTCCCACAACTATAACCCCTTGGAAATCGATATCTGGATCTTCTGCCAAAGTATCTAATAATGGATCTCTAAAATGATGCAAACTAGTTTCTTTTGTAGATGGTCTCATACCCATAATAACACCCCTTCCTATACCATTGCTCTTATCGCACCATCACGATATTCGTTTGGTGTTAATAAGACAGGCATATTATTCATATCTATAATAGAAATACCTTTTATCTATTCCACTAGGTTCAATAGGGAACAGTTGATTATCATACATCATGCCTTGTCCAGCTACCTCTTTCACTAAAGCTACTTTTGGTTTCCCTGGATTTTGTTTATTATAAAATTCATGTACTTCATCTGCATCACGACCACTCAAAACTTTCATAACTTCTCTGATATTTTGTAAATAAACATCTGATAGCTCGAAAATTGAGAATGCTAGTTCACGATTAAACTCAGCTTCTGGTTTTATAATAACATCAATATGGATTAAATAATCATCAGCAGCTGGTGAACCAGCCTTGTTTAAAACTAACTGTTCTTGTAGGATACCCTCTGAAGAACCAAATTCATGCATTTGTTTCCCTTCTGTGTTTGCTCCTGTAAGAATCATATAAACACCTGTCAGAGTATGTGTAATCCCTTCTCCTAAACGTCCTATAACCTTTGTCGAAATTGGTACAACATCCATTATAGTATTAACATAAAAATTATGTTCACGAGGGCGTATTATTTTCACCTCTACACTCTCAAAAAAATATCTTTATCATATTCTATTTCTGTTGGAATAATTAACTCATTATTCTCAATTTTTACTTTTTCCTAAAAGCAACATTTTTATATGGAATGCTTTTTATTTGTAATTTCTCACTTGACATAATTATCATCCCTTTTTATTTATTCATCTGTAATGTAACAGCATCTCTTCTGTTCACTAATACAGATTGTTTTTTAAAAAAGAAGAGGGACATTTGCCCCTCTTCTCGGAATTCTCCTACACGTGAGCGATGTACTCAAATGGAAGAGGAACTATTTTACCTGAACTTGGTATTTTAATTAGTTGCTCTAATGTTGCTTCTAAGATTTGTGTTTGTTGCTCAACGTTTCCTGGTTCTCCTGCGTTTGCTCCCATTGGTACAAGTGGAGCAACAGCTATGAGTACCGTTTTGACGCACTACTGAGGTAGTGCTGCTATTAAGATTGTTGGAATACCTGCTTCCTCAATTGCTCTCTGCACGATCACGGCAGTTCTATGGCAAGTACCTCAACCAGCAGTTAAAATAACTGCATCAACATTTTCTGCTTTTAGTTTTTTAGCGATTTCTGGACCTGTAGAGTTTGTGAAAGCCTCTTGGTCTCCACCACCACCCATGAAACCATAGTGGAATTCTGCTACGCTTTTAATGAAACCTTTTTTAGCAAGTTCATGTAATCTATCGATTGGGAACATGCAGTTGATATCTTTGTTAGCGTCTGCATTATCGTATCCACCGTGAGATACCATAAGATCTGAACTGTGAGCAGTATCCGGGATTTCACGGAATGTAGTATCCCCTGCTAAGTTAAATCTTTTATCTGTTTTTAAGTGAACCCCTGCAGCTGTAGCTAATGCTACTTTCATATCTTTTAATTCTTTAGTTACTGGAGCCCAAACTGGTTTCGGTGTAATAGGTACAAAAATCTCTGATTGTAGACCTTCAAATATCGTTAATGACATTCTAATTTCTCCTTCCTACTATTTTTCTTCGTTGTGTTTTCTATTTTGTACTTCTTGTTCTAACTTTTTAGTATTAAGTATTGCATTTACATAATGTTCGTCAGGTTCTTCATTTAATACTTCTGGATAACTTAGTAAAAATGCAACTTCTTGTCCGATTTTTACTGGATATTCCGAGATTAGCATTCTCATAGGAATTTTAAATTGCCCTAGGCGTCCTTTAATATCTATCGTAACGCTGGCGTCGTTATGATCGACTATAACCCTTCGAACACTCTTTTCTGTAGATGCATATTTTTAATTTTTCAATCATAACTTACTTCCTATACTTTTTAAATTTTTAGTCTTCTTTTTCGTAAAATTTCTTGACGTTTTTAGATTTTTTGGTAACACTTGTTCGTTATCAACTAATTCTAATTTTTCGCCTGTAGTTTTTTCGATAACTTCTACGTTGTTTAATTTAACGTTTGGATTCCATTTTCTTTCAGCTTTTTTGATTGTTCCGCCACCCATTTGTGTTTTAAGCATTGCTAAAGCACGGATAGCATCTTCTTTACATAATGTGTTGTTTGAAAGAATTTCGTTTTTCGATACCTTGTTTAGATTTGTTGTTATCAACCATAGCTGACATGTATTCGTTACCTACAACAAGAGCACCTTGTACTGCAGAGTAAGTCATACCAACTACTGATACTCCACGTTTACCGATTTCTTCGATGTGTGAAGCAAAGTCGATGTGGTTGTTACCAAATCCTTCAGTTGTAACGATAGCTCCATCGATATCCATAGCTTCGATAGTCATACCAACACGTTTAGATACGTAGAATTTTTCTGAGTTAGCTTGAGGTGATCCAACTAGTAATACCCCTACTAAGTCGATTTCTTCGTCAGCCATAGCTTCAAGTACTAATGGTTCACGGTAGTAGTGACGAGAAGTTTCTTTAGAAGCTGGTCCGATACATGTTAATGCGTGGATACCACCGTCTAATACTTCTGTTGGAGCAAGCATAACTGGTAAGTTACCAAGGTCAACGTTTGGTTTAGCACCAAGTGTTCCTACTGGTTCAACTGGTAAGATTAAGTTATCGTGCATTGCACCTTGTCCCATGATTTCTTTAACGATTAATACTTTTTGTTTCCTGGGTGACGATATTGTTCGATATTGATGTTTCCTACTACTAGGCTATCGTCTTCTACTTCTTTAAGAGCTTTACGAATTTCTTCAGTAATGTGGTCGAAAGCTTTGTGCGCTGCTAATGGTCCTGGACGTTCCATGTTAGCTCCTGCTTTAATTGTTACTTGACCTTTAATGAAGATTTCACCTTTATCTGGAGCACCTGGACGTCCCCACATAATGTTACGTTCTAATTCACCTTCAGAAGATCCGAATTCCCCGATTTGAACTCCGTTAGCATCAGTTCCTGTAAGAACCATTACTACACCTTTAAGTTCACGAGTGATACCATGTCCAATTTCACCTTCTTCTTTAACACAGATAGGTTGAACGTCCATGATTGTTTCACTGTAAGTGTCATATTTATCAGGAGTGATGATTTCTAATTTAACATCTTCTACTAATCTTCTGACTCTGCAGCTTCTTTACATAAATCTTCTGGAGTTCTTAATACTAAAGTAGTTCCTTTAATTTCAGTTTTTCTCCAAATACTACTTCATCAATTTTATAATGTTTAGTGTGTAGAGAACGGATGAACTTTTGATTCACCTTCTACTTTTTTCTTCTTTTTGCTGCTGCTACTGGTGCATCAGCTTTAACTTCTACTGCTTTTAGCTTCTACTGCTGGTGCTGCAGCTGGTGCAACTGTAGATGCTGCTTGCCCTGCAAAAAGTTGATAGAGGAATTTCGATGTTGATGTTTTCCCCTTTTCCGATTTGAAGTCTAAATACACCTGCTGGTGCTGGAAGCTTGAGCTACTGGAGCTGCTGCTACTGGTGCACTTCTGCTACTGGTGCTGCTTCTACAACTTCTTCTACTGCTTCTTCTTCTTTTCTTCTCCACCTTGACTGCATCAATAATGCTTGGTGTAATTGGTATTAGAGCATCTGTTGTTTTTAATAATTTTGCACCTAATACTTGTCCGATTGTTAATGCATCATCTGGGAAAGATAATAGACCTGAATCTACTAAATCATCAAATAGGCCTGGATCTTCTGAGTTATCTGGACCAATTACGATCCTTCCTCAGCTCTGCAACAAAAATACCGCCTTGTCGTTTAAATGTTCTTTTCGCTGTTTCTGCTGTAATTGACATTACTTCTAACCTCCAACTAAATTAATTCTTGTTATGTAATTCTAAGCTCTTATAGCTTCTATATAAATGATGGTCAGTGGCACGAAGTACATGGTCGGTACTATGATAAACTTTTACTCCTAACCTAGGAGCTACACCTGTCACGGTGTTAGTTCAATCCTGACAAGTACCAGCAATGACAGCTTTCGCACCATCTTTTTTCATTTTTAATACTTTTTCCGCTTGCCCTGGGCAAATACCTGGTAATTCGCAACGTAATCTACCATTTTTGTCTGGTTTCATACGTTTACACATTTGAACAGAAACTACTTCTGCTCCCATACCATCGGCAATTTGACGAAGGCGTTCTTCTTGAGCTCCACACTCACAAATAAGTATTCCTACTTTTTCTTTTTCTTGTGGATATGGCATAGCAACTAGTAAACCACCAGTTGTTTTGTTAATAGGTTCATCTTCTTGGGCTGGACGTCCTGTAAATGGTCCACCTCGAACTATTTCTCCATGTGGATTTATGTAGCCTCCAGCTCTTTCTATAAACACACTAATTGGTAATCCAATTGGCACATCTAAGAAAATACTTGGATTTTGAACACGCCCACCAACTGTTAAATCTTTGTCTATAAGAGGTTTATCTTCTTCAATCGCATTTACTACATGTTTAATAGTTTCAACGTTTGAGATAATTGCATTAGCCTCTAACGGCAACTGACCTGGTTGTAGAATCACACCTAATGTTTCACGTACGATAACACGTTCGTCCCCAGCTGGGTACATATTAGGTAAAATCTTAATACTAATATTAGGCTCATTTTTACATGCTTTACCTAGTGCTAATAGTGCTTTACGATATTTTTGTTTTAATAGCAACATATCCTTCTTTAGCACCTGTTAGTTCCATAATGTATTTCATACCACGAACAAGCACTTCTGGTTGTTCTTCCATGAATTTAACATTATGTCCTAAAATTGGTTCACATTCAGCTGCGTTAGCTATAAGATATCCACCAGGAATTTGTGTAGAAAACTTGATTCCAGTAGGGAATCCTGCTCCCTCAACACCTACGATACCAGCATCTTTAATTTTTGCAGATAATCATCTGTTTTTTCTAATCTCACATAATCATCAGTTTGTTCTTTTATCTGGTTTCACAACTATATCCATTTCAGTTATTTCTTCAACAACCCCTGACAAACTCGCGTGAATATTAGCCCCTAATCCAGCTGGTACAGCAACAAGTTGCCCACGTTTAACATGGTCGCCCACATTAACTATTGCTTGACATGGACCACCTACGTGTTGTTTTAACGGAATGTGTATTTTTTTCAACATCAAACTCTATCATTCTTTTTCCTCCTTTCTTCAAAAATTCTTTTACAAGCAGTAGTTCAAAACTCTACTACATTTATTGATATAACAGTTTCACTGCAAAGGTTTTAAAAATGTATTTTTCTTTTCTCTACTCTGTTCTTCTAAGCGATAAAAATAACACCAATATTATAAATTCAATGCTTTAACTCCACGAATAATATTATTTTGTTATTTAAAAATAGTATTTTAATTGAAATATATTATCACTTAAACGCTTTATCAGCTATAGCAACTGTTTTTATACATTATCTTCAATGTTATAACATAACAACAGTGTTCCTGTGTTATACTTGTCTTGAATATTTACATTTTTAATTTAAAATTTATAATCATCCTCTAATTAAAAACTATAAAAATACCGATAAAAATTTACATATACTTACAATAATCACATCAAAACAATCAGTAAATTTTTCATTTGTCATTCTTATTTTCAATTAGGTGTTCTACAAAAGATGTCGATACAAGTTAATACAAGAAAATAATGCCTGCAGAATTTTCGTAGGTACTATTTTTAAAAAACAAACAGCTTTCGTCTATTTACAAAAGCTGTTTTTATATTTATTATTCTAATTCTGCTAATTTTTTTCTTTTAAGTAGAGTACTAAATCATCTTTTAAATCACTTTTTAGCGCAAAGTCAATAGTAGTTTAACAAACCCAATAGTTTCCCTACATCGTAGCGTTTTGCCTTCAAAAGTCATAGGCATAAACACTTTTTCTTCTTCATTTAACATTTGAATAGCGTCTGTAAGTTGAACTTCTCCTCCGACACCAACTTGTTTTTTAGCTAAATGCTTGAAGATTCAGGATTTAGAACATAACGTCCCATAATAGCTAGATTCGATGGCGCTGTACCTGGAGCAGGTTTTTCTACAAAAGTTTCTACTTCGTAAAGTTTCTCATCTTGCCCTTTAGGAGCTATAACACCATAGCGATGCGTCTGATCTTCTGGAACAGTTTGAACTCCAATAACAGAGCAACCAGTACGTTCACTTTCATCTATAAGTTGTTTTATCGCTGGTTTTTCATCATTAATTACAATATCATCCCCAAGTAAAACTGCAAACGGCTCATCACCTATAAAACTACGCGCAGTTAGAATTGCATCACCTAATCCTGCCATTTCTTTTTGACGAACATAGTGGATATTAGCTAATGTTGTTGGGTATTTCACTTTTTCCAACAGCTCTAATTTTCCTTTATTTTCTAATTCTACTTCTAACTCTACGTTTCTATCGAAATGATCTTCAATTGCTCTTTTTGTTTTCCTGTAACAATTATTATATCTTCAATCCAGCTTTTACCGCTTCTTCACTATATATTGAATAGTAGGTGTATCTATTATTAGTAGCATTTCTTTTGGTAATGCTTTAGTTGCTAGTAAAAATCTCGTTCCTACATCACAGCTGGTATTATTGCTTTCTTACTTTTTCATATATCCACCTATATTTCTAAAATTTAACAGACTTATCATACCACGTTTTGTATATTTTTTGCAAATTCCTAAGCCAATCAAACTATATTTCTAACATTATAGTTGTTAGTGCATTCTTTTAATTACTTTAATCATTGTTACTAAAGTGTTTTTCCATCAAATTTTAATTTTAATTTCAAACATTTTTCCAAACAGAAAAAGAGCGAAAAGAATATCCCTTTGATCTATTTACTATCTCGTATTCAATGCCTGAACAACTAACATTAGCTAGCGTTCTTTTCCCATTTCTATAATATGTTACTTTAATAGTATCCCCTATTTTTTGTTTTCTCAAATGAGTATTTTCTTACGGACGCAACATCTTTTATTTTCATTATTTATTTTTAGTAATATCACTTCTTCTAAACCTGCTTTGCGCTGCTGGAGTATTGCTTTCAATGAACGAATAACAACACCTTGCTTTTCCATTAAAGTTTAATTGAGATTGCACTGTGTCACTATCTAGTGTATTAACCGAAACAAGTTGCACACCTAACGCTGGACGCATAACTTTACCAGATTTCTCCAATTGTTCTGTTATCAATTTCACTTCATTAGATGGTATACCGAACCCTATCCCTTCTGCCGAAACATTATTTGATGCTTTGGCACTTTTCGATTCATTAATACCTATAAGTTTACCTTCATTATTAATCAGCGCCCCTCCACTGTTACCAGGGTTAATAGCCGCATCTGTTTGGATAACCGTTTGATTCCAATCGTTAACCCCGTCACCATCAATATCCATAGGTATTTGACGATTCACTGCTGAAACTATACCTTTAGTTACCGTATTTGATAAAGTTACGTCTAATGGTGATCCTATTGCAAAGGCAGTTTCCCCTACAGCTATTTTATCGCTATCTGCGAAATCCATAGTTGTTTTAACATTATCAGCTTTGATTTTCAATACAGCAAGGTCAGTCCAAACGTCTGTACCCATCTACTTCTGCAGTTACATTAGTTCCATCACTAAAATAACCGATAATTTTTTAGCCCCATTTACTACGTGATTATTAGTTACAATGTAAGCTGTATTCCCTGATTTTTTGTAAATAACCCCACTCCCACTTGATGCAGGTTTTAAATCGCCAGAATTATTAGAATCCTGTTACTAGAACCATATTTTTGAACGTTTAGAAGAATCCCCTAAAATCGAGTCTAAATTGTTATTTGAGGCACTCTGATAGTTAACGATAGACACAACAGCGTCCTTAGCTTTTGAAATAGCATTAACTGTTGTTTGTTGATTATCTTTATCTTCTTTTTGTTGCTGTTACTGGAAAAGTTAAAGCTTTCCCTGTCCCCAGTATCGCTCGTGCTCCAAAAACACTAGTTGCACCAAGGGCGAATGCCGCAAAGACAGTTAAGAACAATTTACCGTAGTTTCTACTATCTTTTGGTTGTTGACTATCATCGAATTCAAACCTATTTTTCTCATCAAGTTCTCTATATTCCGCTTCTGTATATTCAGCATCATTATAGTTTATATCTTGAAACTCTTGTTTATTATCATTGTTAACAAACTCTTCATTATCTATATTATTGTCTGATGTATTATAATTCTCTAAATTATTATATCTTCCATTTAGTATCCCTCCAGCAATTAAAGTATTTAAACGTTTAAAATTATTGATAAGATTAATTTTTGTATTAAATTCTAATTTACAATTACATATTATCAATAACAGTTTAAACAAAGTTTAAAAGGAAAGTTTAAATTAACTTAATGTTTTTCATAAGACAAAAAGTAAAGAACAACTCTTTAACTTCCCAGTTGTTCTACACTTTTTATTATTTAAATTTGAGTGTTAAAGAAATTGAAAAATCTAACTCAAATTGAATAACCCACAAAAACTAACAATATAATAATAACATAAATATTTTATCCACATTATAATTTAATATTATATATCCTGATATCAATATTAAAACAAGGTTTATTATGAAAGTTAAAAATAAACTTTTTAGACTGTATAATTAAAAACTAACTGAATTAAAATAAATACTGCCATAACTCTAAGTAATATCTTTATATTAATATCTGTAAAATACTTGGGAAACTTATAAACATTTCTAAAAAGAATATGTCTAATATCCTGTTTTTCTTTTCTAAAAATAATATCACCTGAAATCATTATTGCTAAGAAAACTTGAATAATAGTTAACAGCACATAGGTTTTCTTATATTTAATATTCTGAAGCATTTTTCTCTCCTTGTTCAAATTTTATCTTAATGATATAATATACCTAATATTTATTATAAGAAAAAGAAACCTAGTTGCAATAAATCCATATAAGCAACTTAAAAAGTGTTGTCGTTTAACATATATCTGTTTTTATGTTATTTTCTTGAAAATATATAATGAACTTATCTTATTCTCCATGCAAAGACTTGTAACTATATACACTTGTACATATAAATATAAATTACTTATTTAACGAGGTTATTATGAAAATCAATAAATATTTTTACTGTATTCTCAGTATTATTTCTAATTTTTATGTTTTTATACACATTCAATATAAATTTTGATCTTAATAAAAACTTAATATTGCTAATCTTCTTATGATTTTTAGGATTATTTATTTCGTTGCTTGTTGCTGGTTATCTATTTTTAATTAAAGATATAATAAAAAGTTCGGAACGTGAGCGTAATGGTATAGTATTAGTTCTAGTTATTTTTGGGATAATTTTCTTCTATTATAATCCTCTACCAAAAACCAGAAAGCTTTTTGTTGAAATACCAAGAATAGCTTATTTTATGCTTACGATAATTAGTTTTTGCTATACTATTTTTCATATTTTTGTCGTGAAAGAACAGTTAGCTTTGTTATTTCAATCTTTTTACCATTTAGCATTCAAAGTTATTTTAGTAAATATAAACGGAAACATGAATTACACAGACTACACACTATATATCGTTATATTATTTATCGCTATCGCATTCGCTATAAACTATGCCCTAGATAGTAGAAAAATTAAAACAATAAACACCAAAAGTTATTTGAATATATCTAACTTTTGGTGTTTATTATTCTTTATCACTAAAATTCTAGACCAATACTATATATTTAGCGCATATATCTGCAAAATTTCTGGATATCTCCTTCTTTTAAATATCGCTCCTGCTCTTCATCTACTATATATTTCTCATCTGCTTCCATCACCATCAACAATCTTTCAAATGTATCTGCAAATAAACTCTCTTCTTCATTTTAAAAAGATAATTAAATTTTTGTTCAACAAAAATGGAACAAACACCCTCATGAAAAGCACCTTTACGTATACGCCCAATTAGCTTCTTATCATTCTCTGTCACAAATAACTCGCCTTGTTTCTCAACAAATTCATGTGCTTTGTTATAATTTGAGAAAATCTGAAATCCTTGAGCTTCTTTATATTCTCTAAATACCGGAATTTTTAATCCTTGCTCTTCATATAACGCTCATCTATTATTACAAAACTTCTTCTAAATCCCCAAAAATTCTTTTGCAATATAGTAAAATGCTACTCGCCAGCGACTATCACCTTTCGGAAGTCTCTTAAATGTCGCTATTTGTTCTACTAATCTTATATCTTTATCCACTTTGTTTCCTCATTTCTTAATATATAATATTACTTCAATTCTATAAATGTCCCTATTCTCTTCGTTGTAGCATTATCCAAACGATACGAGAAAAATTGATTATTATCTTTTACTGTACAGAAATTAGTAGCTGTAATATTTTTCTTCTAAAATTCCTGCACATTTTAACAACCCTTTGTTTATAGCCCACAAATCTAAATAATACTTCTCTCACATTTTTATAATAATTATCTATATTATGAACCGCAAATTTTTCTACAGTTCATACGACACTTCATAGTTGTCTCCCGATACCGATGGTCTATTATTACTTTTAATATTTTTCTTTTACACATTATAGTCTTTTATTAAAATTTTCCTACTATTTCCTCAGCTATATTATCATAAGTTCCTCGCCACCTGCATGCGCAAGTCCAACAACCTCTTTTTCACTGTCATAAAAACTGAGGGCACACAATCCGCAGTAAAAATAAGTAGTGGTACATTTTTTAGAAGTGAGTAACCCATCAGCTTCTTCATCATTGTTTTCTTTATCATCCATAGTCTTTATAACCCCTTACAGCTGCACCATGAACTTGAGTATTATACATTAAATTAGTATAGTTAAAATTATATTCCTCGCAAACTCTCTTAACGTCATCCGAATTTTTTTGCATCGACAGTTCTATTTTGTAAACAATATTTTTACTTTACTATCTTCTATTACATACCCTTTAGCAACTTTTTCCATAATCCACCCTCCATATAAAATGGTGTACCCTATATCCTGCAAAAATCCGAAAAACTCGTAGCCTTTCGGATTTTTATTATAAAACTCTATTTATATTACTCGACTAAATCTAAATAAACTTTTTGCTAAATGTAGTTGAGTTTAATACTGTACGAATTGCATTAATAACTGTTCCTTTTTCCAATCACGACCACAATCATCTGGATGAACAGTTAGTATATAATGCTCTCGCGCGTTTTTAACAAATTTTTCAATTTTGATTTCGTCTTTATGTTCAACTATTTCACTTACAATATTATAGATTAATTCTTCCATTGTTACTCTCCTATTTTGCTACGATATTTACCAATCTTCCAGGTACAACTTTCTCTTTTATTACTTGTTTACCTTCAATTAGAGCTTTACTTCTTCATCAGCAAGAACAATTTGCTCTAATTCTGCTGATATCAAATCTTTTTAACACCTAATTTTTGTTTTTAACTTTACCCATAAGTTGAACAACTATTTCTACTGTATCACTTACAAGTTTTTGTTTCATCAAATGTTGGCCATGCTACATATGACACTGACTCAGTATTACCGTAGATTTCCCACATTTCTTCTGCTAAGTGTGGTGCAAATGGTGCAAGAAGTTGAATAAATCCTAATGCATATTTACGTGGAATATATTCAGCTTTGTAACAATCATTTACAAACACCATAAGTTGTGAAGTGCAGTATTGAAACCAAGAACTTCGATATCTTCTGATACTTTTTCACAGTGTAGTTGTAGCTAACTTCTAATTAGCATTATCTTTATCTAAAAACTTTATCGTTTATTTTTCCTGTTTCTTCATCAACGAATAAACGGTAAACTCGATCTAAGAAACGACGTGATCCATCAAGACCATTTTCACTCCATGCTATAGATGCGTCTAATGGGCCCATAAACATTTCATAAACACGTAATGTATCAGCACCATGTGATACGATAATATCATCAGGGTTTACTACATTACCTTTAGATTTAGACATTTTTTCTGGACGCCCATCTTTTCCTTCAGCAAGAATCATACCTTGGTTGAATAGTTTTTGGAATGGCTCACGACTTGGTACTAACCCTAAATCGTAAAGAACTTTATGCCAGAAACGAGCATATAGTAAATGAAGAACCGCATGCTCCGCTCCACCAATATAAACATCTACTGGTAACCAGTATTTTAGTTTTTCTGGATCCGAGAACATTTCATCATTGTGATCGATATAACGTGAGTAGTACCAACAAGAACCAGCCCATTGTGGCATTGTGTTAGTTCACGTTTACCTTTTACCAGTTTCGGGATCAACTACATTCAACCACTCTTCGATATTCGCAATGGTAGATTCCCTGTTCCTGAAGGTTTGATATTATCAGTTTCAGGAAGTAATAGTGGAAGTTCGCTATCAGGTACCGTTGTCATAGTCCCATCTTCCCAGTGGATAATCGGAATAGGTTCTCCCAATAACGTTGTCTTGAGAATAACCAATCGCGCGAGTTTATATGTAACTTACTACGTCCAACATTATTTCCTTCTAAAATTCAATAACTTTTGCGATTGCATCTTCGTTATTAGGTCCATTAATAAACCCAGAATTGATGTGTAGCCCATCACCATAGAACGGTACTACTACTTCACCATTATCCTCGATAACAGGAGTAATCGCTAGATTAAATTTAGTCGCAAACTCAAAGTCACGCTCATCATGCGCAGGAACAGCCATAACAGCTCCAGTTCCATAAGATGCAAGTACATAATCAGCAATCCAAATTTCTACTTTTTCTTCGTTTATCGGTTAATTGCATAGCACCTGTAAAAACTCCAGTTTTATCTTTATTAAGGTCTGTTCTTTCAAGATCAGATTTTACGCTTAACAACATCTAAATACTCATCTACTGCAACTTTTTGTCCTTCAGTGACAATTTTTTCAACAAGTTTATGTTCAGGTGCAAGTACACAGTAAGATACACCAAAAACAGTGTCAGCACGTGTAGTAAATACTGTAAAGCTTTCAGCTGTTCCTTCTATTTTAAAATCAATCTCTGCACCAACAGATTTCCCAATCCAGTTGCGTTGCATTGCTTTAAGGCTTTCAGGCCAGTCAAGAATATCTAAGTCTTGTAATAGTTGTTCTGCATAATCAGTGATTTTAAGCACCCATTGACGCATTGGACGACGCTCAACAGGATGTCCTCCACGTTCAGACTTACCATCAATAACCTCTTCATTAGAAAGTACTGTTCCTAATGCGGGGCACCAGTTTACAGGCACTTCATCAACATAAGCAAGCCCTTTTTCATAAAGTTTTTTGAAAATCCATTGTGTCCATTTATAATAATTAGGATCAGTTGTATACCTCACGATCCCAATCATAAGAAAATCCTAATTCTTTGATTTGACGACAGAACGTATCAATATTTTGCTTTGTAAATTCTCTTGGATCATTTCCTGTATCTGGTGCATATTGTTCAGCAGGTAATCCAAATACATCCCACCCATTGGATGAAGAACATTATATCCGTTTGCTCTTTATAACGACTTAAAATATCAGTCGCTGTATATCCTTCTGGGTGCCCTACGTGAAGCCCCTGCTCCAGATGGGTGAGGAACATATCTAATGCATAAAATTTTTCTTTAGTATGATCATCTAATGTCTTAAATGTTTTTATTTTTCATCCCAATATTTTTGCCATTTTTCTCAATAACTCTGTGATTATATACCATAAATTTAGCTTACCTCCTTCGCTCTACAAGTTCTATACTCTATAGTATACCAATTTTACCCTTATTTGCTCAACAACCGAAATAGAAAAGCTGGCGAAAATACTTACTTTTAATACAAAATAAAAACCAGCCTAAAAATTTGATTTTTATTATCATCTCGAAATGAACAAGAACTCTAACTTTTTAACTGATATTTTATCAAACTTTAGACTAGTTTTATTAATTAGTTATTTCCTATCATCATAAATGATCCACCCATTACTGTATCAGATGGTTCAAAACTACGTTGATTCCAAATAGTATTTACATCATACCATTTTCCAGTAGTATACGCATTATCCGGATCCATTGCTTTTGTTTTACCATTTTGATAACCACTTAAAATTACCGCATGAGTATAATAATTTCCTTTTACGAAATATCCATTACCCATAGCCGCAAATACTGGACGACCACTTTGCAATGCTTGAACTAATTGTTCTTTTGATTGAATTACACTATAGTTGAACCCATAATGGCGAAGTGCATAAGCTGCTCCTCTCCCTGAAGTACCTATTTCTCGCTTGTTAAACTCGTTAGTATTATAATAAATTACATCTGCCACATCTGTAGGTTTAACTTGTTTTCCTAAACCTGAAAAAGCCATAGCTAAAGATGTCGGTACACATCCTGCATTCCTCATAGTTGAAAGTCCATAGCGTTTGCTTCCCCAACGAGCATCACCTTGATAGTATTGGGGCATATTTAGTGGTTGGGTAGTTGTATCAATTTTACCATTAACATAGTTCTTACCATTGTACTGCCCATTAGCATATTTCCCATCTACATAATAATGCTCTCCTGCATTATCTCTCCCCCAACCAGTATACTTTTTACCTTCTTTGAAAAAATACCAATCTCGGCCATCATCATACCACCAATTTGCTGGTTTACTATCTGCAAAAAGATACCTTCTGAATAACCATTTTCTATAACTTTCGTTTCACTTTTACCACCTACATAATTCTTGCCGTTATGCTCACCATTTGCGTATTCCGCATTTTACATAATAATGTTCTCCCAAATTATCTTTAGCTAAACCAGTATATTTTTCGCCTTCTTTGAAGAAATACCAATCCTTGCCGTCATCATACCACCAATTTGCTGGTTTGTTATCTACATAGTATATTCCATTATGATATCCTCTTACTGGTGTACTATCTGATGTTTTTACTTCTTTTTCCCGTCTCTATAAGTTTTTCTTCAAATACTCTCGTTGGCATATTTCCCGTTAACAAAAATGTTTCTCACCTGAATTATCACTTGCTAATCCTGTGTGTTTTCCATCTTTGAAGAAGTACCAATCTTGGCCGTCATCATACCACCAATTCGCCAGTTTTACTATCTGCATAATATAGACCATTATAATACCCTCTCACTGGTATACTATTAGTTGATTTTACTTCTTTTCCCGTCTTTATCCGTTCTTCCTTCAAATACTCGTTGGCATATTTCCATTAGCAAAATAGTTTCTCACCTGAGTTATCACTTGCTAATCCTGTATACCATTTTGAAAAATACCAATCTTCTCCATCACTATACCACCAATTAGCTGGTTTATTTAAATGATAAAATACTTGACCTCTATATTCAGCTTGCACTCTATACCATCAATTATATTTACTATTATTGGAGTTGCTATACCGTTAGTGCCCAACTCCTAATTTTATATTTTTCTCATTAGTCTATCTCCTAAAAATAACTACTATTATTTACTACTAGATTTTACTATACTTCATAAGGGATTGTAAACTAAAATGAAGCCATAAATACTTATATTCTCTATAATCTTTGTACTCTCCGACTTTTCATTGACAATTATGCTTCCTTCGCTTTAAAATTATATAAATCATAGAAAGGACTCGTATTTACGAGTAGAAATTGATATGACTAAAATCTTAGTACATGCTGTGATTTATCGGTTCATCACTTGCCATTGAATTATTAAATAATGGAAATGAAGTAGTTGTTGTAGATAACTTATACACTATTAAGTAAAGTTTAGTAGTAGAGCGAGTTACAGGGAAAAAGTAACTTTTGTATGAGTTGATATACGTGATGAGGAAAAATTAAACGAGGTTTTCGAAAAAGAACAAAATATTTTTGGAGTAATTCACTTCGCTGGGTTAAAAGCAGTTGGAGAATCATGCCAGATACCTCTTAAATATTATGACAATAACGTTGCAGGAACTACTACACTTTGTCGTGTTATGGAGAAAAACAATTGTAAAAACATTATCTTCAGTTCTTCTGCAACTGCATGCAGGGATCCTCATGCACTTCCTATTAGAGAGGACTTCCCATTATCAGTAACTAACCCTTATGGACGTACTAAACTAATGCTAGAAGAAATTCTAGGCGATATTTATAAAGCAGATAACGAGTGGAACGTCGTTCTTTTACGTTACTTCAATCCAATTGGAGCACATGAAAGCGGAGATTTAGGTGAAGATCCAAAAGGAATTCCTAACAACCTACTTCCTTATGTTATGCAAGTTGCTGTTGGAAAGTAGAAAAGTTAATGTCTTTGGTAATGACTTCGATACTCACGACGGAACAGGGGTACGCGACTATATTCACGTAGTAGACTTAGCGCGCGGACATGTTGCTGCTCTTAAAAAATTAGAAAAAGGTAGCGGCCTTACTAAGTATAATCTAGGTACAGGTATTGGATACTCTGTTCTAGATATAGTTAAGAGTGCTTCAGCTGCTGTTGGCCGTGACTTACCTTATGTTATAGGCCCTCGCCGTGCAGGAGATATCGCTGCATGTTATGCTGATCGCAACAAAAAGCAAAGAGAACTTGGTTGGGAAGCTTTATATGATGTTAAACGTGTGTGAAGACTCATGGCGTTGTGCAGTAAACAGCCAACACGGATTTGATGAATAAAAATTTTATAACTAAAATTAATATAATAAAAAGCTTAGGATGATAACAATCCTCAAAAGTCTAACTTTTTGAAGGATACAACGATATCCTAAGCTGTCATCTGTTGTGAAATCGCCATGCAGGGCCGCCTACGGCATTGTCCTCTAACTCTAGACTGCGTTCGTTCCAAAATATCATCAACACTATACCAACGATTTGTCTTACTCATATTGTCCGGATCTATCGCTTTTGTTTTACCGTGATCATAGCCACTAAGTATTATTGCATGTGTACTATACCCTTTAACAAAAATTCCGTGACCAACTGCTCCGTAAACTATCTTCCCACTTTTAAGCGCTGCTATCAAATCTTCTTTTGAATCAATTACTTGATATTTTTAAACCCAGTAAGTAGTTGCATCCCGCGCTCCTGAGACTTGAAGTCCTGTAAACATAGTATTCATTTCCATAGTAGTATCATAAATATAATCTGCCACCTGAACAGGTGTCAACATCTTCACTAATCCAGAGATTACCATTGCTAAAAGAGTAGGCACTACAACCAGTAATTTTCATGTTAGATATCATATCTCTTATCCTTCAACGCATCTGCTTGATAGTACTGTGGAAATTCAGTAGGTTGGCTACAACTAGATTCTTATTTTCATAAACAAGTTGATTTGATATATTTTCATAATAAGTCCATTTGCACCTGTTGATCTTTTAACCATTCTGCTTTTTATTTGGTAGCACTTCCAAAAATAGAACAAAAATAAAAGTAATTCCAATAAACTTCTTCATCGTACACCTCCTACCTTCTCAAATTTAAAATTTATTTTATAACATTTTATATTATACTATGATTTCAAATTTTTAACAAATTCTTATCACTAGAAAGGTGAGACTTGATAATAATCAAAAATTCACCTTTTTAATTTTAAAAACTTAATTTTTAGTACATTGGTCTTGCATATCCTTTTAATATAAACGAAAGTCCCAGTTATAAGTTTTTCTATTTACTTTTGGTGGCGCTGTATCTCCTGCATATTGAGCTGAATTCCCTTCGATAGTAGTAATTACTCCATTATTTACAGATTCTACTATACCGATATGGTCTGCCCAACCACCACCATCCCAGTCGAATGTTACTATATCTCCTACTTTGGGTTGTGTTTTTCCTTTCCAGATTCCTTTTTGTTCCAATATTCCAATATGGCGTTGAACTCCACATTCACGACCTATTAAATGACTAAGTCCAGCTTGTTGGAATACCGTTGTTACAAAGATATCGCACCAATCGTCTGAATATTTTGCAGTATATCCTACAGGTTTTGGATTAACAGAGTTATATGCATCAACTATTTTTTTGTGTTCTTCACTTCCTGATTGAACACCAAGATAATTGCGGGCAATGTTTAGAACATTCTCTAGTGATCCTACATACTGTTTTTCTTTACCATCTACATAATTCTTACCATTGTATTGTCCATTCGCATATTTTTCCCATTTACATAGTAGTGCTCTCCATCTCCATCTATTCCCCATCCTGTATATTTTCTCCCATCTTTGAAGAAATACCAGTCACTTCCATCATCATGCCAGCTATTTGCTAATTTATTGTTTCTGTAAAATAGATTGTTTGAATATCCATCTTTTATACTTTCTTCTTTTCCATTTACATAGTTCTTGCCATTGTATTGTCCATTAGCGTATTTACCATTTACATAGTAATGCTCTCCATCTCCATCTATTCCCCATCCTGTATATTTTCTCCCATCTTTGAAGAAATACCAGTCACTTCCATCATCATGCCAACTATTTGCTAATTTATTGTTTCTGTAAAATAGATTGTTTGAATATCCATCTTTTATACTTTCTTCTTTTCCATTACATAGTTCTTACCATTGTATTTGTCCATTAGCGTATTTTACCATTTACGTAGTAATGCTCTCCATCTCCATCTATTCCCCATCCTGTATGTTTTCTCCATCTTTGAAGAAATACCAGTCTTGACCGTCACTATACCACCAGTTTGCCAATTTGTTATTACTGTAAAATAGGTTGTTAAATATCCATCTTTTATACTTTCTTCTTTTCCATTTACATAGTTCTTACCATTGTATTGTCCATTAGCGTATTTGCCATTTACGTAGTAATGCTCCGGCATTATCTTTGCCCCAACCTGTGTATTTTCTCCCATCTTTGAAGAAATACCAGTCACTTCCGTCGTTATACCACCAGTTCGCTAATTGGTTGTTACTATAAAATAGGTTATTTAAATATCCATCTTTTATACTTTCTTCTTTCCCATCTACATAGTTTTTACCGTTATATCGTCCGTTGGCGTATTTCCCATTTACATAGTAATGCTCTCCAGCATTGTCTTTACTCCAACCTGTATATTTTCTCCCATCTTTGAAGAAATACCAGTCACTTCCATCATTATACCACCAGTTTGCATAATTACCGTTTACAAAGTAACGTGTTCCCGAGTTATCTTTTCCATACCCCGTATATTTTTCTCCCCATCTTTGAAGAAATACCAATCTTGACCATCACTATGCCACCAGTTCGCTAATGTGTTTGAATGATAAAATAATTGTCCTTTATATTCTGCTTGGGCTTCATTCCCAGAAACTTCTCCTATCGCAAACGGTGTAGCTAAAACCGCTAGCGCTCCTATTCCTAATTTCATATGCTTTCTCATAATCGTTCTATCTCCTACTCTAACTATTACTTTTTTCTCTATCAATGCATCTTATATTATACCACCTTTCCTATATATACTTCGTTACAAGTTAATTACAATTAAAAGAGAGATAAGTTACAATTCCTTATCTCTCTTTTTATTATTATTATAATATATTTTTCTTCCACTCGAACCCCTTCATTAATCCAACTAATGTTCCCTATACCATAATATACATGAATCAAGAACAATAATATCGGCATTAGTAATAATGTAATATTAAATTTATTATTTATAATTGTCATTAATGTAATTGTCAAAGTAAATAATAAATATGTACTATAACAATAATATAAACAGTTTAGTAACAGGAATCATTAATAAGCTAAAAATAATCGCTAACACAAAAACTAATGGAACAAAAATGAAAAATAGAAAAAGCTTTTTGGATAAACATGACTAACTTTACCTATCCAATAACCATTAGAGTATTTTTGCTTTAGCATTCTTTTTATCGTCGAGTCAGTATATTGGTAAGATACTATATTATTGCTATATCGTATTTTATATCCATTTTTTCTAATACGATAATGCAATTCATTATCTTCTACACGCCCTACTTTCTCATCTAATAGCCCTACTTTTTCAAAAACTTCTTTTTCTATACATTCCTGAAAAACTGAATTTACATACCTTTTAGAAGTTTCTTTTCTATAATTAGCTATTCCACTACCAAACATATTTTCTTCAACTAAAAGTAGCATTTTACTAAAAATTATCTTCATTCTCTATAATATTAGGTCTAGGACCTCCACACACATACTCCCTTCCTCTATAATTTTTTTACATTATTCTCTATGAAATTATCTGTAATGTGCGAATGACAGTCTACTTTTAAAAATACATTCGCCATTTGCCGCTTTTTATTCCAACATTCATCCCCTGCCGATAAAATAACCTTAGGATTTTTAACAAAAATCACATTATTAAAATCATGTTTTACTTTGTTTAAATTCTTCTAATATCTGCCAACTAGTGTCTTTTGACATCCCGTCTATAAATATTAACTCTATTTTGTTATGGGGATAAGTTTGATTTTTAAAAATCTTCTATTAGTCTAGGGAGAAATTTCTCCTCATTTAATAAAACCAACTACCACCGATACTAACATACTCTTCACCTCATCAAAAAGCAAGCTAGATTAAATCTAATCTAGCTAAACCTGTATTATCTATCTTTTCTACCTAATTTTTCATTAGCAGCGAACATTATACTAGCTATTGATTCTCCCCAATATGGTGCTGTTGCGTAGTTAACGTTCATTCCTCCAGCTTTATTTCCAAGATAAGCTCCACGAGCAGGATATGTTGATTTTGATAAATATTTCTCATTAATCCAACGTGCTGCACCTAAAATACCAGAATCAACATCATCAAACTTAGTAGCAGCATTATATGGATTGTTATCATAAATGAAATACCAAAGAAATTATTTTTATCTCTTGCTATTTTACTTCTTCCCCATGCACTTTCTAAAGCACTGTGTGCTACTAGATATAAAGCATTCACACCGTATCTTTCTTCAGCTGCCTTAAAGGTAGCTCCTTTGCCAGCTAATCTACTGTCGCTAGCTCCCATTAGACTATATAGTCTGTCTAAATCTGCAGCCGTATAGTTTGTTTTTGATTTCAAGTTACTGAATTGGAATGGATGATCCAATTTGAAAGTTCCAAAATTAATTCCATCCGCCGAATAATAAGATTTTCCTACCACCATATTAGCATTATGATATGCAACCATTACTTTACTATATTGCGAATATCTATGATATACATATTTGCCATCACTAACATAATCTGGAATAAACGTAGTGCTAGAATTTACTGCCTGAACTTGTGATGGATTTACATATCCTGTTAATCCCTGCTACCTGAACAGGAATTCTTCCCCTACACTCGCTCTGTTATCTCTAAATAAAATTGTATCTTTAGATACATGTGATAAAAATATTTCCACTAGCATCATATACTGGAATATATAGTGACACTACTTTATAGTAACCAGAGTAGGCATTAACCTCCATCTCTTTTACCATCTACATAATTCTTACCATTGTATTGTCCATTCGCATATTTTCCATTTACATAGTAATGCTCTCCATCTCCATCTATTCCCATCCTGTATATTTTCTCCCATCTTTGAAGAAATACCAGTCACTTCCATCATCATGCCAGCTATTTGCTAATTTATTGTTTCTGTAAAATAGATTGTTTGAATATCCATCTTTTATACTTTCTTCTTTTTCCATTTACATAGTTCTTGCCATTGTATTGTCCATTAGCGTATTTACCATTTTACATAGTAATGCTCTCCATCTCCATCTATTCCCCATCCTGTATATTTTTCTCCCATCTTTGAAAATACCAGTCACTTCCATCATCATGCCAGCTATTTGCTAATTTATTGTTTCTGTAAAAATAGATTGTTTGAATATCCATCTTTTATACTTTCTTCTTTTCCATTTACATAATTTTCTTACCATTGTATTGTCCATTAGCGTATTTACACATTTTACGTAGTAATGCTCTCCATCTCCATCTATTCCCCCATCCTGTATATTTTCTCCCATCTTTGAAGAAATACCAGTCTTGACCGTCACTATACCACCAGTTTGCCAATTTGTTATTACTGTAAAATAGGTTATTTAAATATCCATCTTTTTATACTTTCTTCTTTTCCATTTACATAGTTCTTACCATTGTATTGTCCATTAGCGTATTTGCCATTTACGTAGTAATGCTCTCCAGCATTATCTTTACCCCCAACCTGTGTATTTTTCTCCCATCTTTGAAGAAATACCAGTCACTTCCCGTCGTTATACCACCAGTTCGCTAATTGGTTGTTACTATAAAATAGAGTTGTTAAATATCCATCTTTTTATACTTTCTTCTTTCCCATCTACATAGTTTTTACCGTTATATCGTCCGTTGGCGTATTTCCCATTTACATAGTAATGCTCTCAGCATTGTCTTTACTCCAACCTGTATACTTCTCCCCATCTTTGAAGCCATAGTCACTTCATCATTACACCAGTTTGCATGATTACCGTTTACAAAGTAACGTGTTCCCGAGTTATCTTTTCCATACCCCGTATATTTTCTCCATCTTTGAAGAAATACCAATCTTGACCATCACTATGCCACCAGTTCGCTAATGTGTTTGAATGATAAAATAATTGTCCTTTATATTCTGCTTGGGCTTCATTCCCAGAAACTTCTCCTATCGCAAACGGTGTAGCTAAAACCGCTAGCGCTCCTATTCCTAATTTCATATGCTTTCTCATAATCGTTCTATCTCCTACTCTAACTATTACTTTCTCTATCAATGCATCTTATATTATACCACCTTTCCTATATATACTTCGTTACAAGTTAATTACAATTAAAAAGAGATAAGTTACAATTCCTTATCTCTCTTTCTAAAATATACTTTTAATAAAAGATTATACACTACATATATTTCCAATAATTTAAGCCTCAATATTATAGTATTAACTCTTATACTAAATAATCTCTAAATCATTTCTATCGCTAACCATATATTTTTTAAATAATGTTACGCTAGCCAAATAGTATAAAAACGGCTCCAAGAATTGCAGTAAAACCACTTCCTGTTGTAAATAAAAATATGTTACTTTTTATTGAACCACTATAAGGATTATATACAAATAACATTGTTATTAAACATGAAATAATTATACATAATAACCCCACAATGTTATATCCATTAGTATGCTTGTAAGCATTATGTCCTTTTTAAATTATAAGCTGATTTTTAACGATAGTTTTCTTTTTCTAATAATGAAATAGTCTACTAATATCATACCTATAATCGGACCTTGCACATACGCTGCAAGTGAGATGAAAACACCAAAATACTTTTCTACACCTCCCCACACTGTAAGAACACTTACATATATCATAGCTATTATAACAAGCAACTTGTAACTAACTTTAGGTAATCCACTCTTCACAATCATACAATTTACATATGATCCTGTCCCTTGTGTCCCTATGTTAGCAAATGCTACTAATAGCAAACTTAAAAGACCTAATGTCGGAGTTGCTAATACTGATAACATAGTTGTAGGATCACTTTCATAAATACCTGTTTTTACAAACATTGCTAACGTCATAACTCCACCAGTTGCAACAAAGAATGGCGCTACAACACCATAAGAAAGTGTTGTTCCCCAATATCCACTTCTTTCTGTTTTAGCTAATCTTGGCATAACCAATGCTTGAGTTGACCAAGAAAATGCAAAAGCTACATTCCCCTCAGCTGACATCATAAAACGTTCTATCGCGCTAATCCCTTCTTGGTTAGCTGGTTTTACAGCTAATATATCCGAAAATGGCACGGATGTTATGCTAATAAAAAAGACTATTACTCCAACTACTAACAATGCTCCTACCAAGAATCTATTAGTCCATTTTATTACTTCTGGGCCCCCTATCGCTATAAGAGTCCCTAAAACAACACACGCCACCCCTAATATAGGATTCCACAAATCTTCATTTAACGCAATTCCAAAGTTTTTCATTAAATTAATCATGGAAGAAGAAAAATAAATTAGCAGCAACAGCATACCACCCAAAAATTTGCTAAACTAATAACAATTGATAATATTGCAACTCCTTTATTTCCTAAAACAGCCCTTAACCATATCCATAAATCAATTCCATACCTTACCGCAAAGAAAAATTGGTAAACAGCTCACTAATACCCAGATTAAGTTAAATGCAAAAATATTAATTAACATTTGCTTAAAACCCTAAGAACTGTGCTACATAGGCTCCCTGTGTATAACACCATGTTGCAATAGCAAATCCACTTGTAGATAGAAATAAATCTATAAATGAATATTTTCTTTCATTAGTTTAAAAACTGGCACGACTCCTGTAATTGTTTCTCTTTCGATATAATTATTCTGCATTGCTTAATTACCTCACTCATACATAGTATTATTAGCACTAAACTTATTATAATTATACTTATTATAATATAGATATCTACCTTAGTAATTCTTTTAGGAAATTCATACTCCTTACTTTCCATTATATCTAGTTTTTCTCTTTGTTTCTTCATATATTAAGTCTTCTAGATTTTTACTCATTAAAAATTGACTCCTTTTTATTCTAACGCTTCTTTTTGCATATATTTTCAGTATACTTATACCATATGTATAAATATTTACCTACATTTTTCCTAAGCTGTCTTGATGTAACGCCCATAAAAACCAATAGAATGATATAATTGCAGTATATCCTAAATAGGTTTTTAACTTATTAGAGTGTATAATCCTCTTCTAAAGTATTCTTTAATCACCTCAACAGCCTCTTCTATTTTATAATCTGAACAAGCTACAAATGTTCCTAAATCTACCGCTGGATGTGTCATACCAGGTACTCCCAATCAATAAGATACATTTTATTTTTCTTTATCTATTAAAAGTTAGGATCATAACTATCACAATGACATAAACAATATTCTTGATCATCTGATAATTCATTCTTTAATCTCTCCACCAAATCAACTAAGTCATTCATATCTTCAAAGTCATCTGCTATTATCTCTGCTAGCAGATGGCGGAATCCATCAATCTGCTTCCAAATATCAAACTTATACTCTGTTTTTCGCCACTATTATGTAATAACTTTAGATATTTTTAATGCTTTGCGAAACATCTTCATATTATGGTAATCTAGATTTCTAGCTTCATCTATATAATGAGAAATCTTCCAACCTTCCTCATCGATATAAATGTGAGTATTATCTATCCCTAGTTTTCTTAGCCACCTCCATTGATGCAGCTTCACTTTTTCCTATTAATATAATCTTCCGTTCCTTTACCAGGATGTCTATATACATATTGTTTCCCCGAAACAGTGAATTTAAACGATGTATTCGTTAGCCCTGCTTTTATTGGACTTATTTGTTCAATTTCCTCTTCTCTGCACTCCAATATATTAGAAATATTATTTAAAATTCTCGAATTAGTATTCTTTAAATAATCTTTATCAAACTCTCTTAATTCATCTAAAGAATCGAAACTCTCTTATAATGTTCCTACTATATCTTCTTATGCGCAAATCTAACTCCGATATGAATCTAATGTATAAATCTTCCCATAAGCCTTCTTTTTACCGCTTGCTTTTTATATTCTTCTCTAGAATTGAAGAAAACTTGTTACTAAATTCTCGATCAAAAGTATACGTGTCCTAGCATTACCCAAGAGTTGCACCCTCCTACTTTTCGCATCGATTATTCTATCTTTCTTATCAAAACTAATACAATATTCGTCAGTTTCACCTTCTTCATATATGATGAATAATACCCTTTATAAACATATTTTTCAAAGGATTTTTTCAAAATAATTATCAGACGAACATATATATGTATTAGATAGTTTATTTGCTACTAGCATCATAGAAGATGTATTATTGTATCTATAATAATCTTCATTACAACAATCTCTACCCCATATTTTTCTTCTAAATAGAACATTTTTTTCTTTCATATATCCAACAACTAACGTTATATCTTTTATCCCTACTGAATGTAACTGCTTAATTTGTCTCTCTATTAAGATTTCACCTTTTACATTAAGTAGTCCTTTGGGTTTCTCATACGACAGGGGTGCAAATCTAGTACTCATTCCGCCGCTAATATAACTGCATTATTCACTTTGTATGGCTCAAGTTCTACTAGTCCCACATTTGTTGTTGCATTATTACCATTAATTAAGTCCTTATTTTTAATTCTGAAATTACTGAGTTAACTTTTACCTAATGACATATTTAAGTCCTCAGCTATTTCTCTTTGTGTTTTGAAATTTATTTTTAATAATTGTGTTAAAATTTTAAATTCTGCTAATGTAATCATATTTCACCTTGTTCATTTTTGTGTTTTTCTTTTTATTTTTTGAACACCGATAGAAAATTTAATGAGATTTCTAATCTCATACTTTTTTATATTACCATAATTTTCCTAAATAATCCAGTATTTTTCAAACTTATCTCCTATATCTATATACTTTCTAATAAATTTTAAGTTATCTCATAATTTTTAAATAATGCATATAAACTGATGAATAATTATATAGCTAAATATTTCATTTTAAATTTTTATCTGTTTTTACAACATATTGTGATATAATATACCTAACTCAGACTACGACGATAAAAGGGTGGAAAAATTGAAAAATATAAAAATTAACGCTTTTAGCAAGCATAACCGTTAATATATTAAACATTATATTTCCTCTAATTACAAATCCTTATCTTACTAGAATTCTAAGCAAAGATAATTATGGTTATTATAATAATGCAAATACTTGGGCCAGTTTTATTATGCCCATTGCTGCATTTGGAATATACAACTACGGTATTAGATCTATTAGCAAAGTTAAAGAAGATAGAGACAAAAATAAATCAAGTATTTTTCTAAATTATTTTTATTTATCTATTTTTACCTCAATATCAATTAGTGTTTTGTATTTCTGTTATAGAATTAGGAACCAACATAGCCACATTAAAAATTTTTATACTACATCCTTGGTTTTGCAAGCCTTATTCCAGTTTCTTAATATAGAATGGATGAATGAAGCTTATGAAAATTATACGTTTATTCTGTATAAAACATTATTTATCCGAGTAGTAATGTTAATATCTATCTTCACTTTTGTTAAGGCTGAAAATGATATTATACCTTATGCTTTAATAATTACTACAACTACTATATTAAATTATTTTATAAGTTTTCTTATGGATAAAAGATGTATCTTTTGTTAAAATACCTATTAAAGAAATATTGATTTCTTCTAAAAAATATGTTTATTATGTTGCTATTAGCTAACGCTAATATGTTATATACTCTTTTAGATAGATTGTTTATCACGCGTAACCCGCATCTTGAATATATTTTCATATTATACTATTTCTATGAATATAGTAATGCTGATTACAATTGTTTTTAACTGGAACAATAAACGTAACTATACCTAGACTAAGTTATTATCTGGGAAAAGGAAGACAACGATTCATATGAGTATCTTATAAATCAATCTAGTTCTCTATTCTTATTCTTTATAATTCCAACAGGTATTGGTTTAATTCTTTTGGAACTTTTGCAACTGTAATATATGCTTCCAGAAGTATACTGCCGCCGGAATAGTCACTAGTCTCTTTTGCTTTAGGACACTAGTTTTGGTCTTTAGAGTATATATTGGGAAATCAAATCATTTTTGTAAACGATAAAGAACGGACACTTACCTTGTATTACTTTATAGGGAGAGTTATAAACCTCTTATTAAATACACTTCTTTATATAAACAATATATTCCAAGCTGAATATTATGTAATAACTACACTTATTGCTGAGTGCATAGTAGTAATACTTGAAAATTCTGTTCATTAAAAATATAACCTTGTTTTCATTAGGGTCAATATTCCAAAAAGTTCTAGATATATAGCTATATCACTTGGATTTTATACCTATATATTATACTTGCAAAAATATATTCAAATTACCTCTCATACTATAAACATCAATGCATTACTTATGATTTGTTGTACTATCATTTTTTTCTACACTGTATTACGCTAGCACTTTATTTGTTATAAAAGACAGCACTATGATGTATACTATAGATATCTTATATAATAAACTATTTAAAAAAATTTAAAAAAATAAAAATACAGATACCTCAAAATTAGAGGCATCTGTATTTTTATTTTCTAATTAACTTCAATCAAGCTTTCATCAACTTTTTCATACAGTGGATTGTCTCGCCAATCATAGAATTTATTAGGTATTAGAAATCTTTTTCATATTGATGTTCTAAATACTCATGCGTATTTAAAAGGTATTTTTACTTTAACTCCCTCAAAATCATAATCTTTCAAACCATCGAACTTAATCTCATACTTACTAGATTCATACTTACGGGGTCTATTTAAAGCATCTAATAAATATCCTACAACAACAGATTTAACATAACCATTTTTCTTTTTTATAAACTATAAAATCAACATTTAAGCCATTATAATCATAAGAAATTTCCATAAGTTCCTTATTATAATATAACTCACGTGTTTTTGAAAACCTTTGTTCAACAATTCCTTTTCTTTTTCTTGGAAATCAAGATAATCGTCAATAACAATACCAAAATCCATATCTAAATCATGTTTTATAAGACCCTTATCTCGATAAATTCCCAATAATGTTCCAAAATCTAACCAAACATCATAATTAGATATTTTAGAGCTATATACACTATTTAAAACATCAAGAAAATTGTCTTTAAGTAATTGTTGGCGTTTAACATCTAATTCAATATTAGCTTTCTCATTAAGTTTCTTTTATAATCTTCCAATTTTTACTATATCTTTCTTATCTCTAATGCCGTCGCTAAACTTCGCTTTTGCCCATTGTAACATACTAATTATCTCCTTTCAGTTTAGTGTACTCCATTACCGTTCCTAATAAAAACATTAAGTATATTTGTTCAAAATCAATATTTACAAAAATGGATTCTAAAAAGAATGATACTGCTAAAGAAAATAATATCCATAAAATAATATCGATTTAGGGAGAATATCCATCTTTGACTTGATTTATCAATAATGGAATTAAAAATTCTAATAACTCCTATAGCAAGAACTAATACTCCTATAACACCATAATAAAGTAATACCGCAAGGTAACTATTATGAATAGATCTTCCCTCTTTCATAGATGGAACATCTAGATTTTCATACTTCTCTAATGATATTTTTCTGCATCTCTGGAGCAATACCAAAAATGGTCTTTTTAGGAATAGCTTTACTGTATCTTTCCAGATTGTCAATCTTCCATTTCCTATTTCTTCCCCAGAATCTTCTTTATTTATCGTTATTTTTCCCCCGTTTTTCTCCATTTTCTCCATCATCATATTCTAATATCCAACTTTTTATGTTCAGAAAATCTTTCTTGTTCTAGATCTGAAAGGGTATATTCTTTCAAATTTATTATTTTGTTCTGCATAAATATATCTTTTTAAACTTACTATTTTGAGAAAGTGAAAATCCAACTTTTTGGACACCTATGTATGAAACAAATAGTAATATTGTTGCACATAAAATTACTACTACTCTCTTCATAGTAGATTTAGAAAAAAATATTTTTAATCTATATCTATTTAATATAATCATTATTAAAATAACAAAAACGACAGCTAACGCTGAATATAAAAGCTCCTCTAGAGTTTGAAAAAGAAAACCATAATAAATTCTAAAATCACACTAATGTATATAAATAGCCTTTCTTTATATGAAGATTATTTTTATTACTAATATAAATGTATATAGAAATAAATATTAACGATACACCTATCATCGCTGTAAAAATTAGGGTCCTTATATAATCCATATAATAAAGGTGTATACCTATTCCCAGCTATACCTACATATCGTATGCCCAGAAAATCTAGTATGTTATTTTTATAACAAATATACTAATATTTGCTAGATACAAATAAATAGATATACAATTTATCAAGTTTAACAGCTAAAACTGGATAAAATATATATTTAAATACTTTAGCATCACTATATTTATCTCGTAACAGCGGATAACCTATTAAAAAGAACAACATCGATAATATTGTTAATATTATAGATTTTACAGAACTCATTGTTATATAAGATATATTGCTTATTACTGTAAAAACAGATGCTATTATCCACGCTATAACAAATCTAATATTTTTCCTAAAAATTTCTCTCCTTGTTGAAAATTATATCCAACTATTATTAATCCCCATAAAATAAGTCCATAATGAAATAATGATTCGTATTTATCAGCTGATAAAAATCATTAATTTAAACGAGTGAGTCTTATTGTATATACAAAATAAAATATATAAAATAAAATAGGATATTTTATTAAATTTTCTAAAAGTCTATCTCTCATTATTTATTTTTCTCCTCTTTTACTTTACTTCTATAGTACTTATTATCATTATTTTTGAAAATAATTTCTTCATCTCCTTTAATAACTAAAGATTCTGATTTAACACTAAGACTATATTTACCGTCTACATACTTTATATCATAAATTTTATTTCCCATTTTTAAAATATATGTATTCTATATTAGTAGGCATCCCGCTAAATACTAATTTATCAATAACATCTCCTTTTTCTATCGAATATTTGATGTTATTTTTCTTCAGTATACACAATATCTTTTTGGTACAACAGGTTTAACTGCATATTTTTTTCATTTTTGTTAAATCAAAGTATATATTATTTATAGTATATTCTGCAACCTCAAAGACAACTATGTCTGGCTGGAATATATTGTAATAATAGTCTATATCAAAAAAATATTTTGATAGTTATGAACTGCAATGTACTCACTAAACCTGTCTGCTAAATACTTTTTCTCCCATTCAAATAACTACCTTGAAATACTAATGCTTTTTGGCAACTCTGAATTATCACTTTTAATATAACTAAAAGTGATTCTGCTGTACATCTCTGTATATTTCCTTATCATATTTTTGTTAAATCCTCATATGGTTGTTTTCAAATTAAATACAGGGAACAGATTCATTGACTTGAAACTTAGATGTAGGTAAGTATTTTTATTTCTTGAGTTATCTCAAAATCTTCTTTTTATATGAGGTTTCACCCTATAATCATCTTTTTCGATTAACTGCAATAGATTGTTTACTCCATAAAACGCTCCTAAATCGTTCCAATGTCCAGCATCGTACTGCCTATTATATACTTGCTCAATACTACTTCGCTTTTTCAACTCTTCAGTATTATCTATAAAATTAACACCATAATCTATTTAAATCTTTTTCTATAAGTTGCACCCATGCTCTATTATAATTTACTCCTTTAGGTAACTGCTCTGTATATACAGACGTTTTTCAGGATTAATAAGGACATAAAATTTTTCCGCCTCTGCTCTCTACATAATCCTTTATCTCCTTTAAGAATTTTTGTAGATTGTCTTGTATGTTCGTCATAATTTTTTTGATACATTCAAAATACACATATCCGTCTTGTCCGTAAACGTAGGCTGGATGAACTAGAATATCAAATAACCTATTATTCAAAAATTCCATAACTTTGAATTATTTCCTCTCTAAATCCTATTCTATCATTTATATATTTGTATATATCTTTGAAAGTTTCAGAGTTGATTTTTGTCTAGATTTGGAAACTCAGCTAATTTTCTATTATCAATTTCAGATATATAATTTGGTTTGTAATTAAAAGAACACTACTGGCAAAAGCAAAATAACTGAAAAATAGTAATATAAAGAATGCTTTTAACTGTTTCAATTGACTTCCTCCTTAAAATTGAAAATATAAAAATGGACTATATGATGAGTTCATCATAAATAAGATAGCTAAAACAAATAACATCATATATAATATTTGACAAAATATTAGTCCAGTTTTTGTATCTCGAGACCACGCTTTAATTAATTCTACTTTATCCCATTTACCTATAAATGCTCCAATTATAGCTATAATGATTATTAAAATTAACTTATTATTAATGAAAATACTCAAATTTAAAGTATATATTCCCCTGGAATTCCTAGCATGGATTTGTAATATATTATAGCTTGAGTTAAAGATGGTATCATAAATATTATCCATGTCAGATAGACAAATACCATAGTAAACATCCATTTTAAACAGTGCTGGTATCTTTTTTATACCAAGCCTTCTCTCTAAATGCACGTTCTATCATGATTAACAAGCCATGAGCTACACCCCAAATAACAAAAATTAAACGTTGAACCATGTGCCCAAATACCAGTGATTAAAAATACCAAATAGATTTATATAGACGTGTTTTCTATTTCCCCCTAACGGGATATAAATATATTCTCTAAACCACGTCCCTAAGGAAATATGCCACCTTCTCCAAAATTCACCTATCGAAGTTGATGTATATGGATAATTAAAGTTTTTCCTTAAAATCAAATCCGAATATTCTACTAATACCTATAGCTATATCTGAATACCCTGAAAAAAATCGTAATAAATCTGTAAAAGTAACATAACGCTCCTAAAAAAAGCTGTTGGTGAATCTATTCCTAACTGTGTATTTTCATTAATACTTTGAACTACTGTTCCTAATGAATCGGCTATAATAGATTTTTTGCAAAACCTATCATTACTCTATTCATTCCACTAAAAAAATAAATCTACAGATACTTTTCTATTATAAATTTGACTAGAAAAATCTTTCCACAATACTATTGGCCCAGAAGCTACTTTTTGGGAAAAAAATGTGAAAAAAATAGAAACACATCTACTAAACTTCCTCTTTCTGTCTCTCCTTTTATAAATGTCGACCAAATACGATAATGCCTCAAACATAATAAAAGATAAGCCCTAATGGATTACTATACTTAATATCCCTGTATCCCTCTGAGAATAATTCTAATATAAATGTTATATATTTATAATAAGATAAAAGTCAATACTACAAATAACAACGATAATATAAAAAAACTTCTCTTTGTGCTTTTTGGCATTTATGTAACCTAATATCCTACCAGAAAAAAATAAATAATAATTATAAATAATATCAAATATATCGTTGTTCTCACCCCGATACCATATAAAATGATAAACTAAATAATATTAGTACTAAATTATTCAATTGATTTTTACCAATAAAATTAAATAGATAATAAACTATTATCACTATTGGCAGAAGAAAAAAATAAAAAAATCCTGCACTTGTAAACGGCATAGTAATTTCCTTTCTGTAGACATTAGTCTTCTAATAATTTTTAAACTCTTGAATCTGTTTTTCTAAAGATAATTCCTTAAGAAACTCGTTACCTCTTCATCACATCCTTGAGTTTTTTCAACATACCCTATTATTTCTTTTTATCGCCTGTTCATCATCATAAATTATCTTCCCAAATTTTCCATTTTGTGAAAGTTCTTCTACCCCTCCTACATCGGTTGAAACAAAAGGCACATTTAATGATAACGCCTCTACATATACTCTGGAAAACCTTCCTGTTTCGACATCGAAACAAGACATTTCATATTTTTTTAGATATTTATATGGATTCACTTGATAGCCTAAAAAGTGAACATATTCCGACAAATTATATTGTTTTCACTCTTAATTTTCAGAGTTTTCCTCCAATTCCCCTGATCAATATAATACATGTGATATTTATAACCTTTTTTTCATGTAATGTTTTTAATCATCTAACAGTTCTGTCCGAGCCTTTTTTGCTCTATTCTCCTATAGAACAAATAGAGTTTTTCATAAATATTAACGTCCATTTTTCTCTAGATTTATTTAATATATCATCAAAATCATATCCATTATATATTCGACTTATTTTTTCCCTCTGTTGTTCGGGATATAAATCTACTATGGATTTGCTCCGTTTTATTTGAAATTGCTACAATTTTATAGCATCTGAAAAATACTTCCTAAATCTATCTCTACATCAAGTATTAGAAAAAAATCCTCTATACTTCCATGAACCCAATATATTTTTTTATATTTCTTTTTGAGAATGGAATGTCAGGATACATAACCTCAAACATAATTTCAATATCATAATCATCTTTCTTAATTAGATATTTTCTCAATATATTTGGGAGTCTTTTTCCTAGTTTGGTCTAATATTAAGGCGCATAAGATGTGGATATTTTTCATTATTATAATTTTTAGTACAGAAATACCTTTTAGGGAGTCTTTCAAAACCCTTTCTCCCCTATCAATTTCTACTATATCTATCTGGTATTCAGAAAAATCACCATTGTTCAAAATATTAGAAAAGAATTTTTCTCTGCTCCCCACCCTTTAGAATACGAAGGAATAACTATTAATACTCTTTTCATTACTTTCACCCTTTATAAATTAATCGTTACTCTCATACTTCTTATATTTAGACAATATAAATTTGTATAACCTTTCATTAATACCTAATAACAAAACAGCTATCTTTAGATTTTTTAGGTGCCTTTTTTTATTAGTTATAATTTTGAAACGAATATCTTTCAGTTTCTCCCTTAATATTTTATACTCGTTTTTTCTTTTTATAATTATCTGTCACTATTAACTGATTAAATATAGATATATAAGCAAACGTTAATCTAACTAATAATTGCTCTCTATATATCGGAAAAATTAGATAAAGGTATAGTTACATATTTTTTCTCCATTATCTCTATATAGTTCATATCTTTTGAACTAAACGGTCGTGTAGTTATACTATTCTCTCTTATATAGTAATAATAGTAATTTCCGCTTATAAGAGTATATTTATCAACATTATTTAGTAACTCTAGAGTATAAAAAGCATCCTCGTAAATCTTTCCAATCAGAATTTTTATTTTCTTTGCTAAATCCCTATGAATTAACTTTACACCACGCCGATCCATATAATCGTCTATTTTCTAAATACTCTTTTAAATATCCCTGTTTGTCTAAAATTAGAAATAATCTTCCCCTTCATAGTGTGGTCTTAATGTATTTTTTTATAAACTCTTGTCAAACCACATTCTACAATCAGTGTCCCTGATTTTTTATAGCTTCATATAATTTTTTTCGTACATGCTTTCATGAATATAATCATCACTATCTACAAAAGCCTATATATTCACCATTTGCTCTTTCAACCCCATAATTACGTGCATCTGATAATCCACCATTCTCTTTATGGTAAACTTTTTATTCTATCATCTATCTTTAGCAAGTTCATCACATAGTTGCCCGCACTTGTCGGAGAACCGTCATCTACCAAAATAATTTCTAAATTCGTATACGTTTGCTTTTAGAATGGATTTTACACACTTTTCTAAATACTTCTCTACCTTTATATACTGGAACTATTATACTTATTAATTCATTATTCATTAAATCCACCTAATTTCCTGCTAAAAGTATTTTTTTATATCTCAATAACACTTTCCTATATATATTTATATTTAAAAGCTTGATTAATATTATACTAAGTTTTCTGTTACGAGTTATATATTTATTATTTAATAACTTCTTGTAATTCTCTTTAAAATAATTTATTATCTGTAGATAAAAACGTATTATTTTTTGAAATTTTTCTTCTAATAATATGCTATTTAAAACTGAAAAAAATATGCGTACATTTTACGGCAATCCGCTGCTTCTTTTCAAACTAGGATAATTTCGATAAACATTTACGTGAAATTTCTCTACTATCTCTATAAGATCGAAATATTCTAGGATTAAACTTTTGCATTTGTTATACTGTTTTCTCTCATCAAATAGTTATAGCATGCATTATCCATCAAAACATACTTATCAGCGATACCTATTAAGTCATACGCATAATAAGTGTCCTCATATAATTTTCCAACAGGAAATTCTATTTTTTTAGCAATATTTGTCTTGATTAATCGTACACATGCTGAGCCAAAAAATTTTTCTATTTTTCAGGTATTCTTCTAAATACTCTTGTTTTGTACAAACTTGATAATATCTTTTATCAGTAAACAATTCTACTCTTTCTGGATACACAATCTTAAGATTGCATTCTGCAACATCAGCAGCTTCTTTTTGTTATAGCCTCATATAATTTTTTCATACATTTCTGCATCTATATAATCATCACTATCCACAAAATCCTACATAACTCCCAGTTGCCTCTCTCACTCCGTAGTTCCTCGCATCTGATAAACCACCATTTTTCTTTATGATAGACCTTTATTCTATTATCTAGCTTCTCTAATTCATCACATATTTCTCCGCTACTATCTGTAGCACCATCATCTACCAAAAATTATTTCTAAATTTTTATATGTTTGATTAACTATCGAATCTACACATTTTTTAAATATTGCTCAACATTATAGACTGGGACTATTACACTTATCAATTCTCTAGTCAACATTTTTCTCCTTGTGTAAATCTTCTCTTTATCAACTATTTTTGTAGTAGCTCTACTCACCTACTACCTCCGCTATTACTTCTTTAAAGTTTTTCTACAATAACTTCTATATCCTCATCACTAAGACGTGTATGCAATGGTAATGTCACTTCGTTAACATAATATGAATAAGCATTTGGATAATCATTTATATCGAAACCTAAATTTTTATAAGCTGTAAGAAGCGGTAATGGTTTATAGTGAACATTACAACTAATTCCACGTTCTGCCATTTCCGTAATAATTTTCCCACGTTGCTCAAATGTTGCACCTTCTACATGTGTAATATATAAATGGTTTGAACTTTTGTGGTCTTTTGTATTATGAACTAACGGTTTTACTTTGCTTCCTTTGAAACCTTCGTTATATTTTTCAACAAGTTCTAAACGACGTGCTAATAGTTTAGGATAACGATCCAGTTGAACTAAGCCAATAGATGCCATAATATCTGTCATATTACATTTATAACCTGGGATAATAATATCGTACTCCCAAGAACCTGCTTTCGTTTTTGCCAATGCATCTTTTGTTTGACCATGAAGTGAGAAAATTTGGAATTCTCTGTATAGTTCTTCATTGTCAAAGTTTGGATTTTCACGCCATGTAACACTTCCACCTTCTGCTGTTGTGAAGTTTTTCACCGCATGGAATGAGAATGTTGTAAAATCTGCGACAGCTCAATTTTTAAACCTTTATACTCACTGCCTAAGGCATGCGCCCCATCAGCAATAACAGCAACACGCCCAAGTTTTTCTTGATAAATGCTGTTTGCTTCAAATAACTCTTTTTTACTTTCTACTACTTCGAAAATTTTATCGTAATCACATGGAATACCCGCAAGATCCACCGGAATAACCGCTTTTGTTCTTGGTGTTATTGCATCAGCAAGTTTAGAATAATCCATCTCTGCACTATCAGTTTGAATATCAACCATAACAGCTTTTGCCCCTACATGATAAATGACACTACAAGATGCTGTATAAGTTAGAGCTGGAACGATTACTTCATCTCCTTTTCCTATACCCAGACACGTAAAACAAGTTCTAATGCAGCAGTCGCTGAATTTAAGCATACTGTTTTAGGTGTTGTAGTATATTCTGATAGTCTTTTTTCTAATTCTTTTGTTTTAGGTCCTGTTGTTATCCAACCAGATTTTAAAGTATCTACTACTTCATTTATTTCTTCTTCTGTAATATCTGGTGGTGAAAAAGGAATATTGTATTTTTTTCATTTTGACTCCTAATCTTTTAATATTTATTAAACTTCCTTTTTATATTATCCCTTTATTATACTCTAATTTCAGAAAAAAATTTCAGCTATCACGACAACACAAAAAGAATAGCATAAAAAGTTCCTCTTGTGTCGTTATATTTGGATTGTTAAAGTTAATTTTCATATAGTAGTGCACCATCAAATTAACCTTGTTCTACTACTTTATGACTGCTAACGCTGTTTGTATCATTATTTTTATATCATTTATTATGCTAAAGTTCTTGATATATTCTAAATTGTATTTCATCTTATCCGGAAGAACTTCTTCAATATAAATATCATCAATAGAACGCCCTGATCCTTTGAATTTTTCTATTACTTCATCTTCGTCCTTGTATTCAATACTGGCAGGAGATGTTATCCCGGCTGGAAGAAGTAATGTTGCGTTCATTTCATCAGTATAACGATTAACATATTTTGCAACTTCTGGACGAACACCAACGAAGCTCATATCTCCAAGAAGTACATTAAAAAGCTGTGGCAGTTCATCAAGACGAACCTTACGAAGTTTATCCCAGCACGACTTATACGTGGATCGTTATGTTCAGTCACGGCTGCTCCAAGTTTGTCTGCATCCTTAACCATTGTTCTAAATTTAAAAATCCTAAATGGACGCCCATAAGTAGTAATACGCTCTTGTCTATAAAACACCGGCCCCTCACTGTCCAACTTTATCCAAATAGCAATAGCCAAAATTATAGGACTTAGCGGAATAAGTAATACTAAAGCTAATACTTTATCTAAAAACAACTTCAAAAATAACGATACTCTTCTCTTCTCTATTTCTTCTCTATATTTTTTTACTATATCTGTTTCAAATCTTTTTATCTATATTCATCTTTCACCTTACTTTTTATTCAAAACTGAAAAATCTCTTTGAATAAGTTTATTTTTCCTTAACAATTATAGCATACTTGTTAAAATAAAAAGAAGAGTTAGAAAAAAACAACCCCTCTAACTCTAGATTGTATTAACTTATGTTTTTTTAGCATCGCACTAGTAACGACACTTTTTCTCACATATACTTGATTTAAGTATTTATAACTTTTTCCATCTTCGTCAAACATATAATATTTTTCCATCTATCCATAGGCTTTCTCTGCTAGCCATTGCCCCACCATTTTTTAGGTAATAGCCACCTACCCATGTATTTTCATACATACTATCATTTAAATAGTACCAACTTCCATTTATTTTTTTGCCATTTATTTTAACATTTGACCTGAATTATTAAAATAATACCAATTATTATTTATCTTCTGCCACCCTATTTTTCATATCTCCATTCTGCACATCTAAATAGTACCAATACCCACCTATTTGTTGCCATCCTGTAGCCATATCACCACTAGATTTTAAATAGTACCATGTATTATTTATCTTCTGCCATCCTGTTTTCATATCTCCATTCTGTGCATCTAAATAATACCAATACCCACCTATTTGTTGCCATCCTGTAGCCATATACCCTCTATTATCAAAGTAGTACCAATATCCATTTATTTTCTCCCAATCACTAGTTGTGTATCCTCCATCAGCATGTTTATACCACCACCCCTTAGAGTCTTTTATCCACTCAGCCTTACTAGCATCAGAAAATGTAGGTCTTATAATTGAAACTATTTGGTGACGTGGTGTTTGTACTTCCTCAACATAACTATGCCCCGCATAATTTTGATCAATCGTAGTTATACTATTGCCAGAAGTAACTACAGCTACATTAACATGACCACATATACTTGACCCTTTTGTCACAAGTATATCACCTGGTTGAGGGGTTGTACTTCCTGCCGCATACCTAGTCAACCCTTTAGGTAACGAAACCCAGCTATATTGATTTGCATTACCATGTATTCTAGGAATTCCCAGAAAATCAAGATACTTCATAATTAAATCCACACATTGTGCTCCATATGCTCCATCAGCATCTATATATTGGCCTTTTAAGCTCTTTACATAAGCTACTGCCTGACTCTGAGTAACACTCCTATAAGCTTTAACCTCTTTAGTTACACCTAAAACACTGCTTGAAGATAATAATATCACAGATAATAGTATGCATGCTAAAGATTTTACTTTATTCATTTTTCATAATGTATATCCTCCTAATAATATAATTTTATTACTTACTATATCATAACAAAAATATATTTTTTAAATCAAGTTTTTTTCTTTACTTTATAAAATTTATATAATTATTACTCTATAACAGTTAGTTTTGAGGGAGAGATTTGTATTCTTACTCTGTACAACAACCATAATAAACTAATATATTCTATTAATTAAAAACATTTCAACATCAAGAAATATAGATATATATTTTCCAGCATCTTAAAAATAGCATTAATTAAAAATTATAATTTGTTACACAACAAAAATATTATTAATTATTGATAGTAATAATCATTTAAAAATAGTTAAAAAGTTGTAATATAACATTTATAATTTGATTTGTTTTAAAGTTCCGTGATATTATAATTGTAGAATATAAATTTAAGGAGAATGTATTATGAAATTTATCAAAAACACTAATATCTCTTATTCTTGTCTTATTAACTATGTCGCCTATGTCGCAATATCAACTAAAATTGGTTCAGAAAAATTTCCAACAAGCCTATGCTGCTGAAAAATATGGGACATGGATAAAATCAGGAAAACGGTAAATGGTGGTATAAATATTATGATGGTAGTTTCCCTGTTGGTTGGAGCAAGTATTTCTGGAAAAATGGTATTATTTCGACTCAGAAGGATGGATGTTAACAGGCTGGCAGAAGATAAATAATACATGGTACTATTTAAAATCTAGCGGTGATATGGCCATAGGCTGGCAATATATAGATGGATATTGGTATTATTTAAAATCTAGTGGTGATATGGTTACAGGTTGGCAACATATAGACGGAAAATGGTATTATTTAAAACCTAGTGGTGATATGGCTACAGGTTGGCAAGAAATAAACGGGAAAGTATATTATTTAAAACCTAGTGGCGATAGGGCTACAGGTTGGGAAAAAATAGATGGAAAATGGTATTATTTTAATACCAACGGAAATAAGGAATCTGGGTGGATTAAACCAGATAATAATTGGTACTATTTAGATTCTAGCGGAATAATGCAGACCGGATTTATAACCCTGTATGGAACAACATACTACTTACACCCTTCAGGCGCAATGGCTACAGGCTGGCAAGAAATCCAAGGAGAGACTTATTATTTCAATAATAGCGGAGCTCAGCAAAACATCGACCGCAGAGCAATAGTATTAGGCGAAACATCTACCAAAGCAGTGCCAATGGGAGATGTGAACGCCATGGGGAATACATTTAACAATACTCGTTTTAAACGGGAAGGCTTTTTCTAGTGTAAGCGTTTATCCAAATCACACAAAACAAGAAATACTCTCTAAATTTAGATATATGTTTAGCAATTCTAAAGACAGCGATATTAACTACATTTATATGACTTGCCACGGCGATCAATACGGAAACATCTTTATAGGTTCTGACGACACTTATTTTTCAGGTCGCGAATTGAAAAAAACATTTTGTCTCAATACAGAGGAAAATTCGTTGTTATGATAGATTGTTGCTATTCAGGAACAATTTTTAAGTAAATCTTCTGCTACGAATCCAGCAAAACTTTTTGTAGATAATTTTACAAACAGCAGTAACTACAGCAAATCCGGGGAATTAAGATCTGATAAATTTTTAGTTCTATGTGCATCTAGTCAAACCGAATCGTCATTTAGCATCAGAACGCATTAGTTACGCAACTAAATACTGGGCTAAAGGAGCTGGCTGGGATGGAGTATATAACTCGATAACTTATCTTCAAGCAGATTACGATAGCAAACAAAAAGTTACACTTTCAGAATTATATAACTATTCAAAAGAAAAAGAGTTAGTTATGATCTAAATAAAAGGCAAACCGTAGTTGTTTATCCAGAAAATAGCAATTTCAATATATTTGGAAGAAGCTAAAGGAGAGGTTTTCAAATCACTCTACCACTTACATAGTGTTTTAAAAATATATTAAAAGATACTATTACCACTTAGATAACCCGTAATAGTACTCTTAATTAATTATATACATCAAAATAGAAAACACACATTAGCGATAATGCATGTGTCTATTCTTCTACCCATTATAACAATTTATTATATTAAACAACTCATCACGAATTTCTTCGTTTGTTGCGTGTCCTAGCATCGCTTGTAGTTTATCTAGCTTAACATTTAGTTCGTCTACATCAATGTCTAGAGTTGTATTTTTATAAATCATTTTTGTTATCTGTTTTTCACTATTTTCATAATCTAATGATAATTCTTCGTACATTTTTCTCCTGGACGAAGCCCGATTTCTTCAATAGCTATATCTTTATATGGTTCTAAACCTGAAAAGCTTGATTAGGTTTGTTGCCAGGTCTATAATTTTTACGGGTTCTCCCATATCTAGAAGGAAAATTTCTCCCTCACTCGCATAATAACCAGCTTGTAAAACTAACTGCGCCGCTTCTGGTATTGTCATAAAGTAACGAATAATATTGCGGTGTGTTATTGTTATTGGTCCACCTTTTCTTATTTGTTCTTTGAAAATTGGAATAACAGAACCATTAGATCCTAAAACATTACCAAAGCGAACTGCTGCAAATTTCGTTTTGTATTTATTTCCTTTTGACTGTAAAATAATCTCTGTTAAACGTTTTGACGCTCCCATTGCATTTGCTGGATTTACCGCTTTGTCTGTTGAAATCATAATAAATCGCTCAACATCTTTTTCTATTGCCACATCCATAACATTTTTGTCCCAAAAACATTATTTTTAATAGCTTCTTGCGGGCGACGTTCCATTAAAGGTACATGTTTATGAGCTGCCGCATGGAAAACTACTTCTGGTTTGTATTTATCAAACACTTCTCCTAAAGCCTCTTTTTCACGAATGCTGACAATTTCCGAAATATAATTTACACCCTCATATTCTTTTGAATGACTTCTCTCAAAATCTAGGTCGCGCTCTAACATATAAAGAGCATTTTTCATTTACATCTACTAAAATTAAATTACTCGGTTTAAATTTGAAAATTTCACGAACGATTTGGCTACCGATTGAACCGCCAGCACCTGTGACAAGAACACTTTTTACCGCGTAGATAACTACGAATTTCTCCTTGAGAAAGCTTTAACTTCTCCACGCCCCAATAAATCTTCTATCGAGGACATCTTTAAGTGTTTTGAAATACTTTCTCCATCTTCAACTGTTACCCCTAGAGCCCTAACTTTTTATACTAATATTTGCTTCTTTTAAAATATTTAATATTCTATTTTTATTGTATGCATCTATAGATGGTATAGCTAAAAAAACACTTGTTCAACTTCATACTTTGGAATAAGTTTTAACAATTCATAAGTTGTTCCTACGACAGTTACACCACTTATTAGCAGAATTTTTCTTCTGTCATCAATAAGCCCTACAACATTCTCACGGAAAACATTATTTTTAGATAATTCTTTTAACAGTATATATCAGCATCTCCGCTCCAATAATAAAGGTGTTTTTATATGTGACTTTTTCCTGTACGTCCTACTTCTCGCTCGCGTAATGCACGGTAAAGCATTCTAATAAACATAATCCCAGCAATAATTAATAATGGTGAGAAAAATAGCAAATCTTATATTAGAAAATGTATCAGGCAGCATATATTGATATAGTATGCTTGTAATTAAGTCTGCAACAAATACCGAAACGCAGATATTAACGATTTCATTAACTCCTAAATACGACCATAAAGATTTATTTATCCCAAATAATTTTGAAACTAATAGCGTATATAATTAGAAATAATTAAAAACTCACCTATTTCTATATAGTGCGTGGTTAACATTGCGAAAAGGATCGAAGCTTTACCTAAAAATATTGACAGCAATAATTCCCAACGCTACTATTTTCAAATCTAGTAACATTATCAATTTAAAAGCGAGTGCTTTATATATATTTTTGATGAAAAACAATTTATCCATACTAATCTCCTATAATTTTATTAGAACTCCTTATTTTTGACAAGTTAGCAATTTAACTTTAACGTATTCTTAGTAATAAAAGTCGTTCTAAAACTATACTTCTTAAAATTAGAGCTAAAAGTAAATAACTTAGCTCCCCCTTTTTCCTAAAAACATTTTTGTATCCAAAATAACCAGCAGCAACTATAATAATCAAAACTACTATACTTACCTTCCTTGTCTCTTTTATAACAATTATTTCTACAATTTTTGAGTTACAAGTATACTGATTGCCACAGCTATAGCTACTAGTTTTGTCTTTTGATTTTTCGATAAACATCGTTCCTATTATTATAGCTAAACTCAATACCGTTATCAACATATTCACCGCTAAAAACATCATTTTTATCTGACATGCTTATTTTTTTCCTTACTTTTATAGTTACTTTTTACTATTGGTGTGTCAGTTGCTACTCGAAGATCTTCTTTTTGAATAAATTTTTCAAGTTACTACGTTCTTCTGTCTCTTCCTTAACATCACTCAAGTCGACATCAACTAGCATTTTTGTTATTCTATCTAATGTTTCTTGATTTTTCTGTTCTAATAGTAACCTTACTTACATCGGCGTTACACTAACTAGTTCATACCCAGATGGTAGTTTCCCAATAGTATTAACTTCAACGGAACTTCTTTTCTAAACTTTTTAGCTCAATCGACATTACCGTTGAACTAGGTTCTATCTGAATATCTTCTATTTTGTTATAATTACTGTCATAAGCAACTAATTTTTGCTTCTTCTTTAGTATTTTTGCTTAGTTTCGTACGAGTTGCACTTTCTGCACGAACTTCATGTATTCTATTAATACTATCAATATCCCCAGAAATTTTTTACAGTTTCATTATTAACGCTAAGTTTTTCTATTTCGTACCCTATTAGTAATCTCTTTTTTTCACAGTAGGGTGTTACCTTAAACTCACGCGTTACTTTTTCTCTGATAGAAATCGTAATTGTCCCTAGCTCAACTGTGCCTTCAAGCCACTTTCTAAACCTTCTGTTCTAGTTTTGCCTTCTGGTCATCACCTATTTGAGCATTTTTAGATTTAACTTAACTTTGAAAGTGGCGTGCTACACTTTCTTTTTGTACTTTTGCCAATGACCCAGATAATTTTACAGAAACAGTATTCAGTGTCCAACTACATATAACTTTTCTTTATCATACTCCGCTTCAAGAGGAACCTCTGTTACCCACATGGTAGATTTATTATCACTATTTCCTAATACAGAAAAATTTTGAAAATTTTTCGTTTACCGATATAAATAATAGTATTGCTATTAAAAATGATATTAACTTTAATTGATTATTCTCTTTTAATCTCATAATATCACCTCTTATTTAATAATCTTTTCATTTTTGTTGTTGCCAATTTTTCTTCTAAATACTTCATCAATTTTTCATCGGTAAAATCTGTTGTTAATTTACCATTTTGGCTTTACACTTATTTTTTCCTGTTTCTTCTGAAACAGCAATAACAATGCATCTGTAAGTTCTGATAGTCCTAATGCTGCCGGTGACGCGTCCCATAACTACTAGCTATACTTCTATTATCTGATAATGGTAATACGCAACTTGCAGCTCTAATTTTATCTTTATTAATAATCATCGCACCATCATGAAGTGGTGTATTTGGAATAAAAATATTAATAATAAGCTCATGTGTTACTTCTGCATTAATCTCTATTCCACTTTCCACATATTCATCAAGACCTGTATTATTTTCTAATACAATTAATGCACCTATACGGCGTCTTGCCATATGTCTTGATGAAGTTGCGACAGCCTTTATGATATGATCTTTTTGTCCTTTTTGAACATCTTTATAATTAAAATTGAGAATATTAGTCCACTGAACCCTACCTATATACTCTAAGGCGCGTCTCAATTCTGGTTGGAATATAATCATAATTCCCAACACTCCCCAAGTAACTACTTGATCGAATATGTAAGTCATCGTTGTAAAGCCAATAAAGTTAAAAAATATTTTTCAATCCGATAATGATTAAAATACCTTTAACTAATTGCATACCACAGTACCTTTTTAACAATGTTAATAACTATATACTAAAAACCATACTAAAAAGTATATCTAGCGGGTGAATAACTGAGTGTTAACGTGCTTATGCCTGATAGGTAATCAGCTATCATAATAATCTCCTTCCTTAAGTAATGTATAATACTTACTTTTCTATTTTTATAGTAATGTGCAGAAATAAATAGCAGGTATACTACTATCTTTAAAAATCCCTACACTTTACTATACAACTCTCCACTCTCCATTATAACATAAAAATATTGTGATTGTAAGATGTTTTTCAAAATAAAGAAGATATTTTGAAGTTTTTCAAATATCTCCTTTTACTTAGTCGACTAATATTCTTACATATAAAAATTTACGCATTTATTCATAAAAATAAGCCAAAAACTACTCTTTTTATAGTTATATAAGCATTTATATCATAATCTTGTGAATCCAACTCATTTCGCGTCCTAAAATCATATTTGCGATACTATAACCAATAATTGGTCCTGTTGTTAATCCTGAAGAACCCAGTCCACTTGCCGCAAAAACATTTTTTAATGTCGGTACCTCTCCGTAAAACGGTGAATAGTCTGAAGTATAAGCCCTAATACCCACTCGTTCATTAATGATTTGTGCATCAACCAGTTCTTTTAAAAATTGTTGAGCTTCATTTCCAAAAGTATCCAGTTGCTCCTTATCGACTTCCAAGTCAAATCCCATATCATTTTCATGAGTTGCCCCAACACTAACCACACCATTTTCAAAAGGAATTATATCTAGTTCTCCTTCTGGCATAATTACTGGATAAGCACCTGTATTGTTATCTTTTATTTTATAATCACGTAGTTGTCCTTTTTGAGGACGAACATCAACTTCAAACCCAAGTGGCTCTAAGACATCTTTTACACGCACCTGTCATAAGAACTACAATATCAAACTCCTTGTTATCTATTAAATACTTGTCGCTAGCTAATCCTAAAAGATACTTTTTATTAAAGACTTGCGCCCTTGATGCTTCAAGCAAAGTTTTTCTCAAAACGCTCCCCTTCTACACGACCGCTACCGCTAGCATAAAGTACATCCCATTGTTATCAAAAGCTTGGAATTACTTTTTGAACATCTTCTTTAGACAGTAATTTTTAGCTCGCCTATCATCGGTGATAATTCCATACGGCTTTCCGCTAATTCTTTTAATTCCGGTAATTTTACTTCATCTTTTTAATAAATATACGCCACATTGTGAGTAAAAATTCGTATTGATTCCTTCAGCTTCTAAATCTTGAACAAGTTTCAAGTAAAAATCTGCACCTAAACGCGCCATCTTATACCAAGGTTTTATTACGACGTTTCGAAAAACCATGGACTTATTATACCCGCTGAGGCTTTTTGTCGCTTGTCCCACACCGTAATCAAAGACCGTCAACTCTATATCTTTATTTTTCGATAAATAGTACGCGCATGTCGCTTTTACTATCCCGCCACCTATTATCGCTACTTTCATAGTTTACCTCACTTGATAGTTTTTTTAAAAATTCTACTATAAAATTATACATCATGCTAGTAAACTTTTTATAGAATCAATCAGATTTTTTTCAGCATACTTTCTTATTTACATAATCAGTTTTTTAGGATATAATTAGTTCCTATAATCTAAGTAAAGAGGTATATCATGAAAAACAATTATTACTAACTTTTAGCAATTACCGTTCTTGCAGGAACGACATTAGGTTACACAAAATAAAAATACAAATCAAGCCTACTACGCAAGAAACGAAAAAGAATTATCAAATGAAGAAATTGTTAAAACAGCCATTAACAACTTTTTCAAAAGATTTAGAATTAGATACTAAGGTTTACCATTAAATCTAACCTTATAGTAGAAAGTTATTCAGTTAATGTATCATCAAATATTAAAATAGACGAAAATGGAAATGTTTTTGAAGAAATTTTTCTGAGCAAGAAACTGAACTAGGAAAAACACAACAAAAGAAGAACATATTTTCCTTAAGAAAAATAATTCTGGATACGATAAATTCAATGTTGAAAACGGAAAAATTAGTTGAAGCTAAAATCACAGATGATTTAGAAGTTTTTATCTGCTATACAAGTATTTTTCAACGGAAATACTCTTTTTAATACTATAACTGATAAAAACTACGAGAAATCAGATAACAAACTAACTTTTACTGGGAAAATAAAATTATCAGACATCGGAAATAAATTTTTATCTAAATCCAGGTACGTTTACTAACGAAGAAACTGGTGACCTTTCTGAAATGACGTTAACATTTGCTGCAACAATAGATACTACTACAAATGAAATTTTAGGAATTACCCTTGATTTGAAATCATTTATAGAAGGAATAGCTAAAGCGCAACTAGAAAAAAGAAAGACTCTATGTCTGAACTTGAATACACAACTGCCAAAAATTTAATAGAATCTATTTTTAAAAAGACTCACAAGGCGAAATCACAATCACTAGAAAAATTGATAAAATAGATGAAATAAAAATTTAATTAATATAAAAATCTAGCTTACCTTATTGGACGGCTAGATTTTTGACTCTACTCTTTTTTTATATTTACCTATCCCGATTTATGTATTATAATTATTACTAAGTTGCGTTAGCGCAACTATTAATATATTTTTGATAAGATATTTGAGGTAAACTATGACTGAAATAAAATTAGTACCACGTAATGAAGTAGACGAACAGTACACTTGGGATGTGACTCTACTTTATAAAACTGATGAAGACTACAAAAATACTTTGGACAAAAAGAAATAATTGAGTTTAAAAGACAAATATGAAGGAAAGTTAGCTGATTATACTACTCTAAACGAAGCTATCCTTAAGTACGAGGAGATAGAAGAAGAATGTTATAAACTTTTACACTATGCTGAATTACCTATGGCTGTTGACCGCTTCAACGATAATGTAGTTGCCAACGCAACTATTTTCGAAAGAACTTTCTTCTCTTTCAGCTAGTAAATTAAGTTTTTCTCCACAGAGTTAATATCTTTAGATGAAGATTTTATAAATACCTTTGTTGCTGACTATCGTCCAGACTTGAAATATTATTTCGAAAAACTTGTTAATATGAAAAAGCATGTATTACCAAAAGAAGTTGAAGAAATAATCGCTAGTTATGAAAGTCTACCTGACTTCTATAATTTGTACGAAGTAACTAAACATGAAGATATGCAATTCGATGGTTTCGAAGCAAATGGTAAGACTTACGAAAATAGCTTTGTTTTATACGAAAACTTACATGAGATGGATAATGATACCGATGTTCGTCGTGCAGCTGCGAAAAGTTTTTATAAAACTTTAAATGCATATAAGAATACTTCAGCAAATGAGTATATTTCTCACATTAAAAGAGAAAAGATGCTTGCAACTGCTCGTGGTTATGATAGCGTTATTGATTACCTATTGGATAAACAAGATGATAGTCGTGTATTATACGACCGTCAAATCAAAACACTTATGACAGACCTCGCACCACATATCCGTCGTTATATCAAACTATTAGCACGCGAGCATAAAATTGAAGATATGCAATTTACCGACTGTAAAATTAATCTAGATCCTGATTTCGAGATTGATATGACTATTGAAGAATCACGAGAGTACTTGAAAAAAGCACTTGGTGTTCTTGGGGAAGATTATGTTAAAATGATTGATGAAAGCTATGATAAACGTTGGACGGACTTCCCTCAAAATATCGGTAAGAGTACAGGTGGTTTCTGCGCTACTGTACCGAATATAGCTGGTTTTATCCTTCTTTCTTGGACTGGGAAAATGAACGAGGTGTTCGTTCTTGCGCATGAACTTGGACACGCTTATCACTTCATGAGTACAGGTAAACACCAAACTATGCTAAATAACGATTGCTCACTTTACTTCGTAGAAGCACCGTCTACTTGTAACGAGGTTATCGTTTCTAATTATCTACTACAAACTAATAAAGACGCACGCTTTAAACGTTGGGTAATTAGTAATATGATTAGCAGAACTTACTTCCACAATATGGTAACTCACTATCTTGAAGCTGTTTATCAAGACCGTGTTTATAAAAAAGTTGATAATAATGAAATGTTAACTGCAGAAGTCTTATCTACTATAAAATGTGAAGTTATGGAAGAATTTTTCGGAGATAGTCTTGTAATTAACGAGGGAGCAGAACTTACTTGGATGCGTCAACCTCACTACTACATGGGACTTTATCCATATACTTACTCTGCAGGACTTACTATCGGAACAGCAGTTGCTAATAAAATTGACAAAAATCCAAGTTATGCCGATACTTGGCTAAATGTTCTTTCTAAAGGAAGTAGTATGTCAGCACTAGATCTTTCTAAAGCTTGCTGGTTGTGATGTAGTACCGCTGAACCACTTAAAAAAGCAATTTCATATGTTGGATACCTTGTAGATCAACTTTACAAACTAACAGATGAGCTGAAAAAAATAAGACATAAAAAGAATCTTAATGACTTCTAATCATTAAGATTCTTTTAACTTTTATGAATTTTATACTTTATTGTTAGACTTTAACCCTACATTTCTTTTAACTTTTCAAAACAAGCTTTTTCGCATTCAATTACTGCTGAACGGAAATTTTTTTCTTCAAGAATTCGGACAGCTTCAATTGTACTACCTGATGGTGAGCAAACATTATCCTTTAGTTTTCCTGGATGTTCTCCTGTTTCTAATACCATTTTAGCTGCTCCGATTACTGTATGTGCCGCTAAGCGATAAGCAGTTTCACGACGTAACCCGTTTAACACTGCACCATCAGCTAATGCTTCAATAAATAAATAACCATAAGCAGGGCCTGACCCACTAAGTGCAGTCAATCCAGCCATATCTTTTTCCGCTATCACCTCTGATAATCCAAGACTGCTAAATAAACTCAAAACGTACTCTACTTCTGTTGATTCTATATTATGTCCTACGCTAACACCAACAACCCCCGCACCTACTTCAACTGGCGTATTCGGCATAATGCGGACTACTTTTACACTTGGTACAATACTTTCTATATCTTTTATTTCTACTGCTGCCGCCATCGAAATAACTATTTTTCCTTCTAGTTCTACTTTGATTTCTTCTAGTACACTTGCTACTAAATATGGTTTTACACCTAAAAATACAACATCACATTCTTTTTGCCAAATCTTTTTGAGCTATTGGTAGCTTGGACTCCGTTACGTTCAGCTACTTTTTCTGTACTGTCTCTTGAAGAATTTTTAATGAAAATATTTTCTTTCGCTACTTTTTGACTAGAAATTACTCCTTTCAGAACTGCTTCCCCCATATTACCAACACCGATAAAACCTAGTTTTTTCATATTGACCTCCTATTATATTTTTGTTTTTGAGAATATACAAAACTACTCTCCATTCACTATCTATTATATCATATTTAACCGTTCTAATTCTCTCTTCTTAATAAATTTTTATTAGTACTACATCTTATGTTATACTTAAATGTGTATTGAAATTTTTTTGTAAATAAGGAGTTATTATGGACAACAGTTGGAAAAGAAAATATTTAAAGATTATCCAAAAACGTAATGAATTGGGAATAACAGTTGATAATATAAATAAAAAGACAAACGGCAACTATCTATCCACCAAAAGAATTAGTTTTTAAGGTCTTTGATCTGCCGTTACAAGATATAAAAGTAGTTATATTGGGACAAGATCCATATCATAATCCCGGTCAAAGCTTGTGGATTAAGCTTTTTCTGTTAATGATGGCGTTCCTTTTACCCTAAGAGTTTAATAAATATTTATAAAGAACTTTATGATGACCTTGGCATTACTCCTGCAAAAACAGGAAATTTAGAAAAATGGTTTTAAACAAGGTATTTTTCCTATTGAACTCTGTTTTAACCGTTGAAGAATATTCACCAGCAAGTCATAGCAATGTTGGCTGTGCAAGATTTTACAGACTATATAATAGAAACTATTTCACAAAATAACAACATTGTATTTGTCCTATGGGGAGTTATGCTAGAAGTAAAAACTCTAATAGATGGCTCTCGCCATAAAATAATAGAATCACTACACCCAAGTCCGCTATCTGCTTATCGTGGTTTCTTCGGTAGCAAAAGGTATTTTCACGTATAAATTCATATTTAGAAGAAGTCGGCAAAAACCTATTGATTTTAATTTGGAAAAACTAATTCCTAATTAACCAATTTTAAGTTTATGACTTTATTCTCTTAAAAATTTTTAATAAAAATAGATTTTTGTTGAAAATTTTAAATTAATTAAGTATATTTTTAAGTAAAAGAGATATAATTGTGACTTAAACAAAAATAATTAATTTTTCATTCTTAACGACACTTGTCGTTTCTCCCTTTTAAGTTTGAAAATATTTTTTGTTTAAACCAATATTTCAGTTAATTCTTTATGATATTAACAGATAATAAAACTTTTAATCATAATGTGGCTTGTCGCTCCCTAGGCAAGCCATTCTCCCTTTAAGAGTAGCGATACTCTTTTTGTTGTTGTATATAGATTAGATATTTATAGGCAGAAATTGCTTCGAACTTAATTTTAGTTCATAAAAAAGCTAAGTACCCCAATACTTAGCTTTTTATTTATCTATAATTAAATAAAGAGCTACTTAAAATCTGTGCAGTCTATATCAATTTTTTAAGTCGCTCTTTTTTGTTTAGTATATTACAAATTTTTCTACATAATACATAGTTTTATGTTGACCACTTCATATTGTTTATTATTTAATCGTAGTGTAATTACACCTGTTGGTCGATTAGTAGCTATAGTAACAAATGGTAGTATTATTCTATCTCCCTGAACTTGCCAACGCTCTACTGGAGCAAAGATTGAATCAGTAGCTCCCGCCTATTCCAGCGATGTAACGTAATGCAAAGGCATTATCTTTTTGAAATACACGATAGTATTATTATCTTTTACTAATTTTTCTAATTCTTCTTGAGTATACTCTACTTTACTTTTTATCTAATTCTATAAAAGTAATTCCTCTTTCTGCATACAATTTTTGAAAAACATCTTTTAAGATTATAAGTTCCTTCATTATATGTGTTAATTAAGTCTAATACATAAGTAGCTGGTGCAAAAAAACAATTTGATTATCTGTTCCGTTATCTATAACACTATAACGAATTGCATTAGCCGCTGTAGAACCTTTAAAGTTAAACAAGCTATAATTCATAAGTTCAAGTATTTTCCCAGCTTCATTAAAAGTTATGATTGTATTTATTAGTATTATTTCTATGAGTTGGTGCTATTGTTTTGATTTTTCATTTTTTTATTGACGACATTATTGTCTTTATTTTCTTGTTGATTTTGTTCATCAACATTAGCGTCATCTTTTAACATATTCGTTGTTACATCTTGTGTTTTTTCTGTATCATTAGTAATCTTTTTGTGCAACTTTATCTGTACATCCTGTTAAAACTCCTATTCCTAAAACAAAAACCATGCAATTTTTAAAATTTTTGTTCATTTTCTCCACCTTCTTTCTGTTTTTAATATTATTTACTTTTATTTCTTCTCTTCTTTAATTATATTATACTACCAAAAATTACAAAAAGCAATGATTTATTACAAAAATATTACATTTATATTACAAAAATAATTTTATTTTGTTTCAGTGTTCTTCGCTATAGCTTTTTATCTCATTTTTGAATTTATTTCTTGTTATTTTTCTCTATCTTCTAAAAACTCTTTCAATAGTTCGCACGTAAAATTTGAACTGATAGTTTTTTTATAGTAAAAATATACTCGATTATATGGATGGGAGATTGATATATGAGTAGAGTCGCTATTGTTAGTGCTAAACGTACCGCTATCGGTAGTTTTGGCGGCAGTCTTAAAGATATTCCAGCTGCAACACTTGGAGCTGAAGTTTTAAAAAAATCATTAGAGGAAATAAATCTAAGCCCTACCATTGTTGACGAAGTAATCTTCGGCAATGTTCTTGGATCTGGTCTTGGACAAAACATCGCTCGTCAAATCGCAATCTTTGCTGGTATTCCACAAGAAAAGAGTGCATTTGTCGTAAATAAGGTTTGCGGTTCTGGTCTAAAAAGCGTTGTTTTAGGCGCTCAATCTATTTTACTTGGTGACAATGATATCGTTGTTTGTGGCGGTGTAGAGAATATGAGCGCTGCCCCTTATTACACAAAAGACGCACGTTTTGGTGCTAAACTAGGAAACTTCGAACTTGAAGATAGTATTATTCATGATGGTCTAACCGATGCTTTTGAAAATTATCATATGGGTATTACCGCTGAAAATATTGCTGAGCAATTTGCTATCAGTCGTGAGCAACAAGATGAATTCGCAGTTCTTAGTCAACAAAAAGCAAAGCGCTGCTATTGAAAAAGGAAAAATTCTCAGATGAAATAATCCCTATTACAATAAAAACACGTAAAGAAGAAAAAGTTTTTTGATACAGATGAATTTGTTCGTCCTAGTACTAATCTAGAATCTCTAGCAAAACTACGCCCAGCGTTCAAAAAGATGGAACTGTAACAGCTGGTAATGCTTCTGGTATTAATGATGGAGCGGCTTGCGTTATTTTAATGTCTGAAAAACGCGCTAATGAGCTAGGTATTAATATTCTTGGATTTATCGATGGTTATGCTACCGCTGGATTAGATAATAAAGTTATGGGTCTTGGTCCAATACCCGCAACGAGAAAAAGTTTTAAATAAACTAGATTTAACAACTGATGATATTGATTTATTCGAACTTAACGAAGCTTTTGCAGCTATGGTCGATAACTGTTCTTAACGAACTTAACTTGATACTTCTAAAGTTAATATCAATGGTGGTGCTATAGCTTTTAGGTCATCCTATTGGAGCGAGCGGTTGTAGAATCCTTGTTTCTTTAGTACATAGACTAATCAATGAAAAACAAAAATCGCGGACTATGCTCGCTTTGTATCGGAGGCGGTCAAGGTATTTTCTGTGGTTATAAGCCGCAATTAAAAACTATTATAAGTAATATATAACTAGATTTGTTGTTTCCTTCTATCAATTAGAATAACTAAATCTAGTAAGTTTAATTTAAGCTTCTATACTAAAATCTTGTGTCAAGAAACTTTTTAACTTTAAACAGTCTAACTGTGGACTATTTGGGAAAAAATTTTATACAATAGTAATTGCGTAAACTTTTATTTGAACTCTTGAGGAGTTCACTGTGTTTTATAAATAATTAGATTAATAGCAATCGAAAGGTAAAAATAAAAATGAAAATAGGAATTGATAAGATTGGGTTTGCAATGCCCAGTACTATCTAGAATATTCGTGACCTAGCAATAGCTCGTGGTATTGAACCTGATAAATTTACTAAAGGTTTACTTCAATTAGAAATGAGTATTCCGCCAGTAAGCCAAGATATCGTTACACTTGGTGCTCAAGCTGCTTTTGAAATTTTAGATGATGAAGACTTAGAAAAATAGATATGATTATTGTTGGGACAGAATCTGGTATCGACCAAAGTAAAGCTTCTGCGGTGTTTATCCACGGTCTATTAGATATTCAGCCATTCGTGCGCACTATCGAAGTAAAAGAAGCTTGCTACGGTGCTACTGCAGCTCTTGATTTTGCAAAAAACCATGTCTTGAACAATCCTGATTCAAGGGTACTTGTAATTGCGAGCGATATCGCTAAATATGGAGTAAAATCTTCTGGAGAATCTACACAAGGAGCTGGTAGTTGTGCTATGCTAGTTACTAGCAACCCTCGTCTTCTAGAATTAAACAATGATAATCTTTGCCTTACTCGTGATGTTATGGATTTTTGGCGTCCTAACTATTCGCAATACGCTTTTGTCGAAGGGAAATTTTCAACTGAGCAATATCTTGGATGTCTAGAGACTGTTTGGGCTAAATATTTAGAAAGAACAAAACAACAACTACAAGACTTTAGTGCGGTATGTTTACATCTACCATATCCAAAACTTGGACTTAAAGGATTACAACTGTTATTAGAACAAGAAAATAATGAATCTACAAAGAAAAACTTATTAGCACGTTTCAACGAATCTATTCTTTATAGCCAACGTGTTGGTAATATTTATACAGGTTCATTATTCTTAGGGCTATTATCTCTTCTTGAAAACAACACTACTCTTAAAGCAGGGGATAAGATCAGCTCTTTATAGTTATGGCAGTGGTGCTGTTGCCGAAGTATTTGGTATGACGCTAGTCAAGGTTATGAAAACCAATTAAAAACTAATAGACTTGAACAGTTTAATAATAGAAAACAAATCTCTGTTGATGAATATGAAAAATGTTCTTTAGAGATACTACCGTTGATGAAGATGGTAATCTAGATATTTCTGATATTCGTGATGAAAGTCGTTTTCGTCCTAGAAAAATCGAGAATCATAAACGAATCTATAAAAACAAATTTAAAAACTTAGTTAATTTTACACTAACTTATAAACCTCACTAACACCACTATTTATAAAGCTATTAGTTAATTGTTAGTGAGGGTTTTTCAAAATACCGAAGGAGGCTCCTATAATGAATAATTGGAGTGGATTTTGTATAAAAACTCGCGATGAACGTTTAAACGTTATTAAAAACGCTAATATTTTTAGATAATGAGCATTTCAACAGTTAACGACAACAAATTATTAGATTTTTGAAACAGCTAATAATATGGTGAAAATATTGTCAGGGACGTTTTCTTTTACCATTTAGCGTTGTTCCTAACTTTTGTTGTTGATAAAAAGCTATCTAGTTCTATGGTTGCGAAGAACCTTCTGTCGTTGCTGCATGCAGCAATGCTGGAAAAATAATTGAACGCTGTGGAGGATTTGGTACTACTATCCGCATGATAGAAAAATGATCGGTCATATTGCTCTCTATGACGTAACGATGTGAAAGCTACTTGCAACCTTATCTTGAGACAATGAACTTCTGCAAAACAGCAAACAGCTTATCCGTCTATAGTTAAGCGTGGTGGCGGTGCTTGCGATTTAGAGGTTAAAAGTTCTAACCGAGGATAATACTTCTTTTTGTGGTTGCTTATTTAATAGTTGATACCCTAGAAGCGATGGGCGCTAATATGCTTAACACTATGCTTGAGGCTGTAAAAATATCTCTTGAAAGTCTTACCGGTGGCGGTGCCCTTATGGCAATTTTATCTAACTACGCAACACGTTCTTTAGTTTCAAGTCGCTGTGAAATTCCATTTTCAAATCTTGGAGATAATGGAGAATACCTTGCAAAACGTATAGAACTAGCGAGCAAGTTTGCTCAAAGCAGATACTTATCGTGCAGCAACACACAACAAAGGAATTTTTCAACGGTATCGACAGTATTGTTATCGCCAGCGGTAACGATTGGCGCGCTATTGAAGCTAGTTGCCAAAGTTGGGCAGCTCGCGATGGAAAATACAAAGGACTTTCTACTTGGACTTGCGATTTAGAAAAAGAGGTTCTAATTGGGGAACTAACATTGCCGATGCCAGTAGCTAGTGTTGGTGGTTCTGTGGAATCAATCCCTGGCGTAAAAGTAGCACGCGCTATGTTAGGAAATCCTGATCCGGCTTTTGGCAAGTATTATCGTTTCTGTTGGACTTGCTCAAAACCTTGCTGCTACGTGCATTAGTCGGAGACGGTATTCAAAAAGGTCATATGAAACTTCATGCGAAATCATTAGCTATTTTAGCAGGTGCAACTACTGATATTCTTGATGAAGTAGTTGAAAAACTACATGCTGAAAAACATATGAACTTAGCTACTGCTAAAAGAGATAGTAAGTACATATAAAAAGAAGTGTAACAACAAAAACGACGTAACAATTGCTACGTCGATATGTTTTACGCTGCTCTCTTATATCCTGCTTTTTGTGCCGCTTCCTCTGAATTAAAAGACTAATAAGTTTTTAGCTGCTACCCTATTGTAAGAAGGATGCTCTGGAGTATAGTACTGTCCGCTCTTTTTACTTGCACGAACTACTACTGCTTTTTTAGCCTTCTCCTGCTTTTGTTCTTGCGCTTTTTGCTCTTTCTTAATATCGTCCATAGTCGCCTTCATCTCTTTTTCTAGACTCTGTTGCGGCGCTGATGTCTGCATTTGATTTTTGAGATTTACTTTCCTCAAGTATCTCGTTTTTCATCTGTCTGCTCTTCAGTTTTTCTCGCGTTCTTCCTTCTTCTCTTGAAACGTTCTTATCTGCTCTTCTTTTTCGCTCCACTGAAATGATTGCTCATCATCATAGTAAACGACAATATCAAAGCAGCTATCGCTCCTAACACCACTTTCTTAATCCTTGTTTTGCGTTGAATAAGTTTGATAACAGGTGGGCATAGTAATATAAAACTGAATATAAAGACAATTATTGCGTATTCTGGTCCATGGGTGAAGACCATACTAAGCGATATAAACATAAATATCACAAATATAAACCATAAAAACCATTTGTCCATGCTCTTTTTATAAATTTATTCACGACTTTTCTCCTTAAAAATTTCTCACTTTATATATTCTATCACTTTTTCGAACTTATACAATTACTTTCAAATTGTTTCCTCGATTATAAAAATTATTTTTACAAAGCAGTTTTTGTTGTTTATTTTTTAAAAATTTTCTTATAATTAACTATATATATTGATTAAAAACCGGGAGGCTTATTACTATGACATTTTAAATTACCTGAGATTACCTTTATGCTTTTTGATTACTTAGAGCCTGTTATCGATGCTAAAACAATGGAAATTCATCACGGGAAACACCACGCTGCTTATGTTAATAATTTAAACGCAGCTTTAGAAAAACACCAGAATTCCGAAAGCAAACTGCTATTTGCAAGTTGCTAAAAATATTGATAGTGTTCCTGCTGACATTCGTCAAGCAGTTATTAACAACGCTGGTGGTCACCACAACCATAGACTATTTTGGCAATCTCTAACTAAACCTGATTCTTCTGAATTCGGTGGATTAGTTAAAGAAAAATCGATGCTGAATTAGGTGGTTACGAAGAGTTTGTTAAAAACTTTTCTGCTGCTGCAACTACAAGATTCGGTAGTGGTTGGGCATGGTTAGCTCTTGATAAAGATGGAAAAAGTGGTTATTACTTCAACACCTAACCCAAGATTCTCCACTTTTTAACAGGACTTACTCCAATTCTTGGACTAGATGTTTGGGAGCATGCTTACTATCTAAACTATCAAAACCGTCGTCCAGACTATATTAAAGAATTTTTCCGTGTAGTTAACTGGGACTTCGTAAACGAGGCGCTTAGCTAAACAATTAGAAAAATTAGGTAAATAGTATAATTAAAAAGAGGATAATCCCTCTTTTTAATATCTATATTCACTTTTTATTTTTATGCCCTTGAGGAGATCTAACCTAAAATTCATGATCTTCTTATTTTTATTGATATATTAACTGGAGGATTTTACATGATTGTTAATTGGAAAGTTATAGCTGCCTTTATCGGTATAGCTATCTTTTTATGAAGTACTCGTTGTACTTTTATGGCTCGGTTTTAAATGGATGCTCACTCCATTCATTACCCCTGGATTAAACCTTTTTATCGCGATAATATTTTTCAGCTTCGCAAACTTCTCTATCGTAGCATATATGTTGAAGTTGGGTGCTCCTTGGGCCAACTATGGAAATATTTGGTTTTTCTACTTTGTTAACGGGGCTATTATAGCTGTAATATTATTAATTGCAAAATTAGTGTTAAAACTATTTAAGCTAAATCTTTCTCAAGGATTTAGTTTGGGAATAACAGGTATATTTCTTATAAGTATGTCTGCTTTGGGTCTATATTGGGCGTATTCACCTATTGTTAAAGCGAAACTATAAAAGTAGATAAAAATAGAAAAACCTATAAAGATAGCTATGGTTTCTGATCTACATCTTGGAACATTTTTTGGTAATGGTCAGCTAGAAAAATTAAACAAAATTATCTCTGAACAAAAACCTGATGCTGTAGTTATTGCAGGGGATCTTATGGATGACAATATGGTTATGTATAAAAAAACGTAATATGAAAGAAACACTTAGTAAGCTAAATGCTCCTTTAGGAGTCTATACAACAATGGGAAATCATGACCAAGATGCCCAAGCGATAGTAGATGAGGTTAAAAAAGCAGGCATAATTCCTCTATTTGATGAAAGTGTGGAACTTAATAAAGATGTTACCTTAGTTGGCCGTAAAGATAGAAGTGTTAGTCGTGATAGACTAGACACAGCTAACCTGCTTAAAAGCGTAAATCTTAACAAAACTATTGTTCTCGTTGATCACCAGCCAGATGCTATCGACTATCACTCTACCTTACCTATCGATGTTCAGCTATCTGGTCATACTCATCATGGACAAATGTGGCCAATTAACTATATTACAGAACGTATTTATACTCTAGATTATGGTTATAAAGAAATCAATGGCAGACATTTCTTTACATCTGCTGGTTACGGTTTTTGGGGGCCACCTTTCAAAACAACAGCTCGCAGTGAAGTTTGGATAATTACAATAGAAGGAAAATAAATAAAACCAGTAGAAGTTACTCAAAATTATGCTTTTTAATATCAATTTTATTGAGTATCTTTCTACTGGTTTATTTTTATACACATTCTATATACAGCTAATTAAATCAACTTTCTAAAACTATAAAATTAATCTCTTACCTTCTTATTATAGAATCTACCTTTTTATTGATTTTCTTGTTCTCTTATACTATCCCATAATTCTTTAGCTGTTTTTCAAATCTATTTTGTAATAATCTTTAATAATTTTTATATTAGCTATATCTCCTTGAGAGTAGTCTACTATCTCTTTTACATTAGAAAGTCTATGCTCTCTAGTACGCTTGGCTTAATATGTTCCCATAAATTTTTAGCGTCTAGTAGATTCAAACCATACGCTTCTCTTAACAATTTTTATATTAGCTATGTCTCCTTGAGTTGTGTCTATTTTCGCTACTACTTCTTCTTTCTTTTCTTCTTTTATTAGTTCTTCATATTTTTCTTTACTTAAACGTGCTTTTTCTTCTGCTTCTGGGTTTGGAGTTTTTGATTTAATCGAAAAAGTATACAAAAAGACATACCCCCTAATATTATAATTAATCCTATTTTCATTATTTATTCTCTAACCTATTTTTTCTTGTTTTTAGTATTTCCCAAAGTTTTTTAGCATCTACGAAGTTTAAAAAGTATTTTTTCTAAGCGCCGCAATATTGAATGCATCATTTTGGCTAAAGTTTATTACACTTTCTAATTCTTTTTATAACTTTTTTCTTGCAATCTCTCGAATGCCTCTTTACTTTTTAGCGTTTTGTTTATTTCTTTTTATCATGAATAGTTGCAACTATTGCATAAATAAAAATAAATCAAGCATTATATAAACTGTATTCATATTCATAATTTATCAACTCCTTTTTAAAATAATCTATCATACTTAATTATATAGTTTTTCTTTCCTGTTGTAAATACACACTCTTTTTCAAAATTGATTTTTCACTATAATTTGGTATCATTAATTGTACTTTGAATTAAAGGATTGGTAACTTATGAAAATTTTTAACTGAAATTGATACCGAAAAATACACAGAATTTGTAAAAATCACAAACTTGGAAACATGATGCAAGCAACAGAGTGGGCACAAATAAAAACACTGGGGTGTTGAACGTGTTGCTGTTGTTGATGATGATAACAACATTGTCGCAGCGACTCAAATACTGACTAAAAAGGGTTTTGGTATGCCCCTCGTGGCCCCTATTATGGATTATGATAATAAAGAACTTGTATCATTCTTTTTAGAAAATCTATATGCAAAAAAATAAAACTACAAAACTAGTTAAGTTGGACATTCCTGTTGCGATTAAAGATGAAAAACTCCACGAGTTTAAAGACATAAATGTAGAAAGAACAGATAATGAACTTATAAAGATATTTAAAAATACGGATATAAGCACAAAGGTTTCAGTCTTGATATGAGTAGCACTATCCAACCTCGTTTCAACACTGTAACCAAACTAACAGCCGAAGTTCCTGACCTTTTTCCTAGGATACACGTCGTTTGATTCGTGATGCTGATAAAAATTTGTTGAAGTACGTCGTTGTGGAAAAAGAAAAACCTAGATGATTTCTTAGTTTGCGCTAGCATGTACAGAAAAAGAAAAATATCTCGTTACGCGGACGTGAGTATTTTGAAAGACTTATTAGATACTTTCGGAGATAATGCACTACTTTATATTTCATATATAAATGTCGAAAAAAAGCACTTGTAGAATGCCAAATGCGTAAAGAAAATCTAGAACTAGAAATCAGAAGCACTCGAGGAGAAATCTCCTAAGAAAAAACGTACTCTTGTTGAACAAGTAGCTGGAATAGAAAAATTAATAACATTGTTTAATACTCTTGAAATTGAGGATAAGACTAAAGACCAAGTAATTAGCGCAGCTATCACTGTAACCTACGGAAATCATGCTGAGATTATTTATGCAGGGATGAATGAAAGTTTTGCGAAATTACCTGCGCAATACAAAGTATTCTCTGATACGATGAAAACAGCTCAAACGATGGGTGTTAGCAGTATCAATGGGCGGAATCGAAGGGAATCTTAACGACAGCCTTCTTGGTTTTAAATCAAAATTCGCTCCTAATATAGTTGAATATTACGGAGAATTTGACCTAGTTCTTTCTCAATCATTCAACCTAATGTATAACTACGGTTTACCGCTCCGTAGAAAATTATTAAAACTTATAAAGCGCTAGACAATAATCAAAAATCCCTGTTGAACTTAGTTCTGCAAAGGATTTAATCTTTCTATTTAATTAATTTGAATACATCATTCAAGTTCTCAGCCATTGTTGGATGTGTGAAAAATCTGATCTTTTTAGATAAGTGTATGGAATTTTTATTATCAATTGCCATTTTTATTATGTTTTATAATTTCTTCAGAATTTTTCCAAATAGTGTTGCACCAAGAATTAAATTAGTATCTTTATCAACTATTACTTTATATACACCTCTTTGATCCTGATTAACTGCTCCTCTTGGCATATTAGCAACTGGCAGACTTGCTACCGCTACGTTAGAGTAATTTTCCTCAGCTTCTGCTTGGTGAAGCCCTACATGAGATAATACTGGTGAAATAAATGTTGAGTAAGGAACATTTTTACGATTTGCTCTTGTATAGTCCTTATTACCATGAAGGTATCCATTTACCACTCTAAAGTCATCTAACGATACATATGTAAACTGTAAGCCACCATTAACATCACCAACTGCAAAAACATTCTCTACATTTGTTTGACAATAATCATCAACTTCTATAAAGCCTCTTTCATTTACTTTGATATCTGTATTTTCTAATCCAAGATTTTCTGTATTAGCTCGACGCCCTGTTGCATGTAAAAGAGCATCAAACTCTAACTCACCATATTTTTCTGTATCAACTACAACTTTTTCTCCATTATTGCGAATTTCTTTTGTAGCTGTTCCTAATTTAAACGTTACTCCTGCTTCTTCTAAATAACCTTTGGCCATTTCGGCTATATCTTTATCTTCACGACCTAATACCGTTGGTGCAAAATCAATAACAGTAACATCTACACCGAAACGCGCATATAAATTAGCAAACTCTATCCCAATATTTCCTCCACCAATAATTCCTAGAGTTTTTTGGAGTAGACTCTAATTTTTGAAACTGTGTACTATCGTAAACATTTTTTAGATGTTGTTAATCCTGGTATTGGTAGTACATTATTTTTTGCTCCTGTATTGATTATAACAACATCCCTTCTAACTGCTTAGTTTCACCATCTATCAAGATTTCTACTACTTTATTAGACACAAATTTCGCACTAGCTGTATAAACATCTATATTAGGGTTATTGTCTAGCATTGCAAAGTTCTTCGCATTAAGTTTAGATACAACAGTATCTCTAGTTGCTTTCGCCTCTTTAAAATCTTTTTTTATTATCAGCAGCAACAATTAGAGTTTTTGTCGAGTATACATCCGATGTTGATACAAGTTCCACCGTACATCTCACTACTTTCTTCTACAACCGCTACTTTTTTCCCTTCATTTCCAAAAGTGGCAGCTAATGTTTTCCCTGCTTTTCCAAATCCAATTACTAATAAATCATATTTAATCATTATTTGACTCCTTTTGTCTTAATAAATATAGTCTGAAAGATATTAATATAGTATCTACCAAACTAATTATCTCTAAATTTTAGTACTGTTTTCTGAAACTTACAACTTTTTTTGCTCATAAGTAATATATTTGGCTTAATATATGGTTTCACCAAGATATAATTTGATATTACATCTGATTATGATATAATAATCTTTGTACAAATTTGAAAATTTATGGAGGAAGAAAAAATGACACTACCTAATTGTCCAGAGTGTAATAGTGAATATACTTATGAAGACGGAAATATGTTAGTATGCCCTATGTGTGCTCATGAATGGTCACCAGAAGATGCTGCTAATGCTGAGGAAGAAAAAGTTTACCGTGATGCTAACGGTAATGTTCTTCAAAGATGGAGATACTGTTTCTGTAATTAAAGATTTAAAAGTTAAAGGAAGTTCTTCTACACTAAAACAAGGAACACGCGTTAAAAATATTCGTCTTGTGAGACGGAGATCACAATATCGATTGCAAAAATCGATGGTTTTTGAGTGCGATGAAACTTAAAAGTGAATTTGTTAAAAATATAAGCTGAAATACTTGTAGTATTTTGATATATCCCTCTTTACTGAGAACCTAATATTCAGTAAAGGGTTAATTTTCATACTTAATTATTTTATTTTTAAATTTTAACAAAAATTTTCTGACAATTCCCTTTACAAAACTCCTTTTTCTTGTATAATGACACATGTCTTTTTAAAAATACAATTGTAGTTTTAAATGTTAAAAGATAACTTTGTATAAAGTTATCTATTTATATAAATTTTAAATGAATAAAGGAGAATATTATCATGAGTTTTTATATACCATTAGTAGTAAAAACTTATTTTAGCTGTAACTCTTGGGATTATTTTAGGAGCTTCCTTCCTACTTCTATTATTAGAGCATTCGTTACTTTCTCATCAATTTTCAGCTCATTCTTAGGATTTGCTATTCCATTAATTATTGTAGGATTTATCGTACCAGGTATTAGCCAAGTATCTAACAACGCTGGTAAACTTCTTGGTCTTTCTACTGGAGTTGCTTATGTTTCTACACTTATCGCTGGACATTCGCTTTCTTAGTAGCGAAAGTAGCTTTACAAACTTACTTGCTAATTCTACATTACAAACATTCCAAAACCCAGAAGATTTAATGCTTAAAGGTTATATCGAATTTAAAATGACACCTATCTTCGATGTTACAACAGCGCTTATTATTTCATTTATTCTAGGTATCGGAATCTCTGCAACTAAATCTGAAGGTCTTAAACAAGTTTAATGACTTTGGAGAAATTATTGAAAAATTACTTTCTTCATTAATTATTCACTATTACCATTATATATCCTTGGGGTGTTATGAACATTACTGCTTCTGGTGAGTATTCAAAATCTTAAAAATCTTCGCTTTGGTATTCGTTCTAATAATCGTATTACACTTTATAATTATAGCTATTCAGTACACTGTTGCAGGTTCAATGAACAAGAAAAATCCATTCAAAATGCTTGTTAAAATTTTACCAGCTTACATGACAGCTATCGGTACTCAATCATCAGCTGCAACTATTCCAGTTACACTGAAAAGTACTAAAAACATGGGTGTTGATAAAAACATTGCAAACTTTACTATTCCGTTATTTGCAACTATCCACCTATCAGGTAGTACAATTACTTTAACTACTTGCGCATCTGCTGTTTACTGGTTACAACACGGAGCTAGTTTCCCATCAGCTGTAGTTATGGTTAAATTCATTCTACTTCTAGGAGTAACAATGGTTGCTGCTCCTGGTGTTCCTGGTGGAGCTGTTATGGCTGCTCTTGGATTATTACAATCTGTTCTTGGATTCAACGAAATCATGCTATCTCTTATGATCGCTCTTTACATCACTCAAGACAGCTTCGGAACAGCATGTAACATTTCTGGAGACGGTGCTTTATCAGCTATCGTTGATAGATTGAATAGAGTATTCTTTAAAAAGACAATCAAGAAGCATAATAAAAATCGGGCTTGAAGCTAAATTCAAGTCCGATTCTTTATATTATTTCAATCTAAATCTAAGTTTTACAGGATTATGATCGCTATATCTATAATCTTGGTCTAATGTTTTAACCTGTGATACTTCTATATTATCACTTGCAATGAAACCATCTATTAAAAACTCATATGTCCCATTAGAACCTTTTTCATATGGTTTATTGTTAAGTCGTGCTGAAGGGCGACTATTATCATAGTACAATTTGAACTTATCTTTTTAACAATGTTTTTATCGAATAACTCTGCTCTCCAAAAGCTCCGCTGATGTTTTTTCTATTTCTTCCTTAGTTAAATTTCTAAGCTCCTGATTAAAGTCCGCACCTACTAAAACATAATTCCCTTTTGCGTATTCTTGTTCCATAAATTCTATAAGTTGCTTCGTTTGAGCTATCTTTCCTTTATTATCCTTATCATAAGCGTCTAAATGGGCATTGATAAGTACTAATTTTTATCGCTATTTTCTATATTGCTGTAAATCACAGAAAAACCACGTTTTTAAGTTAGCTAGTCTCGTTGGAAAAGTAAATGGAATTGGCATTTGGTATCTTTCGGCATTTTTCTATATTGAATTTCGTAGAAGTATAAATACCACTATTCACCTTTCCTAGTGGTGGTAACGGATATGGTATATATGCAACTCTAAAATTATACGCAAAATACTACTGCTGTCTAACTCTTTATCTAAATAGTCGACTTGATTTATGTTATATGTACGCTTAGAATCAACATCAACTTCTTGTAAAAACGTAACATCAGCCACTTCTTCTTTAATAATATGCGTAATATTGGTTAAATTGTTTTCTACATGCGCCTTGTCAATTGGGTGAACCATTTTTCCACCATCCATAAAAGAAATCGACATCTTTATCCATACCGAAGTATCCAACATTCCAATCTAACGCATTATACTCTGTATTTAACTTAACAGCATGAGTTTTGGTACTTTGAACAACGGTTAACTTTTCCATATCATGTGGTTTTGTACTCTGTAATCATTAAATAACCAACCAACCCTGCAAACGCTAGAACACAAGCTAAAATTATACTACCTAATATTTTAATTATTTTTTTCATCAATCTACCTATAAAAAGAGATTGGTGTTTTGCCAACCCCTCTTGTAACCTTCCTTGTTTTATTAAATTTTTATGTTACTTTTGTTCTAGTTTGGGAGTCTCTCTCGTAATTGTGAAATAATTATCCCCACTAAAAACAATAGCCATACCAATACCTTCACGTAGCCCTATATGCTCATTAAGGATAAGTACCCCTCCTATAGCTGCAACAACCGATTCCAAACTCATAATAAGCGATGTCGTATGCGGCGGAATCTCCCTTTGAGCAATTATTTGTCCAGTATATCCCAGTCCGCTTGATAAGATACCAAGAGCAAGCAATGGGGCTGTCACTACTAAGTATATCTGCTAAAACGATTGTTTCATTTATTAGAGCCAATACTAAACTTAAAACAGCTACTACAACTAATTGAATTATAGATAAAAACATCGAATTAACTCGTAGTGCTGAGTAATCAATAACAATAATATGTACCCCAAAGAAAAATAGCACTGACAAAAACTATAACATCTCCAAGTTCAAGGCTAAACTCTTCTTTTTACCGATAATAAATAAAAACCTACTACTGCCAAAATAAGCCCTATAATAAAGAATTTATTTAATTTGTTTCTAAAAACAACCCAATAAATGGGACAATACAAATGTAAAGAACTGTAATAAATCCAGCCTTACCTGCCGTTGTCATTCCTATACCAATTTGTTGAATATACATTGCAAGAAACAACATCTATCCACATAACACCTAACCAAAGTTTTTTTAGAAGAACTAATCTGTCCAACCCATTTCGGTTCTTGACTCTTATAAAGAGTTGGCACTAAGAATGCCACTATAGTTATAAAAACAACCGCAATAAGTGACCTAAGACCAACTACCGTAAGAGGACCTAGTACTTTACTAGCAATATTTTGCCAAATAAATGCTAGCCCCCATATAATAACTTCTCCTATTAATATTAATTCCGAAATAAATTTCCTCATAAAACACCTTTCCTAAATTTTTACTGAAAGCAAATATAATTTTTAAATTTATCAAAGATATCTTTCACCACTATAATTTTATATTGTATTAGAAAAATTCAACTGTTTTAATAAAAATAATGGAATTATCATAATATTATATTTAGCTGATTAATTTATTGTTAATCACACAAAAAGAACGAGGGATAAACCCCGCTCTTTACTAATTTATTTATATGTTTTCTGCTTTTTGTTTAGTTATGGTTCAATATTTAACTAGATTAAGCTATACTTTATTATTAAATAATATTTAGCAATAATCACCGCTTCTTATATATCTATTAGTTTTGTCGGAATAGCTGGATCTGTATCCATAATAACAATTTTGTCATTACAGTCTATATGTTTTATTTCCCGCTATTTCACAATCAATATCTTTATTTTTCAACGTCATAGCAGCTGCCATGCGAGCAAGCTCTTTTGTATTATTTTGTTCGCTAAGGTGTGCTAATAGGACGTTTTTCGTATTACTTCCAACTATTTTTGTTAAGTAATTGGCTGAGTCTGTATTAGATAAATGTCCTTTATCCGATAAGATACGCTGTTTCGTAGTCCATGGATACGGACCACTAAGCAAAACATTTTCTTCATGATTACTTTCATAAACCAATGTATGCGAGTCTTTGACATAATCCGCCATTTTATCTGAGATATATCCTGTATCTGTTAAAATACTTACCCTTTTACCATCTTTTTCAAAAGTGTAAAACTGAGGATTTGCCGCGTCATGACTCACTCCAAAACTATTAACTACTACCCCATTAAATATTTTACTATCTTCTTTCTCAAAATGAAATTTTTAGGTCAGATTTTATCTCACCAATTTTACTCATATTATCCCAAGTAAGTTTATTTGCATAAACTGGAATATTATACTTACGAGCAAGAACACCAATACCTTTAATATGATCAATATGCTCATGTGTTACAAATATTGCATCAATATCCTTGATATCACGTCCTATTCGGTCAAGATTTTCTGTTATTTTCTTCCCAGTAAGTCCAACATCAACAAGGCAACGGAAATTATCATCTTCTATATAGACGCTATTTCCACTGCTGCTACTGGCTAATACCGATAATTTCACATCTCTACCTCCTCGATTTTTTTCATTTTTATATTATACCACTTTTTAAATAAGTTAGGTAGTGATATAGTTTTAACATGGTAAATATTACCTATCCTCTCAACCTTTCTCTATAAGCAAATTAGCTCTGATTATAAAAAAAAGAACACCACAAGGTGCTCCTTTTTCTACTTAATATTATTTCCCAAGCAATAACTTGAAGAAGTTTAATTTTTGACCATATCTCAATGTAGCCGAACGATATACTTTAACACAAGCTAACGCTACAATAATTGTCGTTACTACTAAGATTCCATATGATGCCAACAACTCCGCTGTACTAACATGACTTATCGCATATCTTGTGAACATTACAAAGTATGAAGTAAGAGGGAAGTAAGATAAGATTTCTGCTAATTTTGTATCCCTGAAGAACTCATATATAATAATCTACGAAAAATGCAGCTATAAATATTAACATTGGTATAGTTATTGCCCCGTTAACATCTTCTACCTTGCTAACTAATGAAGCAAATGCTGCGTACACAAACATAAACATTACAAATCCAGTTAAAGTAAAGACTAATCCTATACCTATTACCTTGTAATCAAGATTATTAACAATAACTTTTTATCCCCTCACTATATCTTTGCATATTTATCTTCATTCCAACGAATAATCCACCTATAGCCAAAGCCATTTGAATTAGAACCGCAATAGATAACGCAAAAACTTTTCCTAGAATTAACGTTTTTGGATTAACTGTAACGATTAACAACTCCATTGCACGATTACTTTTTCTTTAACAACATTCATCGCGACAACACTACCAAATTGCACTACAGTCATATAAATAACCAATGTTAAAACATAAACAATCGCAACTTTAACACCTTGTGCTATCATATCAGAATCTCCGCTAATATTAACCATCGTTGGTTTCGGAACAGCCGCTTTAACTTGATTTACCTTATCATAATCAAGACCACTTTGTTTATAAATGTACTTTTCTACATTTTTTCCAAATGCTTCTTGGAAGTCACTTGAAGAACCGCTAAAAATACTACGTTTTGATAAGTATTCGTATCTTTCTTTTGTTAAGACTATCCCCTCATCAAGTTTACCTTCTTTAACATCTTTTCCAACTCTAATCGAGAATCGTACTTTTTTTAGCATCTTTTATATTTTTGTAAATTAAGATCTACCTCTTTTACTACATAACCACTACGTTCAAAATTGTCATTGCTTTGTCCTTTGAAAAAGACTGCTATTAGCTATAGTAGGAATAAAAGTTACCCCTATCGCAACAAAAATAAACTGCCATTATAACTTTCGTTGATGTTTTTTTCCGAAAAATTGTTTAAGTTCAAAAATTAAATACTGTGCTAAAATTTTTCATAATTATTTACCTACCTGACTTACAAAGATTTCTTCCAATGATGGTTTATAAAGTTTAAATTCTTCTACATTAAAAGCTACTTGTTGATAATTTAGCAAGTAATTCTTTTTCGCGCCTTCTTCTTTAAAAATCAAAGTACTCCCTCTGGTACTAAGCTGTATTCTATTCCCATTGGAATAGATTTTTAAATTAACAAGCAACTCTTCTTTTTCTAAATTACTAACGCTTAAAAATCATTTTTCCATGACCAAGTTGTTTTTAATATAGTCTAAGTTTTCCACTTAAAAAACAATTTCCCCTTGCTCCAAAAATATTAATATCTTCGCAAAAATGTTTCTACAACTGGCATTTGATGAGACGAGAAGATTACAAGTTTATCTTTTTGATAAACTCTGTTATAATCTCTTTTAACTTCCCTACGTTAACTGGATCTAAACCACTAAACGGCTCATCAAAAACTAATATATCAGGATCATTCATAACACTTTGGATAATTTGAATTTTTTTGAGCATTCCCTTTTGACAAAGTTTTTCAAAGCTTGTTTATTATCTTCTAACTCAAAAAAAGTCTAGCCATTTTTTGCTTCATCTCTAGCAGCTTTTTCGTCATACCTTTTAGCATTCCGAAGTAAGCCAACTGGTCTACCAATCCAACACCATCGTACATCCCACGCTCTTCAGGTAGATATCCAATTTTTACCTTGCTGTGGTCAAGAGGTTTCCCATCAAGTAAAATTTCTCCTTTATCCGGCTTGAAAATATCAAGTAAAACTCTAAAACTTGTAGTCTTACCACTACCATTACGCCCCAAATATCCATTTGCTACTCCACTTTTCGCTGTGAAATTAATTCCTTTAAGAACTTTTTATCCCCGAAGCTCTTTTCTATATTTCTAAATTCTAATATCATAGTTATTCTCCTTTTTTTATTTATACATTATATTTTTAAATAATTTATTTAAAATCTTTTATAATATAAACCTTTAACTCCCATCAATATTTTTCTTACACGCTCGTCTAAGTTTTAAAAATTTCGGTATAAAAATCATTAATCCTCCTAAACCAAAACCTCCAAGTGCACTACATAAAAGCTGTAACGACCTTACCTGCTGTCTCACCTATATAACTATCTACCCTATTCGAAAACCCTGCTAACAAAAGACCAATAATAAACATGTAAAAATCTAAAAACTCTATATTTGATAATTTCGTATTCAGTTTCCTCATCACTAAAAAAATTGGATAAGAGTTTTCGTCTCCTTCTGCAAAGCCTTAAAAAAATAAGTTAATTTAATTTTATGAAGATGCCAACCTGCAGCTTTTATAATATTCCGTTACTTCGGGGAGAAGTTTTTATCATAGATGAACTTGTACTTCTTTGGTTTAGTGTTTGTTTTTTCATTCTTACGATTACAAAATAACAATTATCATACTCATAACCTTCTTGGCTAAGTTCTGTCATTTTTTTGCTCAACCTGATCATAACTAGTCCATATTGTTATATATTTGTACTTTTGTCATCTAACTCTCTCCTTTCTCAGCTATTTTTATATTTAATATAAAAAAATAAATATTTAAAAAAATACTAATGCTACCGTTCCACTACAAAACATCCCTTGAATAAATTCAAACATATGACTCTTCATAATACTATACTCATTCCCTAACAAAACCAATATAGTAATAAAAATACAAACTAAATTTAGTTTTTAACGTGAATTTTAGACGATATTTCCACATTTCTATTTCACCTATATTATCAGTATATAAATCTACTGCGTCAGATTCACCTCTTAATATTTGCCAAAAAGCTATTTCTTATTAACTTCCAACCATTTTCCTGATAGAATACTTTTTCTTTTTGTAAACCTTCTATCATAAACTAATTCATATCTATAGTTTTTTTGGCTCTCCCTTTTCTAGTATTATAAAAATACCACCCACTTTTTATAGTGCCACCCTTGCGAGCTATAATATTCCATTCTTTTTCAGAAATTGGCTATTCTTTAATGCAAACGCATGAACTATTTTATATTTACTCATGATATCCACCCTTAAAAGATCATCAGCAACATTTAATAAAAACTTCCTTTTTCAAAAGTCTTTCATCAACACTTCATAACCTTTTTTTGTTATGTGATATTCTTTTTAGAATTGTCTATATCCTTTTCTTCTATCCAATTTACTCCAACCATTTTCCTAGTGTAGTATACATTGTCGCTGGACCAATAATAATACTATTATTAGTAATCTCAGCAACTTTTTGCATTATCATATATCCGTGAATAGGATTTGTTAAAACCAATAATGTAAAAAAATATACTATCCGTCAGCTCGCCACTTTCATAAGGACTTGCCTTTGCCATGCTTTATCGCCTCCTTTTTTTGATAATAAAACTTATAAGTGCAACTGGAAAATTCTACACACCTTTAACAAAAATTACATTTTCTCGCATATCAATCATCGATATATCTATCTTCGATATAAGTATATATCAATCATCGATACATGTCAATAGTATTTTTATTTATTTTCAATCTCACCTGCTTTCCCTTATATAATTATTTGTAATTTTTCTAGTAATATGTTTTTATTTTTATGTTAGAATATGGATATCAATTTAATTTTTAAAATTACTTTATAAGGAAAGGTGATATCATGAAATCAATAAGAAAAATATCTTTTAATTATTGCTGCAGCATTACTTACTATAACTCTTTCTGCTTGTGGTACTAAAGTAACTGCTGAAGAAGCTATCAATAAAACTAACGAGGCATCTAAAAATCTGAAAAATACAGAATTTGTCTCTTCTAACATTTCTGAGATAATTGTAGGAGATCAAACTCAAAAAAATAGAAAACAAAGTGTCAGGATCTCTAATCTTGGAACCATTCACTATGCATGCTACGACTGAGATTAAAAGCTCAAGATAAAACTCAAACACTAGAAATGTATATTAAAGACAATGTTGCATATGCAAAAGCTACCGGACAAGATACTTGGGTAAAAAGTTCTAATAATAATATAACTGCTCAATTTGAGAACCTTAAAAACTTGCTAACTCTGAACAAGTTATGGAGTTCTATAAAAATTACTAAAGATTTTTAAAAATAGCTGAAAGAAAAAGGTAACTATGTTCTTACATATAGTGGTAACGGTGATCAATTTAAAGAGCTTATGGTTGCTATTGCTAACTCTTCTGGTGGACAAGTTAACGCTAGCGCATTTAACAATGTGGAATTCAAAAATGTTACTATCAAATTTGTTGTAAGCAAAGATTTTATGCCTATCAGCAATGAAACAATAATGGAAATTGCCACTAAGAATGCAACAAAACCTACTACAATGAAAATAACTCAAAACACAAGTTATTCAAAAATAAATAAAGTAGATAGTATCAATATTCCTGAAGAAGCTAAAAATGCTAAAGAAATCGGTGAAGCTAAAAATTAACAATTAAATATTTATACTTAACTCTGGAAATAGAACTATTTCCAGAGTTATTATTTTGCTCTCAGATTATATATAAATTCTCTATTTCAGGCGTTTAGGAGCTTTTTATTAGCTGTTAGGAGCTATTCTTTCCCCACCATGTCATCTCAACATTTATCCCTTTTTTAAAAATGAATAAATATCAAATCAATTTACATAAACCTTTTCATTTAGTATAATAATGTAGATAATATACTAGGAGGTTTGTTTTTATAGTTATAGCGCCCGAACTAAGTTCTAACGATTAAACTGAGCTTAGTTGACGAGGAAAAAAAGTTATCGAAAATTCGGCGGATGCTTTTTCGGAATTTAAGAGTTTCGTTAAATAATGTACAAATGGGGTACACCTTTATATTTTTTTAGGAACGAAGTGACGTGAAAATATTTAGGTGTAGCGTATGCAACAATAACTCAGTTTTTTTAGGAAGATATGACGCGAAAAACTTTAGTTGCAACTGCTAGGGGTACACCTTTATATTTTTAGGAATGAAGTGACGTGAAAATATAAAGGTGTAGCGTATGCTAACAGTAACTTAGTTTTTAGGAAGATATGACGCGAAAAACTTTAGTTGCAACTGCTGGGGGTTTTCTCTAGAAATAAAATTAAATATTTTGAAAATAACTTTTTATCTAAGTTTTCTTTTTCGAAAAAAAGTAATTTTCTTATAAATATTTAATATTAAATTTAAAAACTCACCCCACAAAATCATTATTATCTTAATTTTTAAGATTGTTACTAATTATCATTGCAGAGAATAGTCTATACTTTTTAGACTGTTGTAAAGTTTTTGCTGTTTATCTTTTGAATTTTGTTAAGATTTCGCAAAAACTTTTTAACTTTTTATTAAGTTTACCTTGTAAAATCAGTAATTATATCTTTTAAATCAATTATTAAAGAAAAAAAGCGAGGAATTTTTTTATATGTGTGGTATTGTAGGATTTGTTGGAGAAACAAATGGAGTTAAATTTTTGATTGATGGGCTTAGCAGCCTTGAATATCGTGGTTACGATTCAGCAGGAATTGCTGGAGTTGTTAACGGTGAAGCAAAAGTTACTAAAGCAGTAGGTCGTATTAAAAACCTAGAAGCTCTTATTCCAGATGATCTTCACATTGAACTTGGAATTGGTCATACACGTTGGGCTACTCACGGTGGAGTTAACGTTACTAACTCACATCCTCATCAAAGCTTTAACAAACGCTTTGTTCTAGTTCACAACGGTGTTATCGAAAACTTCCAAGAATTAAAAGATAGATTCTTCAAAGGAGTAGGCCTTGTTTCTGAAACTGATACTGAAGTTATCGTTCAACTTATTCAAGTTTATAGCGATCGTGGAATGAGCACTAAAGAAGCATTCAAAAAAGCAGTATCAAAATTACAAGGTTCTTATGCACTTTGTTTAATCGATACTAAAGAATCTGATACTTTGTATGTGGCAAAAAATAAAAGTCCATTATTAATCGGACTTGGAGATGGAAAGAAAAATTTTGTCGGAAGTGACGCTCTTGCGATGATTAAATACACTAACGACTTTTTAGAAATTAACGACGGAGAAATAGTTATCGTTAAAAAAGATAGCGTAACTATTGAAGATAAAGATGGGAATGTAATAAATCGCGACAGCTTCTCTACTAATCTAAACGCTGGGGAAATCGACAAAGGTATCCATGAGCACTACATGATTAAAGAAATCAATGAACAAGTAGGAGCTATGCGTAATATTATTTCTCACTACTTTGATGGGCACAACGTTAATATAGACGATGATATTATTAATAATGTAAAAAGAAGCTGATAGACTTTTACATTATCGGTTGTGGAACAAGTTATAACGCTGGTTTAGTGGGGCGTGCTTATTTTTGAAAGATGGGCAGGTATACCTACTGAAGTACATCTTGCGTCAGAATTTGCATACAATGTACCTCTTCTTTCTAAAAAACCAATGTTTATATTCCTATCCCAATCAGGTGAAACTGCCGACCTTCGTGCAGTATTAACGAAATTACGCAGCGTAAACTCTGACTATAAGTTTTTAGTGTTAACTAATGTGGATGCTTTACATTGGCCCGTGAATGTGATTATACATTACTACTTCATGCAGGTGTTGAGATTGCTGTTGCATCTACAAAAGCATACACAGCACAAATCGCAACACTAAGTATTTTAGCTTATGAAGTAGCGCGACAACTGAATAAACAACCAAAATTCGATATCGAACAAGAACTATCTGTAATTACATCAGCTATTGAATCTATTTTAGACGATACTAAAACTATTAAAGATTTGGCAAAAGATTTATTTACAGAGCGTAATGCATTCTATATCGGACGAGGAACTGATTATTACAGCGCTTGTGAAGCAGCATTAAAATTGAAGAAGTTTCTTACATTCAAACTGAAGGGTTTGCCGGTGGAGAATTAAAACACGGTACAATCGCTCTTATTGAAGAAAAAACTCCGGTAGTTGCACTTATTACTAATACAAAATTAGATCTAATACTCGCAGCAACGTCAGTGAAGTAGCTAGTCGTGGAGCTAACACGCTAATAATCACATTGGAAAAATTAGCGCGTAAAGGTGATTACGCTATTCCTAATGTTAACGAAGATCTTGCTCCTATCGCAAGTATCGTCGTAACTCAACTATTTGCATATTACGCAGCTGTATCACGCGGATTAGACGTCGATAAACCTCGTAACCTAGCAAAAAGTGTTACAGTAGAATAAATAGCAAAAACCAGAACTTCTAAAATTAGTAGTTCTGGTTTTATTATTTAAAAGTAAAACAAGTTAATAATATACTCAACAGGTTGTGCTTACTTTATATTATAAATCTTATTATTTATTATTTTTTTACGTCTTGCTGCTAATAATGTTGCTACCGCTAGAATTGATAATCCTGCTACTACCGCATTATTTGTTACTACACCTGTGTTTGGTAGACGTTTAGCATCTTCTTTTGCTTTTGGTTGTTCAAGTTGAACTGGTTGAGTTTGCCCTTTTAATCCAACGGTATATTTCCCTGGAATTTTATTTGTTGAACCATCTGCATACGTAAATGTTACTTCTCCATCATTTGCTACTGTTACAGCAGTTCCTTCTGGTAAGTCAGGATTAGCTTTTTCCGATTTCGATAGCTACTTTATCTTTTTCATCTTGTGTGATGTTTGCTGTATCTTTTACTATTGTTAACACTGGGTTAATTGGTTTTGTGTGTCTTGCAATAGTTCTTTTTACCACTGTATATTCACCAGAAATTGTATTTGTTGAACCATCTGCGTATGTAAATATTACTTCTCCATCATTTCCCTATTGTTACAGACGTTCCCTCTGGTAAATCTGAGTTAACTTTCCCTATTTCGATAGCTATTTTATCTTTTTCATCTTGTGTGATGTTTGTTACATCCCCTACTTCTGTTAGTTCTGGTTTAATTGGGGTTGTGTGTCTAGCGATAGTTCTTTCAACTACTGTATATTCGCCAGAAATTGTATTTGTTGAACCATCTGCGTATGTGAATGTTACCTCTCCATCAAGACCTACTGTTACTGACGTTCCTTCCGGTAATTCTGGATTAGCTTTTCCGATTTCGATAGCTATTTTGTCTTTTTCATCTTGTGTAATACCTATTACATGTTCTACTTCTGTTAATACTGGGTTAATCGGTGTTGTTTTAGCTGCCATACTATCTTCAACAACGTCTGGCTCTCCTTGACTTTCTGGTAATGCCCAGTCTACTTCTGGGGTTTTTTCTATTTCATCAGGTTCATACGCTGCTTCAACTGCATTGTCACCTTCTTCAGCATATACCATCTTTTCTGTACCTACTACAGGTATTATTACTAATCCAACAGCAAGAGATACTGTTGCTACTGCTGTTTTACGAATTGAATACTTTGTTTTTATTTTCTCTAAACATAATCTTCTCCTTAACAAATTATTAACTTGTTGATTATAGCACATTCTTCTATATAATGAAAAGAGTTTGTATTTTTTTCTCAAGTTTTTTTATTTTTATTAACAAAGTAAAGCTAACAAATAGAAAGGTAACATCATATAAATCTATCCTTTTATACTTTTTAGCCCTCTTTATAATTTATATTTTTCATATATTTTTATCACTCCCTTATTTTTGTCTACTTTTATTTTTCTAATAACAGAAACTTTTTCCTTTACATTTATATGAGAGCGGTTTTATAATGGAACTATAAAATTTAATTATCTTCGGGGCAGGGTGAAATTCCCGACCGGCGGTTATAGTCCGCGAGCGTAAGCTGATTTGGTGAAACTCCAAAACCGACAGTACAGTCTGGATGATAGAAGATACGGAAAATATATTTTATTAGTTGTAGACTAAAACAATTATTTCGATATACCTAACCCACTAGCCTGCTAGTCTATTTATCAAATTATTGTCCTCTACACTCTATAAAAATATCCATACCTTTATGTCCCGCTTTAAATGTTTTTAAAGTGGTGTTTTTATTTTAAATTAAAAAGCCAGTAAGTCTTACTTTCTAAAGTTCCTAACTTAGCTAAAAATTTAAAAGTATCAGCACCATTCACAACGTTATTGCGGTTATTTTTACGCCTTTTTGAAGATGGAAAGAGGACAATATGTATAAAAATACTCATTCACTTGTTTTAAGTGGGCTACTTGCCGTTATTGCACTACTTCTATCTTTTTTAGTTTTTGCTGTGCCGTTTCTACCACCATTTCTAAAATTTGATTTTACTTTTTATTCCGCTATTTATGGCGTTGCTATTGATGAACTACAAACACGCTATATTAGTATCTCTGTTAAAAAAACTTTTTACACATTGTACTAATCTCACACGAGCCTGTGGGATCTATCGCCAATATCGTTGTGGAGTTTATCTTCCTTAGCATTATCGTTTTTATTTTTATAAAAAGGTATGCTAAAAAAATTATTATCGGCGGAGTTCTAGCAACAATCACTATGACTATCTTTATGGCTCTGCTTAATTACTTTGTATTCCTACCTGCTTATGGTTATATTATGGATTTAACAGATATAGTTAAAAATGTAAAAGTCATCGTTACCGCAGGAATTATTCCTTTCAACCTTCTTAAAGGTATCTTGGTTACACTTTTTATTCTTTGTGACACTTCGAGTATATGAACGTATACCAAGCACTATTACAAGCAAATTTGTTAAACTATAAATATCTATACCGTTAAAACAATTTCTAAAATTAATGTGAAAAATCAATCTTGTAGAAATAGTTATGTAATCAGCGGTATAGATATTTTTTTCTTATTCAATTTTAGTATCCTCCTCTTCTTTTTTAGATATTTTTAATCTTATTACAAAAAAATTTTTAAAAATATATTTTTAAAAGTTTTTATATATTTTACAATATATTTTTCTTGAAAACCCGTTTCTTCTGTGACTTCCCGACGAAAAATCTTATATTATTTATTTTTATATTTTCTAATGTTTCGATATATATGGTTACAAATAAAATACTATGCTCCTATAGATAAAACTAAACTGTTTATGATACAATAAAATTAGAAAATTAATTTTTCTAATTTTATATAAGGAGATATTCATTATGAGAAAATATGAGTGTCCAAAGGACAAGAAAGAACATTTTAACGCTCTAGTTAGGGAAAAGATAGATTAATAACTAAAGGTCTATACAAAGTCAAAATACAAAGTCATTACATCAGAATTTTATAGCTTTGGTTTAGAGGGCTTCTTGTAAGCTTTCTTATACTAGAAGATGGTGGCATAGAAGCTTGCGACTTTGATAAATTTGCACTAACAGTTATAAAACGAAAACTTTATCGATGAAATACGTCGTAGAAACAAAGAAAGTGTTCCTATCGATTTCTTCGATAATACACTACTTCATTCTTGTAATAACGATAGAGATATTTTAGAAGTCGATCTTAATTCTTATTTAAAATCTATTTTTAACAGAACAGGGAATTAGCTTTCCTAGAAGATCTCAAGAAAACTCAAGATATAAAGACAACGGCTAAAGAAATTTAAATCTATCGCTTTCTACATGCTATAGGTTGTTCAAAAGAATAAAAGAAATATATAAGCTATTTCTATACAAAAGTGCTTAAATATTTTTTCAACCTACAAAAAAACAACAACACCGAAGTTCTATACCTCGGTGTTGTCTTCATATTTATATTATTTTTTTCTACTTTTTCCTAAGTTTAACGAAACAATTAGTAAGATTGCTCCTAATACTGAACCTAGCGCTAACGCTAATAAGTACATTATCGGATTACTTACTGCTCCTAAGTTCAACTTTTCTATTTTAATTTCTTCACCTTGATTTGTGGTAGCAACTCTTCTATTAATTCCTTGCTACCTACGCCAACAGAAAACGATGTTGCCCCTCCTGCTGCTGAGGCATATTTCAATGCTTCTGCATAATCTTTCGTCTCATTATATTTAGCTACAAACATCGCCAGCATACTATCTCCTGCCGCTACCGTTGAGACAATTTTACCTTCTGCAACATTAACTTCCAATACTTCGCCATTTTCTGTTAATAAAATAGCGCCTTTTGCTCCACGTGAAACAAGAACATTTTGAGCACCGCGCTCTTGTAATTTTCGAGCATAAACTAGGATTTCTTCCAATCCGTTTAGCGTTATTCCAAACATCTCTCCTAGTTCAAATTCGTTTGGTTTAACAACAAATGGCTTGTATTGTAAGGTATCTAATACTAAATCTTTGTTGCTATCGACTACCAAAGTAGCTCCTTTTGTCGCTACTTTTTTCTGCAATTTCTTGAAATCTTCGAGTTCCATTCCTGCGATAACATTTCCTGATAAAGAAAAACTACATCTTCTGTCGTCAAAATATCTAGTTTTGCAAAAAATTCTGTGATGTTTTCTGTGTTTACCGCACTACTCTGACCGTTGATTTCCGTTTCAGTATCGGTAGTAAGCTTTATATTAATACGGATCGTCCCAAGAGTTTCAACAAAGTCATTTTCTATACCTAATTTATCTAATTCTGATTTAATGAAGTATCCCTGTAAAACCTGCAACAAAACCTAGTGCTTTTTGTCTTTTTTACCTATATTATTCAATAATATCGAAATGTTTATACCTTTCCCACTGACTACATACTTCGCTTCTTGCGTTCTATTTAATTTTCCAAGGCTGAAGTTACTAGCTTTTTGTAAGCATATCAACTGCTGGGTTTAAAGTTATTGTATAATACATTTATGCTTCCTCCTTATCTTTTTACTATTAATATATTAGCGTATTTTTCATAGTTTTCTGGTGCATCGTAACTTACGATTGTTACTTCTTCTAAGTCCGCAAACTTGTGAAACTTGCGGTGATCAAACTTACTTTTATCTGCTAAAAACATATTTTTCTTTTACCATTTTTCTTCTCCTTGACTCCCCAAATTCATTATACTTAATATACTACAGCATTTCAATCAAACTCAAGCAAAAAGCCACTCAAAAACAAGCGAAATAATCGCTTTTTGAGTGGTTTTATTTCAATTATGAGCGTTTTTTAATTTGTTGAGCGAGAAAATTTTTATATTTATAAGATGAAACAAAAACGCTAAGTAGCTTTTTGCTACTTAGCATTTTTCGATAATTCTTCTTAACTCTTCTCGCTTATATCTATATTCAATAATCGATTTCTTTAAGTTGAATTATAATAAATATTTAATTATTTATCTTCTTTTTACGTCTTGCTAATCCTAGTAAAGCAATAACAGACATAACTGATAAACCTGCTGCAGTAGAGCTATAGTTAGTTGCTCCTGTGTTTGGTAGACGTTTAATGTTTGTTCCATCCACTTTTTCCACCTGGACGTGATACTTTTGCTTTAACTGTATTTTTACCAGCTATTGTATCTACTGATCCATCTGGGTATGTAATTGTTACATCTCCGTTATCAGCTACTGTTATCACTGTTCCTTGTGGTAAATCTGGATTTTGCTTTCTTAATTGCCATAGCAACTTTATCTTTTTCATCTTGCGTTAATTGAGCTGGATTATCAACTTCTACTAACTCTGGGTTGTTCGGTGTAGTTACATCCGCAATTGTTGGTACTACTGATTTAGATACTTCACCACTTGGTTTCTTATCTGCTTCTTTTTGTACAACTTTAACTTCTGCATCTTTAGCCAATGGTGCGTCTAACGCTACTTCCCATTTACCATCTTGTCCTACTGTTGTTGTTTTCTTAGTTCCATCTGGTAATGTTACTTCGATTGTTGCTCCTGCTACACCTGTTCCACTTACTTTTCTATCATCAGTATCTACTTTATCTACTGTTGGCGCTCCTGATGTTTCTCTTTCTACAGCTACATCTACTCCTGGTAGTGTATCTACTGATTTATCTGGATATGTAATTGTTACATCTCCATTATCAGCTACTTCTACTTTTGTATTCTCTGGTAAGTCTGGATTTGCTTTCTTAACTTCTTCAGCTACTTTCGCTTTTTCTTCATCTGTTAATTTTGCTGGGTTGTCTACTTTAACTTTGTTTTCAGGTGCTTTTGGTGTTACTTGGTCTGCAGTCGTTGGTACTACTGTTGTCGCAGCTTCTGCACTTGGTTTCTTATCTGCTTCTTTTTGTACTACTTTAACTTCTGCATCTTTAGCTAATGGCGCGTCTAACGCTACTTCCATTACCATCTTGTCCTACTGTTGCTGTTTTCTTAGTTCCATCTGGTAATGTTACTTCGATTGTTGCACCGGCTACACCTGTTCCGCTTACTTTCGTATCATCAGTATCTACTTTATCTACTGTTGGCGCTGTTGATGTCGCTCTTTCTTCAACTGTATTAGCAGCAGGAATTGTGTCTACAGATTTATCAGCGTAAGTGATTGTTACATCACCGTTATCAGCTACTTCGATTGTTGCGTCTGCTGGTAACGTTGGGTTTTGCAGTTTTAACAGCATCTTTTACTGCTGTTTTTCTGCTGGTGTTAATTGCGCTGGGTTGTCTCCAACAGTCTTAGTTAGGGTTTGCTGGTGTAATTGTATCTCGCAGTCGTTGGTACTACTGTTGTTGGTACTTCTGCACTTACTTTTTACCTGCTTCTGTTTGCGTTACTTTACTTCTCCGTCTTTAGCTAGCGGTGCATCTAACGTTACTTCCCCATTTATTATTTGCTCCAACTGTTGCTGTTTTTCTTAGTTCCATCTGGTAATGTTACTTCGATTGTTGCACCGGCTACACCTGTTCCACTTACTTTTGTATCATCAGTATCTACTTTATCTACTGTTGGTGCTGTTGATGTTGCTCTTTCTTCAACTACATCTGCTCCTGGTAGTGTATCTACTGATTTATCAGCGTAAGTGATTGTTACATCCCCGTTATCAGCTACTTCGATTGTTGCGTCCGCTGGTAACGTTGGGTTTGCAGTTTTAACAGCGTCTTTTACTGCTGTTTTTTCTTCATCTGTTAATTTTGCTGGGTTGTCTACAATTGTCTTAGCTGGGTTCGCTGGTGTAATTGTATCTGCAGTCGTTGGTACTACTGTTGTCGCAGCTTCCGCACTTGGTTTCTTGTCTGCTTCTTTTTGTACTACTTTAACTTCTGCGTCTTTAGCTAATGGTCCATCTAACGTTACTTCCCATTTACCGTTTTGTCCAACTGTTGCTGTTTTCTTAGTTCCATCTGGTAATGTTACTTCGATTGTTGCACCGGCTACACCTGTTCCACTTACTTTTGTATCATCAGTATCTACTTTATCTACTGTTGGTGCTGTTGATGTCGCTCTTTCTTCAACTGTATTAGCAGCAGGAATTGTGTCTACAGATTTATCAGCGTAAGTGATTGTTACATCACCGTTATCAGCTACTTCGATTGTTGCGTCCGCTGGTAACGTTGGGTTTGCAGTTTTAACAGCGTCTTTTACTGCTGTTTTTTCTTCATCTGTTAATTTTGCTGGGTTGTCTACAATTGTCTTAGCTGGGTTCGCTGGTGTAATTGTATCTGCAGTCGTTGGTACTACTGTTGTCGCAGCTTCCGCACTTGGTTTCTTGTCTGCTTCTTTTTGTACTACTTTAACTTCTGCGTCTTTAGCTAATGGTCCATCTAACGTTACTTCCCATTTACCGTTTTGTCCAACTGTTGCTGTTTTCTTAGTTCCATCTGGTAATGTTACTTCGATTGTTGCACCGGCTACACCTGTTCCACTTACTTTTGTATCATCAGTATCTACTTTATCTACTGTTGGTGCTGTTGATGTCGCTCTTTCTTCAACTGTATTAGCAGCAGGAATTGTGTCTACAGATTTATCAGCGTAAGTGATTGTTACATCACCGTTATCAGCTACTTCGATTGTTGCGTCTGCTGGTAATGTTGGGTTTGCAGTTTTAACAGCATCTTTTACTGCTGTTTTTTCTGCTGGTGTTAATTGTGCCAGATCGTCTACAACAGTCTTAGTTGGGTTCGCTGGTGTAATTGTATCTGCAGTCGTTGGTACTACTGTTGTTGGTACTTCTGCGCTTGCGTTTTTCCCTGCTTCTTTTTGTACTACTTTAACTTCTGCATCTTTAGCTAATGGTGCGTCTAACGTTACTTCCCATTTATTATTTGCTCCAACTGTTGTTGTTTTCTTAGTTCCATCTGGTAATGTTACTTCGATTGTCGCTCCTGCTACACCTGTTCCACTTACTTTCGTATCATCAGTATCTACTTTATCTACTGTTGGTGTCGCTGAAGCTGCTCTTGCTACCACTGTTTGGGCTGGAGTAAGTTTATTTACTGAACCATCTGCGTATTGAACTTCCACAGTACCATCATTTTTCACTTCGATTGTTGCATCTGCTGGTAATGTTGGATTTGCAGTTTTAACAGCGTCTTTTACTGCTGTTTTTTCTGCTGGTGTTAAGTCCGCTGTGTTGGCCACTTCTGTTGTCGCTGGTGCAGTTAATGGATTATCTGCTGCAACAGTATTAACCACAGCTTTTTTAACTTCTGGAGAAGCTAGTTTATCATTTTCTTTTTGAACTACTTTTACTTCTGCATCTTTAGCTAATGGTGCATCTAACGTTACTTCCCATTTATTATTTGCTCCAACTGTTGCTGTTTTCTTAGTTCCATCTGGTAATGTTACTTCGATTGTTGCACCGGCTACACCTGTTCCGCTTACTTTCATATCATCAGTATCTACTTTGTCTACTGTTGGTTCTGCTGATGTTGCGCGTTGCGCTACAGTGTTAGTAATCACTTCTTTATATCCATCAGGGTATGTTACAGTTACATCTCCATTATCTCCCGCTTTTACAGTTGTTCCAGCAGGTAATGTTGGATTTTTTAGCTTTAAACGCTGTTTCTACTTTTGTTTTTTCATCATCAGTTAATAACGCCGTATTATCTACAGTTGTTAGGTCTGGTTGTGTTAATGTAACACGTGTTGTTAATCCAACTGGTTTCAACGTTGTATCTTCTACACTTGTTAATGTTGGTACGATTGGCTCAGTAGTTGTTGAGCGGTTTTCGTTAGTTGTTCCTGTTGTGAAACGTTTAGTTCCATCTGCTGAAATCAACTAACTGTATAGTTTTTTTATCAGTTACAAGTCCTTTAACAACATATCCTGTCGCTGTTTTTTCTACTGTTTTATCAATGTTTTCTTTTTCGCCTTGCTCATTGTAAACTTCGATTTTCGGAGTTGCTGCTGCATCAGTAATCGTTTGTTCACCAGCATCTTTAACACCATTGCTGTTTGCATCATCAAAGAATGTTACACCCTAGTTTTCCTAGTGTTATACCTATCTCGATATTACGACCTTTATCAGCTGTTGTTCCTGATGTGTAATCTGCTTGATAGTAAACATTCCAACTTACAGTTTTTCCATCTTCCGCAGTTGTTACATTATCTAATCCTAATGTAAGTGTGATTGGGAATTTAGAATTCGCTGGTATTTTCTTACCTGGTTTTGATTTAATACGTACAAGGTTTGTTGTTGGTGTTATTGAAGAAGAGAATGATTCTCCTTTTAGTTCGTTTACACCTTTAAGACTTCGTTTAACTTACTTTCATCAACCGTAGCGTAAGAAATATCAAATTGGTTCGCAAACTCAGAATTTTCGCTAAAGTCTACCCCTTTAAGGTTGAAACCATAGTCAAATGCTTTAGCTTGAATATTTGCACCCCAGTTTTGTCCTTTTTTAGGAATTGGGATGTACATATCTACCTCTCCTACTTCACTAGCTAATTTATTTGTGATAGAAGTTTTTAGGTTTAAGTCTTGAGAAATATCTACAATACGGAACTTATCATTAGCTGATGCGTAGTCTGTATCTGTTGTTAATTTCGCTTCCGTTGTTAAGTCTAGTTTGTCAGCTTTTTGGTAGAGTAAGGAATGTTGATACTGGTTTATTAGTAAAGATTGTTTTCTTATTAGTAACTAGATTATATGGATCAACTCCACGCACAGTTGTATCTAGTGTTTGTGGGCGAACATTAGCTTCTGGTGTTGTTACAAACAATGTTTGGTCGTAATTTACAGTCTTGTTACTTGCAACATTATTTTCAACTTCTACTTCTACTTTAATATATTTATCTTTAAAGTGATTTCCTGCTGTTGCACTCCAACCGATAATCTTCTTGTCATCACTTACTCCTGAGAAGTCAATCGTATGGATTTTTTTACCATTTTCTACTCTTGAAGTAATAGTCGCTTCATTTGTAAAATCATTACCATCTTGGTCTTTTAGATGAATTGACTTCACATCAACATCTTCTGGTAACACAAGGTGAGCCTTATCTATTAAATCTGTTGTACGGTGTAAATGTGATCGATCATCTCTATCTGAACGGATTTGATACGTAACTGTATCTGATTTAGCATAGTTAATAGTTTTATTTGTTGAGTCACAACACGTATGTCATTGGCCGCGTCGTTTTCTGCAAGTTTAATTCTAATTTCACCTGTACCTGTTTTCCAGTTATGATTTGGGTCATTTTCGTTATAATCTTTATCACGTAATGTTAATTTTGTACTTACTTCGTAATTATTTGATGGAGATATATACTTACCAAATACTTGACTTTCTTTTTGCTTCATAAAGTCCACCTAGGTAATATCCCTTACCAGCCTCAAAAAGTCCCAATTGGTACGACTAACTCAGTAAGAACATCATCTTCATCTAAGCCTAAATCCTTAACATCAATAAAACGTGGTTTAGATCTCGTATATGAACCCGCAGTATTAAATGGTGTTGCCAATGTTACCTCATGAAGAGTAGGGTTCTTTTTACTTGCAACTTTTACTTTTGTAATCGTATTGTTATTGTCAAGTGCTGGTAATTGAATACCTTTTACTTCAAAGTTAGGGTTTGTCGGAAAATTCATAATGCAATTCTTTTTCACGCGAGTTTACATTGTCTAATGTTGATGCCTTTTATATCAAATGGGAATCTTCCTAAAGAAATATATTGTTTCCCATTTGAAGGCGACGCTGAGCGTGAATCAGCCCTACTGTTGAAGACTCCTGGTCTTCCATTGAAGAAGTCAATATCATCTTTCTCTGTTAAGTGAATAATATTAAATGGATAAACCATATTATCTCTATATCCTTGATTCACCTTATTTGATGTTGGAGAATAATTACGCAGTTGAACATTATAATTCTTAATATTTACCTTTTCCATAAGACTCTGTATATACTGTTGTATCAACTTTTAATTTCAGGGTTGAACTTGAAAGAACCACCATAATAAGGATTTGTTCTCTTAAATTTAAGTGTAGTCTCTCCATTAGCATCTGTTGTTTCTGATAATTTTTCAAAATTATTTTCATAAGCTGCTAACCCTTGATAACTAATCCCTTTTGGAAGGACCATATCAAAAGTTACCGCATCTACATAAGCCGGCATTGATCCGCCTGGTATTAAGTTGTTGAAGTTTATCCCTGGTACAACTGTATAATCATTGTTTGTAGTTGCAGCCTCAAATCCAGGAACCGAACTTCCCGCATTAAACCATGCATTCATCTCGCGTTTAGCATCCGCCGTATCTTTTAAATCAATATGATTAAAAGTATTTGTCCCTGTTACTACTTGACCACTAGCATCTTTTTGGCTTGATTCTACAGTTATCGGCGTTGATTTTTTCAATACCTTCTGTAGCCCCATTAATTTCTCCAGTTGTAGAAACTCCTTTTACACCTACGATTTCTTGTCTGCTTATTGTTAATGGGATTACCGCACTTTTCACATTATCATTAAAAAGTATAAGTAATAGTATCACCCTATATAATTAACTGCATCTGCAGTATTATCAAGGTTTCTATAGTTTGTTCCATCTGGTGTTGTTAAATTAACTGTAGGCTTGGTTATTGAAGAAGCCCCTTTTAAAAACGGTTTTAAGCTATCGTTGTTAGCACCCGTATCGATTAATCTTAAAAAAATTACCTAATTTAATAGTTGCTTTTTCTCCGTAGCATTTTTCTTGGAAAGTAACGCCACTTTTACTTGCATATTGAAACCAGTTTTTTCCATCAAATACAGAATTCAGGGTCGATAACTTGGCCATTTCCATCTAAAAATTCTACAGTTGGTTGTCCAGAAGCAAGGTCACGTTTCGCTCTTCTGCTTCTTCTATTTTCTGTTGTAGCTACTTCTGAAGTGTTACCTACGCTGATGTTTGTTGTTACAGGTTGCGGTGTTACTTCTGCTTCTTTGGCACCAGTTTCTACCGGTGCTGGAGTTTCTGCTTTTTTTCTGTAGTAACTTGCGGTGCAACTGGTTGAGTTGTTGTTTGTGCTTTTTGGTAATGATTTTACAACTGCTTTTTGGTGTAGCTGTTGTTGCTTCATCAACAAGTCCTTCCACAGCAACTTTTAAGTCTTTTGCAGCTTTTTTTCTACTTGTTCTTTTGTAGCTTTGCTGTCTTCGTTAACTTTAGTTGCTGCTTCTAAAAGCTACTTTTTACTTGTTCAGCGCTTTTTGCTGTTTTTCCTTTTTAAGTCAACTTTTTAGCAGCCTCTATTGCTTTTGCTAAATCAGTTTTTATCTACTGCTACTGGTGCTACCGGAGCAGTTTGACTAGGGTTGTGCTACCGCTTCTCCTGTCGCATTGCTTTTTTTGCACTGTTGCTGGCGTACTTTCTTCTGCAGCTTGTGCTGATGAACCTGTTGATAGGAAGATAGCTCCTAAAAACACAGATGTAACACCAAACGAAAATTTACGTATCGAAAATCGTTGGCGCGTATTAAAAATATCCTTCATATATTTTTCTCCTTTTTAATTTTTTTGTCATTATTCTTAAAATTTATTTTTTTAATTTGAAATTTTAATAATTATAAAATTTCCAAATGAAAATCGCATAAAAAAACCGATTATCATCAGCTCATCATACCACTTTAAAAACAGCAGTTCAAATACTTTGTTCAAAAAAGTATAAAAATTATCTTAATTTTGTTATTTTTTTGCAAATGTTTGTATAAAAATTAGTTTCATTAGATAAAAAAATATACTAAAAACACAATTTTTTTCTATGCTTTTTTTAGTATATTTTTTGTACATTCTTTATCGAAAAATTTCTTGGGATTTTTTTAAACTTTGTTTTTCTCAGTTACTTCTCTTTTATTTTTGTGAAATCTTCTCCACAAGTTTTTATACTTTCTTTTCCCTACTAAACCTTTACAATTCTACAAATATTCTTGTTTTCGTCTTAAAAACTTTTTACAAATTCAGAATCGGAATCTGTTTCTAATAAATTAGTTTTTCAAAGTCATTAGCACAAAAACAAATATAATATTTAGACAACCTGTAGCTAGCTATCTTCTTGCAAAAATTCAACTATTTATTAATCTATTTTTACGTTTGCTAATGTTGTTTTTGCTTCTTCCCAAATATCAACTATCACTTGTTCTACTGAACGAATTTCATCAACAAGCCCCGCTATTTGTCCGGACATAACTGAACCATTTTCTACATCACCATCATAAACAGCTCTTCTCAAAGAACCTAATGTTAGTTTTTCTAATTCCATAAGTGTAGATGATTGTTCTTCTAATTCGTGGTATCTTTTTGTCAGTTCATTTTTTATACCGCGAACCGGTGCCCCAAACTTCGTACCAGTTAATGTTGTTGATGTATCGTTTGCTTCAAAAATCAAGTTCTTATACTCTATCGAAATCGGACATTCATGAGTAGCTAAAAAGACCGTTCCCATTTGAACACCACTTGCTCCTAAACAAAAACGCAGCAGCTACACCTCGCCCATCAGCAATACCTCCTGCAGCAATTACAGGAATATTCACCGCTTTTGTTACTTGTGGTAAAAGCGCCATAGTAGTACTCGTTCCAACATGTCCTCCTGCTTCCATTCCTTCAACAACAACAGCAGCACAACCTAATTCTTCCATTTTTGCAGCTTTTACCGATGGAATTACCGGAATAACCTTAACACCAGCTTCTGTCAAACGTGGCATAAATTTTTCTTGGAGTTCCCGCTCCTGTTGTAACTATTTTAACACCTTCCTCAATAACAACATCTATTATTTCATTGATATTATGCATCATCAGCATTAAGTTAACCGCAAAAAGGTTTTGTCGTTTGTTCTTTACATTTTTTTATCTGTTCACGCAGTTCTTCAGGACTCATCCCCCTGAAGCTAGTATCCTAATCCTCCCGCATTAGAAACTGCACTTACCAATTCATAACGTGCAATTTGAGCCATCGCTCCTTGAAAGATAGGATATTTTATTCCTAATAATTTTTGTAATTGTCATAGCTTTGTTCTCCTTAATCTAACGGTTTTTATAAAGTATTTTTTTATTATTTTTAAAATCTTCGTTAACGTTATCTTTTTATATTATATCAATTATTTAGACAATTTTGAAAATAATATATGAAAAAAATAACCCTTTAGAATTTATGCTAAAATTATCGTTTTTTGATAAAGTCAACTAATCCTAAAAGGTTATTTATTAAAATATAAATTTAGCTACTAAATAACATGCTATCATAAGAATAACCGATGATAAAAAAAGCACGCTGTAAAAACACGCAAACCGCGTTCTTTAATAACTTTAAAATTAACACTCATTCCTAAAGACGCCATCGCCATACCTAAAAATATATATGCTGCATCTACTAAATAAGGGTTAATGGTTTTAAGAAACTTACATAACTTCCTAATATACTCATAGCTATAAATCCTAAAATAAAGTAAGGCATCGGCATTTTCCCTTGAGCATCACTATTTGAACGACGATTAATCACAACAAGGACTATAGCTACTACTATTAACATAAGAACGCGAGATAACTTCGTCAGTATAGCTGTATCAAGTGCAACCTGTCCTCCTGCCCCACCTGCAGCAACCGCATGAGCTATTTCATGAAGACTTCCTCCAGTAAACATACCGTAATTATAAGGTTCCAAGTTTAGATATGGTTTCACTCCTACTTCTATTAACGTAAATACCGTTCCAAGTATCGCTACAACCGCAACGGCAAGAACACTATTGTCAGTTTTAGCGCGTAATTGTCCGCTAACACCCATAACTGCCGCCGCTCCACAAATACCACAACCACACGCTGAAAGCAAAGCTAATTCATGATCCACTTTGAAAAGTCGGCACATATAATAAGTCAGTAAAATCATAAACAAGACGATAAAAAAATGCCAAAACTAAAGTTTTTCTTACCTTCTGAAAAGCAATCTATCTAAAGCTAGTTTTGAATCCTAATAAAATTATTCCTAGACGCAAAAATTTATTACTGATAAAAAGGAATCTCAGATTTTACCTGCTCCTTTAATCCGGTAAACATCTGCAATATCATTCCTATTACTAAGGCTATTACCAAATGTCCAAATAATTTTTAATGTCGGAATCTGCGCTAAATACTTAGCTGCCATAGAAACAATAAACATCAATAGCAACGTATAATAAAAACTAACATTTTTTTAAATCTTTCCATGCATTATCTCCTTATACTTTTTCTAATTTTTATTATACTCCTGAAACACTAACTATGCAATGTCTCAAACAAAGTTATTTCTTTTAAAGTTTTTTTCATTTTATTAACTTTATAAACAAAATAAAAGGATTTAGTTTTATTACTCTCTCTAACTAAATCCTTTTTGTTTTATTTATCTATTTTATAACTTTCTATACTTTTAAAATTTCAAGTTCTCTGTGTTATCCTAATAACAAGAATAGATAGTGGGCTACAATCCCTGCGACAATTCCCCCAATGGTATGAGAAACTATCGCTTTTGATGAAAGTTTACGCACTCCTAAAGCATCCATCATACCGATATGCGTACTTAAGTATCCACTCCAACACATACCCATCGCTGTAAATACGGCAATGTCATTTTGTCCAATAAGACCATTTTTTAAAAATTCTGGCACTAGAGAAATTGCTCCCCCTACTGCTCCCAAAGCTGTAATTGGGAAAGCTATTGCTTCTGCAGATTTGAAACCAAATAATGGTTCAAGAATAAATGTTAATTTTTCTCCTAACCAAGGTAGGAATCCTACACCTTCATACGCTGCTCCTGTATATCCGTCAGCAGGCATTTTGAACGTTAACATCATAACGAATGTACAAACGATAAGCACACCCGGAATAATTGCCATCCCCATTTCTACCCCAGTTTTTCCACCTTCTAATATTGTATCTAGTACTCGTTGAAACATATTTCCATCACGGATTATTCTTACTTTATCCATCGATTCGTCTGTTCCGTTTGATTCTACCATCGGTTCATCCGCTTCATCCCCGTAGTATTTTCTTGTATGTCTTAACATCAAGCGAACACTTATTATACTCCCTATAATTGCTCCAACGTTCCCTATAATTGCTGCTTTTACGAAGCCAGCTCCTTGCCCCATCATAAACATCGTTACGATAAGACCCATACCAAACGCTGTCCCTAAGTTACAAAGTGCGGGTACTTGGTACTTTTTGAAAAACGCTACAAAACGTTTATCTTTAGCAAAAGGAATAATAGCTGGGTTGTCTGATAAATAAGTCGCTATTGCCCCGGTTACACTAGCACCTGGCATACCCCAAAGAGGTCTCATCAACGGAGCAAATATTTTGTTGATAAGCGCTATTGCTCCAAATTCTGATAACAGTGCGCTAATCGCTCCAGCAATAACAGCCATCGCCATTATGAAAAACACTGTATTCAACAGTAAGTCGTGAGCCGTTGCCATCATTGTTTTAAACATTAGCGGTGTTCCCATCTTACGCGCCATTAAACCGAAGATTAAAAAGAATACTGCTAAAAAGACAAATGTTTCTAGGCTTATTGCTTTTTAACTACTGTAGCCTCTTTTCTATTTTAAGCTTGGTCTTGTCTCCATCCATAATAAATCATCCTTTTCTTTAGTTATAATTTATGTTTTTACTTATTTTTAACTGTACTATTACAACTGTTTATTACATTATATCACACTTTCTTTATCACCGCAACTATTTCAATAATTCCGAACTCTTACAGAAGAACCTCGCTGTCTTTGTTAGCACTTTTTATAAAACAATAAATCACTATAATCGTTGTTAAATAAAATATCCATTAATTTTATTAATGCTTTTTTTCTTAGAAGATATAAATATTAAGTTATAACAAATATTACTACTCATGTTTCACACGAAAAATAATACAGTTGTATTTTTTGTTAATCATTATAACTTTTTACTTGAAATCATCAAACATATTTATAATTTCTTAGCTATAAAAACCTCAAAAGATAAACTCATTCTCCCTCTTTAATTAATTGTAATAAACTAGCTTTTTGATAGAATTATATAGTCTATACATTTATAGAAAGGAGAACAATTTTTTTATGAAAATAAAAATAAAAAAATAACAATAAGATTTTTAAAAATTTTTCTATTAGAAAATTATCTCTTGGTGCTGCACCTGTCGTTATCGGTGCTTTGATTTTTGGAAGTTATGCATCAAGTGAAGTTTTTGGCAAATGAAAATACAACTGTTAATTATACATATTTAGCTGAAAATGAATTAACAGATGCAGAAAAAAGTTTAATAAAGAAAAAGTATACCTAGCGATGTTAAGGAAAATGAAACATATTACATGGTTTATAAAAAAGATCCTAAGCCTACATCAGAAATTAAGACTTTACCTAATACAGGGCAAAGTTCTCTACCTTTAACAGGTTTAGCAGTGGGTGCTGCTGTTCTGGTTGTTCTTTTAGTATCTAAAAAACACAGAAACAAAGTGCTTAGTGTTGTTTTAATCGGAGCGATGGGACAAAGTGTTGTTATGCCGTTTGAATCGTTTGCCTTTGAAAATAAAGAGTTGGTAAGCTATAATACTCAAAAAACTATAACTAACTCTAACGAATTGGCAAATGGTGTAATAAAAATCGATGGGTACTCTTATGTTGGTTATTTCACACAAAGTGATTTAAAAACCCTACCTAATCAAGTAAATCCAACGGTTCCTGAGAAACCGACGAACCCAACAAACCCAAACAATCCAACGCCACAACCAAATCCACAACCCCAACCTGAGTACAAAACTACTCCAGATGAAGGACCTAAGGTTCCTATTGTTGAAAAACCTGAACTAAAAGTTACTAAAGAAGTTGTGCCTTTCGAGACTATCGAACAAAATGACGATACCCTTCCTAAAGGTCAAACGAAAGTCATCAAAGAAGGTGTTAATGGTGAGCGTACAGTTCTAACTGAAGTTTCTACTGTTGATGGTGTTCAAACTAGAAAAGTTGTTGATAATTCTATTACTACTCAACCGGTTAATAAAATTGTTGCTGTCGGTACAAAAGAAGTAACACCTGCTCCAGAGCATAAAACAACTCCGGATGAAGGTCCTAAGGTTCCTATTGTTGAAAAACCCGAACTAAAAGTTACAAAAGAGGTTATACCTTTTGAAACTATCGAACAAAATGACGATACCCTTCCTAAAGGTCAAACGAAAGTTGTCCGTGATGGAGTCAATGGTGAGCGTACTATTCTAACTGAAGTTTCTACTGTTGACGGTATACAAACTAGTAAAGTTGTCGATAATTCTATTACCACTCAACCGATTAATAAAATTGTTGCTGTCGGTACAAGAGAAGTAACACCAGCTGTAGATAAGACTGCACTGCAAAACGCTATTGCTACGGCTAATAGCAAAAACAAAGATGATTACACTACTCAATCTTGGGCAGACTTGACTACTGCTTTAGCTGCAGCCAATACTATTAACAACGACAATAATACTACTCAAAACGTGGTAAACGAAGCTACTCAAAACTTGCTAAAAGCTATTGAAAAATTAGTAAAACTTGCTGATAAACCTGTATTAAAACTTGTTAACACTAATAAAAAAACGAATTAGAGCATAGTGCTACGGCTAAATACACGTTAGAAAATCCTACTAATGCAGAAGTAAAATCTATTACAGCTACTCTTAAAAAGGTAACGAAATTGTAAAACTGTAAATTTAACAAAAGATAATTTAGATGCTGTTTTAAGTGACTTAGACTTCTATAAAGAATATACATTATCTACAACAATCGTTTATAACCAAGGAAATGGAGAAAAAAATCAGAAACTCTTGCTGATGAGAAATTCTACTAGAACCTAAAAATAGAAGTTAAAGATATTAAACGTACAGATTTAATCAAGTATGAAAACAAAGTAGAAACAGATGCTACAAGACTAACATCTGTTCCTCAAGATTTAACTAATTATTATCTAAAAGTTACATCAAACGATCATAAAACAACATTATTGGCTGTTAAAAATATTGAAGAAGCAGATGTTGATGGTAAAAAAAGTATACAAAGTGACTGCTGTTGCTGACAACTTAGTACAACGTAATGCAAGTAATAATTTTAACGAAGTCTATACTTACTATATAGAAAAACCAAAAAGCTAAAGAAGATAATGTTTATTATGACTTTGCAGAATTGATAAACGCTATGCAAGCAAATCCAGCTGGAGAATTTCTTCTTGGTAAAAGTATGAGTTCTAAAAATGTAGCACCTGCTGGCAAATCTTATGTTACAGCGGAATTTACAGGTAAACTTCTAAGCAACGGTGACAAACGCTATGCTATTCATGATTTAGAACATCCGTTATTTAACGATATCAATAATGCAATAATCAAAAATATTAACTTTGAAAATGTTGCAATAGATAGGCCTGGTGAAGATAATATCGCTACTGTTGGGAATAACTTAAAAAAATAAAGCGACTATTGAAAATGTTAAAATTACAGGTTCTGTAACTGGTAAAAAAATAATGTTGCCGGAGTTGTTAATAATATACATGAAGATGGCAAGGTTGAAAATGTTGCATTTATCGGTAAAATCAACTCTGTTGGTAATAATTCTACAGTAGCTGGTATTGCAGGTTCTAACTATATGGGATTTGTTAATAGAGCCTATGTTGATGCTACTATTACAGCAAATAACGCAAATGCAAGTATGCTTGTTCCTTTCGTTCAATATAAAGCTCATAGTTGGCTGTCAGGGACAAAAGGAAAACTGACAAACTCTGTAGCAAAAGGTATTCTTGATGTTAAAAATACTAGAAATGTTGGTGGAATAACAGCTAAAACTTGGCCATATGGAGCAGTTCAAAATAACGTAACATATGCTAAAGTGATTAAAGGCGAAGAAATATTCGGTTCAAACGACGTTAATGATGAAGATGCAAATCCTTTTGTATCAAACTTATTTGGAGTTATCGGATATAGTTCTGGTGAAGATGGAACTGGTCGAGATAATAAAAACAAAAAAATAAATTAAAACACTTATCTAAAGCTGAGGCTGATGCAAAAGTTGCTGGTTTCAATATTACTGCTGACACACTAACAAGTGAAGCTTTACGACATGAACACTATCAATAATATCACTGCTAGCGATAAAGCTTATACTGATATTCAAGATTACAATGCTGACTACAGTTTAGCTTACAAAAAAATCTTGAAAAACTGCAACCATTCTATAATAAAAGATTATATCGTTAACCAAGCGAACAAACTTGCTAAAGATCATAACTTAAATACAAAAGAAGTTCTTTCTGTTACACCGATGAATAACAATGATTTCATCACTAACCTTAGTGCTGCAAATAAAATTGTCGTTCACTATGCCGACGGAACTAAAGACTACTTCAGCTTATCTGAAAGTAACGATGGCTTAACTAATGTTAAAGAATATGAAATAACGGATCTTGGAATTAAATATACACCTAATATCGTTCAAAAAGACCATAACAATCTTATTAATGGTATAAAAGCAATTTTTAAGTCCAATCGAACTTCAATCAGATCCTATTTACAAACATTTAAATAGAACTGGTAATAATAGAGTAAATGCAATTAAAGACCTTTTATTTAGAAGAAAGTTTTGATTATGTTAAGAAAAATCTTGATGTATTTGTTGAAAAAAATTAGTTCAAAACGAAGATCATCAATTGAATAATTCTGCAGCAGCTCAACAGATGATTCTTGATAAAGTTGAGAAAAACAAAGCCGCTCTATTATTAGGTTTAACTTATCTAAATCGTTACTACGGCGTTAAGTTTGGCGATGTAAATATTAAAGAACTTATGCTGTTTAAACCTGATTTCTACGGTAAAAATGTTGACGTTTTAGACAGACTTATCGAAATGGGTTCTAAAGAAAGTTATATTAGCGGTGGAAGAACATTCGACGCCTTTGGCGAAGTCCTTGCAAAATCTACGAAGTCAGGAAACTTAGAAGCATTCTTAAATTATAATCGTAGCCTGTTTACAAACTTTACAGATATGAATGATTGGTTTATCGATGCAACTAAAGATAAAGTATATATCGCTGAACGTGCTTCAGAAGTAGATGCGATTAAAGATGCTAAATACAGAGCATTCGATAATTTAAAACGTGCTCACCTTAGAAAAACTCTTCTTCCTCTACTTAATATTGAAAAATCACATATTTACTTGATTTCTAACTATAACTCAATAGCTTTTTGGTAGTGCAGAAAGATTAGGTAAAAATCATTTGCTGATATTAAAGACACGATAGACAAAGCTGCAGATGGCTATAGAAACTACTATGATTTCTGGTATCGTCTAGCTGCAGATAATGTTAAAAAAATCGTCTACTAAGAGACTCTGTTATTCCTCTTTGGGAAGGTTATAATGCTCCTGGAGGATGGGTTGATAAGCATGGTAGATATGGTCAACAAAACGAATATACTCCGCTTCGCGAATTATTTGGACCTATTGGAAAATACTTCGGAAATAACGGTGCTGGTGCCTATGCTGTAATTTATGACAATCCAAATGACACTAGAACAGAAGTAAACTACATTTACTTAAATATGATTGATGAATATGGTATTTCTGTTTATACTCACGAAACAACACACGTTAACGATGGTCACATCTACCTTGGTGGTTTTGGTCGTCGTGAAGGAACTAGCTTTGAGGCTTTTGCTCAAGGTATGTTACAAACTCCAGTAGCCGGTAGTGGGTTTGATGAGTTTGGTTCATTAGGTATTAATATGGTATTTAAACGTCCAAACGATGGAAACCAATGGTATATCACCGATCCGAAAACTCTAAAAACAAGAGAAGATATCGACCGTTATATGAGAGGTTATAACGATGCTTTAACTCTTCTTGATGAAATCGAAGCAGAAGCTGTTATTTCTCAACAAAATAAAGATTTAAACGGTGCTTGGTTCAAAAAAATGGATAAAGAATATCGTGATAACAACCACCTTAACCATTGGGATAAGATTCGCCATCTATCAAAAGAAGAAAAAGACAGCTTAAATATTCAATCTGTTAATGATTTAGTCGACCAACAATTAATGACTAATCGTAATCCAGGTAATGGAATTTATAAACCAGAAGTAGTTAGCTACCACGATCAATCACCTTATGTAGGTGTTAGAATGATGACTGGTATTTATGGAGGTAATACTAGTGATGGCGCTCCAGGTGCTGTTTCATTCAAACATAATGCATTTAGACTTTGGGGTTACTACGGCTACGAAAATGGATTCCTTGGTTATGCTTCTAACAAGCTTAAACAAGCTTCTAAAGCAGATGGTAACACTGTTCTAAGCGACAAATATATAATCAACAAAATTTCTGGTGGTAGATTCTCTACATTAGAAGAATTCAAAAAAGCTTACTTCCAAGAAGTAAAAGATAAAGCTAAAGTAGGTTTAACTACATTTGAAGTAAATGGTACTTCTGTTTCATCTTATGATGAACTTCTTGCGTTGTTTAAAGATGCTGTTACAAAAGATGCACAAACTCTTAAAGCAGATAACAATGGCAATAAATCAGTGTCAATGAACAATACGTTGAAAACTAAAAGAAGCTGTTTATAAAGAAAACTTCTTCAACAGAACAGATAGTTTCAAAACATCTATTTTTAAATAAAATAGAATCTATATTTTAAATAGATTAAACTCCCGAAAAACTTAATATCAAGTTTTTCGGGAGTTTTTCTAATCTTTACTTCAGACCTCTGAAACTGTCTGTTTTTTTATTTTTTTCTTATTTATTCCGTTATTTTCTAAAAAATTTTTCCATAGTTTTAACATCATCAGGTTGACCTGACAATAAATATATAGCATTGTTTCCATACATGCTCACTGCTTTTTTTAGTTTTTCTTGACTTTTTTCTATACTTGCACTAGTTTCATAAGTAAAGTCTTTTCCTTTACTTGATAACTCTATCAGTTCATTATTAAAAATATTCACCCCTTTATCTAGATGGTTAAGTATAATTGTACGTTTAGAGTTCCATTCTTTAACAATCGGTCTCATTGCTGCAACACCAACATCAGATGCAAAACAAATAATAGGTTCTTGATTATCTGTAATTTCTAAGTTTCCACCTAACCAACTCACCTCAACTTTCGCTCCCACCTGCAAACTAGTCAAGTTTTTCTTATAAACACTCCCTCTATTATGTGTTAAAATCATAATCTCTTTTTCTTCAGGAGTAGATGCAATTGTAAGCCATCGGTTATTTTGCTTGCTATCCTTTACTTCAGGTAGGGTGATTTTCACATAAGACCCTGGTTCCCAAGTCATATTATCTGGTTTTTCCAATCGAACAACATATAGATCATCGCTAGCATTTTCTATTGATTTGATCGATAAAGTTTGACTACGTCCAAGAAACGCAAATACTCCCCACGTTATTAGCCCTATAGCCACTGTTGTAATAAAGAAATAATAGTTAACATTTTTACCTCTTTTCATTTTCTTCCTCTTTCTAAAAATTTTATAGTTAATAATATATACGTTGATTTTTTTATTTAACAGATTATAAATCTAAATCAAGAACAGTTTTATAGCTAATAAAATACTTTTATATAGTTGTAAATATATTATTTTTATATATGAATGAATATAATTTATTATTCATTCATATATGTTTTAAAAATAAAGAATTGTCATTCTTTATTTAAACAATCCTTTACAAAATAAGTTGCTAAGGTTTCTATTGTCTGATTAACGTTGGGTACATCTTTTTCTGTAATATTCATATCTATATAGTAAAAAAGATGATAAACTTCTAAAACCTCTTGAATTTTTTCTTGAGAATATCCTTCCTTCATCATACGATTGGTAAAAGTTTCTATTAAAAACTGATGGAACGGATTTGAGGCCTTACCTTCTTCTGAAGAATAGTAGCTATGCAATTCATTAGAAATAGCTGGATTATACCACTCTGCTAAAATTTTATTAGATGAAACCAAGCTTCTTGATTGTCCAAAAAGCTGTCCTATAAGTTCAACAACATCTCCTTCCCAATCAATATCATTCATTATAACTTGTCGAATACGATTATTTTCGTCTATATAAACATCTAGAAAAGATTTCTTCTTTACTAGCATAATAATTATAAAAAGAGCCAACTGCCATACCTGCCTGTTTTGCAACTTCTGAAATAGCTGTTGCTTTATAGCCCTTTTTAGAAAAAAACATCATACGCCGCTTGTTTTAATACTTGTTTCTTATCCAATTTTCTACTCCTCTTTTTTTATGAATGAATTATTATTTTTATTCATTCATATTTTTATCAAATATTTTTATTCAAGTCAATAAATAAATTGCCTTATCTTCTTCTATTTCAACTTTAGTTATTATTTTTACTATAAAATAAAAAGGAAGTATCCGCTAATCTGCTTTTTACTTCCTCATAGTTATATATTTTATATCTTACTTACAATTTTTGATGAGCCTTTAATTTTTTATAGCCCAATCATAATGGCTAGAAGTAGCACTTACAAAATATGATCCAAGTGTACTTCCACCAACCCATTTATAAACTTTTTTTGAAAATAATTCTTCATTTGTAAAGTTTTCAGCTAGTTTTAAAACTTCTTTATGTGATTTTTGCAAAGCTTTTTGTTGCATCTTCAAGAGATGTATTTTGGTGTTTCTTCCAAAATTCTACGTTCATATCGCCATAAGTTCTCCAATTATATGGTTGGGAGAATAAATGGTTTCTCTTCTCCTTTTTGGTTAGATTCTACCCAATTCAAAAATAAGCTGATGCCATTCATAAAGATGAATTAAAACATCTCTTAAATTTTTATCCCTTTTTCCAATGAGCTTCTTTTTCTTTTCGTCCTTTGAAAAATCAAAAAGGTGTAGTTAATTGTTCGTCAGACATTTTTGCAATTAGCGTGTTAAAGCTTCTCGTAGTTTTTCCTTAGCAGCTATTAATAAGTCTTCTTTTGTTTGTGGTCTTGCCATAATGTTTCACCTCTTTACTAAGTAATTTAATTATAAAATCTCCACTTCTTTTTATACTGTTCTTTTATATTGTCATCAAGAACATCATCACTAATAATCGCTGTTAAATCTTTTAATTGATAAAATGTATAAAAATGCATGCGTTGAAAATTTGCTGTGGTCTGCAAGAACATAACGTTCTGTTGCATTATTTAATATTGTATCGTTACAACGACCTTCTTCTTCATCTGATATTGTAACTTTCTCCAAGTCCAAACCATTTACCCCTACAAAAAGCTTTTATTAACACTTATTTTGCTTTAATGTATCTTGGGTAAAAATATCCAACAAAACCTTTTTGTTTTAGGGCGATATCTTCCTCCAATAAATATTAAATCACATGATGGATTATCTTTAAACTGTTCAAATACTATCATTGAGTTTGTAACAATATTTATATTACGATCTTGAAGATATTCTGCTAAATAACTTGTTGTGCTCCCGCTCCTATAAATATCGTTTCATTGTCTTTTACTAAGTCTGCAACCTTGCGCGCTATTTGTTTTCTTCTACATTAACCGAGATTTTTATTATAATTATCTTCTTGGTAAAAGTTTTTCGGTTTTTAATTTTGCTCCCCATGAATACGAGTTAAATGCCCATAATCTTCTAATTCTTGAAGATCACGACGAATTGTCATCTCTGTTACTTTCATATCTTTAGCTAATTTACTCACCCTTACCAAATGTTTCTTCTTTAATTCTTCTAATATATAACTATGTCTATCTATTTTTTTAACATTTTTTTCACCTGTATTATTTTTATTAGTTATCTATTTTTATTTTTATCATTTTTACTTAAAATATAAAACTAATATTGCTATTTTATTAATAATTATCCATTTTATTTTTCAAAAACATAGTTCTTATAAAATGATATGTGCCCCTTTGACTCAGTATAAGGGATATATCAATAAAAGAACTATGTTTTATCTTTTTATTTTACTTCCTGTATTTCTACCACTCTTGTATTTGCCAATTTATCGTGAATTAATATTGGATTATTTTCTAGCTACATATATTTTATATAACCCATAAGCTGCTACTATCGGTGTTACTATCCAACATAATGTTACTTTTTACTAAAAATTCTCTTACTAAATATTTAGAAATATCAATTCTCTTTCTATCTGTTGGTACTAATCTTATCTTCAATAATTTTTACCAATAGTTTGCCCTTTCCATTTATTAGGCAAATAACCAAATAATAAAACTGCAAAAATAATCATAGAAATAGTCATATATAAAGCATTACGTTCGTTTTCGGTACCTCCAGTTGCACGTAGAGTTACCGTTGTGTGTTGAAAAACAAGTGCTATTGGGATATAAATCACTAAATCTATCGCATAAGCAAGTATTCTTTTTACATAAGAAGCATCTTTTCCTTCAAAATCCAAAAATTTCTTCATTATCTTCTGGTGTTGGAATTCCTTTTCCTTTTACATTTGGTTTTATTGTTCTATCGTTGTAACTATATGATCTACTCTTCTTTATCTTTTTTTACCATATTTTTTCCTTAATCTAAGTTTACGTTATGATATACTTGTTGAACATCTTCACAGTCATCAAGCATTTCTAACATTCTTTCAAATTTTACTTTATCTTCTTCACTTAATGTTACTTCATTTTGTGGAATCATAGAAATTTCTGCAACTTCAAATTCTTCTATACCTGCTGCTTTTTAATGCTTCTTGAATTTCGTGGAAGTGTTCTGGATCTCCATAGACAAGCGCAAGTTCATCTTCTTCCACAACATCTCTTGCATCAATATCTGCTTCCATAAGAATTTCTAACAGTTCGTCTGCACTCTTTCCTTCTACACCTATAACAGCTGTATTATCAAACATATAGTTAACAGAACCTGTAACTCCTAAATTCCCACCATTTTTACCAGAGCCGTACGTACTTCTGCTGCAGTACGGTTGACATTATTAGTAAGTGTATCGATTATTACCATTGTTCCACTTACTCCAAATCCTTCATAACGTAATTCGTCATAATTTTCTTCACTTCCACCTTTTGCTTTTTCAATAGCACGGTCTATTATGTTTTTAGGAACACGATATGTTTTCGCACGTTCTAAAACTACTTTTTAGATTTCTATTACTTTCTGGATCTGGTTCTCCACTTTTTGCCGCTTGATAAATTTCACGTCCAAATTTTTGCATAAATTTTACTAGTATTAGCGTCTTTTGCCGCTTTCTTTAATATTATTCCATTTACGACCCATTGTCTTTTCTCTCTTTCTTTTTCTTTTTATTACTTTTTTTATTTTTTTCCATTATAAACATCTCTTATCTCTTTATTTTTGTTACTCGATAAAAAAACGTTATACACCTTACTATCTTACTATATTTAAAAGCTTTTTCAAGCTTTCTTTTAAGTTATTTAATTTTTGTATTTTTCTTATTACCACTCTGTTTTTTCTTTTATTTAACACTTTAAATTAATTTTTATTATATATTCAAAAAAATATTTTTTTATTAAATCTTTAAGTTTTATTTTAAAAACTTTACTTTTCCCCTTTACAAAAATGCCTTTTTTTATGTTACCATTAAGGTGAATAATATTTAACACATTAAATTTTATGTGAATATGTTTTTAGAAATAAATTATAAGAGAGGTAATATTATGCTTATTAGAAGTAAAAAGTTTGGTCTAGTAGCCAATTTCTTCCTCTTACTATTAAAGTCGAAGATAATAAAATTGTTGCCATTTATGATTATGACCATTTTTGATAAAGTTGATTATGACTTTTGGAAATGAGCGTATCCTTCCTGGTTTTTATCGATGTTCATACTCATGGTGCATATGGATATGATACTAACGATGTTGACGAAGAAGGTCTTCGTAATTGGACTAAAAATGTTGTTTCTGAAGGTGTAACTTCATTTTTACCAACAACTATTACTCAAACAGAAGAAGTTTTACTAAAAGCTGTTGCTAATGTTGCAAAAGTTTACGATGAAGGCTATGAAGGTGCAGAAATTCTTGGAATCCACTTCGAAGGACCTTATTTAGATGAAGAAAAACGTGGTGCTCAACCTTTGAGTTGTATCCAAACACCAAGCGTTGAACAATTTAAAAAATTCCAAAAAGCTAGTAATAATCTTATTAGGCTTATTACTATCGCTTGTGAAAAAGATGCTGACTACGAACTTACTAAATACTTGGTTAGTCAAGGTATTCGTGTGAGTCTTGGTCATTCTGCATGTAACTACAAAGAAAGTTATTTAGCTTTTGCTAATGGGGCAACATCTCAAACTCACGTTTATAACGGTATGGTTGGTTTCCATCATCGTGATGGTGGTCAAGTAGGTTTTGCTTTCCGTGCGCGTGATGTTTATGGTGAAGTTATCTGTGATGGTATTCACTCTACTACAGATGCTTTAAATACTTATTTCACAGCAAAAGGGCGCGACCATGCAATTATGATTACCGATTCACTTTGTGCTAAAGGTTGTGGTCGTGGTTCTTACATCTTTGGTGGGGAAAATATGGAAATCTACGAAGATGGTAGTGCTCATCGCGACGATGGTCGTTTAGCTGGTTCTACACTACGTGTTATCGATGGTTTACGTGTCTTAATCGAAGATGCTCTAGTTCCTATTGATGCTGCTATTAACTCTTGTACAAAAAATCCAGCAGAAATGTTAGGTTTTGCTGACCGCAAAGGTCGTATTAAAGTAGGTTACGATGCTGACCTTGTTGTTATTAGTCGTGACTACAAAGTATTGCACACATTTGCACGTGGTAAAGAGGTTTATAAAAAAGAAAATGTATAAATAAAGGAGAACTATATATGAAATATTTAATTTTTTTGATACTAAAAAAAGAAGCTTCAGTTGAAAGTTATAAAAATTTTAAAAAGTTTAATTGATGAAAACTCTACATTAGGTTTAGCAACAGGTTCTACTCCCACTGATCTTTACGCAGAAATGATTGCTGATTACAAAGCAGGTAACTTCTGCTATAAAAAAATATCAAATCTTATAATCTTGACGAATATGTTGGTATTAGCTATGATCATCCAGAAAGTTATCATAAATTTATGGATACAAATCTATTCGACCACATTGACATTAACAAAGAAAATACTCATGTTCCAGATGCCTCTGCTGCTGATTTAGAACTAGCTGTTAAAATCTTATCAAGAAGAGCTTAATAAGGCTCAAATTGACGTTCAAATTCTTGGTATTGGTGGTAATGGTCATATTGGCTTTAACGAGCCAGGAACACCGTTTGATGCGGGAGTTCATGTTGTAGATTTAAAAAGAAGAAACAATAGAAGCTAACTCTAGATTTTTTTCGATGGAGATATAAATCTTGTTCCAAAACAAGCTATGACTATGGAATAAAAAGATATTATGCATGCTAAACATATTATTTTATTAGCTTTTGGTAAAGAAAAACACGAAGCTATTAGAAGTTTAGTAGAAGGAGAAGAAATAACTGAAAATATTCCTTGTACAATTCTTAAAAAAATCACCCAAGTGTTTATGTTTTTAGTTGATAAAGAAGCTAATTTTAAATAACAATAAAAAGGCTACTCACCTTTTATGGGTAGTCTTTTGTAAAATATACAAATGAAAGCGTTATAATTTAATAAATTTAATTTTTTAAAAAGGGGTACTTTATGAGTACAAAATTAACGTGGAAAAATATAGCAACTGTCGCTCCTCAAAAAAGGTTACGACAAAAAAACTTAGGTACAGCCGGTCTTGTTAAAAGGTGTTTTAGGTTCATACCTTATCTTCGGTGGTGGCGCAAATTTTGAAGATGGTATTTTACCTGTTGATGGAGGTGTAAAAATCAATCACAAAGACGTTTATCTATATAAAGAGGTAAATGGCAATTTATCGCTAGTAGATCAAATTCAATATGATTATCCTCTTGCTTTACGGTCCTTCTGCTGTTGCTGATAATAAACTTTATTATATTGCTACAAAAGAAGAAAATTTATCTGAAATTTTTAGTATTCACTGTAGTTGATGACAAACTTGTTGTTAATGTATTTGGTACATTACCGTTTACAGTAGAAAATACTATTGCCGAGGTAGATAACAACATCCTTTACTTTGGCATTGGCTCTATTAATGGAAAAAAATACTAATGAACTTTATTCATATAATCTAAGTTCTAAAGATTTTGATGTTATTGGTGAATTTCCTGGAAAAATTACGCTCACAAACTATCAGTTGTATTTACAATAACGAATTATATATTTACGGCGGTGGTGCTGATGTAACTTTCAATGACGGTTATAAGTTTAATTTAACAACTAAAACTTGGGAAAAAAACTTGCTGATGTCGTTATAGATAATGAAGAAATTTCTCTACTAGGGGCAGATTGGGCACCTCTTAATGAAAATGAAATGCTAGTTATCGGCGGTTTTGACAAAGATGTTTGGAAAAGAAGCAGTATTTAATCTTAGTACTTTAATAGGTGAAGAAAAAGATAAATACCGTAATGATTACTTCTGTAGACCTGTTAAAGATTTCAACTGGAACAAAAAAAGAATTGATTTATAATCTAAAAGAAAATACTTGGTATAAACTAGATAAAAATACCTTTTTGAAGCTCCTTGTGGTCATGCATTACTAGCCACAAAAGATTATATATACTCTATAATGGGAGAAATAAAACCAGCGGAACGCCTACCTTTTATCCATCAAACAAAAAAATAAAAAAACAATCCTAGCTAACCTTAAGTTAGTTAGGATTTTTTTACTAATCTTAATAGTAGAAAAAGAACCTTCCGGATGGAAGGTTCTCTCAGTTGCCTGGCAACGTTCTAGTCTTGCAGGGCGTAAACCCAACTACATTCGACGCTAAAGAGCTTAACTTCTGTGTTCGGTATGGGTACAGGTGTGTCCTCTTCGCTATCGCCACCAGACGAAAAACTTCATACATATTATATCATCTTTTCTTTGCTTGTCAACAAATTTCTTCAGAACTTCACTTGATTAAGTCCTCGACCTATTAGTTTTAGTCAGCTACATGTGTTACCACACTTACACTCCTAACCTATTCTCCTTGTCGTCTTCAAGGGGTCTTAATATCCGTGGGAAATCTCATCTCGAGGGGGGCTTCATGCTTAGATGCTTTCAGCTCTTATCCCTTCCGTATTTAGCTACCCAGCTATGCCACTGGCGTGACAACTGGTACACCATTGATACGTCCATCCCGGTCCTCTCGTACTAAGGACAGCTCCTCTCAAATTTCCTACGCCCACGACGGATAGGGACCGAACTGTCTCACGACGTTCTGAACCCAGCTCGCGTACCGCTTTAATGGGCGAACAGCCCAACCCTTGGGACCGACTACAGCCCCAGGATGCGATGAGCCGACATCGAGGTGCCAAACCTCCCCGTCGATGTGGGACTCTTGGGGAGATAAGCCTGTTATCCCCAGGGTAGCTTTTTATCCGTTGAGCGATGGCCCTTCCATGCGGAACCACCGGATCACTAAGTCCTGCTTTTGCACCTGCTCGACTTGTAAGTCTCACAGTCAAGCTCCCTTGTGCCTTTACACTCTGCAAATGATTTCCAACCATTCTGAGGGAACCTTTGAACGCCTCCGTTACTCTTTGGGAGGCGACCGCCCCAGTCAAACTGCCCACCTGACACTGTCTCCCGGTCTTCGCCGAGGGTTAGAATTTCAATACAGCAAGGGTAGTATCCCAACAGCGCCTCCTCATACACTGGCGTGCATGATTCCTAGGCTCCTACCTATCCTGTACATACTGCATCAAAATTCAATATCAAGCTACAGTAAAGCTCCATGGGGTCTTTCCGTCCTGTCGCGGGTAACCTGCATCTTCACAGGTACTATGATTTCACCGAGTCCATCGTTGAGACAGTGCCCAAATCGTTACGCCTTTCGTGCGGGTCGGAACTTACCCGACAAGGAATTTCGCTACCTTAGGACCGTTATAGTTACGGCCGCCGTTTACTGGGGCTTCAATTCATACCTTCGAGTTACCTCTAAGCACTCCTCTTAACCTTCCAGCACCGGGCAGGCGTCAGCCCCTATACTTCACCTTTCGGTTTTGCAGAGACCTGTGTTTTTGTTAAACAGTCGCTTGGGCCTATTCACTGCGGCCTACTCTCGTAGGCACCCCTTCTCCCGAAGTTACGGGGTCATTTTGCCGAGTTCCTTAACGATGGTTCTCTCGCTCACCTTAGAATTCTCTTCCCAACTACCTGTGTCGGTTTGCGGTACGGGCACCTCTTATCTCGATAGCGGCTTTTCTTGAGAGTTTGGCTTCATTGACTTCGCTACTTTAATTTCGCTCCCCATCACACTTCAGTCTTACCAAGCAGCGGATTTGCCTACTACTCAACCTTTGTGCTTAGACGTCCTATTCCATCAGGACGATCAATTAGCCTCCTCTGTCCCCACTTCTCTCAATCGATATTTGGTGGTACAGGAATTTCTACCTGTTGTCCATCGGCTTCACCTGTCGGCTTCACCTTAGGTCCCGACTTACCCAGAGCGGACGAGCCTTCCTCTGGAAACCTTAGTCTTTCGGTGGATAGGATTCTCACCTATCTTTCGCTACTCACACCGGCATTCTCACTTCTAACCTCTCCACCTCGCCTTCCAGCTCGGCTTCTATGATGTTAGAACGCTCTCCTACCATATAACATTAGTTATATCCGCAGCTTCGGTTGTATGTTTAGCCCCGGTACATTTTCGGCGCGATGTCACTCGACCAGTGAGCTATTACGCACTCTTTAAATGGTGGCTGCTTCTAAGCCAACATCCTGGTTGTCTGTGCATCATCACATCCTTTTCCACTTAACATACAATTTGGGACCTTAGCTGGCGGTCTGGGCTGTTTCCCTTTCGACTACGAACCTTATCACCCGCAGTCTGACTCCCGTTGATATTTATCTGGCATTCGGAGTTTGTCTGAATTCGGTAACCCGGGATGGGCCCCTAGTCCAAACAGTGCTCTACCTCCAGTAAACTCACAACGAGGCTAGCCCTAAAGCTATTTCGGAGAGAACCAGCTATTTCCAAGTTCGATTGGAATTTCTCCGCTACCCACAGCTCATCCAAACACTTTTCAACGTGTCCTGGTTCGGTCCTCCATTCAGTGTTACCTAAACTTCAACCTGGCCATGGGTAGATCACTTGGTTTCGGGTCTACTCCATCATACTATTTCGCCCTATTAAGACTCGCTTTCGCTTCGGCTCCATGTCTTCCACTTAACCTCGCATGATAAAGTAACTCGCCGGTTCATTCTACAAAAGGCACGCCATCACCCCCTAAAGGGCTCTGACTACTTGTAAGCACACGGTTTCAGGTTCTCTTTCACTCCCCTCCCGGGGTTCTTTTCACCTTTCCCTCACGGTACTGGTTCACTATCGGTCACTAGGTAGTATTTAGCCTTACCAGATGGTCCTGGTAGATTCCGACGGAATTCCTCGTGTTCCGCCGTACTCAGGTGCTCTCTCACGCCAACTTAGCATTTCGTATACAGGACTTTTACCTTCTACGGTCTATCTTTCCAAATTGTTCTACTATACTTCGTCATACGCTTTGTTGAGAGTCCTACAACCCCAATATGCATGCACATTGGTTTGGGCTCTTTCCTTTCGCTCGCCGCTACTTAGGAAATCGATTTTTCTTTCTCTTCCTGCAGGTACTTAGATGTTTCAGTTCCCTGCGTTACCTCGCTTTCGCGTACCGCCCTTTTAAAAGCGGTGGGTTCCCCCATTCGGATATCTACGGATCTTTGCTTACTTACAGCTCCCCGTAGCGTTTCGTCGTTTGTCACGTCCTTCTTCGGCTCCTAGTGCCAAGGCATCCTCCGTGCGCCCTTTTACTACTTAATCGTGTGTAGCTTTTTACGCTTCGTTCTTCTTCCTTGAACTCTTGTGAATAAGTTTTTTCAACTTACTTACTTTTTTCTCGGTTTTGTAAATCTGTTTCTTTACTTATAGAAAATTATCTTTGATCTAATATATATATTCAGTTTTCATTGTCCAAAAAAATGGTGGAGCCTAGCGGGATCGAACCGCTGACCTCCTGCGTGCAAAGCAGGCGCTCTCCCAGCTGAGCTAAGGCCCCCATAGTAATATTTTATTTTTAAAAGAATAAATGGTGGGTCTAAATGGACTTGAACCATCGACCTCACGCTTATCAGGCGTGCGCTCTAACCAGCTGAGCTATAGGCCCCTATTAAATTTTATTCTTTTTTTTGAATGTTTTGAACACTCAAAACTAAACGAATCGCCAACGTATTCCTTATCCTTAGAAAGGAGGTGATCCAGCCGCACCTTCCGATACGGCTACCTTGTTACGACTTCACCCCCAATCATCTGTCCCACCGTGACCGGCTCCCTCCTTATAGGTTAGGCCACCGTCTTCGGGTGTTACAAACTCTCGTGGTGTGACGGGCGGTGTGTACAAGACCCGGGAACGTATTCACCGCGACATTCTGATTCGCGATTACTAGCGATTCCAGCTTCATGTAGTCGAGTTGCAGACTACAATCCGAACTGAGAATAGTTTTATGAGGTTGGCTGACTCTCGCGAGCTCGCTTCTCTTTGTTCCTATCCATTGTAGCACGTGTGTAGCCCAAGTCATAAGGGGCATGATGATTTGACGTCATCCCCACCTTCCTCCAGTTTATCACTGGCAGTCTATCTAGAGTCCCCATCTTACTGCTGGCAACTAGATATAAGGGTTGCGCTCGTTGCGGGACTTAACCCAACATCTCACGACACGAGCTGACGACAACCATGCACCACCTGTATCTGTGTCTAACCAAAGGTCAGAACAACACAATCTCTTGTGTCCTCACAGTATGTCAAGACTTGGTAAGGTTCTTCGCGTTGCTTCGAATTAAACCACATGCTCCACCGCTTGTGCGGGTCCCCGTCAATTCCTTTGAGTTTCAACCTTGCGGTCGTACTCCCCAGGCGGAGTGCTTAATGCGTTAGCTGCAGCACTGATCTCTTATGAGACCAACACTTAGCACTCATCGTTTACGGCGTGGACTACCAGGGTATCTAATCCTGTTTGCTCCCCACGCTTTCGCGCCTCAGTGTCAGTTACAGGCCAAAAAGCCGCCTTCGCCACTGGTGTTCCTCCTAATCTCTACGCATTTCACCGCTACACTAGGAATTCCACTTTTCTCTCCTGCACTCAAGTTTAACAGTTTCCAATGACCCTCCACGGTTGAGCCGTGGGCTTTCCATCAGACTTATTAAACCACCTGCGCGCGCTTTACGCCCAATAATTCCGGACAACGCTTGCCACCTACGTATTACCGCGGCTGCTGGCACGTAGTTAGCCGTGGCTTTCTGGTTAGGTACCGTCTCGTACATGTATAGTTACTACATATCCATTCTTCCCTAACAACAGAGCTTTACGAACCGAAATCCTTCTTCACTCACGCGGCGTTGCTCCGTCAGGCTTTCGCCCATTGCGGAAGATTCCCTACTGCTGCCTCCCGTAGGAGTCTGGGCCGTGTCTCAGTCCCAGTGTGGCCGATCACCCTCTCAGGTCGGCTATGCATCGTCGCCTTGGTGGGCCTTTACCCCACCAACTAGCTAATGCACCGCAAAGCCATCTCATAGTGTTAGCATAACCAACTTTCAAACATCAACCATGCAGTTAATGCTGTTATCCGGTATTAGCTATCGTTTCCAATAGTTGTCCCAGTCTATGAGGCAGGTTCTTTACGTGTTACTCACCCGTTCGCCGCTAAGTTTTTCTAGTGCAAGCACCAGAAAAACTTCGCTCGACTTGCATGTATTAGGCACGCCGCCAGCGTTCGTCCTGAGCCAGGATCAAACTCTCCAAATAAATTTGTTAGCTTGATTAGCTCTTTAAAAAGTTTTATAGTTTCTTTTCAAAACTGTCCTTTTTGGAATTAACGTTGACTTAATTCGTTTAGTTTTCAATGTTCAAAATAATGGAGCGGGTGATGAGAATCGAACTCACAACATCAGTTTGGAAGACTGAGGTTTTACCACTAAACTACACCCGCATTTATTAAAAAAATTTGTTGATGTCAATTTGACACTTTAATATTTTTATCATTTATCTTTTTTGTCAAGTTTTTTTAGAAAAACTTTTAATGTTTTTATCTGATAAAGACTTCTTTATTTTAGCATTTCTTTTGATTTTTTTGTCAATAATGTCTGCTATATTTTTAGAAAAACTTAACATTTTGTTTTTTTAAAAGATATTATTGTTCGCTTTTTCTTCTTGAAAAGACTTTTTACTATTCTAGCACCACTTTATTCAGATGTCAATATAAAATGAAGAAAAAAAGTTCAAAAATTTATTATTTTTTTCTTTCTTGAACTTTTTCTTCTATAAAATGTTATAAAATTAGTTTTTTATTTAGTTGTTTGACGATGAATTATTCTATATGGAAGATTCATTTCATTTTTTTGAAATTTTTAATTCTTCTAATTCTTCCTCATCTATTTCTTCGCCTTTGCGTTTTTGCTTTTTCTATATCTATTATTTTTAGTTAATATACGCATAGAAACTGCTCCTATATCAAAAAAATAGGTTGGAATATAGATGATATTTTTTTGGTCTTGTCATATCTAATAATTTTTGTATTTTTCTAGTGATATTATTTCTAATTCACCCTGGAATACTCATACCTGTATCAAGAGCTTGGTGCATTACCGCAAGAGCTACTTCATCAAACATGGTAATTACTACATCTGCTTCTATATTAGTGATAGTTTTTATATAATCTATTACTTTCTTTATATGTTCTATATCCGTCTATTATATGTTGTGGTTTAAATTCAACTTTTTCTTTAGCTAACGCTTCTTTATATCCTTTTTATTATTCTTTGAGTTTTTTGACTTTCATATCGATCTATTACTAATGAAATATTTTTAGAACCTTTTTCTATAAATTCCTTAGTAATATCATAAGCTGCTTTTTCATAATCAATATTTACTGCGTAAAAACTCCGAATCATTTCCAAGATTTCCTGCTAATACTACTGGAATTTTTAATATCTTTTAAGTAATTTTTAGAGCTTTCTGATAACGAATGACCTAAATAAATTATACCGTCTACTTGTTTACTTACAAATGATGCAAATATATTTTTTTCGATTTCTTTATCATCACAAGAATTCGCCAAAAATTATATTATATTTATACATATTCGCCACTGATTCTATTCCACTTACTACTTCTGCTGATGACAAATCAGCTATATCTGGCAAACACTATTCCTATTGTTGTTGTTTTTACTTGCAAGTCCACGAGCTACTGCATTTGGTGTATATCTTAATTTTTTTATAACCTCTTGTACACGTAACCTTGTGTCTTCTTTTTACATTTGGATTATTATTTACAACACGTGAAACTGTCGCCATAGAAACTTTAGCTTCTTTTGCTACATCGTATATCGTTATTGTCATAGTTTCGCTCCTTTACTTATTATTTTTTTATATTAACATCTTTATTTTTCTTTTTATTTTTTAAAACCTTTTCATCCGCTTATATTGTATCAAACTTTTGTAAATAAGTCTAGTATTTGAAAACAATATTTAAAACTATTTTTTTCTTTTCAAAAAAATTATATTTTTTTCTTTAGTTTTTTTAAAAATTCAAAAAAAGAAGAGTTAATTATTCTACAAAATATGTAGTTTTAATTTAACTCTTCTTTAATTTTTACGTTTGATTTTTCTATTAAGCTTCTAAAGATTTATATGCTTTTTCTAAAGTTTCTTTTTAATACTTTAGCAGAATGTTGCATTTTAGCTGTTTCTTCTTCAGTTAATTCTAATTCAACAACTTCACGAACACCTTCACGACCTACGATAGCAGGAGTACCGATGTATAATCCGTCGATTCCATAGTGTCCATCACAGTATCCACTTACAGCAAGTTCTACGTTTTCGTCACGTAAGATAGCTTTAACGATTGTGAATAATGCAATACCGATTGCATAGTAAGTAGCGCGTTTACGGTTAATTACTTCGTAAGCTGCACGCATAACTTTTTCTTCAACATCAGCAAAATCTTCTTTTAGTAAATTTAGAAGTTTCTAAGAATTTGTCGAATTGTTTTCCGTATACATATACGTTACTCCAAGCTGCAAGTTGAGTATCTCCGTGTTCTCCGATGATGTATCCACGTACGCTGCTAGGTGCAATGTTTAATTTGTCTCCTAACATATAACGGAATCTTGAAGTATCTAAAGTTGTACCAGATCCAACGATTCTGTGTCTTGGGAATCCAGTGAATTTTTGTAATGCGTTAGTTAATACGTCTACTGGGTTAGATGCAATTACGATAACTCCATCGAATCCAGAAGCAACGATTTGTTCAGACATTTCTTTAACAACTTTAATGTTTTTATCAACTAAATCTAATCTAGTTTCACCTGGTTTTTGTGGAAGTCCACCAGCAATTACAATAACGTCTGCATCAGCACATTGCTCATATCCACCAGAAGTTACTTTAATAGGTGGTACTAAAGCTCCACCGTGGTTTAAGTCCATTGCTTCCCCTTCAGCTTTTTCTGCAAAGAAGTCGATTAATCCTAACTCTTCACATACACCGCTTGAATATAGTTGATAAGCAAAGCTCATCCCTACCATTCCTGCACCTATTAAAACTACTTTTCTGTTTTTCGCTTTCATAAGAAAACCTCCATATAATGTATTATTTAATTTTAGATATTTTTAAGTAATTATTTTTACTATTTTATTTTGCATGAATTAAAAATATTTATAAACCCTTCTTTTAATATAATTAACCCATCTCCAACTTGAATTATAACATAACTTTTTGAAAAAAAGAAAGTGTTTTTTTATTGCTTTTAATTTCAGGATTAAGAGTTTTTATTTTTTTATATATATATTTTTTTGAAAGTTATACATTTAATATTTCTAAAAAAATAAAACGCTTTAATTTTTTTATTTTTTTATCATATTGGCTTATTTAATAGTATAAGAGTATTTTTTTATTTTTTTATTTTTTTCTTCTTTTTTTATTAATTTTTATTTTTTTAATTTTTTTCTAATTTTTATTTTATTTTTAGTAAAAAATAAAAAAGATTTCATAAAATGAAATCTTTTTCATAAATTCATTTATTTTATTTCTATAATATTTCCTTTAGAACTACTATGTAATAATGTTATAAATAATAAACTTGCTGTTACTATTAAAAATATATATTGCTACATCCCAATTTAAAACATCTCTTATATATCCTAATAATGGAGGGAATATTGCAGCTAACCAATATCCACCTGCTTTGAGCTAAACCAGATATATCTGCTGCTTCTTCTTCATTTTTAGATTTTTGCTGAAAATAGATACATTACATAAGAGAATGAACCTCCTCCAGCTAATGCAAAAAGTACAATATAAATTGTCATCAATGCAAAGTTTCTTGAATATAAACCATTCCTATTAAAGAAGCAACATAACCTAATGTTATAAAAAAATAGGTATTATAAGTTTATTTTTTTATTTTTTTCTGCTAAAACAGGTACTAAAAATGTTGAAGGAAATTGGGCGAAATTGACTAATAGATAATAATAATCCAGCTTCACTAGGAGTAAAACCTTTACTAATCATTATTTCTGCAAACCAAGAAACACTACAATAAAAATAGAGCTGATTGTAGCCCCATACTCAACATTACAGACCACATCTTTTAGACTTTTTAAATATCCTGTTACTCCAGTTTTTTTATCTTTTACTATACGTTCACTTTTACTATTTTTTTGTTATAATCGCATAAATAACTATGTTTAATACAGAAATTATTAACCAAATATTAACAGCTAATCCCTGTCGAAAATTTTTTTCACCACCTATATTAGTATTTAATATTGGATAACTTATTCCAGCTGCTATAGAAGCACTTACGTTCATAATTACCGCATAAAAACCTGTCATAACACCCTAAATTTTTCTGGGAAATACTTTTTTTAGTTAAACCTGGCAATAAAACATTACCTACCGTTATTCCAACACCAATTATAAATGTTGTTACAAAAAAATACAGAAGTATTTATATAAAATCTTAATAATAATCCTATACTAGCTACTATTGTTGCAAGAAAAAAATAGTTTTTTCTAATCCTATTTTATTAGAAATTTTCGCGACAAAAGGACTAAAGATAGCAAATGCTATAAGAGGAATAGTTGTTATTAATCCTGCTACGGTATTATTTATCTCTAATAAATTTTTTTAGCGGACCTATTATCGCTCAGACTGAAGTGATTGGTGTTCTTAGTATCATCCCTAAAAAAATAATACCTAATAATATAATCACTTTATTTGTTTGTTTTGTCATTATTATTCCTTTCTTTTATTTTAATATGTTTTTACACAAAAAGAAATGTAGTCTGATAAAAATATTTTTTTCAGTCTACATATCCTTTTTATTAAAATTAATAAGTTCTTACAGGTAAAATTAATTCTATAATATCACGGTGATAATCAGCAGGTTGAACTATAAATGCGGTAAGTTCTCCAGAAAATTTCACGATAATTTCTTCAGATGCTATAGCATATATAGCTTCTTTTTAAATATCTACCAGATACAGAAATCTCAAATACGTCGTCTTCTAAAGTAGAATCTACTTTTTATTTCTTCTACAGCACTTCCTAAATCTTTTAGATTGAGATGAAATTTCTAAAACATTATCTTTTTACTATTAATTTTATAATATCATCTTTATCCTCACGACTCATTAGAGAAACCCTATCTACTGCATCGAATAACTCTCTTCCATTAGATACAAATGTACATTCAAAAAAACAGTAGGGATAAGTTTGTTAGTGTTAGGATAATTCCCACTAATTAGTAAAACAGTATATACTACATTTTGATAGTAAAGAACTATTCTATTGTTTTTCATAAAAAAATTTCTACTTTGATCTTTACCTTCCTCTATCATACGTTGGAAAGTATATCAGAGCTTTTTCTTGGTATAATCAAATTAAATTCTTTATCATCAGCTACTTTTCTTTCAAGAGTTATTTGTCTTCTACTTAAACGATAAGAGTCAGTAGCCGTAGCTGTTAAAACTTTTATTATTTAAAGTGAAATTAACCCCTTCTAATATAGGTCTTTGGTCATTTGGAGCTGTACAAAATACAGTTTCTTTTTATAATATCGTTAAATACTTTTCCATCTAAAGTTAAACTATGTTCTTTAGATATAACTGGAAAATTCTGGATATTCATTAGCATCATATCCTTTTTACATTAAATTCACTTTTTCCAGATTTAACTAAAAATATTGTTATCTATAGTTTCTATTTCGATAAGATTAGTAGGAGCTTTTCTAATAATTTCTATAAAAATTACGAGATGGTAAAACTACTTTGACCTTCTTCTTCTATAGTTATAATTTCTTTATCGTCATCATAAGCATCTATACTAAATTCGACAGAAACTAAAGAATCACTTGCTTTTTAAGACAAGTACATTTTCATTTAATTCTAATTTAATCCCTTTTTAATATTTCAAAAAGAGAATTAGGAGCTATAACTCTAGCTACATGATTTAATCCCTGCTAAAAAAATTAGATTTTTTTCTATTGTAAATTTCATTTTGTCTCCTTATATAATATATATATTTAATATAATAGTAATAATAAGTCTTGTTAAAACTGTTAATAACTTATATATAAGTTTGAAATTTTTCTTGTTAATAACTTGTTAATAAATAGAATAAAAAAACTTTTTTTATTTTATTAACACTCTACTAAATCTTTCCTAAACGTTCTTTTTATTACCTCTATATCTTCAAAAAGTTCTGGTTCTTCATCTTTACTTAATTTTGCTATTTTGTTTACTGAGTAAATAATAGAAGTATGATCTTTATTAAAAATAATCTCCTATAGCAGGAAAAAGATAAAGTAGTTAACTCTCTGCATAAATAGATAGCTATATTTCTAACTTTAACAACCTCTTTTTTTACGAGAAGAAGAAAGTAAATCGTCAAGTTTTATACGATAAAAAAATCCGCACAAACGTTAAGGATATTTTTCAGGTAAAATGTTTTTACGAGGAGAAATACGAGTATCCTTTAAGATTTCTTCAGCAATAGCTAAAGAAGGTTGTTGATTTTTTGAAGTAGCTGTAAATTTAATACGTTTTTAAAAACACCTTCTAATTCTCTAATATTAGAAGAAAATATTATTAGAAATATAAGTAAGTGTTTCTTCACTTAATTGAATATCAAATTGTTCGCATTTATATTTTCAAAAATAGCCATACGAGTTTTCAAAGTCAGGGGGAGTAATATCCGCCGTTATCCCTTGACTAAAACGTGTAACAAGACGGTCCTCTAACTCATTAAGTTGAGAAGGAGAACGATCACTTATTAGAACTATTTGCTTTTTGATTCATCTGAAGTTCGTTAAAAGTATGGAAAAAAGCATTTTGTGTTTCTGTTTTTCCAGATAAAAATTGAATATCATCGATAAGAAGAGCATCAACATCGCGATACTTACGTCTGAAATCTTCATCAGCGCCTACATTTTTATTTTTCATAGGCTTAATAGAAGCAAGAAATTCATTTAAAAACTTCTCAGAAGAAATACATTCAATCTTGAAATCAGGAAAATTATTTTCCATTTCATTACCGATAGCGTGAAGAAGATGTGTTTTTCCTAATCCAACACCACCATAGATAAACAATGGATTATAAATTCCACCAGGCTCTACAGCAACATTCCATGCGATATTATGAGTAAAAGCATTACCTTCACCCTACAACAAAAATTTTTCAAATGTATAATTTTTTTATTCAATGTAGGATTTTTCTTACTGTTCGTAATATTTTTATTAGGAATAGGTTGTTTATAATCATCAAAAGTAAAAGTTTGTTTTTTTGATAAAAAAATGCTGAGCCCCAGAAGGTTTATCCCTTGTAGAAAAATTTTTTGTTTAATAATATTTTCTGCAGGAATTTTATTGTCGAAAGAACTTGTAGAATCTTGAATAGGAACATGATTATCTAAAGAATCATAGTCTATATGTAAATCAAGACCAGTATTTATTTTTTAAGATTTCTTTTTAATTTAGCATCATAAGTACCTTTGAATGTACTGAGAAACCAAAAAGTTCTTTACTAGTAATAACAACGCGCTTTTTAACAAAAATCTACATTATCAATAGATGCACGAGAAAACCAAGTTTCAAAAAAACCTGAGGAGTTACTTCATTTTTAATTTCACGAAGAATAATCTCCCATAAAAATTGGAATTACTCAAAATAATCCCTCCTTAATAAAATGTCTAATAAATTATATCATAAAAAGAAGATAAAAAGAAAAAGATAAAAGTTATTCACAGATTGTGAAAAAACTATTAATAACTATGAAAAACTACTAGCTTATATCTGTGGAAAAAGATAAAAAAATAAAGAAAAATAAAAATAAATGGGGAATAATTAACAAAGTTATTAACAAAAATAAAAACAGTAATAAAAAGGATTAGAAAGTTTTTTTCACACATAATTAACACCTGTGGAAAAACTTTTTGTTTGTTAAATTGTTAAAAAAACGTTATGAAATTTGTTAAAAACTATATAAAAAAAGTAAAATATATTTTAGAAGTATTCACCTGTTTTTTCACAACATATAGAAGAAAAATGTTAAAAACAGTTAATGCTTTTTTTATAAAAAAAGAATGAGAGTTAAAAATTTTTTTATAATTTTTTCTCAAATAAATAAGGTTTTTTCCTTGATTAAAAGAAAAAGTTGTGATAAAAATATACCAGTTATTACATCTATCTAAGAAGAAAAACTCGAGGAGGACAAAATGAAACGTACGTATCAACCAAACAAAAGAAAACATTCAAAAGTACACGGATTTAGAGCTAGAATGAGCACTAAAAACGGAAGAAACGTATTAGCAAGACGTAGAGCAAAAAAGGAAGAAAAAGTTCTTTCTGCTTAATAATTGCAACAAAGCATCACTTAGGTGGTGCTTTTTTTATTTTGTAGTAATAATGGTATAATTATTTTTTTAAAGAGAGTAAACGAAGATAAAAGTTATAAAAAGTGGAGGAGGAATAATATGGATATACTTACAATAGTTGCAGGGAGTTATAATAGGATTTATCGTTGCAAAAATGTTATTTTTTCACAAAAGAATAATAGACAAAAGAAATAGATAAATAATAACAATATCAGCAGTCTTAACCGATAGTTTTTAATGTAGTTTCATATTTATTTATAAAAAATAGATATAGTTACCATACTCCTTCCCATTGATAATAATAGCGTTTTATCTTACAATTGAAAAGATTATAAAAAAATAAATAATAAAAAAATGATATGGAAGATATATAAAATAAGAAAAAAATTTTATAGAATACACTGATAATTGTAAAAGAAAAACTCTTAAACCTTAACAATAAAGATAGTTGTAAAAAAATGAAAGAAACTGTTAAAATATTAGTGTTAAGAAAGGTTTTGAAATGAAAAAGAATATAGAATAAAAAGAAGTCAAGATTTTGATAATATTATTAGAAAAAGCAAAAGTTTTGCCAACAGGCAGTTTGTAATTTATTATCAAAAATAAACTAGAACACATGCGTTTAGGGATTTCTGTTAGTAAAAATTAGGGAAAAGCCCACGAACGTAATAAAATCAAAAAGATATATAAGAGAAACATTTAAAACAAGAAAAAAATCATATAAAAATTATGATATAATAATTATAGCGCGTGCAGGAGTAAAAAGAACTACCCTTTTTAGAAGTTGGTAGTAGCATAGATCACGTATTAAAAAAATCAAAATTAATAGAAAAAGAGAAGAGGGTTAAATAATGGAAAAAGAATATATTTACGAAGCAAGTAGTGTAGAAGAGGCTTTACAAAAAGGGATGAAAAGACTTAGCATTATCAGAAGATAAAAGTAAAAAAATAGATGTTATCGAGGGAGGAAGTGCTGGTATTTTTTTGGTCTATTCAAAAAGAAGCAAAAGTAAAATTAACACCACTTGATAGTGAATTTATAAAAGATGAAAAACAAGAAGAAGTTAAAGAAGTTGAAAGTAGAAGAACTTGTTGAAGAAAAACAAGAAGAAAAAGTAGTAGAAATTGAAACTGTTAAAGAAGAAGTAGCTGTAGAAAACGAAGAAGCAGTAGAAGAAAAACACAGAAGTAATTGAGAAAAAAAGAAAAAAAGAGAAGATTACATAGTAAAAAAATAAAAGATAGTATAGTAAGTTATTTACAAAAATATCGTTATCGCTATGGGATATGCTGATGCTACTGTAGACTTTTACAGAAGATGGAAACAGACACTTTACTTTAAATATAAAAACAGAAGAAAATACTAGTTTAATAATTGGAAAAACGTGGAGTAACTCTTAATAGTTTACAATTTTTTTAGTAAATAATTATGCTAAAAATTCAGTTCTCATTTCTTCAGAATAGAAGTAGATTGTGATGATTATAGAAAGTCGTAAAAAACTTTAGAAGAATTAGCGTTAAACTTAGCTAAAAATCTAAAAAATAGGAAAACCAGTAGAATTAGAGCCTATGACAAGTGTTGAACGTAAAATTATTCATAATGCTCTAACAGGTATAAAAAAATGTTGAAACAGAATCTCGTGGTGAAGAACCATATAGATATTTAGTTATTACAGCAAAATAGGAGAAAAGATGAAAAATCTATACTTATTGTGGATGATAGTTCTTATTATAGAAGTCATGGGGCAGAAATAGTAGAACGAGCAGGATATAACTATTATTTTTGCAGAAGATGGAAAAAGCTCTTCAAATGTATAGTAAAATAAGACCAGACTATGTAACAATGGATATTTGTATGCCTATTATGGATGGTTTAGAGGCTACAAAAAGCTATTTGTACAAAAATTTCCAAAGGCTAAAATATTAATTTGCAGCAGTGTAGGTCATGTTCCTGTCTATCGTCGACAAGCTTTTTGCTAATGGTGCTTGTGGAATACTTCCAAAGAGTTATGATTTAGATGACTTAGAGCAAAGCTATAGAAGAAGCTGATATGATAAAATAAAAAGAGTATCGAGAGTAAATTCTTTCGATACTTTTTTTATATTACAAAACTTTTTATATTACAACAAAGGAGAAAGGCTCATCTAAAGATGAGCCGTATATCATGAAAAATATATTAATAAGTGTTGTTATATTTATAATTATATAGTAATAACTTAAGATAAAGTTAAAAGCTATAATTAAAGTTAAAGTTAAAATTATAAATATAAAAACAAAGAAAAAACACTTATAAAAGGAGAAAAGCTTGCAAAGTAGCAAGCTTGAATCATGAAAAATATTATTAACTGTCTATAAGTATATATTACCTACTTTATATGAAGTTAAAGAATTAGTTAAAATTTAGTTAAATTAGAAAAAAATAAGAATTATGTCGATATAGATATAGGAGGAAAAAGATGTTTTGTAAAAAGATTTTTTTAAAATTTTATAATATTATTGATTGAAATCGTTTTTATAGATGTTATAATAAAAGTAAGAGGAGTAAGTTGTCTTTCGCTGTTCCAGTACTATTTCGTTAGTTAGTGGACTCATGTTATACACTTTTATTTTTTTCAGCTTTTAGCGTATGTAGGTAGCTGTTAAAACTTTATGTAGCTATACAAGATAGCAAAGTTATTAACAAAAGAAATAAAGATTATTACAAAATATTCCCAGAATTAAAAGATATTTTAGATTTTATTTATGAGGATAAAGGGATTTCATATTCAAAAAATCATTTGAATATATGATAAAAATCAAGTTTAGATAGAAGTTTCATCTAACATTAAGGATTTTTTAAAAAAATATAATGTAGAATTAGTATAATAATATAGTTGATTTCTCTTGTTTATAATTTTAAGGAGGTAATAGTTATGTCAAAATTACAAATTTTTAATTTTTTCAGGGATTTTCTATTTTATTGATAGTTATAGGAAGAATTATAGAAAAATAGTTATTCGTTAAAATCAGGGGTAGCTATATTAGCTATAATGTCATTTATAACAGGATATAATATGGTATTCCAAAATCGAATAGATTTATTTGCGGGTTCAGGTTTGAAGAAAAAGATTTAGATAATTTATCAGAGGAAGTAAAAATTAAATATGAGACCAGCAACCCTAAGTTGTGGACTATTCTCATTTATTGTTGGAATATATCTAATATATACTATTTTTATAAATAATATGGAATGAGGGTTGAGAGAAAACTATAAAATTTTAGGATATTTCAATCTTCTATAGTTAATATATCAGTTCATAGGAGAATAATTATGCCAAAAGAAAAACAATATTATTATCTTTGTTAACGGTAGGTGTAGGTTTAGTAATAATATCAAATAATACAATAGTGATGAAAAGCGGAGGAATAATAGTAACAGTAGGTATGTTGTATGGATCGATTCGAGTTACTATTTAGGAATAGTGTCGAATTACTTTCTGGATCTAAAAATAACAAGCAAAGACTTAAAAAAAGTTACCTTTAGAAACACAAAAAATACAGAAAAGCAACAATATTAGCTGGTATTCTGTGTTTATTAGGAAGTATATTATCTATATATGCTGCGATTTATAGGTTATAGAGGCACACGTCTAAATAGAAAGATTAATAAAAAGAAAGATTAATAAAAAAGAAAGATTATCAAAGAAAAAGCCCCTCCCTATTAGAAAAACAATATCTAGTAAAGAGGGGTATATTATTAGTCACCTTTTTGTAATTAATATATCAGCGTTAGAAATATTATAATCAGATAAATTATATATGGTTTCTTCTAGAGTTTTCTTTATTATAGACATACAATTTATCATAGAATAAGAAATAATAATTTATTTTATCTTGATTAAAAAAGGAGGTTTATCTTCGTTTTTAGGTCTGTCATTAAAATATATATTTTTTGAATATTATTTTTGTATTTAAAATAGTCCACCTGTAATTAGAAACATACAAACTATAATGTTCTATTATTAGATTATCTTGATCGGGATAAATATTTAAAGGATAAGCAGTATCTCAAACGTTATAAACTCTTTATATTTTAGTATTCAGATTGTATTTTAATATTTTATCACTACCCTTTGGTTCATCGGTTAAACCGTGGGAATTTTTGAGATATGTAAATAATATCATCTTTTTATATAAAATCTAAGATAAGCTCCCTGTCCATAATTTAAATCTATTTCTCAAGTAAATTAAAATTCATATCAAACTTCCATATTAAGTTTCTTATTTTACTATTTTTATCTATATTTCCTCCTAGAATAAATATATTATCTTTATATACTTGAATATTGTTTGTTATATTTACCCCTTCTTTTTAATCTCTTTCTTTTTTTATTTCTTTGAAAGTTATCATCATATTCTATTATATTAAATTTGTCAGTAAATACAGTTGTAGCATATATTTTATTTTTCGTAATATGTAAAAGTATATGGTTCAGAATCATCTTTTTTTAAATCAATATTTAGCGTATTTTTATTTATTTTAGCAAAGTAAAGCTCTATTACTGTTGTTTTTATAAACATTTTTATCTTTTTCAGATTAAAATAATCTTCTTTTTAAAAAGCCAAAAGTTATCGTTTCTTTTTTATTTCTTTTTGTAAAGTTATTGAACCATTGTATTGTTTTAAAAAGAGATATTTTATCCGTACTTATTATTGATATATCATAATCTTCTTCCATATTTTTTGTCCATTACAACCTGATAATACTAAAATAAAGATAATTATATACAATATTTTTTTATTATTTTTCATAACCAAGCCCCTTTTTTTATAAAAAATATATAAGAAATCAGAATATATATCTATAAAAACAAGTCTACTATACCTTTAACATAACACAAAAACATATAAATAAAAGACTTATAAAAAATTTTTTTATATGGTATAATAGAATAGTTAGAGAAAATAAAACGAAATATTACTTATTATGTATTTTAAGGTTATCTTGAGCCTTATTTTTATAGTTAAACATATACTTTTCTCAAGAAAAAAATATAGAAAAAGTAGTGTATAATAAAAAAAGATATAGAATTTATAAAGAAAACACAGAAAAAGTTTAAAGAAAAATATAGAAAAAAAGGAGAAAAATCATGAGTGAAACAATTTGTGCTATATCGACAGCTCTTGGAGAGGGTGCGATTGGGATTGTAAGGCTTAGTGGAGATGAAGCATTTAGTATTGCTGATAAAATAGTTCGTCTACCAAAAGGAAGAACAGTAGAAAGTTTACCAACGCATACGATAAATTATGCAAATATAATAGATCCAAAAACAGAAGAAAAAAATAGAAGAAATTATGCTTGTGAAAATGGTTGGACCACGAACATATACAACAGAAGATGTTGTTGAAATAAATTGTCACGGAGGAATAATAACTATTCAAAAAGTACTAGCTCTTTGTTTAGAATACGGTGCTCGCATGGCAGAACCAGGAGAATTTACAAAAAGAGCATTTTTAAACGGACGTATAGATTTAACACAAGCAGAGGCTGTTATAGATTTTATCAAGAGTAAAACAGATGAAGCGAGTCAAATTGCTAATAATCAAATGCAAGGGCGTTTATCAACACTTATAAAACGTCTTAGAGCAGAAATTTTAGACATACTGGCAGTTGTAGAGGTAAATATCGATTACCCTGAGTATGATGATTTAGAGATAGAAACAACAAAGACTATTTTTAGAAAAAAATCAACAAGTATAAAAATAGTTTAGAAGCTTTATTAGAAACATCAAAACAAGGAAAAATAATAAAAGAAGGAATAAACACAGCTATTATCGGTCGTCCTAACGTAGGAAAAGTTCTTTATTAAACAACTTACTTCAAGAAAATAAAGCTATAGTAACAGATATAGCAGGAACAACGCGTGATGTTTTTAGAAGAACATGTAAATATAAAAAGGTGTACCGATAAAACTAATAGATACTGCAGGTATTCGTGAAACAGAAGATGTAGTTGAAAAAAATAGGTGTAGAAAAGAAGTAAAGAAGCGTTAGAAAAAGCAGATTTAGTCTTATTCTTATTAAACAGCAGTGAAGAACTTACAGATGATGATAGAGAATTATTAAAATTAACAGAAGGAAAAACAACTATTATTATCCTAAATAAACTTGATTTAGAAACAAAAATAGATATAGAAGAAATAGAAAAACTAACATACAACCACCCTATTATAAAAACTTCAATGACCACGTACAAAGGAATAGATGAATTAGATATTAGAGATTTATTTTTTCAAAGGAGCAGCTCGTCCAAAAAGATGCGACATATTTATCAAATACACGTCAAATAAATCTAATTCAACAAGCATTAATTAGTCTTAACGAAGCTATAAAAGCAGCGGAAATGGGACTTGAGGTGGATATGGTCTTAATAGATTATACAAATGCATTTAATCTACTAGGAGAAGTTATCGGAGAAAAACTCTGGTGATGAATTAATCAACGAATTATTCAGTAGATTCTGTTTAGGAAAATAAAATGTTTCGCGTGAAACAAAAATCATTTCACAAAGAAAAAGGAGTATAAAGATGAAATGTATTAGTTTTTTAATGTTAACGGCTTAAGAGCTATTGTTAATAAAAATTTTGAAGAAGACTTTAAAAATTAGATGCTGACTTCTTTTTGTTTGCAAGAAACAAAAATGCAAGAAGGCCAACTAGATTTGCAGTTTGATGGATATTATAGTTACTTTAATTATGCAGAGCGCAAGGGATATTCAGGAACGGCGATATATACAAAACACAAAACCTTTAAATGTAAATTACGGTATGGGGATAGATGAGCATGATACAGAAGGTCGGTAATAACACTAGAGTATGATAAATTCTTTTCTTTATCACGGTTTATACACCAAACTCAGGTAGCGAACTAAAAAGATTAGATTATCGTATGACGTGGGAAGAAGATTTTAAAAACTATTTACTAGAATTAAACAAAAACAAAAAGGTGTTGTTGTTTGTGGAGATTTAAACGTAGCACACACAGAAATAGATTTAAAAAACCCAAAATCAAACACAAAAAATGCTGGATTCACACCAGAAGAACGAGAAAAATTCACAAAACTACTTGACGTAGGTTTTATCGACACATTCAGATATTTCAATCCAGAATTAACAGGTGCATATTCTTGGTGGAGTTATCGTTTCAACGCTCGTAAAAACAACGCAGGATGGAGAATAGACTACTTTTTAACAAGTCGTGATTTAGAAAAATATCTAGTGAGTGCAAAAATTCATAACGACATACTAGGAAGTGATCATTGTCCTGTAGAGGTTGTCTTGAATAAAGATTTATTATAAAATAAAAGACTAGGGAGAATAATTTATTATTCTCCCCTTCTCTATTATTAATTAAAAAAGTATTTAAGCAGAAGGATAAGTTATGTTAAGAAAAGCAAAAAGTACAGAATTAGATGAGATAATGCTAATTATAGAAGATGGTCGAGAATTTCTACGACAACAAGGGATAAACCAATGGCAGCATGGATCTCCGAGTAAAGAAACGATAGAACAAGGTATAAAAGAGCAAACATCCTACGTTTATGAAATAGATAGAAACATAGTAGCGACAGCTATGCTAACTAACTACGATAGAGATTATGAGAACTACCCCACTCTATGGTCTAAATGTGATAACTACTTGGTAATTCATCGTATGGCTACGTTAAAAAAACATTCGTAATCAAGGAATTGGTCGTCAATTTTTATCAGCTATAGTGGAGTTGCTAAAAAGAAAATATAGATTATATAAGAATAGACACGCATAAAGATAACAAAAATAATGAGAAAATTTTTGAGTGATTTTTGGATTCGTTGAGTTAGATGAAATAAAATTAACAATGAAAAACAATTTAGATGACAAAGAAAGAATAGCTTATGAATTAAAAGTATAATAAAGAAAAAGTTTCATGTGAAACAAATAAAAAAAGGAGAAAAGAAGATGAAATTTTATTCATACGATTATTTACAAAGTAAATTACAACAAAATAATTTAATATCTTATATAATAATAGCTGTTCTAATAGTTATATTATGTATCACATTAATAAAATATTATAAAAACAGACAAGATACAAAATACAGAAAATTATCGATTATATTGGTCTTGAGTACTCTACTAGCGGCAGGTGTAAGCATTAATGAGTACAAATCAAAACGCAGTATCGTCTAATCAATATAAAAGTTCTATTCATTTTTATAGAAAAAAATATCTAACGATTTGAATATCGATAAAAGCACACATATATATAAATAGTGAAGCATCAATAGAAAACTCGTTTGTGAAAAAGTAGATAATACTTATTATAGAGTTATAAGTAGCGGAAAGAAAGATGAGTACCTATTAAAGAAAAATAGAATTAGTAGATCCAGTAATAGAAAAAGTGGAGGTAAATAAATAATGCAACTTTCATATATAGATATAGCAATAAAATTAGCTTTAGGATTATTATCATTAGTATTTGTAATAAATGTATCAGGAAAAGGTAACCCTAGCTCCCTGCATCAGCAAGTGATCAAGTTCAAAAACTATGTGCTAGGGGGAATAATAGGTGGTGTTATCTACAACCCAAGCATTTTCAATTTTACAATTTATTAATATATTATTAATATGGGTTATATTAGTGTTAACTCAAAAATGGTTAAAACCAATAACATATTCTTGAAAAAATGGTAGATGAGAACCAACTACAGTAATAAAAAGAGGGAAAATAAACGTGAGGCAACAAGAAAAAGTGGTTTATCAGCGAATGACTTAGCGTTTAAACTCCGCAGCCAAGGTATATATAGTATAAAAATGTAAAAAGAGCGGTAATAGAACAAAACGGTCAATTAATAGTGGTGTTAACTGGAGATGAAAAATCCAAAATATCCTATAATTACAGATGGAAAAGTTCAAATCAATTCATTAGAATCTATGGATAAAACAGAAGAATGGTTAATGTCTACTTTAAAAGAAATGGGATACAAAGATATAAAAAAATATCTTCTTGGCAGAATACGACAAAGGACAATTACATATAGTAGAATATTAAAGTAATAAAGTATATAATCGAAGAAAAACATAAAATTTATCGATGGAAATAAATTTTATGTTTTTTTATGTTTTTATTTATCTGTGTTAATGAAATTGTAAGAAGAATCTTCTGAAAACTTCTTAACTACATACGAACAGCTAGCTTTTAATTTTTCTTGTTTTGTTGTTTCATATCTTCAACAAGAGTATTTAAAAAGTTTACCAGCAACGCCTTGCCCGCGTAGTGAAGAATCAACAAAAAGTGTGATCAGCAACTACTATATCAGGGTTATCGGTTGGTGAATAAGGATTTCTGCAATAACTTTTACCGTTCTCGTCGTATTTAACAAAAAGCCATTTTCAGTTTTTTTGTAAATTCCATATTGAACCTCCTTGCTATTATCTGTATAGAGTTTTTATTCTTTTTTATTATTATAACATATTATAAAAATCTACGGTAAAGAATTCTCTCCCTCTTTTTTTACTCCCTGCTCCCCTACTCTTTTTATTAATTTTTCACTTTTTAAATCGAAATTTTTCAAAAAAATAATTTCTTTTTCAAAAACAAATATTAAATATTTAGTAAAAATTATATAGATTAATTGAAAATTAATTTATTAAAAACAACAATAAAAGACTACAACAAAAAACAAAGAATTTAAAAATAATTTTTGATGGTGTATAATAATCTCTTTTTCTGAAAAATAAAATGATAAATAACAATTAAAGAGTAAACAAAGACATATAAATACCTCTAAGTAGAGGGCTAGCAAGACAAAAATACCTTTTATAAAACCAACAAAAACAAACATAAAAAAATTAATTTATTTATTGTTAAAAGGTTTCACGTGAAAACATCACCCTCACCTCACTTTAGTTTTTTTCGAAAAATAAATAACCAAAAAAATTATTGTTTAATTAGAAATTTTAACCTTAATAATAATTTTTAATTAATATCTATTTATTTTTTATAAAAATATTATGCAAAACTCTCCTTTTTACTCTTAAAAATCAAGAGAAAAGAAAATGTACAAGAAAAAGTATAAAAGAAAAATTTAATAGAATAATAATTAAGAATTTTTCATCGTTTGTAGAAAGTTTGTGGTATAATTTTTACTAAATGTAATTACGATAAAATAAAAAAAGCAGGTGAGAGTGTATGTATAAAATTATGATAGTTGAGGATGACGAGATTATATCAAATTCAATAGCGGGCTATTTAGAAAAAAATGGCAGTATAGCACACGTGAAGTGCAAAAATTTTTCAAAATGTAGTGCATGAATTTGTTGAATACCTCCTGATTTGGTGCTTATGGATATTAACTTGCCTTATTTTGATGGGTATTACTTTTGCGAGGAAATAAGAAAAATTTCTAAAGTGCCTATTATTTTTATCTCTTCAGCGAACGATGATATGAATATAGTAATGGCGATGAATATCGGTGCAGATGATTTTATAGAAAAACCTTTCAAATTAGTAGTATTAAAAGCGAAAATAGAAGCGTTGTTAAGACGTGTTTACAACTTTAATAGCGGAACGAATCTAATAGTATATAAAGATGTAATTTTTCGATATGAGTCGAGATGAAATCAAATGTGGAGAAGAGTTGGCGAACTAACAAAAACGAGAGTAAAATATTAACTGTATTGTTAGAAAATCGCGAAAAAAATAGTAAGTCGCGAAGAAATTATCAACGCTTTATGGCAAAGTGATAATTTTATAGATGAGAATACTTTATCTGTTAACGTTAATAGATTAAGAGCGAAGTTGAAAAGTATAGGAGTAGATGAGTTTATAACGACTAAAAAGGAAAAAGGATACATAGTATAATGAAAATTTTAGGAATTATTTAAAGAAAAACATAAAAAGTCTATTTGCTATTTGTAAGCTTCATATTAGTCTTCTTTGGGATTTTTTTATCTATATTCTTTGCCTTTTGAAGCGTTGTATTATGGTGGGAGTTTTTGTTTTATATTAGCACTTCTGACGAGTGTTGTGGATTTTTATAACTATAAAGATAGCTACAAAAAAATTAAAATTTTTTAGAAAAGTCATATACTAAATGATATGGAAGATTTACCAGAGTTTGGATGTAAGAGTTGAATATTATCATAAAATTATAAATAGGTTATATAATGAGGTAGAAAAACTTAATCATCAGACGTATAAAAAGAAATACACGAGATAGAAGATTACTTTTGGTATGTGGGTCCATCAGATTAAAACACCAATAGCTGCGCTAAACTTTTTATTAGACAATGAAGAAGTAGATGTGAAAAATAGTAAAACAAGAATTATTCAAAAATAGAACGCTATGTAGAGATGGTACTGACGTACTTAAGGCTTGGTAGTGAGAGCTCGGACTATCTTATAGAAAAAGAACAGATTTATCTGGTGTAACTAAAGATAATATAAAAATACGCTCCATTATTTATAAATAAAAGATAAAATTAAATTATGTTCCACATGAAACATTTGTTATTAGTGATAAAAAAATGGCTGGGATTTGCATTTGAACAAATCTTAAGTAATGCGATTAAATACACGAAAACAGGTGGTGAGATAAGTATTTTTCTTCGAAAAAAATAAACTTATTGTAGAAGATAACGGTTTAGGAATAAGTGAAGAAGACTTACCGCGTATTTTTCGAAAAAAAGGTTTTACAGGATTTAATGGAAGATATGAGAAAAATCTAGCGGACTTGGGTTATACCTTTTGTAAAAAGACGTTGGATAATCTAGGGCATAAAATAATAATTACCTCGAAGGTTAATGTTGGAACTAAAGTAGAAATAATATTTCCAGAAGAAGACAGATTTAGGGAGTAATATAGCAGTAAGAATTAAAAAAGTAGGATAACAAATGAGTCTGCAATCTTACAAAAGTGTAAGATTACAGGCTTTTTGTAAGGAAAAATCGATAGAACGACAAAAATATAAGATACAATATAGTTGTAACAAAGAAAGAATAGATTGATTAAACAAGTAGAAACATTTAATCGATTAGGATGAAAAGAGGAGATTAACAATGTTATTAGAAGTAAACAACGTAAGAAAAAGTATACACAACAAGATTAAGTACACAAAGTACAGAGGCGTTAAAAAAATGTAAATTTCGCTGTTGATAACAATGAATATGTAGCAATTATGGGAGAAAGTGGAAGTGGGAAAACTACACTATTAAATATTTTAGCAACATTTGATAAAAGCAACAAGTGGAAATGTTCTATTAAAAGGTCAAGATCTTAGCAAACTAAAAAGATAAAGATTTAGCTGATTTTTCGTCGAGACAATCTAGGGTTTGTTTTCCAAGATTTTAACCTACTTGATAATTTTTTTCAGTAAAAGATAATATACTACTACCGCTGGTTTTAGCGAATAAAAACTATAAAGATATGGAGAAAAAGATTAGAAAAAGTAATAAAACCACTTGGAATAGAAAAACTTATCGATAAATATCCTTATGAAATATCAGGTAGGACAAAAAAACAACGTGTAGCTGTTGCTCGTGCAATTATAACAAATCCGGCGATAATCTTAGCGGATGAGCCAACAGGAGCATTAGATTCAAAATCTACAGACCAATTATTAGAAGTCTTTGACAGATTAAATGAAGCAGGGCAAACACTTATAATGGTGACGCACTCTGTAAAAAAACAGCAGCTCGTGCTAAAAGAGTATTATTTATAAAAAGATGGTGTTGTTTTCCATGAAATCAGAAAAAGGAAATTCAACTAATAATGAAATGTTCCAAAAATTAATGACACACTAACATTAATGCAGGCAGGTGAGTAACATGAACTTTATTTTTATAGCAAGTTTGCTTTTAAACAATTTAGTAAAAACAAACGTTTTATACTACCGTATATTTTATCGACGATTTTTCACTATTGCATCATTTTATATACTAACATCACTATCATTAGGGAAAAATCTAGATAAATTACCCTCAAGGTATAAGCGCAACAAAAACAAGTTCTCGGGTTTGGAGTTATAGTTATTGCGATATTTTTCAGCGATATTCCTGTTTTACACTTATAGTTTCCTAATTAAACGTCGTGTTCGAGAGTTTGGATTATATTCTGTATTAGGTATGACAAAAACAAATAGCACGTATTTTTAATATTAGAAACTATCTTTATTGCGGTGTTAACATTAGTATTTGGACTTGCGTTCGGTCTGTTATTTGATAAACTAATGCTTTTAGTATTGTTAAAATTATTTACAGCAGGAGTAAGTTTTTGGTTTTGTAAGAACACCAATCGCAGTATTTTTAACAATCTTATTATTCGGAGGAATTTTCTTCTTATTACTAATTTACACAGTAGTAAAAAGATCTCTCGACTAAAAATAGTAGCACTTCTTAAAGAAGAAAAATAATGGAGAACGTGAACCGAAAGCACGTTTTATTCTCGCTATCTTAGGATTAGGATTAACAGGATATGGGATATTATTTAGCTCAGACTATTCAAAACCCAATAAAAGCTATAACTATGTTTTTCATTGCAGTTTTTAGCGGTGATATTTTGGGACATATTTAATATTTATGGCGGTAAGTATAACTGTTCTAAAAATTGATGAAAAACAACAAGACTTTTTTATTATAAACCAAAGAACTTTATAAGTGTTTCAGGACTTTTATACAGAATGAAACGAAATGCTGTAGGGCTTTGCTAATATTTGTATATTATCAACAATGGTTCTTGTAACTATGGGGAACAACATCAGCACTTTATGCAGGTAGTGAAGAGGCATATAATACACGTTTTTCCAAGGATATAATAGTAAACGGTTATCGTTCGACAGAAAGTAAATTGACGGAAATAGAAAAATGTAAAAAGCCATGCAAGATGCGGGAGTAGAAGCAAAAGATTTAGTATCATATAATATGCTAAATGTAATAGGTCGTCTAAATGGAACAGAGATTAGTTACGAAACAGGGACTGTTGGTTCATTAGATAAACTTAGAACGGTTGTTGTTATTGAATTAAAAGGACTACAATAAAGTATCAAAAAGAACAAAAACTTTAAACAATGGAGAAACTTTTATTATTTATCGATAAAAAAAGGTAAATATGAAGCAAATGAAATTAGCAGTCCAAGGTGTAAATTTAAAAATAAAAGAAAAAAATTAACAGAGTTCCCAGGTGCTTTAGGAACAGCAGCAGCTAATATTATGGATACATATTATGTTGTAGTAAAAAGATAAAGATGACCGTTATGAAATAGAGTCAGCTCTGAAGAAAAAACTGAATATTTCAGACGATGAAGGCGGAATCTTCAACTATGTAGGTTTTCAACATAAGCGATAAAAACAAAAGAAGCGAAAAGTAATAGAAAACTTTAAAAATTAGAAAAAAAGAGGTAATATAAACATAGAAGGAAAAAGCAGAAAATGAAACGAATTTTAAAGGTTTCTATGCATCATTCCTATTTATAGGTATGTTTATAAGTATGATTTTTCGTAGTTTCTCAAGTAGTAATAATGTACTATAAACAAATTTCAGAAGGATATGAAGATAAAGGTAAATTTGGAATTATGCGTAAAGTGGGATTAACCGATAGACAAATCAAACAAAAGTATAAGAAGTCAGGTATTGATGATCTTCTTTGCCCCACTAGCAGTAGCGACATTACATACGGTAGTAGCATATCCGTTTATTGAAAAAAATATTAAAAATTATTTTTCTAGCGACAGATAATAATGTTTTCTTAATAGCTTTAGCTGTGACAATAGCAGTCTTTGGAGTATTCTATCTGATAGTATATCTAATTACCTCAAGAATATATTATAGAATTATAAAAAGAATAGTACATTGTTTAGAGATAGATTTGTTAAAGATTTTCTACAGACCAAAAGTAAAATGTTAGTCAGTAAAACTAAAAAGTCCACTCTAGATAAATGGAAAATTGATTATAAAAAGTACACATGGTATAATTACCATGTGTACTTTTTTTAGTAAAAACATATAAGAATAAAGGAACAAAGGGAATTATAAAACTGTTATTTAAGAGGTGTGTATGGAAAGGTATGAATTTGTAGCGACAACAACAAATAAAGAGAAGATGATTAATGTTATTATTCCTGTAGTAATGGTAGGACTTTTTGGTAGGACTAGCACTAGTTTCATATTACTTTGAACTAGATAACTATATTAAACCATATTCATTATTTAAATCTTTAGCAATAGTATTAATCATTGGGGCTTTGTTTTTCTTTTAGCGAGAAAACTACAAGAACTCTTTTTCAAAAAGTATGTTGTAGAGTTAGATGGCAATAATATTAGAATCTGGGGGTAATGATAAGGAAATTATGTCTGGAACAGTTATATTTTTGTGAGATAGATTATAACAAACAAAAAGTAGGGGATAAAGCCTTGCGAGTCGATATATATACCCATACAGATAAAATAAAATTTCGAGCTAGATGTAGAGCAGATTAGAACGATTGAAGGGCAGTATACATGGAATCCGCTAGGAACAGGAGAAGTATCAGATATAGAAACTTTGTTATCTCTAGGTAAAAATTGAAGGATATTACTTAAGGAAAGAATGCAAATCGCTTACTTGAAGACAGATTGATCTATAGAAAAAGAAAATAATTATGGAATAACGGTAGTTTTTAGAAAAATATTGTGATAATAAATGAGTAGTTCGAAGAGGAAGAAGCATTGGGAAAATAATCATCAGAATGAAGAAACATTAGTTAATTTAAAAATTTAAAAAAATTAGATCAGATGGTAAAAAGAATACAATTCTTTTGGAAAGGACGTTTGTGTCGCAAAGCAGTTTTGTTATTTTTGAGGAATGTAGACTATGTAAGTCAACTTGAGCAAGAGGGTGTTATCATAAAGACCAAGGGTAAAGAATATAACATATCTTATTTAATGGATATCATGGTGAATGATGGACCAGAATACGCTTTGGTTATAGGTTTCTTTAATCCTTATGATGAAACAACCTCATATGAAATGGGGTGTGCGTTAGAGGAAGACCGTTATTAAAGAAAAGATATAAATCCAAATTTCATTGGCTAGCATCTAAATTAAAAAGAATATAAAATATAGCAAGTAATAATTTTAAATGATAAAAAAAATTACAAAGTGAGTATTTTTCAAAAAAAGAAGTAATAGGGTTATTGAGAGATAATAATAGTATGAAATAGATTGTTTAAGAGAGTTAGAAGATTGATAGAAAAAAAGACCAGAGTTTGAAAAATTACATCGTTTTGATGAATTTAATAAATATTATTGGTATCGTGAAGAAATTTCGCAGATATGCAAGTCATTAGGATTAGAATATAGAGGTACAAAGCAAGAACTAAAATCATATTATTGAGCAGTATTTTAAAGGAAATTTAATTAAAAAAATCATCAATAAAAAGACAAAAACAAGTGGAAAAATATTACTTTGGATACGCCATTACTTGAATGTGGTTTTTTTCCTTCAATGCAAAGTTTAGGGAATACTTCTCCACTTTAACAGGAATCTCACCGTTTAAATTTACTGCTGATATGGCTACCGCTTGGAGAAAAAGTAAAAAAAGAGAAAAAAATATAAAATTTACAATAGAAGATTTGCTAGAAGTTTATTATGGCAAATCGGATTATGCAAAAATATGATAATTCTGTTTGTCAATGGAATCAATTTTTAAAAAGGATTTTTGTGCAGATGAAAATAGTAGAAATTATTCGAATAAATTAAAAGTAGCGTCTATTCTTTGGAAAGAAGTTAGAAACTCAGAAAAGGAAAAATCTATTCAAAGAATCTTTTAACAGAATATGCGTATAAAACTAGAAGAGTATCGTAAGTAGATTGGTACTTATTTATTAGTTAATAATTCAATAATAACTAAGATAGAAACTGTAAAATCTTATACTTTAGTTATGCTCAAATCAAAAATAGAAAAATAGAAAAACATGTTGACTATAACGCAACGTAATAGTATATACTTATAATTGTTAGGAGGAGATTGAATGTATTTGATTAAAAAAAGTTAGCGAATTAAGCGGTGTATCGGTGCGCACTTTACACCATTATGATGAAATTGGTTTGCTATCTCCCCAAAAAGAAAATGGATATAGATATTATTCTGAAGAAGATATTTCATTTTTACAAATGATATTGTTCTATAAGTACTTGGGGTTTCCTTTTAAAGAAAATAAAAGAATTGTTAAAAAAAGAAGATAGTGAAGTATTATATCATCTGAAAAACAACTTGATTTAATGAAAAAGAAAAACAAAAAAACTCTTAACTTTTATTAAAAACATTGGAGAAAACAATAGAGTCACAAGAAAGGAGAATTACTATGTCAGCAAAAGAAAAAAATTTAGTGGGTTTAGATATCAAGATAACCAAAAAAATATAAACAAGCTGCAATTGATATGTATGGGAAAGAAGTTATAGAAGAAGCTGTTGAAAAACAAAAAGGAAAAAGAACAAGAAAATAGCAGATGGTTTCAATGAAATATTCTTTTGCTTTTTCTGAAAACATATCAAAAGAAATAAGTGCTACAGCTAAAAGAAAATATAGATTTAGCAGAAAACTTCATAAAGCATCTTTGTAAATATGCTTTTGATTGCTCAATAGATGTATTTTTCAAGTATTGGACATGGATATGTTCAAAATATAGAATTTAAAAACAACCTAGATAAATTTGGTGAGGGAACAGCGCAATATGTATGTGATGCTATTCAACAATATGTAAAAGCAAGAAAAAGGTGAAAATAGAATTTAACTCATCGAAAAACAGTAAATCAAATTGGTTTGTTGTTTTTTTATATTTAAAAATAAGAAAGGTTGGAGCTAAAGAAAAGTATAGAAAATTTAGAAACAGAGGTCATTGTATTTAAATTACAAAAATATTAAATCAAAGATTAACTAGGTCTGTATTTTCTTGATACGCATTATGGTAGACTTAAAACTAATGGAAGATTAGTATAAAAACAGTTATGATATAATATTATTGGATGTAGAGTAAGATAAATTAGATATTGCGTGGAGGTGAATGAGATTGACTTTTTCTAAAATAAAAATATATGATGTACTTGAGTTGAGAAACCAACTTGATAGTTTATATAAAAACCCTCGCAAAAACATTGCAAAATGGTCGTTAAAAATTGCTGAGCGCACATTAGAGAAATATGCACCTTCTTATATAACGAATAAAAACCATATTAGAAGGATTTAATATAAAATGAATGTTGGCACAAGGTGATAAAAATAAAGATATATAACTTGAGGCAAATAGGGTTTATATTCATAGACTTGCAAAAGAGCAAGAAAGAGATATAACCTGTGCGGCTTTTGAGAGTTGTTGGACAAGCCTGTGCCTCTGCTCATATGAAAGAACATGGCTTGGTTGCATCAGATTATGCATAAAAATGTTGTAATATAGCTCATCCAAACAACAAAGAAATAGTCGAAAAGAACGGGTATGGCAAATTAATGAGTTAAAAATATATGTGATAAAAACTGAAAACATATAAAAGAAATAATTAAACTTCTAAAATTGTAAAGTGGACTAATTTTGCTAAAATATTTAATAAGTGGTATAATATACTTGAATTTTAAATTTATAGAGGTCTTATATTATGAAAAATAATAAATTATTAAAAATACTTTGGGAGTTGTATTAGCGATATTTGTTGTTTGCATAGTATTTTTAGGATATAGTTATTTTGCTGGGGAGATTCTAAAAAAATCGGAAAAAAATCTTCCGTTCAAACATCGAATAAAAACAAGATAAAAAAATACTGATGAGGAAAAATACAAATCTCAAAAATAGTCAAAACACCCAAGAAAAACAAGAATCAGGAAATGTAGTAGGTAGTCAAGGCGAATAATCAAACAAATAATTATGTGGGAACTAAGGAATATAACGGTAAAAAGTTTCTCAAAAATGAAGGAGTCGGCACTACAGGAAAAGTGTTTAAAACTCAAAGTGAGGCGCTAGAATTTGGTAATAAGGAAATAGAAAAATTGGTAAAGAAGACAAAAAACCAAGACAGTTTTCTATCAGTAAGGTTAGTGCAGAAGATGGTACTCTTCTTGGTTGGACTGTGGATATTTTCGAAGATACAAGTAAGAAAAAGATAACTAGTAACTTAAAGGGGTGATACCACGATGAAGTTTCTAAGAGAAATGGAGTTGCAGGCTGATCGTCCCTTTATTATATTTGTTTATAGATAGATAGTTTAGTTTTAGAATCTAGGTAAAGGAGGTAAGAGATGAGAATAGGAATAATAGCGAGTTTAACCCTCTTCACAGCGGACATAAATATTTAATTGAGCAAGCGCAAAATTTAATAGCTAAAAACGGCTCTGGTGGGGAAATAGTTTGTGTTATGAGTGAATATTTTACCCAAAGAGGGGAAGTAGCGATTACAGACGGTTATACTCGTGCCAAGGAAGCGGTAAGAAGTGGTTGTAGTCTAGTCATCGCCTTACCTTATTTGGGAAGTGTTGCTTATAGTGATGATTTTGCGAGAAAGAGTATTGAGATTCTTGATGGGGCTGGTATAACGCATTTGATTTTTGGTACAGAAGAAATAGATATTGAAGTTTTTGAAGAAATATACAAAAAACAACAGGAAATATCTCCTGAAAAATATCGAGAGTTACTTAAGCAAGGGTATAGTTTTGCCAAAATCAACGGCGAGTTGTATGGAATTTCCAACAATAACCCCAATTTCAGTCTAGCGTATAGCTATTACAAGATGATAAAAGAATTTGCACGCACATACAATTAGTACCTGTAAAAAGAACTGGACAAAATCTTAATAATGAAAATTTAGAAATGGCACAACACCTTAGCGCTACTGCTATTAGAAAAAAATATTATGTCAGAAGAGATAATAAGTTATATATCAAAAGAATTACTAGAAGATATTAGAGCTAGTAAAAATACCAACGGAAGAAGATTTTTTTCGGATTATTAAAGTATAAAATTATTTCTTTAGGAAAAGATGGATTAAAAAAACATCTATGATATGAGAGAAGGTTTGGAAAATAGAATTTTCGAAGCGGCTCTTAGTGCAAAAACTATGGAGAATTGGTGGAGTTAGTCATTACAAAAAGGTATAGTAAAAAGAAAATCCAACGCTTACTAATCCATGTTTTAACAAATACTACTTGTGATAATTATGAAAAGCTTTTCGGAATGAAGGTGTTTCGCGTGCTTGCGGTAAAAAGTGAGAAATCAGGGTTAATACGCGAAATTAACAAAGAAGAAAAGATAACTTTAGTTTCGGTGTTAAACAGTTCTAACAGCATGTACTTTGCACAAGATATTAAGGTGGCCCGTATTTATAGTTTAATAGCAGGAAACCAGATATATTTAGAGAAAAATAGAATTGGTATAAAAAGTGATGAAAAATTCATCACTTTTTCTTTTTATCTAACTACAATCCCAATTATAAAGGACGTCTTCAAAGTTGCGATTTTTCAAATTTTTCTTCTGAGATAAAGAAGTTTCCTACTCCGCAATCTCCCATATAATCTCAACATTATCGTCTTTCTTCCATTCAGATTCTACTTGAAGAAGCATTATATCATAAGGTGATTGTTCTCCCTCTTCAGAATTGTAACTGCGTGGATCGTACTGCGTGAAGTTTGGATAACCACCAATAGCGTGGTTTAACCCTTCTACTGAAGTATAAAGATATTCATGAACATCAGCGCCTAAATCACTATAAAGTTTTGATACTTCTTCATCTGGATATAATTCGTGAATAGCGTTTATTACTATATCTTCAAATCTATAATCTGGAACGGTGATTGTAGAAATACCTTTTTCGAAAGTTAGACCAAATTCGGCGTTTGTCGGGTCAAATGGTGTGTATTGGTCGTAATTATTTGGGATCAAGAGGTTTGTATTTAGTAAGAACTTCTCTCTAGTAATAGTATTATCGATATTTTCAAAAGTAAACTACTTTATAATCGTCTTCAAGACCCATAAGGTCATCACGACCAATCCAAAAATTGCAAAATACCGACTTTTAGGATAAAGGTTGTTTTTCCAGTAATTCAGCGCAGTTTATTTGTGCAAGTAGAGCAAGTTGCTCATGATTAGAAGATGAATCACATGGCACCTCAAAATCTTTAGGAAGGTAAGGAATACCTCCAAATTTGCTATCGAAGATAGTTAGATTTTTCATCTATGTGAGTTTTAATATTAATACATTCTTTTTGTTTTCCTCACTAACTTTTTCGATAACTTTTTAATCATTTCTTTTAGTAATCATAACGTTTCTCCTTGATATTAAAGTTATTTTCATTGTAACATAATTAGAAAGATTAAGGAAGATAAAAAAGGTTCAGCGCTTTTGATGTTTTTAGGGAAGAGTTTGTAAAAATATAGATGTTTGCTAGTAGTGGAAATGAAGAGTTATAATAAAATATCTATTGTAGAAAAACACTAGATAAAGAAAAAAATAAAGACTTTAATCTTCAAGCATAAAAACATAAAAAAATTATATTTACTATATTTTTAAAAAAATTTTTTTATTATTTACATAAAAATAAAAACTATTAAAAACGCAAAGGTAAAGAAAAAGTTTGTTTACTAAGGTATACATAAAGTAAAGATAATTGTTAATATTTTTAATTTTAGTTTAAAGAACGAAATATAAAACTACAGGTGTTTATATAATAAACGAAATATTTTAACAAATAATTGTTGATTTATTATAAAAACTTTGATACACTTAATATAGAGATAAGAAAAATAGTAAATTTAAAAATTTTGAGTATTTTCAAAAGTTAATTAGAAGCACTAACTTTTTATAAAAATACCTTAACAATCCCCTTGCCTAAAGGGTCTTGACCGCTAAGGCGGACTCTATTGAATTATAATCTTTCATCAACATAATGTGGGTTAATAATTGGTGGTCAGGGACCTTTAGGGGTAAATATTAAAAAGAAAGATAGGTAAGAGTATCTTTCTTTTTTTGTTTTACACGTTTATATATGAATTATTGTAAAAATCGTCCCCAGTTGCTTATTCTTTTTCCATTTTTACAAGCGCCGGTAGCAATATAATGGCGTTCGCCTTTGTAAGAAATATAACTAATCCAAATTAGACCTTCGTTAATAACATAACTATCGTAAAAAACCTTTTCTCCAGTAGTGTAAGAGTCGACTTTTTGACAAAAAATACTAGGTTTTGTTCGAACGTTAATTTCTGTTACTTCAACTATAAATTTTCCTTGTTCAGGGTATTCTTGTCCAGTTTTTCTCCGTTGTCATAAGGTGGACGGATAAAACCGACAAGACAAAGTATCGTCACGTGCCATAATTTTTGCTGCACCACCACGCTCTGGAGTACCATCAACATTTTGCTCAACAGAAGTAATAATATTACTACGAACATCGATAACAATACCGACATGCCCATATTTATCCCATGTTCCCCAGTGCCATATTGCGATATCGCCAGGAGCAATAGTCTCTTCTCCTTTACGATATCGGCGCCACCCATTAGGAAGAGTGTTTGTCAAGTAGTCGATGGCGTTACCGGATACGCGAAAGTTTGCGAAGTTTTTTGACATAAGCTATAATTAAGTCGACGCACTGTGCTCCATAAGCTCCATCCATATCTATCCATTTATAAATTTGATCTTTTGCCCAATTAACCATTGTTTGTTGTGTTGCCATCATAAGCCTCCTTAATAAATAATCTATTGGAATGAACTAACTCTATAAATTGACTATGTGTAAGAGTAAAAATTAGTCTTTAGTATTAAGTTTTATTTTGATAATTTCGGTCAAATCATTCACACTTTTTCCGATATTTTTGCAGAGTTTTTATCTAGTTTTAATAAGAAAAAAACAGCAACAAAAATAGGGAAACCTACGGTGTTGATAAAATTCAAAATATCCATAAAAACCCTCCTTAAAATTTATGATTTTTTTCTTTAGTACTTTTCTAGAGAATAATATACGCATAAAAAGGTACGATAGATATCGCACCTTTTTTTGCTTAATTATAGAATCTCGTTTTCTTCACGAGTTACATAAGTTGCTTTTTGAAAGCAACAAGAGTATGTTTATCACTGTTAAAGCATTGTGCGTCAATAATTTTTGAGCGACACCTTGGATAACTTCTTTAGTTAAACCATCTTTAGGATGAGCTAAAGAAATATGATAAGTTTTTATTTGTAGTTGTAAAAAAATATTTAATGTTTTTCCATAATAATTCTCCTCTATTAAATTAGTGATTTAGTATTAATTGTAGTATTATCAATGTTTTTAGATACTAATTTCGCGATTTCGTCGCCTACTTCTTTAAGTTTAGTATCATCAGTATCAGCGTTAACATTGAATGAATAACTTTTTAACAACTTGTTTGTCGCCTTTGGCTCTGAATAGTTTAAATGTAATGTTTTTTTAGTAATTTCATAATAAAAATTCTCCTTTGTAGTTATTTGTTATTTGTCTTTGGCCTCTGACATTAAACATATCGAAAAAAATAGAGATTTTTCTCATGAAAAAAATAAATTTTTAGGAAGAGATTTTATAGGTTAGTTTTTAAATTAAACTTAATGTAGAAGTGTTAGGATTATATTAAGAAAATAGCGAAAAATAGTGAAAATTTTTTTCAAAAGAGTATTATAATATTAATATAAAAAAACAAAGGATTGATAAAAATGAAAGATAATAGATTACTAAAAAGTATTATGGGGAATTGTTCTAGCGATATTTCTATGTAGTGCTTTATTTTTAGCGATTAGCTATTTCTCAGCGGAGATAATGCAAGTAAGAAAAAAAGATAACAACACGACGTCAACATCTAAATCAAAAGATAAAGAAAAAGAAGATAACGATGATAATGAAGATTCAAAATCATCAACATCTAAAAGCTAAAAGTGATGAAGAAAAATATCGTGAAAGTCAAAAACTCTAACAACTCTAACTCATCTGCAAATAGATCATCTAACAATAACGCAACATCAAATAATAGACGTGCAAAATAATAGTAACAATAACAATTCAAGCGATAAGAAAGATGATAAAACACCTTCTACAACAACATCTGGAACATTTAAAACTTCAGAAGAAGCTAAAAAAATATGCAGATGCAGAAATTGCTCGTTTAATAAAAAGAGAATAAAAAAAGGTTATTCATACACACTAGGACGTAATAGTAAAGGTGAAATAACTGTAAATATTACAGAGAAAAAAATAATATCTGAAAATATATAAAACAATCTTGAGTATCTTAACTAACTGACAAGTTTTTAATAAAAGTCTTGTCTCTAAAGTTAAAAACTATACTTGGGATTGTTTGTTTTTATTATACAGAAGAAGGGCAGTTAAGGAGGCGACTAATTAAAGAAATAGCGCTTATAATTTTTAATTTACCACTTGACAGGTGAGCAGTTACTCACTATAATGAAAGTATAAGATAAATATAGTTACAATACGGGTTTCAACTAGAGATTTAATTATAAGTAAGAAGTTATTTCATAATTTGATTTTAGTGCTATTAAAAACTAAAGTCAAAAATTTTTTTAAAAACAAAAAGTGAGTGATTACTCACTATAGAAAAAAATAAGTTTTTATTAAGTAACGAAAGGGTGATTAATATGGATAAATTTATAGACATAACGCAACTTAGTAAGAGTTTTTGGTCAACAAAAGGTTTTTGAATAATATAGATTTTCAGCTAAAAATCTGAGATAATAGGTTTAATAGGACCGAGTGGATCGGGGAAATCTACATTAATAAAAACTATGTTAGGAATGGAAAAAGCAGATACGGGAAAAGCGCTCGTTTTAGATAAAATAATGCCGGAACGAAAGATATTAGGAGATATAGGTTATATGGCGCAAAGTGACGCACTATATGAAGCGTTGACCGGCTATGAAAACTTAGAGTTTTTTGGACAGATGAAAAACCTTAAAGGGGAAGAAAAATTAAAAGAAGAAATAGGTTATGTCGCAGAAGTGGTAGATTTATCAGCGGACTTGAAAAAACAAGTAGAAAATTATTCTGGGGGGATGAAACGTCGCTTATCTCTAGCGATTGCACTGTTAGGTAAACCAAAGTTATTAGTATTAGATGAGCCAACCGTAGGTATAGATCCTGCTTTGCGAAGAAAAATTTGGAGAGAACTTTATAAACAACGCGACAATGGTGTGGGTATTTTGATTACTACTCATGTTATGGATGAAGCAGAACTTTGTAATAAGGTAGGTCTTCTTTTAGGTGGGAAAAATAATTGCCTTTTGATACTCCAAAAAAATCTAAAAGAAAAGAATAATGTAAATACTATTGAAGATGTATTTTTAACAGTGGAGGTAAAATAAAATGAGAACGATAGCTATTGCTAAAAAAGTTTTTAAAGAGTTGCTTAGGGATAAGAGAACTTTTGCGTTGATGTTTATTGCTCCGATACTTATAATGTGGCTGTTAAATATAGTTTTTTCAGCCGATACAACAGAAAAATGTCCGCATTGGTGCGGTAGATGTACCGACAAAAGTAGAAGAGGTTATGAAAAATGTAGATAATGTTAGTTTAGAAGGTATAACTACAAAAGAAGAAGCGGAGAAAAAATTAAAAGATGGACAGCTTGATACGGTAATATATTATAAAGATAATAAATATGAAGTAACATACGCAAATACTGATTCTGTAAAAACGACTCAAGCTCGACAAATCTTAAAAGCTAGTCTAACCGGTGCAGAGATAAAAGGATTTATAGAAACTATACAAAAAGTTAATCCCAACCTAGCGCTAACTAAACAAAAACCAGAAATAACCGAAAGTTATAACTATGGAAGTGAAGATACGACATTCTTCAATAAGATTGCACCGATATTAATCGGCTATATATCATTTTTTCTTTGTATTTTTTTAATTTCTGGTATAGCTTTGCTAAAAGAACGAACTAGTGGAACATTAGATAGATTATTAGCGACACCGGTAAAAAGAAGTGAGATTATTTTCGGTTACACTATCTCTTATGGATTTCTTGCAATAATTCAGACCATTGTTATTACATTGTCTGCTATATACCTGCTAAAAATAGAAGTTGCGGGAAGTTTAGTTTATGTAATAATTGTAAATATGTTACTAGCTCTTGGAGCATTGGCACTAGGTATGCTTCTATCAACAGCGGCGAAATCAGAGTTTCAAGTTATGCAGTTTATACCGTTGGTAATTATACCACAGATGTTCTTTAGTGGTATTGTCCCTGTTGAAAGTATGGGGAAAGTGGCGGTGTACATAAGTAAAGTTTTACCTGTAACTTATAGCGGAGATGGATTAAGTAAAAATTATTTTAGAAGGAAAACACTATTAGATATAAAAAGGGGATATTATAATCTTAACAATCTTTTTTTGTAGTTTTAATTACGTTAAATATAATAGGATTAAAACGTTATAGAAAAGTGTAAAGAAGTAGAGTTAGGAGAAGTCGAGAGAGAAGAAAAATGGTAGAAAACATATTAAAGTCGTCCTTGGATTTGATGGCTGAAGGAGATATGCCACCTGGTAAGAAAAACATTAGAAGCAGCAATAATATTATTTGGTAAAAAGGATACAATGGCACTTCAACGTTAGAAATAGCGAAAGTTGCAGGAGTAAAGCCAGGCAACTGTGTTCAAATACTTTCGGACAAAAGAAGATTTGCTTATTTCAATAATTGCCCTGATTTTTACCAAGATTATTTTCAAATTTTTTTAGGTAGGGTAAAAATATTAATACTATAACTGTCAAAGAAATTATTCATTATATAGTGAGAGATCGTTTTAGATTTATGAAAAGAAAATAAAAGATATTATAAAGATTATTTTCTCGGAAGTATTAACTAATGAGCAGTTAAAACAAAAGATAATTATAGGTGCAGAAGAAGTCTTTAAAGAAAGAAGATTGGATGAGTTTTTCGAGTATTTAAAACAGAATAATCCAGAAATCAATAAAGAATTGACATTACCTGAAATAATGAGACCTATTGCGGGAGCGTTAATTACATATTTTTATTCAGAGATTCATCGTCTTTTGATGGAGTTATCTACGAAACAGAAGAACATGATTTAGATGTGATAGAGCGCCAAATATATAACTGTTGGACAATATAGATATAACTAAAAAGGTATAGGGCTAAAAACCTATACCTTTTTGTCTTATCCTAATTTAATTATCTTATCACAAATTGATAAAAGTAGATTTGTTGTGTGAGATAATAATAGTAATCTTATCTTCTTTTTTCTGCTTCTAACGCTTTTTAAGACTTCGATTTCACTAAAAAAATATCAATGTTTGCTGTTGCCTCATCTAGTATTAAAAGTTTACTTTCGTTATAGAATGAACGAGCAACTGAAAGACGTTGTTTTTGTCCAGAGCTGATATTAGAACTACGTTCACCAACAATCTCATTTTTCACGGCGGCGTAGGCTATCGACGAAGTTTTTTTAAGGTTAGTGTGTTTAAGTGAATTAGCTAAGCGCTCTTTGTAAATATCTTTGTCAAAGAAGCTGATATTATTCTTAATTGAAGTGTTGAATAGATAGCTGTCTTGTAAGATTATAGAACTATTTTCTCTAAAGAAGCGGTTATCTATATCGCGTAGATTTACATTATCAATAGTGATATTACCGTGCATATTCTCATCAGAGATGAACTTCATAATAAGTTTAGCAACCGTTGATTTACCGCAACCACTTGGGCCGCTAATACCGATGATTTCACCACGTTTTGCAGAAAAACTTAGATTTTCGACAACGTTAGAATCATTATAACTATAAGTAAGATTGTCTACTTTTTAACTCTTTAAAATCAACGATTTGTCCAGTGTTTTCTGGTTCTTCTGGTGTGTTCATAAGTTCTAAAAAAATCTCTTTCCACTCGCCATAGTTTGACTTAGAGTAGAAGCAAGATTCCCCATATACAAGATAGGAATAAATGATACGATAAACATTGCACTAAGGGCGATAGTTGTATTAGGGTTACCAAGCGTTGTAGCGAAGTAAATAAAACCAAGCACTCCAAAATTGTAAGTAATAACGTTTAAAGTATTTAAGTCTATTAGGAACTTATTCTTGATGTAAGAACTATGAGTTAATTCTTCTGTTTCCATGCGGATATTAGCTTTTTCTTCTTTGATTCTATCATATTGAAGAGCTTCAAAAATACCATAGGCTTGTTCAGAAGAATTGTTATTAACAGCCGTTAGTTTACGACGATAACCTTCACCAACTTCTTGTCCTTTATTACGAAAAGCAAGTGGGTAAACTAGCCCGATAATTATATAAACAAACAAAGCAATAAAGCCAAGTTTCACGCTGAAGAATAGTAGAATGTGCTAACAACTAAACTTTGGGCGATATAGATTAGAAACGGTGTAATAGTATGAGCATAGAACACCTCTAATAATTCTATATCGGTTGTAATCATCGTCATGTAATCCCCAGATGTATTTTTTGTAAAGCTGTCGATAGAAATACGCTTGAATTTATCTAACACTTTAATACGTAATGTGTGTAAAACTTTAAAAAGCTACATAGTGATTTAGTAGTTGTTCTGTATAACTAAACAGACCTTTCAGTATCGCTAGAATAAATATTAAAATAAATAAAATAGCCGCTACTGTTGTAATTTTTTTGTTATAAAGAACAATGCTATAAAGTAGGTAAATACTACTAAAGTAAGATGCCCTAGACTTCCGAACAATGTCGCACGTAAAAGTGGTCGCTTAAACTCTTTCGCAATCGCTAAAAGTTGTTTTTAATTGTTTTAGTGATGTCATTACTCTACCTCCTTAGCTAAAAACTTCTCTTTTAATTGTTGTTGATCATTAAATAATTTTTTTGTATAGAGAAGGTTTGTCTATAAGCTGTTCATGAGTACCTTCTTCGATTATTTGCTGATCTTTCAATACATAAATATTATCAGAATTAGTAATGGTTTCTAAATCGTGAGAAATAACAACGATAATCTTTCCATTTTTTTAATTGAATCAAATGCATCAAGAACAATTTTTACTGTAATCATCAATGTTAGAAACAGCCTCATCTAATATATAGATATAACTATCTTTCAAAATAGCTTTTTGCAGCAAGTAAACGTTGCTTTTGACCACCAGAAAGATTGCTAGCACCACAGCTAAGCTCATAATCAAGGCCACCGTTTTTCAACAACGAAGTCTTTTAGATTAACTTTTTCAAGAGCATTGTACATATCTTCTTCTGTAATATGTTTGTTGACAGAAAGGTGAGCGGATTGAACCTTGAACAAGATAGCTATCATTAGTAATAAGAGTAGCTATTTTTAGACATTTTTATTCGCAGGAATGGTATCTATATCAAAAGTATCGTATTTAATACTTCCTGCGTAGTTAGAATTTAATCCTAGTATTAATTTTATAATAGTAGATTTTCCACTACCACTTTCTCCAACAAGGGCAGTTTTTTGTGCTAGGTTTGAAAATCATGTTAATATCTTTAAGTGTCGGTTCTTCGTTATAAGAAAAAAACTTACGTTGCTTAAAAACGATATTTTTTTCCAGATGTTAGAGTGATATTATTGTCTTTTTCTTGTTCAGGATAATCAAGAAGTTTGTAGATATTATCTAACTCAACATTTCCTTCATAGAAATATGGAACAATCCACCTAAAGCACGAAGCGGTTTGAAACATTCAAGAGTAGCAACGATAACGAAGACGATAAGTTTTTGGTCTTTCACGATAAAAATTGCAATAATAGATAAAACGAAAATCGAAACATAAGTTATCGCATCCATTACATTAATTGAGTTAAGTTGGTGGCGTAACAGAGCCATTGTTGATTTTCTATAACGAGCACTACGATTATCAACATCGCCAGCTACGTTATCTTCTTTTTCCATAAATTTTTGCAGTAGTGAAACCAGATACTCTATCATAGAAAAACTTCTGATAAACTAAGGAAATCACTAAAGTTTTTGTTTGTTGGCTTTTTGATTTTTTTAATAATAACCATAATAGATATAGGTATTAATGGATAAAGAACCAACATTGCGATAAATAGCAGAATATGAATTTTACCATAAACAATAAACGAACTTAAGACGATGAACAACGTCGCGAACATCTGAGGAACGAATTTGTTGAAATAAAACTCAATATTAACTATTGAAGAAGAGTTCATAACAAGAAGGCTACCTGTATTAACAGCCTCCGTATAATTAAGTGATAACTTTTTCAACTTTGTTGTAAATCTCTTCACGCAAAGTATTTCTAACTTGTTTAGAAATCTTGTGACTAAAGAAGTTATCTCCAGTAGTAGCTAAGTAGTAAATAACCAAACTTAATGTTGTTCTAAAAGCAAAAGTTAAGATAAAAACCAGATTTAGAATGGTTATCTAATAAATAGAAAAAGTAAATCTACAAAATTGTAGATAAAAATAAAGAACACCAAAAAGCAACAAGTTTACACAAAGCAACAAGGTAAACTTCTTTTTAATATTAAAGAGCGCCATGGCTCTACCGTCTATCTTCATAATATCTCCTTTTTAAATATATTTAGATCTATAAAAACAACGAAAAAGTTTAAACAAATATAGTAAAAGCTTTAGCTGACTTATATTGCAAAATATAGTTTAAAAATTATAAATACCAGTATTTAAAATTTTTAATTATATAGAATAAACTTATTTCGTATGAGGGATCTGTGCCCTTATTTGATATTCGCTATCAATTAATATCTAATTTATTATACTATATAGAAAAAGTAAAAGATACATAAATGTTCATTGTTACGAAAAAAGTTCAAAAATACGGTGATATTCAAATAGAAAATGTGTTAAATGTTGTGAGATAATACATATGTGACAAGAATATACAAAAAGAAAAGGTTTCTGATATAATGTAAGCCAACCAAAAACCACATTAAGGAGAAGCCTTTCATATGAGTGGTATATCAGAAGTATACCGTATTCGTCAACGGGTAATTGAGTATGCAATAAAACATAATAATTCAAAGGCAGCAATGAAGTATAAGACATCACGTCAGCAGATAAAACGTTGGAGAGACAGATACGACAGCATCAGTCCAGTCTCTCCTGCCAAAAAGCAGAAGACCTAAAAGCCACCCAAACCAGCACACGCAAGAAGAAATAGAACTGGTTATGAAAAAATACAGGAAATTTGGCTATGAAGGGCTAGCAGAAGTTTATGTCAAAGCAAGAAAGGAAGGCTACAGCCGTACATACGATTCAATGTGCAAGATAATAAAGAAAATAAAGGGCAATGCCAAAGAAAAGCTTAAAAAGCAGCTGGGATTTGACATAAAGAAAGTTCAGACAGACAATGGGAAATAGTTCACAAATTCTGAAAGTGATAAGAAAACGCTGTTTGAGTTGAAACTTGAGGAGAAGGGGATAGAGTACGGGACAACCCGTCCATATTCGCCATGGGAGAATGGAAAAGTGGAAAGAAGCTACAGGCTTGACAGCAAGTACTATGCAGACAAGAAATTTAAAAGCAAGGAAGAACTGTTAAGGTCAATAAAGAAATACAATACAAGATACAACACCATATCAAGAAAAGTACTAGGCTTTTAAGAGTCCAAATGAAGTATTAAAAGAGTACAAGCAAAATCATTAGGTTAAAAGCTACATTAGGAAAGAAATATTTTTAATGTATTTTTGTAACAAATGTTTGACATCTATACAGATATTCAAATAGAAAACGTGTTAAAAATATTGATTAGTATTTATTTTAGGTGTATAATTTTAGCGAAGAGAGTAAATATGTCGAAGCTAGCAAAGCAAGTTGTAGAATTTATAAACTTTATTTTAAGTTTCGGATATATAATAAGTTCACTAAAGTAGATAAATGAAAAATTATAAGTGTAAAAGTTATGGCGAGGAGGAGTTTGCTATGATAGAGTCATTAAATAGAATATGGAATAATTTTTCTTGAATTTCTAGAAAAACAAATATATAAAGTTTATAATGGTGCGATGATTGCCGGTGTATGCAATGGGCTTGGTCAGAGATTCGGAATAAGTGTAAGTTTGTTAAGAGCGTTATTCTTAATTGCGAGTATCTTTTCTTTTGAAGTCCAATATTACTATATTTTTTTATTAGTAATAGTTATGCCGAGTAAACCGATAAAACAAAATTATAAAAAAATCAAGCTACGTTGAAGGACGCGCTTGGGAAAAAAATAGATGAAATTATAGAAAAAGAGAACTATACCTATTTGAGTATAGTTCTCTTTTTGTTGCTAATTTACCTAAAGCATATATTTATAGGGTTAAACATTTTTAGTTATAGGGACATCCCTAAATTCAAGTATCCTTTTAATCTTTTAATTGTTAAGCTGTAGTATTTATAGTTTATATAAATTTTTCACATATTCAAAGATATTTCCGTCAGAAAAAAATAAGTATATCTGTCGAACTCGAAAACAAGGCTCACCTTCTTTTGCGATGAAGTCAGCAACTTCTTTCGGTGGATCAACTACAACTTTCATGTATTTTTAGATTTTTCTTGGTGAATATCGATACGATATTTTTTTCTAATCATTGTTGCCAATTCTTTGAATCCATCTATATCAGCTATATTGATATCTGGTAAATATTTAAGTGGAATATAGTTAGTTTGATGAGCCCAACTAACATTTCCGATATATTTGATACGGACAACTTTCAGTAATTTTTGATTTTTAATTTTTAATTTCGCACAAAGTTCTTTGTCTTGAATAATTTCGCTTCTATAACGTCAGAATGTTCAGAAACAGATTCTTTAAAGTGTTTGTGGAAGTTGTTGTTTTCTGTCACGTAGACTTTTTATTAACTAATGTTTTATTAACAAAACTTCCTTTACCTTGGATTCTAAAAAAATATCCTGCAGTTTTCCAACTCATTCAGAACCCGCACAGCAGTAGTACTGCTTACATTGTAAATTTCTTTGATTTCTTTTTCTGTATAGAGTTGTTCTCCTCTTTAAACATACCAGTTTGTATTTTTCAAAATAATATCATTAATAATCTTTTCGTATTTTTTCAAAAGTAAACCTCCTAGTTAATAATATAAATAAAATCCTAAAATTTAATGTGTTAATTCAATTTTATAATATCATTTAAAGGGAATTTTTGTAAAGATAAAATAGAAATTTTTAATAAAAAAATTTTTGGGGAGATATAAAGAAATGTTGGTGTATTTAACAAAAGATTATTCGAAATGAGAAAAAGAGAAAGCTATAGGTATAAAAAGAAACCCTAAATCTAAGATTTAAGTTTCTTCTTCAATTAATTTATTTTTTTAACAAAACGGGCTTATAGCACCGTATAGAGCTGCGTCATTACCAAGAGAAGCAGCTAAGAATTTAGTTTTGTTAATTTTTATCGGATGTAGTTCTCTTACTTTTGCTTCAAGTTTGTTAAGAAGATAATCTCCTTGAGCAGAAACTGCTCCACCGATAACGATATATTTTTGGATCTAAAATACATAGAAGATTAACGATACCGCGAGCTACTTCGTATAACCATTCATCAAGAATTTTTAGGGCGTTAGTATCTTCGCGTTTACAAAGATCGAAAAATTCGATAACGCTAAGACCGTCATACATTTCTGCTTTAATTTTACGGTCAAGCGCGATTGTAGAGGCGCGTTGTTCATATGTTGTATCAGTTTTCAACATCGTAGACAGATGCTCCGATTTCTCCAACACCAAAGTTAGAACCGAATGGTAAGCTGTTTAAGTAGTAAGCACCACCGATACCTGTTCCTAACGCCATACAGAATACTTCATCAAGACCTTTTGCTCCACCTAGCCATTGTTCACCAAGAAGTGCACAGTTTACATCATTATCAACATAAACATCTATACCTAGACGGTCTCCGAAATCTTTTTGAAGTTTGTGCCCACGTAGTTTTTAATAGTCGGAGCTGCATGAATAACTTCCATATTTATGTTATCGATTACTCCAGCGGCTGAGATTCCAGCTGCGTTGAAGTTATAGCTTTCACGGATCTTGCTAGCGATTCTAAACATTTCGTCAGTGATTTTTACTGTTACATTATCAGGTGTTTTACAAGTTTCGTAATGGATAATTTTGTAATTATCATCAAAAACAGCAAATTTAATACTTGTTCCACCAATATCTATTCCTAAATACATATAATACCTACTTTCTTAATTTCAGAGCCTAAATAGATTGTTTATAAATAAGGACTTATAGCCAAAGACTCTTTATTATATTTATTTTTAAAATGTTTTTTCATTGATATATTAACATAAAAATAAAAATAGAAATAGTTTCTTTAGTTTTTGATTAAGGAAAAGAAAAATCACGGATTATAGAAGCCTCAAATAAATCGTTAAAATATTAGAAGTCGTGTATTTTAGTAAATAAGGGTAGAGACAGAATAGCTAATATGGTTTTTTTATGTTATTATAAAAAAAGTAGAGAAAATGTAGAAAATATTTATGATGAGGGAGATAGTTATGGATACAATAATATTCTTAGAACCGGTATTTGCTGAAAGAATATGGGGAGGAAGAAACCTGGAGAAATTCAACTACGATATTCCGGAAGGAAATATAGGTGAGGCATGGGTAATTGCTGCTCATGAAAATGGTAGCTCTTTAATAAAAAAATGGTGAGTTAAAAAGGTTTAACATTAAAAAGAAGCCTACGAGAAAAGACCGGAGCTTTTTACTAAGAAAAAAATACGATAAGTTTCCATTGTTGGTGAAAATTTTTAGATGCAAGTGATTACCTATCTGTGCAAGTTCACCCAGAAGATGACTATGCACTGTAAATGAAAATGGTGAATTAGGGAAAACAGAATGTTGGTATGTTCTTGATGCGAAAGAAAATGCAGAATTAATCTATGGTCATACAGCAAAAACAAAAGAAGAGTTCAATCGTAGTATTGATGAAGAAAAAAATGGGATGATTTATTTATTAGAGAGAAGGTAAAAAGGTGATTTCTTCTATATTCCATCGGGAACTTTACACGCAATAGGTGCAGGGAACTTAATTTATGAAGTGCAACAAAATTCTGATACAACGTATAGAGTTTATGATTATGACCGTACGGATAAAGATGGTAACAAACGTGAACTACATATAGAAAAAACAAAAGATGTAACGACAGTTCCTTTTGAAAAAGTTGAGCTAGATCAAGAAGTTTATGAAGTTGGAAATATAAAAGTAACGCAACTTGCAGAAGAAAGATATTTTGGTGTTTATAAAATTGAAGTATCAGGAGAGGCAGAGTTAACAAAAAACGATACAGGGAATTTATTCACAGTGCTAGAAGGTCAAGGACGTATTAAGGTAGAAGATATTGTTTATGATATTAAAAAGGAGATAGTTTTATTTTGACAACTCAATGTAGCGGTTGTCTGTTAGATGGAGATACTGCTTATAGGAAGTTACGATAGATAAGTACTCTAATCATAGAATAGAGAAAAGTGATGGCAAAGAAATGTTTGTCATTGCTTTTTATTATGCCCTAATTAATGTCAGAGGGAGTTGATAGCTAAAAAGTATTTAAAGAGTTAAAGAGTTAACGTATTTTAATGTGTTAAATAATTAGCTTCTATATTGCGGTGAGAGATAAATACCTAAAAAGGCGATTTATGGAAGTGAAGTAATAGTGGATACTACTTTATCAATATAAGGAGCAAAAAGGGTTTTAAAAATAAAAAAATTAGAATTTTTTTGCCTTGACAAACGATAGAAAACGTTTTACAATATAAGTGTGTTAAAATTTAATGTGTTAAATAAAAAGCTAAAAAAAGCAAATAACGGAGGTTTTTATAATGAAAAGATTTAAAAGGGCTGTATTCAGCATTGCTTATCCATTTGACGAAAATGGTGAGGTAAAAGAAGAGGGGTTACGTCAAGTAATCGAGCACAATATCAACGTTAGTAAGGTTGATGGATTATATGTTAATGGAAGTAGTGGGAAAACTTCTATTAAACACTGCTCAAAAAGAAACAAATTTTTAAATTTGTAAAAGAAGTAGTAGGAGATAGAGTAAATCTTATCGCTCAAGTTGGATCATTAGATTTAAACGAAGCGGTAGAACTTGCTAAATATGCAACAGAATTAGGGTATGATTCATTATCAGCAGTTACTCCATTCTACTATCCATTATCATTCAACGAAATCAAACATTACTACAAAACAATTATCGATGCAACAGACAACAGCATGATTCTTTACTACATACCTTTCTTAACAGGGGTTAAAATTAGTTTAGATCAATTTGCTGAATTATTTGAAGATGAAAAAGTTATCGGTGTTAAATACACAGCGGCTGACTTCTACCAACTTGAAAGATTTAGAAGAAGATTCCCAGATAAACTTATCTGGTCTGGATTTGATGAAATGTTAGTTCAAGCGGCTATTACAGGAGTAGATGGAGCTATCGGTTCTACTTACAACGTAAATGGACAAACAAGTAAAAAAATCTTCGAACTTGCTAAAGAAGGTAAAGTTGCAGAAGCTTATGAACTTCAACATCAAGCTAACGATGTAATTGAAAAAGTTTTAGAACTAGGATTATACCAAACTCTAAAAGAAATCTTAAAAAGTAAAAAGGTATCGATGCTGGTTACTGTAAACAACCTATGAAAGTATTCGACCCAGCAAAAGTAGCAGAGGTAGAAAAAGTTAGTTAAAGATTACAATCTTTAATTATTAATGTAGGAGTAAATAGGTTAAGGGGAAAATATAAGGCAAAGTGCCTAGAAGTAAATATGTTTTAAAAAAATAGGAGGAAGGTACCATGGATAAAGTAGGATTTGGTACGTTAAACAGTATAGTTTTAGCACTATATTTACTAGCTATGCTAGCAGTAGGTATGTATTTCACTAAAAAAAGCGGGTGAAAGCACGGACGAATTCTTTAAAAGCCGGAGGAAATATTCCATCTTGGGCAGTAGGATTCTCAATTTATGCAACAACATTATCGGCAATCACATTTATGGCAACACCGGAAAAAGCATTTAACGGTGACTGGACATATGCAGCAGGGAACTTTTCAATTATCGCAATTATTCCGATATTAATTCACTACTATGTTCCATTCTTTAGAAAATTAAATGTAACGACAGCGTATGAATATTTAGAAGAACGTTTTAATCCTAGTGTACGTGTAGTAGGAAGTGTGTTATTCTCACTATTCCATATTGGACGTGTAGCTATCGTTATTTATTTACCAACAGTTGCTATTACATCGGTATCAACACTTAACCCATTCTTAGTATGTGCGGTTATCGGATTACTTTGTGTGGTTTACTCATTCTTAGGAGGAGTAGAAGGGGTTATTTGGACAGACGTTATCCAAGGTATTATCTTACTTGGAGGAGCTGTTTTAGTAATTATCTTAGGGGCATACCACGTAGGTGGATTTGGACACATTACTCAAGATGCTCTAGCAAATGGTAAAATTGTAACTGCTGAGAAATTTAGCTGGTCATTAACTGCAGCTACTATTCCAATTATCTTCATTGGATCAGTGTTTAACAGTTTACAACAATATACAGCTTCTCAAGACGTAGTTCAACGTTATAGTACTACAGAGTCAGTTGAAGAAACTAATAAATCACTTTGGACAAATGGATTATTAGCATTCATCTCAATTCCAATCTTCTACGGAATGGGAACAGTTTTATACAGCTTCTACAAAGGTAGCCATGCTGTAACAAAATTACCAGACTTTATGAACGCTGAAGTAGTAGGTAAAGCAGCTAATACAACAGCTTTAGTGCCTTACTTCATCTTAACTGCGTTACCTGCAGGGGTTGCTGGATTAGTTATTGCAGCTATTTTAGCGGCCGCTCAATCAACTATCGCATCAAGTTTAAACTCAATTTCAGCTTGTATTACAGTTGACATCAAACAACGTTTCTTTGGATTAAGTAAAGATGCTAAACAAGACGTTCTATTAGCTCGTATTATTATCATCGTAGCTGGGGTATTAGGAACAATCGCAGCATTATACTTCGTAAACTCTAACCAAAAAGAAACTTGGGATTTATTCCTTAAATATATCGGACTTTTAGGGGTGCCTTTAGCTGGTACATTCGCACTTGGTATCTTTACTAAACGTGCAAATGGAGCGGGAGCATTATTAGGATTATTAGTAGCAGGACTTGTATGTTGGTACATCCAAGACTTTACAACTTATGCTAAACAAAGTCCATTTATCTTCTCTGGATTCTCATTCTTAAGTGCATTGGTATTCGGTTATATCTGTAGTTTCTTCTTTAAATCTACTAAAAATATTACTGGACTTACTATTCACACTAAAGATCATGAATACGTAAAAGAAGTAAAATAATAAATTAATTTGATTAAATAACAAACTTACACAATAAGAAGCAGCCCTAAGATATTTAGGGTTGTTTTTATAAATTAGAAAATAATTATTGTGATATTTGTAAGAAGCGGTTATAATTTAATTGCAGAACGAAATAGAAAGGAGTTTTTTATGGATATTACTGAACATTTAGGAAGTTGGGATAGACCTTTGGATTTTTGACAGTTATTGGGATAAAAAGCTAGAATTTATAAATAGTGTACCATTGGATTATGAGCTAACAGAGGTCGAGTTTTCAAACTTCGATAATGTAAAATACTACGATTTGTATTTTTACAAGTTTTGATGGAGCGCGTATTTATGCAAAATTTATAAAACCTGTGAGTAATGGTGAAGTTCCAGCCTTATTTTATTTCCACGGTTATCCAGGATGTAATCGAAATTGGTTTGAAAAAACAGCGTATGCTTCTTTAGGTTATGCGGTTTTTGCAATGGACTTTCGAGGTCAAGGTGGAAAAAGTCAAGATATAGGTGGTATTCTTGGAACCACTGTCGCAGGGCATATCGTTGCTGGTATTGATGATGAGTTGGATAATATGATTTATGTTAAAAACATTCTTGATATGTGCTTGCTTATTCGTATTGCGAAAGATATTGAGGGATAGATGCTAATAATATAAATTGTGCTGGTGGCTCACAAGGTGGGGGCTTAGGACTATGTGTGCAGGCTTGAACGACATAAAAAAATGTATAATTCTTTTATCCGTTTTTATCTGATATGAAAAAAGTTTATGATCTTGATCTAGATTTAGTCGCCTATGAGAGTATCCGTTATTATACACGCTGGTTCAGTTCAACAGGGGAAAATGATGAGAAACTATTTAATAGATTAGCGTATATAGATGCGAAAAATTTTTGCGCCGAGAGTAAAGTCGAAAGTACTATTTGGAGCTAGTAATATCGATGTTATTTGTCCGATAGAAACACAGTTTGCAGTGTATAACAATTTGAATTGTGAAAAAGAGTTGGTTTTATAAAAAAATATGGTCACGAAAACATACCGGATTTTTAATACAAAAACGGCAAGATTTTTTTATTAGACGACTAGCAAAAGGGAACAAGTCTGTATGCTAGATTGTAGAAAATCTAAGAGGAGGATAAGAACTAGTGAAATTAGAAAAAATGAGACAATTTGAATATAATTTTAACAAAATTGCCGATAATCATCCAAGGTTGGATTACTATGAATTAACATATACGGCGGTGGATAATTCAAAAAAATTTATGCAGAAGTAATGGTTCCTAAAGGACAAGCGCGAGGTTTGTTTATAGAAATACCAGATTACAAAGCTTTCCCAAAAGATTATCTTAATCTGGGAAGGTACGCAATACTTGATTATGCAGTAGCTTCATTACATGTTCGAGGACAAGTAGAGCAAAGTGAAAATAGACAACCAGCTTCGATTTATTTCCCATTTTTAAACAATCAAAAAGATGAATTATATTATAATTTCGTTTATCAAGATGCAATAGATTTAGTAGTGGTGTTAAAAAGAATTTCCTGGATTAGAGATTAATGTTTTAGGAATAGGACAAGGAGCTAGTGTGGGCTTAGTTGCGGCTGCAGTAACAAAAGACATAGAAAGATTATTTATCTCAAACGCCCAAAATATAGATTTTTGAAACTATTTTTTAAAGAAAATGCTGACGTGGGAATTTACGAAGCTATTCGTGATTATAATCGTAATTTCCACAAAAAGAAGACTATATGTTAGATTGTTTAAGTGAAATAGATATTCTTAATTATGCAAAAGAAGTAGAAGCACAAGTTTATTATGGTTACTCACATCTTAACGTAAGAACACCGAAAAATGCCAAGATAAATTATTGGATTATTACCGAATAAAGAGATTATTCATTATCGAAAATTTGAACATGAAGTACTTCAAGAACACTTCTTCGATGAGTTTGTTTTGAAAAAAATTGAGCGTATTGTAAACGGAGTATAGTAAAATAGGGAAAAAAACTGAAAAATATTTAATATAATAATGTTAAAAACAAAGGTACTATCAAAAGTAGGTAGTATCTTATTTTTATGATTAAATAAATGATTAAGATAAAAGTATGGTATAATAGATAAAAAAATAAAAAGGAAAATAGTCAAAATAATGAAAAAAATAGTAACTTTAATAATCAGTATTTTAATAATCAGTGTTCTAGCAGGTTGTGGAATTATGGGTATGGGGAGTAAATCATGGATAGAAAAAAACAAGTATCGGATATAGAAAAAGTTTATCCAACAGAAAAACCCAGAAGACTTATTTGAAAAAAATTTCCAATTGGTTTTAGAATAGAGCAACGAAAGATATTTGAGGAAGATGGGAAAAATTATAGCGTAGAGATAGAAATGAGGGGGAATCCTAAAACCAAAAAATAGAAGGTATAGCGAGGGAAAGTTTTACAGAATATAAACCCTTTAAGGAGACAATAGTAAAAAGAAAGTAAAGTGGAATATGTAAAAAGGCGAAGGTTTAGTTTTAGAAAAACCAGAGTTAGAAGATAGTTTATTGTTTAAAAAAATACTTCTATTCCAAAAACTTAAGCTAAATAAAGATATATTGAAGAAGTTAGAAGTAAAAGATAAAAGTTTTAGTTTTTGAAACAGGGTAAGTATAATATAAAAGTATTTATTTATAAACAAGGAAATAGATAATTATTTAGGATTAAATAAACAAAAAGTAAGTTTGGATATAAACGCCAATATAGTGAAATAGACAAAACATATTTCCATACAATAATTATAGGGAAAAAAATACTGAGATTGATTTTTGCAGAAAAAGGTAGTAGAAGAGCGACCAGATATGGAGTAGGTATTTCAATGAAAAAAACTAAGTAAGAGCTGGAAAAATATTTATAATAACAACAGTAGTTTTAATAGGTAGTATATATGGATATCATAAAAATAAATAATAGAAATGCATTTGAAGAGATGTATAATTCATATTATAACTTATTACCAATTAGAACAGTAGATAATATGCCGCAGATAAAACCTATACCTAGAGATGAAAAACATCTTGATTCAGTAGATTTAAATTATAAAAATAATACAGAAGATGTTATTATAAATATTTTTAGTTAATAGGGAAAAATAAAAAGAAGATAATCCTAATTTGCTCTAGATTAATAGCAAGCGGTGTATATTTAGATATAAATTATGATTATGATATGAACACCCATAAATTAATAAATGATATAACTTTCCATGGGGAAAATGTTTCCAAATGTAGATGATGAGAAAAAAACAAACAAGAGAACTCTTAGAAAAAGCATAATATCTCAAAAGAATACTTACAGAAAAATCAGACGAACTGTTAGATACAGTTTTGACAGATTAGCAAAGGTATAGTGGAAGTTCATATTCAAGGAGTAATATGGGAAGATTAACAATAGAAAAAGATGAGTTTTTGAGATAATATATTATAGTTATATAGAATGTGAGGAATAAAAAAATAATATGAAAGAATGCTGAGTAGTTAAAAACTACTTGGCATTTTTGTATAAATAGTAATTTTCATACTAAATTAAATAAGTCAAAGAATATACTTGAAATATGATATAATAGATAAAAAAATAAAAAGGGAAATAGTCGAAATAATGAAAAAGATAATAACTTTAATAATGAGTATTTTTAATAATCAGTGTTCTAGCAGGTTGTGGAATAATGGGCATGGGGGAGTAAATCATGGATAGAAAAAAACAAGTATCGGATATAGAAAAAAAGTCTATCCAACAGAAAATCCAGAAGATTTATTTCAGAAATTTCGAATGGATTTAGGATAGAACAAATAAGACTATTTAAAGAAAATGGAGTAACTCATAGTCTAGATTTGAAAATGAAAGGTAATAAAGAGACAAGAAAAATAGAAGGGGTAATAAAAAGTACAAATAGAGTCAAGTCCTTATAAGGAAACAATAGTAAAAGAAAGTAAAAGTAGAATATATAAAAGATAAAGGCTTAGTTTTGGAAAAACCAGAGTTAATAAATGAGTTATTGCCTCAAAACTATTTCTTATTTCAAAAGTTGAAACTGAATAAAGATATATTGAAGAAATTAGAAGTAAAAGAAAACGGATTTAGTTTTCGAAACAGGTAGATATAATATAAAATACTTATTTACAAACAAGGAAATAGATAATTATTTAGGATTAAATAAGGAAAAAGTGAGCTTTTGATATAAGAGGGAATATAGCGAAAAAGATAAAACATATTTTCATACAATAATTATAAAAAGAGGCTACTAAAGAGATTAACTTTTTCAGAAAAAGGTAGTAGAAGAGCGCGGGGATAAATAGCTAAATTATGTATTTAGGGATATAGTATATAGAACAGAAGGAACAAAATAATGAGAAAAATAGTAATAAGAATATTAACTGTAATTGCAGTAATTGCGATGTTAATAATCGGAAAAATACAAATGGATAAATATAGAGTAAAAAGTATAGCGCATAGTGAAGAGGCGAAAGTGGCGATAGAAAATATGCTGAAAATAATGGACGAAAAAGCCTTAACACCGGAAGGTAAAATAAAAGTTACAAAATAGATGATAACTATACAGAGCGAAATCCAATGGGAGGAGTAAATATTTCAATTGTAGTAAATGATGATAAAGAGATGATGATAAATACAACTTTGGAAAAAGTATTTATCAAGTGAAAAATATGAAATAAATTCAAAAAGCAGTTTCACCAAAATTAAGTCAAGAACTAAGAGGAACAATGAAAAATAGTAAGAAAAGAAAGGTGTAGCAGAATGAAGAAAAGTACTGATAGGGTATATTAACTACAATAGCAATAATAGCGACGATGATAATCGGAAAAATACAAATGGATAAATATAGAATAAAAAAGTATAGCGCATGGAGAAGAAGGAAAAAGCGGCAATAGAAAATATGCTGAAAATAATGGACGAAAAAGCATTTTACGTCGGAAGGGAAAATAAAAAGTTACAAAATAGATGAGAGTTATACTCATAAGAATCCGATGGGAGGGCTAATAGTTAGAGTTATAATTAATGATGATCCAGAATTAGATGTTGAAACAACATTAAATAAGTATCCTTCGAGAGGAAAGTTAGAACATGGGGTGATGAGTGTGTCACCTAAATTAGCTAAACTTACTCCAGCCAAAGGAAATTATATGATGAAGAAAATAATATCAAAAATAGATAAAATACATAAATAGCAAATTATTATAAAAAGACTGCCGAGTAGTAAAAAAACTACTTGGCATTTTTGCGTAAAATAGTAATTTTTCACACTAAATTAAATAAGTCAAAGAATATACTCGAAATATGGTATAATAGATAAAAATAAAAGGAAAATAGTCGAAATAATGAAAAAAATAATAACTTTAATAATGAGTATTTTTAATAATCAGTGTTCTAGCAGGTTGCGGAATAACGGGTAAAGGGAGTAAATCATGGATAGAAAAAAACAAGTATCGGATATAGAAAAGTCTATCCAACAGAAAATCCAGAAGACTTATTTGAGAAATTCCCTGAATGGATTTAGGATAGAACAAGCAAGGATATCACAAAAATGGAAAAAAATCATATTATAAAGCTAGAAATGGATGGCAATCCAAAAAAACAAAAAGTATTCAAGGAAGTGTGAGGGAAATTTATAGAGAATATGATCCGTTTAAAGAAACAATAGAAAAAGAAAAGTAAAGTGGAATATATAAAGGATAAGGGTTTGGTTTTAGAAAAGTCAGAATTAACAACTGAGTTATTACCCAAAAATTATTTCTTATTCCAAAAGTTGAAACTGAATAAAGATATATTGAAGAAATTAGAAGTAAAAAGATAAATCGTACAGCTTTTGAAAACGGATAGTTACAATATAAAATATGTTTTTACAAATAAAGAAATAGATAATTATTTAAAATTAAATAAACAAAAAGTGATTTTGGATATTATAGGTCAATATAGTGAGAAGAACAAATTATATTTTTCATACAGTAGTTATAGAGGAAAATACTCAAAAGATTGATTTTTTCAGAAAAGATAGTAGAAGAGCGCGGGGATAAGTAGTAAAATAAAGTATATGAGCTATCTTTTAAATAGCTATATTATGGATTTAGGAAATTGAGAATTTAGGATATAGAACAGAAGGAATAAAAAGATGAAAAAGATAGTGATAAGAATATTAACTATAATTGTGGTAATTGCGATGTTAATAATCGGAAAAATACAAATGGATAAATATAGAGTAAAAAGTATAGCGCATAGTGAAGAGGCGAAAGTGGCGATAGAGAGAATGTTTAAAAATAGAGATGATAAAGCCTTTACGTCGGAAGGTAAAATTAAAAGTTATAGATTAAATGACAGTAAAATAAAGAAAAAAATCCAATGGGAGGGATAGATATTTCAATTATAGTAAATGATGATGAAGATATGATATTGAATACAACTATAAGTCAAGATAAATATAATGGGGGTTATAGGACGGAAGCCATGTCTATATCACCAAAGTTAGATGAAATAATGTATTCTGAGGATAAAGAAAAGAAGTAACAAAAATATGGGTAAACGCATCTCCATCTTCAGTTTTAATCTCAGAATACTGTTTTACTTTAAGCAGTTTCACCAAAAATTAAGTCAAGAACTAATGGGGGCAATAAAAAGTAGTAAGAAAAGAAAGGTGTAGCAGAATGAAGAAAGTACTGATAGGTATATTAACTACAATAGCAATAATAGCGACGATGATAATCGGAAAAATACAAATGGATAAATATAGAGTGAAAAGCATAATGCATGGAGAAGAAGGGAAAGCAGCAATAGAAAATATGCTGAAAATAATGGACGAAAAAGCATTTACGTCGGAAGGGAAAATAAAAGTTACAAAATAGATGAGGGTTATACTCATAAGAATCCGATGGGAGGGCTAACAGTTAGAGTTATAATTAATGATGATCCAGAATTAGATGTTGAAACAACATTAAATAAATATCCTTCAAGAGGAAAGTTAGAGCATGGGGTGATAATAACATCTGAAAAAAATTGTCAAAACTAGTACCAGATAAAGGATTGTTAAATGATGAGAGTAATAAAGGAAATGAATAAGGAAAAAAATATTGGTAATAATATAACAATAGGAATAACAAAGATGAAAAAAAGATAGTAATAAGAATATTAATTGTAATTGCAGTAATTGCGATGTTAATAATCGGAAAAATACAAATGGATAAATGTAGAGTGAAAAAGTATAGCGCATGGAGAAGAAGGAAAGCAGCAATAGAAAATATGCTAAAGGGTACTAGATGAAAAAGCCTTAACGCCAGAAGGTAAAATAAAAAAGTTACAAAAATAGATGATAGCTATACCTACAAAAATCCAATGGGGGAGTAGGAATAAAATTAATACTAAATAATGACAATGATCTTACTGTAAAAACGGTTTTAAATAAATATCCTTCTATAGGTGTTTTAGAGCACGGGGGATTATAAAATCAAGGAAAATGTCTGAACTAACTCAGCCAAAGGGAAATTATATGATGAAGAAAATAATATCAAAAAAATAGATAAAAATACACAAACAGCGGAAGAATTTGAATATTTATTATCACTAGCGAAAGAAGAGGTAGAAGAACAGAAAATATGAAAAACTAAGTAAGAGCTGGAAAATATTTATAATAACAACGGTAGTATTAATAGGTAGTATATATGGATATCATAAAATAAATAATAGAAATGCATTTGAAGAGATGTATAATTCATATTATAATTTCTCACTACTCGGGTCGGTAGATAGAATGGGACAGCTAAAACCTATACAGATAGGCGATAAATGGTCTTCACGTGTAATATTTGAATATCGCGATAATACAGAGACGGAAAGGAAAATCATTAAATTAGTGAAAGGTGACAACGTTGTTGTAAGTGGTCAATGGATAACCATAGCTTATTACAATAAGGTATCAGATAAAGAAACTTTAGTAGTTTATCATACATATGATATAGAAAGTAAAGTTTTATCAAGTAGAATTAGTTTTTATAGAGAAGGGTCTGCATTTTCTTTAGAAAAAGAAGAAAAGAATTATTAAAAAAATACAATATCTCAAAAAGAATACCTACAGAAGAAATCAGACGAACTATTAGATACAGTTTTAACAGATTGGCAAAGGTATAGTGGAAGTTCATATTCAAGGAGTAATATGGGTAGACTAACAATAGAAAAAAAGAAGAGATTTTAAGATAATATATTATAGTTATATGAATGTGAGACAAAAAAAGTACTATAGAAAGAATGCCAAGTAGTTAAAAACTACTTGGCATTTTTAGTGTGAAAAGGAAGATTTATACTAAACTAAATAAGTCAAATAATAATATGAAAATATGATATAATTATAAAAAGAGGAGGAGAGATAATGAAAAAGGCCATAAAAATTGCGTTAATCACAATGACAGTAATGTTTGTACTGCTGGGCTCTATGCATTGGTTTAAAAATCACCAAGAAGAAAAAAAGATTAATAAGACAAGACCAAGAAAGAGTGGCACAATATATTTTTGGATAATATAGAGTTAGTAGAGGAAGTGAGATAAAGAAGATAAAATTTTTGAGTTTTGAAATACCTCCTACAACAGCTCGGACTTGGAGTATAGTAGTAGAGATAAATGATAATATAAAAATGCACTTTGGTGAAGGTCACTTAGGAGGAGAACTGAGCTGTAGCTATAGTAGCAGGGAAGTGAAATTCAAGAAAATGAAAAAGTAAAAGATATTAAAAATATAGAATTAATATATTTGAAATAGGAAAAAGTAATAAAAAGGAAAAATAGTCAAAATAATGAAAAGATAATAACATTAATAATGAGTATTTTTAATAATTAGTATTCTAACAGGTTGCGGAATAACAGGTAAAGGTAGTAGAAGTTGGATAGAAAATGAAGTATCAGATATAGAAAAAGTCTATCCAACAGAAAACCCAGAAGATTTATTTGAAAAAAATTCCCAATTGGTTTTACTATATATCAAGCGAAGATAATTGAAGAAAAATGGTAAAACTTACAGTATTCGTTTGGAGATGAAGGGAAATAAGGATATCAAAAATAGAAGGAAAGTAAAAAGGTATTATTAGAATCAGAACCATACAAAGAAACAATAGAAAAAGAAAGTAAAGTGGAATATATAAAGGATAAGGGTTTGGTTTTTAGAAAAGTCAGAGTTAACAAATGAGTTATTACCTAAAAATTATTTCTTATTCCAAAAGCTGAAACTGAATAAAGATATATTGAAAAATTAGAAGTAAAAAGACAAAAGTTTTAGTTTTGAAACGTATAGATATAATATAAGTTATTTATAAAAAAATAAAGAGATAGATAATTATTTAGGAATAAATAAAAGGGAAAGTGGTCTTAGATATTACAGGGCAATATAGCGAAAGAAATAAAGCATATTTTCATTCAGTAGTAATAGAAGAAGATGCTCCAGATTTTTTTATTTTTTTCAGAAAAGGTAGTAGAAGAGCGTGGGGATAAATAGTAAAATAAAGCATATGAGCTATCTTTTAAATAGTTAAATTATGTATTTAGGGAATTGAGAATTTAATGTATAGTATATAGAACAGAAGGAACAAAAAAAGATGAAAAAGATAGTGATAAGAATATTAACTGTAATTGTAGTAATGCTCTATTAATAATCGGAAAAAAATACAAATGGATAAATATAGAATAAAAAGTATAGCGCATGGAGAAGAAGGAAAAAGCGGCAATAGAAAATATGCTGAAAATAATGGACGAAAAAAGCCTTGACACCAGAAGGGAAAAATAAAAAGTTACAAAATAGATGATAATTATACTCATAAGAATCCAATGGGAGGAGTTAGTGTAAAAATAGTGATTAATGGAGATGAAAGTCTATATTTAGGAACTATATTAAATAAATATTCATCTAGTAAAGAATATAACTTAGGTGTTCTTAGTTTTTCTCCTGAGTTAAGTAAACTAATATATAAATAATGCGATTAAGAGTTATAAGAAGAGTTAAATAAACACTGGATAACTCCCAAAATAGTAAGTCGAGTGTAGTAGATATTTTTAATAGTGATAAAAACCGTGAATCTAAAAATAGCTAGATTCACGGTTTAATGTTATTTCATTTTTTTCTAGTTCTTCGATAAGTTTTTTTCTTCAGTTAATGCACCTGGGAATCTATTTGCTATAGTACCATCACTATTGATAAAAATATGAGATGGGAATGAGCGGATTCCGTAATTTATTAAGAAACGATCGTTAACATCAAATAATACTGGATAAGTAAGATTAAGTTCTTTAGCTTTTTGCTAAGATAACCTCTTTACTTTTATCGCTAGGATTTTGATTTTTGAAGACTTCATCGTTAGGAGAAGTAATAGATAAAAAGACAATATCCTCTAGCTTTTTACTTTTTGATAAACTTTTTCAAGTTCTGGAATTTCGCGAAGGCACGGTCCGCACCAAGAAGCCCAAACATTGATATAAACTTTTTACCTTTAAAGTCGCTAAGTTTAACTTCTTTTCCATCTTTATCCATTGCTGTAAAGTTATAAGCTTGAGTTGTTGTTTTCTCTTCTTTTTCTTGAGAAGAGTTTGATACATCTTCTTTTTAGGTTCTTCTTTTGAACAAGCTGTTAAAAGTAGCGAACTACTAAGTAAAAGCAGCGCCTAATAGTGATAATTTTTTTCATAAGTTAATCTCCTTTTTAATTAAAATATCTCATAAGTGATACGAAAGAACCACTTAGTATTAATATACCAATCAGAATTAATATTATTCCAGAAATTATTTGGGTATATTTTAGAATGTTGGTGTTTTTTTCTTGAAAATTTCTAATAGTTTAGAAGCGAAAAAAATGCTACTAAGATAAACGGTAAGATAAACCCTAAGCAGTACACCAATACCAAAATTATACTCATAATTCCTGTGGCTAGAAGCGTACAAAAATACACTTGCTAGAATAGGGCCGATGCATGGAGTCCAAGAAAAACTAAATGTAAGCCCATAAGAAAAAGCTAAAAACTGGAGTAGTTTTGGTTCCTTTTTCTTTTTACTTTGTTTTTGATAGAAAACTCTTGTTTTAAAAACTAATTTTAAAAACTCCAAGTTGAAGTAATCCCATAAAAACAATAAGTATTCCACTAACTATTTGCAAAGTTTTAATATTTTCGTTTAGGAAAATGCTGATAAAGTTTGTTGCAAATGCTAAAATGAAAAAAATGTCGAGCAAATACCCTAAGACAAAGGATAGTGTATTTGTAATGGTATTTCGCTTGTTAAAGACCAACTCACCGTGTTCGTTTTGTTCTTTTTACCAGCTAAAAATTCCGATATAGATAGGTAAAATCGGAATAACACAAGGTGATAAAAATGACAATAGTCCTTCTAAAAATAAAGGAACATTTTTCACTAGTGAAGTAGATGTGCTTAAATCTGTCATAAAGCCTCCCTTATTAATGTATTTGCAAGTGATATTAATAATTTTTCATATAAAACTTACACGATAACTATATAATAAAAATACTTATTAGTGCAATTTTTATGCCTCAAATATGACTCAAAAAAATTACGATAGTAAAGCTTTGTGACAGGTTTTTATCACTATTGTTACAAAAACTGTTACAAGTATTGAAAAACTTTTTCTACATCATATAATGGTATTACGTCAAAATTAAAACGAAATTTAAAGGTATTTAAATGTAGTTAAAGACATATAGAAATTAAAGTTTTGAAATAACAATTTAGAAAAATAGAAATTTAGAAAATATTATTAGAGAGCGTTTAGCTCGAAATCAGATTTTAAGGAGAAATTATTTTAGATGAGTAAATTACATAAATTAGTAGCAACAACAGCAATCGTATCAACAGTAGCTTTTGGTTTAGCACAAGTAGCTGACGCTGATACTTACACAGTTAAAAAAGGTGATACACTTTGGGATATCGCTATTAACAATGGAACAACTGTTGACCAACTTATGCACGATAACAACTTAACAAGTTCATTAATCTTCCTGGAGATAAATTAACTTATAACACAACTGTTAGCCAAGTAGCTCAAGCAAAACAAGAAGGATACTACTCAGTAGTTTTAGGAGATACTTTAGCGAAAATTTCTAGTAGATTTGGTGTATCAGTAGATGAACTTGTTAAATTAAACAATATCTCTAATCCAAACTTAATCTACGTTGGTGAAGTTTTAAGAATCGATGCAGCTGCAGCGGCTAAAACTCAAACAACAGCGGCTACAGTAGCAAAAGCATCTGTAACTCAAACTACATCAGCACAAACTGTAGTAAAAGTTGACCCAACAGCAACAGTAGCAGCGAAACCAGCGGCTACGCCAGCTCCAGCGGCAACACCAGCCCCTGCAGCAAAACCAGCTCCAGCGGCAACTCCAGCTCTAGCAGCAAAACCAGCGGCTACACCAGCTCCAGCAGCTACAACTCAAGTAGCATCTTCAAATAAAGGAGCAGCTATTTATCAAGCAGCTATGGCTCAATTAGGAAGAATCCAAGATTGTACAATGCTTGTAACTAACTCTCTTAAAGCAGTAGGAATTAACTTCCACGACTGGCCAGCAGGATATATGAGTTTAGGAACTGTTGTTCCAGCATCTCAAGCTCAACCAGGAGACTTAGTATACTATGCTAATGGTGGTTTAGGATTTGCTCATATCGCTGTTTATGCAGGTAACGGACAAGCTATCCACGGTGGATGGAACGGTAACCAAACAGTAGTTAACAGTGTTAACGTTGGAAGTGGACCAGTATTTATCCGCGTAAGATAATTCGATAAAAATAAAAGCACTTTGAACATTTGTTCAAGGTGCTTTTTATACTTACTGGAAATGCTGTATAAAAAAATAAGTCCCTAAGGTTTTTCCTAGGACTTATTAAGATTTGATTTAAGAAAGTTCAGTTTGTAGTAAATCTTTAAAACAAAGTCCAGCGTCATGTAAATCTTTTTGATCGGGGTGTGTTTTTGATTGTTTTACCATGTCTACCAAATCTGGTGTAACTTTTGTGAATAAAATTAGGGTCTTTCCATGACAATATTTTTGAAGACGATAAGTACCTTAGGGTCTATTTTCCCTTGGCAAACAAATGTTTTAAGGACGACGTTACCGCGTTCTTTCATAAAGGCTATATAATTGTTTATTGAATCATCTGCATGATAATGTTCTCGTGGGACACCGCAAGTCAAAAAGCGCTACTTTTTTTGTCTTTTATATCTTGTACATTTATGAAATCTTGCATTTTTTTGTTGGCAGTTGTTTTGTCTGTCCAAGCACCTAAGATGTACAAGTCATATTGTTCTTGTAGTTTTTGTTTTTTGTCTTTTTATATCTAGTAAAGTTACATCTGCTAGGTTTTTTTATCTCATTATAGATAGCCTCTGCTACTTTTTTTGTGTTTTTTAGTTTTACTTGAGTAGGCTAGTAATATTTTCATAATTTACCTCGAATTGTAGTAAACTTATTATAACAAAAATAAAAAGAAATATATAGTAGATTTTTATAAATAATTTCTCGAAAAATGTTACTAATTATATTGAGAGAAAATTGCTTCGTAGGGGGTGATTTTTAGTCTTATAAAAACGAGATTTATTAAGGGGATTAAAGGTTAACAATTGCTAGATTACGGGAAGTATAGTATTATAAAAATTATGATATGGAGGTAGAATTGATGGCGAAAATTTTTGATTTGACGAGTAATGCATCCTTTATCGTCTATAGGATAGAGACATTGACAAAAATGAAGACTTCAAAGAAGATGATTTATAATTATATTGAATTGGAGAAAAACGGAAGCTTTCCATCAGAGCTTGAGTTTGTAACGAGTTTTTATGATGAAAAAAACAGGGAAGTAGTGGAAGCTTTATTTAAAAATACTAAATTAGATAATTATATTTTAGCTTATACAGGAACGAATTATTATTTTGATCGAGAAAAGGATTTGTATGCTGATGTTGTAGGTGTTTGCCTTGGACAAGGAGAACATTATCCACCGTGTTATAGGTTTTATAAGAGAATGGTAAAAAGTATGGTGAAAATATTATTTTAACTGGCCATTCTTTAGGGTGGGAATATCGCCATGCGTGTTGCTTTTAGAATATAATGTTAAAAGAAACAATAGTCTATAACGCAGCGCCGTTATATTTAAAAGATGGTGTTGGTATTTTTTTATGACGCCAGATATGGATGAAGCTTTATATTATGAGAGATTAGCCAGATATAATAGGAAAGTTAAGAAGATTGCTAAGAAAAAAATTAGAATTTACAGGGTCTGTGAAGAGAATTGTTTCTGAAAGTGATATTTTTCACGCGTATTTCGGAATTGTTGGGCATAGGCTGTTATTTAGGGAGATGTTTATATAATAAAAAGATGCAGGGGTACATGGTATAAAAGGGATTTTTAGGAGATAATCAAGAAACGATGGTAGCTCTTTTGGAAAAATGGAGATGTTAATCATAAAAAAATATTGTTGCAGAGTATAAAGAATTTTCATTAGAAGATATTAAATTGTTAGGTATGTTATCGAAAGATATTCTGACATCTTTGAGCGATCAGATTAACTCAACTTTGCAGAGTGAAACTATCTTGAATAGTTTAAATAAAAATTCTTATAGTGTAACATTTAACAACTTTATACAGAGTGTGTTAGATGAAATTGAGAAGAAGAAAAATAAATGCAAAAGTAAATATTTCATAGAGTAGATGATAAGGTAGGGTAAAGACAAGAGAGCTTTTAAAATATTTAAGAGATTGTTAATATACTTAATTATACGAATCTTCTACATGTTAGGGTGCTGAAAAAGAAAAAATGATATAATATAGAAGAGTCTATGCGAAAAAGTAGAAAAACTAGACTATGAAATAATTTATAATTAAGGAGGAGCTCGGATGGCTGAATACAAAAATTTTAGTAGTTGATGATGAGGAGCTGATTGCGAAAAATTCTAGACTTTAATTTGAAAAAAAGAGGGTTATGATGTAATCATAGCGAATGATGGAGAACGTGCGGTTGAACTTGCATTTAGCGAAAATCCTGATTTGATTTTACTAGATTTGATGTTACCTAAAAAAAGATGGTATGGAAGTTTGTCGTGAAGTTCGTGCGAAGAAAAATATACCCTATAATAATGCTAACTGCAAAAAAATAGTGAGATTGATAAGGTGCTTGGATTAGAATTTGGGGCAGATGATTATGTAACTAAACCATTTTCTACAAGAGAGCTTATGGCTCGTGTTAAAGTAAATCTTCGTCGTGTTTCAAAACAACAAGAAGATGTAGAAGAGGAAAAAACAAGTGAGCTGGCGATAAAAGATATAGTTATTTATCCTGATGCATATGTTATTAAGAAAAAAATGGTAAAGAAATTGATCTTACACGTCGTGAATTTGATTTGTTTTATTATTTAGCTCAACACCCAGGACAAGTTTTTAACTCGTGAAAACTTATTACAGACTGTATGGGGATATGATTATTTTGGAGATGTGCGTACAGTTGACGTTACGGTAAGACGTTTAAGAGAAAAGGTTGAAACTGATTCTTCGCAACCAGAATATATTATGACACGTCGTGGTGTAGGATATTTCATAGGTGAAGAGTAATGAATTTATTTAATTACAAGAATGTTAATAGACGTTGGTTTTCGTCTATAAGAGTTAAGTTCGTTGTTGTCTATGTTCTTGTAAATATAATAGCTCTACAACTGATAGGGCTATTTTTACAGCGCAACTGCGAACTTCTAATATAAATAACTTTGAACAAAAATATTATTGAACAAGAAAAAAATTCTGAATTACCATATTCGTGAAGAGCTAGATAAAGATGGCAAAAAAACTGATAATGAAGAGCAAGCAGGTAGTGCATCAACGGATGGAGAAAGTATCAAAATAGAAGGAGATGTTGCTTCTGCTAATGCTAAGAGTGGTATTACGAAACTTATTAGTGAATTTAATATACAAAAATTATTATCTGTTAGTATTATTGATAATAACTCTAAAGTCGTAGCTTCATCATCTAAAAATGGAAATGATGAATATTTAGCTAAAAGGTCATTTGATCCATTAGTTAGCCAAGTGTTAAAAACAGGAGAAAGTGCGAAAAAAATTCAGAATAATGTCGAATTAGGAAAGAGGGTTTGGATTTATGTCAGTCCTATAAAACAAGGAAATGAGGTTATAGGGGTAGTATCTTTGATGGCGGATATAGAAAGTGTTTATCAGGATGTTAATGGTATTACTAGAATCTTCATTATAGGGACAGTACTATCTATTTTAATTACGACAATAATAGGTTTCGTTGCCTCAAAGACAGTTACAAGTTCTATTGAGAAAATGAGTTCTCAAGTTAAAAATGGCGTCTGGGAACTATGGCACGGTTGTTGGGATTGATACTAATGATGAAATAGGCGACTTGGCAAAAGTGTTTAATAAGATTTCTAAAAGGATAGAAGAGGAACAAGCGGTAACTGAGACAGAACGTAGAAAGCTAGCGACTATTATCGAAAGTATGATGGATGGTATTATTACGACTGACAATAATGGTCGAATCATCTTGATTAATACTTCTGCAGAAGATATGATTGGTGCTCGCGATGAGGAGATTTTTATCGGGAAAGATGCGTTGAAAATCCTAAATATCACAGAATATGAACATATCGGAGATATTATCGAGGCAGAAGATAGTTTACTTGTTAATACTTCGAAAACTGATGAAAGTTTGTTATTGCGTGCAGAGTTTTCAAAAATAGTTAAAGAAGAAAAAGAAGACCTGACGCAGATGTCAACAGAGTTAGAAGGATATATTATAGTTCTTTATGATGTAACGGATCAAGAACGTCAAGAAAAAGAACGTCGCGAGTTTGTTTCGACAGTATCTCACGAATTGCGTACACCTTTAACAACGATGAATAGTTATATTGAAGCGTTGGAAGAAGGGGTTATAAACGATAAAGAACTAGCTCCACAGTTTATCGATACTATCCACAAGGAAACAAATCGTATGATTAGGATGGTTAATGAGTTAATGCAACTAGGGAAAATGGATATTAAAGAAGAGCATTATGAAAAAGAATTTATAGATATTAATAAGCTGATTGAACAAATATCTAATAGATTTGAACTAACTCATCCGGAGAAGAATTTTATAAAACACACTTCAAAAACTCCTATTTTTTTGTTGAGGGTGATCAGGATAAACTTACTCAGGTGTTTGATAATATAATGAATAATGCCATAAAAATATTCTCCAAATGGTAAAAATATAACCATTCGAGTAAGACAAAACTATAATCATAATAGGGTTAATATCTCAATAAAAAGATGAAGGTGTTGGAATACCGCTAGTGCATATTGATAAAATATTCAATAGATTTTTATCGTGTTGATAAGAGTCGTCAGAGAAGTATGGGAGGAACAGGTCTTGGACTTGCTCTTGCTAAAAATATTATCGAGGCACATAAAGGTCGTATTTGGGCACAAAGTAGAGAAGGTTATGGGACAATTATTTTTTTGTAACCTTGCCTTGTGAACGTATAGATGATGAATGGTTATAAGGGGCTCATATGAAAGGTATAAAAAGAGAACGATTTAAATCTATTTTATTAGTATGTTTTGGTGTTTTTCAGTTTATTATTATCATATTTGATAATAACGTATAAACCGGATTATGAGTTGTTTACTAGGCGAAGCCAACAAAAATTACCAGAAGTTGATAAAAACAATTTGGTTAGTTTTTGATTCCGGATACTATGGTAAAAACATATCCAGGTATGCGAGAAGAAGCAATAGTGTCTAATTCTATCACTAAAAGTAGCGACTGTTGAGGCTGTAAAAGATAAAAAGGTCCTAAAAGAACTATTAATAGAACTAGCCAACAGTCAAAGTATTGAGGTTCGTGTGCGTAATCGTAATATAGAAGATATTACAACAAATAATACTTCTGAAAAAAATATCGATAAATTACCAAGAAACGTTGGATTCATCACTTGTTAAATCACTTTTTCTTTTCGGAAGAAAACTCAAATGTTAGTTTGAGTTTGACACTTTGGTAATGTTAAAGGACAGACCGAATATGTTGTATCTTTATAAAAAGATGATAAAAACTATCTTCAAGTTACATTAAAAGAATCGCTTTATGATAAAATTAATGAGAAATTCAATGAAACTAAAAAATTATGCTAAATATAGTTTGAATAATAAATTTATTTATTTTAAAAGAAGCTGATGAAGAAAAAGTAATTGATGAGTATAGTGCGGAAGAGGTTAATATAACTCGTCTAGCTAAAGATGTTTTTGAGAAAAAAAGATGATGTTCGAGTTGGTGCTGATAATGAGATAACAGATGGTTATGCTATTTTAAAATCGCAAAATCACAGAATAGTTTATACGAATCCTTCTAATGAGGGAGGGAAAGAGGTAGGTACAACTGTTGCGATAAATAATACCATTAATTTCTTAGAATTAGGCTATGCTAGTGATACAAATTACCAGTTAACAACCTCACTTGATGGTATTACAATATTCCAAGAAACACATAAGGAATCTATTGTTTTTAGTAAAGAAGGGCACGCGGACATAGTTTCTGAAGATAATAGTAACGGTATATATCGGCTTACGTCTCCCAAAAATTGACGAAAACATACTTATCTTCTAAAGAAGTAAATCTGTTTGAGGTAGAGAAAACGGAATATGTTATTAACTATTTGTATAACAATACTAATTTAAAAATGTAACGGATATAGTTTTAGGGTATGAAAAACTTATAATAAAGAAAATAATAGTTTTAGCTATACACCTGCATGGTATGTAAAATATAATAACCGATATATAAGCTTTTAAGAAAATAAAAGAATTAGTAGACGGAGGAGGAAAACTATGAACTGGGGAAAAATGAAGAGTTTATTTATTTATTTGTTCATTGTTTTAAATACCATACTACTAGGTTCTTATATTTACACAATTCAAAAACATAAAACTGAGATAGTTCAAGAAAAAGAAATCATCGAAAAAGCTATGAAAAATGACAATATAACTGTAGAAGAAAGTACAAGTAAAAAGGAAAAACTTAGGTTATGTCAATGTTACAATAGCTAGTTTTAAGGATTTTTAAAAAGAGAACTTGGGCTTGAAGTATGATGTTGAAACTTCTGATAAGGCATCTGTTCTAAAAAGTTAGTGCAGATACAGCTATAACAAATGTGTCTAAAGGAAATTATCGCGCGAGCTAGATGCCTTTTTATTAGAAAAAGTTCAAATTTGGTTCAGAATACACGTTTTCTAGTTATAGCGCAAAGAGAAACGAGATAATTTATGAGCAACAAATCGATGGTATTCGAGTTTTTGCGAATAAAAACGCTAGAATAGTATTTGACGTTGATTCAAATGGAGATGTAAAAAAATTCTCTCAACTAGTGTTACTAATATAAAGAAAGATAAAAGTGAAACATTGGTAGCTCAGATGCAGGCAGTTAATAGGTTGTATCATGAAGACTTGATTCCCAAAAACTGTAATGTGAAAGCAACGTTAGGATATTATACTTATATTTCTCAAACAGAAAACCAAGTATTAATACCTACGTGGAGTGTTATCTTAACGACAGCTGATGGGAAAATAACTACATATTATGTAGATGCAATAAATCTTAATATCTTAAATAGGCAAGGGCAAATACAAAAAGGCTAAATAGTTTTTAATAGTAAAAAGACTAGATGTTGATAGATAAATCATTTCCGATAGGATAGATTATTTATTAACGTCTAGTCTTTAATTTTATAATTTAATTATTCAGCAAGATATGCTTTTAAGCATCCAAATATTTTTCTCTAATTGAGTTTTTAACACCAAGGGCAAAATCAGAAGTTCCTTGGTCACCTTCTTCTTCAGAAAGTTCCATAAGTTTAGAAAGATCTGCTTTTAATAATTCGAAGTCATGGAAAACTGCAGCAACCATTTCTGAAGTAGTTTCTTTTTCAGTTGCTTCTTCGATAGTAGCTAGTTCTAATGCTCCTTTAAGTGTAGAAACTGGGCGTCCACCGATTGCTAATAGTCTTTCAGCAGCTTCATCTAGAGTTGTTGTAGTGTAATCATAGTAATTTTCAAATACAGTGTGTAGAGTATAAAAACTACGTCCATTTACATACCAATGGAAGCTATGTAGTTTTTGTATAAAGTACTGTAAGATTTGCTACAAGTTTATTTAATTCGTTTTTATGTTTCATTTTTAATCTCCTTTATTTCTCAATTATGCTTACATTATAACACTATGGATATGAGGTGTAAAAGATTATTGCACCTTAATAGTTAGTGGGAATTGTTATCAATAATAACTGTCTTAAAGAAATGTATTTAGTAGAGGTGATATTTTTCATAGTTATGCTTTTATTTTTGGTATATTTTGAAAAATAAGAGTGCATTATTTGAATAGAGTAGGTTAAGTTTGTTACAATAGGAACAAAGAGAGGAAGAATGATGGCTAAATTATGTATATTTTTAATTAACTTATATAGAAAATATATCTCACCCTATACAAAAGCCGCGTTGTAGGTTTTCTCCGACTTGCTCGATGTACGCGGTAGAAAGTTATAAGCGATTTGGTTTTTTCTTAGGAACTTATTTAACGGTTAAAAAGATTATTAAAGTGTCATCCATTGTATAAAAGGGGAGTATTTTTGATAATGTTCCGTTATTCAAAAAGGATATTTTCAAATATAATAGAAAAAGAAGACTAACACACTGTTCAAAATTAAATTAGGTGTTAGTCTTTGTTTTTTTAGAAAACCGACAAAAATTTGTTGTTTTGCCGGTTTAAAGGCGGAATTTGTGTTCTGGATAAATGGAGACTATGCAATCGAGAATCGCCGAGGTGGTCAATTTGAAATTAAGTTGCCCAACGATAATAACGGAATGCCCTAAACTATAAGAGTATTTGTGATTAAGTCCCTCATTATTATCCACAAATTCTAACTATAAGTGTTATTTTTTTCGACGCTATTTCCTGCATCTACCCATGCGGCAATTCCGCCCGGGAATCTATAAACATTTTTAAAGCCTGCTTCTTTAGCTATAACAGCACCAACATGACTACGTTCGCAACCTACAAAGCCGCAGTAAAGAACAATTTTTTTGTCTTTATTATCACCCTAAAAGCTTTTTAAGAATGCTTCTTTTTCTTCAGGTTTTACATCTTCTATTTTTACAGGTAAAACAGCATTTACTGCAGATTTAATATGAGATTTCTCGAAACTTTTTGCTGGCATTGTATCAACAAGTACCATTTCTTCTTTTCCGTCAAGAGCTTTTTAATTCTTCAGCGCTCATAAGGTTGTAATCCCCAGTTTTCACTGCTTTTACAAGTTTAATAGCAGCTTTTTCTACATCTGCTTCTTTTCCATCCTTGTAAGTACGTACAACTCCGTCGCTGCTATTACTACTGCATCCCGCAAGAGATGCGGCTAATAGAATACTTGATAATGCAAGTGTAACTTTATTTGTTTTTTCATAAGTAATATCCTCCTAATATTTTTTTACACTTTTTATTATAACACACAAAGATTGATAAATAAAATATTTTTAGTAAAAAATTTTTGGAAATAAGGATTTTTATTTCTAGTTTTACTGTTGTTTTTATTAGAAATTATAGCGCGGATTATACAATAAATAATAAAAAAATAAATTTATTTATTAATGATGTATTTTTTGAAAGAATAAATATAAAAAGCAATGTAATCGGAAAGATATGTATAAAAATAAAAACACAAAAAGAATAGTCCTTAAAAAAATAGGATAAAGTTTTTAGAGACTAATAAGTGTTCTAAAAATGCTCCTTAAAATAGTTGAAAAATTTTAAAAAGGTATATTATATAAGTTAACAAAAAAACAATGGGGATAAGGGATGAAGGAAATCTCCAATTGATATTTTTATTGTGAGTAAGGAGGCTTGTTTTATGAGAAAAAGAATACTAGGAGCTTTGACTTTTATCGCTGCTGTTGGCAGGGTTATTTATATGAAAAATAATCCAAAAGTATAAAGAGATAATTCAAACAGTTAAGACCGCTGATGCACGAGGATTGTATGAAAAAAATTATTTTTTGAAAAAGATAAGTTGGCATTTACTACAAAATCAAAAATTAAAGATTATAAAATTGATTATGAAAGTATAAAAGCAGGCTGGGGAAAAAATTTTTGCGCGACTAATAGTTAATAATGATGAGAAGTTAAGTATTGATACAGTAATCAATGAAGGAGAACCGCTTGTAGAAGAAGTAAAACATTCTGAAGAATTGGATGAGTTATTAAAAGAAGAATAGGGATCCATCAATTTTATTATAAGGATTAGATATATAAATATTACTTTTAAAGGACTTATTACTATATTAGATTTTATATTGATGTATTTATTTAGATAAAAAGTTGGAAATAGTTTTGGACGGCTTTTATCTTTTTGAGGGTTATAGAAATAGGTTTTAGGTAAGGGTATTATAAATATAGCAAATAGTTAAAGGAGTTTATAGCTGTTAATATTAGATATTATACAGTTGTCTAAATTAAGGTTAAGAAGATGATTGAGATAATAGTAAATTCAAAAACATAAAAAAATCATTATTAGAGTTAGAGAAAATTGAGAATATTCTAAATCGAGAAAAAAATAGAATATAAAGTTTTAAAAACTAGTAAAAAGTAAAAATGCGCAAAAAGTTAATGGCTGAGGTTTCTTCGAGACAGATTATTGTAATCGGTGGGGACGGAACAATAAATGAGGTTGTTAATAATTATCATGGGGAAGATATTATATACTTGGCGCAAGGATCAGGAAATGACCTGGCACGTTCGTTACGACTAGAGAGAAGTTCTTCTTGTATAATAAAACTAATGAATTCGAGCGTCTTTAATACGTATGATGCAGGGGATGTGAATGGTAAGAAATTTTGTTCAGGATTCGATATTGGTTTTAATGCAGATGTTATAGATCGCGTAGAAAAAAACAAGACTAAAGAAATATTTCGGAAGTTATATTTATTTAGTTGAAGGTGTTATAACTATTTTTAAAAATTGAAAAAAATACTATGCCAAAAATTCAAGTAGGGGACAATATTTTTAGAGATGGATAATTTACGTCTGTTAAATGTAATGATTCAACCGTATGAAGGTGGTGGAATTAGATTTTTCTAATACAGCTACAGGACGAGATGGGCAGTTTCATATTATGATAATGGCTGATATGTCGTGGTTTAGATTTGTTTATAATTATATCTGCTTGTTATTACATAAACATGATAAATTAAAAAGGGTGTCCGAATTTTAAAGGCGGATAGTTTATCAGTAGAAACATCGCAATCACATTACCAAATTGATGGCGAGTTAGTTGCTAAGGATAAAAAGATGCAACTTAAATGTATTAAAGAATTTTATAAGATTAAAAAAGAAGAAAGAAAAATAATTATAGTTTTAGGAAATTAAAATGCTATAATTTGCTGAGGTAGTAAGTCTTTTTAGATTTACTACTTTTTCTTTGTATACAAGATATATCGTCTATAATCTTTGACAATGAAATTTGCTAAAAAGATATAATTATAGAGTGGTCGGTGATTAGAGCCAATATTTATGATATAATTTTAATAAAGAGATAGGATTCATTAAAAATATGTAGTATTGTGAGTAAAATTTGATTTTTTTCTAAGTAGCGGAAAGGGACTATAATTTTATGAAAGGTGATATAAAAACATTATTTATACAAATATAATCAATATGTTTTTAATAAAAAAATGGGCGAAGTACGAAGTTTTTTCAAAAACTTAAGTCAAGAGAAGTGGATGAGACTTGTGCAGAAGTTGCTCGAAAAAAACAAAAAAACACTAGCGTTAGTTTTTGGAATTTTTATATCTTGTTATTATTTTTTATGTTAACGATGTGGGTAATAATGAATCCTTATCAAAATAGTTTTACAAGTTGGTATTATAATACTTTAGAGGCTGTATCACCACTTATTAATGGGTATTGGGGTAGTGCACCTTTATGAGAAAAAGGAACTGTTCTGCTAATTTTTATAGAAGTATTACCTATCTTTATTCTTGATTTAATACCATTGTTATTATTTATTTTAATATTAGATTACATATTGTTAAAAAGAAAGTTAAATATTTATAGCCAGATGTAAGGAGTATTAAGCTGGCAAGTCAGTATTTGAAGATTATTAATATTTCATGATGAGTGATTAAGGGAAATCCGAAAAATTTCTAGTTAAATTGTAAGAAATATCTAATAAGGAGATGATTTTTAATGATAGAATGGATTGAATATTTTTAATAGGGCTTGAAGAAATGTGGAAGAATAGACTTTTTAGACACGCGACAATAACGCTTTTAGTAATATTTATGCTTATTATTTTTCGTAGATGTAGTATTGTTCGCCAAAAGTAAAGGATCTTTTTGCACCTTATCATATAGCGGAAGGGAAGCTTTTATATTCATAATGCATTTGTTATTAGAAAAGAATTATTCCATTAAAAGAGATAAATGTATTAGAATTTCTTGTTTTCGTGGAAAGAAGTGGGGAGGAAAAGAGATATATGTTATACATCGATAATAAACAAGGTAAAAACAACAGCCATTATTTTTGGAAAAGATAAGAAAAATGATAAGTTGATAGAGAGTTAATTAAAAAGAAAGCAGAAGACATGGCGTTAAAATCACCAATATGTCTACACTTTTTAAAGTTTTAGTTTGAAGAAGAATACCTTATTTTATAAGGTGCTCAATGGAGTTAAAAAGATAAAAAGGAGTTAGAAAAATTATGGGGAAATTTGAAGATTTTTGATTGGGGAACTTTTTGGGATGATAGTGAATATGCTTTAGAATCTCATGTAGGAAAAGAGCCGACTGATGAAGAAATAAAAGAGATTGAAGATGAGCTAGGGTATAAGTTGCCGGAGTCTTATATAGAATTGATAAAAAAACATAATGGAGGGATACCATTTGCTACAGTTTTTTCTACTAGAGAGACAGCTGTTCATATTGAAAGTATTTATGGTATTGATAAAACGAAACTGTACTCACTTTGTGGTGAATTAGGAAATGAGCTTTGGTTAAATGAATGGAAGTATCCAAATATAGGGATTGCTATAGCTGATACTATTTCAGCAGGACATCATATGGTATTTCTTGATTATAGAGAATGTGGGTGTGATGGTGAGCCTAAAGTGGTACTAGTAGATCAAGAAGATGATTATCGTATTTATCAACTGGCTGATAATTTCGAAGATTTTTATAAGAGGTCTGCGAATTAACCCATATAATATTACAAATGAAGATTTCTTAAAGTGCAGCGAGAAACAAAGATTAGAAATTATAACAATATTAGATAAAGAAAATGATTATAAAAGTATTATAGAATTTCTTGAATATGTTGGAGTTCAAAACTTAAGTGCAGAGTTTATAGGAATACTAGCGAAAACATACAATAATGATAATAGGTTAGAGTATGCTATGAGGACATTGGATATGATTCTGGAAAAAAGAACGTGATGCCACTTGGTATTATCGTTATGGATATTCTTACTCACAACTATCATCAAATGATCGTTACAGGATTGAAGATGAGGTGTTGCAGGCTCTTACTATGTTGGAGAAATCTATAGAATTGTCAAAAGGATAATCAGGTTATAGAGTGGTGTATGGAACTTGTTGAGTTTCATAAATTTAAAAATATACTGAAAAATAATGAAGAAAGATTTCCACTTGTATATAAACATTACAAAGAATATAGAAATAATTTAGTTAAATTAGAAGAAAATAAAAATATAAACAGATTACACTAGATGATGTGAAGAATTTTTAAAGATATTTGGGATATTTTGGAGCCGATGTATTGGACGATAGATATATATAACTCTTATGAAAAAATATCTACAATCAGCTGAGCTGTTTACCTTGGAACAAAGATATCTGAATGCAACAAACTGGTATCTTATAGAGGTTAATAACGGAGGGCATTTGCAATTTTTAAATAATTTAACAGGAATAGTTTGGGAAGATACGCTCAAAGGTTTTAGATTATTTGGTATGCCGGAGTTAGCCGATAATTTTCAAAAAGTAGTTGATTTGTTTGGAAGAAGTATTCCTTTTGATAATGAGGAACGTTGGGACGCGTTGGAAAGCATGGATGATAACCTAGAGGAATTTTTAGAACAAGCGGATAACTTTGTTTATGACTATGAGGGGATTTACGAAGATACCTATATTAGAAATCATCCGGAAAAATTTATTTTTAAGCAAGATTTAGAGTAAAATATGGCTGTTTGCTCGTTGGTTGATCAGCTTTCTAAATTGTGGGAAATAATAATTTATGGGAAGCTGTGGATTAAGGTGAAGGAGAAAGTATGAAAGCTTATTATGTATGGATTGGGACATTTGAAGAAAGTGATTTTGAACAATATTGGGATAATGAGCTTTATGAAAATGAAATGGGACAATGGAAGAAAGGGGAGAGAACTAAGCCGAGTGAGAGCTTAAGGTGTGGTTTTTGCAGAGAAATGAGCTTAGAAGAACTAGATAAAAAAGATTTTTGGTTTTTCTTTAGACCATCTTTATGCGATGTGCGTGAGCTGGGAAAAGATTATATTGCAGATTTAGACGAATTTCAGAGAAAATGTAAGGATAAAGGGATTTTAGAGGGAAATGTAATTTGGGCTGTTTCAGTAAAGGATTTTCCGGATTTAGAACCAGGGATTTGCAGTAGTATGCACTATGTCGGAATTATAGAGGTGTAAATAAGCCGATACAAGATAGCAGAAAATAGTGTGATTTAGTGGAATAAAATTTGATTTTATGTAGTCAAGGAATGAATCGACATCTATCTAAGTATTTTGAGGGTGAGATGAAGAGAAAAAATATGATATGCTTGTGATTTAGGAATCTATCGTAACGAAACATCTTCTAAAGATGTGGGATAAAGAATCACAAGCATATCTACAGAGGTGTAACAATTCATCTTTTAACAAATGGCACTCTTACACAAGCATATCAAAAGTAGTCGATTAAACAATTTATACAGATTGTTGATATAATCTATATAAACCCTAGTATTATACTCCATTGCTCTAGCTATTTTTTTGGTTTAGCAGGTTTATTAGTAATATTAAACTCTGTTAAAAGATTTTCAAAAGCTATTTTTCCTTTTTTTCAAAACTAGTCGCTTCAAATTCAAGTTCATAATCAACTATATCTTTTAGGAAGGTTGTTTTATCTAGTACCAATAACCCATCTTGGATTTTTACCTCATAACGCTGTGTTTCAATTTTTGAATTAGCATAGGCGTTTTTATTTTTAGATTAAGTCTTTCAACTCGCTCATAATTTCGTTAGGTAAGGTTGGTAAAACAGTTGGTTCTTTCGGGAAACTCTCATCAAGAAGTACGTTGATTTCGATATTTTGTGTAGCCCCTTTGATTTTTAGAGTCATTTCCGTTTTTGTTATTTGTATAGCGAATACGTAAGGCAGAATTTGCCTTTTTGAAGCTTTCGTTTGCATCATCATAATAAAAAGTTTTTGTTGATTATTTGCTCTTTTACTCGCTAGGTTAAAAGGCAGCATATAACTTTTATATTCTTCTTCGGTTAATAAATTTTTAAATTCTATTTCTATTTCGCGCATTACAGTTCCTTTCAGTTGGAATTTGATTTTTATATTATTTTTCTTTTTCTAAAAGCAAGGACAAATGGTGCATTATTTTTTTGATTGATAAACTGATAGCTTAGTACTTCTACTTCTTTTTGATCAAGTTTTTGTTAAATGGTTAAGCAAAGCTTCTTTTTCTACTTTTTTCCGTTCTCATGTCCCCAGTAAACAACAATCACGATACGTCCGTTAATTTCAAGGCTGGTGAGAAATTTGTCTATTGCCAGTAAAGTTGTATCCGCAAGAGTAGTTATTGTGTGGTCTGCATTAGGGTAGGGTAACCAAGATTAAAGACAACAGCTTTAATCGGCTCGCTAATATAGTTATCAAAGTTGCTATGTGAATCTAAAATGACTTCACATTTTTCAAGGCAGTTGTTTGTTTGTAGTAGTTTTAATGTAGAATCAATCGCTTGTTGCTGAATATCAAAAAGCGTAAACTTTCTTTGCTGCACTTTGTGCTAAAAATAAGGTATCATTACCATTGCCACATGTTGCATCAACAACAATCGAATTTTTATCTATTACTTCTTTCAAAATTTTCTTACTAAATGTGAGAACTTTATCCATTTTCTCTATCCTCTTTCATTTCGTTAACAATATCGCTAAGTTCGTAGTAAGTGTCACATGCGATAGTAAAAATCTAGTGAAGTATTGATGATTTGAGCGAGTATTTTTGCGTTATCCGCTGTGTAGTCATCAGTACGGTCACTATTTTTCTTTAATTTTGATACTAGATTTTCAAGTTTGTTAAGAAGGTCATCTTCAGTAATTTCATCTTCGTCATTATATTCACTAGTATAGTTTTTAATATTATAGCTTAGTGAATTTTTAGCGGTGGGATATAAAGTGCACGCAGGTTGTTTACTTGTTCTCCAACTTCAGCAGAAAGTTCTTGTAGTGTTGAGGTGTAAATATGCTCATCAAGAGCCCCAGCTTGCTCAATAATTGTAACAATGTGGTCATATGGATAAATTTCCATAAGTTCACAAGAAACAGTTGCAGCAGTTATATCATCGTAACATTGGGTAATAAGCAGATGATTATGCGGATTAACAGAGCTAAGTGTTTCAGGAGCTGTTGCATCAGCAAGGGTAAATCCTTCAATAGGATCAAACTGTGCAGCGTTGAAACAAGAATCTAGAAAACTCTCCCGCCGATAACTTTAACATTTTTTACTGCTTTTTAATAAGCAGTTGTGTAGTAAGTTCGGCAACCATAGGGTGCCCCGGAACAAGATACATAACATCATTTTTTTCCGCTGCCTCGAGTATATAACTAGCAATGTTGTTATAAGTATTTTCAAAATTATCACTTTCAGTGTAGAATCTATCGCAAGTTTCAAATAAAATATTGTTCTGTTCTAAAAAAATCAATTGCTGGATGTTCTTTTGTGCGTGCGATAATTTTTTGCCGAGGTGTTGTTTAATAATAAGTTTTTAATATTTTCTTTAATGTTTGAACTATCATTAGGTCCAAGTCCGATAATATAAATCATAAGTTGCTCCTTACTTGTTAATCTAATTGTTTAGTGGCTTAAAAATAGCCGATATAATCATATTTGCATTATAATTACTTTTATTATTCTTTAACATAGTTATTATAACATAAATAATCTTTTTAGGTTCATTAAATTATAGTATTAGAATGAGATTGTTGATTAATTTACATATAATATTCAAAGGTGTTATAATTAAGCTATAGCAAAATATAAAAAGGAGGATTTAAATATGTCAATCAAATTATTAAAAGTTGCTAAAGCAGCATTAAAAACACCAGGAGTTTTTTGCAGGAGGAGTAGCTTTTGGAACAGTAGGGCTTAAATTATTATCAACAAAGATGCCAAAAAGGTTATTCAGTAGTTTTATCAAAATTATATAAAGCAAAAGATGGAGTAGAAGGAACTATTTCTAATATTAAGCAACATGCTGACGATGAAGTTGCAGATGCTAAAGATTTATATGATAAAGAGAAGAAAGAAAGTAATTTATTAGAATTAGAGGAAAAAAATAACATGGAATTTAAAAATATTGCATCTATCGAGCGGGAGAGCGAGAATTAGAGCGAATTTTCGCTTAATGCCAGATGTAAAAGCATATTTTTAAAAAAACAAGCGAAGAAAATTCAAAATATAAACAAAATTGAGTTTTATCAAGATGAATATACTTTTTGCTGTTATTTTCAAAACTAATCAAAATGAGTGTCTAAAGAAATTTTTAGAACTTATAGATGTAAAGCAAATTAGAGGTTGTTATGAAAAATCCAGTTTTAAAAGCTGAGGATACACCTTATACGATAATAGCGGATGCGGTATTTTTGACGAACAGTATCAAAATTATTTATTCCATTCCCATTAAGAACAGTTTATATATGGTGGAAGGCGTCTAAATATTTTTAGAGATACGTTAAAAATTATTAGCTAAAAAAACAAGTTACAATGGAGACGCTTGATTCAACGGCGATTTTTTTGTTTCATTAGTAACAGGAGCGCGTGAAACAGCTAGTTCGATTATGTTTATTTTTAGAATTAGAGTCTTTAAACAACTGGTCAGAGAAAAAAATCTGTTAAAGAGCTAGAAAAAAAGTTTAACTTCGTTTGATAAAGAAGTTTGGCTGGTAGAAGATGAAGGTAATAGAAAATACCTAGCTCAGAGGTGAAAAAAGACGATGTTATTTTAATTTCTGAGGGAAATGAAATTTTATTTGATGGTATTGTTGCTGGAGGCGGAGCAAGTATTGATGAGAGTTCATTGACAGGAGAAAGTTTTCGGTAACCAAAAAAATTGGTGATAAAAGTTTATTCCAATACTATAGTTGTTCATGGGGAAATTAAACTTAAAGTAGAAAATCTGCAGGTTAATGGTCGAATCCATCATCTTATTCAATTGATGAAAGAGTCAGAAAAGTCGTGAAGACACATACCACTATAAGTATATAAAATTGGCTGATAGTATCGTGAATACAACTTTTATAGCGATGGGACTGACATATCTTTTTACAAAATCATTTACTAAAAGCAATTTCGTTTCTATTAGTAGATTATTCTTGTGCTTTTGAAGTTATCTACACCTGTTGCTTACCTCACTACTATAAAAAAATTTAATAGATAAAAAAATAGTGGTAAAAAAATTCAGTAACGCTTGATAAATATGGAGACATAGATACTTTTTGTTTTTGATAAAACAGGAACAATAACTGTATCAAGACCGTATATTCGAGAGGTACTACCATTTTATGAATATTCATATGAGGAAGTTGTAAAAATAGGAGCTTGTTTAGAAGAACATATTTACCACCCTATCGCTAGTGCAGTTGTTAGTAAAGCAGAAGAAGATGGTATTGAACATGAAGAAATGCACACAGAATTATACCATATTGCTTCTAGAGGTATTGTTTCACATATTGATGGAGAAAAGGTTGTTATAGGAAGTAGTCAGTTGATAAAAGATGAGAATATTCTAGTTACAGTTGACCAAGAGCGAATTATAGCTGAAAAACAAGAGCAATACAATTTGCTATTCTTAGGGTACAAAGGGAAATTGATTTCTATATTTTTGTATAGATATTCCACTTAGGAATGAAGCAAACTCCGTGCTAGCTGAACTTAGAAATAAAGGGAAAAAAAGGTTGTCTTATTGACTGGAGATAACGATGTTAGAACCAATAAAATCTTTAAAAGATATAACATTTGATGAAGTATATACTAATATGACACCTGTAACGAAGTTTGAATATATAAAGAAAAGAAAAAGAACAAGGACGTCGTGTGTTAATGATAGGTGATGGACTGAATGATTCAGCAGCATTATCAGAAAGTGATATTAGTATTGTTATGAACGAAAGCGCTGATTTATCAAAACAGATAAGCGATGTAGTTTTACAATCAGATTCTCTTGATTCATTACTATTGTTGTCTGATGTTTCTAAAAAAACTTCGTGCTCAAAATGAGTAGTAATGTCAAAGGTACAGTTACTATAAATAGTTCATTGATATTTTTAGGGCTTGTAAATGTTCTATCACCTAATTTACTAGCGTTATTACATAACTTAACCACGTTTGGAATAGTTTTGAAAAAAATTTTAAAATAAAAATAGAATATGAATAAAAAGAATGAGAGGATTAATGAAAGATCCTTTCATTCTTTTTAATTTTTCCAGAAGAAAATAAAATATAAGGAGTTTATCGTCTTAATATGCTATAATATTGTCATGAGTAAAAAGCCGAAGTAAAGGGGTGATTAAATGGGTAATAAAGTTAGCGAAAATATCGGAAAAGAAATAAGTGCTAAAGTAACTAAGGTCGAAGCTAATGACTTATATTTTTCAGTTAGAAGATGGGGAACAAGCGTTCTTACCAAAGGAAAAATATGCATGTAGGGAAGAAGAAAAACTAACGGAAATTTTTTTCAGAAGGCTTTTGTAGTTAATGCAAAGATAAAAAAATATCAAAAAAAGATAAGGTTATTTTAACGCAAAAAGAAGAAAAAAAGTAGATAGCAGCACCCCAAAAACAGTAGAAGCTACAAAAAGCTAAAACATAACAAAAAAGAAACCCAAAAAGTTAAATCAAGATAGTGCTAAAAAAAGATAAAGAATCGAAAAATTAATGAACAGCCTAAACAACCTAAGCAAGAGGAAAAATGTACAAGAAGAACCTAAAACAAAAACTCTAAAAGATTTGAAAAAGTTACAATATATAGGTAATATGAAAATCTCGGTAGGGCGTGGCAAGAAATCAAATTTAACAAAATTGGCAGAAGAAAAAGAAGAGGTTATAGAACTGCCAAAAGTCCCAGATGGCTTGTTAGATGATATAATTACCTCTACAGCCGCAGCAACCGAAAAAAATTCTCAAAATTAGTTGAGGATTTAAATGAGCGAGGTTGCTAGATGATGGAGGATGTTAAGATGAATAGTAATGTAGAACTAATTGAGAATTTTTGATGTTCTATGGACTAAAGAAGATAGACTTGCCTTAGCTCTTTCTGGTGGAGTAGATTCGATTGTTCTTTTTCATCTTCTAGTAACAAAATACCGTCATACTTACAAAGAATTAGTCGTTTTTCATATAAATCATGGGCTTCGCAAAGAGTCTTATGAAGAAGCGGGAGTTTGTAGAAAAATTTGTAAACTACTATGATATAAGGTTTTTATAAAAAGAGTTGGAGATGAATTTTCTAGCGCGAGATAAACATATTTCTGAGGAAATGCTTGCACGAGAACTACGCTATAAAGCATTTAATGAAATGGCGGCTAAAGAAAATATTACTAAGATTTTAACCGCACATCATAAAAATGATCAGGTTGAAAATATTTTTGATGCGCCTATTAACAGGTCGCAGCATGGATTATAATTTGGCAATAGATAATAAAAGGCAGACATGGGAACTTAACTATTTATCGTCCGCTATTAAATGTTTTAAAGGAAACTTTGGAACAGTATGCTCAGGAAAATAACTTGAAGTATTATACGGATGAAAGTAATTTTTGACACGGACTATACGCGTAATAATATTCGTCATAATATTATTCCGTTGTTGAATGATGTTAGTACGGCGAGTTTTGATAATTTAATTAATTTTGCCGAGTATTATAAAAATATTAACGATGAGTTAAAAACTAGGGTTACTAGCCAATAGAGATAATTATATTTTTGGAAAAAGAATCAAAAAAGTAGTATTATTAAGAGCCGAAGTTTTTAAGCCTAAGCGCTGAAGAAATATATTTTTATTAAAAGATATTTTTGATGGCAGATTTAGGGTGTTTTTGATGTAACGCAACGCGCACTTTTTTAAAAAGTAGTTGAACAGTTGCGCAATAATTTGGGTAATAAAAAGCTATGATTTGAAAAATAATTTGAAAAATAGTTAGCGAATATAGTGTCATATATGTTCATAAAATTGATGTTATAATGATAAGATGGAATTAATTATAGATGATGTTTGTAAAGATAAAAATTTATAAATTTTTGTCAGAGTGAATTTCTAATAACAACTAATAATGAAGAAGCAGAGATAGGTTTTTAATAAAGAAGACTTACCGCTGCTTATTACAACAAAACGCCAAGGAGACAGGCTTCGACGCGGTAATATTACAAAAACTTTTCAAGATTCTTTATTGATGAAAAATTCCGAAAGAAATTCGTAGTCAGATTCCAATTGTCCGTAGTGGAGAAAAAGTGCTTGGAATAATAGGGTTTAGATACTAAGATTAATAAAAGACAAAAAAATATGATTATTATATAAAAACGAAAAGGATAGAACAGTGGAAAATTTATTAAAAGACATAGAAGAAGTTTTATTTAATCATGAGGAGATTGTTGCAGCTAGTAAAAGAGTTGCTAAACAAATAGAAGAGGATTATAGAAATAGAAATCAAGAGCCTGTTCTTATTTGTACATTAAAGGGAGCTTTACCTTTTATGGCAGAACTTATGAAATATATAGATATTCATATAGTGACTGATTTTATTGATGTTTCTAGTTATCATGGTGGAACTAGTTCAACTGGAACTGTAAAAATTAAGAAAGATATTGGTATGGATATTGAAGGGCGCGATGTAATTATCATTGAAGATATTGTTGATACTGGAAGAACTCTTAAAGCGCTTATTAATAATTTGAATGAACGAAAAGTAGCATCGGTTACATGTGCATCTCTAGTAGATAAACCTGAAGCTCGTATTGTTGATGTTGAGGCAGATTATGTTGGTATAGTTGCACCAAACGCCTTCTTAGTTGGATTTGGGTTAGATTATGATGAAAAATATAGAAACCTACCATACATAGGTGTATTGAAAAAGAAATTTACTCATAAAAAGTGAAGAATTAGCTTAAGTAAGAAGTAACTAGGAATATTAAAATTAAAAAAGTCAAAAAAAGTCAAAAATTTTAGTTTGATTTTAAGTGAGTTATGTTAGAATATTTCTTGAGTTAAAATATATTAAACTTAGATAAAAATATGTTAAAATTAAGATACTTTTTAGGAAAAATAGGAGGACATTGTCTATATGAACAATAAAAAGACAAAAACCCTTTCCTTGGAATGCTTGCCTTAATCGTTATTGCGATTGGATTATTTGCCTATTGGCAGCAAGATTTACCAGGGACTACAGAAAAAAATTAGACTACGCTAAACTTGTTCAAAAACATTAAAGATGATAAAGTAAAAGAGATTAGTCTACAAAGAAAAGATGAAAACTATAATGTAAAAAGGAACTTTGTCAGATGGCAACAAGAACTTTGAAGCATTAGTTCCAGCTTCGATAATGAGGTTCAAAAGCAAATAAATGAAAAAAAGCTAAAGATGGGAAACTAAGCGTAGTAGAATATAAACCAGCGGAAAAACTGGCGCTATTCTATCATTCTTAGGAAATATTATTCCGTTTATTCTGATGATGGGATTACTTTTCTTCTTTATGTCACAAATGCAAGGTGGCGGTGGAGGTAAAGTAATGAACTTCCAAAAATCTAAAGCGAAAAAACTTGAAGGTGGAGAAACTAAAGTTACATTCAAAGATGTAGCTGGTGCTGATGAAGAAAAAAACAAGAGCTTGCAGAAATGGTTGAGTTCTTAAAAGACCACCGTAAGTTTACGAAAATGGGTGCAAAAATTCCTAAAGGTGTCCTATTAGAGGGGCCTCCGGGAACAGGTAAAACATTATTAGCTCGTGCTGTTGCTGGTGAAGCAAAAGTACCATTCTTCTCAATTTCAGGTTCGGACTTCGTTGAGATGTTCGTAGGGGTTGGGGCAAGCCGTGTTCGTGACCTATTCAAAAGAAGCAGAGAAAAATGCACCATGTATCATTTTTTATCGATGAGATTGATGCAGTTGGACGTAAACGTGGAAGTGGAGTTGGAGGAGGAAACGATGAACGTGAACAAACTCTTAACCAACTTCTTGTAGAAATGGATGGATTTGATGGTGAAAAAGGTATTATCGTAATCGCAGCGACTAACCGTGCTGATGTTCTAGATAATGCACTTCGTCGTCCAGGACGTTTCGATAGACAAATTAAAGTGTCTACACCAGATGTGCGCGGTCGTGAAGCTATCCTTAAAGTTCACGCTAAAAATAAACCATTAGCAAAAGATGTTGAACTTCGTTCATTAGCAGAAAAAACACCAGGATTCTCTGGGGCAGACCTTGCTAATATCTTGAATGAAGCCGCACTTCTTGCTGCTCGTGAAAATAAAAATAGTATAGAAAAAGCTGACTTAGATGAAGCTATGGATAGAGTAATTGGTGGACCAGCGAAACGTAGTCGTATCTACACACCAAAAGAAAAACGTTTAGTTGCTTATCATGAAGCAGGACACGCTATTGTAGGTATGGTTCTTGATAGTGCCGATAAAGTCCAAAAAGTTACAATTATTCCACGTGGAGATGCCGGTGGATACAACCTTATGATTCCAGAAGAAGAGAAATACTTCCAAACACGTACCGACCTTATCGACAAGATTTGTGGATTACTTGGTGGACGTGCAGCGGAACAAATCTTCTTTAATGAGGTATCAACAGGAGCTCATAACGACTTCGAACGTGTAACAGCAATCGCTCGTGCGATGGTTACTGAATATGGTATGAGTGAAGTTGTAGGGCCAATGCAAGCTCCATTCCATGATCCATATGGCGGACGCCAACTTTCAAGTATTGGTAACTACTCAGAAGAAATGTTAAAAGAAATCGATATCGAAGTTCGTAAAATTATTAATGAATGTTATACTAAAAGTTCTTCATATTATCGAAAACTCATAGAGAACAATTAGAACTAATTGCACAAACGCTTATCGAAGTTGAAACAATTGATAGAAAAGAAATTGTTGCTCTTTACCAATTTGGGAAAAATGCCAAAAGACTTAGATGAGAAAGAAGCAGAACAACTAGATAAAGTAGTTAATAAAAAAATACTACGAAGAACAAGCACGTCTAGCACAAGAAGAAGCTGCAAAAGAAGCTAAAGTAGCAGAAGAAAAAGCTGAAACTACAGAAGAAGTAGAAATTATAGACGTAGAAGCAAAGAAATAGAATCAGAAGAAATACCGTCTGAAGAAATAAAAGCAAGAAGATAAACCTTCTGAAGAATAATAAAAATTCCGTAGAGAAATCTGTGGAACTTTTTATGTTTAAGCCAATAGTTCAAAAATATTTTTAACATTAACTCTGCTTAAGTTTATTGAGTTAGAATAGTATATGGAAAAAAATGATATAATAGATTTTATAGTGTTCTCGTTTAGAGAATGGATTAGAAATTTTTGAAATGATTTATAAAGATTAAAAAGGAAGAAAGTTGAATATCGGAGGACAAATGAAGTATTTAACAAGTGAAGAAGTAAAAACTTCAAAAAGAATATTAGTGTAATAAAACCTTATAAAACAACTAGAGAGATTATTACTTCTAATATTTTTACTTTTTTTAATGCCATGAACTTGGTTCTAGGACTATTTATCGCTACGACTTTAAGATTTGAGAATATGTTATTTCTAGGAGTTATCGCAGTAAACACGGCTATTGGGATCTATCAAGAAGTTCGTGCGAAAAATGCTCTTGCAGAACTTAGTCTGTTAGGACGTAGTAAGTATCGTGTTAATCGAGATGATGAAACGGTCGAAGTAGATTCGGAAGAAATAGTAGAGGGGAGTACTTACACCTTAATCTCGGAGATCAAGTGCCTGTTGATGCTGAGGTCTTACATGGTAGTATAGAGGTTGATGAATCTTTATTAACTGGGGAAAGTGATAATATTTTCAAGGCGGAAGGCGATAAACTTATGAGTGGTAGTAACGTAGTAAGTGGTAGTTGTCTTGTGAAAGTTCTTGCTGTTGGTGATGATAGTTATATTAATAAACTGGCAAAAAGAACAAAAGCATTCAAAAAATATCCATCAAAATTGCGTGATTATATGGATGGAATATTAAAGGTTATTTCTGTTTTATTAATACCAGTTGCTATTTTTATTATATGTTCGAGGAGCAAATCTAGGTCGTAGCTATGTGGATATCGTTTTGCATAGCGCAGGAGCTCTTGTTGGGATGATTCCGGAAGGATTAATTCTTCTTGTTAGTGTTTCTTTGGCTGTTGCAGCGATGAAACTAGCACGTCGTAAAGTCCTTGTTCAAGAGTTATACTGTGTAGAAACACTTGCACGAGTAGACGTTCTTTGTTTTGATAAAACAGGAACAATCACAACTGGGAATATGAATGTAGTGGAAATAGATGACGAAGTAGGAGAAAAACTTTCGAGTTACTTAGCGTATTTTGAAGATGAAAATGCAACATCAAGAGCACTTTAAAAATATTTAAACTGTGAGAAAAAAATGGCAAGTGGTAGAGCTAGGAGCATTTTCTAGTAAAAATAAATATTCATATATCAGACTTGAAGAAGGTGGAACATACTTTTTTGGAGCGTATGAGTTTTTAGGTTTTGACACTCCGATGACAGAGTACTATGAAAATCTAAAACAACAAGGATTTAGGATTTTATCATTAGCTTATACAAAAGACAACATAGATAAACCAACCAATATGGAGCTTATTGGTCATGTTGTCCTAAGTGATGAGATAAAAGCAAATACAAAAGAAACGTTTAAGTATTTTGAGTCACAAGGTGTAGCGGTCAAGATTATTAGTGGAGATAATCATATCGCAGTTCTTGGAGTTGCCAAAAAGGCTGGGTTTAAAGAAGATGCACGAGCTATTGATATGACAAAAGTATCAGAAGAAGATTTTGAAAGAGTAGTTTTGGAAAATGATATTTTTGGACGTGTAACACCAGAGCAAAAACAACATATGGTAGAAGTGCTTCAAAAACATAAGAAAACAGTAGCTATGAGTGGAGATGGTGTTAATGACGTACTAGCGCTTAAAAAAGCTGATATTAGCTTTGCGATGAATGGAGCGACTAGCGCGGCTAAAAGTGTTTCGAATATTGTCTTTTTAACAGATGATTTCGATGTGTTCTACGATATTCTTATGGAAGGTCGCCGTGTCATCAACAATATTCAAAAAGTAGCCTCACTATTTTTAACGAAAACATTTTTCTCGATTACTTTCTCAATATTAAGTGTAATTTTTGCATTAGAGTTTGCGTTTATTCCGATTCAATTTACGATAATTTCAGCAATAACAATAGGAATTCCATCGTTTTTCCTAACGTTTGAATCGAATAAAGATAAAGTCAGCGATCACTTTATGCGCGATATATTAACAAATGCTGTAATAGGAGGAGGAGTGCTGGTATTAAGTGTTCTGTTGACGAATTTTGTAATCCATAATCCAGCACAGGTGAAATTTATTTGTTTCTTACTTGCCCTTATAAATGGATTGCTTATGGTAACGAAGGTTAGTTTACCATTCAATAAATATAAAAGTAGTCCCTATTAGTAGCCTTAACATTTGCAGCAGTGGTGGGGATATTTGCCAATATATTTATTTTGAAAAATTATTTTAATCCCCTAACTATAGGACAGATAACCCTATGTTGCTTTTAGTGGCGATAGTTATCGCGGTAATTCATTATGTGACAAGAAGAAAAAGATTAGTATAGAGCTAATGTAAATAGGTTAGTTATAGGAGAAATATATAAAAATTCCCCGTTTAAGAGGTAAAGTTACTCTTGAGCGGGGATTAATTAATATTATTCAATAAAAAAATTTATTATTAAATTTAAAATTGATATTTAAACTAAGAAAAATAGTTTCTCAGAGAAAGTAGTAGAAGATAAGATAGGTGAGGAAAATGAAGAATAAAAAAATCTGATGTGAAAGAGTTATAGAGAAGTTGCTTTCTCTGTAACTCTTGCTTTTTAATAAGAATTAACTAATTTAACGTCTAGAGATAAAGAGTATTGGAGTAAGATTCTTGTTTGATTTGTTGTAATTTCATTATACAGGAGTTATTTTTTTATAACTTTGTCGCATATTAATTATAATACAATGCAAGAAGTCCTATTTTTTTATAATCGATTAACTAAAAGAATCAAAAGTATGATATAATAAATAAAAAAATAAAAAGGAAAATAGTCAAAAATAATGAAAAAGATAATAACATTAATAATGAGTATTTTTAATAATCAGTATTCTAACAGGTTGCGGAATAACGGGTAAAGGCAGTAGAAGCTGGATAGAAAATGAAGTATCAGATATAGAAAAAGTCTCATCCAACAGAAAATCTAGAAGATTTATTTGAGAAATTCCCGAATGGATTTAGGATTGAACAAATGAGGTTGTTTTGAAGAAAATGGTAAATCTTACAGTATAAGTTTGGAAATGAAAAGGAGATAAGGAAACTAGAAAAATAGAGGGAAGGTAAGTAGAGTACGACTAGAATCGAAACCCTATAAAGAAACAGTTGAAAAAAAGAAAGTAAAAGTAGAATATATAAAAGATAAGGGCTTAGTTTTTAGTTAAGTCTGAGTTAACAGATGAACTATTACCCTAAAAATTATTTTCTATTTCAAAAATTAAAGTTAAATAATGATACATTAAAAAAATTAGAGGTAAAAAGATAAAAGCTTCCAGTTTTGAGACAGGAAAATATAATATAAAATATTTATTTATAAATAAGGAGATAGATAATTACTTAGAATTAAACAAACAAAAAAGTAAGTTTGGATATAATTGGTAGATATACAGAAAAAGAATAAAATATATTTTCACACGATTGTAATAGAAGAGGAGACTACAGAACTTTATTTTTTTCAGAAAAAAATAGTAGAAGAGAAAAGTAAGTAGAAGTATGAAGAATAATACATTATACACCTCAGATATAACTTACTAATTTGAAAAACAAGAATAAAGGGATCAAGTAGTGCTGAAATTTTTAGAAAATGTGAAAAGGGAGATGGATGAACCTTATCCAGAGGTTTTTAAAAACTTAAAGTAATAACATTCAAACAAGAGCGCTATTATGTAGTCGAAAATATATAATTATAAAAAAAGAGGAGTAGGGAAATGAAGGAAGAAAAACGTAGAGAGAAAGTAAAGTGAAAAGAAATTAACGGAAATTATAGGAACAGTAAAGTAGGAGCACTGTTAATGATGACAGCAGGTTGCAGTACAACAGGTAAAGGAAGTAGAGCATGGATAGAAGATAAGGTAACAAATATAGAAAAAGTCTATCCAACAGAAAATCCAGAAGACTTATTTGAAAAATTTCCGAATGGATTTATTATAAAACAAAGAAGATTGTTTAAAGAAGGAGATAAGAGCTATAGTTTAGAATTGAAGATGAAGGGAGATAAAGACACTAAAAAAATAGAAGGAAAGTAAAAAAAGGTATTATTACAATCTAAACCCTATAAAGAAACAGTAGAAAAAGAAAGTAAAGTAGAATATATAAAAAGGCCAAAAATCTAGTGTTAGAAAAACCTGAATTTTTGGAAGAGTTGTTACCTAAAAATCATTTTTATTCCAAAAATTGAAATTGAATAAAACTATATTGGAGAAATTAGAATTTAATAAAAAAAGATTATACTATGGAAAAATGGAGGATATGGAATAACATATAATATAAATAATAATATAATTAATACTTATCTAGGGGTGAAATCGAGTAACCTAACATTAAGAATAAGTGGAATTGAAAGTTCTAATTATAATCCATATAAGCATGGAATAATAATTTCAGATAAAGATAAAGATATATATTATCATGAATTAGTTTCTGAACATAAGGAGGATTTATACCGTGAATAATAATACTTTGTATGCTTCAGAATGGACTTATGAATTTGAAAAAGCAAGAATAAAAGGGAGCCAGTGATGATAATATTGTAAAAGAGGCCTAAAATCAATTCCTGAAGGGGTTGAATACCTAGATGAGTTTTACGATAAAGATACAGGTACAAGGGACAGCATTTAAAGATAAAGATATTAGAAAAATAAAGAAGGTTCATTCAAAGGGATATCTACTTTGGTCGATATGATGACGGTGGTTTTAATTCGGATTTAGATGAGATAAATACTTATAATCGAATAATGAAGCTAAATAAAGAAGATATATTTAAGGTAATATCTCAATATAATTTTTGAATAAAAATAACACAATAAATAGAGTTAGTGAATTTTTATAAAATACACGGATATGGTAATTATGACCAAGGGAAAAATAGCAGTAGAAAGAATAGTAAACACTGATACAATAATAGCTAAAAGATACATATCTTCAGAATATACAAAAGAACAAAAAGAAAAAAACACCAAGAAGACTTTTTTTGATTATTTAGAGAGAGGTAAATTTAAGAATGTTGAGTAGATTTTTTTCAAAGTAATATTATTACTATTTATGGTAGCTCCAGTAATAGTCGTTTTTGTATGATGTATTAGAAGCTCCTAAAGTCTTAACAAGAGAAAACAATAAGGGTAACGAGGTTGAACAGCTTGATAGATTAATGAATACAACGAGATACGCTGAACAAATAAGGAAAGCAGGGTATCAAGTAGATGATTATGATTTGAAAATGATGGATAGAATTCCAAAGCTGGAAACCAAAGGAGAAACAAAATTCATTATTCAATCTCCTACTAATACCAAAAGAAATATTTGTATATATAAATGGATATCGCAACCGTATAAGTTTTGATAAAGATATGAATATAAATGGTAGTGCTATTGATCAGGGTAGAGATAAGAGTAGTAGGATGGCAACAGAAGAAGAGAAGAGGTATGAAAAAAAGAAATAAAACAAGAAATAAAACAAACTATTGGATGATGTTTATAAAGTTGGAGAAAAATAATATTAACCTTTATATTCATACAAAAATAACCAAAAATAATATCCAGAATTATTACGGTGAAAAGTAGGTGTTATAATGAAAAAAACTAAGTAAGAGTTGGAAAATATTTATAATAACAACGGTAGTATTAATAGGTAGTATATATGGACATTATAAAATAAATAATAGAAATTCATTTGAAGAGATGTATAATTCATATTATAATATATTATCAATTAAATCGATAGATAATATGCCACAAATAAAAACAATATCTAAAAGATGATAAAGGAGCGGATATTGTGCATTTATACTATAAAGATAATACAAATAATGAGAAAATAGCATTATCCCTAGTAAAACTACGATAATAACCAAAAAAATATTAGTAACAAAGTCTATTTTAATTTCAGATACAGTATACTTAGGCATAAATCATGTATATAATATGAATAGTCAGAAATTGAAGATTATTATAGATTTCCATGGAAAAGAAGCACCTATCACAGATGATAGAATTAAACAAACAAGAGAACTCTTAGAAAAGCATAATATCTCAAAAGAATACCTACAGAAGAAATCAGATGAACTGTTAGATACAGTTTTGACAGATTGGAAAAAGGTATAGTGGAAGTTCATATTCAAGGAACAATATGGGAAGACTAACAATAGAAAAAAAGATGAGTTTTTTGGGATAATATACTATAGTTGTAACCTTTAGTTAAGGTTGTTTCTGTGTGAAAAAGTGGAATCTATTTGATGATTTAGAAGTGTCAAGAGCATTTAATCAACAAGTAGACGATACGACAATTACTTTAGGAAACAGTAAAGCAGGTTTTTTTGTGGATAAATTATAATAAAAAGTAAAGAATATTTTCTTTTACTTTTTATTATTAAAATATATACATATATACTTTTTCTGAAAAATTATTTTTTTCTCTTCTGCGCCCTAAATCTTTAGCTCTTTTTTTCTGATGTTGATAATTTGCGCTCTTCTTCTAATGTGTCTTTCATTCCTAATTTGTATTTTTGCTTTGTCAAAATCGATTTTTGTATAATCAATTACCAGCTTCATAATAAGTTGGTTATTTTTCTTCAAAGTTAGCACTCACACCATTAATATTAGAAAATTGTTCAGAGATTGATGATTTAGTATTTTTTTCTAGCATTTTTCATCTGAATTTTTTCAGTGTGTTAGTAATGACTAGTTTGTTTACAACGTCATCTTTATAATAGATAGTAATTTCACTTTCTTCTCTATCCGTTTTGTGAGTATAAGTTTTAGTTTTTTTCTCCTGAACAAGCGGTAAGTAGTAAGATAGATGCAACAAATGTTATAGTTAGTTTTTAATAATTTCTTCATGTAGACTTCTCCTTTATTAATAATTTCATATGTTATTGATTTAATTTTTACAAGGAATATAACAGTAAAGTCAAGAGTTGTAATAACTTAGGATAACCCTATTTCATAGTTTATACTTGTTTAGTAGGTAGTAGGCTATTATTTGTGAGTCTTTTTTTCTTTGACAAAAAGAGATTTCACCTTATAATAGTTCTAAATAGAACAATTAAAAAGAGAGAAGAAATAATGAATTTTTTTGGGATCAACATAAAACAATCACTTGTTATTATGCGTTGCTTACTAAATCTGTTTGCGATAAATTCAACCTAACCCAGATGGAGTATGCTATATTGATGTTTTTGCATAATAATCCACAGTACAATACGGCTGCTGATATAGTGAGGGAACGCAAGTCTACAAAATCACATGTATCAACTACGTTAAAATTGTTGGAAGATAATGGCTTTGTTATGAAAAAAACAGAGTGCAGATAATAAGAAAAGAATAGAAATAGTATTGTTAGAACCAGCGCAAGAAATAATTCAAGCAGGGCTTAATGTACAAAAAAAGAATTTATCCAAAATATGTTTCAAGGACTTACAGAAGAAGAGATGGCTATTTGGAAAAATATTTTTGTTAAGATGTGTAATAATGCCGAAAAATGTTTACAGGATAGATAAGAATGGAGATGAAACCATGTTTAGTGTGAAAAAGAGAACTCTTTTATTAATAGCGGGAATAGTATGGTTTATAGCGGGATTTAATGTAGCAAGATTAGGATTTTCATCATATTTTATGATAAAATCTCAGTGGTATTTCTATATTTTTCTATAATAGTTTTTCTTTATTTGCGAAAAATTTTTTAAAATGAGTATGAATCATACTAAAAGGATAGTTTCGTATGAAGATTACAGACCATTTTGGCACTTTTTCGATTTAAAGGCGTATATTATTATGACTTGTATGATGAGTATGGGAATAGGTTTCAGAATAATGGGATTTTTCCCAGATAATTTTTGTTGCATATTTTTTTACTCTGGACTTGGTTGTGCTTTGACGCTTGCCGGAGTGATGTTTTTTTAGAAATTATCTTTGTTACGCAGAAATAGTAGAGAATCTGCCGAAAACATTGAAATAAAAATATTTTTTTGAGTCACATTTCTTGGTAAGATAACAATAGAAGTTTGAAAAAGACCTGCAAAAATTTTTGCAAGTCTTTTTAATATTATTCATCTTTTGCGAAGAATTCTGTTGCACGAACAGCGCGCTTCCAACCTTTGTATAATTTTTTTCACGTTCATTCTCTTCATGGCTGGAACAAATAGCTTTCCAGCAGAGTTAAGATTTTTTTAATTTCTTCAAGGTTTTTTTCCAATATCCAGTTGCTAGTCCAGCAAAGAATGCAGCCCCAAGAGCTGTTGTTTCTAGATTCTCTGCGCGTGCAATTTTCACTCCTAATATGTCAGATTGGAATTGTAGAAGATAGTTGTTATGTGCAGCTCCACCATCTACTTTTTAGTAGTGGGATTTCAACATTGGCATCTATTTTCATTGTGTCAATAATATCGCGTACTTGATAAGCAATGGATTGTAATGTTGCTTTTACTAAATCTTCTTTGTTGTGGCACGAGTTAATCCGAAAATTGTACCACGAGCTTCTGGATTCCAATACGGAGCACCTAAACCTGTAAACGCAGGGACAAGATAAACATCATTATTATTAGAAGAATTATAGCTAATTCCTCAGTTTCTGACGATTTTTTATAAGACGTAAACCATCTCGCAACCATTGGATAGCACTTCCTGCGATAAAGATTGAACCTTCTAATGCGTAGTAGATTTTTCCATTAATACCATAACCAATCGTTGTCAGTAGATTATTTTTGAAAGTTGCATACTTTCCCCGATATTCATAATAATAAATGAACCAGTACCGTATGTATTTTTTAATCATACCTTTATCAAAAGGCAAGTTGACCGAATAATGCCGCTTGTTGGTCGCCGGCTAAACCGCTGATTTTAACTTCTCCACCGTAAAAGTGATAATCAGTAGTAGTACCATAAATTTCAGAATTAGATTTCACTTCGGGCAGCATAATTTCTGGAATATTTAGTAGGTCTAAAATTTCTTTATCCCAAGTTAAGTCTTGGATGTTAAATAACATAGTACGAGCTGCATTAGTGTAGTCTGTAACATGAGTTTTTCCACCTGTAAGCTTCCAAACTAACCAGGTATCTATTGTCCCAAATAATAATTCTCCTTTTTCTGCGCGTTCCTGAGCTCCTACTACATGGTCTAGAATCCAACGAACTTTCGTTGCTGAGAAGTACGCGTCAACAACAAGACCAGTCTTTCTATGTATTAAATCTTTATAACCATCTTTAACCAATTTTTCAGCGATAGGCGCACTTTGGCGGGATTGCCAAACTATTGCGTTGTAGATAGGTTCGCCAGTTTGTTTATCCCAAATAACAGTTGTTTCACGTTGATTGGTAATACCGATGCTGTCTATTTGTGTGGGTTTAATTCCGCTTTCGATAAATACTTCCGCGATAATGGATTGAACTGAGTTCCAAATAGCATTTGCATCATGTTCTACCCAACCAGATTGTGGAAAAATCTGCGGGAATTCCTTTTGACTACTTGCAACTATTTCGGCTTGTTTATTAAATATTATCGCCCTTGAGCTTGTTGTACCTTGATCTATTGCCATTATATATTTTTCATATCACACCTCGAAAAATCTTTTTCATTCTAATTATATCATTTTTATAGAAAAATCTCCAGTTTCTCTATAATAAATTCTACCCTAATCGTTTTTTTAGCAAATAACTAGCGATTTTTTTCTTATTTTTCTTATAAAATAGATAGTAATATTATAGAGGGCTTTTAAGGGCTGATATAAAGTCTGATTGAATCGAGAAAAACACAAGGAGAAAAAAATGAGTTCTTTACATACATCATTAGCTAAGTTATTAGCGAAATTAGAAAAATAAACAAGTTTTTAACAAAAAGTAGTGCAAATATAGAAAAGTTCAAAGTAGAAGAATTGGCAAGTTATATTCGTGATCTTTTTCGCAAAAGGAATATCCAGAAATAGAAATAAGAAGACTATTAGAAAAAGTACATTATGCCAATACATATGAGGATAAAAGTGTTAAAAAGAAATTGCGTTTTTAGTTGATGAAATTAGCGAATATATGTTTAAATTAGAGGTAGCTAATCGTGATTTTTGTAGTAGGATATTTTTAACACACTTATTATCGATCCAAATATTGAACCAACAGAATATAATTTTGTTTTTGATGGAAGTTGATAGTCTAATTGAAAATAGTTTTGTTGAAGTGCCTGAAGAGGAATAAAGATGAAAAATTTTAATACCAACAGCGAAAAGAATTAAATAAAAAAAAGCACTAGAAGTACCTGAAGAGCTTTTTAGGTGAGAAAACAAAAAAACATTATTGACGAATTTGCTGATAAAAAGCCAGAAGAACTAGCTAAAATATACAAAAATAAAAAGAAGACAAAGCGCAGGAAGAGTATGTGCGTTGGCAAAATTTAGCAAACTACAGCGCAAAATCTTATAGAGCATTAGAGCTTTTTAATGGTTTAATGTATCGAAATATTAGCCGTGATAACTTTACTGAGGAAGATGCAGAGTATATAAAGAAAAATGTGTACATCACAACTGCTCTTTACGGGGTTATAAACGCCTATGAGGCAATTCATGAACATCGTCTTGATTTTTCTACAAAATGTAAAAAAATTAAAGATAGTTCGTTGAAAAATCTTTAGCGTGAAGATTATGATAGAAGTGTAGAAAATGATGAAGTTATTATATCGTTATTATCAAGTGAATTTGAGGAAGTTTTTTTCAAAAACTATACGCGAAAAAAAATTCATTAAGATTACTTTTATGGAAGAAAAAAATGGAGATTTAAAAAAACACATTCGACTATCTCTAAAAAGGCACGTGGTAAATTTTTTTGAGTGAGATAATAAAGCGAAAGATTACTAATATAAGAGAAGTAGAAACTATAAAATTTGATGGTTTTGAGTACAAGTTTGAGCTTTCAACTGAGAATAATTTGATGTTTGTAGCTAAAAGATAAAAAGCGCAGATAAGGAGAAATTTGAATAGAGAGATAAGAATAGGGGAAAAAAACTTAATGAAACGAGAAATAGATACGAAGAAGCTTTTACTATGGTTTTTCCAGTTATTTTAATTGGTTATAAGGATCCTAAAATGGCGTTATAATGTAACGACATCTAGTTCATCATATTCTTTAGGAGATATGATAACTATTGGAATTAGAACTAATAGTAATGCAGAGAAGAATATAAAAAGAATATAAAGAATTTACGGTTAATATACCTTGTCAGGAAATTTTTGAATAAGGTGAAATTGCAGGTTTCCATCCAGGACAAAAATAAAAATAGGAATGGCAGATATAACGTATGATCCTGGAAAAATATGTTGATGCGCCAATATTAGATGAATGTATTTTATCTATTGAGTGTAAGGTTGAGCATATCGTTGAGTATGGAGGATATACTAACTTTATCGCTAGTATTAAACGTCGTGTAGTTGAAGAAAAGTGTTATCGATGAAGAAGGTAAACTAAAAAGGAGTAGAGTTTAATCCTATTTACTTCGTTGGTGACGAATATCAAAGAGTATATCGATATTTTAATGATGAAAGTAGGAATTTAGGAGATAACATTGGTTGTTCAGCAGAAGATGATGGGGCGACATGCGGTTAATCATAAGTAATCTATAAATTTAGTTAAGGTTTTTATTTATGATGCTAGAGCATAATAATTTTTAGAAGAAAAGGAGGATTTTTATGGCTTATTATAATTTACAAGTTCATAGTGCATACGATTTACTCAATAGTACGATAAAGTACAAAAGAATTGTTTGAGAAGCTAAAAGAGTGATAATCAAGATTCGGTAGTAATAGTCGATCCCTAATATGTATGGAGCGATAAAGGCTTATAAAGAAGCTAAAAAGACTGGAACAAATTTAATTTCGGGATTAGAAGTTAAGTTGGGATATGGTATTAGTTTTTTTAACTTTTAATATTTTTATGTAAAAATGAAAGAATGTTCCATAAATTATTTGAGTTATCAACTCGCTTTTTGAACGAGGAAGAGTTATCGCTAGAAGCTTTTTTAGCGGAGATGAAAGATTTTTAAGGATGATTTTTGTTCTTATTGTTACTAGTGAATTAAGAGACAGTATAGAATTTAGTTATCTTCAAGAACAGTTAATCCGATATGATTTTTATTTTTGGTTTTAATGAAAAATTTAATTACAGTATTTATACATATTATGATAATATCGTTTATACAAAAACCGAGTTATTATTTAAATAAAGACCACTATCAACAAGTAGTTGTAGCGCGTGCGATAAGAGATAATGCTAAGTTGAATATAAGAGAATTAACGACAACTATTGGAGATCATTTTGTACGTAGCGTACAAGATTTTTTTCTTTACTTTTAGAGTCAGATAATGAAGAGTATATTTTTACACTTCAAAAATCTCTAGATAATCAGCAAAGAATAATAGATAAATGTCATTATGAATTGGAATTTTCAGGTTATCATCTTCCTAAATATATTTACGGAGAGCATGAAGATGTTTTTTGCGAAAATGTCTGCTAAGGACTATCTTCGATACTTAGTTCAAAAAGGAGCTAAGGAAAAACTTGTTGGGAAAGATTATTATGCATATAAAAAGCGTTATGAGTATGAGCTTAAGATTATTGATGATATGGGCTTTAACGACTACTTCTTGATTGTTTATGATTTTGTTAAATATGCAAAAGATAATGGGATTTTAGTTGGAGCAGGACGTGGTAGCGCAGCAGGAAGTTTGGTATGTTATTTACTAAATATTACCGAAGCTGATCCACTTGAGTATAACTTGCTTTTTCGAACGTTTCTTAAAACAAAGAGCGTATTTCATGCCGGATATCGATATTGACTTTCAGGATACACGTCGTGATGAAGTGATAAAGTATGTGGAAGGAAAATACGGAGAAGATAAAGTTGCACAAATTATTACCTTTACAACGTTTCAATCGAAGAGTGCTGCTAGAGAAACAGCAAGGATACTCCAGTTTAGTGAAGAGGATTTGAAATTTATCAGCAGTAATGTAAGTTCTACAAGAACATTAACCGAATGCTATGAAGTATCAGAAAATCTTAGAAATTTTGTTAATAAAAGTGATTTGAATCGACGTTGGTTCTCTATTGCATTAAGTCTTGAAGAATTGCCGAAAAATCCTTCGGTTCACGCAGCGGGTATAGTAATAAGTGATGATAAACCTTTGATTAAACATACGCCATTGGCTGCTTCAAATGTAACAAAAATATTTAACACAGTGGACTATGGATGATGTTGAAAGTGTTGGACTTTTGAAGATAGACTTTTTAGGAATTCGTTATTTAACGATGGTTTCAAATATAGTCGAGCAAATTAAAAAAGATAATCCTAGTTTTGATATAACGAAGATTAATTACGCTGATCAAAAAGTATATAATTTGTTTACACAAGGAAGAACGGAAGGTATTTTTCCAGTTTGAATCAAGCGGGAATGAAGGAAAAACTTCGTTTGCTTCGTCCGACAGAATTCAATGATATAGTTGCGATGAATGCTCTTTATCGTCCAGGGCCTATGGCGCAGATAGAGACTTACGTTCGTAGAAAACATGGTGAAGAAAAAGTTGTTTACCCGCATCCACATCTGGAAAAAATATTAAGGGATACTTATGGGGTTATCGTTTATCAGGAGCAAATTATGCTTATTGCGGTGAACTTTGCTCATATGTCACTGAATGAAGCTGATAATATGCGTAGAGCGGTGAGCAAAAAGAAAAAAGAAGATTTGGAATATTACGGACGAATTTTCATTGAGAAAAGTGTAGCTGCGGGATATGACCTTAATATCGCTAAGAAACTTTTTGACTTGATAGTAACATTTGCTAATTACGGATTTAACAAGAGTCACGCAGTTGTTTATAGTATGCTTGCTTATCGTTTGGCATACTTAAAAGTTTATTATACAAAGTATTTCATGACAGCTCTTCTAAATAACGTAATTAGTAGTGAGAAGAAAATTAATGAATATAAACAAGAATTGAATAATCTAGGGATTACCTTGGCTAAGCCAGATGTCAACGTTAGTTTAAGTGATTTTAGTGTTTATAAGCAGGATATTATTTTTGCATTAACGGCGATAAAAAATGTTGGTTATCGCAGTAGTTATGAGATTGTTCAAGATCGACTTAATTTCGGAAAATATCAAGATATAGATGATTTCTTAAAAACGTATGAATAAAAAGTTGACTACCAAGCAGCGCAGTCATTAGTTAAGGCTGGAGCATTGGATACTTTTGGTTACAATCGTGCAACACTTATGAAAAAAGTTAAAGATTACTATGAAGATGACCGTAAGTATATAAATAATGTAAGAGTAGCCTTATCAGCAGAATCAGGCTTAACTTTTGAAGGTTGAGGAGATAGAAGATTACCCAATTACTGAAAAAATTCAAATGGAAAAAGAGGTCACAGGTACATATTTCTTGAAGCATCCAGTTCAAGTAGAAAAAGAAAAATATGCTTATTTACCTCTTCGATATATTGGGCGAGATGTAAGTGATAGCTACGTTGAGGTTATTACCAAAAAAGAGATAAAAACCAAGAAAGGTGAGTATATGGCCTTTCTAACTGTTAATGATGGCAAGAATGACTATGATGTTACGGTATTTCCAAGTGTCTATAAATATGCGAGTGGTTTTATTAAGGTTGGAGAGTTTTCTGTTATGACTCTGAAAAAGCAAATTCGCAACAATCGAGAACAATATATTTTAGAGAAGATAGCGAGCTTAAAAAAATTATAATGATTATTGCTTAAATAATATAAAAAAATAATTTACATTATAGAAAGTAAAGATGTTTTGGAATTATTACAAGAACATAAGGTAGAAGATTCTGATGTAGAAGTGGTATTATTCCAAAATAATAATACAGATAAAGCGCGTAAATTCCACATAGAAAAATGAACAATTATTTGTTCATAAATTTTTGAATAAATTTCCTGGAAAAACGCATTAAAATAGAATATTCAAAGAAATAAGAAAAAAAGAAAACAAAAAAACGCACAATACAATTTTTTCACTAGAAAAAAAGTATAAAATATGATATTGTTGATAAGTAAATTTAAAAATATTAATAATTAAATTGAAAGAAGGTAAAACTAAATGAAAAAATCGCAGTTTTGACAAGTGGTGGAGATGCACTGGGAATGAACGCAGCGGTACGTGCGGTTGTAAGAACAGCAATCTATAATGGTTTAGAAGTTTACGGAGTATATCAAGGATACAAAGGTCTAGTAGAAAATAATATTAAAAAATTAGAAGTTGGAGATGTAGGTAACATCATTAACCGTGGTGGAACAATGCTTTATTCAGCACGTCTACCAGAGTTTGCTAATCCAGAAGTAAGAAAGATTGCTATTAAAAACTTAGAAGCATTAGGTATCGACGGTCTAGTAGTAATTGGTGGTGATGGGTCATACCGTGGGGCAATGGCCTTAAGTAATGAGATGAACATCAAGACAGTGGGTGTTCCGGGAACCATTGACAACGATATTTGTTGTACGGATTACACAATAGGATTTGATACAGCGCTTAACACAATTGTAGATGCGATAGACAAAGTTCGTGATACTGCATCAAGTCATGAGCGTGCGTTTATTATCGAGGTAATGGGGCGTAATGCAGGAGACTTAGCGTTATATGCTGGTATTGCAGGAGGAAGTGAGAGTCTACTTATTCCTGAGAAAAAAGAAGATCTTGAAGAAGTAGTTTCTCGTATTAAAGCAGGAGAAAGTCGTGGGAAAAGACACTCAATTATTGTCCTTGCTGAAGGTGTAATGGGAGGTCAAGAGTTAGCAGATAAACTTCAAGAACTTACTGGAGAAAAAGTTCGTGCGACTATTTTAGGGCACATCCAACGTGGAGGAACTCCATCAGCCCAAGATAGAGTACTAGCATCACGTTTTGGGAACTATGCAGTTCAACTTTTATTAGCGGGTGAGTCTGGACGTGCTGTAGGTATTCAAAACAATAAACTTGTAAGTACTAAGTTCCAAGACGTATTTAGTGATGTTCATAATGTTGATTTATCAATGTATGATGTATCAAAACAACTTTTCAATCTAAGTATTTCTTTTGAAAACATTTTTCTTTGCATGAAAACATTGATATTTCAAGAAAAAGTTTGAAAATAAAATGAAAATACGTTAAAAATAATAGGGTAAAAGATAAAAACTAAGAGGTAAATTAAACTATGATACAGAAAAAACTAAAATAATTTGTACAATTGGACCCTAAATCAGAATCAAAAGAAAGACTTACGGAAATGGTTGAGTTAGGAATGAACGTTTGTCGTCTTAACTTCTCGCATGGAGACTATTCTGAGCATGGTGCACGTATCCAAACGATTAAAGAAGTAAGAGAAGAGACTGGAACAAATTTAGCAATCTTATTAGATACTAAAGGACCAGAAATCAGAACACACAACATGGAAAATGATGCGATTATCTTAGAAACAGGTAACGATGTTATCGTATCTATGACAGAAGTATTAGGAACTCCTGAAAAATTCTCTATTACTTACGGAGAATTAGTACATGATGTAAAAGCTGGAGATACTATTTTATTAGATGATGGTCTAATAGGATTAACAGTTAATTCTGTTGATGCAGAAGCAGGATTAATCTATACTACTGTTCAAAATGGTGGAGTGCTTAAAAATAAAAAAGGAGTTAATGTTCCAGGTGTTTCTACTAAATTACCAGGTATTACTCCAAAAGATGAAGAAGATATTCGTTTTGGATGTAAACAAGATATCGACTTTGTTGCTGCATCATTCGTTCGTACTAAAGAAAATGTATTAGAAGTTCGTCGTATTCTTAAAGAAGAAGGATGCGAACATGTTCAAATCGTTCCTAAAATCGAATGTCAAGAAGCTATCGACAATATCGATGAAATTATTGAAGTATCAGATGGTATTATGATTGCTCGTGGAGACCTTGGGGTAGAAGTTCCAGCAGAAGAAGTACCTATTATGCAAAAATCTATTATTGCTAAATGCAATACAGCAGGTAAATTTGTAATTACGGCTACTCAAATGTTAGATTCGATGCAAAAAAATCCACGTCCAACACGTGCTGAAGTATCAGACGTAGCGAACGCAATTTATGATGGAACTGATGCAATCATGTTATCAGGAGAATCTGCAGCTGGAGCTTATCCAATAGAATCAGTTCGCACAATGGCTACAATAGCTAAACATACTGAAGAAATGCAAGATTACTCTCGTATTCTTAAAGATCGTTCTAGAAAAATTGTATCAAAAGATATTACAAATGCGATTGGGGTATCAGTTGGATACACTGCATTAAACTTAGATTTACACACTATCGTAACTTATACTGAGTCAGGACAAACAGCAAGATTAATTTCTAAATATCGTCCAAATGCTGCTATTTTAGCAGTAACTCCAAGTAAAAAGGTTGCTCGTGGGTTAAGTCTAGTTTGGGGTGTAGATGCAAAAGTTTCATCTCAAGTAACATCAACTGACGAAATGTTAGATACAGCAAAAGAAATCGCTGCAACTTCAGGTTACGCTAAAAAAGGTGATGCTATTGTAATTACTGGTGGTATTCCGGTAAATACTTCAAGAAGTAATGTAGGATCTACTAACTCTTAAAAAGTTTCAGTAGTAGACTAATAAAAAGAGGCTAGAAATTTTTAGAATTTCTAGCCTTTTGTAAATAAGAAAAAGTAGCCTTAAAGGCTACTTTTTCGTTATGTGGCACAAAAATAAAAATTTAGGGGAAATTATTATTTTGCACTAGACTAAAACTTGAATGCTTTTAGTATTAAATTAAAAAGTTTTATTTTGATATTTAGCATCCAAAAAGAAATATATAACTATAACTAGTATAGTTTAAGAGTGGAAGCTAAAAATCAACAGTTATAAGAACAATCTGAAGGATTGTATGATTTATATAGATGTACCCTAATTATCTATATAAAACTCATATAATGATTATCATAGGTATTAGCAGATTACCAAGAATTTGTAATTTTTGTATAACTACTTTTTTTGGTTATTTCAGTAATACATATTTTAGTAGTAATCTATATTAAATGTAACAAACAGTATAATTGGAAATAAATAAAAAAATAATATTAATTATACTAAAAATATTTTTAATGATAAGATTACCTTAGTAACTGTTTACAGTTTAATTGTATCAAAATGTTGGATATTGTCAAATGATAGCCGAAAAGCAAGCTATATTTTATGAAATATTTTTCAGAAAAGAAGTAGAATAGATGTGTTTATTTGATAACGAGTATAAAAAAATGGGATAGCATTGAGCATATCCCATTTTTTTACATTTTCATTAATTATCTATTTACAACATTAGGAGAATCACCAGTAGATATTACTTCAGTTGCTGCATTTAGTGCGCCTTCTACAAGGTTTTTAACCGCTGTTTCTGTGTAAAAAGCAGTATGAGGAGTATAAATAATATCATCTCTATCGATTAATTCTTGCATCACTTTGTCATCAAACTCTTTGTTTGAGAAGTCTTTAGGTACATAGTTTCCTTCGTTTTCATACACATCAATGCTTGCTCCTAATAGTTTTCCGCTGTCTAAGGCACGAATAACAGCCTTAGTATCAACAAGAACTCCGCGAGCAGCGTTGGCAAAGATAGCTCCATCTTTCATCTTGCTGAAGAATTCATCGTTTACCATGTGAGTATATTCTTTAGTGGCAGGAACGTGGATAGTAACTACATCAGATTGAGCTAATAGTTCATCGATGCTATCTACATACTCAAGTACTTCGCGAGCAGCATCTGATGGATATAAATCATATCCGATAACACGGCAACCTAAACCTTTGAATAATGTCGCTGATTGGCGTCCGATGTTTCCTGTACCAAGGACACCAACAGTAAGTGTTCTAAGTTCTCTTGAAATAATATTTTTGTTCCAAGTAAAATCGTGCTTCTCTACATTGTTAAGAATTTTTTTAATGTTTCTACTAATATATAAAACCGTTGTAACTACGTGCTCTGCAATTGCATTAGGAGAGTAACGTGGAACGTTTGTCATACTTATTCCTAATTCACGCATATATTTTATATCATGGATATCAAACCCAGCCATTCTGTTTGCTATTACTTTAACACCTTGTTCTTTAGCATAGTCATAAACTTCTTTAGCGAATGGTCTATTTTGGAACATGACGATACCTTTGTTTGCCATCGATTAAATGTTTTGTTTCTAGTTGAAGCTCCCCTTCGTGCAAGTCAACTTCTACATCTGGATGTTCTTTTAACCAAGCATCAACAAATGGTCTTTCGTCTTCTCTTAAATTGAATAGTGCTAATTTCATAATGTAAACTCCTTTTTAATTTTTATATTCTAGATGAATATTAGATTAGAATGCTGTAACAAATAGATAATTAAGAACATCTAATATTCAGCTAGCACATAATTCACTTTAAAAAGTGCAACACATTGAAAACGCTTCCTTACAGCCTTTTATTTTAACAGAAAAAAATCTATAGTGTCAACATGGAGAAAAATATAATACAGAAAATATATTTAGCAAACAGAATACTTTATGAACACTTATATAAAGTAGATTGAATGAAAATACATAATGAAAACTTAATATTTTTTAATTGTATATTGAGATGGATTATGCTAAATCATAAAGATAACTTAGAACTATATAAATATAATTTTATTTAATTAAAAATATAAGTATAGAAATTAAATGATTGTTAATACAGATGTAAGTGTGTATTATAAAAATACTTTCGAGGTCTATTTAGAAAAATTTCTAAATAGTTCTTGACTTAATTTGTAAAGACGTATAATCTATTTAGAAGGATATCTAAATAGATTGGTAATATAAAAGGGGTGATATACATGGGATGAGTGAGACTTTGAAAGCTATATCTGATCCAATTAGAAGAAATATATTAGAATTGCTAAAAAGAAGAAAAAGAAAAGTGCAGGAGATATTGCAGCAGAATTTCATTTGACAGGTGCGACAGTATCGTATCATTTATCTCAGTTAAAAAAAGCAGGGTTAATTATGGAGAGTAAATATAAAAATTATATTTACTATGAACTTAACGCTTCTATTTTTGAAGAAGTGCTAATGTGGATATATGAATTAGGAGGGCAAAAATGAAAAAAATAGATAAGAAAATGTTACTATTTGGAATTTTTATTATGTTTATTGCCGATGTTGATAGGATTTTATTATTATGATTTACTGCCTGATAAAATAGCAATTCACTTTAATATGCAAGGTAATCCTGATAATTTTGTTTCCAAAACTTGGGGTATTGTAGGTCTTCCGCTAGTAATGGGAGCAGTATTTTTAGTGTTATCTATTGCTTTTAGATATTCAAGAGACTGGGAAAAAAAGGTGCGTCTTTGGTAAAAATGATAATACCTATTATGAGTATTTTACTGCAAGGAGCATTAATCTATTATGCTCTTGATAATAATTTTTGATGTAGGGAAACTAACATTGTTTACTGTAGGAATAATTTTTATGGTTTTAGGAATTATTTACCTAAAAAGAATACTGGGGTAAATATAATTTTAATCTTTGCGGTTTAGAAAAAGGATTAGATGAGCAAAAAAATTTATCCGCATATATTCAAGATTTATGGTTGCAAGTGGAGCTTTTGATTTTCCTTAGTGCATTTTTTTGATAATCGACTTGGGATAAGTATAGTTATAATTTTTTTGCAATTCTATCAGCGATTTTACCATTTTATTTAGCTAAAAAAAGTATAGAATTAAAGATTAGAGTGAAATTTTTGTCTTTTTAGAAGGTATTAATAAAAGAGGAGATACAAAAATGCTTTCACTAAAGATTATGCTAAAAAGAATAATTTGATATACTTTTAAAGACATAAAATATTGAGTTAGCATAAGGTTTTTAAGTAAATATTATGTAGTTTTGCTATACTTGGAATGTTGTATAAAAATAGGAAGGGGAATACGATGTTACAATTAAAAATATTATTAAAAAAATATAAAACTGGTGGCAACGACGTTGAGGTACTAAAGTCGGTTAATATTAGCTTTCGTGAGAGTGAGTTTGTTTCAATCTTAGGTGCTAGCGGTAGTGGTAAGACTACGTTATTAAATATTATTGGGGGTTTGGATAAATATTCTTCTGGAGACATGCTTCTTCTGGGACGTTCTACAAAGGAGTTTAAAGATCGTGATTGGGATAGTTATCGTAATGGGACTATCGGTTTTGTTTTTCAAAGTTATAATTTGATTTCTCATCTAAGTGTTCTTGAGAATGTTAAATTAGCATTATCGATATCAGGGGAATCGAATAAAGAAAATTACGCAAAGGCGAAAAAAGTGCTAGAAGATGTTGGATTGGGTGACCACATTAATAAAAAACCAAATCAACTTTCTGGTGGGCAGATGCAAAGGGTAGCGATTGCGCGTGCTTTGGTGACAGAGCCGAAAATTATTCTAGCTGATGAACCGACAGGAGCGCTTGATAGTAAAAACAAGTGTTCAAATAATGGAACTTATTAAAGAAATAAGTAAAGAAAAAGTTAGTGATTATGGTTACGCATAACCCAGAACTTGCTAATACATATAGTGATAGAATCGTCCGTTTAAGAGATGGAGAAATTATTGAAGATACAAATCCATTTGTAGAAGAAACTTCTAACAGTGATTATAGTCTTAAAAAGACAGCGATGGCATTTAGTAGTGCGATAAAATCGAGTTTTAAAAACTTGCTTACGAAAAAAATTCCGTACATTGATGACGATTATTGCAAGTAGTATAGGAATTATAAGTATAGGTTTAGTACTTGCTATTTCGTCAGGGATGGATAAATATATCCAAACTATGCAAAATGAGAATCTATCAAAGCATGCCAATTATGATTAACGCAAATCAGATTAATTTTGGTTTAAGTACAGAAGATGATAGTTCTGAACAAGATGCTAAAGGTAACGAGTTAGTTCCTAAATCACGTCGTGATGTTCATAGAAACTTATATACTGCTGATGCGCTAGGGACTGGTGAAACATTTATCAACTACATTCAAAATAAAGCTAAAGATTACTATTCATCTATTGATTTCGTTAAAAGGGTACCAAGTTACGGCTCTTAAGAAGAATGCTAAAGGCGATGTGAGTGCGGTAAAAGGCGATCAAAAATCTTTTCGAGGAGAGAGTATTTTTGGAGTGCTTCCAGAAGATAAAAATATGATTTTGAAACAATATGAAGTTGTGAAATCTTCTGAAAGTAACTTTGAGTATCCTAAAGGCAACGAATTAGTGTTATTTACAGCGTATAATAATGAAATAGACAAAGATACGCTAAGAGCATTAGGGATTTGATGGAAATAGTAAAGTTAAGTATGACGATATTTTAGGAAAAGAATTTAGTATAGTTGATAATAATAGCTACTATAAAAAGATAGCAGATAGATTTATTCCAGCAGAAACAGATGATAAAATGTATGATGCAGGGACAAAAAGTAAAAGTAGTTGCAATATTAAAAAGCTAAAGATAATGTAACAAATCCGAATTTTACTTTAGGATATACACGTGAACTACAAAAAAAGCAATGCTAGATAAAGAAGTTAAGTCGGATATTGTAGTTGCTCAACAAGCAGACAAAACTAAAAAAATATCATAACAGGTGAAAAAAATGGATGCAGATACTGCAGAGCAGGTATTAGCTACACTAGGAGCAGATGTTGCACCAAGTTCAATTAATATTTATCCGAAAACATTTGCTGATCGTGATAAAATTGCAGAAGTAATTAATGACTTTAATAAAAAAGTTTCTGAGAAGTATGGAGCCAATAGCGCTGATTACCACAAATACAGTATTACTTACGCTGATATGGCAAAACAAATGACATCAATTATGTCTCAAATGATAAATACAATTTCATTAATTTTAACTGCGTTTGCGGGTATCTCACTAATCGTATCATCAATTATGATTGGTATTCTTACGTATGTATCTGTAGTTGAAAGAACAAAAGAGATTGGTATTTTACGAGCAATAGGGGCGCGTAAGAAAGATATTACTCGTATCTTTATTGCAGAGGCAGGGCTTATAGGATTTGCTTCGGGAGCGATAGGAGTTCTAGTTGCAATGGGGTTAGCGATACCTATTAGTAGCTCAATCGCAAATGCCCTTAAAATAGAGAGTTTCAGTGCGAATCTAGATGTAAAAGCAATAGTAGGATTAATCCTATTAAGTTTAGTATTAACGCTTATCGCAAGCATTATCCCATCAAGAATGGCTGCGAAAAAAGATCCAGTAGAGGCGCTGAGAACAGAGTAATAAGTGGTTTATATTCATTTAAAATGAAAAGTAACAGAAATTAGCTACAGATAAGAAAAAACACCTTAAAGGTTGAACTTAAAAATTCTAACTTTTAGGGTGTTTTTTGATGGGGATTAGATATAAATATAATGGCTAGATTTAGATGATACACAAATTAAGAATATTGTTAAAATAGATTGACACATATTTATTAACCCTCGTATAATAAAATATTGTATTATAAATTAACCGATTTTTTTAACGGATTGGAGAGAGGAGGATTGGATGTCGATAGAATTAGGAGTTTTTTTATTATTTTTTATTTTTTGGCTATGTATATTTTTTTATTTGTTTTATATAAAGATAGACGAAATTTATTTTTGGGAATCAGTTTTTCTAGCGACCATACTTTTTTTCTTGCTTTATATCTAATGTTTATTGTTGTTAAGTATGCTAATGATTATCCTATTGTCTATTATATAGGTGTGATAGGTTTAATGGGTATATTGTTTATTGTAACGATTTTACCTCTTGCTGTAGTGTTGATGTTCTTTTTATAATTCGTTTATGATTGTTCGACGCGAAGGGTTAAGACTTAGAAATCTTTTGAGTCTTGGAACGATAATTTTACTTATAGGTTATGTTGTCTGGTGGCCTAGCATTGGACGATATACATACGAAAGTATGACTTTTAAATGGAATTTACATCTATATTACTTTAGTAGTATTATATTTTATTTGTATTGGAGTATCATATTTAGCAGCAAGTACCTTAAATATTATAAACTTACTTCCAAGAAAACTTGATTATGTTGTTGTTCTTGGAGCAGGACTAATAGGAGAGCGTGTAACACCATTGCTTGCTAGTCGTATAAGAACGGGGATAAAGATTTACAGTAAACATCCAGGTAGTAAACTTATTATGTCCGGAGGGCAAGGTGCCGATGAAGTAGTATCTGAAGCATTTTGCAATGAAAAATTATGCGCTTGAACAAGGGGTTTCTGAAGAAGATATAATTATGGAAGATAAGTCTACTAATACAGAAGAAAAATATTAAATTTTCAAAAAGGCTTTATGAAAGATGTTAACTCGCGCTTCGCCTTGGTCACTAATTATTATCATGTTTACCGAGCGTTAGTTCTTGCGAAAACTTTAGGTTTTAGGTGTATTGGTTATGGAGCGCCAACAAAAATTCTATTTTACTCTTAATGCATTTTATTCGTGAATTTATAGGGTATTTATATTTAAAAAGAAAAAAATACATGCTATAGTGATAGTTAGCTTAACGATATTATTTATATTAGCTATTGCTGTTGTTGAAATATATTATCGAGTTAATTTTGGTGGAGGACCAGCATTAAAAAAATTAAAGAAATATAAAATTCTGAAAGCTAGAAATAGTTTTGGAATTTTTTTATGTTTATAGTATAATGAGATAAAGATTAGAAGCTAGTGCATAATGAGATAAGTGAGGATAAATATTTTGAAAGATCATAATTATTATATGGAGATGGCATTGGGAGAAGCACGGCGTGCCTATCAAAAAGGAGAAGTACCTGTAGGAGCGGTTTTAGTTATAGATGATGAGGTAGTAGCAAAGGCTCATAATACCCGAGAAGCTAGTCAACAAGCATTAAATCATGCGGAGATGTTGGTTATAAAAGAGGCGTGCGAGAAAAATAGGTTTTTGGAGATTGGATAATAGTTATCTTTATACGACAGTAGAGCCCTGTGTCATGTGTAGCGGAGCGATTGTCCAAGCTCGAGTAGAAAATGTGATATACGGTGCAGCTGATGTTAAATATGGTTGTTGTGGCAGTTGTATTGATTTAGTTGCGAATAATAAATTTAACCATCAAGCACATATAATTTCAGGAGTATTAGAAGAAGAGTGCGCAGCACTTATGAAAGATTTCTTTAGGGAACTGACGTGATAGGAAAAAAATAAATAATATTTTTTTCAGATGTATTCTTAAAAGATTATAATTATAAAAATAATAAAAAAATAGTAATAAATAAATATAATAACGATAAATTTATTCTTAAATAAACTTATCGTTGTTTTTTTAATTTAAAAGTCTATTAAAGTAAAGAAAAATTAGATAATAAAAATAAAATATATTGTAAAACTAAAAACAAAAAAATTATATCTTTATTTTATATTTTTCACTATCTTTTATTTTTAAGAAATTTGATACAATGAGAGTAGAAAGTAAAAAGAGGAATTTTGATGAAAATAGAGAATGTTATAAAGAAATTTAAAGACGAAGACATTTACCGTTTGTCCGAAGTGTTTAAAGCAATCTAATATACAAAATATAAGTCTAGTTTGTGAAAATAATCATCAATATGATTTTTTTCGAAAAAGGGTTATATTCATCTTATAAATAATTATAAAGCGACAAAATATAGTATGGAATTATTTGAAGCCCGAAGTGTGATTTTTAAGAGGGAGTTTTTACAAAGAGGTATTTTCTTGAGTTAGGAAAAACTTGTAGAAAAAAATATTCTAAGGATGTTTTTAATAGATGCTGGATGCGGTGAAGGATATTATATTAGGCAACTAAAAGAGATATTTCCTGAGAAATATTTTTCGGACTTGATAATAGCAAGGCGGCGATAGAGCTTGCGGTAAAAGATGACAAATTAAATCCGTATATGCTAGCTAATATTGAACCACTACCTTTTTCAAGACAATAGTGTATCGTGTATTTTGAATATTCTCACACCTGCTAACTATAATGAGTTTTTTTAGAGTATTAGGAGAAGAAGGGTATTTAATCAAAAATAATACCTAATACGGATTATTTAAGAGAAATTCGAGAGTTAATGGGTGTAAGAGAATATAAAAAAATACTGAAACAGTAAATCTTATTAAAGAAAAACTGCACCATAATAGAGCGTGTAAGGGTAAATAAAACGTACGAACTGGATGAGTATTTGGCGGAGAATTTTTTTAAAGATGACACCATTAACATTTTCTAAAAGATGTATCAAAAGAAGATATAAAAAAATTAAAGAAAATAACTATAGATTTAGAGATTTTAGTTTGTAAAAAAATATAATGGACATTTTTATTAACAAAGGGGAATTTTTTTATGAATACTAAAGATTATGATCGAGTTGTTGAAGTGAAAAAAATATGTAAAAAAACCATGGCCTACGAATTGTCTTGATTTTGCGTTAAGAGAAGGGATATGTATCTTATGAGAGAGGCTAGTATTCGTCAGACGAATTATTACCTTTGCGAAAAAGATGGGAAAAACGTATCTAATAGATAGTGATAAACACAAGGATGAAATAGATTGGGTAAATCTAGCTAAGTTTGTCGAAGTAGAAATAGATGATTCTGTGTACAGAAGATATAGAGTATTGAAGTAAATTGACAATTAAATAATTTCCGATGTAAAAGCGTGTAATGGCTCTAGAAGAAATAGTCTAGAGATTTAAAGGAGAGAAATCATGTACGTAGCATACGATAGTAAAGATGAAGTTTGGAACGCCCTAGATGATAAGATAGAAAAAGAAAAAGACTATCATTGCCCAATCTGTGGAGGAAAGGTTATTTTTAAACAAGGTAAAAAAATTCAGTCTCATTTTGCTCATGCTAAAAATTGCTCATGCCAATATGAAACGTATAAAAAAAGAGTAAGGAGCATTTAGAGACGAAAAGAGATCTTTACGAGCATTTTATGAAAAAATATCGCAATGTAGAAGTGGAACATATTTTTAAAGTAGGTGAAAATACTATCCAAATAGCAGATGTGTTTATAAAGGATAAGAATATTGCTTTTGAATATCAGCGCTCCGTAATACCTTATAAAGTAATAAAAGAACGTACAAAAGGTTATGAAAAAGCAGGATTGCGTCTGATTTGGTTGATAGATACAAATAAGTTTGTAAAAACACTTAAAAACATATGACGGTATAAGTTATATACGCTATGCACCGTTTGTGGATACTTTTTCTAAATTATTATCAAGGGTAAGATATTTTTTTCTACGGTTGGGATAATCTCAATAAAAAGTTTGAATTCTATCAAATTTGGGCGCATAATCTTAAAAAGAAATGCTATTTGTATAAAGACCAGTTTTGATATTGATGAATTTGATATACCTTTAGATTTAAAGTTACTTGATAAAGATTTGACATCTAAATTGTACCCAGAAGATATTGAAAATTACGTATATGAACAGATTAAATACGATAAAACTGTAAAAATAAAATTCTAAGTATGTTTTATAATCAGCATATAGAGTTAAATAATATTCCGAATGTTATTGGGATAAATATGCTTGAACAAATACTTATAAAAACACCGCTTATCTATTGGCAAGGGATGATGTATAAATTTTTAAAGAAGGAAAAACTTATCCTGAACTTATACGTATAATGAGTAATATTATTGAGTTTAAAGATAATATTTATATAAACAATATTCAACAAGGAGAGATTTTTCTTGAAAGTATTTAAACAATACTATAGAGAATTAGTAGAGAAAGCGAATTAAGGGGAATATATTATGGAAGAGTCTTGTGGGAAACTATTAGATATAGAAAAAGATATTATTGTCGTTATTGGCGATAGAAAAAGTTACTACTTTGAAAATACATAAAAATACTTAAAGACTTAGGATGTATAGAAAAATTTTCGGAGTTGACCTTAGAGGGGTTTTAAGGTCTATTTTTGGAGATAATGCAGAAGAAGTCTATGAGAAATTTAGTAATAATATGAAATTTGACTTTGTTAGTTACTTTGATTTCTATAATGTGAAATGTATCTTTTGTGATGATGTTTATTATCCACAAGATTTTTTTCAGACTATATGACTATCCGTTTGTTATTTTTTATAGAGGAAACAAAGATTTATTATTATTTAAAAGAGAAAAATGTCAATTGTAGGCAGTAGAAATAATACTTCATATTCAGCTACTGCGTTAAAAGTTATTGTGCCACATTTGATAGACAATAATTTTGTTATAGTTAGTGGCTTGGCATCCGGAGTTGATAGTTTGGCTCATCAAGCAGCCATAGAAAGCAAGGGATACACAATAGGAGTAATAGCTCAAGGGCACAATATTGTTTATCCTGAACAAAGTAGAGAGTTATACAGACAATTAGAGGCTAATCATCTTATAATATCGGAGTATTTTCCGACTTCTCCGATAAGGAAATACAAATTTTTGGAAAGAAATAGGCTTGTAGCAGGGCTTTCAAAAGCACTTTTGGTAACAGAAGCGGCACAAAGAAGTGGTACGCAACGAACGATAGATTTTGCTTTAGACTTAGGAAATTCTGTATTTTGTTTACCTGGGAAGATTTGGTGATAAGATGAGTTGGTCGATGAATGAATATATAAAAGAGGGGGCGATATTAGTTAATAAATTAGAGGATTTTTGGTAGTGAGTTAGGATTTTAGTAAAAATATTTGAGAGGATGATTCAAATGACAGATATTTTATTTATTAATCCACTAGGTTGGGATAATATTATCTGGGCAAGAGTCACAGAGCAAATTCCAAACAAAAACCTTTGATTTTATTGAATTTACAGAAGAGAGTTTTTAAATCTATATCAAAAAAAGAAATTGAACAGGTTCTATTGAAATAAAATGACAAGAGTAAAAAGAGGGGCTATATAGTAGCGGCTTCTTATGGTACGGTTGTTTTGCTTAATGGGTTGGAAATTTTTAGTGAATACCTTGATGGGGTTAATCTTATTGTCATCGAGGGGCTAGAACCTATACCTCGAAACCAGTTTTAAAAACATATTTTTGAACCAGAGATAAAGTTTACTAGTAAAGAAGAATATTTATCAAAGACACTTAGTGAAAAAAAGAAATGCAAGACTGGTTTTTTTGGTTGAGCTGCTTTTTAAGGAAGCTCAAAAAAAGAAGGTAGTAAATATGTTATGAAACCAGGGATAAAAAAATAGAGTATGATTATTTATCTTTATACGCTGGAATAAATAATTTGGAGTTGCTAAAAAAATGTAGATTGATTTTCCATAAAATTACTATATTTTCATATTTCAAATTAGTAGCTGCAAATTATATACAAATAGAGGAGGATGATCACCTGCTAATGGTGACAAAACCACAGATGATTTTAAGGATTTTTATTAGGGAATTAGAAAATTATGTTAAAGAAAGTAGATAGAAAAGATTTTTCCGAGAAGAGTTATTTAAAGAGAAAGGAATATATACTTTCTTGAGAAAGTATAAGGAAATATAGTAAAAGGTAGTTAATTAATGAGATTAGCTACTTTTTACTATAAAAAGTTTCTGAATAATGTAATTAGGAGGAGGGCTATGAAAAAGATATTGTTATATATTGAGGGATAGTAAGTTTGTGTGGAGTTATTTTTAGTATTTATTATTTAACATTAGAGGATAAAGAAGAGAAGGTGCAAGAAAAACCGAAAGGTAATCTAGGTGTGAAAACTGCTCGTGTAGTAGCTAATGGCGATATTCTTTGTCATGATGCACTTTATATTATACTGCGAAAAAGGGTGATGGGAGTTATGATTTTTAATCCATTTTTTGAATACGTTAAACCATGGATAGAGGAAGCTGATTTAGCGATAGGAGATTTTGAGGGGACTATTAGTGATAAGCATCCGCTAGCTGGATATCCTTTATTTAATGCTCCTGTCGAAATTGCAGATACAATAAAAGATTTAGGGTATGATGTTGTCGATTTAGCTCATAATCATATATTAGATTCGGGATTATATGGTGTGAAATATACAGCGAAAACCTTTAAAGATAGGAGCTTAGATGTTGTAGGTGTTCATGTTGACAAAAAACGTTCTGAAGACAAAATACTTATAAAAGAAGTTAATGGAATTAAAATAGCAATTTTGGCATATGCTTATGGATATAATGGTATGGAAGCGAATTTGACGGCAGAAGAACGCAATAATTATTTGGCAGATCTTAATGAAGTAAAAATGAAAGAAGAGATACAACGAGCTGAAAAAGAAGCGGATGTCACTATAGTAATGCCTCAGATGGGGATTGAGTATGAATTGCAGCCTACAGAAGAACAAAAAGGTTCTTTATCGTAAGATGATAGATTGGGGAGCGGATGTAATTTTTTTGGAGGGCATCCTCATGTTGTTGAACCTGCAGAAGTTCTTAGAAAAAGATGGGGATAAAAAAATTTATAATTTATTCTATGGGGAATTTTTATTTCTAATCAACGTATGGAGAGAATGGATAATAAATGGCGGAGCGAGGTTTGTTAATGGATGTTACATTTGAAAAAGTCTAATGATAAAACGATAATAAAAACTGTAAAAAGCTCATCCAACGTTAGTTTATTCAAAAGCTTAATGGTAGATGTATAAATGGTATAGCTTTATATGATTATAAAGTTATGATATTAGAAGATTTTTATTGATGGTGGAAAGCATCGAGATAAAGTTGGATGAAAAGATGAAGAAAAAAAGTAGATATTGTTTATAAAGAGATGATGGAGCACGTGAATTTGAAGTGGTAAAACTCTTTTGTTTGATAATAGTTCTCAAATATAGTAAAATTATCTCACCCTAATGACTTATAGAAGGAGAAAGATTTGATGACAGAGTTTTTTTGATGTAATTAGAAATAGAAGATCGGTAAAATACTTTTGATAGTAGCGTAAAAATAGAGCGTGAAGAAATTTTAGAAATGTTAGATGAGGCTAATATCTCCATCATCGTGCAATTTTCAACCATGGAGATATATTGTAGTTGATACGCCTGAAGGAAAAGAAAAAGCTAGCTAATGCAAACTATAATTTAACGCAAAAATGAAACATCAGCGGCGATGATTATAGTTTTAGGTGATTTAAACTATTTTGATAAATTCGATACTATATATAATGAAGAAGTGAAAACAAGGTCATATGACTGAGGAAATAAAAGAATCTTTTAAACAAGGTATGGGTAAAATGGTTGAAAGTCTACCACAAGATATAAAAAGAGAATTAGTTTACTTTGATTGTGGAATTTGGACAATGCAATTTGCTAATATCGCTCACGCTAAAGGATATGATACTAATATTATAGGAGGATTTAAAAGAGATAAAGTTTCAGAATTGTTTGATTTAGACGAAAACTTAATGCCGGTAATGTTAATTGCTCTGGGTAAAAAGAAAGAGATGGACGTCCATCAACTCGTATGAGCGCCAAAAGATTTGGTAAGATTTGAATAATAGAAAAGTTGCTTAATAATGCTGTATTGGTAAGAAGATTGTACTTCTGTACAGATTAATGTTAAGCAACTTTTTATTATATTATCTGGCATATTATTTTTGAAAAAAATGAATTAACATTATAAAATATATAGTATATGATTGGAAGGAGAACTATATTGAAAAAAACTAGAAGCGGTAATTTTTGATTTTGATGGGACAATAGTAGATACAGAAAAAGTCTACTTTGAGAATATGCGTGATTTAACGAGTGAGATGCTAGGAAAAACTCTTGATAAAATGGATTATATCGAAAATGTTTCAGGGGACTAATGAAGAAACAAGTAGAAGATATTATAATAAACGATTTGGCATGTCAGACGATGATTATGATAAGTTTGAAGAGGAAATTACTAGACGTATTATAAAAAAATTATCATAATGCACCTGTTTTTACCAGGTATAGCTGAAGTCATGGAATATTTACATGAGATAGGTGTTAAAAATGGCAGTAGCATCTAATGGAAAGGAAGAGCACATTAGAACAGGGTTACAAAAAGGGGTTTGAGAAGTATATTGGAGCGATTGCTACGAGAGAAGAAGTAGAGAACCCAAAACCTGCGTCAGATGTGTATCTATTAGCTGCTAGAAAATTAGGTGTAAAAATAGAAAACTCAATAGCTATTGAAGATTCTAAACCAGGAGCATTAGGAGCAAGTAGATCTGGAGCAACATTAATCTTGCAGACTAATGAGATTACAAAGTATATGGACTTTTAGTGAAGTTCAATATGCGTATAAAGATGTTGATTTATTAGAAACTATAAAAAAATGTAGTAGAAGATAAGTAATATAGAAGAAATTTATAAAAAAAGATGAGACGGAGGTAGTTCTAATGTATATATCGAATCTAAAAAAATTAAAGAAGGGTTTACTGCTAATGCTACGACCCCTCTTGGTGGGAAGTATTCTATGAGAATAGAAGAAGAGTTTGATGGGCCAATGGAAATTTTTCACTGTTGCTTACAACGGTTGTATAAAGTATGTGCGCTAAAGGTTATTTTGTTAGAACTTATGGTTTAATGGATTTGTCGGTGGAGACAGAATTAAAGGTGAGACTATGATAATAAAATAATTATAGCTAATGTTTATGTTGATAGAACGGAAGAAGAATTAAGTTCAAAAGATAGAGAAGGTGTATTGGAAAATATTAAATTAAGATGTAAAGTTTCTCATCTTCTGTCTAGCGAACTAAAAATTCAATATAATATATTACCTTTTCAAAAAAATAGATTTTTTTAGAAAAACTTAGAGTGGAAATTCTAGGTTTTTATTATATCTATGAAAAAAAGTTTGTTATGCTTTGTGTGAGAATTTTTAAAAATAAAAAGCTATAATAGATTTTTCTTCTATATTAATGTAATATTTCTGAGGTGAAAAAAATTTCAAGAGGAAAAGCTCTAAAAAAATAGAAAACACATTCATTAATTTTTAATTTTTCGTCAAAACTCTTGCAATATCTAGAATAACAATGTATAATAATGAATGTTGGTCTGTAAAAGACTTGCGTTGAAGCGAAAGGTTACTGACACGCCCGGCCGCTTTGCCATGGCATGGCGTGCTGGAGAACTTTCGTGGAGAAGTTGCTACTAGATAGCAGCGAATAAATGTATAGGAGGAGAAATGATGGCAAAAACAAAAAAATTCGTATTCGTCTAAAAAGGATATGATCACAGATTAGTAGATCAAAGTGCAGAGAAAATTGTTGAAACTGCAAAACGTTCTGGGAGCAAAAGTTTCTGGGCCAATCCCATTACCAACAGAAAAAGCAGTATACACAATTTTACGTTCAGTTCACATTTACAAAGATAGCCGTGAACAATTTGAACAACGTACACACAAACGCCTAATCGATATTATTGAACCAACACAAAAAACAGTTGACGCTTTAATCAGCTTAAACTTACCATCAGGTGTTGACATCGAATTAAAAATTATAATTATAGGAGGTGACTTTCGATGACCAAAAGGTATCTTAGGAAGAAAAGTAGGTATGACTCAAATCTTCGCTGAAAATGGAGAATTAATTCCAGTAACAGTAGTTGAAGCGAAAGGTAACGTCGTATTACAAAAAGAAAACAGAAGAAGTTGAAGGATACAACGCAATCCAATTAGGATTTGATGATAAACGTCCTTACGATAAAGAACGTAAAGATCGTTTAGTAAAAAGTTGCGAACAAACCTGAACAAGGTCACGCAGATAAAGCTAACACTGCTCCAAAACGTTTCGTACGCGAAATCAGAGATGCAGATGTAGCTAGTTATGAAGTAGGTCAAGAAGTCCAAGTTGATATTTTTGCAGCAGGGGACTTAGTTGACGTAACAGGAGTAAGTAAAGGTAAAGGATTCCAAGGGGCGATTAAACGTCATGGACAAAGTCGTGGGCCAATGGCTCACGGTTCTCGTTACCACCGCCGTCCTGGGTCAATGGGACCTGTAGCACCTAACCGTGTATTCAAAGGTAAAGCATTACCAGGTCAAATGGGTGGAGTTACAGTTACTACTCAAAACTTAGAAATCGTAAGCGTAGACGTAGAAAACGGACTAATCCTAGTTAAAGGATGTATTCCAGGATCTAAGAAAAGCTTCGTAAAAATCCAATCAGCAGTTAAATCTGGTAAATAATCGGAAAATATACGGAAGGAGGAAATTAGATAATGCCACAATTAGATTTATTTAAACAAGACGGTACTAAAGTTGGTGCAGTTGAAGCTAATGATGCAGTATTCGGGATTGAACCAAATCAACACGTTTTATTCCAAGCTGTAACTTTACAAAGAGCATCACTTCGTCAAGGTACACACAAAACAAAAGGACGTTCTGAAGTTTCAGGTGGTGGTCGCAAACCATGGCGTCAAAAAGGAACAGGTCGTGCTCGTCAAGGATCTATCCGTTCACCACAATGGCGTGGAGGTGGAATTGTATTCGGACCTACACCACGTAGCTATAGCTTCAAAATGCCACGTAAAATGCGTCGTTTAGCATTACGTTCTGCTTTATCTTCTAAAGTAGCAGCTAACGAAGTATTTGCATTAGAAACATTAACATTTGATTCAATCAAAACTAAAAACTTTAAAGAAAATGTTATCAAACCTTAGCCTAGAGAAAAAAAGTATTATTCGTAGTTACTGAACTAGAAGAAAATACTGTTTTATCAGGAAGAAATATTCCAGGAGTTGAATTCGTAGAAACTACTGGACTTAACGTATTAGACATCTTAGGGAAGCAACAAAGTTGTATTCACTAAAGATGCATTAGAAAAAAAGTTGGGAGGTATTAGCATAATGGAAGCACGCGATATTATCAAACGCCCAGTATTAACTGAAAAAGTTATTTATTAATGCAAGAAAATAAATACACTTTCCTAGTAGACACACGCGCTCACAAAACTCAAATTAAACAAGCTATCGAAGAAATCTTCGGAGTTAAAGTTGAGAAAGTAAACGTAATGAACTACAAACCAAAATTCCGTCGTGTTGGAAGATACGGTGGATACACTAACAAACGTAGAAAAGCTATCGTTAAGTTAGCAGCAGGACAAACAATCGAAGGATTATTCGCATAGGATAATCGTTAAAACCACTAAGGAGGAAAAATGACAAATGGCAATTAAAGTATACAAAGCTATTACTAATGGTCGTCGTAACATGACTTCATTAGACTTTGCAGAAATTACAACTAACAAACCAGAAAAGTCATTATTAGCGCCGCTACCGAAAAAAAGCGGGAAGAAATAACCAAGGTAAAATTACTGTTCGTCACCACGGTGGAGGACACAAAAAACAATACCGTATTATTGACTTCAAGAGAAATAAAGACAATGTACCAGCGAAAGTTGCTACAATCGAGTATGATCCAAACCGTTCAGCAAACATCGCTCTATTACACTATGTAGATGGAGAAAAAAGATACATCATTGCTCCTAAAGAATTACAAGTAGGACAAATCTTAGTATCAGGTGAAGGTGCTGATATCAAAGTTGGTAATGCATTACCATTAGCAAAACATCCTGTAGGGACATTAATCCACAACATTGAACTTAAACCTGGAAAAGGTGGACAATTAGTACGTTCAGCTGGAGCAAGTGCTCAAGTACTTGGTAAAGAAGGTAAATACGTACTTGTACGTCTTAAATCAGGAGAAGTAAGAATGATCTTAGCAACTTGCCGTGCAACAATCGGAGAAGTTGGTAACGAACAACACGGATTAGTTAATATCGGTAAAGCCGGTAGAACTCGTTGGTTAGGTAAAAGACCTACTGTACGTGGATCTGTAATGAACCCGAACGATCACCCACACGGTGGTGGTGAAGGACGTACTTCAATCGGACGTAAATCACCAATGTCACCATGGGGTAAACCTACACTTGGTAAGAAAACTCGTTCTAAAAAAGCTCGTTCAAACAAATTCATCGTACGTGCTAGAAACAAATAATAAAACGAAACAAAGGTCGGCTGGTGAGGAGCAAGTGCTCTTTACCACAACCTTAAGTATGCAAAGTATCGGAAAGGAGATAACACAATGGCTCGTAGTTTAAAAAAAGGACCATTCGCTGATCACCACTTATTAGCAAAAGTTGAAAAAATGAGCGAACAAGAGAAAAAACAAGTAATCAAAACTTGGTCTCGTCGTTCAACAATCTTCCCAACATTCATAGGACTTACTTTTGCAGTATATGACGGAAGAAAACATGTACCTGTATATGTGACTGAAGATATGGTAGGACACAAATTAGGTGAATTCGCACCAACAAGAACTTACAAAGGTCACGCAGCAGACGACAGAAAAACAAGAAGATAATAATTTAGAAATAAAAATCAAGGAGGCACATTCATGGAGTCAAAAGCAATCGCTAAGACAGTCCGCATTGCTCCTCGTAAAGTAAGACTAGTATTAGACTTAGTACGTGGAAAAAAAGTGGGCGAAGCATTAGGAATTTTAGAATTCACAACTAAATCAGCTTCTTTACCAGTAGCTAAAGTAATTAAATCAGCTGCTGCTAACGCTGAACATAACTATGGAATGAATGTAGAAGACTTAGTAGTATCACAAGCATTTGCAAATGAAGGACCAACTCTTAAAAGATTCCGTCCAAGAGCAAAAGGTGCTGCAAGTTCAATTAACAAAAGAACAAGTCACATCACTATCGTTTTAAGTGACAACAAATAATAAAAATTAAGAATTATAAGCTAAACTAATTAAAGGAGGCTGCAAACTGTGGGTCAAAAAGTACATCCAATAGGCTTACGTGTTGGAGTTATTCGTGATTGGGATTCAAAATGGTATGCTGAAAAAGATTTCGCAACTAACCTACACGAAGATTTCAAAATCCGTGAGTTCATCAGTAAACAATTAAAAGATGCTTCAGTTTCTAAAGTTGAAATTGAAAGATTTGATAAGAAAGTAAATATTTCAGTACACACTGGTAAACCAGGTATGGTAATCGGTAAAAGGTGGATCTGAAATCGATAAATTAAGATTAGAATTAAACAAATTAACTGGAAAAAAAGAGTACACATTAATGTAGTTGAAATCAAAAAAGTTGATATCGACGCTAAATTAGTAGCTGAAAACATTGCTCGTCAATTAGAAGCTCGTGTATCATTCCGTCGTGCTCAAAAACAAGCTATCCAAAGAGCTATGAGAGCAGGAGCTAAAGGAATCAAAACTCAAGTATCAGGTCGTCTAGGTGGAGCAGATATCGCTCGTGCAGAACACTACTCAGAAGGTTCAGTGCCTCTACACACATTAAGAGCAGACATCGACTACGCTCACGAAGAAGCAGATACAACTTATGGTAAACTTGGAGTTAAAGTTTGGATTAACCGTGGTGAAGTATTACCAACTAAGAAATCTGAAAAAGGAGGTAACTAATTTATGTTAATGCCTAAACGTGTTAAATATCGTCGTCAACACAGACAATCAACAAAAGGTAAATCTAAAGGCGGAAATGTAGTAGATTTCGGTGAATATGGTTTACAAGCTACTACTGCAGCAAGAGTTACTTCTCGCCAAATCGAAGCTGCGCGTATAGCGATGACTCGTTATATGAAACGTGGTGGTAAAGTTTGGATCAAGATCTTCCCTCACATGCCTTACACTAAAAAACCATTAGAAGTTCGTATGGGATCTGGTAAAGGTGCAGTTGAAGGATGGGTTGCAATCGTTAAACCAGGTAGAGTGATGTTCGAAGTTGCTGGAGTAAGTGAAGAAGTTGCACGTGAAGCTCTAAGACTTGCATCTCACAAGTTACCTGTTAAATGTAAATTTGTAAAAACGTGAAGAAACAGGTGGTGAAGCATAATGAAAACAAATGAATTCAAATCAATGATTAGAGAATTAACTTCACAAGAGTTAGAAACAAAAATCAAAGAATTAAAAAGAAGAGCTTTTTCAACTTACGCTTCCAATTGGCAACTGGTCAATTAGAAAAATACAGCTCGTATTAGTCAAGTTAGAAAATCAATCGCTCGTATGAAAACTGTTATTCGCGAAAGAGAATTAGCGAATAAATAATATAGGAGGCAAACATGACTGAGAGAAATGATAGAAAAGTTTACGTTGGAAAAGTAGTTTCAGATAAAATGGATAAAACTATCACAGTTTTAGTTGAAACTTACAAAAACACCCTCTATACGGTAAACGTGTAAAATATTCTAAAAAAATTCAAAGCACATGATGAAAAACAATGTTGCTAAATTAAATGATATCGTTAAAATAATGGAAACTCGTCCATTATCTGCAACTAAAAACTTCCGTTTAGTAGAAGTAGTAGAAGAAGCAGTTATAATCTAAGAAAACTAGGATAAACCCTAAGAAGGAGGCAAAAAGCGCATGATTCAACAAGAAACACGCTTAAAAAGTGGCTGATAACTCAGGAGCAAAAAGAAGTTTTAACAATTAAAGTTCTAGGTGGTTCAGGACGTAAAGTTGCTAACATTGGTGACGTAATTGTATGTTCTGTTAAGAAAAGCAACACCAGGTGGAGTTGTTAAAAAGGTGAAGTAGTTAAAGCCGTAATCGTTCGTACAAAAACAGGAGCTCGTCGTAACGACGGTTCATATATTAAATTTGATGAAAATGCTTGTGTAATTATCCGTGATGATAAGAGCCCACGTGGTACACGTATTTTCGGACCAGTTGCTCGTGAATTAAGAGACGGTAACTACATGAAAATCGTATCACTAGCTCCAGAAGTATTATAATAAAAAAGTACAGTAAAGAAGGAGGTTAACAAGAAATGTTCATTAAAAAAAGGTGATAAAGTTGTAGTAATTACTGGTAAAGACAAAGGTAAAGTTGGAACAGTAATTGAAGCACAACCTAAAAAAGATCGTGTTGTTGTAGAAGGTGTTAACATCATTAAAAAACACGTTAAAAATTCACAAGATGCACCTCAAGGTGGAATCGTTGAGAAAGAAGCAGCAATTCACGTATCAAACGTAATGTTACAAGATCCTGAAACTGGAAAAGCAACAAGAGTACGTTTCGAAGAAAAAGATGGTAAGAAAGTACGTATCGCTGTAAAATCAGGAAAAGAAATATAATAATAGTTGAAGAAAGGAGGCACTATTTTAGATGGCTCGTTTAGAAGATAAATTTAAATCTGAGATAACAAAAGAATTAATGACAAAATTTGAGTACAGCAGTGTAATGCAAGTACCAAAAATTGAAAAAATCGTAATTAACATGGGTGTAGGTGACGCAGTTCAAAACTCTAAAGCCCTAGACAACGCAGTAGCTGAATTAGCTTTAATTTCTGGTCAAAAACCATTAGTAACAAGAGCTAAAAAATCAATCGCTACTTACAGACTTCGTGAAGGTATGCCTATCGGTGCAAAAGTTACTTTACGTGGAGAAAGAATGTATGAATTCTTCGACAAATTAGTAACAGTAGCACTTCCACGTGTACGTGACTTCCACGGTGTTTCTAAAAAAGCATTCGATGGTCGTGGTAACTACACATTAGGTGTTAAAGAACAATTAATTTTCCCTGAAATTGATTATGATAAAGTAAGTAAAGTACGTGGTATGGACATCGTAATAGTAACTACAGCTAACACAGATGAGGAAGCTCGTGAGTTATTAGCACAATGTGGAATGCCATTCGCAAAATAAGAAAGGTGAGGTAACTAACACATGGCTAAAAAAGCAATGGTAGAGCGTGAATTAAAACGCCAAAAATTAGTTGATAAATATGCAGCTAAAAGAGCGGAATTAAAAGCTAAAGGTGATTACATCGGACTTAGCAAACTTCCTAAAAACTCAGCTCCAGCTCGTTTACACAATCGTTGTAGCATAACTGGACGTCCTCACGGATACATTGGGAAATTTGGTATCAGCCGTATTAAATTCCGTGAATTAGCTTATAAAGGACAAATTCCTGGAGTTAAAAAAGCAAGTTGGTAATATATTAGTAGAAGAAAGGAGGATTTATCCTAATGACAATGACAGATCCTATCGCAGATATGCTAACACGTATTCGTAATGCTAACATGGTTAAACACGAAACATTAGAACTACCTGCGTCAAATATTAAAAAGCAAATTGCAGAAATATTAAAACAAGAAGGTTTTATCAGCGATGTAGAATACATTGAAGATAACAAACAAGGAAAAATTAAAAACTTACTCTTAAATACTCAAAAGGTGAAAGAGTTATTAAAGGAATTAAAAGAATTTCTAAACCTGGATTACGTGTTTATGCTAAAGCAGATGAACTACCAAGAGTATTAAACGGTCTAGGAATAGCAATCGTGTCAACTTCAAACGGAGTTGTAACAGATAAAGTTGCTCGTAAAAACAATACAGGTGGAGAAGTATTAGCTTACATCTGGTAATATTATAAGGAGGTGCCAATTAAATGTCACGTATAGGTAATAAAGTTATTACAATACCTGCAGGTGTTGAAGTTAACTTAGATGATAACTTCGCAACAGTAAAAGGACCTAAAGGTGAATTAAAACAACAATTTGATAAAGACATGACTTTCAACGTTGAAGGTAACGAAATCACAGTAGTACGTCCATCAGACTCTAAACGTCACCGTACAGTACACGGAACAACTCGTGCTATCTTAGCAAACATGATTGAAGGTGTTTCAGCTGGATTCAAAAAAGAACTTGAATTAATCGGGGTTGGATACCGTGCTCAAATGCAAGGTAAAAAATTAGTACTAAGTGTTGGATATTCTCACCCAGTTGAATTTGAAGAAATCGAAGGAATTAAATTAGGTGTTGAAGGAAACACTAAAGTTAGTATCGAAGGTATTAACAAAGAAGTAGTAGGACAATACGCAGCGAAAGTTCGTGCAGTACGTCCTCCAGAGCCTTATAAAGGTAAAGGTATTCGCTACGTTGGTGAATATGTACGCCGTAAAGAAGGAAAAACTGGTAAATAATAGATAACAGAAAGGAGTGTTTCAAATATGATTACGAAACTTGATAAAAAAATAAAGTTCGTAAAAAGACACGCAAGAGTACGTGTTAAAGTTCAAAGGGACTCCAGAGTTCCACGTTTAAACGTATACCGTTCAAACACAAACATTTACGCACAAATTATTGATGACACTAAAGGTGTTACATTAGCACAAGCTTCTTCATTAAAACTTGAAAATGTTTCTAAATCAAGTGTAGAAGCAGCTAAAGAAGTTGGAAAATTAATCGCAGAAGTAGCTAAAACAAAAGGAATTGAAAAAGTTGTTTTCGACCGTGGAGGATACTTATATCACGGACGTGTTAAAGCATTAGCTGAAGCAGCACGTGAAAACGGACTTGTATTCTAATAAAGGAGGGAAATAAGTAGATGCGTCAAGAAGAAATCAAAAAAGAATTTGAAGAACGCGTAGTTGCCATTCGTCGTGTAGCTAAAGTTGTTAAAGGTGGACGTCGTTTCCGTTTCTCTGCTTTAGTAGTAGTAGGTGACAAAAATGGTCGCGTAGGATTTGGTACTGGTAAAGCTCAAGAGGTACCAGATGCAATCAAAAAGCAGTAGAAGCTGCAAAACACAACTTAATTACTGTACCAGTAGTTAACGGAACAATACCTCACGAAATCATCGGACAATTCGGAGCAGGTTCAGTATTAATTAAACCAGCTGCACCTGGTACAGGGGTTATCGCTGGTGGACCAGTTCGTGCCGTATTAGAATTAGCAGGTATTTCAAATATCTTATCAAAATCTCTAGGTTCAAACACACCAGTAAACATGGTTCGTGCTACACTTGAAGGATTAACAAGATTACAAACAGTTGAACACGTAGCAGCTTTACGTGGTAAATCTGTAGAAGAATTATTAGGATAAGAGGAGGGAAAAGAACATGACATTAAAAGTAACCCTAACTCGTAGTACTATTGGTCGTCCAAAGAATCAAAGAAAAGTTGTTGAAGCTCTTGGTCTTAAAAAAATGAACCAAACAGTAGAACACAAAGATAACGCTGCGATTCGTGGAATGATTAATAAAGTTTCACACTTAGTAACAGTAGAAGAAAAATAATTATTAATACAAGGAGGTGCTAGTCTAAATGAAATTACATGAATTACAACCAGTTGAAGGTTCTCGTAAAGAACGTAACAGAGTAGGTCGTGGGATTGGATCAGGAAATGGTAAAACTTCAGGACGTGGTCAAAAAGGACAAAAAGCACGTAGTGGTGGTGGAGTTCGCCCAGGATTTGAAGGTGGACAAAACCCATTATTCAGACGTATTCCAAAACGTGGATTTAACAACGTAAACAGAAAAGAATTTGCAGTTGTAAATCTTACGGATTTAAACAAATTCGAAGATGGTACAGTAGTATCACCTGCTCTATTAGTAGAAACAAAAGTTATTAAAAAAGAACTTTCAGGTGTTAAAGTATTAGCTAACGGTAAATTAGAGAAAAAATTAACTGTTCAAGCTCATAAATTCTCATCTTCAGCAAAAGAAGCTATTGAAGCCGCTGGAGGAGTTTGCGAGGTGCTATAATGTTTAGTGCAACGCTTAATCTATTTCGAGTAAAAGAAACTCGTAACAAAATATTATTTACCTTATTTGGAATATTCTTATTCCGTGTAGGTTCATATTTACCGATACCAGGGGTAGATGCAGATGTGCTTAAAGCACAAGATTCAGCTGGTTTATTCGGAATATTTAATACATTTGCAGGAGGAGCGTTACAACAGTTTTCTGTATTCGCTATGGGTATTATGCCATACATTACAGCTTCTATCGTAATTCAACTTATGCAAATGGATGTTATTCCTACATTAACTGAGTGGTCAAAACAAGGTGAAGTAGGACAAAAGAAAACACAAAAACTAACAAGAGTATTAGCAATCATATTAGCATTTATTCAATCACTAGTTATGTCTTATGGGTTTAATAATGCTTATAAAGGATTGATTAAAGATACTTCAGTTCTTGGATTTATAACAGTAGCCATTGTATTAACAGCAGGAACTGCGTTACTACTTTGGTTAGGAGATCAAATTTCACAATATGGTGTAGGTAATGGTGTATCAATTATTATCTTAGCGGGTATTATCGCTCGTATGCCAACGGAGTTTCTTCAAATTTATGAATCACAAATTAAAGATGCAGAAAACTTAACTTTAGCTATTTTAAAAATAGTTATAGTAGGAATTATTGTTATAGGTATTGTGGCTGCAGTTGTATATATGCAAGAAGCTATTCGTAAAATTCCTATTCAATACTCACAAGCAAGAGCTGGACGTAGAATGTTAGGAGCTCGTTCAACATTCTTACCATTGCGAGTTAATAGCGCAGGGGTAATTCCGGTAATCTTCGCTATCGCATTCTTACAGTTACCAAGAACAATTGCGATATTCGCACCAAACAATGAAAAACTACAAAAAATTGTAGCGTATTTTGATTTCAGTCATTGGATTGGATTAACTTTATACGTAGCATTGATTATAGCATTCTGTTATTTCTATGTAATGGTACAAGTAAATCCTGAAAAAATGGCAGATAACTTAAGAAAACAAGGAAGTTTTGTTCCAGGGGTTAGACCAGGTAAAAAAACTGAACAATACATTACAGGTATTTTATACAGACTAACGTTTGTAGGTTCAATATTCCTAGCAGCTGTTTCGGTTCTTCCAACAATATTCACCAATTTAGCTAAACTACCAGCATCTGTTCACATTGGTGGTACAAGTTTAATAATTGTTGTCAGTGTAGCGCTAGAGACAGTTAAACAACTTAATACACAATTAACAGAAAGAAACTATAGAAGTTTTATAACTGGAAAAAAAGGTGGTAAATAATCATGATGAATATTATTTTAATGGGATTACCAGGAGCGGGGAAAGGTACTCAAGCAGAGCAAATTAAAGAGAATTACCCAATTCCGCACATCTCAACAGGAGATATGTTTAGAGCTGCTATTAAAAACGAGACACCGCTTGGAAAAGAGGCTAAAAGTTATATTGATAAAGGACAACTTGTTCCCGACAGTGTAACTATAGGATTAGTTGAAGAAAGATTGAATCAAGAAGATGCAAAAGAAGGCTTTTTTTACTTGACGGTTTTCCAAGAACAGTAGAACAAGCTGAAGCCCTTGATCAAATTTTAGCGAAAACTAATAGAAAAATCGATAAAGTATTAAACATCGATGTAGATCCATCTATCTTGTTACCTCGTTTAACAGGTAGAAGAATCTGTAAACAATGTGGAACTACATATCACTTAATTTTCAACCCAACAAAAGTTGAAGGTGTTTGTGATAAAGATGGTGGAGAATTGTTCCAAAGAAGTGATGACAACGAAGAAACAGTTGCTAATCGCTTAGAGGTTAATATTAAACAAACAAAACCATTATTAGACTTTTACAGTCAAAAAGAAGGTGTAGTTGAAAAATATTAACGGTGATCAAGACATCAAAGTAGTTTTTCCAAGACGTAAAACAAATATTAGATAAACTGAAATAATCAGGGAGGAAAAAGTATGGCAAAAGATGTCATTGAAGTAGAAGGTTTAGTAGTAGAAAACTTGCCGAATGCAATGTTTAAAGTAGAATTAGAAAATGGTCATATTATTTTAGCTCATGTTTCTGGAAAAATCAGAATGAATTATATAAGAATTTTACCAGGTGATAAAGTTACAGTAGAAATGAGTCCGTATGACCTGACAAAAGGTAGAATAACTTATAGATTCAAGTAAGTTATAAACTCAAGGAGGAAATAACGATGAAAGTAAGACCATCAGTAAAGAAAATCTGTGACAAATGTAAAGTAATTCGTCGTGGTGGTAAAGTATTAGTGATTTGCGAAAACGCAAAACATAAACAAAAACAAGGATAATTAATTAGGAGGTGCAAACTTAATGGCACGTATAGCAGGAGTTGATATTCCTCGTGAAAAACGAGTTGTTATATCATTAACTTATGTATATGGTATAGGTTTAAAAACTGCTCAAAAAATCTTAAAAGAAGCAGGAGTTTCTGAAGATATAGAGTAAAAGACTTATCAGGTGAACAACTAGATAAAATTCGTGAAATCGTAGATAACTACAAAACAGAAGGTGACCTTCGTCGTGAAGTTTCATTAAACATCAAACGTCTAATGGAAATCGGATGTTACAGAGGTATTCGTCACCGTCGTGGACTTCCAGTAAGAGGGCAAAATACTAAGAACAACTCTCGTACTCGTAAAGGTCCTAAGAAAACAGTTGCGAACAAGAAAAAATAATTAGGATAGGAGGAGAAACACAACTATGGCTCGTAAACAACAATCACGTAAACGTCGTGTGAAAAAAAATATACAAAACGGTATAGCTCACATTCGTTCTACATTCAATAACTCAATAGTAACAATAACAGATGAACATGGTAATGCAGTATCATGGTCAAGTGCAGGAGCACTAGGATTCAAAGGTTCTAGAAAATCTACTCCATTCGCAGCACAAATGGCAAGTGAAGCAGCAGCTAAACAAGCTATGGAACACGGAATGAGATATGTAGATGTAACAGTAAAAGGTCCAGGTGCAGGACGTGAAGCAGCTATCCGTGCATTACAATCTGCAGGACTAGAAGTTACATCAATCAAAGACGTAACTCCAGTTCCTCACAATGGATGTCGCCCACCTAAACGTCGTCGTGTATAATAATTTGCATACACTAAATTTAGGAGGTTTAACATAATGTTAGCAATAGAAAAACCAAAAATTCAAATCATTGAAGAATCATCAGATAAAAGATTTGGTCGCTTTGTAGTAGAACCACTAGAACGTGGTTATGGAACTACATTAGGTAATTCATTGAGAAGAATGTTAATCTCATCATTACCAGGAGCAGCAGCAAGAAGCATCGATATCGAAGGAGTTCAACATGAATTCCAAGCCATTAAAGGTGTGGTAGAAGATGTTACTGAAATTATTATGAATGTTAAAAACATTGCGTTTATTATTCATTCAGAAGAAGAAAAAGTATTATCAATTAATGTAAAAGGTCCAGCAGTTGTAACAGCAGCTGATATCGCTATCGATTCTGATGTAGAAGTAGTTAATGTTGATCAACACATTGCTACAGTAGCAGAAGGTGGACACTTTGAAATGCTTATTTATGTAGGTACTGGTCGAGGATTTGTACCAGCTGATGGAAACAAACGCCGTGACTTACCAATCGGTGTTATTCCAATTGATTCAATTTACACACCGGTTTCTAAAGTAAACTACACTGTAGAAAAAACTAGGGTAGGACAAAGTACAGATTTTGATAAACTTATCTTAGATGTTACTACAAATGGTACAATTTCAGCTAACGACGCTTTGGCATTAGCATCAAAAATTTTAATTTCTCATTTAGAATTATTTATGGAAATGTCAGAACAAGCAAAAGCTGCTGATATATTGGTAGCTAAAGAAGAAGATAACAAAGTTCAAATGTTAGAAATGACAATTGAAGAACTTGACTTATCAGTACGTAGTTATAACTGCTTAAAACGTGCAGGTATCAACACAGTACAAGAATTAGCTAGCAAAACAGAACAAGAAATGATTAAAGTAAGAAACCTAGGTCGTAAATCTCTAGAAGAAGTAAAAATTAAACTTCAAGAATTAGAACTAGGATTTAAAGATGAATAAAACTAACAAGGAGGCACACTAATGGGTTACAGAAAATTAGGACGTACATCAGCTCACCGTAAAGCGATGTTAAGAAACTTAGTAACTGCTCTACTAGTACACGGTAGAATTGAAACAACTGTTACAAGAGCGAAAGAAGTTCGTTCATTAGCAGAAAAAATGATTACATTAGGTAAAAAGGTGATCTAGCAGCAAGACGTAATGCAGCTAAATTCATCCAACCTGTTGCAGTAGCAACTGAAGAAGGTAAGAGTCAATTAGCTCTTAAAAAATTATTTGAAGAAGTAGCACCTAAATATGCTGACCGTAACGGTGGATACACTCGTATCTTACGCGTTGGACCACGTAAAAGGTGATGGTGCAGAAACAGCTATTATAGAATTAGTTTAATAAAAATTTTTCATACAACAATAACATACTACATACACATACACAACTAAACAACACATACAACAATATTTAAACTAATTTTTTTGGCAAAAGAGTGCTTGAAATGCGTAGGAAAAGGCTACGTCGTCTAGCTCTATATGTATCCCAACTTATCGGGGTTGGGATACCCTTTTGTCCCTTTGAAAAATTAATCTAATTATACTTTAAAAAGATTACCAGGCAAGGTAGTCTTTTTATTTTTGCACGTTAAGATTTCTAGTGTCGATGACACGTAGAAATCATTACGTGCAAAAATACGCACAGTTGCTCGAAGAACGCAGTGATTGGCAAGCAACCACTGCGAAGTGATAATGTAGGATTTGAAATTATGAAATAGCATACGTTAGGTACAACGTACGCAAGGACGTACCAAGAAGCAAGACGTTAGTCGCAGATGATTGGATTACGTCTACTGCGAAATAACGTTTGGATTTCTAGTGCCAAAAGCACGACGAAATCCTTTACGTGCAAAATATGCAAAAAGGAACCAAATTTCTAAAGAACAAAGAGATGAAGAACTTACCAGTTTTAACAGCAAAGTTATATTTTTTTAAATCTCAAATTTCAAAGAAAAGGTAATTTTAAAATTATAAATAATCTTGAATAAAAAAATTAATTAATGTATAATTATAAAAAGCTCTTATATAAGGGGTGATTAGTAGTGATATTACATATTAAAAACAGAGAATTAGAACGTCATGGAAAAACTTTTATGTAAAAATAAAAAAATATAAGTCTAAATGAAGGAGATATTGTAGGAATAATAGGGAAAAAAATGGTTCCGGGAAAACATCATTATTAAAAGAAATATATGAAGATATTCAAAATGATAAACGAAACAAAAGGAAGTGTAGAGTTTCTTCAATTTAATGAAAATCTTAATTTAGATAAAAGTGGCGGCAAAATGGTAGTTCAAAAGATATTAGAACACTTTTGCAAAATGATAAGGGAATATATTTGTTAGATGAGCCGACAACATATTTAGATAGTGCTAATGTTAATAAAATAGTGAACTTAATAAATAAAAAAACTCTACATTTTGTATAGCAACGCATGACAGAAGTTTTCCTAGAAAAAGTTTGTACTAAATTGTGGATTATAGAGCAAGGAGAACTAGTAGAATTTAACGGAAATTACACGGAGTATAAAGATCAAAAAGAAATAAAGATTAGTGAATATAACTCAGAGTTAAAAATATCAAAAAGAAACTCGTAAAATACGTGATACTATCCATAATATGAAAGAAAGAACAACAAAGGGAAAACTTTAGGAAAGCCAAAAATATGATGGCCTCGGATTATCGTATTATAGGAACGAAGACTAAAAATCACGCAAAATCAGAAGAAAAATGCAGAAAAATATTCTGAAACAAGAAGAAAAAAATTAAATTCATTGTCTAAACCTAAAAAGATTGAAGAGGAATACGATATATCATTTTTTAAACATATTTAATAAAAAGAAGTAAGAGAAGTTTTTATATAGAAGAAAAAGAGTTCTTTATTAATGGAAAATGCTTATGGATGATTACCAATCTCTCGTTTAGTAGTGGTGATAAAGTAATGTTAGTAGGAAAAATGGTTCAGGAAAAACTACATTTCTTAATTATATAAAAGAGCAGATTCCTAACAATTTTAAAGTAGCTTACTTTGAACAAAATAATTTAGAAATTTTTGAAAAAGAGGAAACAGTATTAAACTTTTATAAGAAACATAACAGATATAGAAGAAAAAGAGTTGCGTAATATACTTGCTTTTACTTAATTTTAGGGGAACAGATATTAACAAAAAGTGAGTGTTCTCAGTAACGGAGAAAAAGTAAAGTTATATTTTATAAGTCTTCTTTTTCCAAGAAACAGATGTTTTTGTTGCTGGATGAACTTACAAACTTTTTGAGATATTGTAACTATAGAGGCTGTAGAAAAAAATACTTTCAAAATATCCTGGGATTCTTATTATGGTCAGTCATGATAGTCAATTTGTAAAAAAATGTTGCGACAAAGGTAATAGAGCTAAATTCTAAAGAAATACTAAGGTTTAAATAATTTTTTAAATTTAAGTTTTAAATTAAGTATGGTATAAACTATATATAATGTAGAGAACATATAATAAAGATATAACAAAAACTTGCAATACACGATTATAGCCTTGAGAATAAAAGTAATCCTAGTGTAAAGCATGTAAATAAGAATTTAATTTTTCAAGAAGAGTGATGAGAAAATTTTTAATTCTTAATTGTTAATAATATTTTTCATGATATTTGATGGCTTGCTAATATTAGCGAGCGTTCTCCTTTTAAGAGCCATATGATATTAAAATCACATGGCTCTTTTTGATATATTTATGCATCGGATCTTGAGAATTTGTTTCTTTCATATTGCAACTTGCAGTATAAAGTGCTTTTATCTAATAAATCATCTGTTTGAACTTTAAGTTCATCCGCGATGTTTATCGTTGGCTTTTTTTCTAAGAAATCTTTAGCATTATCTTTAGAAATTTTTTTCGGCAATGAAATTTTTCATCATATTTATTTATTAACGCTGTTGATTGCGATTGAACTTTTAGTTGATAACGCTCGATATGTGAAGCAGTGTCGGCAAAATGAGCATCGCATAAAGCAGCAATTAGGCGATTAGTCCAATAGAAGTTTTCTGTAGTTACTTGATTTGTAGTATTAGCTAGATAATCAGGTGTGCGATTGATATTAGTGTAAAATGGTACTATAGCATTGAAAACACAAGAACCAATAGCTAACCATTGAAGGCATTTAAGTTCATCTGGCATATATGGTCTAATTTGCACAAGCCCTAAAAAGTTTGTACGATTAATTCCGATTGGGCGAAGAGTTCCTTTTTTCACTGAATGAATATCTCTTGAATATGAATCATATTCTGTTCCTTTGATAATGGTGAGATAAAGCATATTTAATATCTTCAACTGTTATTTTTCTCTGGAATACGCGCCCAAGGAAGGTTATCAGAATCTGGACGATAATCAGCATTTATTCCATCATATGTATTTGATGTTGGATTGAAATAACGTTGAAGTATCCAAGCACGCGGTGTATTGTAAGTGTGGTCAGCATCGCTACGACTACCAAATGCATGACGAGGGTTAAAGTCACCATCAATAGATAAATCTAGATGATATTTTTTAACAAAGTCTAGTAAATCAGCTGAACACATAAATTCTTTTTTAGCTCCAAATGCATCGTCAAAATCAAACTTATCAATACCAAGTTGATTTGGCATAATAACATAGCTATCATCTGGAACACGACGAGCCATCCAGTGATGTCCTCCGATAGTTTCTAACCACCAAATTTCATTTTCATCTTGGAAGGCAATACCGTTCATCTCATAAGTTCCGTATTTCTCAAGAAGATTACCTAAAAAAGTAACTCCCTCACGAGCGCTTGCGATATACGGCATTACTATAGTATAGATATCTTCTTCCCCAATTCCACAGTCTACCAAAGGATCAGCACCTAAAACACGTTCATTTGAAGTAATAGTTTCAGTTGCACTCATAGAAACGTTGTATTCATTAGCTCCACATTGCCCCCAAATCCCATTATCTAAAATAGCATTAGGAACAGCAGTATAGCGAACTGGATTGTTAGGTAAGTCGATTTCTACTTTAGAAATAACTGATTTATATTTACGTGGTTGTTCTTCAGGCGCTACATTAACGAATTTTTTCGCTCTAAAAACTCCAGATGGTGCATCTTCAGTACGAGCAACCATAGTAGAACCATCAAAACTAGCATTTTTTCCGACAAGAATAGTTGTACATCCCATAATATTTCTCCTCCTATTTGTATGTTGATTGATATTTATTTAATGATAATATTATTTATGTAACGTATTTTAAAATGTAATTCTTGTGATATTCCCCCTTATAACCCTAAAATACTTCTATTTTTTATTGTAGTACTAATAAATATTTTTATTCAAGAAATAAGAGGTTGGATAATAAAAAACTTAATTATTTAAAAGAATATGAAACAGCGAATGGCTTTTGAGTAGATAACAGCTTTTTAATATTATTATAATTACTAGTTACTAATATAATAAAATATTAAGGCTGATAAAAATTCACTTTTAAAAATTAAAATAATAATTTAGAAATTATACAGTGTGTTTTTATTTGGGGTTTTATGTTATAATAGCTTTGGAAATGAATTTGAGAAAGGTGACAAGATTAGAAGAAGTTTTTTATAAAAGATAAAAAGATAAGAAAGATAATAATGAAAAGAACTGTGTCATAGGGTATATAGTTTTTTTATTTTCTTTAGAGTAATCTAGTCTTTAGTTTAGAGAGAAAATGGATGAAAAATTATTAATGAAGACCGCCTTGCTTGCAGGAAAGATTCTTATGGAAAAATGGAGCAGAAGTTTATCGTACAGAAGATACATTGGAGAGAATTATAAGAAAAGGCGTTGGAGAAACAAGAATAGATGAATATTATACTCATGTTACAATAACAGGTATATTTATTCGTTTAGAAACAATAGGAACAGATTTTTAGAAGAGTTGGCGATAGAACGTATAATCTAACTAAAACAACAGCGGTAAATACTTTATCTCGAGCGTACACATCAGGACAGATTAGTCTAGCAGATATGTATGAGTCGCTAAAAAGAGTTCAAGATGAAAAGAGTCCACTACCTGTCTGGTTTAAAGTGCTAAGTTCAGGTATTCTTAGTGGGAGTATTGTGTTAATATTCGATGGTAGTTTCTGGGATGTTATTCCAGGGAGTATTGCAGGAGCAGTAGCATATTATGTTTATGTAAAAGTTATCGGTTATTTAAAAGCACCGTTTGTATCAGAATATATTAGTACCTTTGCAGGAGGAGTAGCGGGTTATATTGGTTTTGCACTTCTTAATGGACAATCACTTCGTCTTGCGATGATAGGCGCAGTAGTTCCTTTAGTGCCTGGTATTACAATTACTAACTCTATGCGTGATATTATAGCGAAACAGTTCATTTCTGGAACTATTCGTTTTATAGAAACATTCTGTGTCGCATTCGCACTTGGTGCAGGAATAGTTACAGTCTATTATATAGTTAAGTTATTAGGAGGTGTTTTATAATGATTGCAGTATTTAGTCATTTACTTTTATTATTATATCACTTCGTATTTAGTTTTATTTCATCAGTATCGTTTGCGATAGTATGTGATGTACCACGCAAAACATTAGTTACAGGTGGTGTTATCGGAGCGATAGGTTGGTGTGGATATTGGGAAATGTGGAGTCATGGGCAAAGTGTATTTATGTCAAGCTTAGTGTGTTCGCTTCTTTTGGCTAATATAAGTCAGATTTGTGCTATTAAATTTAAAAATCCACTAACAGTTTACTTCATACCGGGGCTTGTTCCCGTAGTACCTGGGGTAACTATTTATGACGCATTTAGAACATTACTATTAGATGAATATGGAAATTCAGCAAGAATTTTCTTAAATAGTTTTTATGGTGCGGTAGGACTTGCAGTAGGAATTATTATCGCTGACTCAATATTTAGAGTGGTGTTGAGTCCATTATTGCAAAAAGACAAGAAAGTAAATAAAAGTTGATGTAAAAGTATCTTTACTTGAATAAAAAAAGGTGAAGATGCTTTTTATAGTTCCATCAATAAACAGTATAAAGGAAGTTAAATATACGAGATATCATTGAACGCTGTAATCGAATTTGATATAATCAAAATAAGAAGCAACATGTTGGAATAATAATACTATTTGTATTTGAATAACTATATAGAGGAGAACTATAATGAGAATAGAAAGAAGCTTTTTGGAGAATATTTTAAATACTCATTGCATGACGCAAGAATATTAAAAATTGAGCATATAAATGACAATTTGATATTATACTTTGATTACATTTTTTTCTTACAATGAAGATAGATCAGAAAATACTCATAAAGCGAAGATTATCTTTGAAAAAGTAGATATAGATGATGTAGATTTTCTAGTATTTGATGACACAATAAGAGAAAAGTTTTCAGGGAATTTATTTATTTAGAAGAATATCAAGATAAGTACAAAGATAGTGAATTTGAAGTAATTGTAGAAACATATAATTGGGGTAGAGCTGTATTTCAAGGATGGTTATGGAATGATGATGTTCATGTAGATTGTATTATGAATATTTACTATTTAGGAAAAATGATATATGAAATAGAGGAACAGTAAAATACTATGGAAAAAAACGTATTTAGAATTAAAAACAATTTTTAGAAGATACAAATGAAGTGGACTCGTTATTAGAAAGTGATTCAATTATTTGGATTGATTGGAGAGAATATGACGAGGATGTTATAAATTATTTTAGTGAGAAAAATAGAAAATAAAATTACTGTTAAGTTTGAGAATAATGGTAAAGAATACGGAGATGATATTGTTTTAGATTATAAAGACAAATCAATAAAAATACCATACCAAGAAGAAATGGATAGAGACACAACGATAAAATGGGTTAACGAAATTATCAAAGATAATTTTTCAATAAGACTTGTGCATTAAGCCTTGGAAGTGATACTTTAGGTTTTGTTTTACTTAAGAATGAGGATTGGGGAAACTTAGAAACGCTGGTAGGAAAAGATAAATTAGAACATTATTTTTTTCACCTATAACTTTAGAAACTTTAATGTTTGATTTGGATTTTTAATGTTGTTATGGATTATTTACAAATAGCAGAGATTAATGAAGATATTCCGTTTGATATATTGATTTCTTATTCAAGTATTACCTCAAAAGAATATGAGCTTGAAAATCAAAAAGGAAGAAGGAAAATCAATTTAAAAACATATCTTCAATTAAAAAAAGAGAATTGAAAGAAGAAAAAGATAACTTTGTTTCTGAATATGGACTAAAAACTTTCTTAGGTGTTTGTGTAAAAATTTTAGAAATAACGGAATAATAAAAATTAATTAAAAATTTTTATATAAAGGAGTAAGGAGAAGAATGGAGAAAAAGATTAAGGTGCGACTAAAGCAACGTTTAGTAGAATTGATAGAACATTTATACAATGAGAATATTATTGAAACTAATGTTGTTGATTTCGACAAAGGCAGTTTTTATGACATTGTGGTTTTTCTTAAGAGATACATTAAAAAAGAATACCCTAAAAACAAAAGATAAAACGTATTATGAAAAGTATTCACTATGCAAATAGTTTTGATGACGAGTCTTTAAAACAAAGTGCTTTTTACTTGACGAAATAGAGCAGTATCTTTTGTTTTAATAAATTTCTGAATCATGATAAATCCGTAGAGTATTTTAATGAAAAAAATTACAGCTGATGGATTTGTTATTAATCCAGAAAAATTTACTAGAAGTGATGCTTTGAGAGTTTATTAGATAGTGAAAAATCTAATAAGGACGGATAATGGTTTTTAATATGTGAGAAGATTATGGATACGCATAAATTTAGAACATAATAATCTTCCTATAATTTTAGAAATCTTAGTGTTATTATGTATTATTTACAAACATACAATTATTACATTTTTAATAAGTTCCAAATAATAGTTTAAAGTTTGTGAATATTTAAATGTGGGTATATGTTATAATAAAGTGCAATAAAATTTTGTTAATATATTTATTAATGTAGAAAGGATAATAAAATGGTAGTATTTGATAAACTTTGGTTGGAATTTACTAAATTACCAGAGGTAACGGCAATAGTATTAGGAGGTTCTAGAAGCAGTAATAACTATGATGAAAGTTCTGATTATGACCTATATATTTATTGTATAAGCATTCCCCGACAAAGATGTTAGAAAATTAATTTTTAGATAAATATTGTTCTTATATTGAGTTAAATAATCAATTTTGGGAATGCGAAGATGATTGTACTTTTATCTGATGGAATAGATATAGATATTATTTATAGAAATATAAATGATTTTGAGAATAATATAGAAAATGTTGTGGAAAAACATCATGCGGGTAACGGATATACAACATGCTTTTTGGCATAATTTGAAAAATAGTAAAAATTCTTTATGATCCTTATAAAGAATTTTCTAGAATACGAGAAAGATTTTGCTGTTCCGTTTCCTAAGGAGTTAAAAGAAAATATTATTTCAAAAAAATTTTCCGTTTATTAACAGGGAATTTACCTTCGTATGATAAGCAGATTTTTAAAAGCATTTAATCGTGGAGATTTTGTGAGTGTAAATCATCGTATTGCAGCATTTATAGAATCTTATTTTGATATTATCTTTGCGATAAATGAACTTACTCACCCAGGAGAAAAAGAGAATGATTTCGCATGCTAAAAGAACATGCTAAGATTCTTCCTAAAACAATTTGAAGAGTCTCTGAATATTTTATTATATAGTGTAGGTAGTAGTATAGGGTGACGTAGAAAAAAACTTGAAAAAAATATTATAAAAATTTAGAAGAAATCATATAGTTATAGATACACCGCATGATGATAAATCAGAAATTAGTAATTAGTCTAGAATTTATAAGAGTTTAAGTTTGATAAAAGTGCAGCATAAAAATTCTCGAAAAAATTTTTATTAATCATTATGCTAAAAAGAGACCATGAAGCTTGAATTAGCAAGATTTTTGAAGTTAGGATTAAACTAGAGAGATATTGTATGACAAAAATTTATGATAGATAATAATGAATTTACTTTAACGAGTGAAAACGAATATGAAGGTAAATTATGCGTTTGGGGAGAGGAAGTAACAATTTTTGTAGATTCACAAAAAAACCAAGAAAAAAATTGTCCCTTTTTGTACAAGATAAAATCAAGTGGATTGATGAAAACAAAGATAAAAATTATAGACGCATTTATGGAGGAAAAATAGCCATTATATAGAAGTAATTAATGATATGATAGAAGATGGTGAATTTGATGCTGAGTGTGAAATTGATGAGGAGGACTTTATTAGTGCGCTGTTTATTAACAATGTATCTTTTATTTTTTTAGATGAGAAAGATTGGAGTATAATGTTAGATTTGGAAGCAGAGCTTGATTATCTATTAGGTCATTTAGCTTGTATTGAAATAGATAGCGATTATGAAATAGAATTCGGAGGGTTAAATGGGTAAAAGCTGTTATTAAAAAGAGATTGCTAAAGAATTATTTTATAGCGATAAAGAAGAATTTTTTAGCTACAGATAAAAATAAGCAAAAATGTCAAAATAATTTTTGCTCTTAATCGTTCGCAAAAAGGACAACTGTCCTCATGAAAGAAAGTCCGATTTTTCTTGTTTTTAAAGAAACTATTAGATTATTATTTTCAAACAATATAATTAAAAAAACGAACTATAAAATTATAAGATAAAAATATATTATCAAAAACAAATTTTATTTTCGAAAAAGTATTGACATTATTTTTTTAAAAGTTGGTATACTTAATCACAAGTTAATGATTCACACGTCGATAAGATAAGTAAAAAGTGAAAGATGGTAAAGAGAGTCTCGGGTGGTGAAAAAGAGATCGTATTGGAAACTTTGAAAATGGTCTTTGAGTGTTAATGGTCGAATAATTAGACCTTTACGGGTGAGCCCGTTATAGCTTTCAGGGTATAACATCAAATTTGATGCGTACTTTTTGAGTTGATATTTGTGAGAATATCATAAAGTAAGGTGGTAACACGTAAATGATTAGACGTCCTTGCAGAAGCGTAGCTTCTGTGAGGGCTTTTTATTTCTCAAAAATAATCAAAAAGGAGAATTAACTTAGACTTTTATATAAATATTGGAGGAAAAAAACAATGTCAGAATTATTAAGTATTTATAAAACGTTAAAATCTAAAAAAATGGGTGAACTTAAGCCATAAGATTGATGAAAAACTCTCCGAAGTTTCCAGCATTACCAGCATTAGAAAAGAAACATTATTTACACTGAAAGATGGATTTTATGTCCAAAAAAATTTTCAGTAGTTGGTCAATATGGAACTCATATAGATGCCCCTATCCACTTTGTAGAAGGTGGAAGATGGCTTGATGAGATTGAGCTAAAGGATTTATTGTTACCTTTATATGTTATTGACAAGAGTGCTGAAGTAGCTACTAACAATGATTATGAAATTACTAAACAGGATATTCTTGATTTTTGAAAAAAATATGGGAGATTATTCCAGAATCATTTGTAGCATTCCGTAGTGATTGGGCCAAGCGTTGGCCTAACTATGATGAAATAAGAAATCTTGATGAAAATGAAGTACAACATACACCAGGCTGGTCTCGAGAAGCATTAGAATTTTTAATTAAAGAAAGAAAAGTTAAGGCAGTTGGTCATGAGACTCTAGATACTGACTCTGGAGTGAGTGCAGCGGCAGAAGGATTGGTAAATGAGTATTATTTATTGGAACAAGATATTTATCAAGTAGAAGTACTTGCAAATCTTGATCAAGTACCAGCAACTGGAGCATTGATTTCAGTAGCTTATCCAACTGGACAGAAGCGACTGGATCTCCAGCTCGCGTAGTAGCAATACTACCAGAAGAAGAAAAATAAAGGCCTTTTTATAGAAAAAGTAAAGAAGTAAAGAAAGTTAGAAGTTTATAAAATATAGAAATTAAGAAAGTAAAGAAGTTAGAAGCAAAAAGTTTTATGAAGTAAAAAAATCAGGGATTAGAGAGGAAAAATTATGTGTAAAAAAATTGTCAAAAATAAATTAGTAGGAAAAGCACCATATAGAGTAGATCATGTTGGATCATTTTTAAGACCAAAAGAATTAGTAGAAGCAAGAGCCAAGTTTGTAGCTGGTGAAATTACTAAAGAAGAATTAACAAAAGTAGAAGATAAGACAATTGCAGAATTAGTTGAAAAACAAATAGCCAACGGTTTAAAAAGGAGTAACAGATGGAGAGTTTCGTCGTGCATACTGGCATCTTGATTTCTTCTGGGGGTTGAATGGAGTAGAGCATACTCAGGCAAAAATTGGTTATCAGTTCCATGATGAAACTACAAAACCAGACTCAGCTGATGTAGTTGGAAAAATTTCTGGAGAAAATCACCCATTTGTAGAACATTATAAGTTTTTACGTGATTTGGTAGGTGATAGAGCAGAAGTTAAGCAAACTATCCCAGCGCCAGCACAGTTTTACTTTGAGTTGATTCGTGATGAAGAACATATTGCCCAAACAAATAGCATTTATCCAAATAAAGAAGAATTATTCGCGGATATTATTGCTGCATACAAACAAGTAATTAAAGAGCATTATGATGCGGGATGTCGTGTAATTCAACTTGATGACTGTACTTGGGGAGCAATTGTTGATGATAGATTAATTAAATTAATCGCAGAAGGAAGTGGTTTTGATCCAGAAGGAATCCGTGAAACATTCAAAAAGAATTTATTACCCTTAATAATGGGATTTTAACAGATCTTCCAGAAGACTTAGTGGTAAATACTCATATTTGTCGTGGGAACTATCACTCGACATGGGCTAGTTCTGGTGGTTATGACAGCGTGGCGGATACGTTATTCGGTGAAGAGAACGTTAATGCTTACTACCCTAGAATACGATACAGACCGTGCAGGTGATTTCAAACCACTTGCCAAAGTAGGAAAATGATAAGAAGGTTGTTTTTAGGACTACTTACTTCAAAAATCAGGAAAGTTAGAAAATAAAGACGAGGTAATCGCGCGTATTCGTGAAGCAAGTGAATATGTACCATTAGAAAATATTTACTTAAGTACGCAATGTGGATTTGCTTCTACAGAAGAAGGAAATATTCTAACAGAAGAAGATCAGTGGAAAAAATTGCTTTAATTAGCGAAATTGCACAAGAAGTTTTGGGGAGATAAGTAATATAGAACATTAAGTAATATAACTTATCGGGCTGCATATGAAATATTAATAAGTTTATATCTGAAAACATCTTAAGTTTGAGTATATATAAGAAAGGCGGAAATTGATTTTTGAGTTTTCGCTTTTTACATATTATTATAGAAGAAAAGATAAGAAGGGGGATAGGTTATTATAAAATTAAGAAGAGTCTAGCAATAAGTTTTTGACACATATATTAGTTTGGAGTAAAAATATAGTTTATAAATAATTGATAAAAATTCGTGTAAAGGTAATGTAATGAGGTAAAAAGTATGGCTAAGAAAAAGAAATCAAAACAAACGCTATGAGATTTTTGGATGATAATAATGTAGAATATACCCACTTTGAATTTGACGCAACGAGTGACGCTGCAAAGACTGGTGTTGGAGTTGCTGATATAATTGGTCGTAATCATAATCAAGTTTTTAAAACAATTATGACGACAGATGGTAAAGGAAATTATGTAGTAGGAGTGCTGATGAGTGAGGATAACATCAACTTCAAAAACTAGCAAAAAGCAGCCGGATTAAAAAGTTTATCGATGCTGCCACTAAAAAGATTTAACAAAAATCACTGGTTATGTAAAAGGTGGTTGCTCGCCATTTGCTATGAAAAAACTTTTTCCAACATTTGTAGACGATAGATGTCGTGAAGTTGAAACAATTATTGTTTCAGCTGGTAAAGTAGGACATCAAGTAGAAGTTAAACCAGAAACATTGGAAAAATCTTATAGATGCTCAGATAGTTGATATTAAAGCAGAATAAAATAAAAATAGTTTTTTTAGTTTTTTTACTAAAAACTATTTTTATGCCGCCACCCAGAATTGAACTGGGAACGGAGCATTACCATTGCTCTATTATACCATTTAACTATAGTGGCTCATAAGAATTATATCATATAAACTATTTTCTATGCAAATTTACATTATAAGAAAATTATAAACTCTAAAAATAGATAAAATGCTAATTGCTAGAAGATATTTTTATAAAAATTATTAGAAAGAAAACTGGAAATAAAAATTAAAATTTTAGCTTGATTTAAGATATTATAGATATAATGTGTAACTAATACTTTTTAAAAATTCCAAGAGAACATTGATTTATAAGGGTTTTAGTCAGTTCTTTTGTGAAATGAAAAGGTATTGTAACGTAATTGAAATAGTTTAGATATTCTACTGAAATTTTTCTTTTTGTTATAATCTTAAAGGTGAAGGAGGCGTAATATGTTATTTGATACACATGCGCATTTAAATGATGATGCTTATTTAGAAGACTTAGAAGAAACTATAGAACGCGCTAAAGAAGCGGGTGTAAAATTAATTAATATAGTAGGCTTCGATGACAAAAAGTATAGAAAAAGCACTAGAAATCACAGCTAAATATGACTTTTTGTATTTAACAATAGGCTGGCATCCAGTTGAAGCGATAGATTTTACAGAAGAAAAGTATGAAATGATAAAAAATATTGCATTGACAAATGATAAAGTAATTGCAATCGGTGAGATTGGTTTAGATTATCATTGGGATAAAAGTCCGAAAAGATATTCAAAAGGAAGTATTTAGAAGACAAATTCAACTAGCAAAAGAAGTAAATAAACCAATCGTGATTCATACAAGAGATGCGATGGAAGATACTATAAAAATCCTTCAAGAAGAAAAAGCTAGTGAAGTTGGTGGAATAATGCATAGTTTTTCAGGTTCAGTAGAAAGTATGAAGATTATGTTAAAAGAAGACTTTCACATCTCATTAGGAGGTCCAGTAACATTTAAAAATGCTAAGACACCTAAAGAAGTAGCAAAAGCTTGTCCATTGGATAAACTTTTAATAGAGACAGATTGTCCATATTTAACGCCAACACCTTATAGAGGTAAAAGAAACGAACCTGCATATGTGCATTATGTTGCACAAGAAATAGCAGACTTAAGAGAGATGACTTATGAACAACTAACAAAACAAACATTTAATAATGCATGTAAGTTGTTTAGAAATAGATAAAAAGGAGATTGATTAACAAAAATGAAATTAGGAAAAATTTTCGTAGCAGCAGCAACATCAGGAGTATTATTATCAGGAGCGTTTATGATCGCAGAAGAGTACACAGGAAAATCAGCTTTTGCGGTAAACATGGATAATACACGTATCGAATTAAAAAAACTAAAAAAGGAACTGTAAGAGAAGTGCTTATCGCTAATGACATTCCTTTTAGTGCAGATGATAGAATCGAGCCAGGACTTGATACAAAAAGTTAAAAGGCGGAGAAACTATTAACATCTACAGAGCTCGTGAAATTACTATAGTTGATGGAGAAACTACAACAACAAGAAAAAAACTACTTATAGAAAAGTAGAAGATATTCTAAAAGAGCTTAATATTACTTTTAGGATCTGAAGATAAAGTAACTCCAGAATTAAGCAGCGAAGTAGCAGAAGTAGATACTATTAAAATCACAAGAAATAGTACAACTACAGAAACAAGAAAAGAAGCTATAAAATTCGAAACTAAAGAAGAAAAAGACGATACTAAATATGTAGACGAAAAAGTTACTAAAGTTGAAGGTAAAGACGGAGAAAAAGAAGTTACTTACAACGTAGTAAGAGAAAATGGTAAAGAAGTATCTAAAAACAGTTGTTTCTGAAAAAGTTTTAACAGAAAGCAACAGCTAAAAGTAGTAGTTGTTGGAACAAAACAACGTCCAGCTAGCCAAATGGTGAAAAACAGCAGGTGGAACAGTAGCATTAGCAAACGGAAATACAGCTGGAGCAACAGGTGCAGCAGCAGCTCAAGAAATGGCTCGTCGTACAGGAGTACCAGCATCTACTTGGGAATACATCATTGCTCGTGAATCAAAACGGTCAACCAGGTGCAAGAAATGCATCAGGAGCAAGCGGATTATTCCAAACAATGCCAGGATGGGGATCAACAGCAACAGTTGAAGACCAAATCAACGCAGCAACTCGTGCATATCAAGCGCAAGGTTTATCTGCTTGGGGAATGTAATATAAAGCAAAAACTCTCGAAATTTTTCGAGAGTTTTTAGTATGTTAAGAAAACTTTTGAGCAATAAAAATAAGAGTATAAAATAGAATTTCAATTGGGTGTATAATAATTAGTGTGGAAAGATAAAAACCACGCTAATTATTTTTATTTTAATAAGAAAGTAATTAGAAACAAATAATTGTACATCGACTATTGAAAAAGCCTAATCAATAAAAGATTAGACTTTTAAATAAAAGATTATCTGATTATTAAAATAAAATGTTTTATCAGTTTAGCGATTGGATAAAAATTGATTTTAAGTTTAATAAATAGATAACTTATGTACTCTAGCATGAATACATATTATTAATATAACATTAGTAATAAGGAAAAGCAAGTAATCCTATATCAATCTTGCAGACGGAGAAGACGCTAGTTCTATAGTTTTAATTATTTGAATAGGTTGTATGACTTTAAAGTGCGTTAATCGGTCGAACGGTAGTTTATAATTGCTGATAAAGTAATTCGCCATGATGTTAAACTAGCGACAAAAAAATTACTCGCAAAGATGTTATAAAATATCAAATATGTATTAATAAAAACTCTTTTCTTTTTATCACTAATAAAATTAAGAATATCTTTTAAAAATCCCTAAAATTAAAAATTTTAGGCATTTTTATTTGTGGTTAAAATAATGAAAAGAGAAATATTTTAAAAATCAGTTAGAAAAATAAAATAAAATGAATAATAAAGGAGATTAAAAATAATGAGATTTAATAAAATAGTAGTTGATGTAGAAAAATGTTAGGTAATTTAAAATTTACAAAAATCACGTTCAAAAGATAGATACGGATTTCAGGTCAAAAAGAGTATATTGTAACATTATATTCTGATAAAAGTAGGGAAACTTTTGACGTTGTTTTCTTAAAAAGAAGTTAATTTTGAGCCTGATACACCAGTTGAATTAGTTGGTGAAGTAACATTGAAAAGTATCAGCAGTAGAATTAAAAACAAGGTGAATTAGAAAGAATCGATCTTTTACATAAAATTTCTGCTGAAGATATTAAGCGTAAAGGTTCAGCAGTAGTTGGAAATGATAAAAAGTATTAATTTAAAAATAAGAGGTTATATAGTTAAAACAACAATATAACTCTTATTTAACAAATTATTATTAGTTGGTAAAAATAAAAAACTGCCGAAAAGTAGCTTGCGAGTCAGTACGTGAGTACGGGCGATAAGCCCGCACGCAACAAGGACGAAAACAAGCAAAAGCTATTAGGCAGGCGTGCTTGGCACGCTTAACCCCCAACTAACTAATTAAGGTCAAAATAAAAAGTATAAATGGTGATTGATTGAAACGTTGATATAAAGCGATTTTTACTTTAAAAAGGATTATACTTTATGAAAAAAATTATATTACAATTTCTGAATGTGATGATTTTTTGTAGTTTTATAAATTATAAAATTTCAAAAAAATCGGACTTAGAAAAATTAATTGATAGGTCTAATCTATCAACTAAGAAAGAAAAATAATATAATTTTTTTGTTGATAGATTAGAGTTTGTAGAATTAATACTAAAAAGATATGAAAAACTAAAAATAGTGAAATCTAAAGTAGTAGATGTAACTGATAAAGTGAATGATAATCTTTTTATAGGTTTAGACTGGTTTCAATGCACGTTTTATGCAATGAGAAAAAGTTATTTTGAAAAAGAGATGTTATTAATATGTTTTCTACATTGTTAAGAATAAATGAGAATGATATAGTATATTCTGAAAAACGATTTTATAATTATAAATTTTTGTTTAGAATATAAAGGAATTAATTTATTTTTTTGGTGATGAAAGCTATAATCATTGTAATTTACAAATAACTGGTGAGGGTTGCAGACTTTTAGATGAATTATTATTTGAAAAAGGAAGAAGATTATTTTGATTTCTTTTGATACAGTAATAGCTTATAAAGGTAAAATTACTCGTTTAGATATTGCTATTGATGATTTTTCACCTTTATTTGAATTAGAAGAATTAGAAAAAATAAGAGAGCATAAGGAATTAATTTTAACAAAATTTCAAAGTTTTAATTTTATACACGAAACCAAAAACGGAGTTTCAAAAGGAATGACTATTTACTGTGGTAGTAAGAAAAAGTAATTTATTTTTACGTTTTTATAAAAAGGAATACAATTACAACAAGAAAACGAAGAAATAGATTTAAATTTCAATAGGTTTGAAATAGTAATGAGAGATGATAAAAGCAAATTCATTTTTTAAGCAAATTTCAAAGTCAAAACGATTAAAAAGAAAAATCAGTATCAGTATTAAATAGTTATTTTTTTCAGTATTTGAAACAGAAGAAAAATTAAAAATATTGGGATAAATGGGAACAATTAATACAAGGTTCAATGAAATTTAAATTTGAGAATGTTAAGAAACAAAAACTATAGAAAGAAAAATCATTTTTAATAACACAAGCTTCAACTTCTTTAGCGTTAGTTCTGCAAGCAGATCAAGAAGCTAAAGAAAAAGGATTGTTAAATAAAGATTATGATACAATAGGCGAAATAGTATCTTTCGCAAAAATTAATGAAAAGGAAAAGGAAAAGTTAATAGAAGATTATATTAATAAAAACAGAAAGTTATAGAAAGTTTATATTAAAAAAACATTGGTAAATAGTATAATGTTTTTTTATTTTTGCAAAAAAATAGAAAAAGAAAAAGTGAGGAAAAATATATGAATAAAGCAACAAAAGATTATTTTAACAACAGTTATTGCAGGTGCAGTTTTGGGAACAGCAGGAAAAGTTAAAGCTTCTGATGATGAAGTAGTAAATAAAACCAGTAGAAGATGTACAACCTCCAGTAGTTGATGATAAACCAGTAGTGCCAGAACAACCAAAAGAAACTGAAAAACCAAAAGATGATGTTAAACCAACAGAACCAACTACACCAGTACAACCTCCAGTAGTTGATGATAAACCAAAACCAGAAGAAAAGGAAAAAGAAAAAGAAACTGAAAAACCTAAAGAAAAAGATTCAGTAGAAAAGGAAAAAGAAAAGGAAAAAGAAAATAAATCTGAATTAAAAACCAGATGAAGAAAAAGCAAGCTGAAGAAAACAAAAAGACATTCTTGAAAAATAAGAAAGACAATACTAAAACATTAAAAAGAATTTAATAATGTAGTAGATATTACTAAAGATAAAGAAGAATTAAAAGGTGTAATTGAAAATACAGATAAATTAACACCAGAACAAAAACAAGTTTTAGGACAAAAATTACAAAATGCTAATACATCAGCAGAAATTAAAGAAGTAAAAAGAACTTGCTAAAACAGGAGAGGCAACAACAATTTTATCAAGTCTTTTAGGTGCTTTAGGATTAGCATTAGCAGGATTATTAAAAAGTTAGATAATAAAAATTTTTATATAAAAAGATAGGAGTTAGAAGAAAATATTATGAGTACACAAAAAAATATACATTAAGAAAGAGCAAAAATATAAAAATTTGGTATCGGTAGGATTAGGATTAGTAACAGCAGTAGCAATAGGAATGGCAACAGATAATGAAGCCTTCGCTAGTAATGAAGTAGTAAAATAATTCTACAGTTGAGAGTATTAAACAAAAATGTTGAAAAAAATTGAATCTAAAGTAGTAACTAAAGAAGAAGTATCTACAGTAAAATCAAATTTAGATAATGTAAAAGGTCAAGTAAAAAGAACAATCAGGGTAGTAGATAGTATTAGTAAAGAATTGTCTAAAGTAACAAAAGAAAAACTGAATTAGAGAAACTTTCTAAAAGAATCTACACCAGAAAAATATTGAAAGAACAAATAAAGATATACAAAAATAAAAATAAAGAAATAAAAATCAGAAAATGAAAAATTATCAGTTTTAAAAGGTCAAGAAAACAACAAAACAACAAGAAAAAAACAAGAAGCATTATTGAAAGTAGAAGAAGCTAAAAAGTATTAGAACAATCTAAATTAAAAACACAAGAAGCTGAATCTAAAATTACAAAATGCTAAAGATATATTATCTGGAACTAATGCAGATAAAGTGATTAAAGCATTAGAAGAAGCTAATAAAAAAATTATCTTTAGCAAAAGAAAAATGTTGTAAATAAAGAAAAAGCATTAGAAGAAGCTAAAAACTTGATAAAGAAAGACAAGATAAAATTGATAATTTAACTTCTGAAAAAGATAAATTAGAAAATCAAGTATCAGAACAAAAACAAGATTTATTATTAAAAACACAAGAAGCAGATGCAACTCAAAAAGTATTAGAAGAAGCTAAAAAGAGTTAGTTAAGGCTCAAAAATGATGTTGATAGTATTAATAATATTGTTTTAAGTGATGAATATGTTCAGGCTTTTAAAAACTTATATGGATTATAGTTTACCTGAATCTGTAAGAGATAAAGCTAAAAGAAGTATTAAAAATCAGAAAAATGAAAAGATTATTAAAATTAAATACTTATAAGAAAAATAAAATGATGATGATACATTATTAGATGTAAATAATTTATCAGATGAAGTAAGAAAAGAATTATCATTATTTGCAAGTGATTTAGTTAATCAAATTAGAAAAACAATTCGGTACTAAAAATACTATAGTAACAAGTTCAGCTATAAATTTTTGCTAAAAAGTTGCTGATGAATATGTTAAAGATAAGTTTGATTATGCTAAAACAAAAATTCTCACAATGTTGAAGCTTTATAAAGAAAGTTGCAAAAGAATATGGATTACCAGAGGGCAATTTTATGAAAAATATAGGTGGCACAACATCAATTACAGGCTTTTTAACATATTCTAATTTAAAAGAACGTGTTTATAAATCTATTGTTGATTTTTATGTTAAATGGTGATGAATGGTTTCATGCACAAAGCATAGCAGGGATAAATTATGGAAGAGTAGAAAATAGTTATTTAGGTTTATCTTTTTCAAGAGTTGGAAATGTAAATGCTGTTCATTTTATTACTGTAGGAAAAAGTAAATTAGCAAGTTCAGAAAAAAATAATTTTGATATAAAAGAAATACCTCAAACTCGTACACCAGAACAATTAAAAAGCAGTATTAGATACAGCAAAATCTGATTATGGTATAAAAGATAGTAATAATACTCAAAAACAACAAGCAAAAGAAAAATGCAAAAGTGTATTATGTTACTCAAAAATACTTTTAAAAGAAGTTGTAAATAATTTAAATAATGTATTAGCAACAAAAAGAATTAACTCAACAAGCAGAATTAAATTTAAAAGAATCACAAAAAGAATTAGAGAAAAATACTGAAATTCAGAACAAGCACAATTAAATTATGATAATTTAGTGCAGATATAAAAGTAAAACAACAAGCAGTAGAATTAGCAGAGAAAGAATTAAAAGAAATTAGAGAAAACAACAAGAAAAAGCAAGTTGTTTATGATAATGTTGTTTTTGATTTTAATAGATTAGAAGCTGATATAAAAGTAAAAACAACAAGAAATCAAAGAGCAACAACGAGTAATAATTAATTTAGAAAATAAATTAGAGGAAACAAAAAGTTTATTTAAGTAAATTACAAAATGCTCCTGCATTGTTAGAAGAAGTAACAAAACAACAAGAAGTTTTTAGAAGCAAAAATTATTAGTAGAGAAAACTAAATTAGAAAAATTAAAAGGTCAAGAAAAAGAATTACAAGATAAATATACGTTGTTGTTGTCAGAATATAATAAACAACAAACATCATTAGAGTTAGAAAAAAATTATCAAAAAGAATTAAAAAAATAAAGGTAATTTAGAAAATAATAATGTTTTTAAGTACAGGTTCTCTTGCTAAAAACAGGAGAAGCAACAACAATTTTATCAAGTCTTTTAGGAATTTTATTGTTGATTTTAACATTAGAATGTATAGAAGAAAAAGAATTTAGTATTTTTAGAATAAGGGTAAGAGAAGATTTTGCCCTTTTTAAATTATTTACTAAAGTGATCAATTAAAAAGAAAGGATATAATATGATAAAAACAGAGGAAAAATACACATTAAGAAAGAGCAAAAATATAAAAATTTGGTATCAGTAGGATTAGGATTAGCAAACAGCAGTAGCAATAGGAATGGCAACAGATAATGAAGTTTTTGCAAGTGAAAGTGGAGTTAATCCAGCAACAAATAATAAAGAAATTCAAAGTCAAACCTAATCCAGAACAAAAATTATCATTACAGAATGAAAATAAGTCAGATGGTTCGGTAAAAGTTACTGTTAATAGTTCTGAATTACAACAAGCAGTATCAGAAGCAACAAAACAAGGTGTAAAAAGTAGTTGCAGGAGAAACTAAAAGATTTAGGTTTTAGTAGAAAGTAAGGAAGAATTAGAATTAAAGAGAAAGAGAAATCGCAGAAAGTTATAAAAACAATTAAAAAGTAGAAGAAGTAACAACAGGATATGTTAAGTCTAAAGAAGAACATAAAAATCTTGAATCTAAGATTTTACAAGAAAATTCAGTTAATAAAGAAAATTATGATAATGCTTTAAAAATTATGAGAAAAGAAAAGCAGAAAAGAATTATTAAATAAGAATATTTTAAAAGAAAATTCTGATATTGAATTACGTAATAAACAAAAAGGAAGATTATGAAAAATTTCTTAAAGATTTAGAGAATAAGAAAAAGAGAATGAAAAACAAGAAAGTAATGAGTCAGAGTTGATAGTAAAATCTGGAGGATTTAGAACTGAAAAAGAATCAAAAGGTTGAGTTTAAACAGGGAGAAAGAATAAAATGTTGAAGCTAATGGAAATATTGAAGTTACTTACAAATTTTTTATTCAGTTACTAATAATTGGTCTTTAGATATTAAATTACCTAATTCTAGTTTAAAAGATGGTGGTAGTAGATTTAACTTTTGAAAGATTAAAATGGTGTTTTATTAGATAATTCTGAATTAAAAATAGATGGTGAAACAGTAGGACTTGTTAAATTAGTAGAAGTAGTGAAAAAGAAAAGTCAACCTAAAACATTAAAATGATTCTGTAGAGGGTTATAATTTTAATGCATACAGGGAAATATAGATTAATTTTTAATGAGAATATTTTTAAAATATAAAAAAATAGACATATACATTGTCTGGAAAAAAATGTACCTGTTTATCCATATTTTATGGTAGAAAAATAAAGATGTTACTCAAAAATATTTATGTTAATGATAAACTTGTTGCAAAGTAGTTCTACTGTAATACCATCACAACCAGTAGAGCCTGTTATAAAGAATGTTTCTGCGGATATAAACAAGGTAGGTGTTAATATTAAAAATGATGGTCAAATATCTCCACCAAATATTAAATATGTTATTTACAATTTACTCCTAATCAATTAAATAGAGGAACTAGAATAGAGGTAGGTGATATTATAACGTTTAAGTTAGATAACACCACCTATTAAATACAATCCAGATTCAATAAAAAGAAAGATTGAATAGTCTATTTTGGACACCTGCAAGAAACGAAGGAAAAATATGAATTTAGTAGGAAACAGTAGTAAATCAAGATATTGTTCCTAAGTATGAATTATTGAGCAACAGAAACTGAAGTATCTTTTTGTTATAAAAAGAAGTGCCAAAAAGATTCTGCATTTCATTTAAACGTAGAATTAGGTTTTGGTTCAGCAAAAACTAACTTTTTAATAAGGCTGATTATTTATCATCTAAAACGTATAGACAAGAGTTAAATATAAAATCTGCTAATGGTGTAGAAAAATATAAAACTGTTATTAATCAAAAGTATTGGTATTTCTGGTGCAAAATATAGATGCTGTAGGTGACTTAAAAACCACAGAATCTGATTGATGTATATAAAATTAAAAATAAATTATGTTGATGAATTAGGAAATTCTTTAAAAGATACATATAAAGAAAATAATTTGTATTATGGAGATAAATATACAGTTAATGTTCCTAAAAATAAAAGGATATAATTTTTATTCAGGAAAAAGATAGTAAAATTCTAAATGGTGTTTTAAGAGAGGATAAAGAATATACTTTGAGTTTACAAAAAGTTAAATGATATTGTTGAAATTAATCCACCAGTCATATGAAGAATTAAAACCTATACTTCCATTGCCAGAAAACCTTTAGAGCCTGTTTTATAAAGATGTGCCAAAACCACCAGCTACACCAGAATTAGAAGTTATTAATTATACATTTTCTGAAAAATTTCAGTGAAAAACAAGCTAAAAATAATGATAATGTGAATATTGATAAAAATTAGTAAAATAAAATGTCAGAAGTGAAATTTGAATTAAGGACTGAAAAATTATCAGCAGGAAGAGAAAAATTAAATATTTTTGAAATAACTGATAATTTACCACAAGGGTATGTTTTTAAATTATAATCAGACTTTAAAAGATAATTCATTGCATGAAGTAGTTTATAATAAAGAAAAATCATACTTTGCTGTTTAGAGCAAAACAAGAATTATTAGATAAATATAATGAGAATTTAAATAAAAGATTTAGATGCTATAAATCCTTTAGTAAGTGGTACTGTAGTAAATGATGGAGCTATTTATAGAAATACTCAAATTGAATTTGAATAATAAGTATACAAAATATTCAAATACAGTAGAAATTACTACACCTGGTACGAAAGAAGATCCTAATAATCCTAGTAATAATTTAATTAAACCTGAAAAACATAATTATAATAAAGATGGAGTTTTAATTGACGGAAAAACAAGTTGAAAGAGGTTCAGTAAATTATTATAAATTGGTTTGGGATTTAGACCAATACAAAGGTATTAAATCAACAAAAGAAGATATTAAAAAGGATTTTTATTTTGTAGATGATTACCCAGAAGAAGCATTAGAATTATTAGAAAAAGATGTAAAAATTGTAGATTCTAATAATAATGAAGTAAAAAGGAATTACTGTAAAATCTTATGAAAGTTTAGAAAAATCACCTAAAGAAGTACAAGAAATGCTTAAAAAATCAGGAATAACTCCCTAAAGGTGCTTATCAATTATTTACAGTTGATAATCCAGAAGAATTTTTTGAAAAGTATGTAGTAAAAGGTAATAGTATTCATATAACATCACCAATGAAAGTAAAAAGAAGATTATAATGTAAATGGTGGTAAATATGAGAATAAAGCATATCAAATTGATTTTTGGTAATGGTTATGAAAGTGAGGTAGTAGTAAATAATGTACCCTAAGAAAGAACAACCACCAAAATCAGAACAACCAAAAAGAAAAAGAGAAGCCAAAAGAAAAACATTACCTAAAAACATCAGCAGTAAAAGAAAATTCACAAGGATATAATAATATATTAGGGTTATATTTTAATGACTTTACTAACTTTTGTATTAGGGTTTTTTGGAATAAAAAGAAAAGTGAAATAAAATTAAATAGAAATAAAGATAGTTGGTTTAACTGACTATCTTTATTTTAGATATATTTAATTTGAGGAGTGATAAAAAGAAAAGAAAAAAAGTATAAAATGGAAGTGAACAATTTGAGAAAGAAAAGACCTACATTAAATGATTTTTGAGCAATTTATAAAAAGAATTTAGAGAATATAAAAATAATTGTAATGAAAAACATAAATATAAAGAAAGCAGTAAATATTATTTAGCAATATTAAAACAATACAGTATCAATAGAAATAGAAAAATAAAGAAACAAATACATTTGTTTTATTAGGTATTTTAATAGTTTGGGAGATTGTCAAAAAGCAAGAGAAAAATTTCAAAAAGAAGATATTAGAATTAAATGAATATGGGTATTGGGACTAGGAGTTGAAAAGAATGAACATATTGGAACACATAAGACAAATAAGTAAAAATTAAATTTGAAAAAGTTCAGAAAAAGAATACAGATATTATATAGTAGTTCAAAATAATAAAGTAGAAATGATATTAGTAAAATCAAATAAAAATTTAGTTAGTGAGTTAGGATATTTTCATAATGAAGATGATTGTAAAATGGTAATAAATAAATATCAAAAGAGAGTTGTTAGAGTGTATAGTTTAATTAATAAAATTATAATTTTTTTCAAAGTAATAAAAATACAGTTGATGATTTATTTTTAATAATATTAAGTGTAATTTTATTAGTTTATTATTTGAAAAAGTAATATAAAGTAACATAGAACAATTTTTAAAAATTTTTGAAAAACTGGTAAAAAGCCATGAGTTTGATAAATATTCATTAGAAAATGAAAGGGGTATGATAAAAAAATGAATCAGGTAAATTTAATGGGAAGAGTTACAAAAGATTTAGAGTTGAATTTTACTCTGCAGACAAAGAAATGTTAAGATTTTCTTTAGCAGTAGAAGAAACAAAAGAAAAACTAATTTTTATAGATGAAGTTGTTTTTGGAAATAGTGCAAAGTATTTATTTAATTATTTAAAATCAAAAGGTAGAGTAATAATAACAGGTATATTACAAAATAATAACTATGAGAAAAACGGAATAAAAATATATAGTTATAATGTAGTAGCTGATAAAGTAAAAATAATTGATTTTTAAAGAAAAACAAAATGAACAAATAGAAAATCCGTTTAAAGAACGATATGCGGAAGATTATATAAGGTATCAATAATGGCAAGTTTAGAGAAGTTACATAGAAAAACAACAAGAAAAACAGCGAATAAAAATTAGAAAAGCAAGTATTAAAAGCAGCTAAAAACAAGAGAAGATTTTGGCAAAAACAAAGAAAAACAAGAACCTAATAAAATAATGTCTACAGCAAAAAGATGTAGTAATAGGTGAAAATAAAAGAGTATATAAAGCAAGAAGAATTTTCACGAAAATTAGAAGTAAATAAACGAAAAAAATAAGTTTATAATTTTTACAGTTTGGTTTATAGTATTTTTCTATATTATCTTCAAGTATTTTTTTCTTATAGCGACTAAGGAATGGATAAAATAAAATTATCAAACAATATAAATGCTATAGAAAAAAATTGAAAAATCAGATACAGGAATACCTATATATAATGCAAGAACAGATAATTTTGCTAAAAATTTTGCAACATTATATATAAACTATGATAGAGAAAAACAACAAGAGAGAAAAAGCATTAGAACTATTATCTTTAGAAAACTTAAAAGATAATATAGCTGATACATCAGATGTAGAACGTACTTTAAATTCTATAAGATTATATTCTGTAGAAGATAAAGAAAAAGATGTACAAGTTTATAAATATATCGTTAGTTATACTTTAAAGAATAAAGATAACAAAAATAAACAAGAAATATTAAATGTACCAGTTAAAATAATTGATAATAATTATTTAGTTTGTGATTTTCCTTATTTTTTCTGATATTCCTAAAGATACAGCGACAGGATCATATCAAGAAAAAGAAGTGAAAATTAGAAACAGAAAAAGATAAACGTCAGGAATTAGAAAAGTTTTACAAAAGATTTCTTTAAAAAAATATACAACGTATAAAAAAAGAAGAAATGCAATATATAATGAAAAGTTCCTGAAAGTTTATCAGGAAAAAGAATTTAATACTTTAGAAAATTTTTGAAGTCTATAAAGATAATGATAAATATTTAGTAATAACTACAGTAGTTATTCAGGAAAAAGATTTTAAATTATCGATTAGAGAAAAAAATTTAGATTAACTATAATAGTAAAAGATGATAAGTATTTTGTGGAAAAAAATTAGAACATAATTAGAAAAGAGAGGTAAATAAAATGAATGATTTAATGTTAATGGCAATTAATGGAGATTCTGCATTATCAGAGTTTAGGAGAATTGCAGGTCCAATTTTAATAATGGTAATAATCGCATTAGCTATTGTTACTATGTTTAAAAATAGGCTTGAAAAGGAATGATAGGAACAGTAGTTACTGGTGGATTTGTATATTTAGTAGTATAGAAACAGAATTAGTATTAAAAGGTATTTCTGGATTCTTTAAACTATTTTTCAGATAGATTATGAAAAGTTTATATAATTATACAAAAGGCATTAAAAAGAACCTATGAAAATTCGACAAATAAAAAGGATATACAATATCAAGGAATGGAATTAGGGTCGTAACAGTCGCTATATTTTTGTGATAACTTTTCTTTTTTTACATATTGGATAGAATAATTCCAATGGTAAAAAGTAATGGGTTATGCTTACTATGGTTTTCCTATTTTTATAACATGGGCGATAATCAATATAAATGTTGATGGTAAAAAGCATGGTGATATATTTATATGATTATTTGAAATGGAAAATAGGAATTAATATGAAAAACAAAAATATAGTTTTTGATGAAGAAATTAAATATAGAAACAAGCATATAAAAATTTAATTAAATAGACCCTAGATATTTTTATTTTAAATATAAGTTTAGAATAATATATCAGGGTCTTTTTATGAAAATAAAATTTTTTCGTGAGAAATATATTTTATTACAAAAGAGGAGAAATTAAATGTTTAAATTTCCTTTAAAAAGGACATATCAAAATATACTATTGACAAAAGTCAGGTAGTATATATTCATATTATAAAATAAGTCCTGAAATAATTTCAAGGGCAAATACAAACGAAAAAAACAAGAATATAAAAGTAGATTTACAAGTTTGTTAGATGATGTAATAAAATTTAAGGATATTCATTTAAAAATGTTACCTAAAAACATGAATTTAGATGAAAGACTTAATATTTTAGCTAATGATTATGATGATAGATATAGAGATGTAGCTGAGTATTATGGAAAGAGAAGCTATTAATCTTTTAGAAAGAGAATTAGGACAAATAACAAAATATGAATTTTTATATCGGAGTAAGAATAGATAGAATATATTCTGAAATGGAAGATATAAAAGATACAGTTAAAAAAATGCTGTAAGTGGTGTTACTGATAAATTAGCAAGTTCATTAGGGGTTTGAAATAGAGGTAACAGATGAGTATTTTTTTATAAAATTTACACAAGCAGAAGCAAAGTGTGTTTAATAGTTTAAGGGTACTTGATATAAGAAGATGTACAGAAGATGAATTGAAATTATTTAATAAGATATAATTTTTTTAGGTAATGTATATCATAATGTAGATGAAGAAAAGTATTTTTAAGAGGTAGTAATCAAATAGCTAATGCAGAATTAGATACTACAGAAAAAAAGACTTATAAAAATTGATACAGAAGATACAACTATTTATAAAAGTTATTTAGTGTTGAAAGCACAGATTATTTAATGAATAACTTTACATATTTTTTTGAAAATTTACAGTCGCAAGGTTACCCTGTAGAAGTAGATTTAAAATTTAAAGCCTGTAGATAAAACTACTTTTGATATGAAATTATCACATAAAAATACGTTCAAAGGCTCATGAAGTAAAAGAAGAATTTATGAGTAATGAAAAATTAAAAGATGAAAGTATGAGAAATAATTTTTTAATGGATAGGATAGATAATGAACATTCACAATCTAAAAAATTTTGTTGAGTGGTTATTAGTAATTACGCTATCGAATACTAGAAAAGAAGAATTATTAAGACAAGTTCGACTTGTAAAAAAAGAATTAAAAAGGCAAAAAATAAATGTAATAGCCCCAGTTGCGGATCAATTACAATTATTTTTATCTTTTATTACAAGGAAGCGAACTTGGAATGTATAGAAACTGGATTCAAACAACTACAACAGAGGCATTATCAGAAGTATTATTTGGAGTAGGTCAAAAGTTTAGGAATGGAAATAGGATTTTATCTTGGAAGAATTGATAGATTTACAAAATCGGCAAAATTATTAGAAGATAATATTCATAGCTTCGAGGGATATAGTTTTATTTCACCCTATGATAGCAAATAAAGGTATTGCAGGAACAAAAACAGATTCACCACATATAGCAATTACAGGAAAAACAGGAAAAGGAAAAATCATTTTTAGCGAAATTAATATATATTCAAAGTTTAATGTTGAGATGTAAAAATCGTTGTATTTTGACCCAAAAAGCTGAAATGCAAAAGTGGTTTAGTAGAATAACTGAAAGTGAAGAAAAGTAATAGATTATATCCGTTATTTGCAAAACTTTTAAGCAGCATAAAAATATTTAACGATAGATTATACTAAAAAAGAAAAATTGGGGAATTTTAGACCCAGTAACATTTTTAGATGGTGCAGAAGCAGTAGAATTAACAAAAGCAATGTTTGATGAAGTGGTAGACTTAACAAATGATAGAAAGATAGAAACAGCTTTATTAAAGGCAATTAGAAAAATAGTAGATTTAAAACAACAAGGTGAAACAGTTGGAAGTTTGCATATTATAAAAGAATTACAAGAAAATGAAGATGTTGAAAATAGTATGAAGCAGGGAGATAATTTATACGAAAAAACTCAAAACGGAATGTTGAAAATTATTATTTTTTTGATGGAAGTAATGATACATTATCATTTAAATAATAAAAGTACAATATTACAAGTATATGGTTTAGATTTACCTAGATGCTAAAGATAGTAAAGATACATATACGGATTCACAAGAAAAAAAGTTTAGTAGTAATGCAAGTTTTAGGAAAATTCATGTCTTTATTTGGAAGTAATCCAGATGAAGAAACAATAATTTATGTAGATGAAGCATGGGCATTTAATACAAGTAAAATAGGTAGAGCAACTAAAAATCATTAGAGCGTATAGGGAAGAAGTATGAATAATGCTTTAGTGTTTATTACTCAATCAGTATTTGATATTAAAGATGAAAACAATATAGCAGGTAACTATGGAAGTATATTTTGCGTTTGATGAAGAACAAGAAAGAGTACATATATTAGAACATTTAGGGATTAGAAAATAACAATGTAAATATGGATATTTTATCAAATATGGTAAAAGGACAATGTTTATTTAAAGATATATACGGACGATGTGGCAAAATTAAGCGTACATTCATTATTTGAGTGAGTGGACACAAGCATTTAAGACTGTAGAAAAATCAGAAGTAGCTTATGCAGAAGAAAAGGTACGCTTAATTATGAATAAAAAAAGAAAAATTATTTATAAAATATTTTCAAAAGACCTTTAGCATATAAAATAGATAAAAATGACGAAAAAGATATATCAAAGAACAGTAGGAGAATTAATAACAATAATTTTTCCTGCTGGTATTATCTGTAGTGATTTACAATTATTATATAGATATATCTAATTTAAAAAGAAGATTGGTTGAAAAATATTGTTATTAACAGTAGGAATATCAGTACCAGTAATATTAGTATCTTATATTTTTGTTAAACAATTTATTAGAGCGAGTAAGAAATATTCAGAAAGTTAGCTGAATTAATATTTCACATCAGGATATTTCATAAAACCTCAATTAATGGAAAAATCAAGTGTTAATAATTTAGATGATTTTTTTAAATGTAAAAGGTTTGGTAAAAAGTAGACAAAGTTATAAAGAGTTATATTTTTCCAAAATTTTATATAAAAAACAGTTTAAAAATAAAAATTCAAATATATATAAGATTAGATGGTTCAAAAATTTCAAAAAGAATTTTTTTAGAATTAGAAAGTAAAATTAGAATATATATTTAAAATAGAATTACAAGATAAAGCAAGTTATAGATGAATTTGTAATATACACATTATCTAAAATTTTCATTAAAAGATAGATTAAATTTTTAATGAAAGTAGTTTTAGAAGATAATAATATAAGGTTAATGAGAAATGTAATATGGGAATTTAGAAAAAGTCCTCATGCTTTTAATATCAGGTGGAACAGGTGCAGGAAAATCTTATTTAATATTTTATTTGATAAAAAGAAATATTAAAAAGGATATTATTTGAATATAATAGACCCAAAAATATCCGATTTAACAAAAATTAGGTTACGTATCTAAAAAGAATTTAGTAGTATATGAAAAAAATCGCAAATAATATATTTATTAGAAGATGTTATAGAAATAATGGATAGTAGATATAAACAAATGTTAGAAATAAATGATAATTTTGGTGAAGATTATGTAGCTTATGGTTTAAAACCTTATTTTTTTAATATTTGATGAGTTATTAGCTTTTATTTCTATGTTAGATAATAAAGAGAAAAAAAGAAGTAATGTCAAAACTTACTAATATTGTTGTAAAAGGTCGACAGGCAGGGAGTATTTGTAATTTTGCAACTCAAAGACCTGATACTGATATTCTCGACGGAAAAGTAAGAGATCAATTAGGATTAAGGATTGCATTAGGGAGTTTGTCAAAAGATGGATATAAAAATGGTGTTTGGTGAAACAAATACATCTTATAAAGAAATAGAATTAAATGGTGCAGGATATTATCAAATAAAAGAAATTGTAGATAATCCTAAAGTATTTTTTTATCACCTTATATAAATAATTCTAATTTAGTAGGTCAAGAAATAATGAATTTAATACAAGAAAGAGGGTTGTAAAGAAGTGAATAAAGAGGGAAAAATAATTTTAACAATAGTAACTTTATTTTATATTTTTATCAGCAATGGTAGAAATAAAAAGAATTAATAATATATAATATAGAATTAATAAATTTATTATTTTTATTAGTGTTAGCTTTAACTTTAGTATTTTTATATAATATGGATAAAGGAACATTTAAATAAAATGTATAGACTTGAAAATATCATTAATAATTGATATAATGGCATTATAAAAGAGATTAGAGGTGTTTTTATAATGAAAAATTGTTAATGATATTAGCAACTATTATATTAAGTATTAGTATAGTTGGTTGTTCAAGTTCAAGTAAAAAATATGATAGTGATATAAATAAAGTTATAAGTTATGAAAATAAAGGTGTTGATGAATCTAAACAAATAAAAAGAGAAAATGTTAATATTAAGGTTTATGAAAATGTAGATGTAAATGCAGGTGCGGTTCAAGGAAAAAAAGACATTATATGCTATTCAAGAAAAAAGGTGAGAATTATGAATTTTACTTTATAAGAGATACAGATGGTAAAGTTGATGAGTTTGGTTCTGGTTGAATAAGCGAATTTCTGAAATTGTATCTAAACCTGTTTATGAAGAGATAAATATTAAATAAATTATTAAAGAAAGATAACAAAAATGTTATCTTTTTATTTATGAAAGGAGTTAGAAATGACGAAAAAGAGGAAGATAATATATATATATGATAAGTTTATTATTATTTGTTTTTTTCTCACAATAAGTGTAGTATATGCTTCAAGTATTGATGATAAATATAATGTTTAGAACAATATAAAAAGTTATATGCATGATAGTAATTGGACTTTGGGCAAATACTTCTGTAATGATGAATTATTTAGCTAATTTCTTTTTAGTATAGCTAAAGTAGTTGCAAGTATTACAGATAAAAATGTTGTACGATAGTGATGCATTAAATAGTATTGTAAATTTATTAGGTGATACATCTTCAACTATATACAATAATGTATTTGGTAAATATGGAGTACTTTTTATTTTTTTATTGGTGCGGTAGTCGCAGGGTATGCGTTATATGGTATCTGCACATCGAGGAGTAAAAGATATGTTTCAATTAGTACTTTTAATTGGGATATGTACTTTATGGATTACTAATGCAAGCAGTATAATTAATAGTGCTAATGAGTTTTTCTAATGATGTTCAATCAACTATAGCGACGAGTGGAGATAAATTATTAGGAAGTGATGAAAAATTAGATGGTAAAGATGTATTAAGGAGAAGTTTTTAAGCAAGCAGTAGAACAACCATTTTTACTTTTAAATTTTAATGAGTTAGATAAAGAAAAAGTAAATAGTAATCCTAATTTCAAAAGGTGTAGATGGAAAAAGTAGGATTGACAGTTTGTTAGTAAAAAGAGATAATGAAAAAGGAACAAGAGTATTTAGAAAAATATGAATTTGCTGATAAGAAAAAGTTAGATGATAAATTAAGTGATAAACAAAAATTATTATATTTCAGACGAAGTAGTTACTCATAAACTTACAGTATCTTTTTATCTGTAATTATGAATTTAAATTGATGTTACCCTTTTTAATGTAATAGCGTTTTTAATTTTTATAATTCAGATACAGATACTTTTTATATATTAATAGTACCATTTACATTATTAGCTTCTTATTTACCATTTATGAGAATGAGTTATATAAGTGTATTTAAAAATTTATTTGGTTTATATGCAATAAAGGCAATGTTGGGGTTAGTAATATTATTGGTATCATTAGTGATGAATTTTAACTAGAAAAATAATGGAGAGTTCAAAATGCTTCACCAGTAACTATATATACAACATCAACAATATTACTTGTAGTATCTTTAGTGGCTATGTGGAAGAATAGAAAAACAGATTTTAGCAACTCTTTCAGCAGGTGGAGTAGGAAATATAGGAATGGCAACACTTAATGGAATGATGAAAAAAACCTAGATTTAATGGTTCGATATTTAATAGCGGATCGAGTGGCGAAAATCAAGATATGAATAAACAAGGAAATTCATTACAAGAAAAATAAAGCACCAGAAGAAAATTTAGATTCACCACAAGTTAGAGAACGTTATAATTATGAGGAAGTAGAACGCACACCACAAGAAATACAAAATAAAAATCAAAAGTAATGTAAATGGTAATTCTTTAAATAATCAAGTTGTTTTAGATGAAGAACAAAGAATAATGAATAAAGAAGTTATAAAACGATTCAGTTCGTACACCACAAGCAGAATATAATCAAAGTTTAAGTAATATGACAAGAGGAAATAATTATAATTATGATGATTATAGAACAAGTCAATCTGATTACGTTAGCGGTAATAATAGTTTAGGTTCTTCAAGTAGTGATTATGTTAAAACTAGACCATTAGTTGATGATAGTTCTTTAAAATATTCAGATTATACAGGGCAATATAGCAATATTAATTTAACACAAGATGAATATGATAAATATTTAGATAAATTAGGTAATGATAAGGAAAAGATTACACAGTATAATTGATTATACAAGTGAAAGTAAAAATAATGGATTATATCAAAATCAAAGTGATTCTAGAAGATTGAGAATATAGTTAATAGAGCAGGACAAACTAAAATTTTACTTCTATCAATAAAACCAGTATATTCAGCACCATTCCTGATTATTTAAAAAGAACAAATGAAAAACATATCTCAAACGAAATCTTCAAGTGAACGTGAAATTACAGAAGAGGATGAACAAGCATATAATAGTATGTTAGAAGAATTAAATAAAAGATAAAGGATAGCTAGAAATAGTTATCCTTTTTAGAAAGTAGGTTTTAATATGGCAAAACAAGTATATGATTATACAGATATGCTTAGTAATTTTAGTGAAAGTATGAGAAAAGACGTTTAAAAATTAGGATTAAGACAAAAAGAATTGGCTGAAATAGTAGGTGTATCTCTTAAAAACTATACAAAATTATGAAAATAAAACTATACCCTACCTCTGCAGTTATGGAATCAATTTCATAGCTTTTGAGATATAAGTTTAAATAGAATGTTAGGTATAAAATGAATTGAATAGTAGAAAAGTCAATAGATACATTAAATAAAAATAGATTCTTTATTATTATTTTATAAATAATGCTGTAGAAGAAATAAAAGAAGAAATGGAAAATTTAAAGGTGAGATAGGGTGATGTATTATGTTTAAAAGAAATTGATAGTCAAATGTATCAAAATTTTTAGAAGAAATTTGAGAAATAAAAAGAAAAGAATTAGGTTTAACACAAAAAGAATTAGCTAAATTAGCTAATGTATCATGTAGAACTATACAAAATTATGAAAATGGATTGACTCCTCCTACTTTTAGTGTAGTAGAAAAATAATTTTAGTATTAGCTGTAGATTTTTGAACAAATGTTTTTACCTATTAATGATGAATCAATAAATTATGTGAAAAGATTTTGTAAAAATAGATGTTGAAAAGATAAATTGTTAGTGATGAATATAAATTGTTCTATTGAAGAATTAAATAAAGAATTAAGTAAATTGGATTTCTTAAAAATAAAAGCAAAATTAAAAAGTGAGGAAGAATATATATTTTTTGGAAGAATGTTAGAAATATTGTTTTTATATAGGTAATTATCCTATTTATTGTTTTTAGTCTTGACAGCTATACTTATAATAATATATTATCTTTTTATAAAATAAAAAAGAAAAAAGAGGTTTAGTTTTGTTAGGTAAATTAAAATTGTTTATAAAAGATGTTAATTTCTTTAGCTATGTTAAAAGTATTTGTAAGTAAGAAATTAAAAAAGTAAAAAGTGATATTATCGTTTATATTAAGTGGGATTATTACAAATATAATAGTAATAAAATTATTGAAGTATTTTTCTGTTAGTAAAGAACAAAATTCTGATATAAAAAGAGTATATTTGATTATAGTTCTATAGAGATTTTATTGACAGTTTTATTTTTCAATAAGTGTAGTTTTGTTATTTACATTACCATCTTTTTATTATGAATTTACAACAAGATGAAAGGAAGAAAAATAGATATTACTTTTTAGGGGTGATATTAATTGGATATTTAACTTTAAGTTTTTATTTATATAACTATAAGGAAGTGGTTGTATTAGAAGTTTTATATATTTATTTTTCAATAACATATTTTATTTATACAATATTAGAAGTATTTGAGGTTATTTATAATTGGCTTTTGGGAAGCAACTTATATAAAGGTAATAAGATAAAAAGAAATATAGAAGATTAGATACAAAAAAATTAAGTTTAGTATGGGCAATAATAATATTCATATTAGGGATATTATTTAATTTTTAAAAAAATAAATTAAGAGATAACTATTAGTTATCTTTTTATATGTTTTTAAAAAGGAGTTGATAAAATGGAAGATGAAAAAGAATAAAGCAGGAAGAAAAGGTAGCGTTAGGTTGTTTGCCTTTTTATTTTGTTCTTATTATTGCCTGTAGTTTTAATATTTGCAATAGGTGGAGCAATGACAAATAATAAAGATTGTAACGGAAGTTCAATAAATGCAGGTGGTCATATATTCGCAGAGGATTATGTAGTTTTACAAGGATTCGGTTTGACAGCTTGGGCAAGACAAAATATAGGAACATTATACGGAAATATAGGTCATACAGGTATAGATGTACAGCCCTACTAATTTTAGAGATTTTTAGTTCAGAAAAGTAGGTGTACATACAATATCAGATGGAACAGTAGAAGCAGTAGCTTATACAGGAATAGGTGGAAATTATGTATTAATCGATATGGGAAATGGTAAACATGCTTATTATGGACATTTAAGAGAAGCAACAGTAAAACAAGGTGATACTGTGAAAAAAGGCGATCAGATAGGAATATTAGGTAATACTGGAGCGACAACAGTATATCATGTTCATTTTTGAAGTACAGGAAAATCCACCTAGTTTAGCTACTAAAGATAGTTCACCATATTTGGGTAAAGAAGTATTAAATAATGGAGATATAATAAGAGTAAGCGATAAATTAGAAACTCATGTAGAAAGTTCAAGTAATAAAAATTGTAATGGAGTTAATGGGATTGATACAGAGTTAGTAGGTAGTGATAATGCAGAGAAAGTTTGGAATTTTTTGAAAAAGCAAGGTTTTAGTGCAGAAGCAACAGCGGGAATAATGGGTAATTTTCAACGTGAAAGTGGAATGAATCCTGCACAACAGAAATAGGAAATGGAATAGGTTTTTGGGCTTGCTCAATGGAGTTTTGAAAGAAGAACAAAATTAGAAAAATTGGTCTAAAAGAAAATAATTTAGATGTAGCAAGTTTAACAGCACAACTTAATTTTACTATAGAAGAAATGAAAAATATTCAGTTCGGCTCTAAGTCTTTTGAAGATTTTAAAAATATTCGTGATGTATCAGAAGCAACAGAATTATTTGAAAGATATTTTGAAAGAGCAGGAGTTGTAGCATTAGCTGAAAGGTTACGTTTTGCAGAAGCATTTTATAGACAATATAAATAGGAGTATAGAAAAATGAAAGATTTTATAAAGAAGAATAAGAAAACATTATTATTGTTGATATTATTTGTGGTATTATCAGTTTTTACTTTTTATAAGTTTTATAACAAAGGAAAAAGAAGAATCACAAGAACAAAATAAAGTGCAATATACACCTGCACAAGAAAAATATGAAAAAGACAATAAAGGATTACAATTTTTGCCATATAGAATAATTAATGATAGAGATAATAAGAAAATAATGTTAGTGTTCGCAAAAAGTGAAACAGATTATAGTAGTGATTTTAAATATTATATAATGTTTAAAAATGAAAAAGAACTGAATCAATTTCAAAATGATGAACATATGTTAGTATTAGAAGCTGATTTATTGATAGATGATAATTTTAAGGTAATAATGGAAAACAATCGAGATAGTAAAGATAAACGAGAGGTAGAATTAAATTTACAAGAAGCAAAAAAATATGATTTAACAAAAAGCTACAAAAGATAAATTTAATGAACATGAAAAATTATCACATCATATTATATCTAATCGAGGTGCTATAAAATCAGCAGAAAAACATTAAAAAGAACAAGAAGAATTATTAAAATTTACAGATGAGAAGATAGAAGAATATAATAAACAAGGAAAAACTGAAAGTGTAGTGAGATATAAGAAAGCTAAAGAAGAAGTAATATCAGAAATAAGTAAACAAACAAAGATAAAAGAAGAAAAGAAAAAGAATTGAGAAATTATTTAAAGAAAATGAGCAATTAGAACAAATGTTTGATGTATTATTTGGTGGATTGCATAAACATTAAATTTTGAATATATATTAATTTAGAGTAGATTAATTCTACTCTATTTTTATTAGTGATAAAAAGGATAAGAGGTAGAAAAAGTGTATAAATATTTGGAGAGTTTGAATAATGAGCAGTTAGAAGCAGTATTAAGTAATGATAATGAAATAATAGCTTGTAGAGTGCAGGAACAGGAAAAAAACAAATACAATAGTTAAGAAAATAATATATTTTGATAAAAGAACAAAGGGTAATACCATATAATATATTGGCAGTTACATTTACAAATAAAGCAGTAAGAGAAATAAAAAGAACGTGTAAATAATTCATTATGTACTAATCATTCTGGAGTAGTGGTAAATACATTTCATCAGTTGGCAAAAGTATTTTAGATAAAGATGATAATTATCAATTATTAGGTTATAAAAGTTTAAAAATATTAGAAGATGAGGGCAGAGAAAAATATTAGATAAAATAATAAAAGTATAATGATATGTATAATAGGGTTAATGAATTTAATAAAACTATTAAAGCATTATTAATAGATTTTTAACGCTATAATAGGTATATAGAAAGTTCAAATAAAGAATATGAAGAATTATTTAAAGAATTGTATCACGCTTACGTATTAGAAGTATTTGCCAATGGATATATAGAATTAGATGATTTAGTAAATTTAGTAATAGTATTATTAGAACGTTATCCAGAAATAAGAAAAGAAGTAAGTTCAGCATTTGATTATATATTTGTAGATGAATATCAAGATGTAAATAAAGAGCAGTATAAATTAATTAAATTATTAAAAATAAAAATAAAGTATTGATAGTGGGAGATGAAGACCAAGCTATATACGGTTGGCGAGGAAGTAACTCAAAATATTTTAGAGATTTTCAATCAGAATATCCTGATTGTAAAGTTATAAAATTAGAAAGAAATTATAGGTCGACACAACAAATATTAAATTTAGCAGATGGTTTTATTAAGCAAAATAAAAAAATAGGATTGATAAAAACATTGAAATCTGATAAAAATAGGTGTCTTGCCAGATATACAAGAAATAGGCTCTAAGGAAAATCAAATAGAATTTTTATTTGATCAAATACAAAAATTGGGTTCAAAATAAAAATGATATAGCAATATTAATAGAAAATAGAGATTTTGATTATTTATCAGATTTAAAAATTGAAATTTGTAAAAATGATATAGGATATACAATGGTTGGAGAATTTCCATTATTAAAGAGAAAAATTATAAAAGATTTAATGGCAGTATTAAAATTTTTTTAATTACAGATACAGATAATATTTCTTTAAGTAGAATTATAAAAATATAAAATTAGGATTAGGAGAACAATTTTATAATAAAATTGAAGAAATTTCAGTACAGGAAAAATATAAAAGGGTATTATCAGATAATGAAGAATCATGAGGAATATAAAAAGAATTAAAAAGGTATTCATCTAAAATAGAAAAATTTGCAGATAAGTTTAAAAGATTATAATATGGAAAAATCATTTGTAATAATTATAGAAAAAGTTGTCGAAGAATTTTTGATGAAAGTAATATATCAGAATATCATTACTTACAAGAGTTTATAAGAGAAGCAAATAGGTATTATGAAAAATGGTTATATGACTTTTAAGCGAATATTTAGATTATATTCAATATTTTAAAGATACAGGAAGTCTGATAAAGTACAAATAATGACAATGCACGCAAGCAAAAGGATTAGAATATAAAAAATGTATTTGTAGTGAATCTTCATGAAAAATACCCTATGTTAAATAAAGCTAATTATGAAAAAAATTAGATAAAAATGACCTTGCAGGAATACAAGTAATAGAAGAAGAACGAAGATTATTGTATGTAGCAATGACACGAGCAAAAAGAAAGATTATTTGTATTGGGAAGTTCAGATAATATGTTCATAAAGGAATTAAAAGAAATTCAGGAAAATGTTTAATATAATTGACAATTAAATATTTTAGTAGTAAAATAGAAAAACAAATACGGTATTTTATTGTTTGATATTTATGTAAATTTTGAATCTATTACTTATAATATTATCAATAATTTATAAAGGTGTTTAATAAAAGAAACTTCATTGAAAAATGAGGGTTTTTATTTTATATATATAAAAATAGTTGACAAAACAACGTAATTACGTTATAATAGTATTAAGAGTTAAGATAAAATAAAAGAAGAATCAGCTAGCAACTACCAATTACAAGCTAATTCTTCTAGTTCAAAGGATTCAATTAAAAATAATTGAATAACCTAATTTTAAATTATTTTTCTAACTGTCAATATTAATAAAACAAATAAGGAGAAAAAACAATGTTAGTATTAAAAATTTAAAACATAGAGGTTATAATAAAAGAGAATTAGAGATAGAGGGTTCAAATTTCAGAGGTATATATTATGAGTTAGGAATGTTATTAAATCCTAGTGAACCTAGTTTTTGAAGAAGAATGATATATATTATCTGATGAAGATTATGATAAAGATTTTTATATGTATTTATTGGAAACAGAAGAAGATGAAGCATTAGATTATTATGATAGTTTTGTAGAAAAGATTTCAGATAGTAAATATAAAGATTTTATAGATTCAATAATGGAAGGTAAAAATTATAGATATTCAGATTATGAATTTTTATTTAAAAGGAGTTCATTATTTTGATACTATAATTGAATATAATAATTTAGGATATAATGATAAAGAAAAAGATAAATCAAAATTTATTAGCAACAGGAAAAAGTAGAAAAAGATTTTAATGATAGATTATATACAGAAGATTATAATTTATATAAACAATTAGAAATAGAATTAGAAGATGAATAAAGGGGTTAAAATTTAATGAAACTATTTGATAAAATAAAACATACTGAATTTATAGTGTTAGCTGTAGAAGATAAAGGAAATGTATTAGTGTTAAGTGATAGATATGAAATTTACAATTTGAGGGTCGATTAAAAAGCACTTCATTTGATTATATTTTTAGAAATAAACGATAATTATTATAAAGAAAAATAAAGTGTTGAGAGTTTCAAAAAGTAGATAGTGAAATAATTTATCAAGAAATTTTACAATTAGAAAGTGAATTAAATCAAGTTAAAGTAGCAATTTCTAATTATCGACTTTTATTTTATGAATAAAAATAATATATGTAGTGAGCTTATAAGGGATAAAGGTGTAAAAGCCTTATCCTTTTTTAATTTAAACACGAAAGTGATCAAGTGAAAAAAAGGAGAAGAATATGCAGGAAAAATATATAAGAAATTATAGAGATAGAGAGTTATATAATAATAATGAAGAAACTAAGAAAAAGAATATATACAAATTTAAAAAGTGGTTCAAAAACGTTTTTTAAAAAATAGCTACAGATGAACATTTATTAGAGCTAGAAAAATTATTAAACCAGGAAAAAGTTGAGAAAATTATAAAATATATGAAAAAAATAGTTGACAAAACAACGTAATTACGTTATAATAAAGGTAAGTTAGTTAAGCAACTACCGAGAAATAAACTAACTTAAAAATAAAAGTTCAAAGGAGAAAAACTATGATAAATAAAGAGAGATTAGCAGTAGGGAGAAATATTATCAAGTTCATGGGGTTATGAACAAACAAATTGTGATTTTTTATCAAATAGTAAAAATGAGTGATAAAAGTATTTGGATTCAAGAAATAGAATTTGAAAGTAAAACCACGTAATTATATGAGTTATGAAGTTAAACCGATTAAAAATAATTTTAAAGTAGATTCAAAAGTAATTAGAAAGACAATTAAAGATTATATTAAGTTAAATGATTTTTCAGTATTTAAATCATTATAATAATGAGTGATGTGTATTAGAAACAATTATTATTAAGAGAGTGTAAAAACTCTTTTTTTATTTGTAGTGTATTTAAATAGTACTAATAAAAGTATCTAATATGGTAAAATAAAATAAAAAAGTGTTAGGATATTATTTATGATAGATGTATTAGAACTTTTAAATTTTTAAAGATAAAAGATTGAAATTATATCATTCAGAAAAGATTAAAGAAGATGATAAACAAGTAAATTATATATACGGTAGTATAAGTTATGTTCCTAGAAAATGTCCGAAATGTAAAAATCAGGAATTATTAAAAATGGTATAGATATAGTTAAGTTACAAATATTAAATATTTGTGGTAAAATCATATTTAGTGTTGGAAAAACAAAAGAATACTTTGTACAAATTGTAATTATTGTTTTAGTGTAATGTTTTAAAGATTGTAAAAACATTGTAGAAAAATTAAATGCAGTATCAAATGTGGTAGATTATCAATTAGCAAAAACAAAAATTCATTAAATGATATAGCTAATAGTAATGAAATATCAACATCTTATGTACAGAAACAAGTATCAAGATATAAGAAAAAAATATAAAAGTAAGAAAAAGATACATTACCAAAAGTATTAGGGATAGATGAAATAAAACGGAGTTAGAAACATATCAAGGCAAAATATAATTGTTTAATATATGATATAGAAAAATAGAAGAGTAAAAGATTTTTTAGTAACAAGAAGAAAGCAATATTTAGATGAATATTTTTCAGGATATACAGTAGAAGCAAAAAGAACAAGTAGAATATTTTGTTACTGATATGTGGGATACTTATATAAGTTTGGCTAGGAAACATTTTTAAAAAAATCTAAAATAATAATAGATAGATTTCATATAATTAAATTAGCAACAGAAACATTAAATAGAATAAGAATAGAGTTAATGAATAGATATAAAGTTACTGATTTTAATTATAGAGTTCTCTACAGGTTTAGGGATCTCATAAAAATTAAAATCAGAAAATGTAACAACACATTATAAAAAGTATAGAGGGTATAACTTTTATTCTGATTATGATGTAATAAAATATATATTATCATTATCAGAAGAATTAGAAGAAGCATATTATTTAATGCAAGCTGTATTTGAAATGTTCGATAAGAAAGATGTATCAAAATTAGATGATATATTTAGAGATACAAATATTAATCATTGGAAATAAAATCAACTTTAAGAACGTATTTAAAGTATAAAGAGTATATTATTAATTCTATAATTTATCCATATTCAAATGGAGTAGTAGAAGCTGCAAATAGAAATATAAAGAGATTAAAAAATAATGCTTGTGGGTATAGAAATTTTCAAAATTTTAGAACAAGGGTATTTATGATATTTAATTGTTATCAAAGAATAATAAACAACAAGAAAGAAATAGAACAGGATAATTAGTAGAAAAGAAAATAGAATATAATAATAAACCTATGTAAGAATAGTAGAGATAATAAAAATCAAAATTTTCTATTTGGTAGGGTTTATTTGTTGTAAAAATTTAAAAAAGCGTAAAAACATAGAAAAACACATAAAAAGTTGAATTAAGCTATTAATATCAATGTTTTATGTGCTAAATATTTTTATCATATCAACATCTATTGACAAAGAACCTTTCAATTTTATCGAGTGTTTTTCGATATGATTTTAAAAACTAGATTATACTCTTATTTTATTTTTGAAATCAACACTGTCAATTTTAGCGATTAGTTTATTATTTATAAACCAAATTAGAGAGCCTACATAAATAACGTAAGTAAACATAAGTAAGCTTGCAGTAGTGAAGATACGATGGTTTTTAAAGAATAAAAAGTTTAGCAGTAAAACAGTGCAATAGATAATAAAAACGATTAGAAGTTTTTAGTTTGCTTTTTATCCAATTAGTATATTTGGTTAGCAACTCTAATCTTTTGTTTTCTTCATTTGTTACCATTATATTCTCCTTATAAAAATAATATCTAAATTATAACAAAAGAAAAATAAAGGTGCAAATAAAAATAGATAAAAATATTTTTATAGTAAAAGCTTCAAATAGCTTTATTGGTATTGCTAGAATATAAAGATATATGGTATAATTAAATTGCCATATTATACACAATAGGAGGAAATATGTCTTATACAAGAGATGGTATTTTTGAAAAATTATAGAAAAATTACCTGCTTTAAAAAAATTCACGAAAGACGAGAAAAGATAATAGTATATTTATTTTTAGAATATAATAATCGCCGAGCGAAAGATTGATATAGATAGTTTTATAAGAAAGCTAGGCGATAAAAATGAAAAAGTGATAAAAAGTAGAAGAATTTATTTATTATATTGTGAATAATTTTACAGCTCAAGATAATGTATCTTTAGACAATATTACAAAAGAAGAGTTGGTAGATAAGGTTTATCCCGTTGTTCGCTCAACAGGGTTTAACAGAGATAATAAACAACAACTTGTTAAATTTCCGCATACAAATGAGACGGATATTTATCTAGCTTATGATTTTGGAAAAGGGTATAAGCTTCTAGATAAGACTTTTCTAGAGAAACTTTCGTTATCATTAGATGAAAAGTTTTTGAATTTGCTAAAAAGAAATCTAGAGAACTTACCACTAAAATATAATCTAGATGAAGTAGAAGGAAATAAATTTTATTTTCTAAATGCTAAAGATGGCTATGATGGAGCACGAGTTATTGATAAAAATATTTTAGATTATTTTTTTATAAAAAATTGGAGAGTCATATTATTTGAGGCTTACCTCATCAGGATGTTCTTATTATAGCGGATATAAAAATAAAAGGGCTGGAGATTCTGCAAAAATGATGGTTCATTTCTTTACAGAAGGTACAGTTCCGATAACAACAATTACATTCAAATATGATGGAGAAAAAAATTAGAAAGTTATTTTTATTTTTGTTGAATAAAGCGACTAAAATTTAAAAATAGTATAGGAGAACGATTATGTTATTTTTACAATAAGAAAATGCTAGGAGAAACATTATTAATTACTATTCAAAATAGTGAAGAGGTTACTTATGAAGATAAGAAAAAAATATTACACTTATTAAAGATAATAATGGAGTATTAGTAGGATTAAATATTTTTTTAATGTTGAAAAATTTGAAACTAGAAGGTGAAGGAAGTATTGAATTATCTGATGAACAAAAAGAAATTTTGAGCAAACGTCTAGAAAAGAATGGTATCAAAATAGATTTAGAGGGTAATAATGATGATTACTTCGTAGTAGGGGAAGTTCTTACTTGTGAAAAAAAGCATCCAGATGCAGATAAACTGAAAGTAACAACGGTTAATGTTGGAGAAGAAACTTTACAAATTGTTTGTGGAGCACCTAATGTAGAAGCTGGACAAAAAAGTCGTAGTAGCTCTTAGTGGAGCGATGATGCCAAGTGGATTACTTATTAAACCATCGAAATTACGTGGTGTAGATTCTAACGGTATGCTATGTTCAAAACGTGAATTAGGTTTACCTCAAGAAGAAGTAAGAGGTATTTTTAGTATTAGATGAAGATACTAAAAGCAGGTACTAAATTAAAAGAATTGAATTTAAAATAATTTATAAAGTAGGAGGTGTAACTATGGTTAATTGGAAAAAAATGGTTTTTAGAAGAAGACGAAGATGAAATTTATAAAGCTGAAGAAGAGGCGTAGAGATAAAAAAAGAAAAACGTGTTGCTTCAACTAAAGAGAGTGATTTTTGATATAGAAGAATTTGAAGAAGAATCGATTGTAGACAAAAAAAGAAGCTAGAAAATACGAAGAAATTGATTTAGATGAATACAGTGTTCCAGAAGATTTTTGATATAGAGTTTATAGAAGAAGACGAAGATTTCACCTCCACAAAAAATATAAAAGGAGAAAACATGATGGCGGATTAATGGGGCGAATAAAAGGTTTATTCTCTAGTTCGAATGATAAACAATTTTTCAGATGATGACTTTGAAGAAGATTTCGAAGAAGATGAAGCTGAAGATTATAAAACATATTTAGAACGTCAAAGACGTGAAGAACAGTTAAGAAAAAGAAGAAAATTACACTATAGTAGAAGGCTTTGGAAGATGATGAAGAATATGAAGAAGAGTACGAAGAAAAACCACAAGGATTCTTCAACCGATTAAAAGAACGTTTATTTAGTGTGAGTGAAGAAGATATTGAAAAAGAAGAATTGGATGCCATACTTGACGACTTGGAAGATGAGCAAACTTCTGACAAATTTGTAGAAGAAATTGACGAAAAAAATTTGAGAGAACTGAACAACAAGATTTTTCAGAGCGAGTTCGTAATGAGAAAGTTATCGATGTGGAATTTGAAGAAATAGATTTATCAGAATATGAAGAAGATCTAGAAAAGAAGGAAAAACCTGAAAATACTACTAGTTTAACAGACGCACTAAAAAGAACTAGGGAGTAGAAAAACTCTGAAATAAAAAGATGTTGATATTTTTGGAGATAAATCAGATAGAAGAACACATCCAACACTTGCAGCTGTTCGAACAAAAAGATTAAAACAAGATTATAAGATGGACACTCTAGGAACAGATGTTGCTTTAGAAAAAGATCATAGTGATTTGAAAAATGAGATAGCTAAAGCTTATGAATCAAAAGAATCATCTGCTGAACAAGATTCAGAAGCTAGAGAAACTAAAAATAAAGATGCACGTGTTGAATTAAACGAAAAACTTCAATAAATTAGAAAGACGCGAAGATAAAAATACAAAAAGATAACGTATTATATAAACAAGATAAAGAATTAGATGAACTTTTTGAAGAGATTAAAGTAAAAGAAGAAGAGAGTCATCTAAGAGCTGTGCCAGAATTAGAAGTTCGCACTGTAGATGCAGAAGGTGAACGTCGTGAAAAAAAGTCAAATATACTACTGTTGACGACATTTTTAGAAGGAAATGATGATTTTTTGAAGACGATATAGATAGAACTAGCAAGAAGCTAGTAGGTGAGCGTTTTGATGAAAACTATTAAAGCGACAAAAGAGGTAGAAGATTTTAGAAAAGACTTATATGAAGGTAGAAGAGCAGAAACAGTAGAAAAAAACAGCCTTAGACGAGCTTATCGAAGCGGAGAATATTGATATTTTTCAAAAAGAAGAGACTTTACCTGAAATAGAAAAAAATTAAAACACAAATCTAAAAGAGTTCAGGGAAGAACATAATGTTGAAGATATTGAAGAAGATATTGATTTAGTGGAAAAAAGCTGCAGCATAGAAGACATAGAAGTCGAAAGATTATGATGAAAATAAAAGAACATAAAAAAAGATATCCTAGAAGGATATAGTGATTATCATCTAGATGAAAATGAGATTATTGAACTTGAAGAACAAAAATCATTTGGATGAAACAGCAACAGACGTAGATATTGACAGATTATTAGCGGATATTTCACCTCGTAATAAGGTGAAAACGATGAATAATGATGTTGATAAGTTTGTTGATGAAAAAGTTGAGCCAATAGAAGTTGCTGTTCAGAGAGTCGAAAAAAACACTTAGAAGAAGATGAAGTAGTAGAGGAACAAGAGGAAGAGGAGATTGGTATCGACTATACTGAAAAAAACTTTATACTGATGATGTTTTTGACTATTTCGATAAAGGTAATGGAAGAAAAACTAGGTGAATATAAAACTATAGACCATGGTTATAGACCTGTAAGCAAAGAAAAAAATAGAGAATAACCAACGCATCTTAGATGCAATTTTTTGAAAAGTATTCTAATAATGGAATATCAACAAATAAAACGATAACTGCTAAAACTATGGAGACAAGCATTATTACGCCAAAAACTTAGAAATGTAGGAAGTTTAAGCCAACTCCAGTTTATTCATCAGTTTATGGTTCAGGACCACGTAAAAGATGTAGAGTTAAATCTGCAGCTAAACCAATAAAAGAAAGCGGGTTTATCAGATAAAAAGCGTTCCTGTGAAAAAAACTGCAGAACAAAAACAAAAAGAAGTCAGAACAAGCTAAAGTAGGAAACACTGAACAGCTAAGCACGGATATTTATAAAAGAAATAGCTCTCAAGAGGAAACTGTATGGAATATTGGCTCTGCTAAAAGAGTGCCTAAAAGCAAAATAAAAAAACAAAAAAAGATAAAAAGTAATTTAATATTTTTCAATTAACCAAAAACACCAACCGTAAGTAATACTTACGGTTGGTGTTTTTATATTATGAGGTTAGTATTTTTCTAATATTTCTGCCCTTACTGCAGAGATTAAATATAGTGAACCTGTAATCAAAAGCACCTCATCGTCTTTTAAACTCGGAATAAGGCTAGAAAAGAGCAAGCTCGTAATTATCATATTTGGTAACGATAGTATCATCAAAACTATGAACAAGATTATCTAAGTTCGATTCTTTGATTTCAATAGGAACTTTAGTCGCAGAAAACTCAGCAGGGGATAGTTTTTTTAACTTAGTTACCATATCTTTATAATCTTTATCTTCAAGGATACCTAATAAGATTTTTTTAGTTTTTGGGAAAATTATTAACACTAAGGTAATTGACCAAACTGTTAATACCATCATTATTATGAGCGCCATCTAGCAGTATATTAGGACGAATCCATTCTAGGCGACCCTGCCCAAGTAGATACTGCTAAAGCGGAATTAATTGTTTTATCATCTATATCAATAATACCGCGAGAACGTAGACTAAAGATTGCTGCTAGTGCTAGGCATGCATTGTAAATTTGATGTTGACCAACCATCTTTGTGGTATAGTCGATATTTCTGAAGCTAAATTTATTGCCGCGAGCACCAATATCTTTTATTTCTATATTGTTTTCGTCTAGAATAGAGAAATTTGCATTTTTGTTCTTTACAAATATTAGAAATAACATCTACAATACTATCATTAGCTGGATAGATAAGGACATTATCGTTTTCTTGGATAATACCAGCCTTTTTCGTAGGCGATTTTTCCAAAAGAATCACCTAATATTGCAGTATGGTCTAATCCAATTTTTTTGTAATAATCGATAATAACTTTTCTTTAAAAATATTTGTTCCATCATAACGCCCACCAAGACCAACTTCCATAATAACAAAATCTGTTTTTGATCTTTGAAATATAGTAGAGCAACTGCTGTAATAATTTCAAAGAAAGAAAGCTATCGCTAGGGTCAGGATTATTTGCATCATAAACTTTAACAACTTCTTTAAAAAGACGATATGCTTCTTTGTATGGAATAAAGTCATCGTTGACGCGGATACGATCGTTAAAACTTAACATACCAGGGACTAGAATAAAGACCAACACGATATTTAGTTTTTAGTATGTCTTTTATATAAGAACATGTAGAACCTTTTCCCATTAGTCCCTGCGACATGGATAACCTTAAGATCCTTTTTCGGGATGATTGAAAAAGCTCTAGTATATATTCCATTCTATGAAGTCCAAGCTTCATTCCAGTGCGCTCTATTTTATAAGAAGCGGTAATAAGAAGCTCTTCACAAACACATTCCAGTGCGAAGTCGGTCAACTTATCTTGAGGAAGGATTCTAGCTTATTGATAATATTTTTCTAGGTTTTGTTCTTCTAATAATTCTAAAATATTGTAGTTATCTACTAAATTATTTTTTTGTTAAAAAGTTTTCAATTTTATTTTTACATTTTAAATTCATAATAACTTAACTCCTAAGAAGACTATATCTCCTGATTTTTATACATTTAATTCTATAATGTTAAGAAGAAAAAGTAAATAGCAGAAAAATAATTTTTAACTAAACTTTTAGTTATAGTGTAAAGTTTGTGTTAAGTTCAGAATATATAATATAACTATAACAAGTTAATAATATTTTTTTCATAATATATGGCTCGTCAATTGACGAGCCGTTCTCCTTTATTCCATATTTTTTGCGACTATAGCACCTACTCCGATAAAAGCTACTATTAAAACAGCTGCCATTAAAAATTCTAAACTCCAGATATTATTTAATTTCGAACCAAAAATTCAACCAAATTAATCGACCGGGAATAAGTCCGATAAGGTTAGCTATAAAAATAATGTTTAAATGATATTCTAGTAAGACCATAAGAGTAACTAACAATACTGTTTGGTAATATCGGAATAAGTCTGCAAAATAATCAAAAAGGTAGCGAGTTTATTGTCCTTTAGACCGAAAAATTCTGTTAAACTGTTTTAAGGTAAGACGTTTTTCTAAAAATTTTCAATTTTGTTTCTTGCAAAATATCTAGAAATAAGAAACATTATATTTGTATAGATAATAGCTGCAGTAATAGTCAATACAGCACCTAGCTTAAATCCAAATAAAAGACCACCGATAACAGAAAAAAATTCCGGGTGGAAACAGAAAGATAGGGAGAATAGATGCTAATAATAAAAATATTATAGGTGCATAAACACCAAATTGTTCAATAAAGTTTTGCATATTTTTCTCCTTTAACAATAATGCATATTTTAATGTTTTCCTACTAAAATAGTATAACATAAAAGCATGGGGAAAAGGTGAATATAATACTTTCCTAGAGTGTAACTGCTGGAACAAAGCATGGAAAGATAAAAATAAGTTTTTAGTCTAGGCTAGAACTTGTTTTTCTATAAATTCACTTGCATATGTTATAATATATTTTATATAGTAAAAAGAATATTATAGGGGATAACAATGACTAAACTAAAAACTTTTAGATGAAAAATATTTGATAATGGGGATTTTAAATTTCACTCCGGATTCTTTTTCTGATGGAGGAGATTTTTACGATGTTAAGACTGCGATAGAAGGTGTTCGTAAGATGCTAGATGAAGGTGCTGATGTTATTGATATAGGAGCAGAATCAACACGACCTGGCTCAATAGCTATTTCAGAAGATGAGGAGCTTCGCCGTTTAGAGAGAATTTTCCCGATTTTGCGTAAGGAGTTTCCTAAAGCATGTTTTAGTATAGACACTTATAAACCAGCTGTTGCTGAATATATGATTAAAGCTGGTGTTGACGTGCTTAATGATGTAAATGGAGCAAAAGGAAGCAATATGGCAGAGGTTGCTGCAAAGTATGATATATCGATTGTTATTATGCATAATGGTGGCGTAGAAGAAGGTAGTGAAGTCGAACAAGTCGTTCGTGAACTTGGGGAAAGTTTAGATATTTGTCTTGCTGCTGGTGTTAAAAAAGAAAATATAATAATTGATCCAGGAATGGGATTTGGAAAAACTGCTGAAGCTAATTTAGAGATTACTAGAAAATTAGACTCGTTAAACTCTCTAGGTTGCGAGATTTTATATGCGGTAAGTAGAAAGAGAACGACGGATTACGTTTTAGGAGGTAATACTAACCCTAAAGAACGGGATATAGTTACTGCGACACTATCTTTAGAGGCAATACGTCGTGGAGCGAGAATGGTACGTGTTCATAATGTAAAAGTTATGAAAGAAGCATTGATAACTTACGAAATAATAAATGGGTAAAATATAGAGAAATACTAAGAAAGGAGGTTAAGATGAAAAATATTTTTTTATTTATAATAATCATTTTAGAAGCGAAAAAGTACTTAGTACCCTTTGAAAAAGAGTTAGAGTTATGTGATGAATTTATTTTTAGCGTGGCATTTATTTCGGAAAGTGGTTTGACAAGTCTGCTTCAAACTTTAAAAAAACTTAGAAGAAAGAAATATTCGTGGAAAAATATTGACAACAGATTATTTGTATTTTTAACACACCAAAAGTTTTAGATAAACTAGCTACTTTTTAAAAAAATATAGAGCTGAGAATGTATGCTAGTTCGAAAGATAATCATGGTTTTTCATACAAAAGGTTATTTGTTTAAGAAAAAGATTCTTGGAATATTTTGTTAGGTAGTTCGAACTTAACGAGTGCTGCATTAACGATTAACAAAGAGTGGAATACATTTATCGAAGAAGATAATCAGCTATGTTCAAGCATATTAGAAGAATTTCATACATTATGGAATATGTCAGAAGACTACGATAGCGTAAAAAGATAAATATAAAGTTGAGTTTTTGAACAATAAGCAACAAACTCTTAAAACAATAGATAATATTACCGATGAAATTAGTCCAAATGAGATGCAACAAAGTTTTTATAGAAAAACTTTAAAAAGCTACGAGAACAAGATAATAGAGGATTACTTGTGTCTGCTACTGGTACTGGTAAGACATTTGCAGCAGCTTTTGCGATGAAAAAAATATAAATGCCAAAAGAATTTTATTTATTGTTCATCGTGAACAGATTGCAAAGGCAAGCTTTGAAACTTTTAAAATTATTTTTGGGAACAGTCGTACATATGGACTTCTTACAGGTAAAAAAATAAAAATATAGAAGCGGATTTTGTTTTTGCGACAATACAAACAATATCCAAGTCGGACGTGTTTAGAAATTTTTCTAAAGATTGCTTCGACGAGATTATTATTGACGAGGTGCATCGAGCGGGGGCGAAAAGTTATTTAACAATAATAGATTATTTTGAGCCAACTTTTTATTTGGGAATGACAGCAAGTCCGGATAGAACAGATAGCTTTTAATATTTACGAGTTATTTAATAACAATATTGTTTATGAGGTACGCTTAAAAAGAAGCGATGGAAAATAACCTTCTTTGTCCGTTTCACTATTTTTGGAATTAGCGATTTGATAGTAGATGGCGAAACGCTAGATGAACTTAGTGATTTTACAAGATTAACCTCTGATAAGCGAGTGGATCATATTATTGATAAAATAAATTACTATGGCTATTCGGGGGACAGAGTAAAAGGATTAGTATTTTGTTCTTCTAAACGAGAAGCACAAATACTTAGCGATGCATTTAATAGTAGAGGATTTAGAACTACTAGTTTAACAGGTGAAGATGGTCAGGAAAAACGCGAAAAAGAAATTGAGAAGTTGGTGGCTAACTCGGGAGATATATTAGATTATATTTTTTACCGTAGATATTTTTTTAATGAAGGTATAGATATTCCAGAAGTTAATCAAGTAGTTATGCTCCGTCCAACACAAAAGTGCGATAATTTTTATCCAACAGTTAGGGTCGTGGTTTAAGGAAAAAAATAAAGACAAAGATTTTGTTGTAATAATAGACTTTATCGCAAAACTACAAAAATAACTTTTTAATACCGATTGCCCTATCAGGAGATAGATCTTATGATAAAGATACAGCTCGTAAGTTCCTATCACAAGGGAATAGATATTTACCAGGAATGTCGACTATCCATTTTGACAATATATCAAAAACAAAGAATATATAGCGCAATTGATAATGTGAAATTGAATACATGGTTATTTATTTCTGATGAGTACAACAAGTTAAAAACAAACTCGGTAGGATTCCAACCTATTATGACTTTGAAAATTATGACACGCTAGATATTAAAAAGATTTTTGAGGTCGCAGGTAGTTATTATGCGTTTTTATTTAAAAAAAGACCGAGATTATAGCTACAATGGGAAAAATATCAAAAAAACAGCAGAAAAATATGCTAAACTTTGTATCAACTAATTTAATATTAAGCAAGAAAATAGAAGAGCTTATACTTTTTAAGGTTAATCTTAAAAAAATTCTCAAAAATCTTGAAGAGGATTTTTAGAGGAGTGATGCTTACAGATTATACTAAATTAATCGCTGATTATGAACTTGAGGTAAGCAGGAAGATTCTTACAAATAATTTTTGTAACGAGCAGTGTTACGAAAAAAATTTAATGACTGTATATTTTTAGATGAGTATAACAAGGTGATAAAACCATCAAAAGAATTAGAAAAAGAACTGCAGTCAAATATTTTTAGAACATTGTTGATAGAATTAGTAGAATATGGAATTTATAGATATAATAAGTATTACAAAGATAATCTATATAGGGATACCAATTTTGTCCTTTATGAAAAATATAGTTTTGAAGATATTTGCAAACTTTTTTTCTTGGAGTATTAATTACGTACCTTTAGCTATTGGCGGTTATAAATATGATGAACAGACGAAAAACTTTACCGGTATTTATCAATTATGACATAGATGAAAATTCATTCAACCACGATTATGTCCATGGATTTTTACCAGACAACGGTTTTCACATCAATGTCGAAACCACGTCGTAATTTAGAATCAAAAGAATGTGAATATTTCTATAAAGATGAAACAAAGATTTATCTATTTATGAGAAAAATAAAGATGATAAAGATGGAGCGAGAATATTCTATTTCCTGGAGAGATCAAAACAGTAGGAAAAACCGGAATTAGTTCATAGAGAAAAAGTGGCGATACAGTTCTTCAGTTTTTTTCTATAAACTGCAGACACCCGCTTAGGGAAGATATGTATGAATATTTTTACAAAGGAGAAGATATAATGATAGATATAGAGTTAATAGAAGGCTTAAGCATAGATGATGCTAAAAGAGTTTGCTTATGGACAAATGAAAAAAAGGTGTAGAGTTTTTTTGAGAAGGTGGGCAGGACCAGACGTCGAGTTTCCACTTAATGAGGATTCATTATTAAAGTTTTTGAAAACATATACTCTATACAGAAAAAAATGGAGAATTTATAGGTATAATTAGAAAAATACGTCAAGTTGACACAAATGTTCATATAGGGAATTTCATATTAAATCCTGAGTATACAAACCGTGGTTTTGGGAAAAATAGCTTTTAAGGAAATTTATTGATAGTATTTTTCAGAACAACAAGTAGAGACTATAACTCTTAATGTTTTAGCTGATAATAAGAACGCTATGGAATTATACAAAAAAATGTGATTTTTGAAAGTTCTTTCTACAATAACTCAGCCCATTAAAAAAATATTTGATGGTTAGAAGTAAATAAAAAGCTTGAAAAAAACTAGTATAATATTTCCAAAAATATAGTGGATATTTGTTGATTTTTAATTTTATAATTGATATAATGGAAAAACAGAGTAATTTTATTACTCCTTACTCCCTTGCAAAAAAAGGGAGTCGCAAAGACCAAAAGGAGGTAACACACATGAGAAAATATGAAGTAATGTTTGCTGTTCAACCACGTATCGATGAAGAAGCTAAAAAAGCTGTGGTTGATAGATTCGTAAATATTCTTTCAGAAGGTGCAGAAGCAGTAGAAGTTAAAGATTTAGGTAAAAAACGCCTAGCTTATGAAATCGAAGACTTCACTGATGCTTTCTACTATGTAGTAGAATTAACTTCAGAAACAGATGCGTCTACAAAAGAATTCGATCGTTTAGCAAAAATTAGCGATGACATCATCCGTCACATGGTAGTTAGATTAGAAAAATAAGGGGTGACTTACTATGATTAATAACGTAGTATTAGTAGGAAGATTAACAAAAGATCCAGAATTAAGATATTCTAGTTCAAATATCCCAATGGTTTATTTTACAGTTGCTGTGAATAGAACATTCGCCGATCAAAATGGTCAAAGACAAGCGGACTTTATTGGCTGTGTAGCTTTTAGAAAGCAAGCAGAAAAATATGGCGCGTTTCTTAGGACGTGGTAGTTTGATTGGTGTAGAAGGAAGAATCCAAACTAGAAATTATCAAGGAAAAGATGGGAATACTGTCTATGTTACAGAAGTTGTAGCTGATAGAATCCAGTTCCTTGAATCTAAGTCTAGTTCAAATAGACAAAATAACGGATTTGATTCAATGAGTTTCAATCAACCTCAATCACAACCATCATTTAGTAATAATCAAAATTATTACAACAATTCTAATCATAACCAAGGGCAAGCTAATTCAGCTATGCAAGATTTTATTAATGATAGTTCATTTTTCTGATTTTTGGGGAAAATTTCCCAAGTAACTTAGATGATGACTTCATGCAGGATGTAGTAAATCCGTTTAAAGAAGACTAAAATTACATAGGAGGACATGCACAATGGCAGTAAATAACAATCGTCGTAACAACATGCGTCGTCGTAAAAAGTATGTTATTTCACAAAAAAATAACGTTGAATTTATCGATTACAAAGATGTAGAATTACTTAAAAATTCATTTCTGAACGTGGAAAAATCTTACCACGTCGTGTAACTGGTACTTCAGCTAAGTATCAAAGAATGTTAACTACAGCAATTAAAAGAGCTAGACACATGGCACTTTTTACCATACGTAGTAGACGAAAAATAAGATTAAATAGAGAAAAAAAGATGAGCTTAGGCTTGTCTTTTTTATGCTTTGATATAATAAAAGAAAAATATGTGTATGTTGAGAGTGAGGTAGTAGAATGGAATTTAAAAAGTTGAGTGAAACAAAAAGTGCTAAAAGGATCCAGTCCATAGTTATATTCATATTAACTATGAGGTAGTTTGGAATTGTTTAGATAGCAAGGAATTCCAACGTTTACGTCGTATTAGACAACTAGGAGGAGATTTCCAGGTTTATCCAACGGCGGAGCATTCTCGCTTTTCTCACTCCTTAGGAGTTTACGAAATTGTTCGTAGAATGGTTACAGAGATAAAATCTTTAAGTGTGGAACTTAGTGAATATGATAAAATCTGCGTAATGTTGGCAGGGTTGTTGCACGATGTAGGTCATGGCCCATTTTCTCACGCATTTGAACATGTTACTAATCATAGTCATGAAGATTATACAGCTAAAATAATCTTAGGAGAAACGGAGCTTAATCAAGTACTAACTGAAGTGTCCCCAAGATTACCAGAGGATATAGTATCTATAATAGAGCATGATCATCCGAAATGATATTCTTAATCAGATTATTTCTGGTCAATTAGATGCAGATAGAATGGATTATTTACTAAGAGATTCATACTTTTTCAGCAACAAGCTATGGACAGTTTGACTTAGAAAAGAATATTACGAACAATGCGAGTTAGAAAAGATAGATGAAAAATAAAAAAAGCTCTTGTTGTGAAATATACAGGGATTCATAGTGTAGAAGATTATATTATGGCATAGATATCAAATGTATTGGCAAGTATATTATCATCCAGTTGCACGTAGCTATGAAGCGGTATTTATTCAACTGTTTAATAGATTAAAAGATATCTTTTAAAGATAATAAAGAGTATTTTTCTGATATGAAAGTTTTAATCCCATTTCTTGAAAAATGTGGTTAGTGTAGAGGAGTATTTCAAATTAGATGAAAATTCTCTACTGTATTGTTGTAGTTTAATTCAGGATAAAGATGATGAAATTGCAGCGGATTTAGCTCGAAGATTACAAAATAGAAGACTTTTTGAGTATGTAGATTATAGTGAAGAGAACTTGGCACAAATAAAAAAATATGCTAAAAAGAGCAGAACCTAGATGAAAAAAATATTATTTGCGAGTAGAAAATGTAGAGGCGAGTGTTTACAGCCCATATAAAGGTAGAAAGATTCTAATAGAACAATTAGATGGTAAGATAGTTGCTTTAGAAAAAGCTAGTACTATAGTAGAATCGATAACAAAAGGCGAAACAAAAAGAGAAGGAACGATATTTTTATCCAAGATAAAAAGAAAGCTAACTTAGGAAGGGATTCTAGGTTAGCTTTATTGTCTCAAAAAAATAATTGTCAGAAAATAATTACATATTAACTTACTATTGATTTTAATTGTCGAAAATGTTATAATCATACTTATAAAAAAATTGAATGATGAGATAATAAAGGAGAGATAAGAATGTTTGAATTAGCAAATGTAGCAAGACCAGGAGTGAGTGAATATATTTCAGGAGTGGAGCTTTGGCTGTGCTTGATAATAGGCTAGAAGGATTTAATACTCCTTTGATTGTTACAGGTGAAAAAAATCTTATGAAGCTTTTAAAAAAATTTTTATAAGGGGAATAGAGAATTTAGAGTAGCAAAATATGACGGGACATCATCTTATGAAGATATGAAACGCATTGCAGATAAATATGGAGAAGATGTTGATGTGGTTATTGGTGTAGGAGGAGGTCGTGTTATTGACACGGCTAAAGGTGTGGCAAGCTTTTTGAATAAAGAGTATATGACTGTTCCAACGGTAATAGCAACATGTGCTCCTTATGCTCCAGTAGCGGCGGTTTATAATCCGGATAAAACTTTTAGAGAGGTTGGGTATTTTAAACGTACTGCATATGCTTGTATTGCAGACTTAGATTTATTACTAGAATCACCAAAAGAATATTTTTGTTGCGGGTATTGGAGATACTCTTGCGAAGTGGTATGAAGCTGTAGTGCTAGTGGAAAGAAATAATAAGTATAATGATCCGTTAGTAAGAATGGGACTAGAAGCTGCAAAAATTACGCGTGATGCACTTTTACGTGATGCTAATGGTGCATTAGAAGCTATGAGTACAAAAACAGTAACAGAAAGTTTCAAACACGCGGTAGATACTGTATTTGCGATTTCTGGAGCGGTAGGATGTTTTGGAGTTCATTATGGACGTATGGCAGGAGCTCATGCTGTGCATAATGGTATGAGTTTAGTAAAAGAAACACATAAAGTTCTTCATGGAACAAAGGTTTCATATGGTATTCTAGTTCAATTATTAGCAGAAGGTAAGAAGGAAGAAGTAGAAAGATTAATTCCATTTTATAAAGAAAATGATTTAGCTTATAACCCTAGCATGTGTGAATGTAGTAGAAGATGTAGAAGAAAAATTGAAAAAAATTGCAGAATTTGCTGCTAGTGAAAAAGAATCATTCAAATTGGCGGTTGATGTTTGTACACCAGAGGTTGTAGCAACAGCAATGAGACAATTAGAAGAGATGACAAAATAAATATAAATATCCCTCAAACTTTTGTTTGAGGGATGTTTTTAGATATTATTTTTTAAGACAGGTAGTAACATTTGTTCTTTTCACGGTATTAGCTGTCTCATCTTTTTAGAAGATAATTAACTATCTCATAACCGAAAAGAATTGCGACTGCTGGACCTTGAGCAGTAATAACATTTTTATCAACTACAACAGCTTTTTTTAGAATTGTAAGATTGACATTCTAGTTCTTTATCGAAACCTGGATAAGATGTAGCTTCTGTCTTTTAAAATCCCTGCCGCACTTAGTACTATAGGCGCTGCACAAATAGCTGCGACTAATTTTTCTTCATTATACATAGTTTTGAAAAACTCGATGATTTTATTGTTGTCACGCAATAATGTACTTCCTGGCATTCCTCCAGGAATAACAATAGCATCATATTCTAGTATATCTTCAATATCATTAATCTTTTTATCGACAATAATTTTAATATTATGTGCACCTATAACATACTCAGCGTTATTAGCTGAAATAAGATCAACTTCTAAATTTCGCACGGCGCATAATATCAAGAGGAGCAATTAGCTCTAACTCTTCACCACCATTGTCAATGAATAAGGCAACTTTTTTTGTCATAATAACCTCCTAAGTAATAATTTGATAATAAATATAAAAGCATTGCAAAAATAATCGACCATCTGCGGAAGATGGTCGATTAAAGTTTAAACTCATAATTATTTAGAAATTTCCAGAACTCCCGTAACCAGTGTCACGACGTTTATAAACTATAGAAATTTCGTTAGTATTTGCATCTAAGAATGCGAAGAAGTCATGTCCTAAAAAGCTCCATTTGGAATACAGCTTCATCTCTTGTCATAGTTTCAACTTTTTAGTTGTTTAACTTTACCGAAATCAAGTGATGTTTCTTCTACATCTTCTAATGCGCTAGTAAGAAGATTTTCTTCTACAAATCCTTTTTTTCACGACCTTTTCTATTAATTCTAGTTTTGTGTTTTCTCATTTGACGCTCAAGTTTGTCCACAACTAAATCAATAGCAGCGTAAAGATCTTCGTTTGTTTCCTCTGCGCGAAGTGTCACACCTTTAAGAGGAACAGTTATTTCAATTTTTTTCTTATTATTTTTTTGTATACTTTAGCATTAGCGTAAACGTTTGCTTGTAAACTGTCGGCAAAGTATTTTTTTCTAATTTAGAAACTTTTGTTCTCAACATACTCCCCTAATTGCTTGAGTAATTTCTAAATTTTCTCCTCGTACTTGATATCTTAACATTTTTAAAGCACTCCTTTCATAAAGTAGCTAGTCTACTTTATAGGGTATTCCCTTGTTTTTTATACTTATATTATAACACTTTTTGATAACGTTAGCAACATAATTTCTAGAAAAAGATTTTTCCGAAAAAAATAGATTATTATTTGTTTTATAAATATATTTTTGTTAAAATTAAATTAAAATAGAGGATTAATAACATTTTAACGTTATGTAAAGTCTTAAATATAAGAATTAAAGGCAAAAAAATTACAGAAAAAAATACTAAAACCAATAAAGTTTTAGGTAGAGATGAACTTTTGTAATCTTTGTTATATTCGATAGTAAAAATTAAAAAGGATTATGAAATATTTTTTAAAAAGGTAACTGTGGGGAGTAGGTTATGTTTTTTTGAAGAATATAGTGAGTTTATCGAAGCACTTTATTGTGTTCGTTATTCAAAAAGAAATGAAGAAGAAAAGTTAAATAGTTATAAAAGAAATTTATAGTGATTATATAAAAGTTTGGAGAAGTAAACAAAGATTTTTGAAGAAATTTACAACGATATAATAACGGGAGTAGTCTATACTTTAAAAAGCTTGTGATTTAGAGTTTTTAAGAGTGTATAATGGGCTACTCCTTTCTATTTCTAAACTTTTACGACTTAAAGTAAAAATTCATTATTTAGAAGAGTCGACTTATATTGACAAGGTATATGTTGTTCAAGGAGAAGAAAGAAATTATCATTGTCTTCAGTGTGATAATAAAAAATCAAAAACTATTTTTTTAGTTATGAAACGGAAGGGACAAAAATAACATATTGTAAAAAGATGTCTAGAGTTCGGAAGATGCGATAATTATTTTTTAAGATTTTTATATAAATATTCCTTTTAATAAAATTAATAAACTAAAAAGAACCGCCAGTGATCTTAAGTGATGTTCAGAAAGAAGCAAGTGAGAAAATAGTAGAAAAATAGCGAATTAAGGAAGAACACTTTAATCTGGGCGGTCTGCAGTGCAGGTAAAACAGAAATAGTCTATAAGGTTATCTACAATAATATAAAAAAATAATAAAAAGTCTGTATGGCTATTCCACGAAAAGATGTTGTACAAGAATTAGCAAGGCGTTTTTAATAGGATTTCAGCGATATTCCTATAAGTGTTCTTCATGGTGATAAAAATCTAGTTGATTCGCACTTTTATCTAATGACTACACATCAACTTATAAAATATTATAATTATTTTGATATTGTCATAGTAGATGAGGTAGATGCTTTTTCCATACTACGGTGATGAATGTTTAGAGCAAGGAGCTATAACAAGTCTAAAAGAACAAGGCTCATTAATATTTTTTTATCAGCAACGCCATCAGATAAAGTAAAAAAACTGGTCGATGAGATTATAAAAATTCCTATAAGATTTCATGGGTATTTGCTTCCTATTCCAAAAATAAAAATAGAACAAAGTAAAGTATTTACCTATGAGAAGAAGTCACAGTACATTACGCAGTTTATTACTCAAAGATTAGAACTAGCTAGAGATTATTAATATTTGCTCCAACTATCGCTATAAGTAAAAGCTTAAAATTATATTTAGAAAAAAAGTCTAGTGGACGATATGAGTTATAGATTTTGTTTATAGTGAAGATGAAAAACGGAGCGAAAAGTTAGAAAAATTTTAAAAATGGGAGACAGATATATTAATTACAACTACTATACTTGAAAAGAGGCGTTACGTTTGATTATTTAGATGTTTTTAGTATTCGAAGCTAATCATAAGATTTTTACAAAAGAGGCATTGATACAAATAGCAGGGACGAGTAGGAAGGAAAGAATACGATTATAACGGTAAGGTCGTATTTTTTAGCAGATAAAATTAATAAAAAAATATGAGGCTTGTGATAAAAGAAATAAACTATATGAATAACCTAGCTAAGTATAGACGGTTAAATAAGGAGTAAATAATGGAATGCAGTTTTTGTAAGAAAGAGATAAAAGAAAAATTAGGGTTTAAAAATATTTTTTTCAAAAGAAGGAAAGTTTTTATTTTGTGTGAAAGTTGTAAGATAAATCTAAATATAAATATAGAACAGTTAGGAGAATATACCTTATATTATTTCGCTGATTATGAATTTTTGAAAGATAGCATTTATGCGATTAAATATGGAGGAGACGTAGAAGAATGCCTAAAAGTATAAAAAGTCTGTTTAGAAAATTTTTTTGAAGAGTATAATTTTGACTTTAATTACAATAGTTCCAGCTAATAATGAGAGAAAAGTAATTGCAGCTTTGATCATATAGAACAACTGTGTACGTTATGTAATGTAAAAATTTGAGAAAATTCTAGAGTCTGATTATCGACCCTAAACAAGCGAAGCTACATAAGCAAAGAGCAGGGACATCCATTTTTATACATTATCTTCTACTATGCCTGACACAAATATTTCCAAAGTGCTTATAATCGACGATGTTTTTACCAGTGGAAATACCCTACTATCTTTGTGCAAAACCACTAAAAAGAACTTTTTCCAAAATTCAGAAATTAGTTTTTTTAGTTCTTGATGAAAAGTATGCACTAGGGTTTTATTGAAGAAATAACAAAAACATCATAAAAATTTAATAGGTATCTTTTATAACTATAAACTAGATTTTTGTGATAGGATAATCGTATTATGTATTTATGTATATTATAAACTTTTTATAAAAATTACACTAAACTGTTTAGTGACGGGATACTATTTTTTTGTTATACAAATTAAAAATAAAAAGGACTCTATAAAATAATATAGAGTCCACGTTTTTCAATGCTATTCTAGAAATAGCGTGTCATTAATTTTAGTTGGTAATACTTCATTACCGTGTACTCTTATTTTAACCTATAATAATAAAATTAGTCAATATAAATTTTCACATTTTTTAAAAATTTTTATTTAAAGATGCATCGGATATTTTTACGTTTGTCAAAAGGGCTAGTTGAATTGATAGGATCGCTTATTCTAATTTTTAGAAATAGTTGTTATTTGTTTTTACTAAAAGCGTAGCTCCCTTTTTAACTAGAAAAATTTCTCATGACATTTTTTTCAAATTCGTCGTATTTAGTTTTTATATCTTGCAGTTGTTTTTTTCTAAATTCCTTATTTTTTTCATCTTTAACATGTGGGTCTTTGTAATTCGTATTATTTACTGTTGTTATCTCTTGCTGAAGTTTTTTTCCATATCTTTTTAACTGGGAAGAAAAGTAAGTTGATTTTTATATCAAGTGAATTATAAATTTCGTCACCTAGATAAACTTCATAAGGTTTTAAATCTTCAATAGATTTTTGATTCTTTATAGAAGACAATGGAACAATAGTAAGAATGGGATTATTTTTCGTATCTTTATTATTTAATACTATACCATAATGTAAGCCTCGTGCTCACTACCTAAATTAAAAACCCAAGTTCACTTGAACAATGCTTTCCTTTTTTCATAAATAGGGTTATATTTTTGGATCAAATGTTTTTCTTGTTTTAAATAATTTTTGTAATCTCGTAACCAATATATTATGTTTGCTGTTTTTATAATTAACTTCTAATTCGGAAATTATAAACGTATCAAATTCTTAAACATTTTATTTTTAAAACTTATAAGTTTTTCTTTGTTATCTTTTTCTTCAAATTCACCATAAAAATAATATCCTCTTTTTCTGTTTTTATTGTGTTTGGTTTAAATTATCCACAACTTTCTTCTAAGCTCTACAACTTTACCTATAACAGTCACTGGTAAGCTGTCTATTTCTTCGTTTGTATAGAAAATAGGTGTATAGGAACTATTGTTTGGTATTAGCATAAGCCCAGTTTTAGTACGCTCATATCGTTTACACGTTGCATCATCTCCGTTGATTAATGCTATTATTGTATCCCCGTTGTTAGCGGTACTTTGCTGTCTAACAATTACTGTATCCCCATCGTTTATTTCCGGATACATACTATCTCCTTTGATTTTTAAACCAAAAAAGTCTCCTTGAGTTTTTCCACGATTGTGGTATTTCTTCATAATCCAGTATATTTTCAACAGCAGATATAGGTATTCCTGCTGTAACTGTTCCGAGTACTGGAATTTGAATTCCTTGGGATGATTCGACTTCCCAACCCATAAGGTTATCAATTGATGTATTAAGATACTGCAATCAATTTATCTGCAGGTACTTTTTGTATCTCCATCTTCGTATCTTTTTATTGTTGTTTCATGTACTTGTAAAAATTAGCAATTTCTTTTCTGAAATTTTTCTTTTCTTTCTAGCTTCGAAAAATCTTTTGCCCAACATTATTCTATTCATTGTTGACACCACCTTTTACAATTATTATTTTAGTAGTTTTATTGTAAAAACGCAAGTTATTTTTAAGAAACAACAGAAAACTTGCAAAAAGTATTGATTAAGAGGAAATAGAATTACACAAAAATGTCAGTTCTGAAGATCTAGAAACAATCTTAAAAGAAGGTGTTTTTCTGATCTCTAAAAACTGCTAACGGTAAATAGGAAGGTAATAGAGAAGTCAACAATTGAACAGAAGTAGTTTACTTATTAAATTTAATATTAAAAAGTTAAAAGTTTCGATCAATAATGGAAACACGGTTCTTAAAGTAGAAGTATTATCTTATAAACATGAAATTGCTCCTACCAATCCTAGCTATAGGAAACATGAGGAATATATTGATTTAGAAGTTAAACTATAAGAAATAGTAGGCGTGAGACATGAATAAATTATCTGAAGTAAAAAGAAGAAGTAATAAGAAGTGGGATGATAAGAATGAGGAGTGCAAGACGTATATAATCAAGCGCCCACTGCTAGAAATTTCATCAAGAATATGGATCGCGAGGATGTCGAGGAGTTTGAACAATTAATTCAGGAGTGTAAGGAAAGAAATGATTGATGGAGAAAATATAGGGAAAATCATTTGGATACTTGCTAATTTCTATTATTTTTTCCCTATATTTTCATTTAGTTTAAAAATGCTTTCAAATATGCTAGAAATAGTTTGAGTTATGCTATTTTTAGTCTAATTGTATTTATTACTCAACAATTTTCAAGTGCGTGATATAATTTATAAGTTGAATAAAATTTAGTTAGAGATGGTTAAAACAAAAATTTTATTTTCGCTAATAATGATAGTTTTTATTTTGATATTAGTATATTACTTATCTAAAAATTTGAACTAAAAAAAGAGCAAATAATAATTTTTGGATTTTGGTGTTGTTTTGGACGGCGATTAGTATAATAAGAGCTTATAGGAAGCTTTATGCGATAACACCAATAGAGCAGGGTGGATTGTCTTTAACTCCGGTTTTAGCGGCGCAAAACAGCCGCTGGCTATGGTCTTATGAGTTTAATCGTTAGGTTGCCAATGTTTTTGGCGAGTGATATTTTTAAACGTCGTAAAGTGTTTATACAGATTGCATTATTCTTGTTAATTTTTGACCCTCGTTTTTAGTGGCGTTTAATGCGAATTATTTAACACTTTATTTATCTTCGTTGTCACTAGGGATTAGTGCGACAATGCTAGCATTATTTAATGTTATTTTTCTCAGAAACATTTTTCGAAAGATAAGGCGGCGGTGTCGGTATCTATTTTATCTATAGCGCCGCTTTTAGCAGAATTTATGGCGGCGCCAATCCAATATTTATTAACAATGGATACATATAAGCAGTTTAATTATATGTGGCTTGTATCAGGAATTATAGCTCTAATAACATTTGTTCTAACTTTTTATGATGAAAGATTATCGACCTGTTGATAGTGATTTTTCATTTAATAAAGTTAGGTAGTTTTAAAAACATAAGAGTTTTATTTTATATTTGCTTATTGGCTGTTTTATTATCATTTATCAAGTTTTTCTACCAGTGGGGCTAATATGATCGCTTATGGGAAGACTGATTTAAATATGACACCACTTATGTTGGCGTATATAGATGCGGTTTTTTTGCTGTGCCACAATTAATTGCAGGTGTTCTTGTAGGAGTATATCTTACTCGTAAATGGGGAATTCAAAAACATTGTTATTTTTTTACTTGGGTGCTTATTAACTTTTTACATAATAGCCTTATATATCAACAATCCATATATAATTTATTTTAGCTATACTCTAAATGGTTTAGGATATGGTGGAGCGTACAATATTCTTATTGCACTAGCAATGCAATATTTTGACAGAGAGTATCGTAACGTTAGTATGGGTATTTACCAAGCGTTCTTTGCTTTTAGGTATTTATTACGGGATTATGTTTATGTGTGGATAGCTAAACATATTAAACATGGTTTGTTTGGTTTTTAGCCAAAGTAAAAGCAATATTTTTAATAGTAATTGGAATAACCTTGATAAGTATGATTATGGTAAAATTAAAAGTAAAAGATAGTTAGTATTATAAAAGATGAGTATATCGAGATAGCGATATACTGATCTTTTCTTAAATAAAAAGTACTAGTTTGTTAAATTTTTCAGAATTCTTTTAGGAAATTACTTGACAAACAGAGATAGCAGTGCTAGACTAAAAATAACAAGATAAAAAGAGAGGAACACTGTTATGTTATCATCAAAATTATTTAATACACAATTAAATAATTATTACTACAGCTACTATTAGATAGTGTTTGTACTTAGGTCTTATAGGTACAAACAAGGTTTGTATCTATGGGAGCTGTAGAGTTTGGTGATGCTCGCATAGAGGAATATTCTAAGCAGGGCTAACAGTTTATAAAAAAATAATACGAGGTTAAGAACTTTTTAAACTTGTATAGAAACTATTGAAAACCGTTTAGAACATTCTAAACGGTTTTTCTTTTAGGAAAATCTTAAAATTAAAAATAAAAAGGAGAAAAAGAAAATGAAATTTAAAAAAATTAAAAAGTATTGTTAGGAATAAGTTTATTAGTACTTGGTGGTTGTAGCAATAAAGGTGAAGTTAAAACAGATAATATAAAAAAATAGGAGTTTTTGCAATACGCTGAACATAATGCTTTTAACTAGTGCAAGAGAAGGTTTTGTAGAAGCGTTGGCAGAAGAAGGATATACTTCGGACAAAGTAACTTTTTAATGTTCAAAAATGCTATGGGAGATCAGAGTAATCTTCAAACTATAGCGGAACAGCTTGCAAGAAAAAAATGATTTAAACTTTGTTATAGCAACACCTGCAGCACAAGCTATGGTTAATTTTGATGATAGAACACCCACTATTTTCACAGCTGTAACGGATCCGGTAGCTGCTTCATTATTGGTTAAAGCAGATGCTCCAGAAGGAAATGTAACAGGAACTGTTGACTTAACGCCAGTAGATAAACAAATAGAGAAATTGCTAAAAATAGTTCCAAAAGCAAAAAAAGTTGGAATTTTCTACAATTCAAGTGAAGTAAACTCTGAAGCACAAGCTAAGATTGCGAAAGAAACTTTGAAAAAATCTGGTGTAGAAGTTGTAGAAAAAACAGTAACTACAACAAACGATGTTCAACAAGTTATTACATCACTAGCGAGTGAAGTAGATGCAATTTACTTTCCGACGGATACTACAGTAGCATCAACAATTTCAACAATTGGAGCAGTTCTAAAAGAGAAAAAAGTTCCAGCGCTAGGGGGAGATAAAGCGGTTTTAGAAGGAATGTTGGTTACTTACGGTGTAGACTACAAAAGAGATAGGTCGCCAAGCAGGCCGTCAAGCAGCGCAAATCTTAAAAGGTAAAAAAATATCAGAATTACCAGTTGAACAACCTAAAAAGTTAGCTGTTGATATAAATGATGATATGGTGCGTGCATTAGGTTTGAATAAAGAAGAATTATTAAAAGTATTAGGATAATATAGGAGGATAAGATGGATATATTATTATCAAGTGTTTCACAAGGATTACTTTGGTCGATTATGGCCATAGGGGTATATATAACTTTTAGATTGTTAGATATTCCGGATCTAACAGCAGAGGAAGTTTTCCGCTAGGTGCAGCATATGTGCAATAAGTTTGGTAAATGGAATGAATCCTTTTTTAGCAACCTTTTTAGGAATGGTAGGAGGACTTGTTATAGGGGTGGTTTCCGGTTTGCTTCATACAAAAATGAAAATTCCGGCATTGTTAACAGGGATTATAACTTTAACAGGGTTATACTCAATAAACTTGAAAATTTTAGGAAAGCTAATATAGCTTTATTAAAAGAAAAAAACATTGGTGACAATGTTACAAGGTTTTGGAATACCGAAAGTCTATGCGGTAATTCTATTAGGGTTAGTATTTTCATTGGTATTAATAGTCTTGCTAACTATATTCTTAAAAACAGAAGTAGGGCTAGCGATTTTATCAACAGGTGATAATGAAGATATGAGTGCAGCTAATGGTATACGAATAGATAATATGAAAAATCTTAGGCTATATGATAAGTAATGGTTTTATTGCTTTATCAGGAGCGCTCCTTGCTCAAAATAATGGTTTTGCTGATTTGAATATGGGGGTAGGAACAATTGTTATAGGTCTTGCTTCTATTATAATCGCAGAAGTAGTTATCAAAAACCTTAGCCTAGGTAAGAGAATAGCCTCTATAATTATCGGTTCAATTATTTATAGACTTGTTATTTCATTAGTATTAGAGATACCAGGTATGGATACGCAACTTGTAAAATTATTCTCAGCAATTATTTTAGCAATAATTTTATTTATACCTGAATTAGAGAAAAATTCCCAAAGGGTGTTAGGAGATAAAAATGAGTTTAGTATTAAAGAATATAGAAAAAAACATTTGAAAAAGGAACGATAAATGAAAAATCATGTTCTTAGAAATCTTTGTTTGGAGATAGAAGATGGGGAGTTTGTTTCTATAATAGGAAGTAACGGAGCTGGGAAGTCTACATTGATGAATGTTATTGCGGGCGTGTTATTCCCAGATAGTGGAACGGTATCTTTAGATGGAGTAGATGTAACAAAAGATGATGTAACAAAACGTTCAAAAGATATTTCACGTGTATTTCAAGATCCAAAAATGGGAACAGCTACAAGGATGACTATTGAGCAAAATATGGCAATAGCGCTAAAAAGAGGAAAATCAAGATCTTTTTCTCCAGGTGTGAAAAAAGAAGATAGAGAACTTTACAAAACAGCATTAGAGGAATTAGGATTAGGTCTAGAAAATAGATTGAAGAGTAGTGTGGAATTTCTATCAGGAGGGCAACGCCAAGCGTTAACTTTGGTTATGTCAACACTTGTTAAACCTAAACTTCTTCTTTTAGATGAACATACTGCAGCTCTTGATCCAAAAACAAGCGCTATGGTAATGAAACTTACGGATAAAATCGTTAAGAAAAATAATTTAACAACAGTTATGATAACTCACAACATGGAACACGCACAGAATACGGTGATCGTCTAGTTATGCTTCACGAAGGCCATGTTGTTGTAGATATAAAAGGTGAAGAGAAAAAGATTTAACCGTAGCAAAATTACTAGAATTATTCAAAAAGAATAGTGGAAGCAATATTATTAACGATGATATGATGCTGTAGAGGTGAAAAACAGAGGTAAGAATGATATGTACCCCTTCCACTGGTTTGTCCAGCAAAAGGGGTACATATCAGTTTGGAGTTCTATTTTTTGACAAGAAATATGATATAATGAGGAAAAAAATAAAAACATAGAAAGGAAGAAAATCGTGAAAAAGAATATATTAGTTATACTAAGTGTTTTAATAATTATAATATTAGTTGGATGTCAAAAGAAAGAAGAAGTAAGTACATACGAACAAGATAGGGTAGCACAATATATTTTAGATAATGTAGAGCTAGTAGATGGAAGTGAGATAAAGAAAAATAAAATTTATGCAATATGAAAAATGTTTCAACTCAAATTTGGAGTATAGGTGTTGAAATTAATGAAAAAGTATTGGTATTAATTAAAGAAAATAAAAAATAGTGAGATATGGATATCATCAAGTAATGAGAAAAATAAATATAACTAAGAGAAATAAGGTATATAAAAAGGAAGTATAGAAATAATATATATAGAGGGCAAAGAATAAAAATGTTAAAATGATAAGAATTATAGAGATTTATCAGAAGAAGTATATGATATTGATAGTAAAAATGCTCAAAATAAAAAAGAAGGAGAACTAATATTAGACAATAAGTTTCAAATTTTATCTCTTGAAGACAACCAAAACAATGGAATGCAAGCAATGGCGGTGGCTCCAGTAAATGATAGAGGAGAAGTCGATACAAGCAAGATAGTAATAGCGTAAGATAGAAAACGAATTTCAAGCAATAGGTGAGATTGGGAGTTCTATTTTTACTAGAAATATGATATAATTATTATAAAAAAACAGGAGGAAAATAATGAAAAAAAGCCATAAAGATCGCGTTAACTACAATGGTAATAATGTGTATGATGCTCTGTGCAATGCATTGGTTTAAAAGCTATCAAGAAGAAAAAGATTAATAAGACAAGACCAGGAAAGAATAGCTCAATATATTTTAGATAATGTAGAGCTGATAGATGGACAAGAGATAAAAAAAGATAAAATTTTTGAGTTTTGAAAAACCAAATACAACAGCTCGAATTTGGAGTATAGATATAGAGATAAATGATAATATAGCAATGAACCTTAGCGAAAATAAGTTAGGGATAAACTAAGTATTATATATAGCGATAAGGAAGTCAAATATATTAGTAAAGAACGTGAGAGAAGAAAGATTGAAATAATATATTTGAAGGATGGGAAACATGGTAGATAAAGATTACAGAGATGTATCGTATTTTGCTTATAAGATAGATAATGCAGCAAAAGAAAGAATTAATATAAAAGAAGGTAGAAACATACTAGAAGGAAAGTATAAAGTTTTATCTCTTGAAGACAACCAAAAATAATGGAATGCAAGCAGTGGCAGTGGCTCCAGTAAATGCTAGAGGAGAAGTCGATACAAGCAAGATAATAATAGCGTATGCTGGGACAAGAGTTGGTGATCGACGAGATATAGATACTGATGTGCAACAAGTACTACTAGGGAGAAAAGAAAACTTAGTCACTGATATAGCTAAAGGGAAAAAGACCGACGAGAACCAGAAACCAACTTCAAACAGCAAAAAGAATTTGCTGATGAAATACTAAAGAAATATCCATCATCGTTAATAAGTGTAACGGGACATTCTTTAGGCGGGTACTTGGCTGTGTTTATAGCTGCAAAAGAACGGATGGGCGGCAACAGTATTTAATGCACCCTGATGCTTCAAAATGCTCTGAGTGAAAAAGAGATAGAATGGGTATTAAAAATAGAGATTTAATAGTAAATTATAGAAACCCAAGAGATATAATAGGAAATTATGGAGGCGACAATCTAGGTATAGCTCGTTATGTAGATAGTGATATAGATATTAATTCAATACCAGGAGTAAGTTATGGGATAAATCTTATAAATAAATACCATGCTTTTAGACACGTGGAAAGATTTTTGACAGCGAAGGAAACCTGGTCGATAAAAATGGGGAAATAGTAAGGAAAACAACGCTAAGAGAAATAGACATAGAAAAAGATGGAATAATAGACATAAAGATAGACGCGAGGGACTTTATCCAACACCATTATTTCCTGGAAAAATATGGGAACAGCAAATGGAGCTACAGAGATAATAGTTAATCACGACAGTCTAAAAAAATACTAGCGCAAAACCTAAAAGAGGTTATTAGAGATTTAGAAACTATTCAAGGAATAGTGGCTAAGGTAGAGAATTATAACAATAAAATCTCTGCCGAAAAACCAAAAAGAAAAAGAAACTCTTCAAGAATATGTAGTTCAACACTTAAAAAGAAATAGCAGTCATAGATACAATAAAGAAAATAGATGAACTATATATTCAATTACAAGAAAAATAGAAATAAATATAGACAGGTAGCCAATTACAATATATATCATTTTAGCAAGCAATTTAATAACTGGAGAAGAGAGTGGGTTGATGAATATAAAGCATATTGGCATTATAAAAGGCACTGAAAGAAAAAAATACAAGCAGTAATAGGTTCATCAAATGAAGTATTGAAAACAATAGAAGGCTCATACCTAGGGGGACATTTAGGTTCAGGTGTGAGAGATACCATTTTTAAGGATAGATGTAAGAACAGAAATAGCAAAAAGTGGGGAAAAAGTAATAAATAGCTTTAAAGAAAAAAATAGAGACTAGCCTTCGAGGAGAAAACAACAGAAGTAGCTATGATGATGGTATAGTAGAGGCTCTTAAAGAAGTAATAAGAGTGGAAAAAGAAAATATAGAAACTCTAAAAATGTTTTGAGTATATGGTATCAGCAGTAGAAATATTATCGTTTAGCTTTGATGAAACAGACAAGGAATTAGGGCTGGCGTTAGCAAGCAACAAAGAAGTAACTATGAATTACAAAAGTGCCAAAAAGTAGCTCAAGATTATAAAACATTTCTAAAAGAAACAAATGTTTTTGATGATGTAGATGTGTTGAAAGCATTTGATAACCAAGTGGATATACGGACAAAAAGAACTTTCAGAAGAAATGACGGGAAATTATCTAATTACTTTAGAGAAACACATGGATTGGTAAAAAGATACAATGGACAAGGTTAGAAAAATAAAGATTATGTAGATATTCTAGAAAAAGAATATGGGACAAAACTTTATTATTATGATGAACAAGCAAGAGAAAAAGAAAAATGAAGAACCAATATACTATGGTACAGTAGAGAGTAGTTTAAGCGAAGCAGGAAATATAGAAGAACTAGGAAGATTAGGGAGAAATATAGAAGAAAAGGCACGCTAGAACGAAAACAGAAATAGAAAGCACCCAAAATAATTTGCCAATTATGAGAAGTATGATAAGAAGCTCGTTAGAAGAAGTGATATATGGCTATAACAATTTAGAGGGAATAGTAAAAGGCAGAAAAAAATAGTGGAGGAGTTATTAATGAAGATAAAAACTCAAGCGACGGGGTTGAATAACTTGCTTGAGCAAAACAAAGGGAAGGCGTTATTAAGTGTTCAACATAGATTGAACGAAGTTCTTAGTACGACTTCTTATGTAAAAACAATGATTGATGATTGTTTTGGTGATAAATAGTACTTTAATAGTTTAAGACAAAGATAATATAACTTTTTTTACAAGCTGTTGGCAAATGCAAAAAATAAGCATGAGTTAGCAGCCTGTTTTTTTCTGGAAAAACTTTTTAGACAGCTTACAATATATATACCTCAAGAAAGATTGGTTTGATAAAGAAGAAATAAAAAGAAAAGAGTTAACATTGATGCTAGAAGTTCTATTTTTTTATAATTGATTAACTAAAAGAGTCAAAGTATGATATAATGATAAAAAAATAAAAAAAGAGGAGTAGGGAAATGAAGGAAGAAAAACATGAAAAAGAAAGCAAAGTAAAAAGAAATTAACGAAAAATTATAGGAACAATAATAGTAGGAGGGTGTTAATGATGACAGCAGGTTGTGGAGTAGTAGGTAAAAGGCAGTAGAAGCTGGCTAGAAAATGAAGTATCAGATATAGAAAAAGTCTATCCAACAGAAAAATCCAGAAGACTTATTTGAAAAATTTCCAAATGGGTTCATTATAACTCAAACGAGATTATTTATTGAATCTGGTAAAAGATACAGTATAGATTTAGAAATTAACGGAGAAAAAGATATTCGAAAAAAATAGAAGGAAAAGTAAAGAAAGTATTATTAGAATCAGAACCATCATATAAAAGAAACAATTGAAAAAGAAAGTAAAGTAGAATATTTAAAAGGGTGAGGGGTTAGTTTTGGAAAAGTCAGAGTTAACAGATGAGTTATTACCTAAAAATTATTTTTTATTTCAAAAATTGAAAGTTAAATAGAGATATATTGAAAAAAATTAGAAGTAAAAGATAAAAGTTTTAGTTTTGAAACATATAGATATAGTATAAAATATTTATTTACAAATAAAGAAATAGATGATTATCTTGGGCTAGACAAAGGGAAAGTAAGTTTAGACATAAGAGGACACTATAGTGAAAGAGATAAAACATATTTTTCATTCAGTAGTAATAACAGAAGATAGAAAAGAACTTTACTTTTGCAGAAAAATAGAAGAAAGGTAAGAGAGAAGGATGGAGAATAATACACTATACGCTTCGAATATAACATATGAGTTTGAAAAAAATCAAGGATAAATGGTGTGGATAGCGAATATGTTTTAAAGAATGTGAAAAATAGCATGGAAAAATGACTTTCCAGATAATCTCGAATACCTAGATGATTTTTATGATAAAGATACAGGTTCGAGTGGAACCGCGTTTAAAGATAAAGATACAGGAGAAGTAATTCTTGCATATACAGGGACAAATCTTGATAATGACAAATGGAATGATGCGGTTAAAACAGATTTTGGGAGAATAGCTCTAGGATTAGGTAATGGTCACGTTGATCCAGCACGTAAATTCTATGAGAAAAATAAGAGCTGAATATGGAGATGATATAATATTAACAGGGCATAGCTTAGGTGGAAACTTGGCACAGTGGATCGCATTGTACTACAATGTCCAGAAAAACTATAATATATAATCCGGCACCATATATATACCGCCAGAGCAAATAGTAGCAGGAGCAGGAAGTGACCCTGGTCTAGAAAATGGTGTTAAATCAGGTGGGATTAAGCTTAAAAGATGCAATAGCAACACCACTAGGATTTATAAAAGATGGAGCAAAATGGCTGTTTGGAATAAAAACAGAAAAAAAGACGAAATAGAAAAATTAAAGGAAATATTAACAGGACGGGTTATAAGGATACAGTCAGAAGCAGATATATTAAATAATGTTTCTGATTATTTTTAGAGGAGAATACTTAGGGTAGAACATATATTAAAAAGATGCGGGATGGCATTTACTAGGAGATATATTAAACTCAGAAGAATTAAAAGGAAGAATTAGAAAAAAATAACTAGGCAACTGTATAAAATCAAAGCCAACATAGATATAGATGGTGATGGAAAAATAGATGTTAGACTGGGAGAATTAGATTTAAAAAGAAGAAATTTATTGAATGATAAAGCTAGCATAGTAAGTGGAGAAAAAAATTCAACTTAATCCGGAAGTTTTAAAGACTCTAAGTAACAATATTCAAATGAGAGTACTAGGGGATTTAGAAAAGTAAAAAGAAATAACAAAAATTATGTATAGAAAAATAATAAAGTAAGAATGGACTTTAACCAAAAGAAAAGAACAAGTCACAGAAAAGTATACAAGAAGAATTAAATAATACCGGAATACCAGTAATACTAGACAATTTAAGAGAATCAGTAGGAGAAATAATAAAAAAATAAACATTTGTTGGAAGTCTTACAACAAAAGTATCAATTAAAAATGGAACAATTTAGCTCTAATGAAACACCCTAGTAAGTGGTATTAGATTATATCCATATAATTATAATATTCAACTAGATACGTTAAGACGAGCAACAGCACCATTGCTAAATCAAAGTCAAAAAAAGAAGAAACAAAAGATACATCCAACCTTTTTAAGAAAAACCAACTATACTGAAATCATGGCAAGAAATAGAAAAATAATACTAAGAGACTATTAGAAGAAAGTGATAAGACATTTGAGGGAGATGGGCTAAGAACAGGTAAAGAAGATGGAATAAGTCAATCTTTAAAAACAAGTACTAGAAGTAGCTGAGAAAAAAATATAGAAGAGTTAGAAAACAACTCCAAAATACAGCAGAACTAACGCAAGGTTTGGCAGAAAATTTTGAAGAACAAGATAGATGGATAGGAACAAAACTACAACAAGGAATCTTCATAGGAAGTAATCCAATGAAAAATATGCCGCAGAGCTATAAAGCCTATCTAGAGCGTGATGAAATATTTGATGATGTAAAAGATGTAATTCAAGCGTTCGACAAGCAAGTGAAAAAGAAGTGAAGAATATTCAGGTAAGCTAACACAAATAATGGGAGAAAAATTTAGATGCATTTTCAAGTGGGTTAGAAAATTGGTCAGTGTTTGTAGATGATGCAAAAAGAGCGATAGTAGCTGTGGAAGGTAACTATCCACTAACGGTGAAGTGGCAGAAAATATACAGAAGAGTATCAAGAAGAGGGGAAACAAAAACTACAACTAAAAACAAGGATAAGATATTGGGGAAAATTAAAAGAACTATATCCCTAAAAGAATTAGTAGAAAATATGGCTGCTACACAAGATAAAAATAATATCAAAAAGAGAGAATAGGTCAGACGATACAAGCAATAAGGATAACAAAAAACAATTTAGCGTACTTAGGAAAAAGATCTAAAGAAAAATAATAGAAGAGGGAGTCTATAAGGCTTTCGATTTAGATGAGATAGTAAACTCTCAAAAATAGCAAAGAGAATAATAGAAAAGAGTCAAAGTGAAATAAAATATGTAAAAGAACATATAGGAACAGAAGGTATGAGTGGCGAGGCGATAAAAGCACTGAACCAGAAATTAGAAGAAGTAAATAGAAGTTTGGAATATTATAAGATGTTTATAGGGGATTGTTTCGGAGATCAGAAATAAGGAATTAAAATACACAGTCCTAAAGAGATATTTTGAATTATAATATAACTTGTAAATATATTTATAATATGTTATACTATAGGAAATAAAATTGAGAAAAGGAGATTGACTATGTCAGGACAAATTAGAGTTTCTCCAGAGGTACTACAAAGCCGTGCGCGAGTATGGGAGAGCATCAGAAGATATTAATACAATTTTTAAGTAATTTACAAAGATTACAAGATACTTTACGCGGAGAATGGGAAGGTCAAGCTTTTCCAAGGTTTTTGATAATCAATTTAATGAATTAAAACCAAAAAGTTCAAAAATTTTGCAGAGTTAATGCAACAAATCAATGTACAATTAGATAAGACAGCACAAAGCTATGCAACAACACGACCAAGACCTATCACGTAATTTTGGTTTAAACGGTTAAAAAAATAAGAAGAAAGAGGTTGGGGATTTAAGTCAACTCTTTTTTAGTGAAGGAGATGTAAGATGAATAAAAAGGATTAACTATACTATCCATCCGTAATTATGTTGTTGGCTGCTACAATAATATTTTACGGTGTAATAAAAACCACGACCGATTACAACAGGAAATCAAGAAACGAAAAGTAACGAATAACGATATAAAAATTGCTTTTGTAAATGAAGATAATGGTGTTGTATATAATGGTGATAATGTTCAGATGAGTAGTGTTCTGTTGACTACATTAAAAGAAAATACAGAATACAGATTAGAAACAGTAAGTAGAGCTATTGCTGAAAAAGGATTAGAAAATGGTAATTATAATATTATGCTAGTCCTACCGAGTAAGTTTTTCAGAAGATGTTTTAGCGTTAGAGAGTAATAGTCCGAAGCAAGCGATATTTCAGTATAAAAATAAAAATCAGATAAAAAAAGATATCGTAAAAGCAAGCTGAGCAAGCAATATCTGAAATAAAACAATTTTTAATAAAGATATTATTAATGTGTATTTTTCAAGTATTATAGGGAACTTACAGTCATCTCAGACGCAAGTAGGAGCGGCTGTTGGCCGTGAGAGAAGTGTTTTTAAATAAATACCAATCTAATTTATTAACGCCGCTTACAGATTACTCAAATCAATTTAAAGGGGTGAGTAATAGTAGTGAGGGTATGATGTCTTCTATAGTAGTTTTCATAAGAGTATAAATAATACTAATGAAGCTTTCACGTCAATTATAGACACGAATAAAACATATGAAAAAGAGATAGAGAAAATAAAACTTTTACAAGAACAATGGCAAACTTCGATTCAAACAAGAGAAGATAATTTGAAGAAATATGATGAAGAGTTTAAAAATTATCAGTAAAAGATGAACTGTCTAATTTAAAAACAACTCAAAAATATCTAGATGGAGAGTTGATGAATCCAGTAGCCTTTTTCAGAGGCGGAGAAAAAAAGCAGAAAACTTAAAACAAGGCTATTGAAACTATGTTGACTACATTTAGTACTATGAATAAGAGTGTATTAGATATTATGGCTACATATCAAGATAAAATAAATGAAGCAGTTGCAGAATCGTTGAATGCTATAGGACAAGCAAATGAGCAGACTATAGGATTATTGGTAGAAGATTTAAAAAGGTTCAATGATTGAAAAAGGTCAGCGAAGCTGTAAGAGAGTTGCCGTATTATGATGAAACAACAATAGAAAAACTTCATTTAGGTGATGCAGATAAGCAATATTTAAAAATATAAATCGATTTGCAGAGAAGTTTTCTCAGAAAAATAAAATTACTTTTAACACAAAAATCAAACACTTAGTCAAGCGAGGTTGGATAGTTTAAAAAGAAAAATGCTGGAATAGAACTAAAAACAACTCGTACAATAACACTTGCAAAAGGTGAGGAGAAATATACAAGAGTACAACTATTGGTGAATCCTCTTTACAAGTTTAAAGAAGTAAGTACTAATTATGGATCGGTTAAACAAATAAATGATAATGAGTTTGTTATAGAATTAAATCAACCAGCAGAAGAGCTTACTATAAATTATAAATTAGAGTATAAAGAAGACGTACTCTGATGACTCTGGCTGTGGTAGATGTAAAAGCAGACACAGTTAGAAATATATCTGTAGCACAAGGTGAAGGTGAAGAGGCAGAAGTTGTAGCGGAAGATGGGACAAAACAAAAAGAAAGTCCTTTATTCAAAAAGAGGATAAAGATTTTCATAATACAATTACACAAACACAAGTTATTTTTCCCATTTGAATTACCATTTAAATTTAGTGATAGTAATGAAGCAATATACAATGATTTGAAAAAAATTATAATAATTTATTTACAGTCGTAAAAACAATATATGGATTAGACTTAAATAAAGATAATTTTGATTCGTTAGAGCCAAAAAGAAGGATCATTATTGAAAAAAAGCAGAGTTAAAAAGACATAAATAAAATTTTAACTTCGCTTGTTGAAAAACAATAACTAATCAGTTGAAAAAAAGAGCTGACAATACCTCAAGAAAAAAATTTGATGAAATAAAAAGGCTTGAAAGTTAATGTTGAAGAATTGAATAAAGTTGTAGGTGAATTAAGAAAAAAACTACAAAAGATCTTTCAAATAACTTAGGAGCGGTAATCTCAGAAACAGAAAAAGTATCAAAAACTTTAGAGGAAAAACCAGAGTTTAAAGATACTGAGAAAAGAGATAATACGGAATTAGTTACAGTAAGTATGGATATTAACAAAGATTTGATTAAGTTAATGACAGCAAGTAATACGCTACTTAATAATACTAAATCAAATCAATCCACATCAGAAACAATAAATAAAGGTTTTTGAAAATCTTGGTAATAGTGTGAAGACTTTGGAGCAAGATGGTATGGGGTTATCATCAAAAGTTAATGAGTTGAAATCTTCTATGGATGCCAATTATGGTGATAACGAAGAGTTTTTAAAAACTTTTTCTAAAGTATTAAGTAACACAAAAAGATGGTAATAGCAAGAACAAAGCTGTTTATGATTATCTATCAAATCCTGTGAATGCGGGGAATATTAATAAGTTAGTCTCTGAAAAATAATTTACCAAAAATTATCAATAAAACAAGATACACGTACAGGACTTGTTGTGACGATGGTTATCTATCTAATAAGTATTTTATTAGCTCATATGTTGCAAAAATACAGATTTTTCAAAAATCCAGAATCAGAGATATATTTCAAGGGTTCAGTGGAAGAATGCCTCACTACCCTATGACTATACTGCTAGGATTAAGCTTTGTCCTATCTATGATTATGGGCTTAATAGTAGGAGGAAAAATTAGATTTTGTATTTGAAAAGACATTAGGATTAATTGCGTTAATGTTTGTTTTAATGGTTTTATTTACAGGAATGAATAATTGGTTGTTAAATAAAATCAAATCTACAGGACTATTGATTAGTATAAGTATTTTTATTGATATACTTAGTAACTGCAGGACAGCTGCTAGATGAGAGAACAAAAAGCAAATGAGGTACTATCTTATATATCTCCATTGAATTACATAGAAAATGCTTAACATCATTTTTTAAATAATCAAGATGGCTGGGGTGTTGTTTTTGGTATTTCATTTATCCTATGATTTTAGTTTCAGTTTTAAATATGTCAGAATATAAAAAGATAAAGAATATTTAATAGAGGTATGAAATGGGTAAAGTTTTTAAAGTAATCCCGATAATATTAAGCTGTATATTGTTCTTCCAACAAGACGTATATGCCGAAGATGGTGCTTTGAAAATAGATACAAGAATATCGCAAAGTGCATATCAAAAGGAAAGCTACTATGTTGAACAAGAAACAGAATTAACAAAAACTATTTAATGAAGCTTTTAACAAAAATATCTCAGAACAGAAAGAAAAAGAGTCTATATCTTATAAAAAGATAAGGCTCTTATCTTCGATATGGAGATAAAAAGAAACAGAGCTAGACAATTATAAAAAGAGTATATTTTTGGCAAATCAACAAAAAGGAAATTCAGAAAACACGAAAATTATTTTAAAAGAGAAAAAGTGTTTTTAACTGGCAGAACATATTGATAATAATAGGGCGTTTTTGTGATGACATTGTCAATTGTTAAGGTATTCTATAAGAAAAGAGGGTATAATGAGTGTTGAATATATAGATATTAGTATAGACTTTGGAGTGTATTTAGATAGGGTGATGGATATAAGAATTCCTCAAAAAAATTACAACAAAAAGAATTATTACAAAACATTAGTGAAAGCATACTCTTCAATTAGAAATAGATAATCCTATTGTTAGGGTGAGAGGGACAAATGTTTTATTAACTAGTTTTAGTAGAATAGCAGATTTTTCAGATATTAGAAGTGGGAGTTTTTCTAATAGTAGAAAGAATTTAATATATGAAAGGAGAGATGTATTGATGGAATATGTTGTGGAGATAACGAAAGAAGAGATTAAAGGAAATAAGGAAAATAGCGCAGGCGTTATTGGTGGCGAAATCACAATTTTTGTAGATACAACTATAGAAGTTGATGAAGATAACATCAGAATAAAAGAGTGAAGTTCTTGAGCAATATGATGATTATAACAAGATAATGTTATTAAATTTAGAAGATAAATTACGTTACCTTATTAATCTATCAAAAATTTATACAGATTTAGAAAGTTCTAAGTATACATATCGTTTTGATAAAGAATCAATAGTATTTACAGAAAATGGGATACCGCTTTTTAGTTTATAGAGGGGTGGTAAACCAAGTATATCCATATGACAGAATTTCTTACGAAGAATTTTTAAATCAATATAAAAGCTTATAGCTATCTCAATAATAGATGTAAAGGCAGATTATGATAAGTTGGCGGGAGCATTAGAATTTTACAGAGGAAATCTATTCTGTGAAAAATAGCCAAAGAACCAACATTAGATGGTGTTGTTAATGTATTATCAGATTTTTATAATAAAGAAAAGCAAGATAATATAGAAAAATTATACACGAGTAACAAGGAAAAATATCAAATTTTTTTAAAAACAAGTATTTTTATAACGGGTATAGCAACGATAGTATTAGGAGTTTTTATAGGGTATATGTTATTGTACTCAATTCCTCAAAAAGATAAAATTGCAGATATAAGATTATCATTTATAAATAAAGATTATTCTAATGTTATAGAAAAAGTAAGAAAATGAATAGAAAGTCTATCAGTCAAGAAGATAAATATATTGTAGCTTATTCAGTTATTCAGTCTGAGCCATTGACAGAAAAAAACAAAAAGAGCGATTAAGCAAAAATAAATAATCAATCTAATGCTGACTACTTTCAGCTATTGGATTTTGATAGGTCAAGCTAAGATAGATGAAGCTATAGACGTGCAAGCTTTTTAGATGATCCACAATCACTAATGTATGGTATAACTAAGAAAAATAGATGAATTACAGCGTAATCCAGAGTTGTTCTCAGAAAAACGAACAGAGCAACTAAATAGTTATAAATCAAAACTAGACGAGCTGAAGAAAAGTATTTAGGATCTGAAGAAGAAATAAAAAGACGATAAAAATAGGAGGAAGAAATGAAGGTTTATATTATTTATAAAGAAAAATTATATACTTTTACCCTAATAGAAAATATCGTCTAGGAAATAGAAAAGAATGTGATATTTATGTAGAGGAATCGATAGAAGAGGCTTTTGAATACGTATAAAAACATGATAGAGTAATTATAAATGATAGCGAATATTCTCAAGGAACGCATAATGTAAAAGTTGGTGGATTAGAGCTTAGTCTGTTGATTCTAACAAAAATACACATTATTTATTGGATAGAAAAATGTTCTTATAGATTCAACAAATCTTGCAGATATTTGTTTTAAAGAGATTAAGTTTCCTGTTTTGATAAGTTATGAGGAAGAAACAAAAATCGTAAGTGAAGGATATTTTTATTTAAATGGGAATAAGACTACGGGTGAAGTTTCTTTAAAAGAATTCGATGAGATAGTATTTTTAGAAGGATTAAGCATAAAAAGTATTAAGTACGTCTTTGAGCCTATTCAGTAATGCTGCATTGAAAAAGTGGTATGATAACATATGATGAAGATGAGCAATAGAGAATAGAGCGGAGGAGTTTCATCGTTCACCACGTATTATTTTAAGAGAACCAACAGATAAAGTTACTGTTGGAACACCTCCGATGGAAGAGGAGGAATCTAGGCAGTCTCTTCTAAGACTACTTATGATGCCTTCGGCTATGATTTTTCTTTACAATATTGATGTATATCTATTCTTCTAGTGGAACAATGATGATAATGATGTTTGGGATGTCAACAGTTACCATTATAACATCGATACATAGCTATGTTTCTGATAGGAAAAAATTCAAAGAGCGTCAACAAAAAGAAAGTTAAAGATTACAAAGAGTATCTTGAAGAAAAACAACTAGAATTTGCAAATTGTAAGGAAGAGCAAAAGCAATCGTTAGAACATCATTATCCAGATATGAAGAAAAATATTGCAAATGCCAAAAGAAGTAGATAGAAGGATATACGAAAAACACCATATTATTTTTGATTTTCTTACTTATAGATTAGGTACAGGGAAGTGGAACCGAGTTTTTCTATAGAATATAGCAAATCTGAAACTTCTAAAGTAAGAGAAGAAGTAATAGGAGATATAAATAACCTATTATCACACTATAGAAATATTCCAAATGTTCCTGTTAAGGGTGATATTCACGTGCCTACAGGTTATATAGGAACAAGAAAAATAGCAATAGAACAAATACAGCAACTAATGATGCAAATAGCGGTGTTTCACAGTTATCATGATGTACAATTTATTCCAATTTTTAGAGAAGATGAATTAAATCTGTGGAATTGGAGTAGATGGTTGCCCTCATATTCAGATAAGTGCATTTAATAGCAGAGGTTTTATATATAATCAGCAAAACAAGAGATCAACTGTTAACTTCTTTTGTATCAAATAATTAAAGATAGAAAACTTGATTATGATCAAAATACTGATAAATCAAAAGAAAAGTTATACACTCCTCACTATATATTATTTATAACGGATTTAAGCTTATTATTAGACCATAATATAATGGAATATAAAATGAAGATTTAACATCTGTGGGAGTTACACTTGTTTTTGTAGAAGAGGTAATAGAGAGATTGCTGGAACATGTTAAAACAGTTATTGATTACAGAAATGATAAAAAGGGAATACAAATATTGCATAAAGGAGAGTATAAATAAAGAGTTTTTCTCCATTAGAGCAGATATCATTGTTAGATAAAGAAAAATTTTGCAAGAGGATTGGCAGGTATAAATCATGAAGAAAACCCTTCGCAATTCAATACCTAATTCTGTAACATTTTTAGAAATGTATGGAGCAAAAACAATTTCAGAATTAAATATCTTAGAGCGTTGGCAAACAAAATGAAGCTTATCAAACTATGGCTGTACCGCTAGGGGTAAGAGGAAGAGATGACATATTATACCTGAACCTTCATGAAAAAGCTCATGGGCCACACGGTTTTGATAGCGGGGACAACAGGGTCAGGAAATCAGAATTAATTCAATCATATATTTTGTCACTAGCTGTAAACTATCATCCATATAGAAGTAGCTTTTCTATTAATAGACTATAAAGGTGGAGGGTATGGCTAATTTATTCGCAGACTTACCTCATTTAGTGGGGACAATAACTCAACTTAGACGCTAACCAAGCACTCAGGGCCTTGGTTTCTATAAAAGCTGAATTGAAAAAAACGTCAAAGATTATTTTTTGAACATGATGTCAATCATATTAATCAATATACAAAAATTATATAAACAAGGGAAGCGAAAGAACCACTACCACATTTATTTATAATAAGTGATGAGTTTGCAGAGTTAAAACAAGAACAACCAGACTTTATGCAAGAGTTAATATCAACAGCTCGTATTGGACGTTCATTGGGAATTCATTTGATTTTAGCTACACAAAAACCTAGTGGTGTAGTAAACGATCAGATATGGTCAAACTCAAAATTCAAGATAGCTCTGAAAAGTGCAGATGTAGCAGACTCACGTGAAATTATTAAAACACCAGATGCAGCGCAGATTACACAAACGGGTAGAGCATATCTACAAGTAGGTAATAATGAAATCTATGAACTATTCCAAAGTGCTTGGAGTGGGGCAGAATATAAAGAAGATGAATCAGATAGTGATAATAGAGATTTAACAATATATGAAATCAGAAATAATGGACAATATACACCTATAAATAAAGATTTAAGTGGATTATCGGCGCGAAAAAGAAATTAAATCTATACCAACTCAATTAGATGTAATTGTAGAGTATACTAAAAACTATTTGATAAAACAGGATTGGCAAAAGTTGCAAGTCCATGGCTGCCTCCATTAAAAGACAACATATATAGCGATGATATTCAAAATAATAACTTAAAGAGTATTGGGGACGCAAAGAAAAACTTACTATTTTAGTTGGCTACCAGGATATTCCAGAAAAACAAGAACAATCGCCATTATATCTAGATATGGAAAAAAACAGGACATATTATGTTAATTTCTAGTCCAGGTTTTGGGAAAAACAACGTTTTTACAGAGTATAGCGCTAGATTTGATGAGAAAAAAATACTCCAGAAGATGTCCATATATATTTATATGACTTCGGAACAAGTGGACTTATATCTATTAGTGAGTTTCCGCACGTTGCAGATTATTTTACTTTAGATGAAGAAGAAAAATCACAAAATCGTTAAAACGTTTAGAAGAAGAAGTTAAACATAGAAAAAAACACTGTTAGCTAACGCCAAAGTAACTAATTATACACAGTATAATGAAGTAGCGACCGAGAGTATACCAACAATCTTTATGCTGATAGATAGTTTCGATGGAATGGCAGATGCTAAATATAATGAAGCATTTATCAGTGTATTAAACACAATAGCTAGAGATGGAGCTTCTTTTAGGTATATATATAGTAACAACGTTATCAAGAACTAACGCTATGCGTTTGCAGTTACAAGGTAATTTCAAAAACAAAAAAATATCGTTATTCTTGTTTGATAAGAGTGACCCTATCTGCGATAGTAGGACGTTCGAATATCAATTTAGAAGAAATAAAAAGGAAGAGCAGTTGTGAAGTTTGATGAGATTGTGCATTTCCAAGTAGTTCAAGCTATAAAAACTCAAAGTTATTCAGAATATATAAATGCAATTAAAGAAGAGATAAACAGTATGGAAGAATATTGGCAAGGTGAAAAACCAGAAAAAATACCAATGCTACCAGAAAAAAATTACATATCAATATATAGATGATATGATTACTAACAAAGATATGGATAATGCTTTTGTATTAGGATTATATAGAGATACAGCTGAACTAGCGACATTTACTCTAGATAGAGCAATAATGATGGCGTCAGATAAACCAACTGCCATAGAAAATTATTATACAGTAGTTGATTATAATCTAAACAGAGTAAGTAATGAATATAAGGCCTATCTATTTGATTCGGGAGATAAAGTGAGAACAAACTATTTATCAAATATTCAGAAGATAATAAATCCACTAGAAATAGAGGAAATAGTTAGCGAGCTTTTTAACAGAACTTGAAAAAGGATGAGTCAAGCACAAGAATATTCTACAAAAATACTTATTAATTATTCCAGAGATAGCAGCATTCTCACGAGACTCAAGGATATCAGAACAAAATCTTAAACTTCTAGTAAAAGAAGGAGTCAAATATGGTATTACAGTTCTATTTATAGGATATTATCAAGATTTAGTATCTAATTTTGATTTCTTAATTAAACAGATAAAAACCACTAGTAGAACAGGTTTATATGGGCGTAAGAATATCAGATCAAGATCATACAAAATATCCATATGTCTTTAATGAGGCTTACCTGAAGGCTAATGAAGGATATATTCTAACACCTTATAAATATGATAATGTACAGGTTATAGAAGAAGAGTAGTGAATAAATAAATCAGATAAAATGTATAGAAAAATAGTTCAAGTAGCATATTAGGATTATTACCTATACTAAAAACAAAATTAAAGAATAAAACTTTTAGAATAATATAGAAATAGTCGCAACTTTAAAATAAAGTTGCGACTATTTCATATATCACTACCTAGAAAGATAAAAAAATATAGTATAATATAAAAAATAAATCAGTTTTATTTTATAGAAAAGGAACAGCGATGAACATATTACAAAGTAGTAAAGAACAAGCTGCCTCATCTGCAACATCTTTGAAAACTGCAAGTAATAATATTTCCAAGAAATAACAGTAACAAAAGATACGCAAACAACGGTAGCCGGAAACACTAACGCACAAAATAGTATAGAAGTATCTCAAAACAAACGGCGAGTAAAATGTCAAAAGTTATTCAAAGCATGTCTAATAACATCCATAGTGTAGCTGAAGAATTCCAGGCAATGGACAATACATTAGGAACACAACTAGAAGGTGTAAAAGCTTAAGAGGATTTTTAAATGACAAAAAGATCAAGACAACTATCAAAAAAAGAATGCTATTAGAAGAGCAACTAAAAAGACAACAAAAAGAAACAAGCCAAGTTAGAAGAACTAGAAAATACATATCAAGATATTGAAAATCATGGTAGATATTTACAAGAAACAGTACACAAAAATATTTACAGGGCAATACAATACCCACCTAGAACAACTACACTATTTTTGAAAAACAAAACACGAAATATTTAGAAGAAAGAAAACATACCTTACTAGAAGAAGAGATAAACCTAAAACTTCAAAAACAAAAACTAGAAACAAAAGAGAAATAAGGAAAGAGGAAAGAAATGAGTATAGACATGATACTAGGGTATGGCAGAAAGCCAGACACAAGATATAAAAATCTAGTAACAAAAACAAAATGAAGCCTACACAGAATTACAAAAAGCTCTGGCAGAATTTATACTCCAAACAGATAAACTAAAAAGGGAGTAACATACGATTCAGCCAAAAATACTGTGCAGTAGTAATAGAACCATTAGTAAGAGGATGTATACTACTAAATGAAGAAATTAGCCGAGCAAACGAAAAACTATGTAAATACCTACAAATCAGAAGTAGATACTGTTAGTCTAAAACAACAAGAACTAGAAAGACTAATTCGAGAAGCAGAGAGTCAGATAAGAAGAATACAACACCTATTAAACCTACTATATCAAGAAGACCCGATAAGCTATTCTCAAATAAGTATGGCAGAAGAAAATAAAGAGACATACAGAAAATTAAAGAATGAGCTAGAAGAAAAGTTAAGAAAACTATTAGCCTTCAATGCAAAATCACCAAGTTTCTTTAGTGAAGTAGAGGTATTAAAAGTCATCAGTTGACCAAGGGTTAGCACAGGCAGAAAAGAGTTGGTCACCAACATCAAAAACATTCAACCTACCAAGTAGAAGTGATATGGGATGGATAGAAGCTATAGAGGGGAAATGGTTAGAAAAAGACTATACCCAAGAAGAGATAGAGTATAAAGAAACATTAAAATTATAATATGGATTTGATGATAAAATAGCTAGGATAATAATAAAAGTAGAAAAAAATATAACGATCCTAGAATACCAGATAATGAAAAAGATTATGTATTTACTAGATTGTTAGTGGATTGAGCTATGGCTACGAAGAAAATAGTTTTTTAAATAGATTTATGGAGAAACACAGCTGGTTTAGGAAAGGAGCTACAAGGAGAATTCCTAAATATAAAAGAACAATTTAAAGAATATGGTAGACTAACAGATAGTGAGTATGAGTATTTAAAATATAAGGTTAGAATACAACATGATGGTTATGGATACTATAATAGTATTGATGAAGGGGACCGACCACAGTATAAAGAAACTATGGAAACGGTATTAGGACGTAAAATAACAGAGGATGAATTCAAAAAACTGTGGAATAGTCAAATAGATGCATTTAAAGGAAAAACAGATTTTGCCCATCAGTATATCACAATGGCAACACATCTATATGGAAAACCACGTCTTGCAGATCTTCGCGGTGGTCATAAAAATACAAACGACATGTCCGGGTGGTTTGGAGATACAACAGATGTAGCCGACACTAGCCCAAACATAGGAAATGCTGACTATAAGGCAGATTTAGATGCAGTTAATATAGTAAGTTCAATGAAAAATAATAGTAACTTTATTACAGCGAGTAACAACTACTATGATAAGTTAGAAAACAATGTGTATAATCGTGCAGAAGAATTTAAAAAGAATGTAGATTTTAATGAAGTAAAAGATAAAATTTATAATCAACTTATTATGTCAAAAAGAGATGGAGAAATAGTAAGTAAACCAAGTAATATAGACTATATAAAGAGAAATTATTCACAAACATATAACTTTATAAAAGTGTAGAAAATAATCAAAATGATATTAGAAATTATTATGAAAAGAGGTAGATTTTTATGAAGAGACTAAATGAATATTGGATAACCTTAATCATAATATTGACGCTAATCGGAGGTTATTATACTTATCATAAAATAATAATAAAGAATGTATTTGAAGAGATGTATAACTCATATTATAATATATTATCAATTAAATCGATAGATAATATGCCACAGATAAAAATATGTGCGTAGAGATGACCTAGGAATAGATATTGCAAAACTATATTATAAAGAACAAGTTAATGGAAGTAATATAGAATTTTTCTTTAATAAACTTTAATAATAAAAAGAAAATATTTGTGATTAGTTCAACATTAATTGCCGAAGGTGTATATTTAGATATAAACTATCTATATGATATAAATACCCATAAATTGATAAACAATGTAACTTTCCGTGGGGAAAATGTTCCATTAACTGAAGACAAACCAAAAACAGAGAGAGAATTTTAGAAAAGTATAATATCTCAAAAAGAATACCTACAGAAAAATCAGATGAACTGTTAGATACAGTACTACAGATTGGAAAAACTATGGACTTACTTTTTTACTCGAAAGATGATATGGGAAGACTAACAATAGAAAAAGATGAGTTTTTGAGATATTATACTATAGTCGTAACCTTAAATTAAAGGTTTGACTATTTAACATATCACTGCCTCAGAAAGATAAAAATATAGTATAATATAATAAATCATTTTATTTTTATAGAAAAACAGCGTATGAACGAAGTACAAAGCAATAAAGAACAAGCTGTCTCATCTAGAACATCTTTAAAAAAATGTAATTAATAATATTTCCCAAGAAATAACAGTAACAAAAGATACGCAACAACAGTAGCTGGTAACACCGATGCACCTAGAGTTAGAAGATAATCAAAACGGCGGGATGTAAGCAATGGAAGTAACGTCGATAAATAGTGTGGGAGAGGTTGATATAAGAAAGATAGTAATAGTCTAAGATAGAACACGAATTTCAAAACGATAGATGGAATTGGGAATTCTATTGACAAGAAATATGATATAATAAGGAAAAACGAAAACATAGAAAAGGAAGAAGATCGTGAAAAAGAATATATTAGTTATGCTAAGTATTTTAATAATTACAATATTGTCTGGATGTCAAAAGAAAGAAGAAGTAAGCACGTACGAACAAGACAGGGTAGCGCAATATATATTGGATAATGTAGAGCTGGTAGATGGGCACGAGATAAAAAAAGATAAAATTTGTGGAATATGAAAAACACTTCAACTCAGACTTGGTATGTGTCAGTAGAATTAAATTCAAAGTATAATGTATCGTTGACAGAAAAATTATATAGGAGGAGAATTGCGTTTTTCAGGTTTTTTTATGAGGAAGAAATAAAGATAAGAGCTAATGAGAATAAATCAAAAAGTATAAAGGAAATAAAAATAGAGTATATAAAAGGATAGTAAGTTTATGTCAGATAAAGATTATAAAGAAAATATCTATGGATGCATACCGTGTAGATAGGAAAAAGGTGGAGCAGCCTTTGAGGGAAAACCAAAATTAACGAAGAGTAACTTTAAAATTCTACAAGTTGAAGACAACCAAAATAACGGAATGCAAGCAATGGCAGTAGCTCCAGTAAATGAAAGAGGAGAAGTCGATACAAGACGAATAGTAATAGCTTATGCAGGAACGAACTTTTCAGACGGTAATGATAGAAGTACAGATGTACAAAGTGTAATGTTTGGCAGGAAAGAAAGAGTATACTTATAGGGCTTTACGTTTACACGAAGTAAATCCAGGGCAAGTAGAAACGGCGTTAGACTTTGCTGAAAAAAATAAAACAAAAATATCCAGATTCGTTAATAGATTCAACAGGACATAGTTTAGGCGGGTATTTAGCAATGGTAGTCGCAATAAAAACAGGTGGACAACAACGGTGTTTAATGCTCCAGACCCGTCAAATATGCTATGAAAAAGAAATAGAATGGGCAAGAGCGAATCCTCATTTACTTGTGAATTATAGAAATTATAGAGATGTGATAGGGAATATTGGGGAAATCCATTAGGAATAGCAAGATATAGTAGATATGGGATTAGCAGAAGATGTCTTAGCATTGCCTCGCAACATAGTGTATTACTATAAATATCTAGTCAATATACCAACACAATACCATGCCTTAGCAACTTGGAAATTTGATAAAGATGGGAATTTAATTAACATAAAAGGGAGATAGTAAATCCTGAAACATCAGTGAGAAGTATAGATATAGATGGAGATGGTGTAAATGATATATCTTTGAAAAGCAGGGGATTTGAGACTTACCAATCTTTTAAGTGAAAGAGGAGATATAAGTATAAGTGGAGAAAAGATTCAATTAAATCCAGAAGTACTAAGGATTCTAAGTAGTAACATAAGAATCAAAGTAATAAATGATTTAGCAACGATAAAAAGAATAACAAAGTTATGCATAGAAAAATAATAAAGTAAGAATGGACTTTTAACCAAAGAAAAAGAACAAGTTACAGAAAGTATAAAAGAGGAATTAAACAACACAGAAATGCCATTTATACTAGATAATCTCAGAGAATCAGTAGGAGAAATAATAAAAATAAAACATTTGTTGGAAGTCTTACAACAAAAAGTATCAATTAAAAATGGAACAATTTGGCTCTAACGAAATACCTCTAGTAAGTGGTATCAGACTATATCCATATAATTATAACATACAACTAGGTACGTTAAGACGAGTAATAGCACCATTGCTAAATCAAAAGTCAAAAAGAAGAAACAAGTGATATATCAAACATTTTTATTGGGAAACTAACTATACTGAAATCATGGCAAGAAATAGAAAATAATACTAAAAGACTATTAGAAGAAAGTGATAAAACATTCGAGGGAGATGGATTAAGAACAGAAAAGAAGACGGAATAAGTCAATCTTAAAACAAGTGTTAGAAGTAGCAGAAAAATATAGATGAATTAGAAAAACAACTCCAAAACACAGCAGAGCTAACGCAAGGTTTAGCGGAAAACTTTGAAGAACAAGATAGATGGATAGGAACGAAACTACAACAAGGAATCTTCATAGGAAGTAATCCAATAAAAATATGCCGCAGAGCTATAAAGCCTATTTAGAGCGTGATGAAATATTTGATGATGTAAAAGATGTAATTCAAGTGTTCGACAAGCAAGTAGAAAAAGAAGTAAAGAATATGAAGAAAATAGCTGAAATAACAGGAGAGAGTTTGGATACACTTGCAGAAGGGTTGGAAGCTTGGGTAGATAATGTTGGTGGAGTTGAAAGGAAAATAAAAGAAATCCAGAGAAATTATGATGTAACGGTAGAAGTAGAAGAAAAAAATATAAAAGACGATGAACTCAAAAAGTTAAGATAAGATACTGGGGGAAATTAAAAGAACTGTATCCAAAAAGAATTAGTAGAAAAATATGGCTGCCACGCAAGATAAAATAATATCTAAAAAGAGAGAATAGGTCAGACGATACAGGTAATAAAAATAACAAAAATAATTTAGGTTACTTAGAACCAAATCTAAAGAAAATAATAGAAGAAGGAGTCTATAAGGCTTTTGATTTAGATGAGATAGTAAACTCTCAAAAAAATAGTAAAGAGTATGATAGAAAAGAGCCAAAGTGAAATAAAAATATGTAAAAAGAACATATAGGGACAGAAGGTATGAGCGGAGAAGCGAGTAAAAGCGCTGAATCAGAAGTTAGAAGAGGTAAATAGAAGTTTAGAATATTATAAGATGTTTATAGGTGATTGTTTCGGAGATCAGAAATAAGGAATAAAGATACACAGTTCTAAAGAGTATTTTTGTATTATAATATGTACATTTGTAAATGATGTGAGATTAAAAATGAAAAAAATAAAAATCTGATGTGATAGGAGTTAAAGAGAGTTAACTCTCTTTAACTCTTGCTCTTTTATCTAGTCTTTACATCTATTGTAACACTACAGAATTTTTACTAATTTCTCGTCGCTATTCTTTAAAAACAGCGAAATTTGGTATAATAAAAAGGATATCATACATGAAGTATAGATATAAAAAAACAATAAAGGAGTGTTAAATTGGATAATAACATTTTCAGAAACATTAAAGAGAGAGTTAGAGAAACTCTTGATAGTAAATTTTTTTCTATAGAGAACCAAGTAATAATAAAGTTATAGCCTATAGTATTAGCTTTTTTATTATTAATACTTTTGGGAAGTTTGTTAAAAGTTGAATTATTAACAGCCTTTTTAGCGATATTTCCTCTTACTTATGTTTTAGGGAGCTAAAAGGTTTAAAATTTTATATACCACTTGCTGCTGTTGGGACAGCGATGTTAGTATTTTTATCATCACCTCATATGCTGTTTTGGTTTGTAATGCACATGCTTCTTGCGTATTTAATATACCAATCTATAGTTAAGAGATATTCAAAAATATATTTACTTATTATAATTACAACCTTCTTTTTTATAGGGATAGCATTTTATGTGTTGTTACTTATAAAATATGGGGTTATTAATATTAATCAAGAAGAAATTTTAAAATTCATAAATGATTATATTAATGCTATGTTGACAGCTAATCAATCTTTAGATAAGAGTTTAGTTTTATCAAGTTTTGAAAATATACAAAGAACGTTCCCTGTAACATTATTCATTTCACTATTTATTTATAGTTTGGCATTACTGCAATATACATTATCAATGTTATCGAAGGAATACATTATAATACCAACATTTCCCTAAAACTTAGCAGAATTATGATAAGTACTAAAACAGGATATATATACATAACTATTACATTGGTATATTTAATAGTTGAATCTATGATGGGGCTAATTCTTATAATTTTTGGTATATACTTTACAAAATTTAACGAATATTTTATCATTGATTTTTTTGTTTTAAATGGTCTATTTACAGGTTCTTTTTCATAGAACAAAAAGGGGATTCACCAGTAACTAAGGCGTTAGCTGTGTTTGGTATGATTCTTTTTAGTTCTGTTTTTGAACTAGTTGGTTTTGTTGATAGTTTGTTTAGATTACGAGAAACTTATATTATAAAAGAAAGGAGAATAGTATGAGCGCAAAGAGAAAATATGAAATAGTTATATTTGCTTTATACACTATTGGTGCAATTATAATAGGATTAATGAATCTTATAAGTTTAGCAGTCTATCTAGTAGTAGGTCTTAGCGTGTTCATGCTATTTTACTATTACAAGAAAAAGTTTCAGAACAGACTGAAAAATATATTAGTAAATTAACTAATCGTATAAAAGATTCAACAGAAAAAAGGTATTAATAAGTTCCCTATAGGAATTATTGTTATCGATAAGGATAGAAATATAGAGTGGGCAAATAACTTTATTTACAAAAATATAAAAGTAGAAGAGATAAAAGGTTAAACATTTTAGAATTGATGCCAGAGATAAAAGATCTTTTGAATTGGAAACGCCAGTAGATAATCAGTTTTGAGATTTTTGGGAAGCATTATAAGGTGAATTATCAAAAAGATAGTGGTTATATTTATTTCTTTGATATCACTGAAAGTAAAGTCGTTATGCAGAGATTTCGTGATACTCGACCTATTATTTTTCAATTTAAGTTTGGATAATTATGAAGATGTTTATGATTCTCTTGATGATGAGGTTGCAAGTAAGTTTGATTCACAAGTTGTTACAGTATTAACTGAATGGGCAAAAGAAAAATAGTATTTATCTTAAAACGTATTGATGAAGACAGATTTATAGGGTTATTAAATGTCAAAAGACCTTAAAAAAATAGAAAAATAAGTTCCAAATTTTTGGATTCTATTAGAAATTTAAAAGAGGAGTTTGATGCTCCTATTACTCTTAGTATAGGGGTAGGAATGGGAACTGACTTTTTACCGGAATTAGGGAACTTGCGAAAAGTTCGTTAGATCTTGCTCTTGGACGAGGTGGGGATCAGGTTGCCATGAAAGATATAGATGGTACAATTAAATTCTATGGAGGTAAGACAAATCCTCAGGAAAAAGAACTGTATTAAGGCTCGTGTTGTGTCAAATGCTTTTAGCTGATATTATTAGTGATAGTGACAAGATTATTGTTATGGGGCATAAACGTCCAGACTTTTGATGCTATAGGTGGATGTATAGGTATATATACTTTTGCTAAGTTAGTAGGGAAAAGAATGCTATATTATTTTTAAATGAAAGTGATCAGGATGAAACAATCCAAAAAAATAATGTTTGAGATTAATGATACTGATGAAACATTGTCAAATGTTTTTGTTGATAGTGATGAAGCTTGGGAACTTATGACGCCACAAACAACGTTGATAGTAGTTGATACATCTGATGCTTCACGTGTCATTGATGCAGCTATTTTATCAAAAGCAAATAAAAAGGTTGTTATTGACCATCATAGACGTGGTGAAGATATAATTACGAATCCGCTACTGACTTATATAGAGCCATATGCTTCGTCATCTTCGGAGTTGATAGCTGAGCTTATAGAATATCAAACTAAGATTGAAAAAATTACACCATTAGCTGCGACAATTATGTTGGGTGGTATTGTAGTAGACACGCAAAACTTCTCAATAAGAACAGGATCAAGAACTTTTGACGCTGCGGCTTACTTACGTAGTAATGGGGCGGATCCAACAAAGGTGAAGACTATTCTAAAAGAACCTATCGAAAACTTTATGAGTAGAGTTGAAATTATTAATAATGCAATCCAAAAAACACCAGAGATAATTATCGTTAAAGCGCCAGATGATAAGAGATATACAAATGTCATGCTTGCTCAAAGTGCAGATTTACTGCTTACATTAAAAGGTATTGAATGTAGTTTTGCTTTAGGATATCTGGATGAAGATAAAGTGGGTATTTCGGCTAGATCTTTAGGGAATATGAATGTTCAATTAGTCATGGAAGAACTTGGTGGCGGTGGGCACCTTGCTAATGCAGCTACACAGATTGAAGGTGTAGATTTGGATGAGGCATTAGTTCGCTTAAATGATGCGATAGACAGGGTGTTATTGCAAGAGGATTAGTACTTGAATCAATCGGCTAGAAACATAAGAAAATAAAGGAAAAAGGAGATAAGGTAATGAAAGTTATTTTTTTATAGAGGATGTTAAAGGAAAAGGGAAAAAAAGGTGATGTTAAAGAAATAGCAGATGGATATGCTAAATTTTTAATAACTAACAAAAAGCTATACAAGCAACTACTGCTAATATGGCAACATTAAAAGGACAACAAAAACGTGTAGAAAAAGATAAACAAGAAGAGTTAGTTCAAGCAAATCTGTTAGCAAAAGCAATTAGAAGGACTAGAAGTTAAGATTAAAGTAAAAGCTGGAGAAGGTGGAAGATTATTCGGGTCAGTTTCTTCAAAACAAATTGTTGAGGAATTGAAAAAAACAACTGATTTAAAAAGTTGATAAAAAGAAAAATTGACTTACCAAATGGAATTCAAGCTTTTAGGATATACAAATGTAAAAATTAAAATACATAATCAAGTAGAAGGAACTATTAAAGTTCATGTAGTGGAACAATAAGAAATAGTTTATAGGTGATAATATGAAATATCATATAGATTCTGTCTTGTTGGCAGAGCAATCTTTACTGGGAGCTCTTATGCAAGAGCCTGAAAAGTTGATAGAAGTTAAAGCAACAGTTGATCCAGAAGATTTTTATGATGAAAAAAATAAAGATATTTATAGTGCTATTTTTACGTCTTGATGAAGCGGGAATACTACCAGACACCACTACTATATTTGAAGAAATAAATAACAGTGGGGCATTCAAAAACGCGGATGCCTCGTTGTATATAGTAGATGTTTATGACGTTACTCCGAGTGCTCGTAATATTATGCATTATGCAAATCTTGTAAAAAGATATTCTATTTATCGTGAAATACGTGGAGCTTTATTAAGCAGCACAGAGGAAATGAATCAAGGTAATGCTGATATTGATGCACCAACATCTACGTTATTTGATCAAGTAGAACGTGCGATGGAAAGAGCAAAAACATCTCATTTTTAAAAAAATATGCGTGATGTTACTGATGAAGTATTTAAAGAAATACTTGCACGTATGTCGGGAGAAGGTAAAAATATAGCAATTCCTACAGGATTTAGTTCGTTAGACCAGGTTATTGGTTTAGGTAAAGGAGATTTGGTAATCTTAGCTGCTCGTCCTTCTATGGGGAAAACAGCTTTTGCTCTTAATATAGCGTTAAACGTAGCTGGGAAAAATCATCGTTCAGAAGAAGAAAAACGTACGGTTGCTTTATTCTCACTAGAGATGGGAGCTGATCAACTGGTTTCTAGGATGATTTGTAGTGAAGGGATGTTAGATTCTGAGAAGATAAAAAAAGGTTCATTGGATAACGATGACCTTATGAAACTAGAAACAGCAGTTCATTTCTTGAATCAAAAAAATATCTTTATAGAAGATAGTGCTTTTATTAAAGTAAATGAAGTTAAAGCAAAGTGTAAGTTGCTAAAAAGTGAGCATGGTCTAGATTTAGTAATTATTGATTATCTTCAACTCCTTCAAGGAAGTAAACGAACGGATAATCGTCAACAAGAAGTATCAGAGATTTCGCGAAGCTTAAAACAGATGGCTCGTGAGTTAGAGTGTCCTGTTATTGCTTTATCACAGCTATCGCGTAGTGTAGAATCACGTCGTGATAAAAGACCGATGATGAGTGACCCTAGGGAATCAGGAAGTATCGAGCAAGATGCGGATATAGTTTCATTCCTTTATCGTGGGGATTACTATCGCAGTGAAGATGCTGATGAAAATGAAGTTCAAGAACCTAGTGATGTATCAACTGTTGAGGTGATTGTTGCTAAGAACAGAAATGGTCAAACTGGGACTGCAGAGTTAGCGTTTATGAAGAGATATAACAAGTTTGTATCTAAAACATACGGAGAATAATTTAGGTATTTTTAAAATATAAAAGATTAAAAAGGGATAGAGGTTAATATATGAAATTTAAAAATAAACGAGTGATTTCATTAGTTATAGTAATGGTGCTAGTCGTGTTCTCTAATTAATGGAACATTAACTAAAAGCGTTATACAGAAACAAAATACAGAAGATAGTTATGTGCAGATGTTCTTGAGAAGCCAAAGTGTACATAAGTTAACATTAGTTGATGGGAATAATGATGAAACTATTCAAAAGATTTCTATAGAAGGTGAGATTGGAGCGGAAATGACAAATACATATTCGCGCGCTTCAGTAATAAAACCAAATAAAAGAAGCCAAATCTAATTCTAACGTAAAAGCTATCTTATTATCGGTTAATACTCCAGGTGGAGGAGTTTATGAAACAGCAGAACTTTACTAATGAATTAAAAATAGTGGAAAAGATGTTTATGTATCTATGAAAAACAAGCGACATCAGGTGGTTATTATGTGTCTATGGCAGCTAAGAAAATTTTTGCTAATACTGAGACAACTACTGGATCACTAGGAGTAATAATGAGTTATGTTTTCAGCACAAAAAGTTCTTAAAATGATCATGGTATAAAACAAGAGACTATTCGCTCTGGAGAACAAAAAGCAGTAGGTGGGTTAACTGAAGATTTACCAGAATCAACTAGAAAAATCTATCAAGAGCAAAAATAAAAAGAAGCATATGATAGATTTGTAAAAAGCAATTACTCAAGGGCGTAGTATGAGTGAGGATGAGGTAAGAAAACTTGCTGATGGTCGTACCTATACAGGAACTCAGGCTGTTGAGAATAAATTGATTGATAAAATTGGGACTGAAGAAGATCTTATTAATTTTATCAAAGAAGACAAAAACTATCTAATCCAAAAGTAATAGAATTACGACCAGATAAAGCAGCAGAAAGCTTATTAAGTCGTTTTTGTAAAAAGCTACGATGAAGAGTATTATTTCAGAATTGAATAGTGAAGCTACATCTAATCAAGTAGAGAGAAGTTATTTAGGATAAGGGAGGGTTATTAATATGACAAATAATAATTTCAATTCAAATGACTTTTCTAATGGATGCGAAGGTTTAGAAAATGGTTCGAACAGACTTTTGATAAGATGGCTGAATCTGTAGATAAAGCTAATGTTGAGGGATATCTAGTAGCATAGAAGAAAATAGATTTGATGAACAAACCAAAGAAGCTAACAGTAAAAGATAACACCAAGTTTTCATTACCAACTACATTAAAAGATTATTTAATTTTTTTCTAGAAATTTTTATTCAGGTTTTTTAGGGTTAGACTTATTGCGTATATAATTGATCTAATAGTAGTAGCTGCTTTAGCGGGATTATTAAATACTTATTCTTTTGGATTATTGAACAGAATTGTATTTCCCAATATTAGAGAAGAGGGACTTAGTTATGTAGTTGTAATGTTTTTCTTATTTTATTTTAATGACATATTATTTCTCGCAAAACTTTAGGAAAATGATAATGAAGATTAAGGTAGAGACAAATAAGGGACAAAGTTAAAATTATCAGATGTTTTATACCGTGAAGTAATAGGAAGATTGTTAACGATAGCCTTTATTTTATATACCGTATATAGTTGTTGCATTTACAGATAAGAAAAGGACTTCATGATTATATAGCTGATACAGTAGTAGTAAAAGAAGACTTTTCTAGTATTCGTCGTCAGATGAACGAAAAGTTAGAAAATATGAAACAAGAAGGTTAGAAATGAAGGACGCCATAGAATTAAATTCTATGGCGTTTTAAAGTTTTATGTAATACTATTTTTCGTATTCTAAATATCCAATTCCGACTGCGCGGGGTCCTGCATGAGTTCCTATAACAGGAGAGATAATTATAGTCTCTGTTTCTATATTGCCAAATGTTTTTGCGACAACATCTTGAGCTTTTTAAGAAGATCATCCGTTGTATATAAAATAATAAGAGACTTAGGATCTTTTTCTTTTATTTCTTCGCAAATTTTTGTTAAAACCTTACTCATCCCTCTATGTTTTCCGCTAACATCAAGAATACCATCTTTTATAGTTATTATAGGCAAGATGTTAAGGAAATTAGATAGTAAAAAATTGAGTTTAGTTAAACGACCGCCAGCATATAAGAAATCCATATTTTCGATAGTTACTAAGATATTTTGTTGCTTAAGTAACTTATGGCATTCATCTTCAATATTTTCATATGCCAAATTTCCGTTAGAAAAGTCTTTTATAATTTTCTCGACAGCGCAACCCACTATTCTAGCCACTTGTAATGTGTCGATAATTTTTATATCAATACCTTCTATTAACTCGCTAGCTTGAGTAAATGAAGAATAAGTTCCAGAAAGTTTACTGGTAACTGTGAATGCTACTATACGTTCGAAACCTTGTGCTTTTAGATTTTCATAGACTTCAAGAATTTTTCCCAACAGAAGGTTGGCTAGTGCTTGGTTTCATTCCACTGTTTATTTTTGTAAAATTCTTCTGGGGTAATTGTTACGTTATCTTCATATAATTCATCGTCTAAACGCACTTCTAGTGGTACGATTGACAATGGATAGTTTTTTTACAAAATTCTTCGTTAACTTGTAGTGTAGAATCACATACAAAAAGCTGTTTTCATTTTTTTATGTACCTCATATTTTTTTAAATATTTATTAAGTAGAAATTTTCTGTAATTATAATACAATAAAAATAAAATTTTTTTCAAATAAAAAGAGAAATAAAAAGTTAACTATTTATAGAATGTTAAAAATAAAAGTATCGATTAACCTATTATTTCAATATTTTTCAATAAAAACCTATCAAACAGATATATTTGCTATCCCTAATTATATTTTTTTATTTATTTTGAGTAATAATTTATGATTTGGTATAGTAATAAAAAGGACTGATTTAGAATCAGTCCCGATAATTATTATTTTGCTAAGTTTGTAATAGTCTTGTTAGCTCTATTGTACGAAATGTAAAGTAAGTACAAGGAATATAATTCCTAAAAGCAGCTAAGATTAATATAGCATTAGTATAAATTTCACCAGTTAATCCGCCAAGAACTGCATGACGAACTGCAACATCTCCGTAATAAACAGGAGTGAATGGAATTAAACCACTGTATAATGTAGGTAGCATTTCTTTAGGGAATAGTGGTGTAGTAAGAACAAATTGTAATGCTACAAATCCAATACTTAATCCATTACCTACTTTTTCCGAATGTATATGATAAGAAGTGCGTTATTATCATAAATACTATAGCTGAAAATTATTAATCCAAAGAAGTACATTCCGAAATATTCTATTCTGAAATCAAAGAATAATTTCATGCAATAACTTCGATTATTACAGCGAAAATAGCGAATGTAGACATTGCCACAAGACGTGAGCTAAATGGTCCAGCTACACTTTCTCCAGCTTCACGATTACGGGCTGGGAATAGAATGTTAAATGCAGCTGCTGCTATAAGTAATCCGAATACTAAGAAGAATGGTGCCATAGCATTACCATAGCTAGTTTCTTCTGCAATATCATGTGTATTAGTTTTGATTGGGTTAGCTAACATATCTGAGTTTTTGTCTCCAGTTTTTCGCAGATGCTACTTTGTCAGCTCCACTAGAAAGTTTATCAGCTAATAGACCTGAACCATCTTTTGCTTTATTTAATCCCTCAAGTAATTCTGGTGCTTTAGCTTGCATTTGAGCAAGTGCTGTAGAAAGGCTAACCGCTCCAGTTTTAGCAGTTGACATACCTGCGAGTAATTCTGGTGCTTTAGATTTCATAACGGTCAAGTTTTGATATAGCTTTTTACCACCATCATCAAGTTTTTGGATACCAATGCTAAGTTCAGGGATTTTTGCTTGTAGTTTGTTAAGTCCAGCATTGATTTTAGCATTTCCATTAACTAAAGCATTGATTCCTGTTGTTAGTTCAGGAAGTTTTCCGTGTAATAGGTTAATTCCTCCAGTTAATTTATCAAATCCATTTTGTAGTTCTGAACTCTTAGTAGCAAGGGCTCCAACACCTTGTGCTAATTCTCCTGTACTCATAGATGTAGTAAGTAAATTAACACCATCAGTAAAGTTAGTTAAACCGGCTTTCAATTTTGGTGTTTCAGTTGCTAGGTTGTTAACTCCATTTGCAAGTTCACCAGTTGTAAGTGATGTTATAGTTTGATCTACTCCGCCTTTGTATTGATTGAATCCAGCTACAAGAGTAGGTGTTTTGTCATTCATTATTGATAAACCAGCTTTTAATTCGCCACTACCAGCAGCTAATTTACCAACGGCATTTTTTATTGTAGAAAAACCAGATATAGTTCCATCAAGATCTGTTGCAAGATTGTTTACATCAAATTTATCAAGTTGGTTTTTGATGTATTGTAATTTTCCTACACGATACTTCATGCTTGAATATTTTGAAGAAACAGAATTGATGGCTGTAGTAAGGTCAGTTTTTATCTGGTTATTACTTTGAGTAGTAGTGCTTGGTTGAGGAGATGCAGCAGAAACATCGCTTTGAGCAGCAGCAAGAATGCTAGCTTTTTGAGTTTCTGTTAAATTAGTTGCATCTAATTGTTGTTTTAAGTTTGTGAAGTTGTTACTGCTTTGAGTGCTAGCAGGTGCAACTTGTGAATCCATTTTACTTATAAGTTCTTTAATACCTCTATTTGCGTTCCTAATTCAGTAAAGGCGCTAGATAGTGGGTTAAAGTTTGTTCTATAAGTAAGTTTTAGACCTTTTAATTGATCGATAGTCGAGTTAAGTTTGCTTTTTTTAGATGATAAATCACGGTCGCTAGGTAAACTAGAGTTTAGTGTGTCTAAACCAGCATTAATTTTACTAGCACCTTCGTATAATTTCGGTGCTTTTTCAGAAAGGCTAGTTACACCGTTTTCTAACACTGTACCGCCAGCGATTAATCTATTTAAATCATCTTGTTTATCTAGAAGTTTAGAATTAATTTTTTTAAAATACCATCTACTAATGTTTCCATACCATTGTTTAATGTAGCACCACCAGCATTAATTTTTATTTAAATCATCTTTTTAGCTAATAATTTTTTTCATTAAGAGTAAGTACGCCATTAGTATATTTTTAAAAGTCCGGCTTGAAATTCTTTGCTTCCGTTGTAAAGAGTATCTACACCAGAAGCTAACATAACACTTTTAGTTTTAAATGCATCGAATCCAGCAGTTAAGGTATTAGAACCAGCAGTAAGCTCATTAATACCTGCACCTAGTGTAGTTTTTTTGTCATTTAATGAACTTAAACCATTTGATAGTGTTTCTGAACCACTTTGTAATTGAGAAATACCGTCTCCTAGTTTTGCCCCAGCATCATTTAATGTTGTAAGACCAGTCGCAAGACGTTTTGAACCGTTTGAAAGTTGATTGATACCACTGCCAAGTTTTTCTCCTCCAGCGCTAATGCGAGAAAGCCCGTTATTTAAAGTGTTAGATGCATCTGCAGCTTTTTGAAGAGAACCTCCAATTTCAGAAAACTTGCTGTATAAGGTAGTACTATAAGTTTTTACGACTTGATCCTTAACTGTATTTGTTAAGTTGCTTGCTACGGTTTCCATGATTTTTCACCGTTTTTACTTTTTGTAAAGTTGGTAGTAAAATCAATATTCATTTTTCTGGATTTTCACTTGATAAAAGTAGTAGCATTTTTAGAGAAGTTTTCTGGAATAGTTACTACCATATAGTAGTCCCCTTCTCTTAGTTGTTTTTTTCTGCTGTTTCTTTATCAACGAATTGATACTTTTGTTTTCTTTTTAGTTTATTAACCATTGAGTTTCCAACTCTAGAGTCTTTCCTTCAAAATCTACTTTCTTGTCTAGGTTAACAACTCGACTTTCATATTACCAGTGTTGTCGTACGGATTCCAAACAGATTTTCAGGAAAGTTCCTGCATATAGGATAGGAACTAGAAGTACGATAGCCATAGTTATAATTAAACCTTTATTCTTCAAAAAGAGTTTTAAATTCTTTGTTTTATCATAAATCCTCCTAAGAAATTTTATTAATAAAAATTTCTTTAATTAATATAATATCGTGATATAGCTGCATACCACGTACAATATTCTATACTTTTTAAACTAAAAGTCAAAATATTTTTAAGTAATAATAAACTATTAAGTTTTAAATATAAGCTACAGTATTCATAATATGGATAAATAATATATCTCTTATGATATTATATCATCAATTAAAGCTTTATTCTAAAAAGGGTTGCGAGGATTGGGTTATTTTTGTAATCTTATAAAATAATATATATTAATTAAAATTTTTTTCTAAAACCGTCCTAATTAAAGAAGGAATAAGTACACTATTAAAATATGGAAAATAGAGTTATAATAGAAAGTGTAAGAAAAAAATTAATACTAAGATTAGTATAAGTAAATATTAAATTTTTTTGTGTTGTCAATAAAAATTAAAGTAATCCAAAAATATGCATACTTATAGCTAACTATAAGTTTTTGAAAGAGTTTTTCTTTTCCTAAGAAAATAACCGTATTAATTTTTAGTTTGAAATATATAATAAATATAGGTGGTGAAGTAAATGGAGATTTTTAATTATGATAATAGAAGTTTGCGACTGCTAAATATACTAGAATCGAATTTCTTAGTTCAGGATAAATATTTGATAGACGTATTAAAAGTTAGTTCAAAAAAACTATTAATAATGAAATAAAATCTTTAAATGAAATATTTGGATCTTGTGCATATATTGAAAGTAAAAATTCAAATTATAGTCTTTATATAATAAAACTTGAAGAATATCTCAAAAAGAAACGTAGTATTTATGAAGCTGGGGAGAATTTTTGACTCTAGTAAGGTAAGGTTAGTTTATATTTTTTAAAAAGTTAGTGTCAACAAGTGATGGGCAATTAATAGATGATCTCGCTTTTGAAATGATAGTAGTCGAACTACACTGAATACTGATTTGAAAAAAACTAAATGAAATAATAAATGATTATAATTTAGTAATAAAAAGGAAAAGCCGAATATAGGAATTAAAATAGTTGGCTTTAGAAAAGGATATTCGAATTTTTATTTTAGAAAATATTTATAACTATATGTATAAAGAAGATATTTTTGATAAAAGAAGACAATAAATTTTTTTGATGAGATGTTTGTAAAATATAAGATTGATGAGCAGGCTAAAGGTGAGTTTTTAAAGTATTTGACAGTAAGTATTGATAGATTTGCTAATGGATTCAGGCTGAACTTAGTAGAAAATCAATATGAAGAACTGCTTGATAGTTATGCCAAAGATTTTATTAAAGAAGTATGCGAATACACAACTTTAAAATATGGAATAACATTGAATCAAGATGAAATGAAATTTTTAGCAATTTGCTTCGCTACTATGAGAGTTCCTACTAAGATAAATAAGATAAAGGGAAAATCTAAAAATATACAGAAGAGTATAAAAATTAGTTCAAGAAATATTAGAAATAGTTGTCTATGAATATGGACTTAAGTTTGATACATCAGATATTATAGAAGAATTCATTTATCATATCTATTTTTTTAATGGAGAGGTTAAAGTACGGTGTTCGATATCATAATAATATGAAAGAAAAAAATCAAAAAGATTTTTCCAGTATCATATAAGATAGCAAGAACGGCGAGTGAAGTTATAACAGAAAAATATCAGTATAGTGTTTCAGAAGATGAAATCAGTTATCTGGCAATATATTTTGAAACTTTTCTTAAAAAAATTAAGATTCAACCAGACAATTTGAAAAATTTTGTTAGTAACAAATGCTGGACCAGCGTACAAAAAAACTTATGATTAAGGAATTAGAAAATATAAGTCAAAGTTCAGAAATAACAGTAGTCACCACTTATGAAAAATGTTAAATATGATGATTTTGATATTATAATTTCTACAGTAAATAAGAATTTTTGAAACAACAATCCCTATTATCTATCAAAATGAGATTTTTGGATATAGTCTACTTAAAAAGAGATAAATTTTTTAAGATATGTTAATAAAATGAATAATCCTGCTATAAGAGGAATGGAATCAATAGTGTTAAGTTCTATGTCAGAAAGTACATTTTTTGTTTGTGATAATCGCAAAACATATGCAGAAAACCTAGAAACAATGATAAAAGGACTTGAGGCTAAAGGGATTTGTAGATAAAAGAGTTTCTGTTAAGAATAAGAGAACGTGAACAGAAATCTTCGATGATTTTTGCTGATAGCGTGGCATTCCCACATACACAAAATGAAAAAGAAAATAGTTTATTAATAGCTCTTGGGGTATGTAAAGATGGTTTTTAAAGACAACAAAGAGCTAAAATTAATATTTTTGGCGTGTGTACCTAAAGATGGTGATCAAGGTTTACTTTTTGGCGAAAAACCTATGATGAACTTATTTCGATAATAAAAGATAAAAAAATTAATTGATGATATATCAAAAGTAGAAGGATATAATTCACTTGTGAATTATTTTATAAAACATACTAATTTATATAGATAAATATTAGGAGGAACTCATGAATTTATTGGTTTTGGGAATATTGTTTATTGCAGCCTTTATTTTTGCAGTATGCTTTTAACTTTTGTTCAAATGAGCAGTTTTTAAAAAGTTATGCAGAACTTAGAAGAAAAGGAAGGGTTGTTATAGGGAGAAAAAGGTGCTGCTCGTGCAGGTGCAATTGTTATGTTTGCTATAGATAATAACGATAAAGTTATTACTGGAGAAGCAATGCAAGGTGTTACAGTTCTTGCGAGATTTAAAAAAAGTTTGATTACTTTGATGGAATTAAAGTAGGAACAATAAATAGAGATGATTGCAAAAGCGATTAGACTTTCTTCATCATTAACGAGTGCAGTATTAGATGGTGTAGTTAATTATAAAACAATTTCTGCAGGGTGGAGAGGTTGAAATGGAACAAAAGTCCATTCGGGAAATTGGCAAAAAAATTAAAATTTAATTAAATATTATTAAGGAGGGCAATATGGATTATATTGTTAAAATAGCTTCAGGCTTTACAGGTCTATTTGATGAAGGTGCAAAAGTTTTCGTAAGTTGGGTAGGAGGAATAGTACCTAAAAGTTCTATTACTACTAGTTTTTATGAATGCATTGGTTGCTTTTATAGGGCCACATAGAGTTGAAAAGTTTGCTAAAGTTTGTTCTAAAAATGTAATTTTAGCATATGGTATCTTACCTTTTGTTTCAGCTTTCATGTTGGCAAACCCAATGGCATTATCAATGGGTAAATTTTTACCAGAGCGAATGAAACCAAGTTATTATGCATCAGCATCATATCACTGTCATACAAACAGTGGGGTATTTCCACATATTAATGTTGGAGAAATCTTTATTTACTTAGGTATTGCGAACGGTATTACTCAATTAGGTTTAAATGTAGCACCTCTTGCAGTAAGATACCTATTAGTAGGGTTAGTAATGAACTTCTTTGCAGGTTGGGTAACAGATTTCACAACGAAAATGGTAATGAAACAACAGAAAATTGAGTTAAGTAATACACTTAAAGCATAAGGTTAGGAGAATTAATTATGACATACGGAACAATTAAAAATAGAAAAAAAGGTAGTGGAGGTTTTGGAGGACCGTTAGTAGTTACTCCAAAACCAGGAAAAGATAAAATTCTTTACATTACAGGTGGCGGAGCGGAACCTGAAATTGTAGAAAAAATCGTTAAATTAACTGGGGCAACACCGGTTAATGGTTTTAAAACATCAGTTCCTGATGAAGAAATCTTCTTAGCTATTATTGATTGTGGAGGTACACTTCGTTGTGGAATTTACCCGCAAAAAAGAATTCCAACAGTAAATATTATGCCGGTAGGATCTAGTGGGCCGCTTTCAAAATTTATTAAAGAAGACATTTATGTATCGGCAGTAGGATTAGATCAAATTACTATAGCAGAAGGTGAGTGAAGTTGCTGAAGAAGTAGTGGCAGTTGAAGAACCAAAACGAGAATTTAAATATAGCGCTGATAAAAAAGTTTCTCAAAGCTTAGCAGAAAATTCAAAATCATCTATTATTCAAAAAATTGGTATGGGTGCTGGGAAAGTAGTACATACATTATATCAAGCAGCTAGAGATGCTGTTCAATCTATGATTACAACAATTTTACCTTTCATGGCATTTGTTGCTATGTTAATCGGTATTATACAAGGATCAGGATTCGGGAATTGGTTTGCTAAATTATTAACACCACTTGCAGGTAATATTTTTCGGTCTTGTAGCACTTGGGTTTGTTTGTTCTATTCCACTATTATCAGCACTACTTGGACCTGGAGCAGTTATTGCTCAAATAATTGGTACATTAATCGGTGTTGAAATAGGAAAGGTACTATTCCACCTCAATTGGCATTACCAGCATTGTTTGCAATTAATACGCAATGTGCATGTGACTTTATCCCTGTAGGATTAGGACTTGCAGAAGCAGAACCAGAAACAGTAGAAGTTGGTGTGGTATCTGTGCTTTATTCAAGATTCATTATAGGGGTACCAAGGGTAATTGTTGCGTGGTTAGCAAGTTTTTGGAATGTACTCTTAAGAAATGATTTTAAATAAAAATTAAATTTTACGGGGAGCATTCGCTCCTCATTAACGACAAAGTCGACCAAAAATATCTCTAGGGAAATAAAATGTAAAGGAAGAATATTATGATTATTTATGAAAATATAGTAAAAGCAAAAGGAAGCTTTAGTTGGTGAATTTGGTGACGGAATGTTTATCTTATTTGGAGATAACGTACCAGATATGTTAAAGGATTATTGTTATAGTATCGATGTTCTACCGACAAATGGAAAAATAGAAGTAGGGCAAACTCTGACAGTTGATGGAGAACGATTTGAAATTCTTGGAGTAGGTGACGTTGCAGAGAAAAATCTTGTAGATCTTGGACATTTAACTGTACATTTTTCAGGTGATTTAGAGAGTTTATTACCTGGTGCAATTGTAGTAGAAAATAAAAGTTGTCCGCCAATAGATATAAATACAAAAATAACAATTGAAAAATAAAAATTAAAGGAGAAAAAGTAAAATGAGTTGGTTAAATTTAGAAGGAAAAACAGTAATAGTAACTGGCGGTGCTTCAGGCATTGGGGCAGCTGTAGTTGATGAATTTTTAAATCAAGGATGTAATGTTGTGGTGAGTGATTTATCAGAAAAAGAAACTGATAATGAAAAACTTCTATATGTAAAATGTGACGTTACAAAAAGAAGTGATGTGAAAAATGTTGTTTCTAAAACGTTAGAAAAGTTTGGAAATATTGACATACTTGTAAATAATGCTGGTATTAATATTCCACGTCTACTAGTAGATAAAAAAATAATCCAGAAAGTAAATATGAGTTCACTGATGAAGTGTATGACAAGATTATGGATATTAATGTTAAAGGATTATTTATCTTTTCACAAGAAGTAGGTCGTATTCTGGTTAAAAAAATGGTAAAGGGGTTATTGTTAATATGTCATCGGAATCTGGATTAGAAGGTTCAGAAGGACAAAGTATATATGCAGCAAGTAAAAATGCAGTTAATTCACTAACTCGTTCTTGGGCAAAAGAACTTGGTAAACTTGGTGTTCGAGTAGTGGGTGTTGCACCAGGTATACTAGAAGCAACAGGACTAAGAACACTTGCATATGAAGAGGCGCTTGCGTATCACGAGGAGTTACAGTAGAACAAATTCGCGCTGGATATACAAGTACAAAAACTACACCATTAGGTCGCGATGGGAAACTATCAGAAGTTGCAGATTTAGTAGTTTATGTGGCAAGTGATCGTGCAAGTTATGTTCATGGTGTTACATATAATGTAGCTGGTGGAAAAACAAGAGGATAAAATAAAAACTAGGGGTAAAGTTGAAGTGTATTCTAAAGGTAGATTTTTCTTTTTCTAGCTTTAGATATACTTTTAACAAGGTTCTCCTAGTTTTTAAAAATTGTTTTGAAAACTATTTGTGCAGAAATAATTTTTGAATTATAATTATATTGAAAAATAATAATGTGTGAGGATTAGGGAATGAAAATAGAAGCAGTTCTTTTTGATATGGATGGTCTAATGGTAGACACAGAAAGTTTATCTACAAAAGCCTTAATAAGTAGTGCTAAGAAGCAAGATTATGAAATGACTAAAGAAGAAACGTTACAGGTATTAGGTTTCACTGAAGCAGCTATCTACAAGTTTTGGGAGGATTATTTTTGAAGATAGTCACGTTGATGGATTAGCCGATGATCATTATGATTATATTGAAGAGGTTTTATTCACAACTGGACCGGATAAAATGCCTAATGTTGAAGAACTTTTTAGTATATTTAAAAAGAAAAATAATTATAAAAATAGCGGTGGCTTCTTCATCTAATATAGATCATATAGAAAATAATATGGAAAAACAGGACTTAGAAAATATATTGACAAAATAGCAAGTGGTCAAGAAGTTTCAAATGGGAAACCAGCTCCTGATGTATTTTTATTAGCCGCAGAGGTTAGGGTGTAAAACCAGAAAAATTGTTTAGTATTAGAAGATTCTAAATCTGGAATAAAGGCTGGACGTGCTTCTGGGGCAACTGTTTTTATGATTCCAGATATGTTCAAACCAGATGAAGAATGTCTGAAATTGCTAATAGAATATTAAAAATCTAGGTGAAGTGATTAGTATTTTTGGAGGAAGAAAATGACAAAGATTTTTAATAGATAGTGCCGATATAAAAAAGCTAGAGAAATAGAAAAATACTATACGATAGCAGGAATAACTACCAATCCAACGATATTATCAAAAATAGAAGGCACTTTAGAGAATAAACTAAAAAGAACTAAAAGAATTTACTTATGGAAAATATGAAGTTCATGTTCAAACGACAGAAAGTGAAGTTGAAAAATAGTTGAAGAAGCTAAAAACTTCGTGACTATTTTGGAGAGTTTTTTATAAAAATTCCTGTGACAAAGTCAGGATTAGAAGCAATGAAACTTTGTAGTAAAGAAGATATACGGGTAACAGCAACAGCTATTTTAACTCCTATGCAAGCTTTAGCTGCAGCGAAGAATGGAGCTAATTACGTCGCGCCGTATGTAAACAGAATGGAAAATGTAGGGCAAGATGCAAAAGAAGCTATTTTTGGAAATAAGCAATTTATTAATAGATTATCCAACTGAAATTTTGGCAGCAAGTTTTAAAAATGTAAAACAAGTTCAAGATATTCTACGTTGTGGAGCAGAAGCAGTAACAATAGCTCCTGAGATAATAGAGGCGAGTATTTGGCATCCTTATACAGATAAATCAGTTTTTGATTTTTGAAAAAGATTGGGGAAATAGATTTGGTGATAAAAATAGTGGATGGGATTTAACTAAAAAGTCTTAAGAATTATTCTTAAGGCTTTTTCTAGATAAAGAAAGATTCTGATACTTCGTTGACAAAACTTGATAATAGTTGTAAAATAAAATTACAATAAAGATTACAAATGTAAACGAAATATATTTTTCATAAACAATTTAGAAAGAAGGGTATGGATTATGATAAAAAGAAATATATAGTATAGAGGTATGAGTTGTGCTTCTTATGCAAGTAGTATTGAAAAAAATAGTGGGCAAAATCTCTGGTGTGAGAAATGTAAGTATAAATCTTGCAACAGAGAAGATGTTTATTGAGGTGAAGAAGAGTTAGTACAGAGGATATAGAGCAAACTATAAAAATGCAGGGTATTTTTGCAAAATTGGTAGATAATAATGTAAGTACTTTTTCTTTAGAAGGTATGAGCTGTGCGTCATGTGCTCGTAATATAGAAAATGTTGTCGGAAAAGTTTCTGGAGTACAGAGTGTTAGTGTTAATCTAGCTACAGAAAAATGACTGTTATTTTTGATAGAAGCAGAGTAAATATAAAGGATATAGAAGATGCGGTAGAGAGAGCAGGATTCAAGGCGATAGAAGATAAAGTTCTGAAAAGATTCTCTTCAAGGGCAAAAAAACAAAAAAAGTTAAACGGATAACCAATTTATTACGTAGATTTTATTTATCTGCTATATTTGCGATTCCCTTATTATACTTGGCTATGGCCGATATGGTAGGCTTACCTATGATAATAAATCCAATGGAACAAGCAAGATTATTTGTTGTTATTCAAATAATTTTAGTTTTACCAATTTTATATATGGGTAGAAGTTTTTATTTAATTGGATTTAAGTCATTGTTTAAAGGACATCCTAATATGGATTCGTTAGTTGCACTAGGATCAGGTGCTGCAGTTATTTATAGCTTGTATTCAACTGTTCTAATTTATTTAGGAAATGAGCATTCAGTGATGAACTTGTACTATGAATCTGCAGGTGTTATTTTAACGCTGATTACACTTGGTAAATATTTTGAAGCAGTTTCTAAAGAAAGAACTTCTGGGGCGATAGCAGCGTTAGTTAGTCTAGCACCAAAAACAGCAAACGTCATGCGTAATGGAAGAGGTGAAACTAAATGTTGAAAATATTGTTATTGGAGATATAATTGTTGTACGACCTGGAGAAAAAAATACCTTTGGATGGAAGGATAACAAAAAGGTGCAAGTTCGGTTGATGAAGCAATGTTAACTGGTGAAAGTTTACCTGTTGACAAAAATATTGGTGATAATGTAATAGGAGCAAGTATTAATAAAACAGGAACTTTTTGAAATGATAGTAACTAAAGTTGGAGAAGATACTGCTCTTGCTCAGATTATAAAACTTGTTGAAGAAGCACAAGGATCAAAAGCACCAATTTCAAAATTAGCTGATAAAATTGCAAGTGTATTCGTTCAGTAGTTATTTTTCTTAGCTGTTTTATCAGGAGCTTTTATGGTATTTTTATTGGACATGAGATCTGGGGTATTTGCTCTTACTATTTCTATTTCAATATTAGTAATTGCTTGTCCATGTGCGTTAGGACTTGCGACTCAACGTCAATAATGGTAGGGACAGGACTTGGTGCGGAGCATGGAATTTTAATAAAAAGTGGGGAAGTAATAGAAACGGCGCAAAGCGTAAATGTGGTAGTTTTTGATAAAACAGGGACACTAACCGAAGGAAAATTAAAAAGTAACAGATATAGTTACATTTGATAATTATGATGAAAGTGAAGTTTTGCGTTTAGCTGCGAGTATAGAACATTATTCAGAACATTCACTAGGAGAGGCAATAGTGAATTTAGCAAGTGAAAAAGAATTTATATTAAGTGAAGTAGAAGGTTTTAAAAAGCTAGTTCAGGCCTTGGAATTTCGGGTAAAGTTGATGGAGAAAATATTTTAGTAGGAAATAAAAGTATTTTTTTGGAAAATAATTCTATTTCAATAGAAGAACATCTTTTAATAGCTGATAAATTTGCAGTAGAGGGAAAAACACCGCTATTTATTGTTTATGGTAACAAATTAATAGGAATAATTGCTGTTGCAGATACAATTAAATCATCAAGTAAAGAAGCGGTAAAAATTAAAACAAATGGGAATAAAAATAATTATGCTCACTGGTGATAATAAAAAAACTGCAGAAATTATTGCGAGACAAATTGGAATTGATGAAGTAATTAGCGAAGTGTTACCAGAGAACAAGAATAAAGAGATAACAAGGCTTCAACAAGCTGGAAATAAGGTTGCAATGGTTGGAGATGGGATTAATGATGCTCCAGCATTTGGTACAAGCAGATGTTGGGAATAGCTATGGGAGCAGGAACAGATGTAGCAATAGAATCTGCGGATATTGTTCTTATGAATAATGATATGCTTAGTGTAGTTCGTACAATAAAAACTTAGTCGTGCAACAATAAAAAATATTAAAGAAAATTTATTCTGGGCATTTATTTATAATATTATCGGTATTCCTGTTGCTATGGGAGTATTACATATATTTGGAGGGCCGCTATTAAATCCGATGATAGCAGGAGCTGCAATGAGTTTTAGTTCAGTATCGGTGGTATTAAATGCGTTGAGACTAAAAAGAGTGAGAATAAAAAATAATTTACAGGAGGTTCACATGGAAAAAGTTTATAATATAGAAGGAGTAAAATGTGGTGGCTGTGCTGCCGTTATTAAAGAAAAAAACTTAGCGATATAGAAGGTGTAGAGAACGTAGAAGTAGATGTTGCTGAGAAAAAATTAATAGTAGTAGGAACAGCTGATAAGGGTGTATTACAAAAAGCCTTGAGTGATACAAAATTTAAAAATTGATTAAAATAGAAGACCAATCAAGATTATTTCTTGGTTGGTCTTTTAACTATCGATGAATAGAGTTGTTAGTTTCTATTAAAAATAGATAAAGAGAAAAACCGAATAGGTATATAAAATAACCAGATAATCAAAAGGTATAGATTTAATATTGTTTTTCGCTAAAATAATAATTGAAAGGAGGAGTTATTATGAAACTCGAGTTAAATATAGATGAAAAAGTAAAAAAGAGACATTAGTTGTAGTTAGTGCTAATAAGATTGATAAAGAAGTTCAGAATTTAATAAATTATATCGAATATAGTTCTGAGTATTTAATAGAATAGTTGAAGATAAGGCGAGTATTATAGATATAGATGAAATAATAAGGGTGTATATAGAGGATAGAAAAACTTTTGTTGCAACATTAAAAGATACATATGTTGTGAAGAAAAAAAGCTTTTATGAAGTAGAAAATATGGTAACTCGTAATTTTATAAAAATATCACAAAAGTGAAAATATGAATATAAAATTTATCAAAAACTTAGATTTTAGTAATACAGGAACGATAGTCACAAAGTATAAAAAATTCTGATATTAGCTATGTATCTCGTAGAGATGATTAAAGAGTTTAAGTTGAAAACTCGGTATATAGGAGGAAAATAAAATGAAATTATTTTAGAAAAATGGTGGCATTTGGTTTGATAGGGGTATGGGATAGAAGTATCTTATCTTTAGCATTTGAGTCTAATACATGGAGATTATTCTCCCAGGTGTTCCTGAATTTTTAGAGAGCTTTTTCAAATACTAATAAAAGCGATGATAGTCAGACTATAATATTTATCGTTTTGAGGGTTTTACAAGTTTTCAGTGAAATTTTTAAAAATGCAGGTGAGCAAAACTTTTAAAATGATATTTTTAAAACATTACCTTCTAATAATGCTTCCATTGTTACTAGCAGGATATTATTTAAAATGGTTTGTAGGTTAAAAACTCTAATGCTAATGTTAGTATTTTCAAGTTTCTTATATGCTGTAATAGCATTAGTATCTTATCTAAGTGTTAGAAATGATATATATAAACAGTAAACTATCTAATTATAAATAAAAAGGAGTTGACGATTTCATCGTCAGCTCCTTAATTATTATTAATTATTTACCTTCTTTTAATAAATCACGGATTTCTTTAAGAAGTTCTTCTTTACTATCAACTACTGGTGCTTTTTTCCTCAGCTTTCTTCTTTAGCCATTTTTTCTTTAGTAGTGTTAATAGCTTTAACAAAGATGAAAATAGCTACAGCTGTGATTAAGAAGTCGATGATAATTTGAATGAAAATTACCATATTTAATCCTATCCCACAGCCAAGTTAGTGAAGTCCGGTTTAGATGGGAAAAAGAAGCCCGATAAGTGGCATCATAATATCAGTTACTAATGAACTTACGATCTTACCAAAAAGCAGCCCCCATAATAACTCCCGATTGCAGATCTAATACATTACCCTTTAAAAGCAAATTTTTTTAAATTCATTTAACATAAAATATTTTGTTCTCCTTTATAAAAATTTATACTTGTGTATGATACACTAAATTGGAAATAAAAGCAAGGATTTTAATATAGTAGATAGTTTTTATAATAAAATTAATGCTAAAATTAATATCCCTCAAAGATAAATGTTTTGAGGGATACTAATTTTTCTATACTAATTGTCTTAAATCTTAGTTTTTCTTCTGAAGATTTTTCTTTTCTTAAAGAATTTGTTAAGTAAGTCAGCTGCTTTACTTTTTATTTTTCTTCAACTTTTTCTAGATAAATCGTTTGATTTTTGTCATCAGTATTTTTTCTGAAAACCTGTAACATTATTTTTCATAATATCCACAGAAGATTGAAGTCCATTAATTGAAGAAGCTAAGCTTTCATGTTGTATTAAATAATGGGTCTAATTTTTCAGATTTTACTTGCATATCTTCAGAAGGATATTTGCGTTTTGTAGTAGAGATGTTAGTTTCAACCATAATTGGTTCTAAGATGTCCTTCTACTTTTTAACAGTTTTCGTTTAAATCTTTTGCAAGAGTAAGTGCGTCTTCAGCGATATGAGTTACATCTTCCACGCACTCTGTAACAGATATAATAGATTTTCTTGCAGTTCCTAAAGTTCTTGCAGCGCTAATACAAATAATAAAGCACTCCTACTCCTGATAGAAAAATTCCTGCGTAGGCGAGTACAAGCCAATCAATATTTAACATTTATATTTCCTCCTTGAGTGTTATATTCATTTATATTTTTAAAATAAGGTTAATTACTAGTGTTTTCAAAAACTTTATGACAATAAGTTTATTAATATTTCCAGCTCCCATAAATAAAAGATACCGTATTTGTTTCAAAGTTTAGTTTGTCAAAATCTTCTTCTCCATGAATGATTTCAGAACCCGAGAGTTACTTTTTGTAAATCTTCAATTCCCAACAATTTTTCTCTTTTTCACGGACTGAAGCGAAGATTGGGCATAAAAATACTTTGTCTGCAGTTAGTAGACTTTCAGCAAATTCATTTAAGAACTTTTGCAGTTCTTGTATAAAGTATGTGGTTGAAAAATAGCTACAATTTGTTTTACCTGCATATTTACGGCGAGCACTATCAATAGTAGCTTTTATCTCGCTAGGGTGATGAGCGTAGTCATCAACAACTACATTACTACCGAATTTATATTCGCTAAATCTTCGTTCTGCTGGACGATATAAGTCTAATGATTCTTGGATTTTTTCTACACTAATACCATTGATATCAGCCAAGGCAATGGCAGAAGTGGCATTAGAAGATGTCATGTAATCCGAAAAATCGCCATGAGTGAATGTTCCAGTAAAAGCGTTATTTTTATAAATATCAAACTTACTATGTACTCAGTAGAAGTTTGAACGTATTTGGTAGTCATTTCCATCGTTAAATCCATAAGTAATTGTTTTAGCGTGAGCAGGTTTTAACTTAGATGCCAGACGGTCATCACCGCATATAACTACTGTATTTTTTTAACTTGATTGACAAAGCTTTGAAATGCATCAAACATATCATATTCATCATTAAAATAATCAGGATGATCAAAATCAATATTAGTTACGATAGCGTAATCTGGATGATAGGCTAAAAAGTGACGATAGTATTCGCACGCTTCTGCAATCATAGAGTCTGAATTTTTTTCACCGTGTCAGTTCCATCTCCAATTAGATAAGATGTAACATAACTATGTTTAAAAATATTACTTGTCATAGTAGTAGTTGTAGTCTTTGCATGTGCTCCTGTTACGGCGATAGAAGGTGTTTCTTCTAGTAGTTTTACCTAAAAATTGAGCATGAGTATAGATTTTTAAACCCTAATTCTTTGGCACGACGACATTCGATATGTACGTGTCATCAAAGGCATTTCCTAAGATAACTTCATAGCCTTCTTTTTATATTCTCTTGATCATAGTAGAACATCGGTATATTACGCTGTTCTAATTTTTCTTGTGTAAAAAATAAGTTTCTTCATCGGAACCTTGGACAACATGACCCCATATCATAGGCAATCTGTGCGAGAGAACTCATACCAGATCCTTTGATTCCTATAAAATGATATTTACTCATTACAATTCTCCTAAAATCTCGTTAATTCAAATAGAAAAATAATTACTACAAAAATTTCTATAAGCACTACAATTTTTACCTTAAAATGAGGGAAAAATTCAACTGATAATATTTTGATATGACCCAAAAGTGTAGTAAAATAATAATTATAGAGGATATTAATGTAAATTTATTAAGTGATATTTATTAAAATATGAGACCAAGTTAGGGAATCCTCTAACTAGATTCATATAACTAATATATTATTTTAATTTCTTCTCTTTTTGTTAGCTAAGTATAGAACTCCGCCTAATACTAGTATTAATGCTCCAAATAGTTGTGAGTTTACAGTTTGAGAGCCTGTATTACTTAATAATTTTCATTTGTAGAAATTTGATTAGAATCTTTTTGATTTTCACTTACTAGGACAAATTTACTAAAGTGATCTATTTCAAACGTCAAGATATTACCATTAATTTGAGATTTAATCAGTTCTAAAGAGCCGTCTTCTTTTACATAGTAAACAGTACATCTTTTTCACCCTCTTTTAAAGTAATAGATACCTTACGTTTGGCGTTAGAATTAACCGTATTATTATCTTTATCTAAAAAGTTTAAGCTCTAATATTCTTACATTACTGTTTGGTAGATTTAATTTCGTTAAAAATATTTTGAGCTAATTGATTATCATTGATTTCTTTTTGCTTCTAGTTTTGTAGCATGGGCTATTACCAATTAGTTCTACTTGAACGCCAATTTTTATCTTCAAAAAATTGTTTAGTGACTGCTGGTTTATCAGTATTAGGTTTATCAGTATTAGGTTTATCAGTATTAGGGTTTATCAGTATTAGGTTTATCAGTGATTAGGTTTATCAGTAATGGGTTTATCAGTATTAGGTTTATCAGTATTGGCTTATCAGTATTGGGCTTATCAGTATTAGGGTTTGCTGCAGTAGCTTATCGGTATTAGGCTTATCAGTATTAGAGCTTATCGGTATTAGGTTTATCAGTATTAAACATCGGTATAGTTTATCAGTATTAGGTTTATCTGTGTTAGGTTTGATTTATGTTGTATACTCAGATTAGACCGCTACCTAAATCATTTATAGCTTTGATTATCTCTTCTGCTGAAGATTTAGGATTATCAAAAACTTTTTGTGCATTTGTAATAATACTTCATATTTATCAAGAGCTTCTTTATTAATATCTGTTTTTGATTGGTCATCATGCGCTATTATCTTAGCTGCTTCTAATGGAACTAAAAGTTGTGCCTTAAGAATATCTGTAGATGAAGGTTTATGCATCTTTGTTAGGTTGCTCTCCGGGAGAAGTATTAGTATCAACCACTAGATTAGCTACTACCAGACTCTAATTCTAAAGGTCACTACGTCTATCTTCTAGATTACGTGTTTCTTTTTGCTTTTTAATAAAATCATTAGCATTCTTGATAGCTGTAATACTTTTTCTTTTTGAATCTTTTGTATATTTTCCAGATTTTATTTTTCTTCAGCGTTTTTAACGGTAGTCTCTAAATCAGAGATATTATAGCGAAGCATAGTATAATAATTTTCTTACATCATTAAATAATTGACTAATTTCTTGTGATTTGTAATTGTTGTGTACTAAATCTTCTAGTTTATTAATTTTTCTTGAAGGTGAATCTATTTTGTTTATACTTTCAACACTATAATTATTACTATCTTTATCAGTGTTAAAAGTTTGCTGAGTGTATCAGCATTTTGAGCGTCTTAGTTCAATAAGTAAATCATATTGAATTTCACATCATATAGATTTGAAAATGCTTTTGATATTTCGTCTTTAGATGCTGAACTATTATTCAACACTTTTTGAGCTTCGTTAATCTTATTGCCGAAATCATTTATTATAACCATGTCTTGTCATAGTTATTATTTTTGAAAACTCTGTTCCAACTATCATAATATTTACTTGTTGTTGCATTAAATAAAGCATTTAATTGTTTTTGTACTCACTTATAATAGAGTTATCTTTAGGGATAAGTAAGGCTTAAAACTGCAGGATTTTTATGTTGGTTATCACCAAAAACAGCACTGCTTGCATAAGTATTTACTTTAATTTCAGTGAGGTTTACCATTTATAGGTATTCTAACTTTAGAAGGATAGCTGTATTCTTGAGTTGTATTACCAAAAGTAATGTTAACAGTTGCAGTACTAAAACTTCAACGTTGTCTTTTTCTTCATTATTTTCAAATGTAGTTAGTTTGCTTAATACACCAATAGGTTGATCTTTGTCCCAAGCATTGGTTGTAGTTCTAATTCTATATAGTTCTTTTCCATTTTCTGTAATTAGATAAGCATTTTTAAGAACAGAATTCATAGAAGAAAGTCCGCTTAAATCAGCTTTTTGAAATATGCTTCTAATTGTGTTTTAGATATATTATTATCATTTTGCAGGATTATCAGTATTTGGAGGTGTTTGTTTAGCATCAGTAGAAGCATTAAATGTATCTAGGGGCAGAAGAAAGTTTGTTTAAAAGCATCTTTAAAGGGCGTCTTCGCTAGCTTCATTATTGTTTTAAAACTTCTTTTTGCTTTAGCAAAGCTCATTAGTTAGTGTAACAAATGCTGAAAGCTCTTTTTACCAACTGTAACAAGAGAAACCTGGTTTACTTTTTAGCAAGCTCATCTCTAATAGAAGATGTTTTATTATCTTCAGGTTGTGAATTATTTAAATCTTGAATCGCAAAACTTAAATTGTTCAGTATAATAATCTGTTAAGTCAGTGTTAACTTGATCATCAGTGTCGGGAGACTCAGGTGTTAGTTTAGAATGTTCAACATATTGTTTTGCTTCATCAATTAATTGTTTTAATGTGCGCTTAGCAGAGCTATCTTTGCTGTAGCATATGCTTTTTCGGCTTTTAGAAATTTCATTTGACAATGCAGTGAGTATCAATACGTAGGTAATCTCCTAAATGTTGAGAGTCCTCCTGTAAGCTCATCTATTTTTATATACTATACTGGAGCCTTCTTTACCGTATTCATCAGTGAATTTCTCACTATGTCCTCTATATCAGAGGCTACAAGTTTATTTATTGTATTTTCTAATTCATCTAGTTTTGATTTAACTAAATTTCTACTTTCTAGTATAGTAGTATTCTCTTTCCAGAAATTACTGTATGTATCTTTAGTAGCGGTTAATGCTTGATAAAGATGTAGCAAGTTTATCTAATTTATTTGTTTTCTTCAGAAAGTAGAGATGTATATTTATCAAATTCCTCTTTTTGTTACAACTCAGTTTATTTATAATATTTTTACTTGAGGAATTAATTGATTTAGTCCTGTTTTTAATCTTTCTGGTATTGACTTATGGTTTTTCAGAAATCTCTTTTTGATTCCAAATAATTTATTTTTCTTTTCAGAGCTTCTTTTAGAAGTTTTCTCTTCTTCTTTGCTAGTTTCAGATTTTGCGCTGTAATCTAAATATAAATCAAGAGGAGCTAGCCATTTATTATTTGATGACTCATAACTATCTTTTCAAATGAAAATGCCTTCAAGAGCGATATTTTTCTGATCAGAATAAACTAAAAGTTTTATTTTTAGGATAGGTAATATTATCGCTAGTAGTGCCTGTTTCTAAGACTTCAGCATCTGATATTGTTCCAAGCTTATTATATTGAATTGTTCCTATAGGAGCTATATCTGTTGCACCATAATTTGTAGTTGTAGGCTCAAATGTTAATGTAACTTCACTTCTTCCATTTTCTTTATCAATAATTGAAACATTTTGATTACTTGAGAATAGTCTCTACCATAAAGACCAAAAGGCTTAGTAGTTCCACGTTCTACAAATTTTGCAGGTACAGAGTAAGGTCTAGATTCGGTAGGTTTAGATTTTTCTTTTGGAGGAACCTGTTCACCTTTTCTCCGTTCTTTTTAATCAGTCCATTAATGGCATTAGTCAGATTTTTTACATGTTCAGATGTTTCGTTTTATTTGTGGACGATAGCTTTTCAGTTTGGTTAATCCAATCTTTTTGCATGATTAAGTGCTTGAGTGAATTTTTCTAAAAGATACAATGTTATATTCATCTTTATTTCTACTTTTTCAGCAATAGAGACTAATCGTTTTAACTCATCTGTATTAAATCTTAAATATGTAAATGTGGCATTATCAAATTCTTTTATTAGTTGAACTAATTGTTTAATATCTTTATTATTTTTTAGTTTTGAACACTCTCTATATATTCTCTGTATTTAGCAATACTTTCTTTTGTGTATACATCTTCTTTTGTAAGATCAAGTATTCTAAAAGTTTACAACTTTAGTATCTAAGACTTCCCTTAAAGTAGCTATATCTTCTATTTCGTGAATAGGAGTTGCTATTTCATATAGTTTATCATAGCTTGCATCACTTGAACGTTTTAATTCTTTTTAATTTGTAACTTCGCTTATTTTTTTCTCATTGACTATAATCAGCGGCATTATCTTTATTATTTTCTTTTGTTAATAACCATTCATTAACTTTTTGCACCACGATCTATCCAATTCTGGATTTTTCATTTAGTTTTTCTCTATATTTAGGTATGGTATTACCTTTTGATACAACATTTTTGTAATTTATATCTAATGCAAAAGGTCCGGTTTCTTTTTTTGTACCATTTTGGTCAGGTAAATCATATTAGTAATAACCAGTTGTTCAGCTTTAATTCCCGTGAATACTAAAAGGCAATTTGTCTTTGATCTTGAGGAGAGGAGTATAAATTAATTTTAGGTTCTATAGAGATACTTTATTAACAGAAAAACTAATTATTTTTGTGACCTTATTAGGATTAGCGACAAGATTTGAGTTCAATATCTTGCCCTTGCTTATACGTACCAATAGTTTGTCTTTAAATAGATTTTTGATATCATCGTTATTATCTTTAACTTTGCTATAAAAAGTTTTGTTGCCCATCACTATATGATTGAATCATAGTAGGGGTTTTAAAGTCAGTAGTAGTATAAAAACCATCATTTTTTAGTTCATGATTAATATCAAAATTATAAAGTTGTGTATAGTAATTAAGGTATTAATAGCATTTCTAGCAGTTTTTCAGTAAAAAGAATTAGCGTCTAGCTTAGCTTTAGCCTCTACAGCTTCTCCCACATATTGTACCATGGGGTTGTATCAATTACGTCCTCAGGAACAGAGTGATTTTCAAAAGTTACATGATAGTATGGAAAGTTTGAAGTTTTGTGGAAAAATGTTGTTCCTAAATAACGATTGGTAATATTATTATCGTTAAAGATTTCCTCTATTAGTTTTTAACTCACCTTTTGTTTTTCTGAGGCGGCAGTATCTCCGAAAGTCAGCTTTAGCGATACTGTAGGGTATGTGAAGTAGCTGAGCTGCAGCTGTTACAGAAGTAACTGTTAACGCAAAAGCAACACTCAGGCTAGATTTTAATAGCTTATTTGTTTTTCATTATTGTTCTCCTTTGATAATTTGTAATTTAATAAAATTAATTTTTTTAAATATATAGGTAATATAAATAAAAATAAACCCTTATTAAATTAGCATTTTTATATTTTTGCATAGTTATAATATAACATAAAAAAACTATTTAATTGAAAGGTTATCATTATCTTTTTATTAATCATAGAATAATTCAAAATTTAATAGAGATTAATGATTTTTATAAAGTTTTTGTAAAAATTTTTCAGGCTATTGCCTTATGTAAAATAGACATAAGGCAATAGCTTATTTTGAAAAAGACATTTAAAATGTTATAATATTAGGATATCAAAATGAAGAGTTAGTAAGTAGAAAATATCAAAGATGCATAGCATGTATGATAAGAAATATAACAAAATTTGCAGCGGTACAAGATTATAAGAATGGTATACAGATGACAAATTGTAAAGTAAAGTGCAATGGTAAAACAGAAAACTCATAAAGACTAATCGTATAAAATGTTAATAACGACAAAAATACCACGGTGGTTCAATATAAACTACAAACGCTTTTGCCATAAAATAAAGAGAATTACTCATTACTCTATGAGAAAAATAGCTAATAAATTTGGAGTAAATATTGCTACAATATCCAGAAAAATTTATAAGATGTGAGAAAGATAATTATATATTGTTTTTAAAAGCATAGCGTTCCTTGAAATAATCTTCCTAATTATTTGTTCAGGGAGACCATCTTTCATTTAATTTTGATATTATTACTTACAGTCCGATTGTAAGTTTATATTTTCTACCTTTTGACTTCAAAATTTTTCTCATAACTTTTCGGTGTTTATTCAGGTATATAATTATTTTTCCTGCAGAATTTAGATGAAAAATTATGATATAATTAAGCAAATGTTTAAAAAGTAGGTGATAGTTATGGAAAAGACAATAAGTAATGTTGATATAAAAGATAGGCTTACTTATTTATAAAGATAAATTACGGATATTTATTGCGTTGATAGCGTCGGTGGTATCGTATTATCTTACTCTTTTATCCAACAGATAGATTAAATATTATAGTCGATGGAATAACAAATGGGAAAACTTGATTTTTAATGGAGTTGTAGACGAAATTACAAAATAATCATGGTAGGTATATTATTATATGTTGTTTATTATTTTAAAGAATATTATACATTTATTGGTTATGATAAAGTAATAAAAGATATGACTTATAATTTGCAATATGATATTTATCGTCATACACCAGTATTTTTAATAAATTTAGTGTTGGAGAGGTTATTAGCCGCTCAACAAAGTGATATTACAAACTACATAGCCCCAGCTTTTGGATATGGTGTGCTTCTTGTTTTTGATGGAATAATATATAATTTTTATTAGCGTACTAATCTTTTGAGTAAATCAATTTTATTTATTTATTATTAATTCATATTCCACTTGTTACTCAAGCGGTGTATTTAATTGAGTAGACGCAAATACAAGAAAATACTATAATAAGATGGCGAAAACTATGGATAAAATTACTGAAGAAAACCTTTGTAAAATGTAAAAGGTATAAGGGTAATTCGAACATATAGTTTATTGCAAAAAGTCCGTATAAGTTTTGTGAAAAACTAAAGTTATGCTCACAGTAACAGCGAATATATGAAAAAGTATTGTTATATCAACCACTAAATACTGTTTCAGTTGCGGTGAATTATACTATAGCTGTTGCATATGGTTTTATTTAATTAACCATGGAGCTATGACTCTAGGAGAATTGATTGCGGTTTGTGTTGTTATAGGAATGTTACAATTACATATATAGCATTGTCAGAACTTGTAGTTATGATTATAGAAGTACGCTAAGCTACAAAAGAGTATTGAAATTTCTGATAAAAAGCAGCTGTTAACAATGATAAAGCTTTGTACTAATTTTGATTTTTAAAGAAAGTGTAGAATTTAAAGATTTTGATTTTAGCTATGATGGTGATAATAAGGTCTTGAAAATATTAATTTCAAGATTAATAGAGGAGAAACAGTTGGAATAGTTGGTAAAACAGGTTGCGGGAAGACCACTTTAATAAAACAACTGTTAAGATTATATCCAATATCGGAAGAAACATTGTTGTTAGATGGACATAGCGCAGAACAATATTACGATTACTCTATTCGTGATGGGTTATGCTCCTCAAGAATATCAATTATTTTCAAAAACAATAAGGGAAAATATTTTGTTCTATCGAAAAATTTAGAGGAAAATTTAGACATAAAGGTATAGAACTTTTCGGACATAAAAAGATATTGAAGGTTTTGTAGATGGCTTAGATACCTTGGTTGGGGAAAATGGGTTATCTCTATCAGGAGGGCAAAAACAACGATTAGGAATAGCTCGAGCGTTATTAGCTAATCCGGACATTTTGATTCTTGATGATAGTTTAAAAGTGCAGTAGATGCTAATACAGAAAAACTATTATAGAAAATATTAAAAAGAGACGCATGAAGGTAAGACAAATATTATTGTTTCACATAGAATATCTGCGGTAAGACATGCTGATAAAATAATAGTTGTAGAAAAATGGTGAAGTTCTTAATGTAGAACTCGATGAACTTTTGAAAAAATTGCGGTGGTATAGAGGTTAGATGCTTATCAAAATAAGGAGGTAGAATAAAATGAAGACAAAAATCCATTATTACAATTTCTACCTTACATAAAAATGCTAAAAAGAGCTTATGTTTTAGGGTTTATTTATTCAGTACTAAATGTTGGACTAGGTGTGCTAGGAGTTTATGTTTTATCAAAGGTTTTTGATGGCATTGAAAGGAGATATAACAAAACAAGTAGTTCTAAAATCTTTAATTATCGCTGTTGACTATAGTTTAATACTTTTTATGTTCAGGGATATCAAATTATATCCGTAACGTATATTTAGTTCAAGGGCAAATGAAATTTATGTTCGTATACAAATGCAAGTATATGATCATATTCAAAAGTTTACCTATCCGATACTTTGATAACATGCCAGCAGGTTCTGTTAGTCACGTATTACAAGTGATGTTAATCAAATTAGAACATTTTTGTTTCTACTTTTTGTGCAAATTTTAATAATTGTTATGAAGTAGTATTTTCTTATATTGTATTGTTTACGGTAGATTATAGATTTGGTTTATTTATGTTAGCATTACTACCAATTATGTATATTATCCTAAAAATTTATAATAAATTAACGCTTGATAGTATACAAGGATATCGTAGGAAGTTTTCTGAAAGTAACGGTATTATCAATGAAAACTATCAAAAATCTAGAAATTATTAAAGCATTTAATAGAAGAAAAGCTAGTATTGAAGATTGGAATACTCATAATGAAGAACGATATAAATATTGGAAAAACTAAATGTAGTAGATAGTTTATTACTGCATAATATACAGGGTGATTTAGAGTAATTATTTTTATTGGCATAATTTATTACTACGCATATTCCCATTTTAATGGTGTATTTGGAGTTACCTAGAATGGTATATTTATTTATAAAATTATACTACAGATATAATTTATCCGAATAGCTGAGTTTTACAATGGGAATATCTAACTATGTTCGCGCGATGAGGTAGCGAATAATATTCAAGAGATTTTAAGACTTGATATTGAAAAAGATATTGAAATGGCAGAAGTAGGGGATTTCCGAGGAATATTAGTTTTTAAAGATGTATCATTTTGCTTATAAAGATGATAATTATGTTCTTAAGAAAATTTGAATATAGAGATTAAAGAAAAATCAAACAGCTTGCCTTTGTAGGACATACGGGAAGCGGAAAAAAGTACAATAATGAACTTGATAGTGAAGTTTTTATGATGTTAGTAAAGGAACTTTAAGAAATAAATGGGAAAAATATAAATGAGTATAGTAGAGAATATTTATGCGAGAAAACAGCTATAGTATTACAAGATTCATTTTTATTTGATGGAACTCTATTGGAAAATATTACCCCAAATGGGAATCGAAGAACTGCAAAAAGCACTGGAAAAAGTTGGAGACATTTATCTTAAAAACAAGGCCTCTTGATTCGAAGGTAGAAATAGGAGGAAGTAACTTTTCTACTGGAGAGAAACAGCTTATTTTGCTGGCGCGTGCTTTAGCGAAGAATCCAAAAGATATTGATTTTAGATGAGTCTACAGCTAATATAGATAGCGAAACAGAACAAAGTGTAGGTTATGCTATTGAAAAATTAAAACAGGGAAGAACAACATTGATAATTGCCCATAGATTATCAACGATTAAAAATGCAGATAATATTTTTGTTCTTGATAAAGGGCGAGTAGTAGAAAGTGGTACTCATGATGAATTAATTAATCTTAATGGAATATACAAAAATGTATGATACACAAATAAAAGGATAATAAAAAAAACGAGAGCAAAATTAAGGTAAATACCAAAATAATACTCTCGTATTTTTATTATTTAGTAAAAAAGTAAATTCGTATGCTAAGTCAATGCTCTTGAATGAAACCATAACAGTTTCGTATCCTAATGGCTTGATAATTTCGCCAACTGCATTTGCAACTTTCTCTGAAACTTCTACAGGGACGAGCAACCCAACCGATTTCGATATTAGCGCGGCTGATTTCTTCGCCGTCTAAGATAGCAACACTTTCAACTAAGTCAAGAGTGAAAGCACCACGAGGGCGATCGATAATTTTTGCAATAGTATCGAAAAAGCTCTGCGCTGACTTTTTCAAGTCTTCTTTTTAATTCCTCTAGCAACTATTCTTGGCATAATAATAGACCTCCAAATTTTGTATTCGTTTTCTTTTATTATATCATATAAAAATTATATTTTTGTTGAAAAATTTTTAAATTTTTAATATTAAATTAAGATAGTAAATCAGTAATTAATATAAATATATCTGTAAAAACATTGAAAACGACTAATTTATTTTCGTGATTTCTGGATAGTTTTTAATAAGAAAAAAGTATTTTGTTTATTTTACTTATAATTAATATCATTTGTTTTTGATAATATGGTATGATTAGAGTAGAAAGAAGAATATAAAATAATTATTAAAGGAGAAATTTTTATTAGAATTTTTATAAAAATACTTTTTCATTAGCAATGCTAATCTTAGTTTGCATTTGTATATTTTTATTTTTCTAACCAGCCTGAGTAGAATCAACAAAGCTCGCTAGTAACTTTGTTTTGTAAGAAAAGTTAGCTATTTTTAGCGAATATGCAATTCTAGGTTTTTTTGCCTTTGCTTATTTTTCTAATATATTTCAGACAGGAAAAGAAAAGATACAGTTTGAAAACAAGTTTCTTTTATTAGTTTTTATTTTGCTTTTTCTTATGCGGTAAGTGATGAGTTTCATCAGACATTTGTAATAGTGAGATGGCAACTTTATCGATGTTTCTGATTGATAGTGTAGGAGTATTATTTGGGATTATGATTTCTATATTTTACTTTTCCTTAAAAATATTTAAAAAGGTAAAATATATCTTACTTTTTTAGTTGTATTTTTCTTTGGAAAAGTTATAAAATAATATCCTAAGGTAAATGAAAAAAATAAAGGAGGTTATTAATGCTTAAAGCACTTATTGTAGAAGATGATAAATTTTTAGCTGCATCATTGAAAGCTGCTATTGCAGATAAATTTGATGTAGACGTTTTCTTATAATGGGACTTGACGGACAGAAAACTTATAGACAATAATATTTATGATTTTCGTGATTGCTGATAGTATTTCTACCGGGAAAGGTGGACTAGATTTATTAGATTATATTCGCGAAGATAAAGAGCTTAAAATACCAGTTATTGTGCTTACGATTGCAGAGACTACAGAAGAAAAAGCAAGAGTCATGAAACACAGAGTAACAGAGTATCTTCCACGTGTAGCGGATGCTTCTCTTTTAACAACTACAATGTCTAATTTGTTGCAAAGAGAAAGTAATCTTAAAGCTGAAAACGAAGTGACATATAAAGATCTTGTGTTAGATTTGAAAAATGAACTTGTTAGTGCTAGCAACAGGCACACTAGATACAATTAAAGGAAAGTATTTAGAATTACTATCGTTCTTTGTGATTAATAATAATATTATTTTTGGAAAAAGAAGAAATATTTGATCGTGTTTGGGGTGTTGATTCTGAAACAACAATCAATGCCATTGAAGTTTATATTTCGGGATTGCGTAAAGAACTTAGAAAAATTGGTTATGATAAAAATCTAAGAACTGTACGTGGTGTTGGGTATACATTCGAGTAGGTACATATATGGAATTTAATTATCCTATAGATTACTCGTTATATACAACAGAGGAGATAACGATTATTGAGTTTTTTAGATACAATAGAAGAGTGTTATCTAAGAGGGTAGAGTTAGAAGAGTATAAAAAGGTTTATAAAGACTTTTAAATCTATTGTTCGTGCAAAGTCAGAAGAAAATTCTTTATATCGTGATTTTAAAGAAATCACAGGATATGATGGGTATTTAACCACAAAAAGAAATGAAAGTGAAAAACCAAGAATTAAGTTGTAGTACTTAGTTCTTGGTTTTTCTATATTAGTGTCAATATATCCATAGTGAAAATTTAGTATTTTTACGCGTTAAGCGAGTAAAGTCAAATTTCTCAAAAAAATATCATCTCTAAAGTGAGCTTTTACTATAACTTTCTTTTTGCGACACGTTTGGCTTCTAGTAGAAAAATCAGCAGTAGGAAAATCTTGATTTGCCAGTGTTTTCAATGCCAGCTAAGTTTTTGATTCTTCTATATTATGAGAGAACATAGGATCAAAAATAAACTATATCGAAAAGAATTATCAGGACAGTTTTTAAAAATTTAACACTATCAATATTATGCGTGATTATTCTTCCTCATAGAGAGTTTATTTTCATCATGAAAATGTAATTTTTCAGACCATTGCTTACGATTAAATAAATAATTTTATTCTTTTCAAGAGCCGTAACTTTGTGCTCATAGTAACTAAGAATAATACTATCCTAATAAGCCCCATCGTACAATCCAAAATGTTTTGCTTTTCATACCTATTATTTCTATCAAAGGTTCGTTATCATTATTTTTATCTTCAAAGCACTAGTATCTAAATGGAAGAAAAGTTCTTTATCACCTTCAAAATAACTAAGTTTAGTTTTATAAACGACTACGACACCATCTGCTTGTATTAACATTTGCTAATTGTCCTTTTTATTTTCGAGGGATGTAATTAAAATTAGAAATTTTTGCAAATATTATGAGCTTTTTCATTAAGTTCATTGTTTGTTTTTACACTAGTAGTTACTACTATAGCTTTTCATTAATAACTATAATCCTTTTCTTCTGTAATAATTAAATCGACATTTTTATCATGTGTTTTTCAGTGGGAACTTTCTTCTTGAAGTAGTTTCTCAAAAGATAAACCAATGCTAGTTTTATATTTATTTTCATTGAAAATATTTATCAGTAATATCCCTACCATATCCTAGACGATAGCCGTTTTTATCAAAAACAATTGATGAGTGTAATAACAAGATCTATCCCCTAGTATAGAAGTCATTTTGTATAGGTTCGAGACATTGAAATGACCTACAGACAGGTCAGACCAATCTTTTATTTTTACCAATTTCATAGTACGACTTACTATTTTAGGTACAAAGATTTCCTTACTGTTTATATATTTTTAATAAGATATTCTGTTTGAATTTCACTTCCAAAACCAATATAAATAAATATTTTTGCGAATTTTTAAAAATATCACTTTCTTCTAATGTTTTTGAATATTTTTTTCTGTTGCTTGAATTTGGTATGTTGTATCAAGATTATTTCTAATATGTGAAACTTCTTTCTAAGAGTATGTTTCATAGTAATCACCTCGTGGTAATTATACCATGAATAAAGATTTTTATAAATAACTTGAAATGTATGGTTCTATGTGGTACACTTAAAGTGTAAAGAAGTGTATGGCGGAAAACAATACACTTAGGATTTTTTATAACTGGAAGGAGGTAGAATTATGTTTAAATTAGATAGTAGTTTGCAGAAACCTTTATACAAAACAGGTTGTAGATGAAACAAAAATTAATAACAAAAGGAATGTTGAAAGAAAATGATAAAATGCCATCGATTCGAGAATTTTGCTAAAATTTTTAAATGTTAATTTAGTACAGTTCAGAAGGCGTATCAAAGAGTTAGAAAAAAAGAAAAAATAATAGTAACGATTGTAGGGACGTGGTACGTTTATAACAGAAAAATTTGGACGCCATAAAACCTAATTATGAGCTAATAGATACTTTATTAGAAGAATTGGTGAGAGAGGCGAAAAATTTGTGGGATTACAAAAAGAAGAGCTGATAAAAAATAGATGAAGTATTTATGGAGAAATAAATATGGGAAAAAGTTAGTGAGAAAAATTAGAAACGATTTTGGAAAAAATATTGTTAGAATGGCGTTTTATTGGATTATCAAAGAAAAATTGGAAGAAAAAGTTATATCAAGGTATAAAGGAGGTTGAAAGCTATGAAGTTAGAGATCAAAAATCTGAGTAAAAAAATTTGAAAAAAAGAAAGAGTTTTGAATAATATTAATTTAGAAGTTAAAAGTGGAGAAGTTGTTTCTTTTAGTAGGAAGAAATGGTAGCAGGAAAAGCAACACTTCTAAAAATTAATAACTGGAATTTATCAGTTGGATATGGGAGAAATTACTATAGATGGTATTAACATAGAACAAAAATAATTTTAAAAAGTAATATAATTTATATTCCTGATAAGTTTGATTATTTTTAAATATACAAAGATTAAAAATATTATAAAAATACTACGACTAGCTTATGATAATTTTGATAAAAATTTTTAAAAAGAGTTAGAAAAAACAAGATCTCTTTAAATAAAAAGTAACAGAGACTGTCAAAAGGTCAGACGGTAATTTTTGGAGTGATTTTAGGTTTAGCCTGTAGAACAAACTTTCTGTTATTGGACGAGCCATTAGATGGAATAGATATAATAAATATAAAAGCTGATTATTAATTATATTATAGAAGCTCAAGATAGTGGTGTAGGGATACTGGTAAGTAGCCATCAGATTGATTATTTAGAAAATATTAGCGATAAGATTATATACATAGATACAACAGGTAAATATGAAAGAGGTTGATAAGATGGCATATAGCAAATATCAACTGGTGTATGAAGATAAGATTCCAGACAGGTTTGCTAATTTAGATAATGTGAGAATAGTAAGTAATATAGGTAGAGATCTATGTAGTGTTAGTGCGCGGTAGCTTTGAAGAAACTAAAGTTTAATACAGAAAAGCGCACCGTTACAATGTGATGAACTGCCGGTTCTTTTTTAGAAGATATATTTATTATAAATAATAAAGGAGGAGCAGAAAATGATTAGAGATATTTTTGAAAATCATGAGAATTTATTTGAAGAAATATTCTATTGCCATAATTATTTTATTATTAGGATTTACACTTTTTACAACGTTGACAGCGTCTAAAGCAGTTGAATGGACTAAAACGTGAGATTGCTAGTTACGAATTTGAAAATATCGGAGTTGCGGCTCGCGAAAAAGGTTAGTAACTGAACAATAAAGAGGAAAAAGATCAGCAACATCAAAAGATAGATATAGAGAAACATAACTATATAAATAGTTACAATGAGAAAAATTTCAAAAAGTTATGATTATCTTTTTGCATAGATATACTGTAGGTGCGTATTTAACAGAATATCTATAAGTGGGCTTATAACTTTTTATACTCCTCAAGGTGATTTAAATTACACTATGTGAGTATCATGAAGAATATAAAAAGGTATCTAACAAAAGAAGAGTTAGAATATACAAGTAAGTATCATGAATTTTGGCTGAGCAACCAGGAAAGTGAAAAAGCATGTGAAGCTTCGAGAGGAGTTAAATAAAATTTATCCACCAGTTATAAATTATAATCACATTAAAAATCTTTGACTTTGTAAAAAGAAAAACTTAGGGAAAAGATAAATTAGAGATTAAAGAAACTCTGTACAAAATAGATACAAATATAGGGTACTATATACTAATTACCTTGATTGTATTATTAATATTTGGGGACGGAGTACCATACAAAGCTTTTGGAAATTTGTTTCGAGTTTGCCATTTAAAAAGAGTGTATATTTTGCAAAACTTATCTTGAGTTTACTAATATTACTAGTTACTTCTAATATTGGTAAGCATAGTGAATATATTTATTGTAAAAGCAAGTGTACTAGGCGATATTTATAATATAGGTAATGCCTTTCAGTGCATATTCAAAAACATTTTATCTAGGAGATAGGACTGATCTTTATTAGGTGCAATCTTTGCTAGTTTTTGTGGTAGTGTGGTGAGTATGGAGCTCTATACATTCAGTTCTAACATCGTATGGATATTTACTAGGTTTTATGGAGTCGGTAATGAAGCACTAGGACAGAGAAAGATGGTTGGAGATCTCGCATTTTAATCCAAGACACATACCGATATTCTACTATTTCAGATATGAGCAACCATGACTATATATACTTATGGTTAGGGAGTGTTGACGGTATTTGCTATAATTATATAAGTATACAAAGAGACATAATGTAGAAAGAGAGAGGATGTTTTTCTCTGCTAAGGTGGAAATTTTAGGATATCTAATTTTATTAATAGGAGCAATAGCATTTTTCTTTACTAATTCTTTCCGAAACATTTAGAATGAACGGCATATTATCGTTAGCGATAAGTTTAACATTTAGTTCCATATATTCTTTGGAAGATTTGCCGTTTTTCCATAAGAATTTAAATATTTAATAAGATTAAAAAGAAAAATGATGATTATATCGATAAAGTATAATCATCATATATATAAAGTTAATAGTATAATTTCTGAAAAAGAAATTAAATTCTTAAATTATAACAAAAATATTGGCAAAGAACAAATATAGGGTTTTCTTTGAAAAATTTAATTATATTATAATATGAAAAAAATATTGAGTAATGTTTAGAAATTTTATTTTCTAGTATGTACAAGTATAATGTAAATTTTAAGATACAGTAAATGTAGCTTAATATAAAGTAAATAGCTAGAAAAAGTTTTTTTATTTAACTAGTTTTAAGTTAAGTAAAATGAAAATACAAAGAAATTTTTGAAAATAGAGACAAAATATGAGGGAGAATTTATTTGATAAAATAAAAAAATAATTATATATTATTTAATGGAAATAATAATATAAGTATGATATAATATAAAGAAAATTTATAAGAAAGGAATCTTCTACAAAGTAATGACAAATTCAGATGAAAAACAAAGAACTATTAAGAGATGAAGAAGTAATAAATAGGGTGCAAAAATCAGAAGATTATGCAGCATTAGTAAAATAAGAAAACAAGTAGATATAGAAGGTGAATCTACTCTTACAAGAAAGTATCATGAAGAATCGAATACGGATTCTGTAGAGATAAACGAAGAGTCAGAAAAACCTCAAGAAAATGATTATGAAGAAACAGTGGTTTTTAGATCGTAATGAATTAAAACAAGCTTTAATAAAACAAGAGGTTGAAAAAGAAATTCTTTCAGAAAATGAAAAATAATAGAAACCTGTTTTAGAAGTATTAGGATTAAAAAAACGTATAGGATTAAAGACAATTGTTGAAGATATATAGCTTCGATATGCATGAAGGTGAAATCATAGGGCTTCTTGGACCTAATGGAAGTGGTAAAACAACAATAATGAGAATGTGAGTTGGATTAACAAAAACAACTAAGAGTGAAGTTTATTGTTTTGAAAAACCACTTGGATTAGGAAAAGTAAAAATGCTAAAGAGTAGGTGCTATGATAGAAACTCTGAGATTTTCATAACTATATGTCAGGATGGTCAAATCTAAAACAAATAGCGCGTATGTGGTAAAAAAGTAAGTCGTGCTCGTATGAAGGAACTAGTGGAATTTGTTGGATTAAGCCAAGTTATTAGAAAAAGTAAAAAAACTTATTCATTGGGTATGCGTCAACGTTTAGGTACTAGCTCAAAGCTTTATTAAATGATCCGAAAATACTTATACTAGATGAGCCGGTAAATGGTTTGGACCCACAAGGTGTTCAGACTTTCCGTAATAAGCTAAAAGAAATAGCTGCAACAGGAGTATCAATTTTAATTTCATCACATCTATTAGATGAAATTGAAAAAGTAGTGATAGAGTTATTGTTATTGAAAAAGGTAGAATTATCGCTGATGATAAATTAGACCATCTTGTGCAGACTGAAACAGTTGAAAACTTTAATTTCAACATATGATGTTGAAAAAGCAGAGATCTTAGTTCGAGAACTAGGTATTCGTTATGAATTAACAAAAAGAAGGATTTATTTTTGAAAATATTTCTAGAAGACAAAGCAAAGAGTAATTACATATTTAGTAACTACAATGTGAATTAGATTCTATTCGTGAATTAACTACATCGCTAGAGGATCGTTTCCTACAAATCACAGGAGGGAGAATAAGTAATGAAACTATTATTTAATGAATTTATAAAAGATTATAAAAAAAGATAACAACTTGGATATATATGCTTATTATGTTTGCGATAATAGCTGCATTTGGGTATTTTCAAAAATCAAATGCTGAGAATTCTTTAATCCATTACAACATATGATTGGAGTAACTAAGATAGCAGCAGCGATAGGGTGGCGTATTTACACTTATAATGCTTGCTGAATAATTTATCTCAAGAATATTCTAAGGAACTGTTAAGTTTTTATATACAAGACCAAAATCACGTTCAGCTATATTAACAGCGAAAATAACCTTAGGTTTTTATCAACTATATTATCTTTCTTTGTTTTAGGACAGCTTTGATTTTGCTATAAAATACTATGTATTTTTCAACAAAAAATAGGACTAAAACCAATTAAATAAAACTCTAGAAGAAGGATATTTTGGAAGAACAGTAGCGAAACAGCTTATAATTACAAGCTTTAACAGAACTTGCGACTATGATATTTTTTATTGCATATGGTAGTGTTACTTTGTGTAGTGTTTAAAACACAAATTCTTTCACTTGTACTAGTTATGGTGAGTCTATTAGGAATAGAGTATTATTCAAGCTATTACTGCGTGGGCTGTAACGAAGTGGTCTTAGCTAAATACCACATGTTTGATGTTCCATTGTTTAGCTATTATTATGAAAGTGAAGCAAGTCGTAAATGTAGTTAGGAAATTTTTCAAATTTGATAATGCTAATGCATTAATTATTATGTTAGTAGCTTACAGTGCAGTATTTTTCGTAATTTCATATATTATTAATGCAAGACGAGATATTACTATAGATTAAAAATTTATCCATTTGTAAGAGGAGGTAGACGAGATGAAAAGTTCGCTAAAATTGAGCGTATTAAAGATATATTAGACTTAAATGGTAGTGTTTTAACATACAAATATAGTGATGAAGACATTCGTCTAAACCTAGGAGAAGAACAATTAAGTAGTATTTTTCAGTAGATTTTTAAAAAGAAATTTACCGAAAATCAAAGAGGTTTGCATAAGGTAAAAGCTAGTCAAAATGTCAAAGTGGGTCTAGTATTTCATGTTTATTCATCCCAAGCGATAATGATGAAGAATTTTTACTTTAATCACACCATTTTTAGAATATCTTATTCCCAACTAAATTATTCCAAGAATCACTTACTAAATATGGAGCAGAGTATCTAGTGAATTGATTTGTGATGTATATTTTTTCACTACCAATTACTCCAAGAAAAAGAAAATTTAACTATTTGGTGGAATTATTAGTAGAAGATGAGAATGTAGACTTTTTAGATGCTATTGTCTTTAGTGGAAGATTCAAAGTGTAAAAAAATGTTCGTAGAACATCATCAAGAAAAATAATTATCTAAATAGCATTTTAGAGAGCGAAGTTAAATTTAAACACGAAATTCTTGAAGCGGTTGTGATGGGAATATCTCTCGTGTAAATATGTTGTTTGACCTTCGCCAAAGAAAATCATGGTGTAGAAGAAGATAAATGTGAAAGCAAGGGAGTTAATGTTCAACGTGAAAATCTTATAATATGAATGATTTGCTAAGATATAGCTTGAACAACGCAGTGAAGATTATTTAGGTGTAGAAGAACTGTGGGTTAAAAATTAAAAACAAACTGGATAATTATGATTTATCGGAAGATGTAATTAGAAGCTATTGCCTTTTAGTAGATAGAAATAAATACAAAGATAAAACAAGCTGTTGTTCGTAATTGTATAGCTTATATAAATGATCGTATTTCGGAAAAAAATCAGTTTTGGACAATGTTAGTGATTATTTAGGTGTAAATAAAAGTTATCTTTCTTCAATTTTCAACAAAGATATGGGGATTAGTATTGTAGATTATATTCATGACAAACGTATTTCTAATGCATGTTATTTACTTGCTAATACTGATTTCTCTATTTCTGAGGTTGCAGATTATATAGGTTACTTTCGATACAAGTTACTTTATAAGAATTTTTCAAAACATTAACTAAAAGTGACACCACTTAAATATAGAGAATCACTTTCTAAAGCTAGAAAATAGAAAATAAAAAATAAAGCTGAAGATTTTTTCAGCTTTTATTTTTAGAACTATTGATATTTAGAAGCTTTATAATATAGAAATTACTCCAAATTTCATACAAATAAAAAGTGAGAGAAAAATATTTTTATTAACACTAAATATTTCTTAGGAAATATGATATAATAAAGTGACTTTTAAATTTTAGGAGATAAACGATGATTTTTGCATTAGATGTAGGAATACAAATATTGTCCTTGGAGTTTTTGGAAGTGATTATAAACAGCTTTGTTCATGGCGTATCGCAACGGATAATACAAAGACAGAGGATGAACTATATGTTATTATTAGAAATTTTTTTCGTAGATAAAAATATTAAGTTTGAAGACTTTGATGGAGTAGTTATCTCAAGTGTTGTTCCAAAAATGATGTTTGCTTTAGAGTTGTTAAGTAAAAATATTTCAAAAAGAACCAATTATAGTTTCTGCTGGTATTAAAACAGGAATAAAAGTTCCAGCACCTTACAGCAGTAAGCTAGGAGCAGATAGAGTTGTTGATATAGTTGGAGCAAAGGTTGGCGGGTATTTACCAGCTATTATTGTAGATTTAGGGACAGCGACAACTTTCGATTGTGTTGATGAAGAGATGAATTATCGTGGAGGAATAATATGTCCTGGGATGAACATAAGTGCAGAAGCTCTCTATTCTCGTGCGGCGAAGTTACCTCGTATAGAACTAGAGGCTGTATCTACATCGTTAGGAATGGATACAACGAGTCAAATGCAGGCAGGATTCTTTTATGGTTTTTTAGGGCAATTTGAAAATATTATAACTCATCTAAAAAAAGATTTAGGTGGGAATTATAAAGTTGTCCTAACAGGTGGGTTATCGAAGTTTATCGCTAAATATAGTCCCGTCAGTTGATATTGTTGACGAAGAATTAACCCTAAAAAGGATATAATAGAACTTTACAAGATGAATAAAGAAAAGTAGGTTAAAAATAACTTAGAAAGGTATGTCATTAGGTCATACCTTTTTGAAATGATTAAGACGAGAAAGTTAAGTGAAAATTTATTGAGTTTGATAGTAAATTAAAATGGCATTATATATTGAAGAGATATAATTAGGATGAAATAAATATTTTTGGAGTATGTATAAATAGTAGACTATCTTGTTAATAGACAATTTAGAAATTCCCTGTATAATAAAAAAATCGTAAGTGACTTAATAATTAGAAAAATTATTTTAGAAAAGGACTTTTTATTTTTGATGAAAGATTATTTAATCAGAGGTCTAGCCTTTAATGATGAGATTAGATTTTTGTAACAAAGACAACAGATTTAGTAGAAGAAATTAGAAAACGTCATGATGCTTATCCTACAGCGATTGCAGCTACAGGGCGTGTTGCGACTGTAACAACTATGATGGGAGCAATGCTGAAAAGCGGTGATAGAATTGATGTAGCAGTTCGTGGAGATGGGCCAATAGGAACAATATACGCCTCGTCAGATGAGCTTGGAGAAACAACGGCATATGCTAAAAATATGCAAGTTCATATTCCAAGTAATTCCCAAGGGAAACTAGATGTAAAAGGTGTAGTAGGCGGTGGAAATATTACCGTAGTACGTGACTTAGGCTTAAATGAAAAATATACGACAACTTCTCCGATAGTTTCAGGAGAAATCGCTGAAGACTTTACATATTATTTTGCAGCAAGTGAGCAAGTTCCATCAGCAGTATCATTGGGAGTTCTTGTTGATACTGATAATTCAGTTATAGCTGCGGGAGGTTTTATTCTTCAAGTATTACCTCAAGCAACTGATGCAACAATAACGAAGTTAGAAAAAGTAATCTCTAATATAAAAACCTATATCTACACTTATTCATGAAGGAAAGACTCCAGAAGAAATTGCGGATATTTTGTTTGAAGGGGAAGAAAACTATCGTATTTTACGTAAAAATGATGTTGTCTTTAAATGTGCGTGTTCAAAAGAACGTTATGCAGACGCTTTGGTTACGTTAGGACGTGAAGAGCTAGAGAGTCTTTCTCAAGAAGAGTCTACTGAATTAGTCTGTGCATTTTGTAAGGAAAAATATCATTTTTACAAAAGAAGAAATAACAGAGTTATTAGAAAACTTAAAGTAAAATTATGAATAAAAGAGTTAGATAAAGTGACATTTTTATCTAACTCTTGAATTTTTATAAAAAGTTTGGTATCATAAGTAAAAATTAGCTTAAATTATATCAAGGAGATATTATGGAACTGCTAAGAGAAATGATTGTCACTGATGGTAAAGTTTATGACAATAATGTATTAAAGGTTGATTCGTTTTTAAACCATCAAATAGATGCTAGTCTAATGATGAAAATGGCAGAATCTTTTTACGAATACTTTTAAAAAGAGAAGGTAACGAAGATTCTTACAATAGAAAGCAAGTGGTATAGCCCCTGCAATTCTAGTTGCCCATTTCTTTAAAAGTGCCAATGGTTTTTACGAAAAAGTAAACCTTCAACTTTGAAAAACAATGATATTTACACAGCTGAAGTCATAGTTATACAAAAAAATGTAACTAATACAATAGTAGTTTCAGAAAAATTCATAAATAAAGAGGATAATATTCTTATAATTGATGATTTCTTGGCGAATGGTCAAGCGACTCTTGGTCTTATGGAAATAGTTGAAAAAGCAGAGTGCGAATACTGTTGGGATGTTGGTATCTTAGTTGAAAAAGTTTCCAAAATGGTCGTAAATTATTAGAAGAAAAATGTGAATATTTGTTCTTTATGTAGAATTGCCTCTCTTGAAAAATAATGAAGTGAAGTTTAATATAGCAGATGATGAAATAAAGAAAGGATAAGAAGATAATGTGGGAAAATAAATTTCAAAAAGAAGGTTTAACATTTGATGATGTACTATTAGTACCAGCTAAAAAGTGATATATTACCTAAGAAAGTTGATTTAAAGTTAACAACAGACAAGATTAAATTATCTATTCCGGTAATTTCGGCAGCTATGGATACAGTTACTGAATACAAAATGGCGATTGCTATGGCTCGTGAAGGTGGAATAGGTGTAATCCATAAAAATATGTCTATCGAAGAGCAAGCAGAGCAAGTAAGAAAAGATTAAACGTTCAGAAAGTGGGGTTATCACAGATCCTTTTCTTCCTAACTCCAGATAGCTTAGTGAGACGAAGCTGAAAGCTTGATGCAACAATATAAAATCTCAGGAGTACCTATTGTAAATAATACAGACGATATGAAAGTTGTAGGTATTATAACTAATCGTGATGATGAGATTTTAACTGATTTTGATATTAAAATTAGTGAAGTTATGACGAAAGAACATTTGGTTACAGCTCCAGCTAATACTACTTTGGAAGAAGCAAGTGTAATTTTACGTACTAAAATTGAAAAATTAATTTTAACTGACAAGCAGGAAAAACTCACTGGGCTAATTACTATTAAAGATATTGAAAAATTAGCAAAATATCCTAATTCAGCAAAAGACGAAAAAGGTAGATTATTAGTAGCAGCATCAGTAGGAATTACTAACGATACAGTAGATCGTGTTGAAGCTTTAGTAGAAGCTGGAGTCGATGCTATCGTCGTTGATACTGCTCATGGACATTCTAAAGGAGTGTTAGATGCAGTTAAGGCTTTAAGAACAAATTATCCAGAATTAGATATTATCGCAGGTAATGTTGCGACTGGAGAAGCTGCTCGTGATTTATTCAACGCTGGAGCAGATGTAGTTAAGGTTGGTATTGGGCCAGGATCTATCTGTACAACACGTGTTGTTGCAGGTGTAGGTGTACCACAAATCACAGCAATTTATGATTGTGCAACTGTTGCTCGTGAACTTGGAAAAACTATTATTGCTGATGGTGGTATTAAATATACAGGTGATGTAGTAAAAGCAATTGCAGCTGGAGGACATGCAGTAATGTTGGGTTCTATGCTTGCAGGATGTGAAGAATCTCCGGGTGAGTTAGAAATTTTCCAAGGAAGAACATTTAAAGCATATCGTGGCATGGGATCAATCTCAGCGATGGAAAAAGGTTCTAAAGATAGATACTTCCAAGAAGATGGTAAGAAATTAGTTCCAGAAGGAATCGAAGGGCGTACTCCATATAAAGGTGCAGTAGCAGAAACTATTTACCAAATTATCGGTGGTCTTCGTGCTGGTATGGGTTATACAGGTTCAAGAAATCTACAAGCACTTCGTGAAGATGCACAATTTGTACGTATGACAGGTGCTGGACTTATCGAATCTCATCCACATGATGTTCAAATCACAAAAGAAAGTCCAAACTACTAAATAATATGAATAATAAAGAAGGTGGAGCTTGAATTTCAAGTTCCTACCTTTGTTTATTTATTAAATTTGTTTGAGTTAAATCTATCATCTCAAGAAGACCTTGGGCGCAATCGCTACCTTTTGTTTCCTGCTTTTGATCCCGCTCTTTCAATAGCTTGATCGATATCTTCAGTAGTTATTACTCCGAACATAACAGGAATATCACTATTAAGACTAATGTGACCAATACCTTTTGCAACCTCATTACAAACTAGGTCATCAGTGACTAGTACTTCCACGAATAACACTTCCTAATGTAATAATCACCATCATATTTATTTGTAGCTACTAATTTTTTGTGATAAATAGAATTTCAAATGCTCACGGAACCCAGTATACATCGATGCTTTCTTCTTTTACTTCGTTTCTAATAAGAGTGTCTTTAGCTCCACCTAATAATTTAGATGTGATAAATTCGTTAAAAACGAGCTACTACGATTATGCTTTAATATCTTTACCTATAAATTTTCCTTCAAATGTTGTCATAATAATATTCTCCTTAAATGTCTAAAAAGTGATTAAATCTTATTTTTGTTTGCAAATAATGTTTGTTTTCTTTATGGGGTTTTATATTTATAGGAACTCTATCGACGATATTTATTCCTAAAGAGGTTAGCTGTTCTACTTTTGTCAGGATTATTAGTTAGAAGTTTTACCGATTTAATTCCTAAGTAATCAAGCATGTCTACGGCGATAGTATAGTCCCTTTGATCAGGGGCAAAACCTAGCTGAACATTAGCTAGTAGTATCAACCCCTTGTTCTTGTAATTGATAGGCAAGAAGTTTATTTCTTAAGCCTATTCCTCGTCCTTCTTGACGTAGATAAAGAACTGCACCACGACCTAAGTCTGAAATTTTTAAGAGCCGCGTGTGAGTTGTTCACCGCAGTCACATCTATGAAAGTAAAGACATCTCCAGTTAAACACTCTGAGTGTACTCCGTAATAATAAAGGTTCTTCGAAGTTAAATCACCTTTACTGATGATTAGGTGTTCTTTATTAAATTCATCTTCGAAGAGCTGTAAATCAAAATCACCAAATTCTGTAGGTAATTTTACTTTGACGCTATCTTCAAATGACAAAAACGTGTCAGCTCATTTAAATCAACAACTGTTAACTCCCATTTTTAGCGAATTCATACAAGTTATCTCTTCTAACCATAGTGCCGTCTTCATTCATAATTTCACAGATGTATGTGGCTTCTGTACTATTAGCTAATCTTGCTAAACCTAAAGCTGCTTCTGTGTGACCACGACGAACTTTTAATTCCTTCGTCACGACCGATAAGTGGGAACATATGTCGAGGTCTATTGAAATCTTCAGGTTTAGAATTTGGGTTTTGCTAATTCTTTTTATAGTTATAGCTCTCTCAAAGCTGAGATTCCTGTAGTTGATGTTTTATGGTCAACACTGACTGTAGAACGCAGTCTGGTGTGAATCTGTATTTTTATCTAACATAGAGTGTAGATTTAATCTTTTAGCTATATTGAGTTGAAACTGGGGCGCAAATTAAAACCACGAGCATGTTTTTCTTATAAAATTAACAGTTTCACAAGTAGCTAGTTCTGCTACGTACTAAATCTCCTTCAGCCTCTCTGTCATCATCATCGATAAGAACGATTAATTTTTCCAGCTTTTTAAATCCTCTATTACTTTTCTTACGTTATTAATCATTAAATTTTCCTCCAAATAGTTTTTAATTGAGCTTTAATATATTTTTGCTAATATATCTGTTTTCATATTTACACTATCACCAATTTTAATTTTTCTAAGTTTGTATACTTAGTTGTATGTGGAATTAGCGACACTGTGAATTTGTTGTTATCATGAGTTACTACTGTTAAAACTTATTCCATTAATTGTAATAGATCCTTGGTTAATTATTTCACCTGGAATTTACTTGGATAAGAAAAAGTAAGTAGAATGGCATTCTCATCTTTTGCCTTGCTGCTAATTGAGCTAGTCCATCACTATGTCCCGAAACAATATGACCTTCAAATCTGTCTGAATGCCCCATTGCAGGTTCTAAGTTCACAGCATCATTTATTTTTAAATCTTTAAATGTGGTTCTTTTATAAGTCTCCGGCATAATATCTACAGTAAACTGCGATGAACTTTTTGAACACATGTTAGACATACGCAGTTTACCGCCATACTATCACCAATTTTGTAAGTTTCTAATAAATTCTTACTCACTTGAATAGTCAGTTTTTATACTATGACTAGATTTAATAATCTTTACTATTTTACCTTGTTCTTTTATTAATCCTGTAAACATTGAGAAACTCTCCTTCCTGAGATACGTATATCTTCACCAAGTTTAATAATTTTTAGTATCGTGAAGTTGTATTTTTCATTTGTTATTCTATTACTAGTGAATGATGAAGTGTTATTTCCTCCCAAAAAGAATAGGGAGATATAAAGTTATTACCCTCATCCCAATAACCGCTAGCCAGGGAAATTGATCGTGAATGCTCGGTCCACCTTCTACATAAATCGATTGAATACCGAGTTTGGCTATTTCAGATAAAAATTTCTTTTATGCTGAGATTCTTTCAGGTGTAATTAGAGTTACATGTGAAGGTAAGTTTTTCGTGTTTAACTTTTGTGAAAAACTATAACTTCAGATGAACTATTGTTAAATAGATTAAGATTACTTTTTCAAAGATAGACCCGTCAGCATCTAAGATAATTCTTTTTGGTGGGAAAAGTGATGTATTAGCACCAGTTAATTTTGGATTGTCTATTAACATAGTTTTTGCACCTACGAGAATTGCTTGGTAATTATCTCTTTCATTTCTGACGAAGTTATAGACTTCTTTACCGGTAATCTGTGTTCTTTCATCGGTAAAGGCTAGTTTTTCCATCGAGACTAGTGGCTTGCTTTAAGACTACAAAAGGTCTCTTCTCACTATGAAATAGATTATAAGCATAGTTTTAAGTTATAGCTTCTTTTTCAAGGACACCGGTTATTACTTCTATACCATTGTCTTGAAGATATTTGATACCTTTTCCACTAACGATAGGATTAGGATCTAATTGAGCTACAACTACCTTAGAAATACCCATTTCTACAATAGCATCTGTACAAGGTGGTTGTTTACCTTTATGATTACAAGGTTCTAAAGTAACGTATAGTGTTGAATTAAATAATTTTTCAGGAGTTTTGCAAGTAGAAATTGCATTTTTTCAGCATGTTCACATCCAAATCGAAGATGTGAACTCTTACGATAATTTCATTATCTTTTACAATAATTGCTCCTACTAAAGGGTTAGTATGTGTGTATTTAGCGCCTCGATTAGCTTCAAGAAGAGCAAGATTCATAAAAATATTCATGCATATTATCAACTCCTTTTCTAAATAATAAAAATCCCAATACATTTGAATGTCAAATTTAATCGGGATTGATGGTTAGTTTTATATCTGATTAATAGACCTTAGTGCTTTTAGATACACTATAGGCTATAAAAAATATTTTCAATAAGTATTAGGTATTCTTATCCTAATACTATTAATTTCTTCTCCCATCCAGACTATACTGTCGGTTCTGGAATCTCACCAGATCAGCTTGCGCTCACGGACTTCTAGTAAACTAGTCACCGCCGGTTGGGACTTTCACCCGACCCCGAAGAAATATTTAATTCATGACTTAATATTAACACTAATGAAAACGCTTGTCAATGATAAAAATAAAAACTATCACAAAAATATAAAATATACAATGTGATAGTTTTATTTAATTTATTATAAAATTGTGCTAAACAAACAATCATGATAATAATTGGTAAGATGTAACGAAGTAAGAATAACCATACTTTGAAGAAACCTAAACTTACTTTTGTTATCTTCTTTAACATGAAGTTCACGCATCGCTACTTTTTGTCTAATATATAACCTGTAAAAATTGATAAGAATAGACAACCAAGTGGCATTAGGATATTTGATACTAAAAAGTCCATAGAATCGAAGAATGTTTTACCAAAGAATAGTGTGTTGGCAAGTGGTCCATATGAAAGTGCAGATGGAATACCGAAAACAAATGTAAGTATACCAACAATAACGCTCCATTTAGTACGATTAGTATTTTTGATCTGTAAGATTTCCTACATTGATTTCTAACATAACAACTGATGAAGTAATAGTTGCAAATAAGAATAATATTAAGAATAAAATATAGAAAATTTTACCGAAAGCCATATTGTTGAATAATTGTGGTAGAACGATAAATAATAAACTTGGACCACCTTCAGATTCCATACCGAATGAGCTCATAGCTGGGAAAATAGCAAGCCCCGCCATAATAGAAACAGCAATATTCATCATAACTACTGAAACTCCAGATTGAACCATGTTAACTTGTTTATTTAAGTACGATGCATAAGTTAGCATAGCTGTAACTCCGATAGAAAGTGCAAAGAACGATTGCCCTAATGCGAATAATAATCCTGATGTAGTAATTTTAGAAAAGTCTGGTTTTAGGAAGTAAGTTACCCCAGCCATAGAATTTGGTAATGTTAATGATCTTGTTATAATAATTAGGGAAGATGATGAATAACATTGGCATCATAATTTTTGATGCGCGTTCAATTCCTTTTTGGACACCACGAGATACAATTAAGACATTTAATAGAATAAACATCACTGAGCTCCTAAAAGCAATCCATGGATTAGAGATGATAGTACTAAAAAGTGCAACATAATCGCTAGTAGAATAAATACCCCAAAAGCGTCTGCTGTTGAAATACCAAGATAAAACTAGTATCCAGCCACCAATTACGCTATAGAAAGATAATAGTACAAATAATGCGAATGCCAATAATTCCGAAGATATTATATTTTTTATTTTTCCCTAGTTTCCCAAAAGTTTTTAACTGCTGAAACTGCTGCGCCACGTCCAAGGACGAATTCTGCTAGTAAAAAGTGGAAGACCTATTAAAAGTGTGAAAATAAGGAAAACTAATAAAAAAACTTTCCTCCACCATTGGCAGCAGTCATGTATGGGAATTTCCAAACTGCCCCAAAGCCCTATTGCTGAACCTGCAGAAGCAAGTATGAAACCTATTTTAGACCCCCATTGAGATTTTTCTGACATAAAAATTTTCCTCCTAACATAATACATTATTAATACAAAAAGCTATTCAGTAAAAACTAAATAGCCTTAATAAAAATATATAATATTACTCAAAAAGCCATTCAGTTTATACCAATGGCTGCAAACAAAACTTAACTAGCCATTGTAGATGACGGTGTCGGTGCACTTACATCTACAATTAACATAGAACATAAGTGCTTCTAAAATGGCACGAAAAAAAGTATTCTTTTTAGTTAAGTCTAAAATTTTTCATTTTGAGTAGCTCCTTAATTAATTATTGTTAAAATATTATCATTTTTCTGACAATTTGTCAACTTTTTGTGAAATTAGTTGTAAAAATAAAGGAGATCTTTTAGGATCTCCTTTATAATTATATATTATTCATTATCTAATTGAAGATAAACTACTTGAGTAGTTAGTATTCTTCTAAACCATGTTTACCATCAGCACCACCAATTCCTGATTTGCGACGCCCTGCATGGAATCCTTGCATTGCTTCAAAGTTTTCTCGGTTAACATAAGTTTCTCCAAATTTTAAACCGTTAATAGCTTTGAATGCAGTGTTAAGATTTTTAGTATAAACTGAAGAAGTTAGACCGTATTCAGAATCATTAGCGTATTCGATTACTTCGTCTAAAGTTTTGAATGTTGCAATAGGAAGTACTGGACCAAATACTTCTTCTTTCATAATAGTCATATCATTTGTTACATCAGTTAGAACAGTAGGTCCATAGAAGTATCCAACTTGTTCTTTGTCTACTTGGCTACCGTAAGCAAGAGTAGCACCTTGCTTAACAGCATAATCAACTTTTTCAATTACTTGTTTCAATGCACGTTTTTCGATAAGTGGACCATAATCTAAACCACGTTCTTTATTTGGATCTCCGAATTTAACTTTGTCAAGTTCGTCGAATAAAGCTTTTTCGAATTGTTCTTTTATACTTTCATGAACATATACTCTTTCTGCACAGTTACATACTTGACCTGAATTGATAACACGAGAAGCAACGATTGCTTTTGCAGCAAGTTCTAAATCTGCATCTTCAAAAACTATAGCTGGAGCTTTTCCTCCAAGTTCTAGTGAAACATTAGTGATGTTCTCAGCAGCTGCTTTCATAACTTCTTGTCCTGCAGCAAGGCTACCTGTTAAACTTACTAAGCCAACTTTAGGATGAGATGCTAATCTATTTCCTACTACTGATCCACGACCATGTATAATGTTTAATACTCCTTTTGGTAAACCAACTTCTTGACAAATTTCAGCGAAGATATGAGCGTTAATTGGTGTAAGTTGACTAGGTTTAAGAACTATAGTATACCAGTAAGTAAAGCTGGTGCAGCTTTTCTTGCGATTAAGAAGAATGGGAAGTTCCATGGTAGAATCCCTGTAGTAACACCATAAGGACGTTTGAATAAAAGAATATGCTCATCTTTTCTGTCACTTTGAATAATTTCTCCCTCATATCTACGAGCCCATTCTGCCATGTAATCCATATAGTCAGCAGTGAAAAGTACCTCTACTTTTGCTAGTTCAAAAGTTTTTCCACCTTCGTTAACGATAGTTTGTGTAATTTCTGGCTCACGTTCACGAATTTTTTTAGCGATTTTACGTAAATATTCTCCACGCTCTACGGCTGGAAGTTTCTCCCATGATTTTTGTGCAGCATCAGCAGCATTGATAGCTGATCAACATCTTTGAAATTTCAGATGGAATTTTAGCGATTACCTCCGTAGCTGGATTTAACACTTTAAGATGTTCGTGATTGACATGTTCTTCAAACTCCCCGTTTATGAACATTTTTAAAATTTTTAACTTCAGTCATAGTAGTTCTCCTTTAAGATATGATTTTTAAAAGCAAACGTTATCATTACTTTTATAAAAATTATATCGCAAAAATTCTAAAGACAAATATTTTGTTTGCTTTTTATTAGATATTTGGTTATTTAAAGTAAAATGATAGCGATTTTAGTAAAAGAAATTTAATATATAACTGTAAAATGAAAAACATGTATTATTATTTTATTGCTTTTATTCTATAATTATTTATTATTGTATGATTATATTTTTTTCAAATGTATCTGATGAATTATAGTAAAAAAATTTTTGAGCAAAATTGTTACCACAAATATTGTATTTAGTGGTATAATTTAAAAAGTAAGAAAAAAACTAGGAGGTTTAGTAATGAAACAAAAATATCGGAGTTATTGGATTATCGGTAATGGGAAGTAATTTAGCGTTAAATATTGCTGATAATGGATTTAAAGTAGCGGTGTTCAATAGAACAACATCTGTTGTTGATAAAATGTTAGAGGAACATCCACATAAAAATGTTGTAGGAAGATATTCTTTACAAGAATTAGTAGATGGATTAGAAAAACCAAGAAAAAGTTGTCTTAATGGTAAAAGCAGGTTTTTGCTGTTGATAGTCTTATTGATCAACTTACTCCGATCCTAGACAAAGGGGATATTATTATTGACGGAGGTAACTCTTTCTTCAAAGATACACAAAGAAGATATGACTTGCTATTAGAAAAAGGAATTAATTATTTTGGTGTTGGAGTTTCTGGTGGAGAAGAAGGGGCTAGATTTGGTCCTGCTTTAATGCCTGGTGGCGATGAAAAAGCATATGAAGAGATTCGACCAATTTTAGAAGCAATTGCGGCGAAAGTTAATGGAATTCCATGTTGTAGTTATACTTCAACAGGAGGAGCTGGACATTATGTAAAAATGGTTCATAATGGTATTGAGTATGGAGATATGCAACTTATCTCAGAAGCTTACAAAGTCCTAAAACACTTAGGAGGCTTTACTAATGAAGAGTTACAACAAACTTTTGAAGAGTGGAATAAAGGTGAATTAGAATCATACTTAATAGAAATTACAGCCAATATTTTCAAAGTTAAAGAAGAAGATGGAAGTTATTTAGTAGATAAAATTTTTAGACAAATCTCAACAAAAAAGGTACAGGAAATGGACTAACGAGCAAAGCTATCGATTTAGGAATCTGATGTTTCTGTAATTACAGCTGCCTAAATGGTCGTTATATGTCTAATCTTAAAAGAAGAGCGCGTTCGTGCAGAAAAAGATTTGCTCGTAAACCTTATGCAATTGTTGAAGATAAAGAACATCTTAAAGAGATTGTTCGTGATGCATTATTTATTTCAAAAATTGTTTCTTATGCTCAAGGATTTAAACTTCTTCAAGCTGCAGAAAAGAATACAACTGGACTTTTTGATTATTCTGCAAATTGCAAAAATTTTTCCGCGGTGGATGTATTATTCAAGCAAAAATTCTTCAAAATATTATCGAAGCATACCAAAATAATCCAGAGTTAGCTAACTTAATATTTGATCCATTTTTTTCAAAAATGTTATTGAAACAAGACAAGACAATTTACGTGAAGTAGCAGCATTAGCTATTACGAATAGATTACCATTAAGCGCTATGACTCAGCTATTTCTTACTTAGATATTTATACTACTGCTGAAAGTGGAGCTAATTTAATTCAAAGCACAACGAGATTATTTTGGAGCGCACACTTTTGAAAGAACAGATAAAGAAGAAATTATCATTATGACTGGGTTGGGAACAATGAAAATAAAAAGTGCAATTACACTATTTGGTGGGACAGGAGATTTAACTTATAGAAAGTTATTGCCAGCCTTATATAATTTAGATGTTCTAGGAAAATTAGATAAAAGAATTCAAAATTATTGTAATTGGTCGTCGTTCATATAGTCAAGAAGATTATATTAATATAGTTCGCGGTTGGGTAAAAAGAGCATGCTCGAACTAAGTTTCACGATAATGATTTCCAAAACTATTCTTCAAGAATTATCTACTTTAAGATGGAGATGACCAATGTGAAGATTATAAACTACTACAAGAGTTTTATATAGAGCAAGGAATTACAGAACATATTTATTATTATGCTGTTGCTCCATCGTTCTTTATAACTATTACTAATGGATTGAAGAAATATTGTTCAGAAAATAATGCTAAGGTTATAATAGAAAAAAACCATTTGGAGAAGATCTAGAAAAAGCAGGAGAACTTAATGATAAGTTGGCAGAATTCTTCAGTCAAGAGGAAATTTATCATATAGATCATTATCTAGGGAAAAAGAAATGATTCAAAACATTTTATCTTTACGTTTCAAAAACATTATTTTTCAAAAGGTGTTTGGAATAAAGATTTCATAGAAAATGTACAAATTACAGCAGCAGAGGCAGTTGGTGTGGGGACTCGATGCTAGTTATTATGATAAGAGTGGCGCTGTTAAAGATATGGTGCAAAAATCATCTATTACAAGTTTTATCGATAGTAGCGATGGAAGAACCGAAAAGGAAGAAGGAAGTCGAGGGATTCACGAAAGTCAATATAATCTTCTTTCGAGCTTGGCACCTATTACTGATGTAAATGATAGTCTAGTGATGGCGCAATATGAAGGTTATCTGGACGAAGAAAATATTTCTAAAGATTCTAAGACTGAGACTTATGCTGCATTAAAATTGTTTATTGACAATGAACGTTGGCAAGGAGTGCCATTTTTCATAAGAACAGGTAAAAAAATGGGGGACCGTGAAACTCAAGTTGTTGTTCAGTTTAAAGCTATTGGAGATGTTCCTGGTAATGTGTTGATAATTAGAATACAACCAGATGAAGGCGTGTATTTCAATTTAATGCGAAAAACCAGGGACGGAGCAAGAACTTCAACAGATATCACTAGATTTTTTTGCCAGAGTTGTATTTTTAGAAAATAGAATAAATACACCTGAGGCATATGAGAGATTGTTGGATGCATGTTTTAAAGATGATCGTTCATTGTTCTCGCAATGGAATCAAATTGTTGCATCATGGACTTTCGTTAATGATTTATTAGAGAAGTATCACGAACAAGGAGCTCCATTATATACTTATAAAAAAGGTTCAATGGGGACCAAAAAGAAGCAGATGAATTTGTTGATTGGATAAAATAAAAAAAGAAAAGATGTGTTACGTAAAAGTAACACATCTTTTTGAGAAAATGAACTAGCTGTGAAGTTTACGCAAAAGTATAAGTATAGTATAATAAAACGTGGATGAATTTATTTAATAAAGAATAGTTAAGGGATAGCGATGAAGTTACTAGATTCTATGTTAGAGTATAATAAATATTTTTGTGAAAGTTTGAGGAATATCAAAAATATAAAACAGAAGATAAATATCCTGCTAAAAGGGTAGTTATGTTCACCTGTATGGATACTCGTCTTGTTGATTTGGCGACAAAATCTCTGAATTTGGCTCAAGGAGATGTAAAAGTGGTGAAAAATGCAGGGGCAATACTTACACATCCGTTTGGGTCAGTTATGCGTAGTTTGATTATGGCTGTTTATATGCTAAAAGCTGATGAAATTATTGTTATGGGGCATCATGATTGTGGTATGCAAAGTATTGATCCTAATTTGGTTTTGGATAAGATGAAAGAACGAGGGATATCAGAGGAAACTTTAGATGTACTTCAATACTCAGGGATAGATTTAAACAAATGGTTACATGGTTTTGATGATGTTTTAGAAAGTGTTAATCATGATGTTGACATGATAATAAATCATCCATTAATGCCGAAAGGATATACCAGTACATGGATTGGTAATCAATCCCTAGAAGATGGTAAAAAGTAGATGTAGTTGTGAATGGTTATAATAACATGAAAGATTAGTTAAGGAGAGGGTTAGTTTGAAAAATATTAATATTGAATACCGGTGGAACGATTTCTATGAGTGAGGATCATACAACTGGGAAAGTTTCTCCAACAGAAAATAATCCTATAGGTATAGGAGGAGATATTTTTTCTCATATGGCTCACATATATATGGAAAATTTGTATAATCTTCCATCACCTCACATTACAGAATATGAAATGTTTGAATTAAAACAACGTATTATGCAAGCTATTGATGAAGGGTATGAAGGTGTTGTAGTAACTCATGGCACAGACACTTTAGAAGAGACAGCGTATTATTTAGAATTAACTTTAGATGTCAGTATTCCTATTGTTATAACAGGCGCGATGCGCTCTAGTAATGAAATAGGTGCGGATGGTTTGGCAAATCTTAGAAGTTCTTTAGTTGTTGCGGTTAGCGATGAAAGTCGTGATAAAGGTGTGCTTGTCGTAATGAATGATGAAGCTCATACAGCAACTTATGTAACTAAAACTCACACTACTAATGTAGCTACATTCCAAACTCCAACTTTTGGACCAATAGGTTTAGTGTCTAAAAATGAAGTTATCTATTTTCAAAAGTTATTAAAAGGAAGAACACTATGAAGTAAATAGAGTTTCCAAAAAGTCTATCTTTTTAAAAAGCTTTATGCAGGAATGGGGGGAGAATTAATTGACGCCATCCGAAAACTTAGGTGCAGATGGTTTAGTTATAGAAGCTCTTTAGGTGCAGGGGAATCTTTACCTCCTAAAACAGCACCTGCAGTAAAACATCTTCTTGATAAGATATTCCTGTAGTTTTTCGTTTCTAGAGCGTTTAATGGAGTAACACAAGATGTTTATGATTATTCAGGTGGTGGGAAAAAGATTTTGTCAAGATGGTGTTATTTTCACCACAGGACTAAGTGGCAAAAAGCTCGTATAAAAGCTTTTTGGTTTTACTAGAAGCAGTGTTGATAAATATAAACTAAAAGAGTTGTTTTAGTAGTTTTTTGTATCAAAAGTAGGTTGAATAATTTTTGGGAAATGTGGTAGTATAGTAAGGAATTTTTATAGGGAAAGAGGTGTAATTTTGAAATTTAAAGTATCATAAATCATATAGAGGTTTTTATTTATTAGATGATAATAAAGTTTAAACGACCTTACCAAAAGTTAGATGAAGAAAAAGACGTTAGAAAACTTTAGCTAACAGAGTAGAATTTAAGCAAGATGAAAGTTATTGAAATAGAAGATAAATATGTTGCTTTTTCTACAAAAAGAGAAAACTAATAAAGTGACTAAAAATCAAATCTCCATATAGCGCTATAGGAAAAGAAAAAGGTTTCAAAAATTGATTTTGACAAATTAGAACTTAATTATAAAGATACCAAGAATACTATTTGGAAAACTTATATAATGTGATTTCAAAAGATCAATCATTCTCAGAAGAAGGACTATTATCGATTCTGGCATCAATAGAAAATATCATATTATTAGACGGATTGTTTTTATTCAAAAGTTCAAAAATATTTCTATTATAACGCAGAGGGAACTTAAATTTAGTTCTTAATAGATATAATTTTTGTAATTTAGATGTAGAAAAAAATTAAAAAGATATTGAACTAAATTATCCTAGTCAGTATATTTCTAATTTACCAGTTGATTATAAAGAATACGAGATGATTTTTGTGTTTTACTTTTATAATCTTGGTAGAGTTATTATCAATTTTAAAATAAAAATAAATTTTTGATGATATTATAATAAAAATCCTTGATTTTTCAAAAGGGTTTGTTATAATCTAATCAGAAAGTTTATTTTTTGATGCTAGATGGTCGAAAAACGACCGAGTAGGACTAAAGATGTCCAATAGAATAAATTTTCAATAAATAGGGAATAAGAAATATGGATATTTTTACATTTGTTGCATATACAAAGTAGACTTGTACCCGAAAATGGTTATGAAATTTCAATAGTCGTTATGAATTGTTGATTTCTATAAAAATTAATCAACCAGTCTGGAAGAAAAGATGCTATTAAATTTTTGTGAAATATGACAGAAAGGCAATTACGTACAGAGTGTGACGTCTTATCTGATTTAGGGTTTAATTACAAAACATCACGACAGGGATGAATATTACGGAAAAAGGAGAAGAATTTCTTTCGGAGGTAAAAATCATCTTTAGTAAACGACACGTTTGTTAAAGAGAGAAACCTAATAAAAACATTTCTCAATAAAGACAAGTCCATGTTGTAGCAGGAGATTTTGTTAGTAGTGAAGTTACTCGAGCAGAGATGACGGAATTACTTTTAGATAAGGTCAATAAACAAATAACCAAGGAATGTGTTATTGGAGTTAGTGGAGGCAGTACAATGTACTATGTGGCTGGAAAAGCTAATGAAACATTTGGTTATAAAAATGTTATTATAACACCTATAAGAGGAGGTTTGTCTGTTGTTAATACTGAATATCAGGCAAATGATATTGCGGCAAAAATGGCTAATAACTCCGGGCATGATTATCAACTATTACATGCTCCAGATAATATAGGAAAAAAAGCATTAGAAGAACTCGTGAAAAGAGCCTGTTGTAAAAAATGCTCTTGATGTTATAGGTAGAACATCTATAATAATCCACAGTATAGGGAATGCTTTTTGAAATGGCTCATAGAAGAAAAGTCATCTATGGAGGTTTTGAAAAGTGTTAGAAGATAAAAAGGCCGTTTCTGAATCATTTGGTAGTTATTTTGATAAGGACGGAAATGAAATATTTAAAACGTCTACTATAGGTATGAGTTTTAAAGATGTTGATGGCATTAATAATGTCTTTACAATAGTAGGTGGAGAAAAAAAAGCGGATGCAGTATATAGTTATCTATGTACCCAAAACCCTGCCAAATGCGACACTAATTATTGATGAGGCTATTTGCAAAAATTATAAAAAGTTAATATAAAATTTTAGGGAGGAACTAAAAATGACAGTAAAAAGTAGCAATTAACGGATTTGGACGTATCGGAAGATTAGCATTAAGAAGAATTCAAAACGTAGAAGGAATTGAAGTAGTAGCGATTAACGATTTAACACCAGTTAATCAATTAGTACACTTATTAAAATACGATACAACTCAAGGACGCTTTTAAAGGTGAAGTTGTAGAGAAAAACGGAAGTTTAGTAGTAAATGGAAAAGAAATCAAAGGATTTGCTAATGCAAATCCAGCTGAATTACCATGGGGAGAATTAGGAATCGATGTAGTATTAGAATGTACTGGTTTCTTCACTTCTAAAGAAAAAGCAGAAGCTCATATTCAAGCAGGAGCTAAAAAAGTTGTTATCTCAGCTCCAGGTGGAAACGATGTTAAAACTATCGTATACAATGTAAACCACGAAACTTTAGATGGAACAGAAACAGTTATTTCAGGTGCTTCTTGTACAACTAACTGTTTAGCTCCAATGGCTAAAGCTTTACACGATAACTTCACAGTAGTTGAAGGATTAATGACTACAATTCACGGATATACTGGAGACCAAAACACACTTGACGCTCCCTCACCGTGGTGGAGATTTACGTCGTGCTCGTGCAGCAGCTCAAAATATCGTACCAAACACAACTGGTGCTGCTAAAGCAATCGGATTGGTAATTCCAGAATTAAATGGAAAATTAGATGGAGCTGCACAACGTGTACCTGTACCAACAGGTTCATTAACAGAATTAGTAGCAGTTGTTGAAAAAACTGTTACAGCTGAAGAAGTTAATGCTGCAATGCAAGCTGCTTCTAACGAATCATTTCGGATACAATGTTGATCCAATCGTTTCTTCAGATATCGTAGGAATTGAATATGGTTCATTATTTGATGCAACACAAACAAAAAGTATTAACAGTTGGAGATAAACAATTAGTTAAAAGTTGTTTCTTGGTATGACAACGAAATGTCTTACACTATCTCAATTAGTAAGAACATTAAAATACTTTGCAGGATTAATAAAATAATCTATAATAGATAATAGGAAGAATAGATAAGATATAAGTTTACTAAACTATATCTTGTCTCATATATTCTAATAAATTTTAAAAAGGAGCTTTCCATGAAAAATCTATCAAAGACTTAGGTAATTTACAAGGAAAACGGTTTTAATGCGTGTTGATTTCAACGTGCCCTTTAAAAGATGGAGAAAATTACTAACGATAATCGCATTACAGCAGCGTTACCAACAATAGAGTATGCACTTAAATCAAGGAGCAAAAGTTGTTGCATTTTCTCATTTAGGACGTGTGAAAGAAGAAGCTGATAAAGCTTCTAAAGAGTTTAGCACCAGTAGCTGTAAGATTATCAGAATTATTAGGTAAAGAAGTAAAAATTCGTTCCTGAAACTCGTGGGGCTGAATTAGAAGCGGCGATAAAAAGGATTAAAAGATGGCGAAATCTTAATGTTTGAAAAATACTCGTTTTGAAGATGTAGAGGGTAAAAAAGAATCTAAAAATGATCCTGAGCTTGCAAAATACTGGGCTTCATTAGGAGATGTATATGTTAATGATGCTTTCGGGACAGCACATCGTGCCCATGCATCTAATGTTGGGATTGCATCTAATATTGGTGAAGGTAACTCTGCTTCTGGATTTTTAGTTGATAAAGGAAATTAAATTTATCGGTGGGGCAGTAGACAATCCAGATCGTCCGTTGGTAGCAATTTTAGGTGGAGCTAAAGTTTCTGATAAAATTGCTGTTATTGAAAACTTATTAGAAAAAGCGGATAAAGTAATTATCGGTGGAGGTATGGCTTATACTTTCATGAAAGCACAAGGTAAGGAAATAGGTATGTCACTTTGTGAAAATGATAAAGTTGAATATGCTCGTGAACTTATGGCTAAAGCAGGCGATAAACTAGTTTTACCTATTGATACGGTAGTTGCTAAAGAATTTTCTAATGATGCACCTAGTCGTATTGCAGCAAGAGATATTCAAGCAGATGAGGAAGGGTTGGATATTGGTCCGAAATCAGTTGAACTATTCAAGAAAACTCTTGAAGGAGCAAAAACTGTAATTTGGAATGGACCTATGGGTGTGTTTGAAATGCCAAACTTTGCTAAAGGGACTATCGGGGTTTGTGAAGCAATTGCAAACTTAGAAGGTGCTACTACTATTATCGGTGGTGGTGATAGTGCAACAGCTGCTATTTCTTTAGGATACGCTGAAAAATTCTCTCATATCTCAACAGGTGGAGGAGCATCTTTAGAGTATCTTGAAGGGAAAGTATTACCTGGTATCGATTCATTATCAAACAAATAATTTTTTAAAAATTCAAGGAGAGTAACGTTATGTCAAGAATCCCATTTATCGCAGGAAACTGGAAAATGAATTTAACAGTAAAAAGAAGCGCGTGAATTCGCTAAAGAAGTTGCAACAAAAAGTTCCAGCAGCATCTTCAGTAGAATCAGCTATTTGTGCACCAGCTACTCATTTAGAAGCATTAGTAGAATTAACTAAAGGTAGTGAATTAGCAATCGGCGCTGAGAACTGTCACTTTGAGAAAAGTGGAGCATTCACAGGAGAAATTTCTCCTTATGTATTAAACGATTTAGGTGTTAAATATGTAATATTAGGTCACTCTGAAAGACGTGAATACTTTGAGAAACTGATGAATTAATCAACAAAAACTATTGCTGCATTTCGAAAAATGGTTTAGTACCTATCGTATGTTGTGGTGAAACTATAGAAGAGTATGAAGCTGGAAGAGCGGTAGAAGTTATTACTTCTCAATTGCAAGTTGACCTTGCTGGTTTAACAAAAGAGCAAGCGAAGAAACTTGTTGTTGCTTACGAACCAATTTGGGCAATTGGAACTGGGAAAATCTGCAACTAAAGAAGATGCACAAAAAAATGTGTAAAGCAGTACGTGATATTGTAGAAGGTCTTTACGGAAAAGAAGTTGCTGACAAAGTACGTGTTCAATATGGTGGATCAGTTAAACCTGAGAATGTAAAAGAATACCTAGCTTGCCCAGATGTAGATGGAGCATTAGTAGGTGGAGCATCGCTTAAAGTTGATTCATTCTTAGCACTTTTAGAAGGCGGAAAATTAGCTTAATTTTAGCAAAACAAAATAAATTATAGTATAATAAAAGTATAAATTAAATAATAAGGAGAAAGTTAATGTTAGCAAAAACATTTGATATTATCGCAGAAGTATATGCAAGAGAAGTTTTAGATTCACGTGGTAACCCAACTGTAGAAGTTGAAGTAACAACTGAATCAGGAGCATTTGGACGTGCATTAGTACCATCAGGAGCTTCAACAGGTCAATACGAAGCTGTTGAATTACGTGACGGAGACAAAGGACGCTACTTAGGTAAAGGTGTTTCTAAAGCTGTAACTAACGTTAATGAAGAAATCGCACCTTTATTAGAAGGGAAATTTGATATTTTTGATCAAGTAGCTATTGACTACGCTATGATCGAACTTGACGGTACTGAAAACAAAGGACGTCTAGGAGCTAACGCTATTTTAGGTGTATCTTTAGCAGTAGCACACGCTGCAGCAGATTCTTTAGGAGTGCCTCTATATAGATATTTAGGAGGAACTAACTCTAAAGAATTACCAACTCCAATGATGAACATCGTTAATGGTGGGTCTCACTCAGATGCTCCAATCGCATTCCAAGAGTTCATGATCTTACCAGTAGGAGCGCCTACATTTAAAGAAGCATTACGTTGGGGAGCTGAAGTGTTCCACAACTTAGCTAAATTATTACATGCTCGTGGTTTATCAACTGCAGTAGGTGATGAAGGTGGATTCGCTCCAACATTTGAAGGAACTGAAGATGCCGTAGAAACTATCTTAGAAGCTATTAAAGCTGCTGGACTTGAGCCAGGTAAAGATGTATTCTTAGGATTTGACTGTGCGTCATCAGAATTCTACGAAAACGGAGTTTACAACTATGCTAAATTCGAAGGAGATGGTGGAGCACACCGTACTTCAGCTGAGCAAGTTGATTACTTAGAAGAATTAGTAAATAAATATCCAATTATTACTATCGAAGATGGTATGGATGAAAATGACTGGGATGGATGGAAACTTCTTACTGACCGTATCGGTGATCGCGTACAATTAGTAGGGGATGATTTATTCGTAACAAAACACTAAAAAAATTATCTCAAGGTATCGAACAAGGTGTTGGTAACTCAATCTTAATTAAAGTTAACCAAATTGGTACTTTAACTGAAACTCTAAATGCTATTGAAATGGCTAAACGTGCTCGTTACACAGCAGTTATTTCTCACCGTTCTGGAGAAACTGAAGATTCAACAATCTCAGATATTGCAGTAGCGACAAATGCTGGACAAATTAAAACAGGTTCTCTTAGCCGTACAGACCGTATCGCTAAATATAACCAATTATTACGTATTGAAGATGAATTATATGAAACAGCTGAATACCCAGGTGTTCGTGCATTCTACAACATCAAACGATATTAAATATAAAAGCTAATGAGTAAAATGCATTAGCTTTTTATATATTTTGACCGTATGACTAAATGATCATAAGTATAATTTAAAATACTATATATGAAAAAGATAAGTTGGTTTATGTATTAGTAATTAAGATTTTTGTATTCTATATTTGACAAAGAGACTAAGTATTTATATAATATTGAGAAAATATATGAACTGATATCTGAAAAATATAGTGAAATGTATATTCTTATTAAAGTAAGTTATTAGTTCAAAGTTATTAGATAAATTAAGAAAGACGAGGGGATTAAATCATGAAAAAGGTAGTTTGGTATCAAAATTATTTAATAGATACTTTATTGTAGCGTTAAACGGAATGGCGCTAGGGTTGTTTTGTACGCTTATAATAGGTCTTATTATAAAAGCAAATAGCTATAAATTTAAGTGGAGGTGTAGCAACATTTCTAGTAGCTGTATCTACTATAGCTATGGCGCTTACTGGACCTGTGATAGGGATAGGTGTAGCATATGCATTAAAAGCCCCTAGATTGGTGGTGTTAGCATCAGGGGTAGTTGGATTCTTAGGTGCTTTTGGTTCTAATTTAGGGACAAATAGTCTTATTCAGCAAGGGAAATTAGTTATAAGTGGGTCTGGTGACCCATTAGGTGCGTTTATAGCTGTAGTTGTAGCGGCGGGAAATCGGGAGATTGGTTTCTGGAAAAACTAAGGTCGATATAATAGTTACACCGTTTGTGACAATTATTATTGGGGGCATAGTTGGTTATTTTACAGGACCGTATTTAAAAAATGGAATGACTATGTTAGGGACGTTTATACGAGAAGCTACAGAATTACAACCATTTATAATGGGTATAGTGGTATCTGTTGTAATGGGTATTATATTAACGCTACCTATAAGTTCTGCTGCGTTATCTATTATCTTGGGATTATCAGGAATAGCAGCAGGTGCGTCTACGGTAGGTTGTGCAGCTCAGATGGTTGGATTTGCAGTAATAAGTTTTAAAGCAAATCGTTGGAATGGACTTCTGGCACAAGGACTAGGTACATCTATGCTGCAAGTTCCTAATATAATGAGAAAACCGATTATTTGGATTCCGCCGATAGTTGCAAGTGCTATACTTGGGCCAATAGCAACATTAATATGTAAAATGGAAAATAATCCGGCAGGTGGAGGAATGGGAACTTCAGGTCTTGTAGGGCAACTTATGACATGGCAGACAATGTCAAGTTACACAAATCATGCAGTGTTATTAGCAGAAATAGTAATGCTTCATTTTATATTACCAGCGTTATTATCTTATGCTGTATACTATTACATGGAAAAAGAAAAATTATGTTAAACCAGAAGACTATAAATTGAATTTATAATTTTTCTTTCTTAAAATATAACTTTAAACTATAGTAAAAAGATAGGTATCATATGGATATCTATCTTTTTATTTTTATGACAGTTTAAAATATTAAACAGGTATAGTCAGTTCGTAATTCAAATTAATTAAGAAGGATTATAGGGTTAAAAATAAAATCAACATTTGTTTTTATATTATATATATTCTAAAAATAGTAAAATAATTTTTCAAAATAAGAGTTTTTAGGTAACATTAACATAGCAAGAAAAAAATAGGGGATAACTAAATATATATTAGATAACTGAAGTCGTTATTATATAATATTAATAAAGAATAAGTTTTTACAAACCAAGAGATAGAAAATGAGGGTAAAACGATTTCGAATTAATGTATTAGAATGAAAGTTTTATCAAAAGAATAGTCTGAGAAAGAAAGTTTAATGTGTTAATTTTTAAAAACTTATTATAAACTTAAATATAAGAATATGAATTGTATTATACTTTTTATTTATTTTTTTGTTCGTTTAAGTAATAAAATTTAAAAAGACACTAAAAAGCTATATTATAAATATTAATAGTTTGGTAATTGTTCTATTAAAAATAAAAATAATAAAAACAGCCATAAAAAGTATGGTGTGACAGAAAAAAATAAAGCCTTTACAAAATTAAAATTATATGATAATATGTGGTTGACACATTAAAATATACAATAAAAATTTAGGAGGTCAGCATGGCAAGTTTATCACTGAAAAAAATATATAAAAATATGATAATGGATTTTGCGCCGTAACAGACTTTTAATTTAGAAGTAGCAGACAAGGAATTTGTTGTATTTGTTGGTCCATCTGGATGTGGTAAGTCTACAACGCTTAGAATGATTGCAGGACTTGAAGATATTACCGAAGGAGAGTTTTATATTGGAGATAAATTAGTTAATGATGTAGAACCAAAAAGATAGAGATATCGCGATGGTATTCCAAAAGTTATGCTTTTATATCCACATATGACTGTTTTTCGATAATATGGCTTTTGCGTTAAAACTTAGAAAAGTTCCTAAAAGAAGAAATAAAAGCAAAAGTAGAAGAAGCTGCTAAGATTTTAGGATTAGAGGAATGTAGATAGAAAACCTAAAGCCTTATCAGGTGGACAAGACAAAGGGTTGCACTTGGACGCGCAATAGTTAGAAGTCCAAAAGTATTCCTAATGGACGAACCTTTATCAAACTTAGATGCTAAGCTTTAGAAGTAACATGAGAGCTGAAATCATCAAAATTCACAATACTTTTAGGAGCAACAACAATTTATGTAACGCACGACCAAACAGAGGCGATGACAATGGCGGACAGAATTGTAGTAATGAAACAAGGTATTGTTCAACAAGTAGGAAGTCCGAAAGATATTTATGATCACCCAGAAAACCTTTTTGTTGCAGGATTTATTGGAGCTCCAACAATGAACTTTTTAAGAGGAAAAATTGTTGAGCACAATTTCCAAACGAAAGATGGAGGAACTATAGAAATTCCTGAAGGACATTATGCTAGATTAAAAGAATTAGGATATGAAGGTAAAAGAAGTAGTTTTAGGTATTAGACCGGAAAACATCTCTAACGATCCGTTAGTTCTTGAAACATATTCACATGCGAAAGATAACTTCAAAAAGTTATAGTGGCTGAATTATTAGGGTCTGAGTACATTGTCCACACTGATCTTAATGGTGAAAATGTAAAAGCAATTGTGCATTCAAGACAAAATATCAAAAATGGGTGATGAAATTACATTCGCTCTTGATATGAACAGAGCGCACTACTTTGATGCAGAAACTGAACTAAGTATTTTAGAATAATTACAGTTTCAAAAATATTTTAACTTAGACGTCAAATTTATAAAAAAACAAAAACTTAAGGAGGACTCAAATTATGAGAAAAGATAAACAAACTGTTAGTTGCAGCGACTACGACTGCATTAATTCTTACAGGATGTGTAGGAGGAAAAAAGAGGAACAAAAAGCAGATCCCTAATAAAAAAAAGTAGAAATTACTTACTGGGATTTCCCCAATTTACAAAAGATAAAGAATTTACTAAAACAGAGGATTTTTGATGCAGCGTTAATCAAAGCATCTGAAGCTAAACATCCTAACATTAAAGTAAATTATCAAAAATTGAATTTACAGATGGACCTGCTAAGATTGAAACAGCAATTCAATCTAAAACTGCTCCAGACGTAATTTACGATGCTCCAGGACGTGTTATCGCTTGGGCAGCAAAAGATTTATTATTACCTCTAGATGATGTAGATAAATCAAAAACTAAACGAAGCAGCAGTTAAAGCTTCAAGTTACAAAGATAAACTTTACATGTACCCACAAGGGTAGCACCATTCTTAATGGGTGTTAACAAAGATTTAACTGACAAACTTGGAGTAACAAACTTACTTCCTTTAGATAAAACCAGGGTAGAAACTGGACAGTAGAAGAATATGAAAAATTCTTAAAAGCAGTTAAAGAAAAAGATCCAAATGTTACACCAGCTTTATTCTATACTAAATCACAAGCAGGAGACCAAGGACCAAGAGCATTCGTTTCTAACCTTTTCAACTCATGGATGACAGACAAAGATATTTCTAAATACACTATTAACGATGAAAATGGTGTTAAAAGGATTAGAGTGGGTTAAAAAAAGCTTACGATGAAGGTCTTTTAGGACAAGGTGTTTGCATTAGAAGCTAAAAGATGCATTAGAAGCGTTTAAACTCAGGAAGAGCAGCAACTACAATCTTATTCTCTCCGGTACAGCAGCATCACACGCTAGTGGATTCAACTACAAATTCTTACCTTTCCCTAACAATAGTGGAAAAGCTCAATATGAATATTTAGTAGCTGGACCAGCTATCTTTGATAACGGAGATGCAGATAAAGCAGCAGCAGCTAAGAAATTCGTTGACTTTATGATTAACGATAAAGAATGGGGTAAACGTACTCTATTAGCTTCTGGTAACTTCTCAGCTAAAAAAGATGAAAAAGGATTATACGATTCAGAAGAACTTAAATTTGCAGAAGGTTTAACAGATCAATTTGGACCTTACTACAACACAATACCTGGATTTGCTAAAATGAGACCTCTATGGTTCAACATGGTTCAAGGTGTGTTAAATGGAAAAACTACACCTAAAGAAGGTTTAGATAAATTTGTAGCAGATGCAAATAAAACTATAAAAAGAAGCATTATAATTTGACGATGAAGGGATAGAGTTGCTTCTATCCCTCTTTATATAAAATAATTGATATATTTGAGGAGGTCCTATGAAAGCTATAAAGAAAAAGAAAAATAGACTTCAGTGCGTATTTGTTTATACTGCCAGTTAGTTTGTTTTTTTATAACATTTGTTTTAGTTCCAATGTTGCGTGGATTACAATTGTCATTATATAGTTTTTGCCAAAAAGAACCCAGTGTTCGTTGGTTTTAAAACACTATTCAGATTTGCTTTTTCAGTGGTAATGGAGCAACAATTCATGAACCATTTATGAAATCTCTTATTAATACGGTTATTGTAACAGTAGTGGCAGTACCAATAGTAGTTGTTGTATCGATTTTTGTTGCAGTAACTATTTATAATAAGAGTGCGGTTGTAAGATCGTTCTTCCGTGGAGTATTCTATATTCCCTGCTATTTCATCAGTAGTATCAGTAACAGTTGTATGGGCATGGATTTATCACCCAGAATATGGTATTTTAAACTATGTGTTTAAATCTATGCATTTGATTAGTGAAAATGTTGACTGGTTAGGTAACCCTAAAACTGCATTATATGCGATTATAACGATACTTATTACAACATCATTAGGTCAACCAATAATTCTATATGTTGCAGCGCTTGGTAACGTTCCAAAAGAACTATTAGAAGCATCAGAAATTGATGGTGCAACTAAGTGGCAAGTATTTACAAAAATAACTTGGCCTTTAATTAAGCCTACAACATTATATATTGTTGTTGTAACAACAATTAACTCATTCCAGATCTTTGCGTTAATCCAGCTTTTAACAGCAGGAGGACCAAACTATGGAACAAGTACAATCATGTATTTAGTATATGAAGCAGCTATTAAGAATGGTAACCATGGTGTTGCAAGTGCGATGGGTATTATACTTGCAGTTATTATAGGTATAATCTCTATCCCTACAATTCAAATTCTTATCTAGTGAAGATGATTAGGAGGAAGAAGCATGAAAAATATTAGTATTTTTTAAAATCGTATCTATGATTATATTACTAGGTTTAACGATATTCTTTATCTTCCCTGTTTTATTGGATAGCTACAGGATCGTTTTAAACTACAAGATGTGGCGATTACTATTCCGCCAGAATGGTGGCCAACATCTCCAACATTAGAAAAACTATGAAAAATTATTCACACCAAATACACTAAGATGGTTCTTTAACTCAGTATTTATCTCAGTTATGACAACACTTTTTAGTGTGTATAACATCTGCATTAGCAGGGTATGCATTAGCTAAAAAAACAATTCCCAGGGGTAAAAAGTAATATTTATGGTATTTGTTGCAGCTATGGCATTACCAAAAACAAGTTATTTTAATTCCTTTATTAAACTTAATTACTGAATTTGGTTTAATGAATACTTACTATGCATTAATATTACCAGCAGTAGGATGGCCTTTTGGGGTATTCTTAATGAGACAGTTCTCTCAAGCTATTCCTCGTGAACTACTTGAGTCTGCACGAATTGATGGTTGTGGTGAAGTTAGAACATTTACAAACATTGCCTTACCTATTATCAAACCCGGTATAGGGGCATTAGCGATTTTCACATTTATCGCTAGCTGGAACGACTACTTCTCTCAACTTATTTTCTCTAATACACCTGATATGTCAACATTACCATTAGGACTTGCTGCCTTAGCTCAGGGGCAAGAGTTCTCAAACGACTATGGGTTATTAATGGCAGGGGCATCACTTGCATCTCTACCAATGATAATTGTGTTTATTTGTTTCCAAAATTACTTTACTCAAGGGGTTACTTTGGGAGCCGTGAAAGGATAAGATTATGGATCAAAAAGAATTATATGAATATCTGCGTGGTGAACTTATAGTTTCTTGCCAAGCATTACCAGGAGAACCTCTTTATAGAGAAGAAGGTGGAGTAATGTGTCTTATAGCCCAAGCAGCTAAAAATGCTGGAGTAAAAGCTATTCGAGCTCAAGGAATTGTGGATATAAAACAAATAAAAGAACAAACGAATTTACCAGTTATTGGGATAATTAAAAAATCTTATCCAGGGTATGCAACATATATAACAGCTACTATGGATGAAGTTGATAAACTTGTAGAAGTGGGCTCTGATATTATTGCGCTTGATTGTACAAATAGAGAGCGTGGAGATGGAAAAACACCAAGTGAGTTTTGTAAAAGAGATAAAGAAAAATATCCGAACATAGTTCTTATGGCAGATATTTCAAATTTAGATGAAGCTATTGAAGCTGAAAAAGCAGGAGTAGACTACGTAGGAACTACTATGAACGGTTATACACCTATACTACAGTTTCTAAAAAAATTTGATCCTAGTCTGGTAAAAAGAAATAGTGAAAAACGTAAAAATACCAGTTATAGCTGAAGGAAAAATTCATGAACCAAAAAGAGTACCAAAGTGCTTTTAGAAGCAGGTGCTCACTGCATGGTAGTAGTTGGAGCTATAACAAGACCCCAAGAAATCACTTCAAGATTTTTAGCGGAGCTTAAATAATGTATATTTTATATCTACTTGCATATTGGTATACATATAGTAAAAGTGGTACATATTAGGATCATGGTTTATAACACATATTTTGAATATTGCTTTTTAAAAAAATTGTGGTTATCTCCACTTTTGATAAATGCTGTGGTACTTTAATAGTATTAGCTTTTAGGTATATATTTTAAGATGATACAAGGCAAAGAAGTTGGGAGCATCGGTTCTAAAATGTATATATGCCGGTGGTCTTTTTCGAGCATTATCATGAATTTACTGATTTTTACGATTAGAAAAATAAAATTGAAATTAAAAATTAAAAATAAAGCTATTAATTAGTTTAAGGTTGTGAAATATTCTCACAACTAGTAGCTAGTTAATAGCTTTTATTAATTGAGCGTAATGAGACAGAAAAATTATCGATATAAATCTAAATAGGAATGAAAATGCAAAATTTTTAATCATAATACAATAATTTATAAATTTATATTTGTATTTTTATATATTCATGAAGTTATTATTTTAATATATCTCATTAATAATTATATATTCATGAAACTTATTAAATAAGCTTTTTAATGAGTGTATTTTTAAAAATAGTTTTTAAACTGTAATTTTTCCACATATAAATTAATAATGAGTTAATTTATATTGTGTTTTTAATGAAAGTGAGTATTAAATCAATATTTATCACTAAAAATATATTGTTGATTTGAAGCTATTTCTGTTATATAATGTAATTGAAAGTATTAATTATCTATTATTACTTTTGTCTTTTAATAACAGGTTTCTTGTAGATGTATACAACATATTTAGTTATCTTAAGCAAATAAATTTTTATTGTAAGGTGTAAAAAAATGGAATTAAGAAGAAAGACCTTAAAATTAATGGGTTCTCATATAGATATTCTTATTTTTCGATAGCATTGATGCTGAAAGTATCCTTGATGATGCTGTAGAAATGTTAAAGATGTATGAGCATAGATTTAGCGCGAACGATGACAGTTCTGAACTTATGGAAGTTAACCATAGTGCTGGAATTAAAGCTGTAGTAGTTCATCCGGATTTATTTGATTTAATAAAGATAGGGAAACTTCATAGTTGTGCATCAAATAGTTTTTAAATATAGCTATTGGACCAATTGTACAAACATGGAGAATTGGATTTAATGATGTGAAAGTTCCAACAAAAACAAGAGATTGATGACTTATTAGAAATAACTGATCCGAATCAAATACTACTCGATGAAGAAAGGCAATCTGTCTTTCTTGTGAAAAAGAGGTATGGCTATTAATTTAGGTGCCTTAGCAAAGGGATATATTGCTGATCTTATGATAGAGTATATGAAAAAAAGAGGGTTGATTCTGGACTTATTAACCTTGGAGGAAACGTATTAGCGTTTGGAGATGCTAAGCACAATCCAGACTTGATGTAGCGTATAGGTATACAAAATCCAGTTGAATCTCGAGGAAATCATTTATTTACTATAGGTATAAAAAATCAATCTGTTGTTACTTCTGGAATTTATGAACGTAAACACACAGAAAATGGAAAAACTTACCATCATATATTAAATCCTGAAACAGGGTATCCTGTCGAAACCAATGTAGCCGGCTTATCTATAATTTCAACAGCCTCAGTGGATGGAGAGATTTGGACGACAAGACTATTTGGTAAGAGTGTCGAAGAAATTTTGGATGAAGTTAATAGCTTGCCAGATATAGAGGCTGTTATAGTGACAACCGAGGGTAAAGTTTATTATACAAACGGAGTGCTAGATAGAATAATATGTTAGATAAAACTATCTTGAAGAATACTGAAAATACTTTTTAATTTAAGGAGGCTCTATTAAAGTGGCTGAAGCAAAAAAACATGTTAAAAACAAGACAAGAAAAATCTAAATACAAATAAAGTGGATAGTACAAAAAGAGAGAGGAAACAAAAACATGGTAAAATTAATTGGTCTAGTTGGTACAAACTCTAAAAAAATCTACAAACCGCCAACTTTACAATATATTCAAAAACATTTTTGCAGGTAAAGCTGATATCGAATTAGTTGAAATTAAAAGATCTTCCTTTATTCAACAAACCAGCTAATAAAGAATTACCTGAAGGAGTTAAAAGAAATAGCAGCTAAAAATTGAAGCAGCAGATGGGGTTATCATCAGTTCACCTGAGTATGACCACGCTGTTCCTGCATCATTAATGAGTGCAGTCGCTTGGTTATCTTATGGAATCCACCCATTACTTGATAAAACCAGTAATGTTAACAGGAGCTCATACGGAACTCTTGGATCATCTCGTGCACAAGCTCACTTACGTCAAATGATGGATTCACCAGAAGTTAAAAGCACGTGTAATGCCAAGTTCTGAGTTCTTATTAGGACATTCTTTACAAGCCTTTTGACGAAGCTGGAGATATTTCTAACCCAGAAACAGTAGCTAAATTAGATGGTTTATTTGCAGACTTCTTATTATTCATTAAAATTACTGAAAAATTAATTAATGCACATAAATTAGCTGAAAAAGAGAATTAGAAAACTTCTCTTGGGAAGATTTAAAATAGGATAGAGTGTAGACACATGAAATTAGTAGGAATCGTAGGTTCAAACGCGGAAATTTCTTATAACCGCAAATTAATGGAATTTATAGCAAAAGAATATAAAGATTTATTCACTTTAGAATTATTAGACATTACCAACTTACCAATGTTTAATCAAGATGAAGATCATTCAGAGAAAACAAAAGATTTATTAGTAATGAACCGTAAAAATTTTACAATCTGATGGTGTTATTATTGCTACACCTGAGCACAACCACACAATTACAGCATCTCTTAAGAGTGCATTAGAGTGGTTATCATTCGAATTACACCCACTTGAAAACAAACCAGTAATGGTTCTTGGGGCTTCATACTATGATCAAGGATCATCACGTGCTCAATTACACTTACGTCAAATCTTAGACGCACCAGGTGTAAATGCGATTGTATTCCCAGGTCACGAGTTCCTTTTAGGAAAAGCTAAAGAAGCTTTCGATGCTGAAGGTAACTTAGTAGATGATCGTACAGTTGGATACTTACGTATGTGCTTAACTAAATTCGTTAAATTTGCTAATGTAGCTCAATCATTAGCGGAAAGAAAACCAACACCACCAGAAGATCTAACAGCTAGTGGTGTAATCGATACAACAATCCAAGGTGTTGATGGAGATGCTGATGATTGGTATGAGAAAGCAGCTGAGAAAGTTAATGCTGTATCTGGAGATACATATGTTAAACTTGATCGTGGTATCTTAACAGTAGATCAACTCAACTATTTCTTAAATTCTATGCCGATGGAATTAACTTATGCTGATAGTAACAACCAATTCTTATACTACAACTACCACAAAGAAGATTACGAAATGCTTGCAAAACGTCGTCCAGTACAAGTTGGATGTTCATTAGCTAAAGTTCACCCTGAGAAAGTTTATAAGAGTGTTAGCTGGTTAGTAGGTTTACTACGTTCAGGACAAATAGATGTATTCCGCACACACGTTCCAACTCACGGACCAGACAAATACGTAGTACACAACTACCAAGCAATGTACGATAAAAATGGTAAATATGCTGGTATCAATGAGTACATCTTTAGACTTTAAACCAATCGTTGACTGGTATCTAAAACAAACTGGTCAATCATTAGTTAAAAAATGGAGTTCCAGTAGGGTCACGGATATGCAGCAGCGGCACCAGCGCTGATGCAACAAGTGGAGCTTCAGATGCTGGACACGGGCAGCACCAGCAGCAGCGGCACCAGCAGCTGATGCAACATGGAGCATCTGCTTAATAGAATGATAAATAAGAAAAAGTAGATTTCATGAAATCTACTTTTTCAAAATCAGTTAGTCTCTAGAGATACTTTTTGTGAATTTCAGGAATTGTATTGAATTACTTATTTCGCTATATAATATAATTTTTAAAAATGGCATTGGAATGACATTGGAAAGCAAATGATAGAAAATGGAGAAATATTTAAATTTCTAATAAGCACGGTCAAAACATGGTCAAAGCGAAAAAGAAGCCCCGTTACTGATGTAATAGGGCTTTTAAGCTTCTTCTTATTAACATGTACTTCTTTAATACGAGCAGCTTTACCACGTAAGTTACGTAGGTAGTATAATTTAGCACGTCTAATCTCTACCTTTACGTACAACTTCAATTCTTTCGACTTTTGGAGTGTGAACAGGGAATGTTCTTTCAACTCCAACACCGTTTGAAATTTTTACGTGCAGTATGCAAATGTAGAGATTCCTCCACCACGACGTTTGATAACTACTCCTTCGAATTGTTGGATACGCTCACGTCCACCTTCAACGATACGAACGTGTACCTTACTGTATCCCCAGCTTTAAATTCAGGAATGTCTGTTCTTAATTGCGATTTAGTGATCGCTTCAATGATTTTGCTCATTTTTCTTTCTCCTTTTTACAAAAATGCTCATTACTAATACTTGATTAACAGAGGAACATCGTAATTTAATGTTTCTACATCTTTTCAATTATAACATTTTTTATATTAAATAGCAATAGAAAGTATATTATTTTTCTTATAAAAGTGCAGTTTTCCCAAGATTCTTCCCTTGAAACCTAATAATAAGATATCATTTTTCAAAAGTCAAAAAGCAAGGGTACGCTTAATTAACATACCGTTATTATGTAATAATTCTAATGCTTCATCAAGTGATAAAGTATCTAGTTTATTTTAAGATCAGTTCTTTATATACCAACCCACTTGTATTAAATAGTAGTGGTAAATCAGAAAGTCTCAAGTATTTTTAAAAGTATCAACTGATGGTGTAGTTTCTTTTTACATTGAAAGTATTCAGCTTCTATATTATGAGTGTTTAATAATTAGCTTTCTTACATGTAGAGCATGTTGGATATTCGTAAATATAAAGCACAATATATTCCTCCTTCCAAATTTTTGTTAATAGAATATAAATTCTCAGACTTTGTTATTATAATACTATTAAATATTCATGTAAAAGAAATCTGTTTAAGATGAATTTTTAAATGTTTTTCACTCGGTTTTGAAAAGCATCTGTCAAGAGGATTAACAGGCTATTATGATATAATATAATAAAGACACAAAGAGGTAAGAGGTATAGAGAAAGATAATAGTTAGTGATTTAGTAAAAGGAATATGGAGCATTTGATAATAAAGTCATGGCTAATGACAGACTCAGTTTTGAAATAGAAGAAGGTGAGTTTGTCGTTATCCTTGGCCCTAGCGGAGCAGGGAAGAGTACCTTATTAAACATACTAGGTGGAATGGACAGTGCTACTTCAGGAAGTGTGAATGTCTTTGGTAAAGAAATAGTTGGACTTGATGAAAAAGATTTGACTGAATACCGTCGACAAGATATTGGCTTTGTGTTTCAATTTTCATAATTTAATACCTAATCTTAGTGTTTTAGAAAATGTAGAATTAGCTAATCAAATAGTATCTAAAAGATGCGTAGAATTTTAAAATTAGTTGGTTTAGAAAAACAGGGTTAATAATTTTCCAAGCCAAATTTCTGGAGGAGAGCAACAACGTGTAGCGATAGCGCGATGCGATTGCTAAAAATCCTAAAAATATTACTTTGTGATGAGCCTACTGGAGCTTTGGATTATAAAACAGGAAGAATATTTTAAAAATTTTAAAGAATATTGCAAAAACGAGAAACCGTTATAGTAATTACTCATAATAGTTCGATAGCGCAAATAGCGGATAAAGTAATAGAAATTTATGATGCAAAAAGTAAAGAGTGTTTTTGTTAATCAAATACCGAAAAATATAGATGAAAATTGAGTGGTAGAAGTTATGAAAAGCATTAAATAAAGATATAATACGAGAAATTTCAAAAACAAAAATCTAAATTTGTGTCAATTATGATTATAATGTTTTAGGTGTTTTTGTTTTTATAGGGCTTAAAAGAAACAACACCAGCGATGGTAAATACCTATAATAAGACATTAGAGCAACATAATATATATAGATTTAGAGGGTAACTAATGACTTTGGAATCAATGATGGTGACATCGATGAAATAAGAAAATTAGAAAATATAGATAAACTAGAAACATATAACAAAAATTATAAGCTGAAAAATAGTACTAATAGTATTGATATAGAGACTCTACCAAAAGAATTAGCTACACCGAAGTTAATTGAGGGAAAATTACCTACAAACAATAATGAAATAGCCGTAGTAGATTCATTGGGATTTATAAAATTAGCGATACTATAACTTAGTAGATGATAAAAGCGAAGAAAAATTAAGAGATTATTCATATAAAGTTGTGAGGGTATGTCCATGGCGCAGATCATACTGAAGTATCAAGTAATAATCCTACAAATGATAGTTATTTTGGCTATATAAATAGAGAAAATTTTCAATTTGATAATGTAACAGGAGAGTTAATATAAAGCTAAAAAGGTATATCATATAAATATAGCGATAAAAATATATAGAAGAAGTTAATAAGAGTCGCGATCAACATAGATATATTAAAGGAAAAGAAAACTAGTTGATGATTATAAGTCTAACACATCTCAAAAATTAAAGAGAGCGAAGAAAGATTAGCTTCTATAGAAAAAGAATTAGCCTCTAATTTGGAGAGATTAGAACTGTTAAAAACGTTGATATCCAAAGATATGCTGAACAAAGTTCAAAATTGAAATGAAGCGAAAAACAACTACAAGATAATATTGGAAGTTTCTAAAAGGGCATTTGAGGGAAACTAGTATCCTAGGTTTACATGTTGAAAAAATATTAGAGGATTGGTTCATTATGCACGGTTATTGATTCAGCAGGAAGTTTATCATTCTTGGCGAATGTCTTTTCAATATTTTTATTTTCAGTATCTGTTTTAGTATCATTGACAACCCTAACTAGAATGGTGAGATGAAAAATAGAACCAGTATAGGAACATTGAAAGCATAGGATATTCTAATAAAGAAATTTTTAAAAATATTATATTTACGGCGGAGTGTCAACTGTAATAGGAACAATTCTAGGGATTGTGCAGGGGTATTTAGTTATTGTCCCAATAATATATAATTCATATTCGAGTACACTGGAAAAGAACCGTATATAGTTTATAATTTACACATCATAGCCTAGCATTTTTAATATCTATTTTTGTATATTATTGGCGGTGTTTATCCCACTTCGGAAAAATCTTAAAGAAAAGAGTGCTTATTTATTACGTCCCTAAAGCACCTAGTAGTGGTAGTCGAATATTGTTAGAAAATATAAGTTTTATTTGGAAGAGATTATCATTTTAAGAAAAAGTAACCTTCAGAAATATTTTTCGTTATAAAAGTTCGTATGTTTATGACTATATTTGGTGTTATGGGGATGTTTAACGTTAATGTTTATTGGATTTGCTATTCGTTTTGGTGTTATAGATATTTCTAATGAGACAATTTAAAATAATTAATAAAATTGATGTTTTAGACGATATAACCCTTATGCAGAAAAAGAAGATATCGATAAAGATTTCTAAAGAAATAGGAAGCAATTCTAATGTAGAAAAACTTTACGAAGGTCAATGTTCAAAAAGCTACAGTAGAGATAATGAGGTATTAGATACAGCTCAATTAGTAACCTTAGATGGAAATAATTATAAAGATTATATAACGTTAATGGATAATAGAAGTAATATAGAATTACCTAAAGATTCCATTGTAATAAATGAAAAATTAGCCCTATTTATATAATTTATCAGTAGGTGATGACTTTTAAAGTTATTATAAATGAAAAAGGAATATACATTAAAAATAGGATGCTATTAATCACTATTTTGGGAACATCTTATATCTAGACAGAGAATACTTTTGAAAAAGTATTTGATAAAGCGTACTATGACAATAGTTTTATAATAAAATGAATAATTCAGATGAAGTAGAAAAATGGCGAGCAAACTTCAAAGATAATCCCTATATACTGTATGTGAGTGACAACTCAAAAATCCAAGAAAATCTTGATAATTTTATTAGTGGATTAGATATAATAGTTGTTGTTATGGTCTATGTTCATTAGCCCTTGCGCTTGTGGTGCTTTATAATTTAATAAATGTTAATGTTTCAGAACGTCAAAGAAATTATCAACAATTAAAGTTCTTGGGTTTTTATCCGCGTGAAGTAACAATTTACGTATTTAGGGAGATATTTTATTTGAGCATAATAGATTGTTATTGGTAATTATATAGCGTACAGACTATACTTGAAAATAATATTAGAATTAGCAAAGTAGAACTATGATGTTTAGTAGTAGGGTGCCTATTGCAGTATATGCATTATCAACTGGAGTAACATTAGTACTAATAATATTTGTTATGGCTATAATGCATAGAAGATTAGTAAATATGGTAGAATCGCTAAAAAGCGATAGAATAAGTATATAGTATGGAAATAAGAATTACAGAAAAAGCACAGCAATTTTTAAAACACAAAAATAAAAACAAAATAATTTGTATCTATTACGAAACAATTTTGCTGAGGTGGTGAGAGTAAATAGAACTGTTGAGGTTTCAACAATGAAAACTTTATTAGAGATACCTATATGAAATATGAGGGTTGATGATTTTGAGGTGTATATAGATCCTAGGTTGAATTTTGAAGGAAAAGATAATTATTGATTTGAGAAATTTCTTCTTTTTAAAAACGATTAACACAAAAAGGATTATCTATATAAATAAGAAAAAGAATCCGAAGAAATAATGATTTCTTCAATTCTTTTAAATTGATCAGTTTTCAGAAGCTTTAAGTTCTTCTTCTTTTTATGCTTATCATTGTAAACTCTTTGCATAATACCGATAACGATAGATAATGCAAATAAGCACATTAGTCCGATAAACAAGTTACGGACACCACCAGATAATGTTCCACCTACATAAGAGTAAACTGATTGTTGCTGGAAGTTGCCCAATACCTGTTGCGATAAAGAATCTCCCAGAATCCCATATTAGTAAGACCAGCAGCATAACTCACAAAGTCAGAAATGATCGAATGGTAATAGACGACGAATAAGATAGCTTTATCCCCGTAGCGTTCGAAGAATACGTCTATACTTGCCATAGCTCCTTTACTGTTAATCTTTCAACAACGTCACGACCAAGTCCTCTTGCAATGAGAAACATACAGCAGCTCAGCCATTGCTGATGACCAAAGAAAGAATATGCTCCAATAACGAAGAGAATGGCCGCATTAGATAGAGTAATCAGAATGCTGAATAGGCAGCAACAGATTATGAAATCATAAGGATACTGAGCGACTAGGTCATACTACAACCACGTAAATACTCACTATCTGCATTAGTATCAAATTGAGATAAGTAGCAGATGCATGTTAATTCCTTGTTTTGAAACTGGAACAGTAAAGTAAACTAAGAAGAAAATAGCGAAAACAGCATAGTGATATAACGAGCTGTTTTGCGTTGAGCTTTTTCTTTTTTCAGTTCTTCTGGGTTTACTTCACGAAGGTCACTAAGTTTAACTTCTTTTTCTTTTAAAGCTTTTTCTTTCTTCTTTAGTGTAAACTTTTTGGTATTTGGGAAGAGTCATAATAATGTAAATATTGATTAAGTTGACAATTGCTAAACCAATTAAGAAAAGGAACTTTTATCTGACTCAAAGCTCACCAGCGTGTAGTACTTCACGCGCTATATAAAAGTAAGGTGGTAGTTTTTCCCAGTAATAAAAGCAGTCCCAATAATAATACCTTCTATAATAAAGAATGTATATTTGCGATTAATACGTTTGAAATATAATCCGGTCATAATTCCATAAACTGTCCAAAACAAATATAACAAGAGTTTGGTCAGCTAACATTTCAAATTGAACAAAAGAAGAACAATAGAAATGCGAAAGAAGTATCCAATTGCGATACCGAAACACTGCAAAATAAAATAATAATCTTAAACGTTTCATTAAATCTCTCCTAAGCTTTTATTTCATAGCAATAGTCAGAGTATTGATTCAACTCTGACTATTGTTTAATATCTATTTTTATACTGCAAATAGTTGCGATATATGTTCCAGTCTTCAGGAAGAACATTGTCAATCACATAAATTTAACTTCTTTCTAGTTTCTACCGCTCCATAAGTATAAGCATCATTAGAGATAATACCTACTGGACAGCTATCTAAACAAGATAAGCAACAGTATTTTTTTCTTTAGCCATAGCTAAGTTTCCACCGAAACGGAAGTTGATTTGTTTACCGTTGCTATCTTTTACTACTTCATTTATATCATAGTTTCTTCCAGCACCTTTCCAAGTTACTTCAACTTTTATAGGTGTACCTTCAACGTGAGTAGTAGTAGCATTATTCACAGTCATGTTTTCCCCTGGTTTAGCACCGATTTCGATAAGAGCATTGTAGAAATCTTCAGGTTTAACATATGCAGTGAAAACAGATTTAGCACCATTTGTTCCACTTTGTTCTACAGAGTTGTGGCGAGTAGGTTCATTAAAATACTTTACCATTAACTTTAGTAAGAACTGTAACAGTTCCGGCTTCTTTATCAACTTTTAATGGTTTATCTAGTGATACCCCTGCTACATAGTCAGCTGGTTCATTTGAAGATGATTTGCTACACATCCTGCAGCTGTAAAAACTAATCCTGCAGCTATAAGAACTGATAATAATTTTTAAGTTTCATAATAAAAAACTCCTCCAAAAATAATAATTTTTATATTTGTATTATAACATTTTAATAAGTTTGTAACAATAAAAATATGGGAAAATAACAAAGTCTTTATAGCATACTAAGTTAGAATAAAGAGAAAAACCAACAATAAATATTTTCTTATAACTATGTGCAGGAAAAAGTGATGTATTTATTAAGTTTATTAAAAAGATATTAAAGTAGAACTTAAATAAAATTATATAAAAATTATATTTAGAAATATAAAAATAAAATTGACTTCTAGAAAAGTAACTGAGAATAAATATCAATTAAAAACTAAAAGCTAAAATGTGAGGAAAAGTGTTGTGAATATTGAGCGTTTTTAAAGCGTATTATGATATAATATTTCAGTTATAGTGAAAATGAAAAAAATAAAGAAAAGGAGATAGAGTGTGTTAATTCAGTTAAAACAATGTAACAAAAAGAACTTCGTAGTTAATGAAGTTTTTCTAATGTGAAAAATGGAAAATTAATGATAAAGATAGAATAGCTATTGTGGGGCGTAATGGAGCAGGAAAAAAGTACATTACTAAAAATTATTTCTGGTGAAATTGATTTTTGATAATGGAGAAAGAACTGTTTCAAAAAGATACAACAATAGGTTATTTATCACAAGAATTTCATAGTAAGAGAAGATTTATCTATATATGAAGAAATGATAACTTGTTTTAATGAGATTATAGAACTTGAAAAAAGAGTTAGAGAAAATATCGTATGAATTAACTTCGGAAAATATAGAAAATAACCGAGGGATTATTAGATAAATATGATAGATTGCAAAATCAGGTTTTAACACATAAAGATTATCATTATAAAAAGTAAAATAGATAGTGTTTTGTATGGATTAGATTTTGATAAAGAAGTTTTTGATAAAAATAAGTACTTTTTCTGGTGGAGAAAAACCAGGTTATCAATGGCGAAACTTCTTTTAAGTGAACCAGATTTATTAATGATTAGACGAACCGACTAACCATCTTGATATGGAAAATGTTGCATGGTTAGAAAATTATTTATCATCTTACAATGGAGCGATAGTTATAGTCAGTCATGACAGATATTTTTATTGATAAGGTGGTCAATGTTGTTTATAATTTAGAATTTGGTAAATTGAAGAAGTATGTAGGAAATTACTCTAATTTCTTACGCCAATATGAAGAAGATTACGAAAAAGAATTTAAAAGAATATAGTTAGTCAGCAAAAAGATATAAAACGTCTTGAAGAGTTTGTTCAAAAGAATATAGCTAGAGCTTCTACTAGTAAGATGGCAAAAAAGTCCTTAAAAAGTCTTGGATAAGATGGAGATTATCGATAATCCTAGAAAAGATGATAAAGCAGCTAATATAGAATTTAGAATTAAAGAACAGAGCGGACAGGGATGTACTAATAATTAACGATTTACAGGTTGGCTACGAGGAACAAGTAGGTCAAAAATATAATTTTTCAGTCTATAAAAGGAGACAGACTAGCCATTGTTGCAAAAGAAATGGTATAGGAAAATCTACCTTGATTAAGACTATTGCAAAAAACAAACTTGGTGGAAACATTCAATATGGAAGCAAAAGTATCATTAGGTTACTATGATCAAAAACAAGCAGAAATTTGAATCATCAAAGACTATTTTTAAATGAGCTTTGGGATGAGTATCCTCTTATGAAAGAAGCGGAAGTAAGAACAGTACTAGGGCGCTTCTTATTTAGAGGTGATGATGTTCTTAAAATAGTAAGAGATTTATCAGGTGGAGAAAAAGCTAGATTGCAACTTGCAAAACTAATGCTAGAAAAATAATTTATTAATACTCGACGAGACCGACTAACCACTTAGATATAACTAGTAAAGCAAGTATTGGAAGAAGCACTTGAAAATTACAGAAGGAACTATTCTTTTTGTCAGTCACGATAGATACTTTATTAATAAAATAGCTAATAAAGTTTTTGATATCACAGAAGAGGGATACAATATATACTTAGGAAACTATGATTACTACTTTGGAAAAAGCGCGAGCAGAAAAAATCGCTAAGAGATTAAAAAGAAGAAAAAATTGCTGAAGCAGTTGTTAAAGAAGTAAATGATTATGTTCTGAGTAAAGAAGAAAAACGTCGTATAAGGAAAAGTTAGAGAGAACATGCGATGAACTTATTGTGCAAATTGACGAATTAGAAAGTAAGATTAAAAATAGTTAACGAAGAGTTAATGAAAGAAGAGGTCTATACTGATGCGGTTAAAAACGCAGAATGGAATGGAAAGTTAAAAAATTAACTTCGGAACTAGAGGAAAAAGAATAATTCGTGGCTAGAAATAGAGGAAGAATTAGAAAGTATACAATAAATATGGAAATAAAAATAACAACATATGTAGATAATGAAAAAGCACTTGAAGAAAAGTATGTAGGAGAATATATAGTAGCAAATACTTATGAAAAAAATACAATATATTGATAAAAATGAGAAAAATAAAAAATTTTTATTGACAAAATGAAAAGAAAGTGTTAGTATGAGAAAGACAATTCAAAAATGTCTATAGAATATAGTCGTAAAAGTAGTGACTATACAACGGTTTATGGCATTATGAAATTAGATACTCAACTTGTAAAAATAAATAAACTGGCAAGAAATAATCTAGTTATGTACGAGATTATTTATAATATATTTTTGATCAAGAAAAAAACAACAAAATAAATTGAAAATATTAGTGAAAAAAATAGTGGTAATTAAGTAAGGAGGTTACTTTAGTGAAAAACAACATAGTAGAATTGCTACAAAATTCCTTGAAAACATTGGAAATAGATGGAGTTGATATTTATGTAGAAACACCTAAAAATACTGATAATGGTGATTTTTCTTCTAATGTTGCAATGCAATTAACAAGGGTATTAAGAAAAATCCACGAGTTATTGCCGAGGAAATAATAGCAAAACATCCCTGCGGATGATGCGGTAGAGAAGGTAGAGATTGCAGGACCAGGATTTATTAACTTTTTATGTTAAAAATCAAGTTTAGGAAAGTATAATTGAGAAAATTCTAGCAGATGATTGTAAATATGGAGAAAATAATACAGGGCAAGGTAAGAAAGTTCTTTTTAGAGTATGTATCGGCTAATCCACAGGAACTCTTCATGTAGGTCATGCTCGAAATGCCGCATATTCAGATTCATTAGCTAGAATCATGAAAAATCAGGATATGATATTTCACGTGAATATTATATAAATGATGCAGGAAACCAAATTAATAACTTAGTAATTTCAGCGATAGTTCGTTACAAACAAGCTTTTAGGATTAGAAGCGAAATGCCAGAAGATGCATATCATGGAGAAGATATAAAAGTACTAGGGACAAAAATTAAAAGATGAATTTTCAGATTCATTACTAGAAAAGAGAAGATTTAGAAGCTTTTATTCGTGACTATGCGGTTGCGTATGAAATGGATAATATTAAAAAGGATTTAGGGTGATTTTGGTCTAGAGTATGATGTTTATTTTAGTGAAAAATCACTATATGAAGATGGCTTAGTAGATAAAGCTATGGCTTCTTTACGTGAACAAGGATTTGTTTATGAAAAGGATGGAGCTCTTTGGTTAGAGACAACAGCACTAGGAACAGGTGATGATAAAAGACCGTGTTCTTATTAAAGCTGATGGTTCACTTACATACTTAACAAGTGACATTGCTTATCACAAAAATAAACTTGATCGTGGGTTTGAGTTATTAATAGATGTACTTGGAGCTGATCATCATGGGTTATATCGCTCGTCTTAAAGCGAGTATTGTTGCGATGGGGTATAAGGCTGATCAGTTAGAAGTTCTTATTATGCAAATGGTACAACTTTTAAATAATGGTGAAGTAGTTAAGATGAGTAAGAGAACAGGTAAGGCTATTACTCTTCGTGACCTAATTGATGAAGTAGGAGCAGATGCAGCTAGATATTTCTTGGTAATGAGAAGTGCAGATAGTCACTTAGATTTTGATTTTGCTGTGGCTAAGGAACAATCAAGTGATAATCCACTATATTATGTTCAATATGCTCATGCGCGTATTTGTTCAATTTTACGTCAGGCAGCAGAACAAGGAAAATTATAATTTAGATAAGTGTGATTATGAGTTGTTAACAGATGAATATTCAGTAGAATTACTAAAAACATTGGCTATTATCCAGAAATAGTGGCGCAAGCGGCAACTAATTATGAGCCGCACAGAATATGCAACTATTTGCAGAATTTAGTGAGTGCATTTCCATAAGTTTCTACAATAACAATAAAGTTATAACAGAGAATGCAGAACAAACACAAAGTTATTTAGCGTTAATAACAGCTGTAAAAATAACTTTTAAGAAATGCTTTGGAATTAATCGGGGTTTTCAGCTCCGGAAAAAAATGTAGATATATTTTAGATGAAGGGAATTATTTTTATAGATGGTAAAAATTAAATGAATTAAGCACAGAACAAGTAAAAGCAATGTCATTAGTTGACTTATGCTATGTATACATGGTAGAAGAAAATATTGAAAAATTAAATATTTATGATTTTCTAGATTATATTAAGCCTCTAAGAGGTGTTGATGAAGAAGATTTTCATCACAAGCAGCGTATTTTTTATACAGATTTAAACTTAGATGGACGTTTTTGTATGTGTAGAAGATGGAAGTTGGAAACTTCGCGACAGTTTATTTGTGAAGATATTAAAACTTTTTGTTGAACCAAGTGTTCAAAAATTTGAAATTGATGATGAAGAGTTAGAAGAATTAGGAGAAGATGAACAAGAAGATGTTCATGATGAAGTTGATGCTCTTGTAGAAGAGGAAGATATGGAAGAAAATGAAGATGTTTATGATTTTGATAATGATGGAATAGTATCGAAATATAATATCACGAGTGAAGATGAAGAATTTTTAAAATTATAAAAGCCCTTAGGGGTTTTTTTATAATTTTCAAAAAGTTAGAAATAAATCTAAAGTAAATTTTCTAGAAATAAATTATTATGATCAAAACAAGCTGAGACTTAAAAATTTAAAAGTAGATATTTTGAAATTAAAGTCTTTTTAGTTTGCTTATACTTGTAATATAAGTTATAATTACTAAAGTCAATAAAAGATATAGTAATAATTGTAATACAGATTTTAAGTTTTTAAGTGAACGACAGTAAGACCCATTTATTTTATTTATTATCTTTGCCAGCAAGAATACGATTGATTATTGATAATAAATTAAAATAAAAAGGAGATTGTAACTTATGAAACAAGGTACAGTAAAAATGGTTTTAACGAGGAAAAAGGATTTGGATTTATCAGTAGAAGGTGAAAAAGATGTATTTGTTCACTTCTCTAGCATTCAAAAGATGGCTTTTAAAACTTTAAAAGAAGGCGATAAAGTTGAATTTGAAGTTGAAGATGGTGCACGTGGACCACAAGCAGCTAACGTAGTTGTACTTTAATTTTAAATAGAGATATTGAGAAACCCTATTAATTAGATAGGGTTTCTTTTTTATATTTTAAAAGGCATATAAATATAAACAAAATTGTCTTTCAATATATTTATTATAGCTATTTACATAAAAGTAAATATAAAAATATATTATATAACAGATTTTCTAGTTAAAAAGTTGATTGAGTTTGTAATAATAATAGATATAATTATATTACAAATATAAATTTAATTTAGGGAGGATAGTGTTATGGAACAAACTAAAAAAATGAAACATCCCAAGGGGTTGCATTTAGTCAATATTACTACTGTTTTGCAAAATCTATATGCTTATGGAATTATAGGATTTTTAATTCTGTTCTTTACAACAGGTACTGCAGAAGGTGGATTAGGACTTGAAAAAGGTTTCGCAGTGACAATATACGGTTATTATGCTGCTGCTGGATATATGATGGCACTTGTTGGAGGATGGCTAGCAGATAAATATCTTGGTCTTCAAAAATCTATTATATTAGGGACAGTATTTAGCTGTTTTGGTTATATAGCCCTATATTTCTCAACTAGTGCATTGTGGACAGTTATTTCCAGCTTAGCATTATTACTTGTTGCAGCAGGTATTGGTAAAGGTAATATTAGTGCTATGGTTGGAGCTCTTTATGAACGTGACCAAGTTACTATGAAAGACGCAGCGTACAGTATTTATTATATGGCAATTAATATTGGTAGTTTATTTGGTCCGATTATTTTTGGTTTAGTCACAGATAGTTGGTTTGCAAACGTAGCAAGTGATGGGAAAATTATTTCTTATGGATATCGTGTTGGATTTTTACTAGCAGCAGCTATTGCATTTTTACAATTTGTAGTATTTGCATTTTTGCGCCTACTTGGATTAAAGATAAAAGGAAAATATCCAACAGCTAGTAAAACTGCGAAAAATCAGTTAACCATCCATTAACTAAGATTGATAGAGATAGAATGAAAGCAATGGCAGTAATGTTTGTATTCTCAACACTATTTTGGTCAGCTTGGTTCCAAACTCAAACATCATTCACTATTCTTACACAAAAAGCAGTGGATAGAACAGTATTTGGATGGACGATTCCGACTCCATGGTTAGTATCTTTCAATGGATTATTATGTGCTGTATTAGCTCCAGTATTTGGTGCGTTATGGGTTAAATTGAGTAAAACTGAGCGTGGTGACTGGGATACTGGGACTAAGATGGGACTAGGAATGATAATTTCAGGATTAGCTTTTGTAGTTATGGTAATTGGACTTAATACAATAAATGGTAATGTTGAGAGTGGATTAAAAATTAGTCTTATATACATTTTTAATTACTTATGTATTATTAACAGTTGAGGGAATTATTACTTTCTCCTATAGGAATGGCGATGTTCAATAAACTTGCACCAGCAAAATATACTTCATTAGCAATGGGTATTTGGTACTTAACGTTCTCGTTAGCAAATATCATTTCAGGCTATCTAGCAAAATTAACGGTTAAATTGAATTACACAAGTATTCACATATATTGGTGGTGTGGTAATTGTTCTAGGAGTAGTATTAATCTTGCTTAAAGGATACTTGAATAAATTCATGCATATAGATAAATTAGAAGAAGAAGCTAAAGCTATTGCAGAAGCTGAACATCAAGCTGATTAATAGTTTATAAAAAGGTAAATTTTGAGTACAGAATTATTCGAAAACTAAATATACAAAAAATTTAAGAGTGGGTCATTTTCATGACTCACTTTTTTTAAAGTGAAATAATTTTTTTAATTCTAATATAAAAGCTATATAGTTATTTATATAGCATTTAATGTGATAAAATAAATTAAGGTAATAATAAAAGGAGAATATTAAAATGAAAATTAAAAAATAAATACAGAAAAAAAGCACCTAAGGCTATAGGACCATATGTTCAAGCTAATAAAGTGGGAGAACTTATTTTTGTTCTGGACAACTAGGAATTAACCCTGAAACTGGAAAAATTAGTAGATGGTGGTGTGTTAGAAGAAGCAAAACAAGTATTTAAAAAAATATTCAAGCGATATTGGAAGAAGCAGGGAAGTTCGATGAATCATGTTGTAAAAAAACATTAGTTTTACTAAAAGATATTTGCAGATTTTTGCAGTAGTTAATAAAAGTATACGCTGAGCAATTTAATGACGTATTGCCAGCTAGATCAGCTTTTCAGGTTGCAGCTTTACCATTAAACGGTAATATAGAAATAGAAGTAATTGCTGTAGAAAAAAATAAAAATAATGGTTAGCAATTTGCTAACCATTATTTTTGCGTTGTATCTCGCAATAGCTTCGTCTATTTGTTCATTAGTGAAGTTTGCTATGTCACCTTTTAATTCGTTTTCTATAATATTTCGACTTGTACTGCCCTCTTGAGTAAATCTAATAGTATTGTATGTTTCTGGCGCTTGTTGACCCTACGATACGTGGATGAATTTGAGTATTAGGTTTTGAAGAGGTTTTTTAGTACTAGAATCTTCTTTATTTTTGTGTTCGTATTTTTTTCTTTTTGCCATCGCGAGTATGTGCAGCTTTATTTTTGTTATTTAAGTCGAGTAAAAGCATCACGAATATTACTATAATCAAAATGATATTTGTTGACAATTTTTTCTATTTGTTCATCTAAATTATTCGCTGTTTCATCTAATTCTTCAATTTCATTTTTTTAGCTTTATTATAGTTTTTCTATATTAGTTTTAAAAATATGAAATGGCTTTTGTCAAAAACTTTATTGGTATCTAATTTTTGCTTCCTCAAGTAAGTCTTTGGCAAAAATCTATATCAGTATTTTTAAGTTGATCATCAATGTTTTTTCAAATCGCTTGCAATTTCTACTTCTTGATTGATATATTTTAAAGTTTCTTTTTGCTTTTTCTGTAGTAAGAGATTCTAACCCTTTTAATCCGGCCGTAAAATCATGATTATCATTTATTAATGCCAAATACTTGGAGTGTTCCTCTTTAATATTTTTACTACCATAATTGATGTAGAAATATGTTCCTCCTACTAGTAAAAATATTGATAAAATTGGTATTAAAATAGAAATAAATTTTTTCAATAATATTGAGGCTCCCTTTCTTCTGTCTATGTATTCCTTATTTTATACTGTTTTAATAATAAAAATCAAGATAGAGGGTTTTCATTTTTAAAATTTAAAAATAATAGTATACAAAATATCTAGTAATATCTTGACAATATAGTAAGTTTGGTATAATATATTTAAATAAACTGTGACAATTATAAAGTAAAAAGATATTATTTCATGTTTTTTATTTATAGAGAGTTTAATCCTTTGGCTGAAAGATTAAATATAAATGATTGAGATAAAGAAACACTTTTTGCAAAACTTAAAAGATTTTAATGAGATATCAGTATTCTGATATAAATTAGGGTGGCACCACGAAATTAGCAATCGTCCCATGTAGTCAAATGACTATGAGGGGCGATTTTTTTATATTAGAGTACGTTAATAGAACAAGCAATTAAGTAATGAGAGGAGCTTTTAATATGGTAATATCAATGCCTAGAGGAACTCAAGATATTTTTGCCTGAGGAAAGTAGAAAAATGGCAATATATTGAAGAAAAAAATTAAGAAAAATAAGTAGTGATTTTTGTTATGAAGAAATAAGAACACCTATGTTTGAGTCTACTGAGCTTTTTAGTAGAGGTGTTGGGGATACAACAGATATAGTCCAAAAAGAAATGTATACTTTTTATGGATAAAAGTGATCGATCTTTAACTTTGAGACCAGAAGGAACAGCGAGAACAGTTCGTTCTTATATAGAAAATAAAGCTTTTTGCACAAACAATTCAACCACAGAAGTTATACTATGTAGGGACCGATGTTTAGATATGAAAGAAAACAAAAAGGGCGCTACCGTCAATTCGTTCAATATGGAGTTGAAGTTATAGGGGATGAAAGCCCAAAAATTGATGCAGAGGTTATTAGTTTAGCGTATAACATATATAAAATGTTTGGAATTGAAAATATTAAAGTGAGTATTAATTCGCTTGGAAATCCAGAAGAGCGTAGAGCATATAATGAAGCATTGATTAAACATTTTGAGCCTAGAATCCATGAGTTCGATGAAGATTGTAACAATCGTCTTTATAAAAATCCAATGAGAATATTGGATTGTAAAGTGGACGCTAAGCATGAACTTATAAAAACAGCACCAAGATTATTAGAGTATTTTGGGAGAAGAATCAAAAAGCGTATTTTGCAGAAGTACTTAGACATTTAGATGCGCTAGGTGTCAAGTACGAGATAGATCATAATTTAGTTCGTGGTCTGGATTACTATACTCATACAGCATTTGAGATTATGATAGATAACCCAGAAGTAGAATTAAAAACTCTTTGCGGTGGTGGTCGATATAATGGTTTAGTAAAATTACTAGAAGGGCCGGAAGATAAAAAAAGGTATCGGGTTTTGCTTTAAGTATAGAAAGATTATTGCTTGCGTTAGAGAGTGAGAACATCACACTTCCCTATCGATGATACAATTGATTTATTTGTTGTGTCAATGGGAGAAAAAAAGCTGGAGATGTAGCGGTAAAACTTACGAATGATTTGCGCTTTAGCAGGATACAAAGCTCAAAATGATTATTTCGATAAGAAAATGAAAGCACAGATGAAGATTGCTGATCGTTATAAAGCGAAACTTTCTATAATAATAGGAGAAAGTGAATTAGAAAATGGTGAATATGTTGTAAAAGATATGGAGTCATTTAATCAAGAAACTGTGAAAAAGAGAAAATATTATAAAATATTTAGAAGAAAAAGTTGAGAGGAGAAAAAGTAATGAGTGCATACGGAAGAACAGAATATGCAGGGCGCATTGATGAAAAATATGTTGGGAAGAAAGTAGTAGTAAAAGGTTGGGTAAGTAAAAGACGTGACCTGGGTAATTTAATTTTTTTATAGATGTAAGAGATAGAATGGGTGTAGTACAATGTGTCTTTTTCTGGTGAAAAAAATAATGAATTACATGAACTTGCTTCTACACTAAGAAATGAATTTGTTATTTCTATTGAAGGAGAAGTTGTATTAAGAAATGAAAATACAGTAAATGATAAAATTGCAACTGGTAAAGTAGAAATTATTGCTGATAAAATTAGAAATATTATCAAAAGCAAAAACTCTACCATTCGTATTAGATGATGCTTCATTATCTAGTGAAGAGTTACGTCTGAAAATATCGTTACTTAGATTTAAGAAGAACGGAACTTGCTGAAGTATTACACTTGCGTTCAAAAATTACTAAAGCAACAAGAGACTATTTAGATAACAATATGTTTGTTGATGTCGAAACACCTATTTTAACAAAATCTACTCCTGAGGGGAGCGTGACTATCTTGTACCAAGTAGGGTTCATCCAGGCGAGTTTTACGCTTTACCACAATCACCACAATTATTTAAGCAATTATTAATGGTAGCAGGATTTGATAGATACTATCAAGTTGCTCGTTGTTTCCGTGATGAAGATTTACGTGCTGATAGACAACCAGACTTTACTCAAATTGATATGGAAATGAGTTTTATGTCGCAAGAAGAAATTCTTACTATGATTGAAGGCCTTATTGCACATGTTATGAAAGAAGTAAAAGGAATTGATGTTGTAACACCATTCCCAAGACTAGATTACGAAGAAGCTATGGAAAGATTTGGTAGCGACAAACCAGATACTCGTTTTGGAATGGAGTTAAAAGATGTTAGTGATTTAGTTAAAAACTTAGACTTCAAAGTATTCTCTAATGCAGTAGAACAAGGTGGAGCTGTTAAGTGTATTGTTGCAAAAGGATGTGCTGAACAGTATTCACGAAAAGATATAGATGCATTAGGTAAATATGTAGCTAACTATGGCGCTAAAGGATTAGCTTGGGTGAAAGTAACAGAAGAAGGATTAAATGGAGCGATTGCAAAATTCTTTACTGACGAAGTCGCTCAAGAATTAGTCGCACGTGTTGATGCTGAGGTAGGAGATATTATTCTATTTGCAGCAGATAGCAAAAAAGTATGTTACGCATCTTTAGGAGCATTACGTCAAAAACTTGCAGCAGATTTAGATTTAATTGATAAAGATAAATATAATTACCTATGGGTTGTGAATTGGCCTTTATTAGAATATGATGAAGAGCGTGGAAAATACAGTGCAGCTCATCATCCATTTACAATGCCGAAAATAGAAGATGTGGAATTATTAGAAACTGCCCCAGAAAAAGCTTATGCCCAAGCATATGATATAGTCTTAAATGGCTATGAACTTGGGGGAGGAAGTATCCGTATTTACGATAAAGACGTTCAATCATCAATGTTTAAAGCGTTAGGATTTAGTGAAGAAGAAGCGAAATCTCAATTTGGTTTCTTATTAGATGCCTTTGAATATGGAGTTCCACCACATGGAGGGTGTGCATTAGGATTAGATAGATTTGTAATGTTACTTGCAGGTCGTGATAATTTACGAGATACTATTGCGTTCCCTAAAACAGCAGCAGCTGCAGATCCAATGACTCAAGCTCCATCACCAGTAGACTTAGAACAATTATTAGAACTTAATATTGCATTATTAAGAAAATAATGATAAAAAGTTTATAGAAAGAAGTAGGTAGGATAGAAGAATATTTTACCTGCTTTTTCTTTCTATTTTTGAAATAATTGAAAAAACTTTCAAAAATCAGTGTTTAAAAAGTCGAACAATCGTTAATTTTAATTAAGTAAATGTTAAGAAAAAAAGAAGAAACCACCTTGACAAAGGGAAAAGTAGATGATAGAATAAAGAAAAGTCTTGAGAAAGACAAGTCATTTTTAAAAGAAGTTATAAAAAGTTAAAAACTATTGACATAAAAAAATGATAAGATATAAAAGTTGCTAACGCAACAAACTTGAACATTGAAAACTAAAACGAATTAAGTCAACGTTAATTCCAAAAAGGACAGTTTTGAAAAGAAACTATAAAACTTTTTAAAGAGCTAATCAAGCTAACAAATTTATTTGGAGAGTTTGATCCTGGCTCAGGACGAACGCTGGCGGCGTGCCTAATACATGCAAGTCGAGCGAAGTTTTTCTGGTGCTTGCGCTAGAAAAAAACTTAGCGGCAGGACAGGGTGAGTAACACGTAAAGAACCTGCCTCATAGACTGGGACAACTATTGGAAACGATAGCTAATACCGGATAACAGTATTTCTCGCATGAGAGATATTTAAAAGTTGGTTATGCTAACACTATGAGATGGCTTTGCGGTGCATTAGCTAGTTGGTGGGGTAAAGGCCCACCAAGGCGACGATGCATAGCCGACCTGAGAGGGTGATCGGCCACACTGGGACTGAGACACGGCCCAGACTCCTACGGGAGGCAGCAGTAGGGAATCTTCCGCAATGGGCGAAAGCCTGACGGAGCAACGCCGCGTGAGTGAAGAAGGATTTCGGTTCGTAAAGCTCTGTTGTTAGGGAAGAATGGATATGTAGTAACTATACATGTACGAGACGGTACCTAACCAGAAAGCCACGGCTAACTACGTGCCAGCAGCCGCGGTAATACGTAGGTGGCAAGCGTTGTCCGGAATTATTGGGCGTAAAGCGCGCGCAGGTGGTTTAATAAGTCTGATGTGAAAGCCCACGGCTCAACCGTGGAGGGTCATTGGAAACTGTTAAACTTGAGTGCAGGAGAGAAAAGTGGAATTCCTAGTGTAGCGGTGAAATGCGTAGAGATTAGGAGGAACACCAGTGGCGAAGGCGGCTTTTTGGCCTGTAACTGACACTGAGGCGCGAAAGCGTGGGGAGCAAACAGGATTAGATACCCTGGTAGTCCACGCCGTAAACGATGAGTGCTAAGTGTTGGTCTCATAAGAGATCAGTGCTGCAGCTAACGCATTAAGCACTCCGCCTGGGGAGTACGACCGCAAGGTTGAAACTCAAAAGGAATTGACGGGGACCCGCACAAGCGGTGGAGCATGTGGTTTAATTCGAAGCAACGCGAAGAACCTTACCAAGTCTTGACATACTGTGAGGACACAAGAGATTGTGTTGTTCTGACCTATGGTTGAGACACAGATACAGGTGGTGCATGGTTGTCGTCAGCTCGTGTCGTGAGATGTTGGGTTAAGTCCCGCAACGAGCGCAACCCCTATATCTAGTTGCCAGCAGTAAGATGGGGACTCTAGATAGACTGCCAGTGATAAACTGGAGGAAGGTGGGGATGACGTCAAATCATCATGCCCCTTATGACTTGGGCTACACACGTGCTACAATGGATAGGAACAAAGAGAAGCGAGCTCGCGAGAGTCAGCCAACCTCATAAAACTATTCTCAGTTCGGATTGTAGTCTGCAACTCGACTACATGAAGCTGGAATCGCTAGTAATCGCGAATCAGAATGTCGCGGTGAATACGTTCCCGGGTCTTGTACACACCGCCCGTCACACCACGAGAGTTTGTAACACCCGAAGACGGTGGCCTAACCTATAAGGAGGGAGCCGGTCACGGTGGGACAGATGATTGGGGTGAAGTCGTAACAAGGTAGCCGTATCGGAAGGTGCGGCTGGATCACCTCCTTTCTAAGGATAAGGAATACGTTGATAATTCGTTTTAGTTTTGAGTGTTCAAGGAATACTCAAGCACAATGAAAACTGAATATATATATTAGATCAAAGATAATTTTCTATAAGTAAAGAAACAGATTTACAAAACCGAGAAAAAAGTAAGTAAGTTGAAAAACTTATTCACAAGAGTTCAAGGAAGAAGAACGAAGCGTAAAAGCTACACACGATTAAGTAGTAAAGGGCGCACGGAGGATGCCTTGGCACTAGGAGCCGAAGAAGGACGTGACAAACGACGAAATGCTACGGGGAGCTGTAAGTAAGCAAAGATCCGTAGATATCCGAATGGGGAACCCACCGCTTTTAAAAAGGGCGGTACGCGAAAGCGAGGTAACGCAGGGAACTGAAACATCTAAGTACCTGCAGGAAGAGAAAGAAAAATCGATTTCCTAAGTAGCGGCGAGCGAAAGGGAAAGAGCCCAAACCAATGTGCATGCATATTGGGGTTGTAGGACTCTCAGAAAAGCGTATGACGAAGTATAGTAGAACAATTTGGAAAGATAGACCGTAGAAGGTAAAAAGTCCTGTATACGAAATGCTAAGTTGGCGTGAGAGAGCACCTGAGTACGGCGGAACACGAGGAATTCCGTCGGAATCTACCAGGACCATCTGGTAAGGCTAAATACTACCTAGTGACCGATAGTGAACCAGTACCGTGAGGAAAGGTGAAAAAGAACCCCGGGAGGAGTGAAAGAGAACCTGAAACCGTGTGCTTACAAGTAGTCAGAGCCCTTTAGGGGGTGATGGCGTGCCTTTTGTAGAATGAACCGGCGAGTTACTTTATCATGCGAGGTTAAGTGGAAGACATGGAGCCGAAGCGAAAGCGAGTCTTAATAGGGCGAAATAGTATGATGGAGTAGACCCGAAACCAAGTGATCTACCCACTGGCCAGGTTGAAGTTTAGGTAACACTGAATGGAGGACCGAACCAGGACACGTTGAAAAGTGTTTGGATGAGCTGTGGGTAGCGGAGAAATTCAATCGAACTTGGAAATAGCTGGTTCTCTCCGAAATAGCTTTAGGGCTAGCCTCGTTGTGAGTTTACTGGAGGTGAGAGCACTGTTTGGACTAGGGGCCCATCCCGGGTTACCGAATTCAGACAAACTCCGAATGCCAGATAAATATCAACAGGGAGTCAGACTGCGGGTGATAAGGTTCGTAGTCGAAAGGAAACAGCCCAGACCGCCAGCTAAGGTCCCAAATTGTATGTTAAGTGGAAAAGGATGTGATGATGCACAGACAACCAGGATGTTGGCTTAGAAGCAGCCACCATTTAAAAGAGTGCGTAATAGCTCACTGGTCGAGTGACATCGCGCCGAAAATGTACCGGGGCTAAACATACAACCGAAGCTGCGGATATAACTAATGTTATATGGTAGGAGAGCGTTCTAACATCATAGAAGCCGAGCTGGAAGGCGAGGTGGAGAGGTTAGAAGTGAGAATGCCGGTGTGAGTAGCGAAAGATAGGTGAGAATCCTATCCACCGAAAGACTAAGGTTTCCAGAGGAAGGCTCGTCCGCTCTGGGTAAGTCGGGACCTAAGGTGAAGCCGACAGGTGAAGCCGATGGACAACAGGTAGAAATTCCTGTACCACCAAATATCGATTGAGAGAAGTGGGGACAGAGGAGGCTAATTGATCGTCCTGATGGAATAGGACGTCTAAGCACAAAGGTTGAGTAGTAGGCAAATCCGCTGCTTGGTAAGACTGAAGTGTGATGGGGAGCGAAATTAAAGTAGCGAAGTCAATGAAGCCAAACTCTCAAGAAAAAGCCGCTATCGAGATAAGAGGTGCCCTGTACCGCAAACCGACACAGGTAGTTGGGAAGAGAATTCTAAGGTGAGCGAGAGAACCATCGTTAAGGAACTCGGCAAAATGACCCCGTAACTTCGGGAGAAGGGGTGCCTACGAGTGAGGCCGCAGTGAATAGGCCCCAAGCGACTGTTTAACAAAAAAACACAGGTCTCTGCAAAACCGAAAGGTGAAGTATGGGGCTGACGCCTGCCCGGTGCTGGAAGGTTAAGAGGAGTGCTTAGAGGTAACTCGAAGGTATGAATTGAAGCCCCAGTAAACGGCGGCCGTAACTATAACGGTCCTAAGGTAGCGAAATTCCTTGTCGGGTAAGTTCCGACCCGCACGAAAGGCGTAACGATTTGGGCACTGTCTCAACGATGGACTCGGTGAAATCATAGTACCTGTGAAGATGCAGGTTACCCGCGACAGGACGGAAAGACCCCATGGAGCTTTACTGTAGCTTGATATTGAATTTTGATGCAGTATGTACAGGATAGGTAGGAGCCTAGGAATCATGCACGCCAGTGTATGAGGAGGCGCTGTTGGGATACTACCCTTGCTGTATTGAAATTCTAACCCTCGGCAAAGACCGGGAGACAGTGTCAGGTGGGCAGTTTGACTGGGGCGGTCGCCTCCCAAAGAGTAACGGAGGCGTTCAAAGGTTCCCTCAGAATGGTTGGAAATCATTTGCAGAGTGTAAAAGGCACAAGGGAGCTTGACTGTGAGACTTACAAGTCGAGCAGGTGCAAAGCAGGACTTAGTGATCCGGTGGTTCCGCATGGAAGGGCCATCGCTCAACGGATAAAAAGCTACCCTGGGGATAACAGGCTTATCTCCCCCAAGAGTCCACATCGACGGGGAGGTTTGGCACCTCGATGTCGGCTCATCGCATCCTGGGGCTGTAGTCGGTCCCAAGGGTTGGGCTGTTCGCCCATTAAAGCGGTACGCGAGCTGGGTTCAGAACGTCGTGAGACAGTTCGGTCCCTATCCGTCGTGGGCGTAGGAAATTTGAGAGGAGCTGTCCTTAGTACGAGAGGACCGGGATGGACGTATCAATGGTGTGCCAGTTGTCACGCCAGTGGCATAGCTGGGTAGCTAAATACGGAAGGGATAAGAGCTGAAAGCATCTAAGCATGAAGCCCCCCTCGAGATGAGATTTCCCACGGATATTAAGACCCCTTGAAGACGACAAGGAGAATAGGTTAGGAGTGTAAGTGTGGTAACACATGTAGCTGACTAAAACTAATAGGTCGAGGACTTAATCAAGTGAAGTTCTGAAGAAATTTGTTGACAAGCAAAGAAAAGATGATATAATATATGTATGAAGTTTTTCGTCTGGTGGCGATAGCGAAGAGGACACACCTGTACCCATACCGAACACAGAAGTTAAGCTCTTTAGCGTCGAATGTAGTTGGGTTTACGCCCTGCAAGACTAGAACGTTGCCAGGCTTTTGAAGTCTTTAGCAAATGCTTTAGACTTATTATTCCACAGTAGCTCAGTTGGTAGTAGCATCTGACTGTTAATCAGAGGGTCGCAGGTTCGAGTCCTGCCTGTGGAGCCATTTTTTGGCCCGTTGGTCAAGTGGTTAAGACACCGCCCTTTCACGGCGGTAACACGGGTTCGAATCCCGTACGGGTCACCATTTGAACGGAGGTTTAGCTCAGCTGGGAGAGCACTTGCCTTACAAGCAAGGGGTCAGCGGTTCGATCCCGTTAACCTCCACCATTTTAATAGTCGGGAAGATAGCGAAGAGGCTAAACGCGGCGGACTGTAAATCCGCTCCTTAGGGTTCAGTGGTTCGAATCCACTTCTTCCCACCATTCTTTTATAACATTGGGATATAGCCAAGCGGTAAGGCAACGGACTTTGACTCCGTCATTCCCCTGGTTCGAATCCAGGTATCCCAGCCATGAGCCATTAGCTCAGTTGGTAGAGACATTTGACTTTTAATCAAAGGGTCGAAGGTTCGAGTCCTTCATGGCTCATTTATTATATAAAAGGCTAACAGCCTTTTTATATTTTTAGCCCGTTGGTCAAGTGGTTAAGACACCGCCCTTTCACGGCGGTAACACGGGTTCGAATCCCTGTACGGGTCATCTTGACTTGAAAAGCTACAATTAATTTTGTGGCTTTTTATTATGATAAAAGTAAAAACCTGAACATATAGTCTATGTTCAGCTTTTTTCTATTTATTAAGTTCTTTTGCAGTAAAGCTAAGTGGAAGTACTTCTTCAAAGAAGTTATAAACCTCATATGAATTGTTAGCTGTACCTAGTATTAGCTCAAAGTCATTATCAGCGAATTCAGCTATTACTTGACGACATACTCCACATGGTGGGCAGTAATTTTCTAGATTACCATTTGGGCCACCTACTACTGCTATTTTCTTGAATTTTGTCACACCTTCACTTACTGCTTTGAATATAGCTGTACGCTCAGCACAGTTAGTAGGGGAGTAACTAGCATTTTCTATATTACAACCTGTGTATATTTTTCCATTATCAGCTAAGATAGCAGCCCCAACTTTAAAGTTAGAATAAGGAACATAAGCAAAATTAGTGGCTTCAATAGCAGCTTCAACTAATTTTGTATTTATGTCTTTATGAAGATGTGGATTTTCTTCTTGTAGAATTTTTGTTATTGTATCAGCAACACCACTTTCTGAATTTGGTTTATCCGTAATATATCTTGATATTTTTTTAATTCAGGAACGGCATTCTCCATGGCAACGCTATATTTTTACTAGTTTAAGCATTGGTTCATCGTTAAGATTATCGCCTATAGCAAGTATATTATCGAGTGGTATATTGTATATCTCAGATATTTGTTTAAGAGCATGCCCTTTTGTAGCATTTTTATCCATAATTTCTATGTTGTTTTGGCCCCAGATGAGGTTACAGTTATATTTGTATTATCTGCTAATAATTCTTTTGCTTTTTAGTTTTTCTAAGTCGTTAGAAATTCCTATAACTTTAATAGGTGGGTTATCTTTTTATTGAAGAATAATTCAATATCATCTACTTCAGTAACGTGGCCTGCTTTTAGTTTTTTTCATCCGCTACCTTTCGTAGATACTCGATGTTGGGTGTTTGACCTGTAGCTCTAATTAAATCAGCATAACCTTGAATATCAGTCTCTATATTGTTTGTATAAATAGTATTTTTTTGTAGTATAGTTGAAAGTTTATATCTAAGCTTTTAAGTACAGATGTAGTGTAGTATAAATCCTTTAGCACGATTGGAGTTATACTAATAAGGTTACCATTTTTATCATAAACTATACCACCATTAAAAACTAATGACATCACAATCTATATTTTTCATTTAATGAAGGAAGAGCCTCATAGTAAGCGCGCCCCAGTAGCGACTATAAATATAATATTATTTTTCTTGAGCGTAGTTTTATTAAGTCAACATTTTTCTTTGAGAAATTCTATGTTCATTATCTAGCAGTGTTCCATCCATATCGCTAGCAATTAATTTTTATCATATATTGTATTAGAAATGATAATAGCCATTTCTATCTCCTTTCATAATGTGTAATTAGATTATATCATAACCATAGATTTATTGTAAGAGTAATGAAAATATTTTACTTAGAGATTAATTTCTATTATAATTGTTTATTTTATGATAATATAAAGTGTAACTAAATTATTTATAGAAAGTGATGTAGTATGAAAATAAAAAGATTATTAAAGAAAATAATTTAGAAGAATTATTTTCTAAAGTGAAAAATCGGTTTTGGAAAAAGAGGACAAGAGGTTCTTAAAAGACGGAACTATATCAAAAACTCCTCATCCAAAAGTTTTTGGACATAGACATGAACATCCATATATTCAAACTGATTTTGCAGAATCACAATTAGAATTAATTACAACACCAGAGAATAGCGAAAAAGACGTTATAAAATTTTTAAACGCAATTCATGAAGTGGTGTTAAAAAAATTTACCAGAAGATGAATATATTTTGGCCACTAAGTATGCCTAGTATTTTGCCAAATGAAGAAGATATCCAAGTAGCTCAGTTTGTTAATGAATGGGATGTAAGATATAGGGAATATCTTGTAGAAAAGTATGGAAAATACAAGCAAATGGTTTCAGGAATTCACTACAATTTTCAATTGGACGATGGACTTATGGAAAAAGCTCTCTGGAAAGCAACTAGTATATCTTTTAGTTGAGGGTGAAAATAGTGTTTATATGAAACTTGCAGACAATTTCTCCGCTATCAATGGTTGTTAGTCTATTTATATGGAGCTTCTCCTATGGCAGAGTCTAAGTACTTTTTCAGATAATAATAAACCAGATGGCTTTGTTCGTAGTCTAAGAACCAGTCAATATGGTTATGTAAATGAAACAGGATATTGTTGTCTCGTATAATGGTTTGGAAGATTATATAAAAAGATTTAACAGGATATGTAAAAAAATAAAAAAACTTATTGCTGAAAAAAAGAGTTTTTACTCTAGTGTAAGATTCAGAGGTGAGGATACTGTAGCGAAATTTCCTGAAAAAGGTATTAAATATATCGAATTTAGGGCTGTTTGACTTAAAATCCTTTTGCACCATTTGGTATTTTAGAAAAAGATGTGAGATTTATCCATTTATTTTTAAAAACTTTAGTTTGGATAGAAGAAGCTGATAGAAATAATTCTCAAAAAGATGAGGTTATGAATATAGTGAAAGAACAGCGTTATCTCATCCATTGTCGCAGTCAGAATATTTAGAAGAAGGATTGTGGATTCTTAAACAAATGAAAGAATTAGCAGAAGAACTTTGTTTATCAGAATCCGATAAGCTACTTATCGAAGAAAAAGAGAATGAGCTTAAGGATCCATCGATGACTATTGCAGCTCAACTAATAAAAAGATATCAAGAAACTGATAGTGTTACTGTAGGTATGGAGTTAGCCAAACAATATAAAAAGAAGCATTAAAAGAAAATTATTCATTAAATGCCTATGCCAATATGGAACTTTCTACACAAGCTGTAATAGAAGATGCGATAAAAATAGGGTTAAAAGTTCAAGTAATAGATGAGAATGATCAATTTCTTCGCATAGAGTACAAAGATAAGGTAGAATATGTAAAAATGGAAACATGACAAGTAAAGATAGTTATATTTCTCCATTAATAATGGAAAATAAAGTTGTTACCAAAAATATTAGGTGAGCAAGGTTTTTAGAGTTCCGAGAGGCTACGAAGTTTCAAGTTTGGCGGAGGCTGTACAAGTATTTAATTATGTAAAAATAAACCAATAGTGATAAAACCTAAAAGCACAAATTTTGGGTTAGGTATTTCTATCTTTAAACATGGAACTTCATCTTTGGATGATTATTCTAACAGCTATTAAATTTTGCTTTAAAAAGAAGATAAAGATATATTAATTGAAGAATTTATAGAAGGAACCGAGTATAGGTTATTTGTTATAGAAGGAAAAACTCATGCAGTTCTTTTAAGAGTTCCAGCTAATGTAAAAGGAGATGGACAACATACAATTAGAGAATTGGTTGAAATAAAAATAAAAACCCTCTTCGAGGTGATGCTAAAAAAACACCATTATAGAATTAGGGTGAGATAGAAAAATTGCAATTAAAGAGCAAGGTTTTAGTTTTGAGACAGTTCTAAGAAATGGAGATAGCATATCTTCGAGAAAACTCTAATATAAGTACAGGAGGAGATTCTATTGATATGACAGATGAAGTTCATCAAAGCTATAAAGAACTCGCTGTTAAGATAACGGATGCTATGATGGCAAAAGTTTGTGGAGTTGATTTAATAATTCCTGACGTTAAAGAAGAGTAACTAGAAAACTATGGGAGTAATAGAAGCAAACTTTAATCCTATGATGATGATGCATATTTATCCACATCAAGGAAAAAGTGAAGATTATCATTGGATATATTAAAAATGCTTTTTCCTGAAAAATTTTAAAAATTATAATTATCTATATCAAATAGTACTATTATATTCAGATATGGTAGAAAAACTCATATCTGAATTTTTTTATATTTTGAAAAATGTAAATATTATTTTCTTAAGAAAAATTATGAAATATAAAGAAGTCGAATGAACAATAAAAAGTAGTTATAAGAAAAAAACAAAGACACAATAATATAAGGCTTTTTACGTAAAGGAACAAGTATAAATATATTTTAAATCTAAAAAACAATATAAGAAATCGTATTCAATGTTTCTATTTAAAAAAATACAAACATTTACAAACGTAGTATTAAATGATATAATCGAGTAGTATGCAAAAGGTATCACGTCATATTAAATATTTTTATTATTATAAAGGAGGTACTAAGATGGTAGGAATTATCATCGCAAGTCACGGTGAATTTGCAGCTGGTATTAAACAGTCTGGAACTATGATTTTTGGAGAACAAGAAAAAGTAGAATCAGTTGTATTTATGCCGAGTGAGGGACCAGAAGACTTGCAAAGAAAACTTCAAGAAGCTATTGCTAAAGTAGAATCTGAAGAAATTCTTTTCCTTGTAGATCTTTGGGGTGGAAGTCCATTCAACCAAGCGAATAAATTATTCGAAGAAGCTCCAGAGAAAAGAGCTATTGTAGCAGGGCTTAACTACCAATGTTAATTGAAGCGTACGCAAGTCGTTTCACTATGACAACTGCACATGAAATAGCTAAGGCAATTACTGCAACAGCTATCGATGGGGTGAAAGTTCGTCCAGAAGAACTTCAGCCAGAAGCAGCTGCTCCAGTAGTAGCGCAAGCTGCACCTCAAGGAACTATCCCTGAAGGAACAGTTTTAGGAGATGGGAAAATTAAATTTGTATTAGCACGTATTGATACACGTTTATTACATGGACAAGTTGCTACTAACTGGACAAAAGCAACACAGCCAAACAGAATTATTGTAGTTTCTGATACAGTATCAAAAGATGAACTACGTAAAAACTTATTGAGCAAGCAGCTCCTCCAGGAGTACGTGCTCACGTAATTCCATTAAATAAACTTGTAGAAGTTTATAATGATCCACGTTTTGGTGATACAAAAAGCATTATTATTATTTGAAACACCACAAGATGCTCTTGCAGTTATTGAAAAAGGAGTAGAGATTCCTGAATTAAACGTAGGATCTATGGCACACTCTGTTGGTAAAGTTCAAATCAACAATGTATTATCAGTAGATCAAGATGACGTTGAAACATATAAAAACTTCGTGATTTAGGTGTTAAATTTGATGTAAGAAAAGTATCTAACGACTCACCATCAGATTTATTTAAACTTATTGAAGCTAAAAGCTAGCGAAGGTTTTAAAATTATAATTATATAGTATTTAAATTAGGAGGACACAATGGATTTTAGTATTCTATCAGTCGTTTTAGTCCTTGTTGTTGCTTTCTTAGCAGGGATGGAAGGTATCTTAGACCAATTCCAATTCCACCAACCAATTATTGCATGTTCATTAGTTGGATTAGCAACAGGACATTTAACAGAATGTATTATTTTAGGTGGGGCTCTACAATTATTAGCACTTGGATGGGCTAATATTGGGGCAGCCGTTGCTCCTGACGCAGCACTTGCATCAGTAGCATCAGCTATTATTTTCGTAAAAGCAGGAGACTTCTCTTTAGAAGGACGTAATATCGCTATTGCAGCAGCTATTACACTTGCAACAGTAGGATTAGTACTTACTATGATAGTTCGTACGTTATCAGTAGTTATCGTTCACCAAGCTGACCGTGCAGCAGAAAACGGAAACTTCCGTGGAGTTGAATTCTGGCACTATGTAGCACTTGCAGCTCAAGGGTTACGTATCGCTATCCCATCAGGATTATTAATGTTTATTCCTTCAGAAGCAGTTCAAAAAGGATTAGGATCATTACCAGCATGGTTTACTGGTGGTATGACAGTTGGTGGTGGAATGGTAGTTGCGGTAGGTTTCGCAATGGTAATCAACTTAATGGCAACTAAAGAAGTATGGCCTTTCTTCTTCTTAGGATTTGCATTAGCACCATTAAAAGAACTTACATTAATTGCAACTGGTATCATTGGATTAGTAATTGCAATTGTATACTTAAACCTTTCAGATAACAACAAAAGGTGGAGGAAGTGGAAACTCTTCATCAGGTGACCCACTAGGGGACATCTTAAACAACTATTAATAAGGAGGAACTAGAAATGTCAGAGAAAAAAATTACATTAAGTAAAAAAGATCGTCGTAGCGTTATGTTACGTTCTCAGTTCCTTCAAGGTTCATGGAACTATGAGCGTATGCAAAATGGTGGTTGGGCTTATTCTTTAATCCCAGCATTGAAAAAACTATATCCAAATAAAGAAGATGCAACAGAAGCTCTAAAACGTCACTTAGAGTTCTTTAACACACACCCATATATTGCAGCACCAATCTTAGGGGTAACACTTGCTCTTGAGGAAGATAAAGCAAATGGAGCTGATATCGATGATTCAGCAATCCAAGGGTTAAAGTTGGTATGATGGGACCTTTAGCAGGTATTGGGGATCCAGTATTCTGGTTCACAGTACGTCCAATCTTAGGAGCTATCGCAGCATCACTTGCAACAGGTGGTTCTATTATTGCACCATTATTCTTCTTTATCGCATGGAACGCAATCCGTATAGGATTCTTATGGTATACACAAGAACTTGGATACAAAAAAGGAGCAGAAATTACAAGCGACCTTTCAGGTGGTATCTTACAAAAAATTACTAAAGGTGCTTCAATCCTTGGTATGTTCGTAATGGGTATTTTAGTTCAACGTTGGACTAATATTAGCTTTCCAATGGTAATCTCTAAGGTTCAATTAGCTGATAAAGCATATATTCACTTCCCAGGCGAAAAAGAACACGTTACAGGTGGAGTATTACAAGATATTGTAACAAAAGCAGCAAGTGGTAAATTCTCATTGTCACCGGAAAAAGTTACAACATTACAAGATAACTTAAACCAACTTATTCCTGGTTTTGCAGCGTTACTATTAACATTCGTATGTATGTGGTTATTAAAACGTAAAGTAAGCCCAGTACTTATTATCTTTTGGATTATTTGCACTAGGTATTTTTAGCTCGTGTAGCAGGAATAATGTAATAATCTTTGTAGCTGGAGCAAAATGTTCCAGCTTACTTTTTAATTAAAAATATATAGTATAATAAACTATGAGAAAGCAATTAGCATAAGGAGGTGTTATAGTGGTAAAAATCAATGAATACTAAAGTGATTTATACAACAAAGGCAAATAGCATGACAGGTTCTATTGGTAATAAACATGGAGATATTATGGTTGGAGATAAGGCTTTTTGAATTTTATAATCATAGAAATCCAGAAGACTATATCCAAATTCCATGGAAGGAAATTGAGCGTGTTCGTGCACAAATGTTTTTAGAGATAGGTATATAAGAGGATTTTTTTATTGATACAAAAATTCGGGAAGTTTTAATTTTATTGTCAAAAATGCAGGTAAATGCCTTAAAGAGATGAGAACTTTTTGTCAGGGAATGACAATATAGTACGTAACAAACCACTGTTCTCATTGAAAAATTATTTAGAAGAAATAAATAAAAATTGGTTAAGCTTCATGATAAAAATCATGGCTTTAACCAATTTTTATTCTTCTATATTTGCATACAACAGTGCTTCATTGTAGTTTAAATCACGAAGTAGAGTATCAGCTTCATGATGTGAGATTTTTCTGTATTTTTTAAGTTATTAATTTTTCTTTTTGCATAGCTATTGCTTCAGTTTCAAAATTTTCTACTTTCTTCTACATACAGAATTAGACGGGGCATTATATAGTGTATAATCAAAGTTATCATAAATATTTTTTAAAAAAATCTATAACAAGGGTATTTTCTTTTTGTTTTTTTGATTTTTCAATAATATCAATAGCATTATAGGTTAGGGAATCAATTATATCAGGGATACTATGTCTAAACTCCTTAATTTGTTGTCTTAGCTCTACATTAGTTTTTAATCTATTTCTTAGGTATTTTTCAATCCTATGTTGATTAGCAGTGAAAGCTTGACATATCATCGGTTGCTAAGTTCAAAAAGAACAAAGAAGACGTCTGAATTTTTCCTTCTAATATACTTAGTTTTTAGTGTAATGAATAATTGTTTAAAGACAGAGTAAGTAAAGTTTTTAACCTCCATTTTCTTACCTCTAGAATATGCCGCAAATGGCGATTATTTTCATATTCAATTAATATTTCATTAATTTTTCTTCTGTTCTTCCTTCTCAATAAGAGCAACAAGTTTTTTTACTATAATGAACTAATCTTTTTTTCATATTACAAAAATAAATTTGTTGTTCTTGTAGTTTTTATTGCAATAGCATAGCCCATACGATCAGGTGTAGTATCTAGATTATTGTAGTATTTGGTTTGTAATTCGTCAATAACTTCACCAAGGATTTTGCTGCGAGCATTATTTGGAGAATTTCTTCATTTTTCTTCTTTTTATGGTGATAGGAAGGAAAATAGTCCCAATAATCATGCTTAAAAGAACAACTCCGCTTGCAATAAATAAAATAGCGTCACGCAGTGAAAAGGGTTGGCCTGTACTTTCCAGTGTTAATGGTATCATAAGGGCTGTGGCTAGTGTAACAGTACCATGAATACCACATAAAAGAGCTTATAAGAGCATATTCAAATCTACTATAGTTTCCAACATCTAATTTTTCGTTTTTAAAAATTCTATTATTTTATTAGAAGTGTTGAATGTATGTGGTTGAAAACTTAAGTAAAATAGATAAACAAAAGATAAATCTTGATATAATCAGTGCAATAGTTATAAGTGCTACATAAAGTAAACCAGTTTTTAATGTCCAAGTCAGGGAATTTCATCATATTAGAGAAGATATCGGGTAATAAATATCCTAAAAATACAAATACAAAACCATTAAGAATATAACTTACAGTATCTTGGTTGTAATTTATTGATACTACTCCTTGATTATTAAGTGATTCTCCTTGGAATAAATATTTTTTTCAAAGTTAAGAAGAATACCAGTAAATACAACAGCTATAATCCCAGATAAGTGGAATTTTTCAGCAGCGAAATAAACTAATATAGGCAATATTACTTGAGTAATAACTAGAATTGTGGGTTCAGAATTCAAAAATTTTTCTATTTAGTGATTTTTAAAAGAAATAGTAACTAGACCTAAAAATAATACCAAGAAACATTCCACCAATAGCTGCTATAAAAAATTCTTTTGAAGCATTAGCGAAAGAAAATGTTCCGGTAATAATTGCGGCAAGAGCGATTTTAAATGAAACAATTCCAGCAGCATCATTAAGAAGTGATTCACCTTCTAAGATTGCCATAAGACCTTTTGGTAGCTTCATACCTTTTGTAATAGATTTAACCGCAACAGCATCGGTAGGTGAAAGAATTGCAGCAAGAGCAAATGATGCTCCAAGTGAAATAGATGGAATTATAAAGTTAATAAACGATCCAACAACTAAAACAGTTGCAATAACAAGACCAACAGACATATAGACAATAGGACGTTTATAGAGCCAAAGTTCACTACGTGATGCTTTATATGCATCGGTAAACAATAATGGAGCAATAACAAGAGCCATAAATGCTTCAGATTCAAATTCAAAATGAAGAGGTATAGGGTAAATAAGTTATAAAAACCAAGCATGACTTGAAAAAGAGCTGCTGGAATACGCGGAATATACCTATTAATAAATGATCCAGTAATAACTAGAACGATAAATATGGCTATAGTAAATAAAAAATTTCCATAAAGAACTCCTTTTTATAGTTTAAATTTTTCTCATATAGTATAACATAATATTGTATAATTTTGTTAACAAAAAGCAATTTAAAAAGAAGATGATAAAAAGAGGAAGGCAGCGATATTTGCCTTATTCTGTTTATGTTTTTCATTTTTTTGCAATTTTTAGTCATAATTATTGGCTATATACTATTTCGAGGATGATTATGGCGCTCGGTGGATCGATGATTATGGTATTTATCAACACTTATGTTGCAAAGTTTATACCTAACGATAAAAATATTAACAAGCGCGATTATAACAGCATCATATAATTTTGGAGCAGCGGTTGTTGCGATTTTATTTTTAGTTTTTAAAGAACATTTTATAGATGATTGGCGCTACACTATGATTGGATTTAGTATTTTTAGTATTATTATATTTATAATATGGTTAGCAGTTGCAAAAAGATTTTGAGCCAACAATAACTTGGAAACACCCTAACTATTTTTGTTTATAAATTATTAATAGAATCAAAAGAAATAGCGGAAGATGAAGAATTAAAAGAATACACATATGCTGATGGTTTTAGAGATAAATTTATTTACTTCTTTTCTCTTGGGTTTGGAGGATTTCTATTTTTTTATATGTAATGCCTCTGGTATCATTACCAAGAGTAGTAGCAGAACATTCTCATAATGCGAATTTCAAACCAGAATTTATGATTTTAATGGTGACTGTAGGGGATAGTAGGAACATTATCAAATATACTAATTACTAGAAAATTTGATTTCAGAAGGAAGCCATTTTTAGTTTTACATGGTGTTCTGATGATAGGATTTATGGCTACTGGGTTATATGTTGTATCAACTAATGCTATACTTTCTTACATCATGTTTGTATTATCAGGATTTGTGATGTATTCTCAGTATCCGGTTTATCTAAATTACCCTTACGAACTTCCAAAAATGAATTCTCAAAAATTAACTATTATGTTTGGAATGTTTTGGGCGTTTGGATATGTTATTTACACGTTATTTAATTTTTATATGGAGTTTAATTTTAAATCATTTTTGGGTATGTATCATCAATTTCATTTTATTTAGTAGGAAGTGTTATTTATATAATTTTTGTATTTTGCGTTTCCAGAAACTAGAACAAAAAGAAAATAATTTATTAGAAGAAATGAGATATGTAATGACTTTTAAAGCGAATAGATAAGAAAAGACCATAGAACTAAAATGTTCCATGGTCTTTTCTTATCTATCATCGCCGTGTATTCCTATTTGTAGTAGTTCTGCTAGAATTTGAATTTCTATTTTGAGTAGTTGCAGAATTACTATTATTGTTACTATTATTTGTAGATCTAGTAGAGCTTGCTAATGAATCAAATATTGTAGTTAATGCAGAACGACTATCACGCTGACGAGTAGCTACAGCAGCTTGATAAACAGCATCTTTATCAGTTCCAGCATACATATAATCAGTCTCTGTATTTCTATCTTTGGCATACTCTACACCATTTTTTGTTGCTATTCCTGCAGGTTTTTCGAAAGGCGCAGGTGCTTTGTTGTCAGATGCTTTTTTCATAACATCTGCCATTATAACTTGAGTTGTTTGCGTTTGATTAGAAGAAAGTGCTTTTGCTGCAGAATCAACTACGTCTGCTCCTTGCCATACCGAAACTGTATATTCAGATGTATAACCAATCATCCAACTGTCTTTTGTTGAGTTAGTAACATCTATCCCGAAGGTTCTTTGTGCACTTTCATCAAAGGTAGTTGAACCAGACTTACCAGCCATATCAAAGTTTGCTACTTTACCATTAGGAGAAGTACCATTGCTAGTAAGTACCTCTTCAAGACATTAGTCATAAGATAAGCTGTTTCTTCTGACATAGCTTTTGTAGCCTTATCACGCATACTAGGAAGTTCTTTCCCATTAGCATTAAATACTTTAACAATAGTAGAAGGTTTATTGTAATAACCTTTATTTCCAAAACTTGCAAAAGCCGCAGCCATTTGCAATGGAGAGACCCCATCAACATTACCACCGATTGCAGTAGTTGGTTCATCTTTAGTAACAGGAATTCCTATTTTTTCAGCAAAATGCTTAGCACGCTCATATCCTACTGTTTCAAAAGCACGAACAGCTGGAACATTATATGACCAAGCTAAAGCTCTACTCATAGGCACGTTACCATGGTATAATCTATCCCAGTTTTGAATAAAGAAATTGGTTCCAGTAATTTGATAAGGGCTATCAGAAAATGTTGTTTGAGAGTCCCACCCATAATACTCTATTCCAGGAGCGTAGTCAATCAAAGGTTTAATAGCCGACCCTGGTTGTACTTTTGCATCAACAGCGTAATTGTAGCCCCCAGCTTTATAATTTTTTCCTCCACCAATAGCTTCAATAAGACCAGTTTTAGTATTAAGAACTGTTATTGCTGCTTGAGAAGCATGAGGTTTCATAGGAGAGCGTTGGTTATCAAACATATCTTGAACATAAATTTGTAGTTCAGAATTCAAATTTGTATAAATTTTTAACCCAAGTGATAGGGGATCACTTACATTTTCAAAGTTTTTTTATTTTTGTTTTTAGTTCTTTTTGTTATTTCGTCAATATAAGCAGCATACTTGGGATTATAAGGTGCTGATTTGCTCTATCTTCTTTTGATTTTTTTAACTAATCCGTCAGTAATAGGAGTCTTAATATATTCGTTATATTGATCTTCTGTAATTTTATCATTATTTAACATAGCATATAAAAACCGTGTCACGACGATTTTTAGCTTGTTCAGGATAATCATAAGGATTATATTGATTTGGTTGTTGAGGTATACCAGCAAGAAGAGCTAATTGAGGAACAGTAAGTTCATTAAGCTCCTTATTATAAAAGTATTTAGAAGCAGTTTTTATACCATATTGACCGTCTGAGTAATAAATTTTTATTTAAATACATTTCTAAAATATCATCTTTAGAATATTTATTTTTCTAATTTTAATGATAAATATGCTTCTTGAATTTTTTTCTTTTCCATCGTTTTTTTCTGAAGTCAGAAGAGAGTGTTTAATAACTTGTTGAGTTATTGTACTAGCTCCTTCACGAGCAGAATTAGAACGTAAATTAACAAGGACAGCTTTAGCCAGACGTTTTGGATCAATACCAATATGTGAATAAAATCTTGAATCCTCAACTGATAAAACAGCATCTTTAATATCTCTGGAACATCTGATACTGATACATAGTCACGTTTTTTTCAGCTCCAACAGTTGCTATTAAGTTTAAGTTTTTATCATATATTTCTGACGATAATGGATCTTGGAGTGTTGCTTTTGTAATATCAGGTATATCTTTTAGCTGGATTGCTAAAAAGCCTAGTACTACAAAAAACAAAATGAAACATATCGTGAAAAAAATATTGAACTTATATATTTAAACAAAAGTTTTTCATATTATAAACTCACTTTCATTAGTTTTTATAACATCTAAATAATCTAATCTTATTTTTATAGTGAAATGGTAGTTCGAATGCAGTATCTTCGAACTCGCTAAGTTTAATTGATTTTCGTCCGCCATTTTCAGCTCTTGTTTGATAATACAAAAAAACTTCTTGAAGGGCAAAAATAAAGGTACGATTATTTTTTTAAAACGAACAATTATAAATGTAATTCCACCTTGTCTTAAGATTTTTATCCATATGACCAATTTGATGTTTATGGATATTGTTAAGAGAAAATGAAGTAGTGGAATTAGTTTCTTTAGCCTCGAAATCAATATATTTCCCAAGCCACAGGCCGTTATAGTCTGTTGTAGAAGGAATTTTTATAAAATGCTTTTAGTAATCATAGCACTTTTTTTCTATTTGGATAATTTACTTCTACTATTTGAATTGGAATAGGTTTTTATGAATAACTGCAATATTATTATTTAAGTAATATTTGTTCGCGAAATTTATGTCATCCTCAAGCTCCATCCCTCGATTAGCATAGTTAGTTTTTTTGAACAAATGTATATTAGGATAATTAAACATATATCCCTCCAAATTTTAAGAAGTTATCTTATATATTATACTATATTATGAACTAAATTTAAAATAGTTATTATTGAAATAAATAATTTTATTTTGAATATTAGAATAAAATTTTTAAAAGAGTAGTTTTATGTAAAAACTATATTTTATGTTATAATAAAAGTAATTTTTAAAAATGAGAGGTGGTATTGTTATGAGACAATCAAGAACGTTTATTCCAACAACAAGAGAAGTACCATCCTCTGCAGAGGCAATCAGTCATAAGTTGCTTATTAAGGCAGGGGATGGTGAAGCAGGTATCTGCGGGAGTTTACACTTACCTTCCTTAGCTACTAAAGTAATTCAAAATATTGAAAGAGTAATAAGAGAAGAACATGATAAAATTGGTGCGGTAGAACTGTTAATGCCATTATTGCAATCAGAAGATTATTGGAAAGAATCTGGTCGCTGGTACAAAATGGGCGATGAGCTTATGCGTCTTAAAGATAGAAAAGGGGCAGGATATGCACTTAGCCCAACAGCTGAAGAAATTATCTGTCAAACTGTAAATAATATGCTGACTTCGTATAAACAGCTACCAATGAATTTATATCAAATTCAAACTAAATTCCGTGATGAAATGCGTCCACGTTTAGGATTACTTCGTGGTAAAGAGTTTATTATGAAGGATGGATATTCATTCCATGATTCACCAGAATCTTTACGTGAAACGTATTTAGATTATTATAATGCGTATAGCAATATATTTGACCGTTTTGAACTGAAATATCGTGCAGTAAAGGCTGATTCAGGAAATATTGGAGGAAGTTATACTCATGAGTTTCAGGCTTTAGCAGAAATTGGAGAAGATACAATTGCTTATACTGAAGAGAGTTATTACGCGGCTAACATAGAAACAGCTGCGGTAGTAGAACAAAACTACACAATGCCTTCAGGATTTGAGAAAAAAGAACGTGAACTTCTTGAAACTCCAGATCAACAAACAATTGATGATATTGCAGCATACTGTGGAGTTGAAGTTAATCGTGCGATGAAAGCATTAGCTCTAAAAGCTGATGGAGAATTTTATCTAGTTCTTATGCGTGGTAATGACCAACTTAATGATATTAAATTCATGAAAGCAACTGGAACTTCTGAAGTTGAAATGGCAACTGAGCAAGAAATTGAAGAAGTTATGGGAAGTGTTGTAGGTTATATGGGACCATTTGGTATTAAAAATTGTAAAGTAATTGGTGATAATGCGATTAAATATATGTATAATCACAGTTGTGGGCTAACAAAAAAGGATACCACTACATTAATGTAAATCCTGGTGACTATGAAGTCGATGCTTATTATGATCTTCGTATGATTGAAGAAGGAGATATTGCAGAGGATTTATCAGGAAAAATTAAATTCGCTAAAGGTATTGAAGTAGGTCAAGTTTTTGAGCTTGGAAAAGGATATTCTGAAGCGATGAATATTACATATTTAGATGCAAATGGACGTGCTAATCATTTCTACATGGGATGTTATGGTATAGGTGTTAGCCGTGTAATTTCTGCAATTATCGAGCAACATAATGATGAAAAAGGTATTATTTGGCCAAAAGAAGTAGCTCCATTTCAAGTACACTTAGTTTGCGTTGATGTGAAAAAACAAGAACAATTAGAACTTAGTGAAAAAACTTTATGCTGAATTGACTTCAGCAGGATATACAGTTCTTTATGATGATCGTGCAGAACGTGCAGGGGTTAAATTCAACGATGCTGATTTAATTGGTATTCCACTTCAAGTTGTTGTAGGTAAAAAAGCTACTGAGGGAATTGTTGAAGTTAAGGAAAGAAAAACTTTAGAAAAAGTTGATACATCAATAACAGAAGTATTATCTAAGGTAGAACAATTTTATAAATAAAAATAATAAGGTAAAAATACCGACTAAAAATAAGTTTAATTAAAACCTATTTTTAGTTGGTATTTTATAGTATAATAGGAGATGTATTTTTGTAATAGAATTAAAATGAATTTAGGAGGAATTATGAGTAAAGAACATTTTTCTCTGTTAGTGAAAACACTTTGAATTAGAAGAAAAATTGGCAAAATGAAAATTTTACTAATTTTTCTTTAGACAATATTGAAAAAGATAATAAAAAAATAAAATGTGGACTTTTAACTTTAGTGGTAAAAGTTTGCCTTTCTTCAGAAGAATTTGCATTATTTATTCAAAAATTAAGAGAAAGTTTTTCAAGGAGAGTACCTTTGTTAAATATTGTTTAAATATTGAGAAGAAAGTTTCTATTGAGGAAATAAAAAGAGTATTGGAAATTTGTAATATTAGAAAATTTTTTTCTGAGCTAGCTCCAGTATTATTGAGAGTATTTTATTCAGTAAGATTGATGTTAAGGATAATATTTTATCTCTTAATATTATGGCCCCCATCTATTTGGAATAATTTTATAAATGAGAAAAAAATCACAGATTCTAGGTAGCTATGCTAATTTAGGGATTACTTAAAAAGATATTAGACCAATCTTTTTCAAAGACAGATGTAGATGCTGTTCTTGAAAATCAGGAAGAGAAAATAAACAAAAGAAATAACAAAAGTTAGAAGAAGCGGAAAAAGAAATTAAAAATATTAAAGAAATAGAAAAATGTATTTAAGAATGGCGGCGAAATCGTTATGGAAAAGAAATACGAGACGAAGATATAGTGGAAATAAAAGATGTAGTAGGATATGCTGGTGATGTTGTAATAATGGCACAAGTATTTGGAACAGAAGAAATAGTTCATAGAAACGGTTCTACTCAATATCGATTAAAACTTACAGATTATAGTGATTCTATCCTTCTTAGATTATTTGGAAATAATCCAAATCCTAAATTTCAAAATAAACGCCGTAATGAATTAATAGAACTTGTTAGAAAGCTCTTAAAAAGGTCAATGGATAAAAAGTTCATGGAACAGTTAGTAATGATCCTTATCTTAGAGATACAATTATTGAACCAAAAGCTATCGAGGTTGTAGCTAAAGAGGAGAAAAAGGATAATTATTCTGGAAAGAAAAGAATAGAGCTAAATACTCATACAAAAATGAGTCAATTGGAAGGGATATCTACAGCAAAAGATTATTTGGCTCGTGCTCTAGCTTGGGGCATGAGGCAATTGCTTTTACAGATACTTATGGTGTTCAAGCATATCCAGAGATTTGTTTAGGTTCGAAAGGAAAAGATATAAAACCCTATTTATGGGCTTAATGCATTCATAATGGATGATAATATTACAGCAAACAACTAATCCTAAAAAATTAAGACTAAAAGATGCTACTTATGTAGTATTTGACGTTGAGACAACAGGATTATCAGCTGAACGCGATAGACTAATAGAGATTGCCGCTGTAAAAAGTAAAAATGGAACAGAAATTGATAGTTTTTGAAAGTTATATTAATCCCGAACGACCAATTTCAGAATTAATTACACGACTTACGAGTATCACAGATGATGATGTACGAGATGCTCCTGTTGAAAAAGAAGTAATGACCGATTTTTATAATTGGTTGGACGAAGATGATATTCTTGTTGCCCACAATGCAAAATTTGACTTAGGATTTATAGACAAGAGTTTTGAACGCTTAGGTTTAGAAAATAAAAAAATAATGCTAGTATTGATACGCTATTTATTTCAAGAGCGGAAAATAAAGAAGCTAAACGACATGGACTTAGTAATTTGGCAAAAATGTATAAAAGTACGCTTAGTTCAACACCACAGAGCGATTTACGATACTAAAGCAACAGCTGAAATTTTTATAAAAATGCTGAATCAACTTTATGCATTAGGTATTGAACATCATAACGAGATTGATAACAAAATAGATTTGAAATTTGCACATAAAAGATCACGAACATTCCCTTGTTCTATTTTGGTGAAAAATGCCAAAGGGTTAAAAAGATTTATTTAGGTTAGTTTCGTATAGTTGTACAGAATATTTATCATCAGGAAAGCCGACAATTCCCGCGCAGTCTTCTTGAACAGTATCGTCAAGATTTACTAATCGGGAGTGGTAATAGCGAAAATGAAGTTTTTCGAAGAATTATTAAATTCAAAAAGAAGACAAGGTGGAAAGTATTATAGACTTCTACGATTATATAGAAATCCAGCCTATGAATCACTATGAAAGTTTTATTATGAATGAAAGAATAGCTGATAAGACTGAATTAGAAATTATTTTGAAAAAAACTAATAAGTCTTTCAAAGAAAAAAAGGTAAAATAGTAGTGGCAACAGGTGATTGTTATTATTTAGATGAATATCAACATGTTTATCGTCAAATTTTACGCCTTTCTGTTAAGAATAATCCAGGTGCGCGTGATATTAAAACCGATGGCGACATTTTTTTAACAACAGAAGAAATGTTAGAAGAATTTTTCATTTTTAGATAAAAGAACTTCGTGAAGAGGTTGTAATAGAAAAATACTCATAAAAATATCTGATAAAATAGAATTGGTTGTGCCACTTAAAGATAAACTTTATACTCCAAATATAGAAGGAGCTGCTGATGAAGTTAGAAATCTAAGTTATAGTATGGCACACAAAAATATATGGAGAAGAGTTACCGAAAATCGTTGAAAAACGTCTAGAAAAAGAGTTAACTTCAATAATAGGTAATGGATTTTTCGGTTGTTTACCTTATTTCACATAAACTCGTGAAAAAGTCTCTTGATGATGGATATTTAGTAGGTTCAAGGGGATCTGTCGGGTCTTCGTTAGTAGCAACAATGATGGAAATTACGGAAGTGAACCCATTAGCTCCACACTATGTTTGTCCTAAGTGTAAACATAGCGAATTTTTCTTAAATGCAGAATATGCTTCGGGATTTGACCTTCCTAATAAAAATTGTCCTCACTGTGATGTTAAGATGACAAAAGATGGACAAGATATTCCGTTTGAAACTTTCTTAGGATTTAACGGAGATAAAGTTCCGGATATTGATCTTAACTTCTCTGGAGAATATCAGCAACAGCACATAATTTTCACAAAAGAGATTTTTGGTGAAGATTATGTATATCGTGCGGGAACGATTGCTACTGTCGCTGAAAAAACTGCATATTCATTTACGCGTGACTATTATGAAAAGAATGAGATAGAAAAAAGAAATATTGACTTGGAGCGTATTGCAGCAGGATGTGAGGGAGCTAAGAGAACTACTGGTCAGCACCCAGGGGGAATCTTAGTTGTGCCTAATGATATGGATATTTTTGATTTCACACCTTATCAATATCCTGCAGATGATGAAACAAGTTCGTGGAGAACTACTCACTTTGACTTCCATTCGATTCATGATAACATTTTGAAGTTTGATATACTTGGTCACGATGATCCGACGATGATTAGAAAGCTTCAAGATTTATCAGGTATAAACCCAAAAACAATTGACGTATCAGATCCAGAAGTTATGGGAATATTTTCTGGAGTAGAAACGTTGGGTGTTACAAGAGAACAAGTTAACTCAGCGAGTGGAACTTTTGGTATTCCAGAATTTGGAACAAACTTTGTAATTCAAATGTTAGATGATACCAAGCCAACAACGTACTCAGAGCTAGTCCAAATTTCAGGATTATCTCATGGGACGGATGTTTGGTTAGGAAATGCCCAAGAATTAATTCGTAATGGAACATGCGAGTTAAAAGATGTTATAGGATGTCGTGATGATATTATGGTTTATTTGATTCATGCAGGCTTGGAAGAAGGACTAGCTTTTACGATAATGGAAAGTGTTCGTAAAGGTAAGGGTCTTACAGAAGATTTTGAAGCGGCAATGAAAAGAAAATAATGTGCCAGCCTGGTATATAGATTCTTGTAAAAGATTAAATACATGTTCCCTAAAGCTCATGCTTGTGCTTATGTACTTATGGCATTGCGTATTGCATGGTTTAAAGTTCATCAACCACTAACTTATTATTGTGCGTACTATAGCGTAAGGGCAAGTGATTTTGATATTATCACGGTTGTAAAAAGGTGAAAAAGAGCTTTAAAAAGCTAAAATAGAAGAAATAAAAACAACGGATAAAAAATGAATTAACAGCGAAAGATAAGGATGCTTTTAGTCAGCTATGAGATAGCAAAATGAGATGATGGAACGTGGATTTATGTTTTCAAAGGTTGATTTAGAAAAAAATCAGCTAGTCATGATTACATAATGGAAGGTAATATGTTGATTCCTCCATTCTCAATAGTACCAGGACTTGGTGACAACGTCGCGAAAAAAATAGTTCAAGCTCGCTTTGGAAAAACCATTTTTATCTATTGAAGACTTTTTCTAAACGAGGTAGTGTATCTTCAACAGTTGTTGAGTATTTAAGAGAAATGGGGACGCTAAAAAGGATTACCAGAAAGAGCGCAATTATCATTTTTGATGAATTATAATAAAAATATAGTTTTATAAATTTATAATTGCATAAGAGAGTTACTGAAAGCAAAAGATTTATTTAGTAGAATTATAAATAATGTTAATAAAGTATAAATATATTTTCTCTGTAACTCCACTATAAATATAAAGTAAAACTTTATTTATTTATTAATTTGTGGTACTATAATAAATGTAGAAATGTGAATAAAGATACGGAGGAAACAACTTGAAAAAGATTGTAGTTAAAGGTGGGAAACCTTTAATAGGAGAAGTACAAGTGTCTCGAGCAAAAATGCTGCGTTGCCAATACTGGCAGCAGGATTATTAGCAACAGAAGGTACTAGTAAATTTTATAATGTTCCAAAGCTTTCTGATATAAAAACTATCAGTATGTTATTTGAGTCATTAGGAGTAAAAAGTAGATTATAAACCAGAAGAAAAATACATTAGAGATGGATGCAACAAAACCGTTGTTAACAGAGGCATCATTCGAATTTGTTAGCAAAAATGAGAGCTTCATTTTTTAGTGTTAGGACCAATGTTAGCACGCGAAGGAAGCGCTAAAGTTGCTATGCCAGGTGGTTGTTCAATAGGAAGTAGACCGATAGACCAACACTTGAAAAGGTTTTGAAGCTTTTAGGAGCGACAATTATTCAGGATGCTGGATTCGTTGAAGCGCGTGCTGAAAAAGAATTAGAAGGTTCAACAATATTCTTTGACTTCCCTAGTGTTGGGGGAACACAGAATGTTATAATGGCAAGCTGTTTAGCAAAAGGAAAAACAACTATAGTGAATGCAGCACAAGAACCTGAAATAGAAGATATGATTAATTTCCTAATAAAAATGGGAGCTAAAAATTTCTGGGAAAAGGAACATCTATTTTAGAAATAGAAGGTGTTGAAAAATTAGTAGGTGCTGAATACACAATTATGTCAGATAGAGTAGAAGCGGCTACTTACATGATTGCAGCAGCAGCAACTAAAGGAGACGTTTTGATAAAAGGAGCACCTTACAAAGATAATGTTGCTTTAGTGAGCAAAATGCGCGAAATGGGTGTAAATATCGAAATAGTAGATGAAGACACTATGCGCGTAAGTAATAAATTGGATACGTTAAAACCAGTTGATGTTAAAAACATTACCACATCCAGGATTTTTAACAGATATGCAATCTATTATGAGCGTACTTACTTTACTTGCAAAAGGGACAAGTACTATTACAGAAACAGTTTTTGAAAATAGATTTATGCATGTAGAAGAATTAAGAAGAATGAATGCGAAGATAAGAATAGAAGGACGAAGTGCTTTTATTAGAAGGACCAGCTCTCCTTGAAGGAGCGCCTGTAAGAGCAACGGATCTTCGCTCTGGGAGCAGCTTTAATTATCGCAGGTTTGATGGCTACAGGAACTACAAAAGTTATTGATATTTATCATATTGATAGAGGTTATGTAGACATTGAAGAAAAAAATGAGAAACTTAGGTGCAGATATTCAAAGAATAGATGAGTAGGTATTCGTATGAGAATAGAAAATAAGTTTTTACGGTATTTGCGTAACATAGCAATAATTCTATTTGTTTTTTTACATAGGAACAATATTAGGGTTATGTTATTTTGGGAAAAGGAAGTTTAATTGATGCTATTAGTTTAAAAATCAATAAAACATATTAAAGATATTATATACAATTAGGAGGATATGAAGATGACAAACAATTTATTTGTGGAACTTCAAGAAAAATTAGAAGGGAAAAATGTTCGTATAGTGTTTCCAGAAGCATACGATGAGCGTGTTTTAGAAGCGGCGGTGAAACTTGGTGCTACTAGCTACGTAAAAACCGGTACTTATTGGGGAAAAAGGAGAAGTTGAAAAATAGCTCAACCATTGTCCTTAGATGTTTCAGGTATTGAATTTATCGACCATGAGAACTATGAGAAATATGATGAAATGCTAGCTAAATTTATTGAACGTCGTGCAGGAAAAGTAACAGAAGAAAAGGCTCGCGCTTTACTAAAGGATGTTAACTATTTTGGAACAATGCTAGTATATATGGGAGAAGTTGCCGGATTAGTATCAGGTGCAATCCACTCAACAGGAGACACTGTTCGTCCAGCTCTTCAAATTATTAAAAACAAAACCAGGAACAAAACGTACTAGTGGCGCATTTATTATGAGTAAAGATGACAAACGTTATATCTTCGCTGACTGTGCTATTAATCCAACATTAGATTCTGAAGGATTAGCTGAAATCGCAATAGAAAGTGCTAAAACAGCAAAAAGCTTCAATGTGGATCCTAAAGTAGCGATGTTAAGCTTTTCTACATTAGGTTCAGCAGTAACTGAAGATACAACAAAAGTTGCAGAAGCTACTAAATTAGTTAAAGAAAATGCACCTGAATTAGCTGTGGAAGGAGAATTACAATTTGATGCAGCTGTAGTACCATCTGTTGCTAAACTAAAAGCGCCTAATTCAAAAAGTTCAAGGTGATGCAAATGTATTTGTATTCCCCTAGCCTAGAAGCAGGAAATATTGGTTATAAAATTGCTCAACGTCTTGGTGGATTTGAAGCAGTTGGACCAATCTTACAGGGCTTAAATGCACCAGTTAACGATTTGTCTCGTGGATGTAACGCAGAAGATGTTTATAAACTTGCATTAATTACAGCTACTCAATCATTAGCTGAATAAAATATAAAAATTATTAAAAAGTCATCAAAATTTCGCACTGAAATCTTGGTGATTTTTTTGTTATTTTAGATAATGGTATAAAATAATTTTTATTCTTATTTTATATGATAAACTATATTGTGTGAAAGACTTTGTTTTTAGTCTTTATAATTGCATTTACAAGTTGTTATATGTTATTATATAATGATGTATAAATATGGAGGTAAACATGGTTGCGATAGAATCAAAAAGACGATTTATATGTAATAGATTTATTAGAAGACTTTGATGAATTTTATTTAGAACTAGAACATTTTTGCAGAAGAAAATAGAGTGCCAATAATTGACAAAATTGGAATTAGATTTTTTTAATTCAAATGTTGAAAATCAAAAAAAGCAAAAAAATTTATTAGAAATAGGGACTGCTATTGGCTATACATCAATAAAACTTGCAGAAAAAAATTGGATGTAATGTTACAACTATAGAACGTGACGACAAGATGTATAATGAAGCGATATAGAAAAAGAAATCTAAATGATAAAATAACATTACTTCACGCTGATGCACTAGAACTTCAAGATGAAGTAATAGAAAATGCACCGTATGATATAGTCTTTATTGATGGTGCAAAGAGTCAAAGTAGAAAGTTTTTGAATTATATGAACCATATTTTTGCTGATGATGTTGTAGTAATTACTGATAATGTTCTTTTTAAAGGAATGGTGGCAGATCCTAGTATTATTAGGGCACAGTAGAGATTTAAAACAACTTTCAAGAAAAAAATAAATAATTACAATACATGGTTATTAAGTCATGAAAATTATGAGAGTGTCATTTTACCATTTTGGAGATGGGATAGCAATAACAACTAGAAAATAGAGGAGTATATGTTAATGAAAAAAATTTAATATTTTTTTATAGTTAGTTATTGTCTTCTTTTGATATTAGCAATAATAGTAAATTCAATAATAGAATCAAAGACAGATTATACGATTTCCGCAATATACTCTACATATATGATATATTTGGTAATTGGTGCAGTATTATTGATTATAGTTCGAATTATTATTCAACTTTGTCTAATAAAGGATAATTCAACAGCAAGTATATTTATAAGAGGAATTGTAGTCATCTTCTTAATATTTGTTGGTTTATTAACAACTGTTTTCCCTGCACTTATAGAAGAAAAAGTATATTTTGAAACTGTTAATAATACTGAGTATGTAGTAGTTGAAAGAGGAGCTTTTTGTGGTTGAATCTCTACGATATTATCATAAAAAAAGAGATAAATTTTTAATGGAAAAAAGAGTTAGTTATGTTAGAAAAAAATTAGTGAAAAATCTCCTGAAGGTGAAAAAGAAGATTACTTAAAATGAATAAAGTAAATAAAGGAGTATATGTTAATGAAAAATTTAATATTTTTTATAGCTGCATACTTTATCTTCTTATTTTTTTATTATTTATTATAAATGCTATATTAGAAGCTAGTACGGAGTATGCGTTGATAATGATATATTATCCATACTTATATTATATTGCTGCATTATTAGTTGTTATAAAAAGGATGGGAAATGCTTGGAAGGGTAATGGATGCTGTTGGTAATAATTCATTGGCTTCAGTATTCGGTAACTTTATATTATTAGGTGTAGGTGTATTTATTACACTTTGGATATTTGTAGTTGTTTTATTTGGATGTGGCTCTGCATACGCTGAAAAAAATATGAAGATTTAGATATGCAAGCATATGCTTCGCCTAATAAGTTAAATAAGACTGAGTATATAGTAATAGAAAGAGGAGTTCTTGCAGCAACAACAATTTTTTATCATGAAAGACATAATTTATTTTTAATGAAGAAAAAAGAGAGTTATTCTCATAAAATTTAATTAACGAGAGGATTTAAAATGACTGTAGAGTTAGTAGTAACTCCGAAAAGTGTAGACCATATTTATGAACTTATCAATGTTGGAGCTGATAGCTTCGTCATCGGTGAAGAAAAATATGGTTTACGACTTGCAGGAGAATTTAAAAGAGATGAATTAAAAAAAGCGGTAGAAATCATTCACCAAGCTGGGAAAAAAGCATATGTTAGTGTAAATGCAATTTTTCACAATGAGCATCTTGATGATTTAGTAGATTATCTTCATTATCTAGCAACACTAGATGTAGATGCTTTAATCTTTGGAGAACCGACTATTATTACGATTTTAAGAGAAGAAGGGTTGGACTTTAAGCTTCAATGGGACCCACATACATTAGCAACAAACTGTTCTCATGTAACTATTGGGAGAACGTGGCGCATACAGAACATGTCTTTCAAAAGAACTTACAATTGATGAAATTTTAGAAATTACTGGTAAAAAGTAATTACGAGATTGAGGTTCAAGTACAAGGAATGTTGTGCATGTTCCAATCCGTGAGAAAAATTAGTTGATAATTATTTTATGTATAGTAATAAGGAGAATTATATAGAAGAATATAGTAATTCAAAAATTATTTTTTTATACAGTCAAGATAGAAAACGAGCGTTATCCGATTTTTGAAGACTCAAATGGGACACATATTATGAGTGCAAATGATATTTGTGCGATAGAAGAGTTAGATCGTCTTATAGAGGCAGGAGTAACTGCATTTAAAAATCGAAGGTGTTTTTAAAAGATGAAGAGTATATTACAGAAGTAACAACAATTTATCGTGATGCCATTGATCTGTATTATGAAGATAAAGAAGCATATGAAGATGAAAAAGCAAGATTTTTATAATGATATAGAAAGAATTAAACCTAAATATCGTGGAGGTAGATTTAGGGTTCTTCTATAAAAAAACTATGTATTAAAAAGGGTAGGTTACCTATAATAAACCCTAAATTTATATGACAAGGAGGATAGGTCATACTTGAATGTGACTTAAACTTATGGCGATACCAAATATATCAGAAATTATTGATGGGAAGAGAGTAATTACAAAAACCAGAATTACTTCTTCCAGCAGGAAATTTAGAAAAATTAAAAGTGGCAGTTCACTATGGAGCAGATGCAGTATTTTTAGGCGGACAGGAGTTCGGGCTTCGTAGCAATGCAGATAACTTCACAATAGAAGAAATAAAAAGAAGGTTGCGAATTTGCAGCAAAATATGGAGCAGATATTTATGTAACAGCAAATATTATAGCTCATGATGAAAATTTTGAAGGTTTAGATGAATTTTTAATGGGGTTGCAAGATGCGGGTGTTCGAGGGATTATCGTTGCTGATCCATTTATTATCGAAAGATGTAAAACGGTTGCTCCAAATGTTGAGGTACATATTAGTACTCAGCAATCAATATCAAACTACAAAGAGGTTCGTTATTGGGAAAGTGAAGGAGTTCATCGTGTTGTTCTTGCACGTGAAACTGGATATGAAGAGATTAAAGAAATCCGTGAAAAAACTAATGTTGAAATTGAAATGTTTGTTCATGGTGCGATGTGTATAGCATATTCTGGACGTTGTACATTAAGTAACTATATGACAGCAAGGGATAGTAACCGTGGAGGTTGTTGCCAATCATGTCGTTGGAATTATGACCTTTATGAAGAAGGCACTGAAGAAGATACAAAACTATTTGATGAGGGGGCTAATCCTTATGCGATGAGTCCTAAAGACCTGACTCTTATTGAAGCTGTTCCAGAAATTATTGAACTTGGAATAGATTCATTAAAGGTAGAAGGTCGTATGAAATCAATTCATTATGTAGCAACTGTTGCAAGTGTTTATAGAAAATTAATCGATGATTATTGTGCTGATCCAGATAACTTTGAAATGACACCAGAATATAAATTAGAACTTTATAAATGTGCTAATCGTGATACAGCAATGTCATTTTTTTCTACGAAATACCAAAATATTCTGAACAAATGTTTGGTAATGAAGGTGGTAAGAAAACGAATTACGACTTTGTTGGTCAAGTATTGCACTATAATGAAGAAACGCAAATTGCAACTATCCAACAACGTAACTTTTTCAAAACTGGGCAAGAAGTGGAATTCTTTGGACCAGAGATTGATACATTTAGACAGGTTATAGGAGAGATTTATGATGAAGATGGGGAACTGCTAGATGCAGCAAGACATCCACTTCAAATTATTAGAACAAAAATAGATTCTAGAGTATTTAAGAGTAACATGATGAGAAAGGAAATGGGACGCTAATGACAACAAAAAGGCCTAAAATTATTGGTATTGTCGGTGGTAGTGGTAGCGGAAAAAACTACTGTTACAAAAAGAATTATCGATGAATTAACTATTGATAAAAGTAGCGTTAATCGAACAAGATTATTATTATAAAGATCAAAGTCATATGACTATGGATGAAAGAGTTAAAACAAATTATGATCATCCGAATGCCTTTTGATAATGAATTGTTATATAATCATTTGTTAGAACTTATCGATGGTAAAAGCGGTAGAACTACCAGTTTATGACTATGTCAACCATACGCGTAGCGATGAAAAACATCAAGAGCCACGTGATGTAATTATTATAGAAGGTATGTTCGGTCTATACTCTGAAAAACTTAGAGAACTTATGGATATTAAAAATTTTTGTTGATACACCAAGTGATTTGCGTATTTTTACGAAGATTATTGCGTGATATTAATGAACGTGGAAGAACTGTTGAATCGGTTATTAATCAATATCTGATTTCTGTTAGACCGATGCATGAAAAGTATATAAAACCAACAAAGCAATACGCAGATATTATTATTCCTGATGGAGGATATAACGATATTGCGGTAGATATTTTGATAACAAAAATTAAATCCCCTACTAGCAAAATAATTAAAAAAACGATATAATAAAGAGTAGACTAAAAAAAGGAGTACAGTTATGGCTTTAGAAGAAAAATTAGAATATCAAATGACCCAAGAAGGTTATGATAAACTTGTAGAAGAATTAGAACACTATAAAAAGTAAAACGTCCAGAAGTAATTGAAAAATTAAAGTAGCACGTAGTTTTGGGGACTTATCCGAGAACTCAGAGTACGATGCAGCAAAAGATGAGCAAGGATTTATAGAACAAAGAATTCTTGAAATGGAACAAATGATTCGTTATGCGGTAATCATTGAATTAGATGAAAAATCTAGTGTAATTCGTCTGGGTAATACAGTTACTTATCAAGAATTGCCAAATGGAGCGACAGAAACTTATAAAATTGTTGGTAGTGCAGAAGCTAATCCATTTGAATTCAAAATCTCTAATGACTCACCAGTAGCTCAAGCGCTATTAGGAAAAGAAGTAGGAGATGTGGTAAAAGTATCTCTTCCGACTGGTCCAGAAGATTCAATGGACATTAAAGTTTTAGAGGTTGAATAGTTTTATGATTGCTTTGATAGGTGCAATGCCAGAAGAAGTGGCAATCATAAAAGAAAAGATAGAAAACTTGCAAGAGAAGAAGATTGCTCATGTAAGTTTTTATGAAGGTAGATATGAAGGCCGTGATATTGTTCTCATGTTGAGTCTACCTGGAAAGGTTAATGCCGCAATTGCGACTACGCTATTGTTAGATCATTACAAACCTGAATATGTAATTAATATAGGTACTTGTGGAGCATTGCAAGGCGATATGAAAATAGGAGATATGATTGTTGCTACAGAAGTTCGTCATTTTGATGTAGATGCAACAGAATTTGGTTATGAATTAGCCAAGTTCCTCAAATGCCTCCGGTATACAAAAGTGATGAGTATTTGCAAAAGTTAGCAGCTGAAATCAATTTACCAAATCATAAAAATTCATTTTGGTTTGGTTGGAACGTCAGATTCTTTTATTTCTAATAAAGAATTAAAAGAGAATATTTTATCTAACTTTCCGACTATGCAAGTAGTGGAGATGGAAGCAGCAGCAATTGCACAAACTTGTTATCAATTTGGAACGAAATTTATTGTTTGCCGTAGTGTAAGTGATAAAGCAGAAGAAGGAACACGTGTTACCTTTTGATGAATTTCTACGAATTGCTGCAGTAAATTCGTCTATATTAACGACAGAGTTGATAAAAACTTTAATATAAATAATCAGCAAAGGAAAAGTATGCACTTTTCTTTGCTGAACTATTTATTTAATTGAGGAGGATAAGTATGTCATCGCATTTGTTTTTAGTTTTGAGTTCTTATACGCTTCCTAGAGGTACTTTAAAAACTATCAGTAAAGGTCTATATAGTATAGAAGAATTAGACGAAATTTTTGAATTTGTCAAAAGTGAATATAGAAGATAGAAAAAAATTTAAGAGTTACTATGGGAATAGTATTATTGTGTATGGCTTTTGTTTTAAGTCTTGAATGTTTTCTGGACATCATATGAAGATGGAGGTCTTTTTGGGAATAGTTTTTAATGTATGTAATAATATTGATATTAATATTTCTTGTTATATATGTTCAAAAAGTCAATAAAATTAGGAAAACATTTTTGGTAGCGGTAGAAAAAGGTTATCCAGAACTATATAATACCTATCAAAGGAATTATATGAATATGTCGATTAGTGTAAATAATAATTGCTATATGGCTAAATAACTAATTGTATTGAAAAATATTATAAAATGTTATGATTAGTAAGAAAAATATTATTTAAGGAAAAGTAAAATGCAAAAATATGAAAGATAAAAAAATCTTTTAATTATTTAAAAAAATATAGTTCAAATAGTTTTAGGATTGTTAATATTTTATTTGATTTTTTTCTTATTTTAAAAAGAAATTATAAGTCTTGATTTCAAAAATACATTATTTAACTTTACAGATAGGTAATGTAAGATTCTTGTTTATCCTGTTATTAGGTCTCTTAGGTATAAGTATTTTTATGTTTTATACGACTACTTTGTTTTAAAAGCGATTAATCTTACGAAGAATATGTCTTCATTGCGAATTTTTAAAATAAGTTTCATGACTAATACACTGAACATGGTATTAGGCTTTGGAGGGTTTATTGGAGCGGGTTTAAGATATTATATGTATAAACCATATACAAGAAATGGAAAAACACTTGTGACAGCAATTGGAATGATTTTAATTTCAATGCTGTCTGGAATAAGTTTACTATCAATCTTTGTAGTACTAAATGTTTTTTTCCTGGCCAGGCATTATATGAAGGTAATGAAATTTTCTATTATTCATTATTATTAATGTCATTGTTTTTTACCATTATATTTATTTTTTTAATTTAAGAAAAACCTAGAATACGTACAGATAGATATGTTTGAGTGTAAAACTTACAATTATTTCTTTTTTTAGAGTGGGTTTTTGCCGCAATAATTATTTTTAGTTATTCTTTACTTTTTATACAGGAGATGTAGTAGCAGATAAAGAACTTCAAGTTATGGGTGTAATTATAGTCGCCTCAATAGTAGGGTTACTCACGATGATACCTGGAGGACTTGGAACTTTTGATACATTAGTATTAATCGGTTTAAAAAAATCTAGGCATTAATCCTGAAATTATCGGTGCAACAATTATCATATATCGCTTAGCATATTATGTAGTACCATTTTCAATAGGATGTTTAATGTTCCTAAGTGAAGGACTTAAAATATTAAAAGATAAACTAAAGAGAGGAGAAAAAAATTATGATTATAAATATTATTTATATTATTGTTGCTTATTTTCTTGGGAATATAATGGGTGGCAAGTTATTAGAAAAAATTTATAAAGAAGAATTTACAAATAAAGGCTCAGGAAATGTTGGTGCAAGAAATGCTGGACGAGTATTAGGAGCAAGATCATTTGTTTTTTTGTATTAGTAGTAGATTTTTCAAAAGGTTTTTAGTAGTTATTATGCTTAAGATTTTTAAATGCTAGTGATTGGGTATTTATAATGCGATAATTTTAGTAATACTAGGTCATATAAAAACCAGTGATATTCCGTTTCAAAGGTGGAAAAGAGTAGCAACATTTTTGGTTGCATGACTGCATTGTCACTTAACTTAGTTTTAGTGTTAATTTTATGCACATTAGTAATAGGAATTATTGTTAAAAGTTTAACAATAGGTTTTATTCGAGTTTACCACTTATTACATATTTAAATTATGTAGAAAACCCCTAAATTCTTAATACTAGGATTATTTATAATAACAGTTGTATTATTAAGTGTAGTAGCGATAAAAGATATAGAAGAATCATTTGATAAGTACTTTGAGTGTAAGAAAATATCAGTTCGTTAATGAACTGATTTTTGTTTATAAATCGGAATGTTTTCCTTTGGGCAAAAATCTATTGACTTTACTATTGTAACGGGTATAAAATTAAAAATATACAAAGCCAAAGGGGGATAAAAATGAATAAATGTGAATGTGAACACCATTGCCATTGCCATGATGCTGTAGAAAATTGTGAGTGTGGTAACTGTAAAGAAGGAACTTGCAAATGTCAAGAAGGCTGTGTATGTGGCTGTCATAATGCAAAAAGAAGATTGCGAATGTGGTAACTGTAAAAACTGGAGAATGTCATTGTAATGGATATGTAGCATAAAAAAAGAAGAGTTGACAATAAAGTCAACTCTTCTTTTTCAATAATAAGTATTAAATTCAGTATACCTGCAAAGATAAGTGAGATAATACTCCATTTAATGGTTTCTTTGAAAATCTCGCTATCCTATTTACTAAACCTACAGCAGCAGCAACAGCAATTGACTGAGGTGAAATCATTTTTGCGATAGCTCCTCCAGTGATATTTGCAGCTACTAATAATGTAGGATCTACACCAATCTGAGAAGCGGTAATAGATTGTAAACCTGCAAATAGTGAACCACTGTTAACAACAGATCCAGTAAGAAATACCCCAATCCAACCTAGAATAGGAGAAAGTAATGGGAATATTTTTCCGGTATTTGCTAATGCTAATCCTAAAGTAGAAGACATTCCTGAGTATGTAGAAATATAAGCAAATGCTAAAAACTGAACATATAGTAAGGATAGGTGACCAAAGTTCAAGGAAAGTTTCTTTTAAAAACTAGTTTAATTATACGACCACGTACTCTAAAAAAATTATTATAGTAAGAATAGCAGCAAGAGCTATAGCTGTAGTAGTTGACGTAAAAGGTGCAAAACTAAATATAGCTTTTTATAGGGTGTAGGATCCTTAGTAATAGGAGCAACTTTAGCTACAGTACCATCTATATAATAAGGAAAATTAAAGATTAAAGAAATTTAAAAACTCCAGGTTTTTGACCAGTTTTGAGGGTTACCGTTTTTGAATTAATTGTTTAAAGAAACTAGTATTCAAAATAGTAACAAATAAAGTTAGTAAAATAAATGGTAACCAAGCTGTAGTTACTTTTTAGAGAGAGTTCTTGTTTTTCTTCCAGTATATTTTGTTCTATTGATAAAATATTTTTTTGGACTCCAGAATCTTAAGAATATAACTAATGAAAGTAAACTAATAATTGCAGAAACTACATCAACTAATTCTGGACCAACAAAATTTAAGAAAATAAACTGTGTGATAGCAAAAGATCCACCTGAAACTAAAAATTGCAGGAAGAGTTTCTTTTATTCCTTTAAGTCCATCTACCATAAATACCAATAAGAAAGTTACGATAAGTGTTACTAGGCATAAAATAATCGAGTAGCTTTCCCTAGAGATACTGCATCTAACTCAGTAAGACTTGCTGGAATTGTCACGGGAATACCCATTGCACCATAAGCACCACCAGCAATGTTGCAACTAAACAGATAGCAGCAGCTTGTAAAGGTTTAAAACCTAGACCGACTAAAATAGCAGCAGTAATAGCAACAGGTGCTCCAAAACCAGCTGCACCTTCTAAAAACGCATTAAAAGAAAATGCAATAAGAAGAACTTGAATTCTTTTATCAGATGATATTGATGAAATACTTTGTTTTATAATGTCAAAACATCCGATTTTGACAGTTAGTTTATAAAAAAATATTGCAGATAGAACAATGCTAGCAACAGGCCATAAACCTGAGACTACTCCTTGTTCAGCTGCCCAGCAATTTTGTCGACTGGCATTTTATAAAAGGTATAAGCTATAATGGCTGAGCTCAGAATACTTAAAAGCCCTGCTGTATAACCTTTTAATTTAAAGATAACTAATGAAATAAGAAAAAAATAATAATAGGAAGCACAGCGATGGCAGCGAATACCCAAATATTGCCGCTTGGATTGTATTGCTGACTCCAAACAGTATTTAAAAACATTTTAATACTCCTTCTAAGTTTTTTAGTACATAGGATTATACACCCCAAAAATATATTTATGCAATAACTTTGCTTAAGAGAGTTGTGTAGTTTTAAGAAAATTATTAATTAAATACAATTTTCATAAGATAATAAGAAATAAAAATTAAGATATAAAAAGCTATAAAAATACAAAAATATTCCCTAAATATAATGAAAAATTAAAAATAATATATATTATGAAAAATATTTTTAAAACTTAGTAAATTTTATAATCACTATACTGTACTCATAAAAATAGTAAGTATATATTAAGGATGAACTATTTAAAATAATACCATACAATAGTTAAGCGGAGATTTACAATTCTGTATTAGCATATAAAATGCTTGAGTTGATACAATTCATTAAAAATTTTTCTAGGCAAATATTATTATTTTTATTTTTGGGATTGGAAATTTGACTTTTTATGGGTGTATATTATAAACGTAATATATGATTAAAACATAATTTATATACATTTAATAAATATATACACAAACTTTGGAGGTTATTATGGTAAAAACATCAAAAGATTTAACTAAACAAGAGCATTTAGAAATGTATGAACTAATGCACCTTATTAGAGATTTTTGATATGGAGTTAAGTAAACTATACTCTCGTGGTTTTAGTTCACGGTATGACTCACTATTCAGTAGGAGAGGAAGCGGCTAACGTTGGAGCTATTTATCCGTTAAGAAAAGAAGACCTAATGTTTTCTAATCACCGTGGTCACGGTCAAACTATTGCTAAAGGTATAGAAATTGACCGTATGATGGCTGAAATCCTTGGTAAAGAAACAGGTCAATGTAAAGGACGTGGTGGAAGTATGCACGTTTATGACTTGGAACAAGGAAACATGGGATGTAATGGTATCGTAGGTGGTGGACACGGATTAAGTACAGGTGCTGCCCTAGCTCAAAAAATGAAGAAAACAGGAAATATTGTTATTTGCTGTATGGGTGATGGAGCTACTAACGAAGGAAGTTTCCACGAATGTTTAAACATGGCATCTAACTGGGATTTACCACTTATTTTCTACGTAATCAATAATAAATATGGTATCTCAATGGCGCAAGAAAGATGTATGCGTGTTGAAAAGATTACTGAGCGTGCAGCTTCATATAGAATCAAAGGAATTCATGTAGAAGATGGTAATGACGTATTAGCAGTTTATGACGCAATGCAAGAAGCTATCGAACACGCTAGAAGTGGTAAAGGACCTGTTTTAGTAGAAGCAGTATCTTATAGATGGTTTGGACACTCAGCTTCTGATGCTGGTAAATATCGTAGCCGTGAAGAAGTTGCTGAATGGAAACTTAAAAGATCCTAACGTAAAATATAAAAATTACTTATTAGAAAATGGAATTGCTACAGAAGCAGAATTAAAAGAAATTGAAGATAGATCAATAGCGACTATCACCGAAGCAGTAGAATTTGCTAAAGAATCACCTTTTGCTGATGGTTCAATTGCGTTCCAAGATAACTACGCTGACTAATATTTTAGTTTAAAATAATTTAAATAATATTTTTATATAATAGGAGATAAATAGTTATGACTAAAGAAACAAAAATTATGACAATTCGTGAAGCCATAAAGAAGCTATGACTCACGAAATGCGTGAAGATGAAAATGTATTTTTAATGGGTGAAGATGTAGGTATTTTTCGGAGGATTTCGGTACAACAGTAGGTATGTTGGAAGAATTTGGTTCTGAACGTGTTATCGACACACCTATTAGTGAAGCTGCAATTTGTGGAGCTGCCGCTGGAGCAACATCAGTAGGTATGCGTCCAATCGTAGATGTAACATTTATGGACTTCGTAACAATTGGTATGGATGCTATCGTTAACCAAGCAGCACCAATGCGTTATATGTTAGGTGGAGAAGTTCAAGTACCAGTTACTTATCGTTGTGCATCTGGTTCTGGGACTGGAGCGGCTGCTCAACACTGTAAAGCTTTAGAAGCATGGTTCTGTCACATTCCGGGTCTTAAAGTAGTAGCACCAGGTACTGCAGGAGATGTTTACTCAATCTTAAGAGCTGCAATCAGAGATAACAACCCAGTTATCTACATCAGAGCCTAAAGCGTTATTTGGACGTAAAGGTGAGGTAGAATTAGGTAAAGTTGGTGTAATTGGAAAAGGTGATATCAAAGCTGAAGGTACTGACGTAACATTAGTATCTTGGGGAAGAATGTTAGAACGTAGTTTACAAGCTGCTGAAGAACTAAAAGAAGAAGGATTTCAGTAGAAGTAGTTGACCCAATTACATTAGTACCATTAGATACAGACTTAATCGTTAAATCTGTACAAAAAACTGGAAAATTAGTTGTATGTCACGACTCATTCAAAACTGGTGGATTCGGTGGAGAAATCGTTGCTCGCATTGCAGAAAGTGATGCCTTTGATTTCTTAGATAGCCCAATTTACCGTGTAGCAGGGGCTGACACGCACATTCCATCAGCTAAAAACTTAGAAAAATTAGTTGTACCTGATGTTGAAGACATCAAAGCAACAATTAAAAAGCTGTAAATAAAAATAAAAAAATATAGTTAGCGAAGGATGTGAATAAAACATGGCAGTAGAGGTTATAATGCCAAAAGCCGGTAGTGAAATGGAAGAGGGCGAAATCGTACAATGGTTTAAAAATGAAGGAGACCATGTCGAAGCAGGAGAAGTTCTTTTAGAGATTGTAACAGACAAAGTAAATATGGAAGTTGAAGCTGATGCTAGCGGAACATTATTAAAAATTTTAGCTCAAGCAGGAGATGTTGTACCAGTTGTTAAAACAATTGCTTGGATAGGTGAACCAGGTGAAGCTATTCCAGGTGCTAGCGAAACAGGAGAAGTTGCACCAGCTGAAACAATAGTTGAGAAAAAAGTTGACTACACACCTGTAAAAGAAGTTGAAGTGGTAGACTATTCTGGTATTCGTGCAACACCAGCTGCAAGAGCATATGCGCGTAAAAAGGAATTGATTTATCTAAAGTTCAAGGAACAGGATCTAAAGGTCGTATCCATAAAGATGATGTATTAGAATATAAACTTAACTCTAAAAGTTAAAAATTTCACCACTTGCAGCTCGTATAGCTCAAATGGAAGGTATTAATGCTGAGAGTATAGTAGGAACAGGACCTAATGGTAAGGTTATGAAAGCTGATATTCTTTCAGTACTTAATGGAACTCCAAAAGCAGCTCCAGCTAAGAAAGAAGAAATTGCAGCTCCTAGCAAAAAATCTGTTAAAGAGCCAAACGAAAATCAATGGGGTGTTGTTGAAACAGTACCAATGTCACCAATGCGTAAAGTTATTTCTAAACGTATGAGTGAATCTTACTTTAGTGCACCAACGTTTGTTGTTAATGTAGAAGTTGATATGACTGAACTATTAGCATTACGTAAAAAAGTTGTTGATGCAATTATCGAAGAAACTGGTAAAAAAGCAACAGTTACAGACTTCATTTCATTAGCAGTAATTAAATCATTAATGAAACACCCATATGTGAATGCTTCATTATCAAGTGATGAAAAAGAAATGTATCTACACCACTACGTTAACTTATCAATTGCAGTAGGTATGGATAGTGGGTTAGTAGTACCAGTAATTAAAGGTGCTGATAAGATGAGTCTAAAAGAGCTTGTAGTAGCTTCTAAAGAAATTACAACAAAAGCTCTTGCTGGTAAATTAAAACCAGATGAAATGGCAGATTCAACATTTACAATCAGTAACTTAGGTATGTATGGAGTTAAGAGCTTCGTGCCGATTATCAACCAACCCTAACACAGCAATTTTTAGGAGTAAGTGCTACAGTTCAAAAACCTGTAGTATTAAATGGGTGAAATCACTGTAAGACCTATTATGACATTAACATTAACAGCAGATCACCGTGTAGTTGACGGATTAGAAGGAGCTAAATTCATGAAGACTCTGAAAAGAAGCTATCGAAAAATCCACTATCATTACTAATCTAATAATGATATAATAATAGAAGAAAACAAGATAAAAGTGTATTAAGGAGTGATTATAATATGGCAGTAGAAGTTATTATGCCAAAAGCCGGAAGTGAAATGGAAGAAGGCGAAATCGTACAATGGTTTAAGCAAGAAGATGACGAAGTAAAAGAAGGAGAAGTCCTACTAGAAATCGTAACTGACAAAGTTAATATGGAAGTTGAGGCTGAAGCTAGCGGAACTTTATTAAAAATTCTTTATCCAGCTGGGTCAACTGTACCTGTAGTTCAAACTATAGCATGGATTGGACAACCTGGAGAAGAAGTTCCTGGAGCAGATGGTGCAACTGCAGTAGCTCAAGAAGTAGTAAAAGAAGTAGCAGCAGACGTTAAAGTTCCTGAAACTAAAAAAGAAGATGTATTGCCAAAACGTGAACGTCGTGGTGAATATGACGTAGCTGTAATTGGTGGTGGACCTGCAGGATATGTAGCGGCGATTAAAGCAGCTCAATTAGGTGGAAAAGTAGCATTAGTAGAAAATCGTGAATTAGGTGGAACATGCTTAAATCGTGGATGTATTCCAACAAAAACATTCTTACACAATGCAGAAATTATTAACCACATTCGTTCTGCAAAAGACCGTGGTATTAAACTTGTAAATGATGCATTTACAGTTGACATGGAGAAAACTGTAGCAGTTAAAGATAAAGTATCTAAAACATTATCTGGTGGAGTAGCAGGATTACTTAAATCTTACGGAGTTAAAGTATTCAATGGTGTTGGACAACTTACAGCTGATAAAAAAGTTGTTGTTGATGAACACACTACAATTGATGCTGATAGTGTAATTTTGGCTGGTGGATCTAAAGTAAGTAGAATTAATATTCCAGGTATGGACAGTGAAAAAGTTCTTACAAGTGATGAATTCTTAGACATTAAAGAAGTACCATCAAGATTAGCTGTTATCGGTGGTGGAGTAATCGGTTCTGAATTAGGTCAAGCATTTGCTACATTTGGTTCTAAAGTTACTATCGTTGAAATGGCAGATAGACTAATCGCTAATATGGATAAAAGATGCGTCTGTAGCATTAGAAAAACAATTTAGAAAACAAGGTATTAATGTACTTACTTCAACTAAATTATTAGAAATCGTTGATAAAGGTCACGAAGTAGTAGTTAAAGTTGAAGGTAAAGAAGATATCGTTGCAGATAAAGTATTATTATCTATTGGACGTGTTCCAGATAATACATGTTTAGGAGAACTAGCAGATAAATTTGAAATGGAACGTGGACGTGTTAAAGTTGACGAGTATATGGAAACATCTGTTAAAGGAGTCTATGCACCAGGGGATATCAATGGTACTAAGATGTTAGCACACGCAGCATTCAAGATGGGAGAAGTTGCAGCTGAGAATGCAATGGGCCACTCTAAAAAAGTTGATCTTAAATCTACACCAGCAGCAATTTATACACACCCAGAGATTGCTATGGTTGGTTTAACTGAAGATCAAGCACGTGAAAAATATGATGTTAAAGTTGGTAGATTTAACTTTGCTGCTAACGGACGTTCATTAGCATCTAACCAAGGTGAAGGTTTTGTAAAAGTAATTATGGATACTAAATACAGAGAAATCTTAGGTATTCATATTGTAGGTCCAGTTGCTGCGGAAATCATCAACGAAGGTTCTACATTAATCCAAACTGAAATGACTATTGATGATGTAATGGATATAATTCATGGACACCCAACATACTCAGAAGCATTATATGAAGCTATGGCTGACTGTATCGATATATGTATCCATGCCCCTAAGAAAAAAACTAAATAGTAAATTTTAGAAAATATAAAAGACGATTAACATTTGATTAATCGTCTTTTTATATTAAAAATAAAAAGTGTTATAATTTAAGTTTTTAAATCAAGGTTCTATAGCAAAATACAGGGCATGGAAAAATCCATACCTCGTATTAAATTTTTAGTATACAAAAAGACAAATATCAATATAATTGAAAGTGCATCAAAAAGAAAGGATATTTGTCATGAATAATTGTAACACAAAAATAGAAAGAATAAAAAGAACAAGATTTAACAAAAAGCCTCCTTCAAATAAAGGATACTAATATAACTTTAAAAAAATACTCACAGAATAGAAAAATAGAAGGTCAAAAATACTTTATTTTTAGCGGTACTTTAACTTATACCCCTAAAAATATGGTTGTTGTGGATGTGATAACATCAACAATATCATAGTAAAAATAGTTTTTAATGAACTTACAAGAGTTTATCTATTAAAAATATCAGGACTACTTTTTGTACACTGCCATATCTCTAGAATAGATAGATTCCATTTAATACAAAATATAAATAGGAAGTTAAATAGCACACGAGTTAAATTAATGAATACAGTTAGTGGAAGAAACTATACACTACTTAAGAATAATTGGAAATTAATATTAGAAGATACAGACAATATAACGCACGATAAGTTTTATTTATAATAGAAGTTTCAAATACCATGTTACTAGACGAGAGATATTAGACTATCTATTAGAAGCTTGATAAAGAGTTTAAGGCTAATTATGAGCGTGTACAAGATATAAGATATGCGGTAAAAAAATAGAAATGAGGTTGAATTAAAAGATTAATAGAAGAAAGAACCTATTACTAATTTATCTGAAAGTGTTAAAGTAGGTATTAATACAATGAGAAAGCATAAAGGAATATATGCTTATAATGTTAGATATGAAATTTCTAATGGTTCGCTAGAAGGTATTAATAATAAAATAAAAGTACTTAAAAAGAGTATCGTATGGTTATCGTAGCTTTTATAATTTTTAGATTACGCATTTTAGTTGTGTCTAGGTTATTTGTTTCAGAGTATAAAGATAATATGAAAGTTAAAGCGATTAAAGCTAAGACTAAAAGACTAAGCAACAAAGTGTTGCTTAGTTCTTTCTAGTGTTTTCTTCTTATGCCCCATATTTGACATAGAACCCAAAATTGCTATAAGAATGGTTGTATCAATTATTCTTATAGCAATTTTAACTTTAATACTTTAATGTGATTTCAATTTATGCAATAAATCTAATTAAAGAACAGTAAATTTATGATAATTCAAATGATAAATTTCTTATTTCACCAGTTAAACAATCAATTTGTTCATGGTTTAATGTTAAATATGGATATATGCTAATACTAATATCGATAGAGAAAGTTTCAGAACAATTTTTCACAAACCTCATCAATATTCAAATAATATATTACTTCTTCGCTCCATACTTCTTTCATTACAGCCAATTTCAAATTCCTCCATCGAAGAGGTAATATTCATTACAATGGCCACAATGATCACAAAATATTTCATAACTATCGTTTGTTGGATGAAGTGTAGGGAGATAAAAAGGGCATCCTAAAATTACGATGAATATCTCTATTTCTAAGAGTACCTTCATTTAAATCTAGAGAGTGATAAGATATACTTTTTATTTGGTTTGATTTCTTATCTAACTTAACGTCAACTTTATACGTTATTCGATGAATTTCTTTAATTAAATCATACGAATTCTCTTCAAATCCAGAAATGGTTATATCACAAATAAAACTTATTTCTGAAATTACCTGGTTAACAGTATCATTGGTATCTAAAATTCTTACTTGAGATGATTTAAAATCAAAATCGTTTATCATAATCTCATCAAATTTTATAGATTAGTGTAGTTTTTTTCTATCATAATTTGTAACATCAATATTAAATTCTATGACTTTAGCCGAAGAAGTTGGAACGAAATCACCAAGTAAATCTAAAAATTTGTTACGGATTTTTCTTCAATTTGTGGAATAAAGTTTTCAATACTTTGACGAGCATTTTGATATTCTTTTTAGTTCCCTATTTAAATGATCAATACAATCAGAAAAAGCTTTTTGAAAGTTTGAGCTTTATCTATGTATTCGAGTCAAAAAACGCATCAGCACTAACAATAATTAAATCACTGTGAGAAATAAATAAATTTTGTATAATCAAAAGCATCAGAAATTCATGTTTTTACTTTTTATCTTCAAATGGATAAGAGCCATCGAAATAATCTGTTAGGATTTCAGCGATTTCATAGTCAAATGTCTCATCAATTCCTTTTTCTGAAAAAAATGATTAATAAAATCATCAAATTTTTCTTTGCCTCAACGTAACAGCTGTTTTCCAGGTTGTCTATGTTTAACGCTGCCTGTAGGTTATTAAATATATCCAAAGTCCAAAGAGTCTTTTTTTAACTTTTTAATATTTTTCGGCATTTTGTTTAGCTTGATCTCTAAGGTGTTGTAGTACTTCGTTATATATAATAGGTTCAATATAAATTTCAGATTAGGATAGCTTGTTGATTTTTAAATTTTTAGTGTATTGTAGAGAATCCCATCAAATAAATACTTAGTAGCATCATAAATATTAGTATCAAAAACAAATTATAATATTCTTTTCTATTTTTACATTCTCTTCTATTTTCTTTTCCATAGTTATGTCCTTTTTACTTATTCTATTTATTAATTAATTCCATTGAATGTATATTCAATGCACTCTAACAAATGATGTGTTTGTCATATATCATTCTAACTTTAAGTCTATAGTATTCGAGCTTTTATTTATAAAAACTCTTTCACCTTTCCTTCATAAACTTAATCAGCTTTTTCTTAAAGGTTTTTATTTTACTCATCAATCTCTTACTTTTCTCTCAAGGTTAATATAGAAAAAGTAATTCAATATTATCGCTTTCATGCTATTCTGAATTCCCAATCAAACAATTTACAAATATGTTAAAAATTTGACCACTCTAGACATTATTTTTATGTTTTTATTTTTCATGCTCATAAAGTATGTACCGGTTGCGAAAGTTCTAATTTTCAGAAACACCCATTCGTGTTAAATATTTATAACTTTTAAGGATTGATTAAGTTTTTAAAAATTCCATTGTGAGCCTGTAATTGTTTAAGATTTCTTGATAGATATAACTATTGTTATATGATGAGAATATGTCGACAGTTATGATTGAAGAAGTAATAATGGCAAATTTTTAAATATTACAAGTTTTAAAATTAAATAAAAAGCGTATTTGACAACAACGGAATGAACTAATAGGGAAAAATAAAACTTGCAAATTTATTATATATATTTTAGTGAGTAAAGTCAAATAATCTTTATGAAGGAAGCGAGAGTTGTCTGTAGTGTTGGAATTGATGTGAGAAATAATTATAGAAAAAGAAGAGTAAATTCTGTCTAATAAAGTTATTATATATATCATTTACTTTTTGTGAATATTATTAGAAAAGAAGACATACTAAAATCACAACGATATATTGTAAATGTTGGAATATCTCTAAAGTTTAGAACGTTTGAATAAAATACAATTGGGTTAAAGAGGTGCTTATTGATAAAATACATTCTCCTTATTCTAATTTCTATACTTAAAAAGAACTAACTCAGATAAAGAATCTTGTTAAATCTAATCCTAATATATCTATGATTAGAACTGAAACTTAACAAAAGGATACAAAAAGGTATCCTTGCACTTTATTTTACAACTTATCAAAAATATAAAAATCTTATTTAATATAATTCCATACCTTATAATATATTTAAATCTTTAGGAAGGAAAAATGGCAATTTGATGTTGAACAGGATTAATTTTCGATAAATTCTACCAATATACAATTATTGGCGAAGTTTCTAGAGAAAGTTTTATCTATTTCTTTAGAGAGAACAATTATCTTCCTCGACTATTCAATTTATGAATATATCTATCTCATGTTTTTGGCTCCAAACTTAGAATAGTATAAATTGATGATGGTTTTAAGTGTACTTGCCTCAAAAGACACTAAAAGTATTAATTTTTGATGTATATGTAATCAATTAGGTATTAGACATCAGTTTATCAGACATAGAACTTTTATATATTAATAATAATGTTTAGAAAAATTATAGAAAGGATAATTAATAACTTTATTATATTAGTTTTTTTATTTTATATACGCTCTTCTTTACATTTATTAATAAGAAAGTGTATATTTTTATTTTAACATTATAGTTATTCTGATATATAAAATCTTTCAGTTTTCTATTAAAAAAACTCTTCACGCAGTATTCCGTATTTTTACTGAATCATAATAACTACCGTTATAGTACCTAACTTTGCGAAGTCTTCCCTCAAGGATTAATCCTAATTTTTCAGCAAGGCGCATCATTCCATGATTACCACTCCATGTCGTCAAACCTACTCGCTCAATCTCGGGGTATTTGATAAAACAATCTTTTTATCCATTTTTAGGGCTGTTTGTCCAATTCCACAAGACCAGTAAGATTCATCATAAATAATAATACCGATTTCTAACCAACGTGTAGCAAAAACATTCCCAATGACGTGTTACAATGCCAATTAATTTATTATTAACAAAAATTCCACAGCATCTATCGCTAAGATAAAAATTCATGATGATTAGTTAAAGAGAAAAACATCAAAATCTAAAAATTTATATTCATTAAAAATATGGTGCGTTATATTTACTCCATTCTGGACTTTCAGAGGTATAAATAATATTATATAGTTCTTTTAAATTTTCTTTTTTTATACGTTTTAGTTCTATCATAAAAATCTCCAATCTGTTACTATTTTTACCATTTAAATAAATAAAAGATAAAAGATATGCCCAGAAAAAGAAGATATGAGCTGATAAAATGACATATAATAAGGTTTATGTTAAATTTATTACAGAAAATATTAAAGGAGAGTGTGATGGATAAATTTGCTAAAAACATATCAAATATATTTTTATGGGTAATGAACCTTGGATTGCTTATAATAGGGATTTTATTATCATTTGGTTTATTGATAGAAAGCAAAAAGAAATCTTTGCCGAAGGAATGAAATTTCTAGCATCGGATGGAAGTTATCAAAACTTTATTGAAGAAATTGTAGTATTCTTTTTATATTTTTGAGTTTGTAGCGTTGATAGTGAAATATTTCAAAAATAATTATCATTTTCCATTGAGGTATTTTCATTTATATAGGTATAACAGCAATAGTAAGACTTATAATTGTTCAACATGATAATCCATATAGTGTCTTAATATGGTCAGGAGCGATTTTATTGCTAGTAATAAGTTTAGCTATAGCTGAAAAAAATTTATAAAGAAAAAAATTAATGAAAATAGACTTTGAAGTCATTTTTGACTCCAAAGTCTATTTTGTTATTTTACTAGTATATTTTTCCAGTTTTATAATCAATCACTACTCCTTTTTGGAAGTTGTAGATAAAGACATTGTACTTTACACTTGCTCCGCTATCTTCTACAGACATAGCTTCCATAATAACGCCTTGAGCAACAAGATCGTTATCTTTAAATACAGGAGTAACACGATAGCGAACATGTTTTTGTTTTTTAACATAATCTGCAACTTCATTTTTCAAAAGGAATCATGTTGAGATTCATAAATCTTGTTCCAGTCATTAAATTTCTATTATTATCATTTTCTCCAGCTAGTTGAAATGCAATAAGGTGGCAGCGATCATAGATATGATTTCCTCTGTTGCTTTTGCCAACCACTAGGCCGAATATGTGCTATTTCTCCACGACGATCAGTGGGCATAAGCTCTACACCAATAATTCCATTGGCTTGTCCGACACGGCCTAGACTATCTAGTGAGCTGTAATTTTCAAAAGATGTTGTTGATAAGTCCTCTTTACTAAAATATGGATTGTTATTGTTTAAAATTTTATATTTAGTATTATCATTTGCTTCATTTTCACTTGGAGCAGTTAGTGACTTAATGATATCTTGAGGAATAGTTGAAGTTTCTTGAAATGACGTAGTAGAATTACCTTTATTAAAGGTATATCGACTTATGATAAGTGAGATAAGAATAATTATTAAAATTGAAATTATTGAGAATAGAAAACTGTTTTTTCTTCTTTTTAGCTATAGTATCTCCTTAATAATTTATTATATAAAATATTAAATAATTTACATCCTTTATTGAAGGTTGATTACCTTATAGTGTAATAAAATTTATTTTTAAAATAATTAATTCCCCATTGCATCTTTTACTTCATCAAGTGTAGCAGCAGCAACTCTTTCAGCTTTTTCACTACCAGCTTTTTAGCATATTGTATACTTCAGCTTTGTCTTTAGCAAACTCTTCACGACGCTCTCTAATTGGGCGTAAATACTCTTGCATAACTTCGTTAAGACGTCGTTTAAGTTTCATATCGCCAAGACCACCACGTCTGTAGTGTTCTTTTAGTTCAGCTACCTCGTCAGTACGTGGATCAAAAATATCTAAGTATGTGAAGACAACATTTCCTTCAACTTGTCCAGGATCTTCAACACGAATGTGATTAGGATCAGTGTACATTTTCATGATTTTTAGCTTTGATATTTTCTTCACTATCTCCTAGATAGATACCATTGTTAAGACTTTTACTCATCTTACCTTGTCCGTCGATTCCTACAAGACGTGCATGATTTTTTGGAGGAAGTACTATTTCTGGAAGAACAAGAACTTCTTTATTATAAGTTCTATTGAAGTCTCTAACAATTTCACGTGTTTGTTCAAGCATAGGTTTTTGATCTTCACCTACTGGTACATGAGTAGCTTTAAATGCAGTTATGTCAGCTGCTTGACTAACTGGATAAGTGAAGAATCCAGCAGGTATGCTTTCTCCGAATTTTTATCATTTATTTCTTGTTTAACAGTAGGGTTACGTTGAAGTCTTGATACTGTTACTAAGTTCATATAATACATATACAATTCAGCAAGCTGTGGAATTTGTGATTGAATAAAGACAGTAGATTTAGTTGGGTCAATACCAACAGCTAAATAGTCTAAAGCAACTTCTGTAATGTTTTGAATAACTTTTTCAGGGTTATCAGCGTTATCAGTAAAGAGCTTGTTGATCGGCAATCATAATAAAAAAATATCAGTATCTTTTTTTCATTTTTGTAAAAGCAACTCTATTTTTAAAGAGCCAACATAGTGACCTAAATGAAGTTTTTCCAGTTGGTCTATCACCAGTTAAAATAATTTTTGTCATAAATAGACGAACTCCTTTAAAGTATTTTTCTAATTATCCTTTTATTATATCATAATATAAGCTAAGTTTGTTTGAAAAAGTTCAATTCTTTTTATGAAAAATAAAAGTATTTTTGTTTATGAAAAATGCTTTTGTATTATAATAAATTATAAAAGAAATAAGTTTTATAAACTAAGGAGAATAAAATGATATATATAGAATCAAAAAGTAATGATCCACGCTACAATACAGCGTTAGAGTTTTATGCATTTAATGAGCTTGCTAAGAAAGATGATGTTTTTATGTTATGGATAAATTCACCATGTATAGTAGTAGGTAAAAACCAAAAATACAACAGAAGAGGTTAACCAAAGATTCTGTGATGACAATGATATAAAAAAATAGTTCGTCGTGTAAGTGGTGGAGGAGCTGTCTATCATGACTTAAAACAATTTAAATTATACTATTATTTCTAATGGACGCAGCGGAGAAGAGTTTGATTTTTAAATCATTTTTCACAACCAGTTATAGATGCATTGGCTTCATTAGGCGTAAAAGCTGAGTTTACAGGACGTAATGACCTTGAAATAGACGGACAAAAATTCTGTGGAAATGCACAATATGTTCGTTCAGGACGTATTATGCATCATGGATGTTTAATGTTTGATGTTGATACTTCAGTATTAGCAAATGCTTTAAAAGTATCAAAAGATAAAAATTGAGTCAAAAGGTATCAAATCAGTTCGTTCAAGAGTTACAAACATTAAAGATCACTTACCTAATCAAGAAATGACAGTAGCAGATTTCGTAGTAGCACTTAAAAATATATGAGTGAAAAATATGAAATGACTGACTTTGTTGCTACTGAAGAAGATGAAAAAAAGCTATTTTAGCAATACAAGAAGAAAAACAACTCTTGGGATTGGGTATATGGAAAAATCCAGACTTCAATATCAAACGTAATAGAAGACTTAAAACAGGTAAAATTGAAGCTAACATTATGGTAGAGCAAGGTGCTATTACGAGTATTAAGTTCTTTGGAGATTTCTTTTGGAGTGATGGATGTTGAAGATATTGCTAAGAAATTGGTAGGAGTAAAATACCAAAAAGAAGATATTCAGAAAGTACTAGAGCAAATAGATATCAATTCATACTTCTTAGGAGCAACACTAGAAGAGGTAATAGATATTCTAGTTGACTAATTATAAATATAAAAATTATAAAATGGGAGGAATTAACATGATAATTACAACAACACAAGATGTTCCAGGTATGGAAATAGTGGAGTATAGAGGACTTGCTACTGGGGAAGTAGTAGCGGAATTAACTTCCTAAAAAGATATAGGAGCAGGAATTCGAAACCTTTTTTTGGTGGAAGAGTCAAAGGGTATGAAGATGAAATTATTCAAGCAAGAGCTGAAAGCTTTTAAAAAGAATTAGAAGCTCGTGCAGAAGCAATGGGAGCTAATGCGGTTATCGGAGTTAGAATTGATTTTGATGCTCTAGGAGGCGATGGTAATAATATGCTTTTTAGTTACAGCTACAGGAACAGCAGTAGTTGTTAGATAAGAATTTAAAAACTATATATACAAAATTAATAGAAAAATAAAAAAATATAGTGTATAATACAAAGAAGTAAACTAAAATATGAGGAAAATACGATGAAAAAGTATTTAATTTTAAAAGATTTTTCTACCTTACTATTAGCAATTGCTTTGGTGGTTTCTGCTGTATCTATATCAGGATGTAGTAAAGACGATAATTCTAATTCAAAATTCATCACAGGCGACGTATAAAGTAAGCGCAGAAGAAAAAGAATATTTATCAAAACGTTTTTGCTGATTTATCTAAGATTAATAATGAAGTAGTGGCGTACGTTTATGCTCCAGGAACAAAATTAGACGAGCCTGTTGTTCAAAACTAATGATAACGAAACATATTTAGATAAAAACTTTTTGAAGGAAAATAGTTCCTTACCTAGGTACAGTATTTATGGATGCTGACAATAATAAAAACTTTGGTGACAGATTAACTTGGTTATTCGGTCACGCGCGTGAAAAGTAAGGTTGCAGATAATCGCATGTTTAATGACGTGAATTTTTATGATAAACAAGAGTTTATGGATAAGCACAAATATGTTGTGATTGAGACTCCAGAAAGAAAAATATTATTATGAAGTAGCATTCTTAACAATTGTTCCAGAAACAACATCATTTTTATCGTTTAGATTTTCGAAAATGATGAAGATTTCCTAAAACAATTAACAAATGTTAAGAAAGATGCTAGAACTAAAAAAATGATAATGTTCAATTAAAAAGGAAATGATAAGTATCTTGTATTGTCAACTTGCCGTGAAGAAGATGAAACAATTCGTTCAAATCTATATCTTCGTTTAATCCCAGATAATGAAATGAATGATTTCTTGGCAAAAACACAAAGATGATCTTAAATATGTAGCAACAAGATAATAAGAAAAATAGTCTATAGTTTTAAAAAAACTATAGACTATTTTTTGATGTTTATTTAGCATGCGTCTGAATTCTCTGGTTAAGAAAAATAATGAAACACTAAATGCACAAATATCAGTTATAGGTGTGGCATATATTATACCATCAATCCCAAAGAAATGAGATAATGTTAATAACATAGGTAATAAAATAATCATTTGTTTGGTAAGAGCTACTGTAACACCAATTTTGGGTTTACCAATAGCAGAAAAATGTTGAACTAGAAATATGAATACCGTTGATAAAAGTAAATAATAAGAAAAATCTCATATATCTAACAGCGAATTCAAAATATAGTTCGTTACCATTACCGAAGGCAGCAACAATTTGTTTAGGAAATAGCTCAAATATTGAAAAAGAATACTACAGAGATAATTATCGCGTATTTCATCATATAGTGCATAGTTTCACGTACACGATTGTAATCTTTTTGCTCCATAGTTGAAACCAAAAATAGGTTGAGCTCCTTGAACGAGACCGATAATTATAGAAACAAATATTATATTAACTTTGGCTACAATTCCAGCTACTGCAATAGGTATATCATTACCGTAAATAGATTGTGAACCATAGGTATTAAGTAAGTTATTAGTTACAATTTGAATAATCATACTAGAGCCTTGAAAAACAAATGATGTCATTCCTAAAAGCTATAGATATTTTTTAACAATGAAAATTTAGGTATAAAATCTTCCTTATGGAATTTAACACTCTTAAATCTAGGAAAATAAAATAATAATATTGCTGCTGATATAAATTGGCTAATAACAGTAGCCCAAAGCAGAACCAGCAATTCCCCCATCCAAATCCAAAAAATAAAAATGGGATTTAGAATAATATTCAAAACAGCACCCAATACTATGGCGTACTAGAATACTTCGGACTATTATCAGAACGAACCATCGGGTTGGTACTAATTGACAGAAGTAAGAAAGGGATACCTAAAGAAGAGATGCTAGCAAATGTTTTTGCATAAGGTAATATTTCATCAGTAGAACCAAAGGCGTACATAAGTGGTTCTAAAAAAATATGAATTAAAAATTGTTAAAATAACACCTATAATAAAAAGTGATGATACAGATGTTCCAACTACAGCTTTGGCTTTTTCTGGATTTCCTCGACCAAGTTCTAGATTGAAATTAGCGGCTGCTCCAATACCAATCATAAGACCAAGAGCAAGACATATAGTAGTTATAGGGAAAGCTATATTAGTTGCTGCATTCCTAAATAACCAACTCCTTGTCCAATAAAAGATTTGGTCAACAATACTATATAATGCGTTTATTATATTAGCTATTATTGCTGGCCAAGCAAAAAGGATATAAGTAGTTTTTATAGGTTTAATACCAAGTGGATTTTCTATTGTAGAATCTTTTCACATAAGCCTCCTAGTTAGTTTTTAATAAAATAACTATTAAAAAAATTTTTTAAACATTATATCTTATTATAAAGTAATTTTCTACATTTTAAAATAGGGATTTAAAAAAATTTTTAGCTCTTTTATGAAAAATTGGTAATTGATTTTTTAAAAATGATATTATAATTAAGCAGGGGGTGATAAAATGTCAGAGAAGAAAAATTAAGAACAATAATTAATACAATAGATATATCTGAATACAGTAAAACTCATAAAAAAATGTAAATAAAGCAAGGTTGTCTTAGTAAGACATACAAAAGATCCTCAAGATTTTTGGCTTGCCTCTAATTATTCAAAAGAAAAAAATATGCGGATTATAAACCGTTTCAGTTTGTAGATGGAGAAGGAATAAGATGTTCTATATATTTAAGTGGATGTTTATTTGCATGTAAGGAATGTTTTTAATGAGAGTATTCAAAAATTTTAATGTAGGGCAAGAATACACAAAAGAAGTAGAAGATAAAAATAATAGATGATTTAAGACATACATATGTTCAAGGACTAACTATTCTTGGAGGAGAACCATTTTTAAATACACAAGTTGCAATTTCTTTAGTTAAAAAGAGTACGAGAAGAATTTGGGGATGGTAAAGATATTTGGGTTTACAGTGGTTATACCTATGAGCAACTTTTAAATAGTAGCGAGGATAAAAAAGAATTGTTATTGCTTTGTGATGTTTTTGGTAGATGGACCATTTATGATTTTTAAAAGATTTAAGCTTGCGTTTTAGAGGTAGTAGTAATCAACGAATAATAGATATAAAGAAATCTACTAAAGATAATGTTGTTTTATATTTAGAGTAGCGGTTATAGTTAGTAAAAAGTATTTTGACAATAGATACCTTTTTGATAGAATAGATTATCACTAATAAGAGATTTCCAATATCTCTAATATTTTTTTAAAAAAAGAAAGGAGACTTGTAATTTGAAAAATATTATAGAAATTTTTAAAAATGATATAAGGGAGATTTTTCGAAAAACAAGGACGTGGATAGTAATAATTGGCCTAATTCTATTACCTTCAATGTATGCATGGCCAAATATACTTTCAGCATGGGATCCATATGGTCATACTAATAATATAAAAGTTGCAGTAGTTACAGAAGATAATGAGTGCTGAGGTGAGCGGACAAAAAGTCAATCTAGGAGAGAATTTGGTAGAAGGGCTAAAAACAATAAAAAAACCTTGATTGGCAGTTTGTAAAAATAAGCAAGAGGCAGAAGATGGAGTGAAGATAGGGAGATTATTATGCAGTATAGTAATTCCCCAAAAAAATTTTAGTGAAGATCTAACGTCTGTGAGTAGAGGAGTTCCTAAAAAGGCGACTATTGAATATACTGTTAATGAGAAAATAAATGCGATAAGTCCAAAAAATAACAAATAGTGGAGCTTCAGCGATTGCGAATAATATCAGCAAATCTTTTCGTAGAAATAGCCAATGGTGTTATTTTTGAGAAGTTACATGAGGCTGGAATTAAATTTGAACAAAAATTTACCTTCAATAGAGAAGACGAAGGAAGAGATTTTTAAATTAAACGATAATTTCTCAAATTACGAAAAATGTTCTATCTGAACTAATAGGTAAGACGGAACAGGGACAAAAGATTCTTAATACTATTCAACAGACTTTGCCGGATATTGATAGATTTGCTACCAATAGTATTATGTTAGCAGATAAGGCTGATATAACAATTAATAATATACAAAGTTTTTAATGAGAAATTGCTGCCTCTAATTAGCAATCATTTAAAAGTTGTAGAAGATGTTTCAAGAGAAGCAAATAGTCTTGCTGAAAAAAATTCAAAGTAAACCAGATAATGTAGAAGAAACAAAAGAAAAACTGAAGTTGTTAAATACTCGACTAGAAGCAGGAGAAGAAAAGACTACGTGTTGTAAAAAACATTTTTGAGTATTTTAAATGAATTATCAGGAGAGAATATACTTCAAAATCAATTAAATAAGATCAATACATTGAAAATGATTTAACTAAAGTTAAAGAAGTAAATAATAAAATTTATACTAATATAGATAACTATGATGAAATAGCAGATGATATTAAGAAAGATTTTGTTGTTCGAACAAAACGTATTAACGAAATATCAACAAATATAGATAACAGGTTGAATGACGATATTGCTCCGCTAGTTGCTAAAGTGTTAACTAAAGCAGATATAAATATTAATGAAATCTCTAAGCTAATTATAGGAGCTCAAAATGAACTACCAGAAGTAGAAGCGAAGATATTAAGTACAGAGGTGAAAATTCAAAAGAGCTCATGCTAAGTTAATAACTATACAAAAAGAATTACCAGAAGCAAAGATTAAAAAGCTAACCGAAAGAGATTAAAAAGGCAGAAGCAGGAACAAAATACAAATATGTTGTTTAATTTATTGAAAGTAGACTATAAACAACAAGCAGAATTTTTGCAAATCCTGTTCAACTTAGTGAAAATAAATTGTACCATATTAAAAATTATGGTTCTGCAATGACTCCATTTTTATACAGTGTTATCAATATGGGTTGGAGCACTACTTATGTCATCGTTATTAACTACAAAAAGTGGAAGACGAAGAAGGTAAAATATAAACCATGTGAGAAGTATTTTTGGACGTTGGATACTATTTTTAGTAATATCATTGTTTCAAACATTGGTAATTACATTAGGAGATATGTATATCCTTGGAACACAAGCAGTGTCGCCATATAGATTTGTTTTTATGGTTTATTAATATCGGCCTTATTTTTCATCTATCATATATACTATAGTACACCTTTTTAGGAAATGTAGGAAAAGCTATTTGTATTATATTGTTGGTGCTTCAATTAGGAAGTTCAGGAGGAACCTTCCCAATTCAAATGACTTCGAGCTTTTTCCAAGCATTATATCCTAAAAGTACCATTTACTTATTCAATAGGATTGTTAAGAGAAGCGGTAGGTGGAGTATATATACCAGCAGCCCAACGAGATATGAAAATATTACTAATTGGTATAGTAATAACGTTGATAAGTGGTACTATTTTAGTTCATTTAAAAATCTCGTTCTAAAAAAATTAAGCGCTGAGCGAGAAAAATCAAAATTATTCTTGTAAAACAAGAAAACTTTTTAAAGTACTATAACTATGTACTTTAAAAGTTTTTATATTGTTAAAAATGGATTGTATATTATAACTAATTAAATTTGGTCTATATAAGTATATGAACAACCAGTTAACAAATGAAAAATACATTTTTTTATGATATAATTATTAGAATATAAAATCCTAATGTATAGAGGAAAAATTATGACAAAAACACTAGATAGAACTAAAGACATTTTTAGATACAATGCTTTTTAGGAAAAAGAAATATTAGTATAAAAACAACCAATAAAACAAAAGTAACAGTGGTGTTAGCTGCCTTTAGAAATATAGATAGATTAAAAATCTATTTTGGAGAATATTCTTAAACAAAGTTTTCAAGAGTTTGAAATTATCGTTGTGGATGATTCATCAAGTACAGAGGTAGAAGAGTTTATCTCGAGTTATGATAGTAGCAGACTAAATTATATAAAAGAACAACTTGGATCAAATTCATCAGCTAAAAATTGTGCTTTAGAATTTGCCAAAGGTGAATACGTCGTAGAAGAAAAATATTAGACTAAAACCCTGATTATATTGAAAATTTATATGGTCTTGTAATTGATAAAAAGTTTAGATATAGCTATTTTGACGAGAGACAATTATAGTAATATTTTTAGGTGAAGCAGTTGTAACAGGTAAAAAAAGTATTTAGAAGAAGAGATTAAACAATTTAAGAGTGATTTAGATTATAATTTGACATCATGTATGTTTAAGAAAAAGTTTCTTGATGTCTATAATTTAAGATTTCAAGAAGACATGTTATCTCTTGAGAATCTATATTTTTAAATTAAAAACTTTTGATATAGCTGGAAAAGTATGTCAAAGTTCACGTGTAGGGATATATAGAATTAAAAAGAAGAAAAACTGTTCGTAATCAAGCGATGATTGATGCTTCAACACGAAGAATAATGTTGGCAACAGAAAAAAATAGAAGAATTTAAAGCAGGTAAAAGCTATGAGAATAGTTTAAACCTTTTATGCGGATATTTATTTTTTTGATGTACTACGAATGCACGATGATATGGCAGGAGAGGAAAAATTACTTGAGCTTATAAAATCTAAAAAGAATTATTTTTGAAAGCGATACTTTTTATTAGTAAAGCTATGATAAATATGTCACCAATATTATTTGCAAATTATTTAAATAGAAAGGATAGAGGATAATATGAGAAGAATATTACATAATGTATTTTCATATGCTTTTATCTCACTATTTGCGGTAGCATTAATTTGGGCATATGTAGCACCTTTTTGTGTATGAACGTATATTAAATCCTTTAGCACTATTATTAGGTGTACCAGTATTTTTTTATAATTTTTTTATTTATATTGTTAAAAAAATATTAGCAACAGATGAACAAGGATTAAAAATATAATAGGATTATAGTTTTTAGTTTACTTGGTTTTTCAGGCAATTATATTATCGATGGATACATTGAATTTTTTTCTGATGGAGCAGAGATTGAAAATGAAGCACTATATGCTGAATTATGGTAAATTTTTCTGGAGAGAGATATTTTTAGTTTATCCTAATAATATTAATCCCACTATAATTCTATATTGGCTTTTATAGAATTGCTGGATACCTTCATATATCAGAAATATGGACATTGCATATTTTCTGCTTTTGCAATTACTTCTGCAACGATGTATTTAACATTTAAAACAGCAGGAAACTATTGTCAAAAACAAAAACAAACTATAATTTTTAGGGTTTTAATGCTAGTATATATTCCATTCCAAATGTATAGTTTATTTTACTATTCTGATAGTTTGATGGTTATATTAGTAGCTCTTATTATTTATGTTTTGATTCCATCTGATGGAAGTTTTATTTTTTAGAAGTAAACATATTATAGCTGTTGCGGTAATTGTAGCTTTTGGTTTGGAACTTAAGATCAAACATAATAATTATTATCCCAGCACTAATAGTTTACTTATTATTTTTCAAATGGTATAAAAATTTGCTATTACTTATAGTTACATTTGGAATATCTTTTGTAATTTTTGGCAAAGGTTTTGATATGTTATGGAATCGTATGGTTTCTTCAAGATGCTGGATATAGATTCCCAATGCTTCACTGGGTTATGATGGGAATGAGTATTCAGGGAGGAAGTTATAACTGGCAAGATTTCCAATTTACGTATTTAAGTCAGAATAAGGCTGCGGATGACTTTTGGTCTATTATTCAATCGATTGACGCATCGTCCTTTCTTCTTAAATTTATTAATGTTTGTTTTAAAAATCCGTGGTAATTGGAGTGATGGTACGATAAATTATACGAAATGGTACACGTGCATTACGAGATGGAGATGGATTTTTATGGCAGTTATTCTATGGTAGTAACAATAGCTTCTTCATTTATATCTCACAGATGATATATGTAGTTATTTTATTTGGGATGGTATATTATATTTATAAGAGAAGAAAAGAATATATAACATCGTGTTTCTTATTCCAAATTATTATTTTTGGAGTATTTATGTTCCATTTAATTTGGGAAGCTAAACCACGTTATGTTTATGCATGGATGCCAATTATTTTTATCTTAGAGCAAAAGGTCTAATATTATTTGCTGAAAGATACGAAACAACAATTTTTGATAAATATAAGAAAAATTATATATAGCATTTGCTATAGTGTTCGTACTACAAATAGGAAGTGATAGTTTTTTACGACCATCATATTCAATGAATTTAGACTATGATTCTCGGGTTATCAATGGAATAAGTATTTATGCAACAGATAACTACCTTCGAGATGGAATTGTTCGTGTGAATAGGGATACAGAAGTAGAGCAAACATTTAAAAGCTACACGCAGTTTCAACTATGTTAGAGGATATATATCGTCTTATGATGAAAAATAATTCAAAAATATAAAGTTGAAATTATAGATAAAAAAAGATAATAAAAGTAGTGCGTGAGCATGAGTTTATATATAGAGAATTATATTGGGAAATCCCGCTTCAGACTTATACACTTCGTTGGTATTTTGATGACCTTCCAGCAGGAGATTATAGTGTAAGATTCTCACAAATAGAAAGTGATAACAACGGAAGTATCGTAATATCAAGTGTTCCTAACGAAATGATAGATATGTATACCGCAGGAAAGCTTTTATATCAATGGGGCAGACCAAAAATAGAAAAGATTTATCACTGCAAATAGGACATCGTTATCAAAAAAATTATGGTGGTATTAATATAAAGACAATAGGCGAAATGATAAAATAAAAATTTTAATTGTTAAAGGGGATAAAACTGTGATATAATAAACTTATACAGATAAGGAGGTATATAGTTATGGTAAATATTTATGACAAAGCAAATGAATTTGAAAAGAGCATTAAGGAAAGTGACGAATATAAAAGCTTCAGTAGCAACCTCAGAAGGACTTTATTCAGATGAAGAAGCTAATTCATTGTATACAGAGTTTGTAGGTAAACAAAAAGAATTAATGGAAAGTTCACAAACAGGAGCACAACCAACAGAAGAAGAATTAAAAAGTATTTGAAGAAATTCAACAAAAATTAATGGAAAATGCTAAAATTCTTAGAATTTGTACAGGCTCAACAAAAAAATTACAATTTTTAATTGAAGATTTAAACAAAATAATTTACAAAACCATTAGATGAGCTTTTTCGAAAAATATGGAAATAAATAATAGTAAAACCTAGATAGTGTAAAATCTATCTAGGCTTTATTTATATACATTTAATATTTTATTTAGTCTTATTTTTTCTATATAATCTATTAATTCAATAGTAAGATCATATTTTGTAAATGGAGTTATTAAATAAATTCCATTGAAGTATTTTTAATGCGACATCAAGTAGTTTTTACTTTCTTCTAAAGCTACTTTTTGACAAAGTGCTTTATCATCCTTTACCTTTTTCTAGTTTGGTTAAAAAATCTTCTGACAATTTGATTCCTGGGACTTCATTATGTAGGAAGATAGCATTATTATAGCTAGTAATAGGCATAATTCCTAAGAAGAACGGTGTATCAGGATAATCAGCGACAAACTCTGCTAATTGTACAATTTTATCTGATTCAAAAACAGGCTGAGTAATAAAGTAATCAGCACCGGACTTAATTTTTTTCTCAACTAATCGTTTTGTTTTTGATAAATCTCGAACATTTGGATTATATGCCGCAGCAACTGTAAAGTTGGTAACTTTTCTTAAGTGATGCACCATTGTATCCAAGTCCATCATTAAGTTGCTTAATAAAGGGTATTAATTTAAGGCTAGTTACATCATATACGCTAGTAGCACCAGGAAAATCTCCTAACTTACTTGGATCACCTGTAATGGCAAGTATATTATTGATACCAAGAAGATCAAATCCCATAAGTCGAGACTGTAAGCCGATAAGGTTATGATCTCGACACGTCAAATGTAGCAAGGTAGGTGTAGTAATATGCTCTTTTTAATAAAGCAGCTGTAGCTAAATTACAAATTCTAGTACTTGCTAAAGAATTATCTGCCAAAAGTTATAGCTTCAATATTTTTTTCTTATCTATAGCTTTTTGCCCCTTCAATAAATTTATCTATATTTAGATGCTTTTGGTGGATCTAATTCGGCAATTATCGTGACTTGTTTTTTTGCTTTATCTACAATTGTAGGATTATTATTTGCTACTCGAATAAGCTCTTCTTCTGCAGGAAGAGGAGTGATTATTTTTTCTTCTTATCGGTTTTAGATTTTTAATACCTCGTTTTTATCGCGCGGATATGCTCAGGGGTAGTACCACAACAACCACCAATTAATCTGACACCTTCTTCAATTAATAGCTTAGCACTTTGTTCAAAGTATGCAGAATTTTTTTCTAAAACGATATTCGTTACCATGTGTAGTTTGGGTTAATTGCAATAAACTGGCGTTAGGATAAGCTGATAAATAACTTTGAGCAAACAAAGGAACTTGTTTTAGACTCTTTATCATATGATATGGACCCAAATGGCAGTTTAGTCCAACCACGTCAGCACCCTAAATTAACAAAGAGTACTTAAGGCATCTGTTACTTTTTTCACCATTTTGAGTAATACCTGCTTCTAATAATGAAATATTAGTGATAATTGGTAGGTTAGTTAGCTTTCTTGCTTCAGTTAATACTGCACGAATTTCTTCTTGGTCATAATATGTTTCAAACAATAATGCATCGATTTTATCGGTTGATAGAAGTACTTTTACTTGATCAAGTGTTTCCTGACAATAGTTTCTAGCGTTAGCTCGCATTCGCGAAGACCACGAATTGCACCGATAGTACCGAAAAACAATAGTATTTTTCTCCTGCAGCCTTACGTGCTATTTCAGCAGCTTTTAATATTAATTTCTTTAAATTTATCTTCATAACCATAAGTTTTTAATTGACATTTTTTGGCAGCATAGGTATTCGTTTGAATAATATCAGCCCCTGCTTCAATATAAGCTCTATGAATTTTCTCTACAGAATCTGGATTAGAAATATTATTATATTCATGACAACTTTCTAAGCCGTTACCATAGAGAGCTGTACCCATAGCTCCGTCAGCTACGAGTACATCTTTTTCTAATCTCTCTAATAAGTTTCTCATATAAACCTCCTATTTAGCGGAAAGTTCATTTCTTATTTCTTTAGTTACCTCAACTAAAACTTCTAATGCTTCAATTGTTTCTTTTTCTGCACGAGTTTTTAATCCACAGTCAGGATTAATCCAAAACTGTTCTTTAGATAGTTTTTGAAGAGGACGTAAGATATTAGTACGAACTTCCTCTTTAGTCGGTACACGAGGTGAGTGAATATCATAAACTCCAAGACCTATTCCTAAAGGATAAATTGCTGTTTCGAATGCAGAGATTAATTCTCCATGACTTCTACTAGTTTCGATAGAAATGACATCAGCATCTAAAGCTCGTATAGAATCGATTATTTCATCGAAGTTAGAATAACACATATGTGTATGGATTTGTGTCTCATCTTTTACTGATGAAGTAGCTAAACGGAATGAAAATACTGCTTCTTCAAGATATTGTTCTTTTTACTATCTCTTAGAGGTAATCCCTCACGAATAGCAGGTTCATCAACTTGGATAATTGAAATTCCAGCTTTTTCTAGAAGATCAATTTCATTTTTAAGAGCAATAGCTATTTGATTGAAAATTTCTGCTTTAGAAATATCAGTTCTTTCAAATGACCAGTTTAGTATCGTAACTGGTCCAGTTAACATACCTTTTACAGGACGATTAGTTAAACTTTGAGCATAGGCAGTTTCTTTAACAGTTACAGCCTCAACATGTTTAACATCTCCATAAATGATTGGTGGTTTTACTCCACGAGAACCATATGATTGAACCCAACCAAATTTAGTAGAGGCAAATCCTGCAAAACGTTGACCAAAGAACTCAACCATATCTGTACGTTCAAATTCACCATGAACTAACACGTCAATATCAAGATCTTCTTGAATTTTTATCCAACGTGCAATTTCATCCTCAATGAATTTTTCATACTCTTCATTAGATAATTCACCTTTTCTCCATAATGCACGTTTCAGACGGACTTGCTTAGATTGAGGAAATGATCCTATAGTAGTTGTTGGTAGTAATGGTAGGTTAAATTTTTTATTTTGAACTTCACGACGAACTTTATAATCAGATGGACGGGTAGAAAGTACATTTTCGCTAGATTCTAATTCAAGATTTCTGAAATCAGCTGCTTGTAACTTGTTAAAATCATTAACATGTTTCTCATAGGCTGCCTCTTCTTTACCATCTAATTTATTAGCAAAGCAAGTTAAGTTCTACTAGTTTTTGATCAGCAAAGGCTAAACCATTTAGTAAAGTTTCTTCTAATTCTGTTTCATTTTTTGTTGTAACTGGAACATGCAGAAGTGAACAAGAAGGTTGGATTACTAATTCAGCAACATTTGATTTAAGCTCTTCTAATAATGCAGAACTATCTACGAAGTCATTACTCCAAACATTACGTCCATCAACAACCCCAGCAAAAACTTCTTTGTCTTTGAATAACCCAGCTTTTTATATTAGCTAAATTTTTCTTCTCTACCGTGAACAAAATCTAATCCAAATGCAACAGGTAAATCTACAAGTTCTTTAGCTTCAACTAGAGCTTCAAAATAAGTTTGGAAGATAAATTTAGCATTTACTTCATTATTGAAATGATTATAAACTTTATGAGCTAGCTCTATGTAGTTTTTCCTTCATCAGTAACGAAAAATTGGTTCATCTACTTGAATATAAGTAGCTCCCAGCATCAGCTAATTCTTTGAACACTTGTGTATAAAGTGGAACTAACTTATCTACAGCTTTTTCAAACGCTTCTTTATCTAATCCACTTGACAGAGCAACATATGTAATAGGTCCAGTAATAACCGGCTTTTGCTTTATCTCCTATGATTTCTTTTGCTTCTTTGTATAAATCAAGAAGACGAGTATTATTTAATTTAGGGTTAACGTCTTTCCATTTCCGGTACGATATAGTGATAATTTGTATTAAACCATTTTTCAATGCAGATGCAACATTATCTTTGTTACCACGAGCGATATCAAAGAACAAGTCTACATCGACTTCTCTTCCTTCAAAACGTTTTGGAATAACGTTAAATTGAAATGATAAATCTAAAAATATGATCATATAGTGAAAAATCACCAACTGGAATTAAATCTAAACCTGCATCAAATTGTTTTTGATAAATTCACGACGTAACTTTCCAACTTCCTCAAATAGTTCATTTTGGCGAACATTACGAGTCCAATATCCTTCTATCAATTTTTTTCCATTCTCTTTTTCTCCCTAAACGTGGATAACCTAAACTTGAAATTTTTGTCATTAAACTTTCCTCCTGAAATTTAAAAAATTTTTGTATATGTTATAGAATTATAAAATAAAAACGCCCTTAAACAATAATCTAATATTGCCCTAAGGACGTGCGTTTTATACGATGGTACCACCTTATTTTATGGAACAGTCTAAAATTATTTAACTCTTTCCACCTCATTAAAAATTTTAACGCTGTTTTTGTGCGTAATTATCTAACTATCGCTCGATAATTAAAACTCAAAGACCATATTCAAAAATTCATTAATCTCTTTTTCAGCAACTGAGACTCTCTGGTGTAAATCCTTTTTCTACTCATCTTTTTCATAGTTATTATATTAATTTGTATAAAAATATTTTTTTATTCAGTCTTAAATACGACAAAAAGGGTAGTAACACTAAGGGACAGAAATGACCGTGTTACCACCCAATTTTATAATCTTAAATAAACTTTAATTTTACCTCTACGATTGTTAACGGTAATCAACCGAAACTAACTCATTACTACGCATTAGTTTAGCTCCGTGACCATTTTACAATATACTCAAATCCTTTTTTTCACCAAACCAAAAGGTCTCTAACAATTAAGTAATATTGCTCTTCACTTCATCGCTTTTAAAAACTGTTAAAGGAATATTAACATAAGATTTTTCTTTTGTCAATACTTTTAGTAAAAATTAAAACTTTTTCGGAATTGTCAGAAATCTAAGTGAACCATATATATTAGTATATTTTTAAAATAATAATTTTATAATGTCTATTTAAGAAATATTTTAAATATTTACTAATAGTTAGTTAATATCTATAAGGTATACTGTATTCATCAAACAAAAAGATTTGGTAATAAAGTATTAATAAGAGGAGAAAAATACAAATGAAAAATAACTTTATGAAATCAGAAAAATTTTACAAAATGGGCAATAAGAAAAGTTAGTGTTGGAGTAGTATCAGCAGCTATTGCAAGTGGTATTTTTGTAATTGTAGGGAGGTGGAGAAGCTCACGCAAGTGATTTACAAGATAAAGCTTCTGTAGTTCAAAATGTAGAAAATAAACAAATTGATACAGCTGTTGAATCTAAAGCACCTGAAAATAAAACAAATACTGTTGAAAAAGTAACAACACCAGTTGAGAAACAAACAGTTGAAGTGAAAAACTGATGTTACGGCTGAGAAACAACCTGAAGTAAAATCAGAACCAAGTGTTGAGGCTAAAGAATCTGACGCGAGCAATTTATTAAAATTTGCTAAAGATGTAGCGGAACCACAAACAACTCCAGTTGAAGTTAAAAAAGCTGTAATGGATAATACGAAAGATGAAGTTAATGTACCAGCTAAATACTTAGATAAAGCAAACTTCCCAGGACCATTCACAGCAGGAGTAAACCAAGTAATTCCTTATGAATTCTTCGGTGGAGATGGAATGTTAACAAGATTAATCTTAAAATCATCAGACAAAGCACCATGGTCAGATAATGGATCAGCGAAAAATCCAGCATTATTACCATTAGAAAGACTAGGAAAAGGATTATACTTCTATGAAGTAGATTTAGAAGGAACAAAAGGAAAAATCAGATAAAGAATTACTAGATTTATTAAAAAGCTAATGGAACACAAAGCTACAAAGCAACAATCAAAGTATATGGTGAAAAAGACGGAAAAGCGGATCTAACAAACGTAGTAGCGACAAAAAGAAGTGACTATAAATCTACATAAAGAAACTAAGCAAAATGGATACGAAAGCCAGGTGAAGATATGATGCCAGAAAAATATGACTATGGATTCTCATATGGATAAAGATATTACGCAAAATAATATGACTATGAATACTCATATGAGTAATGGAATGATGAAAAAGGTATGCTACCAAAAACAAGTGCGGCACCTGAAGGAACAATGAGTTCAACAAATTCATCAAATACTGGAATACTAGGATTAATCATTGCAAGCTTCTTAGGTCTATTAGGATTCAGAAGAAAAAAATAATTAATAAATAAAAATAAACTTGTAGATTTTTATCGAAATAGTGCTATACTTTTATTGTATAGTACTATTTTTGATAAGAGGAGTTAAATATGGTTAATAAAATTTTTATTAGTAGATGATGAAATAGAAATAACGGAGATAAATAAACGATATTTAGAGCAAGGTGGATATGATGTTGATATCGCTAATGATGGTAAAAGAAGCTTTTAGAGAAATACAAGAAAAAAATAAATATTCTTTAATAATTACAGATATAATGATGCCAAATATGGATGGCTATGATTTAATCAGCGAAGTACAGTATTTAGATGAGGAACAACCATTTTTATTCATAACAGCGAAAAACAACAGAGCCAGATAAAATCTACGCTTTAAGTTTGGGAGCAGATGATTATATAGTAAAAACCATTTAGTCCAAGAGAATTAGTTTTAAGAGTTAAAAATATACTACGTAGAATTGAAAAAATAGTAGTGAAAAATATTTTTAACTCTAGGTGATTTAGAAATTAACTATAGTAGTAGAATTGCTATGGTAAATGATAGACAATTAGAACTAACCGTGAAATCTTTTTGAATTATTATGGTTACTGGCTAATAATCCGGATCGTGTTTTTCTAAAACAGAATTGTATGAAAAAAATTTGGCAAGATGAATATGTAGAAGATGCAAACACGTTAAATGTGCATATACACTCTTTAAGAAGAATTTTAACGAAATATTCGACAAAAAAACACCAAGTGTAAAAACTGTGTGGGGTCTAGGATACAAAATGGAAAAAAACAAGTTTAAAAATGGAAAGGAAATATAGTATGAAAATTAAGAGATTATATTATTGTTGGATATATTTTTATCATTTTTAATAACTATTATGGCTGTTTTTTTGGGCTTCAAATTTAATGTTAATTGAAAAAGATACATATTTTTATAGTTGTGATTACAATAATTGCGGGGGCTAATTGGAGCTACAATTAGTATTATATTATTAAAAGGTGTATTTAAGTCATTACGTGTTCTAAAGAGACAAACGATTAGTATAAGTGAGAAAAAAATTTTGATATTAGTAATACTGTAGAAGGTCCTACTGAGTTTAGAGAATTATCGTTATCATTCAATGAAATGGCAAAACATTTAAAAAGAAAGTTTTGAATCATTGGAAGAAAGTGAAAAAGAAAAATCCTTATGATAGCCCAATTATCACATGATATTAAAACTCCTATAACTTCAATTCAATCAACGGCAGAAGGAATGTTAGACGGAATAATAAAAAGGAGAAGAATATAAATATTATCTAGAAACAATTTGTCGTCAAACAACAAGATTGAATAAACTTGTTGAAGAATTAAATTATTTAACTTTAAGTGTAAAAGATACTAGTGAAGATGATAAAAATAAAAACAATATTTTTTTAGACAAATTATTGATTGACTGTATGTCAGAGTTTAAGTTGCGAGCAGAAAAAGGAAAATAGAGATATTTTTATTAAAGTTATTCCTGAGAATGCTAAAATAGTAAGTAATTACAATAAAAATACAAAGAATTATCGTGAATTTGATAGGGAATGCATTTAAATATTCACCAAGTGGTACAAAAAAATAGAAATAGTTGCTGAAATACAAAATCAAGAATTATCTATTTCTATAATTGATGAAGGTTGTGGTATAAAAGAAGAAGAGATTGATAATATTTTTAAAAAGATTATATCGTGTTGAAGCATCAAGAAATATGAAAACTGGTGGTTATGGATTAGGTTTGGCAATAGCGAAACAGTTAGCCTTACAGATAAATGGAGACATATTAGTAGAAAGTGAGTATGGAAAAGGGTAGTAAATTTACTTTTGAAAATTAATTGTTAATATACCGAGTATATAATAATGTATTTTAATTGATTTGATTTTTTTGGAAATAACAAGAGAAATTAGATTTTCAGGATTTTTCAAAGTTTTGACAAAAATAAATTATTCAAGGTATAATTAAATTTACTGAGGAAAATAAATATGGCAAATTCAAAAGTATATTACACGTCTTAAGCGCTCAGAAGGGCAACTAAGAGGGATTCAAAAATGATAGAAGAGAGAGAGATTGTATTGATATAATAACTCAATTAAGTGCAGTTCGTTCAAGCGTTGATCGTGTTATTGAGTTACTAATAACAGAGAATCTTATGGAATGTATTAATAATCCTTTAGAAAATTCCTTTGAACAGAAAGAAAAAAATAGAAAAAGCTATAAAATATATAGTAAAAGAGCAAATAGTTTAAAGAAATAATAAAAAGCCTTGTTCCTAACTAATCTTAGGAACAAGTTTTTTGATGACGTATTAATTTTTGTATTACAGAGAATTTCAATATAGTAAAATTTGGTTGTTTTTATTGTTTAATATTTTTATTTTTCTCCAGGCCAATTATTCATACCACCTTCGATATTTATTATATCGAATCCTTGAGCCTCTAGAAAATCATATGCCCCTAGCTGAACGTCCACCTGCTTGACATATTACATAGTATTTTTTTGATTTTTATCTAATTTAGTGAAATCTATACCAAGACTACTCAAAGGAAAAATTTTTAGCAGAAGGAATATGCCCTGCTTCATACTCGTGATTTTCTCTTACATCAAGAATTATAAGTTCCTCATTATTATACTTTTCATAAAAATCTTGCATTGAAATATTATTTTTCATGATTTTTCCTTTCAATATTAGTAATTTTAGACTGTTTTGCCTCTCCATGCATGCATTCCGCCTTGGATATTAACAACATCGTAGCCTTTCTTTTTTTAGCTTTTTTTGCTGCAAGTTTGCTTCTAGCTCCAGAGTGACAAATAACATATACTTTTTTTATCAGTTATTGGAGTAAATTGACCAATCTCATTAAGTGGAACATTTTTTGCATTTTTTATATGACCTCTTCGAAATTCACCAGGTGTTCTTACATCTATTAATTGAATATTTTCTTTAAGTTTTTGTTCTAGTTCGGTAGTAGGAATACTATCTACTTTTTGTAAATAAGAAAAACATTATTATACCTCCTAATATACCCTTATGGGGTATATTAAACCATGAAAATAAAAAGATTTGTCAAAGAAATTGATTTAATTTTATATAGTAAGATTAATAAGTTAATAATAATATACAATTTATATAAAAATGAAAGTAATTTATTATAAACCAAAAATTTTATAAAGATAATAAGATGAAAAATGAAAATTATTGATGAAAATAAATTTTTCAAATATTTGGGTGTTATATACTTGATAAAGATGAAAAATAGGAGAATAATGGAAGAGGAAATGACTTTCATTGTTTTTCTAGCAGTAGTGAAATGATGAGGTTGGAATGATATGTAGTTGAAATATACAAAGGTCAATCTGACTATCATTAGACCTAAAACAATAACTAATGAAATTATGAATCCATATACAATATCAATCTCTCTATTGTTAAACATAGTATGATATATCTCAGGGAGTAAATATCCTAAAAAGGTAAATACGAAACCATTTAGTACATAACTCGTAATTTGTTGAGTACTGTCTATAGTTACTGCAGCATCACTACTTACAACAGTAAGTAAGTGAAGTTTTCTTTGGTAGTTGTAAACTAGAGCTGTAATTACGACAGCTACGATACCAGAGACACCAATATGTTCTGCAAGATAGAATACTATAACTGGTGTTATTAATTGAAAAATAACTAAAATATTAAATTCGTCAGCAAAATTTTGTTGAGAATATAAACTTAATATAAGAGAAGGCTATCCCTAATAATAAGTCCAAAGATTGCTCCACCTCCTGCAACTACTAAAAATTTATAACTAGCGTTCGTGACAGAAAATGTGTTAGTAAGAACTGCTGCTAGAGCTATATTAAATGATACAAGCCCAGAAGCATCATTAAGAAGAGATTCACCTTCTAATATAGCCATAAGTCCTTTAGGTAATTTCATTCCTTTAGTTATTGATTTAACAGCAACAGCATCTGTAGGTGATAAGATAGCAGCTAAAACAAAACATGCTGCCCATGGAATCATTGGAAGCAATAAATGAATTATGCTACCGACAACAATTACCATCACAAGAACTAAAAATATTGCCATATATATAATTGGTCGTTTGTCAGATATTCTTTAAGGACGAGTTGAACCCGTCAGTAAATAATAAGGGAGCGATAACTAACATCATAAACATTTCTGATTCAAACTCAAAATGAAGTGGGAGGTTAGGAATAAATGTTACCGCAGCACCAAGTATTATTTGGAATAAGGCTGCGGGAATACGTGGAAAAAGATTATTTAAAAATGAACCAAGTATTACAATTATGACAAATATACCTAGGGTAGTTAGTAATTCCATAAAAAAACTCCTTTGTGATTATTTTTATTATTATTATTTGTACCAATGTATTTTACAATTATTTAATATTAAAATCAACGATTATACAATTTTAATGAAGTTACTAATGAATATTGTAAAACATTAATTTTGATAGTTTTTAGAAGAGGTGTTATTTGTTATTTTTTAGAGGTTAAGTAATAGCTTCAGTACACGTCAATAGATGTCAAAATATTGATTTTAATTGATTTTTGATTTTTTTGAAACTCATTACATCGCACTATAAATCAATAAAAACTCTACCTTTTTAGATAAATATATCAGTTGGATATTGAAGTTAAGTCCTGCTATCATTTCGATGGCAGGACTTTTTAATATTTGGTACACTAACTCTTATCTATATTTTGGTGAAGTTGAAGTTGACATCTACAAAGTTCAATGTTATAATATATTCAAAAAAATATATTTGAATGAGGTATTTTATGATTCAAAAATGTTGTTACTTCAATAATCCTGTATTCTGGGACAGCCGTAGACTTACTTATTATCCTAATGTTATTTTTTTGCCAAAAAGAAAAAGCAGAAAAGACATCATTAACATCTATTTAGGACAATTTCTAGGCTCTGTTAGTCTAATATTGCTAAGTTTACTTTTTGCGTTTGTCTTACATTATATTCCTAGTAAAGAGATTTTAGGTTTGCTCGGTTTGATTCCAATTTTCTTAGGTCTCAAAGTTTTGCTTTTAGGAGATTCTGATGGAGAAGCTATTGCCAAAGAAGGGTTGCGCAAAGATAATAAAAACCTGATTTTTCTAGTCGCTATGATTACTTTTGCAAGTTGCGGTGCCGACAATATTGGTATCTTTGTCCCATATTTTATTACATTAAATTTAGTGGATTTGATAGTGGCTTTACTTACATTTCTAGTCATGATTTATCTCTTGGTTTTTCTGCCCAAAAATTGGCACAAGTCCCATCTGTTGAAGAAACTTTGGAAAAATATAGCAGATGGTTTATTGCCGTTGTTTATTTAGGATTGGGGATATATATCCTGATTGAAAATAACAGTTTTGACATGCTATGGACTATGTTAGGCTAGGAGAAAAATATTATGAAAAAGATAGTATCTGCTAAGTGAATATTATAAATCAACAAAAATGTTACAACCGCAATGAATTACCTTGAAAAAGGAAAAAAGTCCAAAAATCACTTCGCATTTTAACAAAGTTTACCGATAATAAACAGATAAATATCATCTTTTACCTCCTTGCTGTTGAAGAACTCTGTGTCTGTGATATAGCCTGTTTACTAGATCTCAGTATGGCATCTGCATCCCACCATCTTCGTAAACTAGCCAATGAAAACATCTTGGACACTAGAAGAGAGGGAAAATTATATATTATTTTATAAAAGATGAGGAAATCAGAGATTTTTTTAATCAACTAGGATAACAACTATTTTTACTACTTTACTATGATTATATATACGACTTATCTATGAAATTTTTTGATGAAATTTACTCACAAGAAATACCTACTCGTATCATGTTGATACTGTCAATAAGTATGTGTAAACGCTCAAATAGAGTTACGGAGTATTAATCAAATAAGCTTTCGAGTGTGTCATAACGTTGGCCAAACCCTTTATGGATTCGTTGACTTTGCTTGAAATTATAATCTTCAAACAAAGTAACTAAGTAACGTTCCAGAGACTCCTCGTTAGGAAAAACCTTCTTTTTCGTTTGACGTTTGATTTCTTTATTAAGAGATTCAATGAGGTTTGTCGAATAAATGCTGTGCCAAATCTGGTAGTGAAACTGATAATATGCACTATTATAACCTATTTGTACATTTTTATTTTATCAAAACTGTATATTCTTATTTTTATCATTTTCAATTAGTAAGTCTAGGATCACCAGATTATGGTTTCCATTTGTTCCGACACACTCATGATTCAATGTTGCTTAATGTAGGTACAAATTGGAAAGAACTCCAAGTCAGAATGGGGCATAAGTCAATGTTAACTACTACGGATACTTTGCAGAGTTAGCACCTCAAAGAAAGCTAGAAGTAGTCAGCATTTATTTAGATTAGATTGCTGAATTAACTTATTAACTACTCTAGCTTTTCGCTCTACCTTTTTGAAGGGTAAAATTCTCATAAACGTTGATATAACAGTATTTAAAGATTGCTGAAATAACATTAACAACCTTTACAGATATAAAATTATCGCCACATCTAAATATTAATACTTAGACATAGCGATTGATTTAATTTTTTTCATATATTGTTAGTAAATTTACCAACTAATCACTTTTCCATCTTCTATTTTAATATCAGCATCATAAAGTTTGTTTAGAAGATTTTTCATCGAAAAAAAGTTAGCGGCTTTATCATTTTTAATTACTTTGCCATCAAGAAGAGCGATAATATTATCACTATAGGCTAGAGCTTTGATTAATATCATGCAATACCATGATAATAGTGATTCCTAGAGATTTATTAAGATTTCTTACAAGCTGCATTATAGATTTTTTTGATATTTTTATATCGAGGAAGGTCGTAGGTTCGTCTAATATAATAATATCAGTGCTTTGTGCTAACGCCATTGCGATGTAAACACGTTGAAGTTGACCACCAGACAATTCATCTACACGTTTTATCTCTATAGGTTTTTAAATTAGTTTTTCAAGAGCAAATTCAATTTTTTCAACATCACTAGCGTTAGGGTTTATAAAAGAAAAATATTTTTGATAAGGAAGACGAGCGAAACTAACCATATCATAAACAGTAATTTCTCTTGGAGTTTCATTCTTTTGATAAACAATCGCAAGAATACTCATAAGTTCTTTTTAATGAATATGAATTTAATTCTTTACCTTCGATTTTTCACGCTTCCAGAATTATAGTTTTAAATTTTTGCTAATATTTTTATAAAGTGTACTCTTACCACATCCATTTTTACCAAGTAGGGTAGTAATTTACCTTTTTCAATATCTACATTGAGTTTTTCGAAAAGAGTATTTTTATTATTATACTTAAATGTAAGGTTATTAATTTCTATTATGTTTTCCATTAACTTACTCCTTTCTTAACTAAAATAATAAATGCAGGTCCACCGATAATCATCATTATTAAATCAGCAGGTATTTCGATTGGCGCAAAAATAACACGACCGATTGTATCGAATAATAGTAGAATAAAACGCTCCAAGTAAAGCGCTAAAATGGAATAGTATGAGATATGATTTCTACCAATTATAATCTTAGCAATATGAGGTGTAATAAGAGCTAAAAAGACCATAATACCAGCAACAGCTGTAGACACAGAAGCAAGAGCTACCGCAACAAATGAGATTAGTAGGCGAATCATATTAATATTGATTCCTAGTGAACTAATAATATTATCATCTAAAGCGAAGATATTACATAGTTTTGCTAAGAAGAAACTGATAATTAGTAAAATAGGAATCCAACTTAATAATAATGAAACATCATCCAGTTTTTAGTTCCTAAACCGACAGTTTTAAATGCTGATGAAGTAGTAGAGTTCGTTTTGGTTCATGTATTGGATAGAATTTTAATATTCCTGTGAAGAAATAGCTAATAGCAATACCTATTAAAATTATTTTTAACATTGTTTTTGTTCTACCAGCTAAGTAATAAATAATTAAGAAACCAATGACGCCACCGATGATAGAAAAACACTGATTTAAACAGCAAAAATTGAGGGAATAATCCTAATCCTAAGTATAAAAAAATAGGCTAGCTCCACTAGAAACACCTATAATACTCGGATCAACAAAGTGGGTTCTTCAATACAGTTTGTAGTAATAAACCACTTACACCAAGAGCAGCACCGACTAATATAGTTATAATAATTCTTGGGAAACGAACGTCGATAATTGCATTAACATTGGCGTATTCTCCAGTAAAAGATACCGACAGCTAATTGTCCGACGCTAGCTTTTTATACTACCACTATTCGCTGCAAAAATACTGTACTTAATAAAAGTAGAATAAGAACAGAAAAAGTGATTGTTTTTGTTGTTAAACATCAAGAACCTCCTTATATAGTTATATGTTTAGTATAACTATATGAGTTTTATAATTTAAATTATGTAAAAAAACCAGAGGTAGCAATGTGCTACTTCTGGTTTTAAAGTATTAGTTACTATAGAAAATACTGTATAGACTTTCTAATCCTTTTTGGTAATCGTATGTAGCTGTCATACCAAACATTGAGCTATCTAAGTCGATAACTTTATTATTTTTTTACCGCATCAAAAGTGTGACCAACTCTTATTGTTTTCAAATTCTTTCTTAAACATTTCAGTTACTGTCTCAGGCATAGCATGAGCAGTTCATAATATAAAGTCTGGTTTATCGTTTAAAGCTGTTTCTAAGTTTAGATTTTTAAACTCTTCATTACCTTTAATGATATTTTCACCACCAGCTAATTTTACTAGGTTACCCACATAAGATTTTTCAGTGGCAGCCATGTAACTTCCAGGTAATCCCATAAGAACTAAAACTTTTGGTTTCTTTTTATTTGCGATTTTTCATTGAACTTAGTGAAAAATTCATCATGTTCTTTTTTAATTTATTGAATTTTTCAACTTTACCAAATTCTTTTTGCAAGATCTTCTGTAATAGCGTATAATCCGTTAACACTACGAATATCTACAAATTTATAAAGGGATTTTTATTTTTCTCGAATCCTTCTTTTATCCAGTCTTGCAAACTATCTGGAGCATATACAATAGAAGGATTAATCGACTTGATAACTTCCATATTTGGATTCATAGGAAGTCCGATTTGAACAGTGTTGTCATATCTTTTAGGCATACGACCTAATTTCGTAGTAGGCACCCCTGCTAATTTAATATCAAGCACATTTGCGACTTGAGCTAAAAGCTACAGAGTCCATTATGACACGTTTACCATTTTCCTCTTCAGATTTTTTTATCTTTATTTACACCTGTTAAATCTATCGTTTCATTAAAAGCTTTATCAGCTAGATTAGGATCAGTTCCAGTAGTGTTACCAGCTTTATTTTGTGATGAACAAGCAGTAAGAACTAGAATACTGGCTAATAGTAGTGTAAATAGTAGGGATAGTTTTCTTTTCATGAATTATCTCCTAATTATTTTTTTCTTTTTAAGAGCAAAGAGCTCCGACAGCTATTACAAGAACTCCGATACCTCCGCCAACATAGTAAAGGTACGTAGTTTGTTTCTTTAATAACTTCCATATCTAAGCCTTCATTTCCATTTTAATAGTATCAGTATTAACTTCTACGAAATATCGAACTGTCGATTCATAGGTTCTATATACATTTGTACCATAGCTAGAAGTTTTCATTTGGCACTTCAAAACGATAATCAACATAGCTATCTTTATATTGTTCAATATGAACTTTAGTTTCAGTAGCAGTAACTTGTTTGAATTCTCCATCTTTTTGAAGAACTTTAATGAAAGGACCTTGTTCTTTACTACGTTGAACCCAATTCATTAGGTGAACACGTACAGTTGCGTATAATTTTCCATCTTTTGTACGTTGAAGCATAGCTTTAGACCAACGCTTTTCACCATTAGATTTTTGATTTTTAAGAGCTTCGTTTAAGTCACCACCTGCATTAATAGGAGAGATGACACCTTGAACCATACCTTCACCTATAGCAGTGTTTTTAGTCCCACCATCAGCAGTAACACCAGTAATAGGGTTTAGATATGAACCTGTAATGTCAAGGTTATAAAGACCAGGATTTTTTGTTTTTTGATCAGCTTTGAAATAGTCTTCTAATTTTTTAGCAACAAATCCTTCAGGTGCCTTATTCTCATGTTTTTGTCTTTATTTTCTTCTTCTTTTTCTTATCGTTTTCTTTTTATCTTTATCTTTAGAATTATCCTCAGAACCCGATACTAAAGAAGCAGCTGACCAGTTAAATTTAATAATAGCATCTTGAGATGCATCACCACCCATAATTTGATTCATGGCATCAACCGCAATTCTAACACCAACTTTATCAGGTTTAGCTTCTCCAAAGTTGAAGCTAAGAGTTCTTGGGTATGTACTAGTCCCTCCATTTAAATTAGTGTCATTATAAGAACTTGTTACTGAAGCAGCAGTTAGGCTTCCAGAAAAAGTGGAGATGAATAAATACTTAGTGATAATAAGTGACCATGCATATTACTAAAATCCATCGGTGTGAATTGAACAGAAATAGTAGAGGTGTTATTATCATGAACGTTTACAGTAGCATGTGTAGCTAGTGCATTGTTCCCCATAGAAAGACGACCACTATTTTCAGCGTGCCATAGTTCCACAGGAACGCTATATACTCTGTCAGCAGCATGTACATTTTTAACGAAAGGAACATTACTAGATGTAACTATAAACGTTAATGTAGCAATAACTATCGTTAACAGTTTTAAAATTCGTTTTCATTGTATAAACTCACTTTCTTTTGTATTATTTAATTTTTAATAAGAAAGACGGGAAGTTTTCCCGCCTTTTGGAGTAGATAATAGTATGCTATTAGCGGGGTATTATCTTACTATTTTTCATTTTGTTTTCTTCTATAAACAATGAAGGCACTAATTAGAGTAAGAGCTCCTGCAAGAATTGATGATGATGTTTCTAATCCAGTATTAGATAGTCGTCCATTGTTTAGACGATCCGCCTTTTTGGAGTTAAAGGTCCAGCGCCATTACCAGCGGCACTTACTCCAGGTTGACCATCTGTAACAATAGCTTTTCCTTGTCTTTTCTGTGGCGTTAGACCAGTTTAGGGCTAAGATTGCATCTTTTTACCAGCACCCGGCATAATGCTTTCCATTGTTGGTACGAATACTGATACAGGAATATTAGTTAATTTCTCACTTGATGTAAGTGAGTTTGAACTTGATTCATAGCGCCACCTGTGCTGGTAACAGGATATTCAGTTCCGTTAACCCTAGAAGCGTTTAATACCGTCAGTTAGTGTTCCAATTTTAATATCGTGAAACGCACGATGTAGTGATATGTGTCGCCATCTTTATAAACTGTAATACCATCTAATGCTGCATTCCCCATAGATGCACGACCTGCTTCATATGCATTTAGTAGTGAAGCAGTTACGTTATCGTAGAAAGTAACTGTACGTTCTTCACCTTGTTCTTGAGTAGCTGCAGGAGTTGTTTTTGGAGCAGGAGTAGTTACTACAGGTTTAGTTGTAGTAGAAGCGCTATTTGTAGGTTTAGTACCTTGATCTGCAGGTTTGTCAGAAGGTTGAGTATTTTTTAGGTGTTTCTGCAGGCTTAGCAGGAGTTGGTTGACTATTCGTTACCGTATTTAATGCATTGCTTAAAATCAAATTTTAGAATCATTCTTTGAGTTCCATATGTTTCATCAATAGAAGCTATAACTGGAACATAAACTTCAGTATAAGTCTCTAATTTATTGCTTGAATCGATCTTATTTTTATCTACACTATAAGAAAGTGTCTTTGGATATGCAGTTCGTTCAGGAATTTCTCTTTTATATGTTTTTACGTAATCATCAGTTTCACTAGCACTATAGTATTCTACTATAGCAGCTGGATTAAATTCGTTATTTTGAATACTACTATGGTTCTCATGAGTTTTATTACCATCATAATATTTTAAATCCCTAAATAACCAAATTTATCACCAAATTTAATTGGTTTAAAAGATACATTTACAAAAATATTGACCATTTCTCACGATTAATTTGATTTTTAGTTGTATCTATACCAGCAGCAGCCATAGAAGGTTTACCTTCTTCGTAGAATTAAAAGCCTCAACAGTGATATTATATTCTCCATCAGGAAGATTTTTTTACATCTTTTGATGCAACAACATTATTTTCTATAGCAAATGTAGTATTGCCTTGTATAAAGTTTTTCTACCACAGCAAAAAGTAGAGATGATAGTTGCTGCGGACAGAACTTTTAATAATTTATTTGCTTTCATCTTATCTTGAATTCTCCTTATATTTCTTTATACATGACTTTATACAAAGGGATAAATTATCCCTTTGTATAAGAGTTATTTTATATTATTTGTTATTTTTTCTACGTAATACTAAAGCAGATAGTAGTGCTAATACACCTAATCCAGCAGTTACTGTTGCATTTAGTCCAGTTTTAGCTAATTGTTTAGGTCCTTTAGTTACAGTTTGAGAAGTATTTTGAGAAACAGTTTTTTCTGCTTCACCGAAGATATTTTGTGGAGTTGCTTCAGCTTTTTGAGCTTTTTCTTTTTTTCAAGTCTTTCTTTTTCAGCTTGAGCTTTAGCAGCAGCTTCTTTTTCTAATCTTTCTTTTTCAAGACGGTCAGCTTCAGCTTTTTGAGCTTTTTCTTTTTCAAGTCTTTCTTTTTTCGGCTTTTAGCAGCAGCTTCTTTTTCTAATCTTTCTTTTTTTCGGCTTGAGCTTTTGTAGTTTCATCTTTGTGTAATGATGTTACTTGATCAGCTGTTAGTGGAGTAGCATTATCCCAATTGAATTTAAGTGTTGCTGCAACATTTGAATGACCTCTTAATGGTTTGCCGTCTACTGATACTGAGAATGTAATAGTTTTTCAGTTAATTTTTCAGGACTTGTGAAGTGGAATACTTTTTCATGGCTTTCACCACCAAGATCAGTTCTTTCAGCTGCAGTACCATCAACAGTTAAAGTATCTACAGTTCCTACAAGAGGCCCGATATTTAAGTCTTTAAATGTTAGATAGTAGTTGTAAGTATTATTTACTTTTTCAACACGAGTTTTTTTCATGTACTAATGCATCATTTGCCATTGAAGTTCTATTAGATTCATGGGCATTATTAATTATAGCTGGAACTAAGTTATTTGCAGCTTCTTCTTTTACTTTTTCTGCAGTAGGGAAGTCTAAAAGAAATAGTGTTTTCTGCATTTCTTTCTTCGAATCTAGGGTTAGCTCCACCTCTAGTTTGAACACTGATTACAGTATCTACTTGAATTTTTATCAAGAAGAGAATCAGTTAAGATTTTACCTTCTTTAAGTTTAGTTTGCAGCATCAACTTCAGTAAAGTTAACTTCAGTTCCTTTATAAGTAAGTTTTGAAACTGTAAATGGTTTTATTACGTAGTAAGTAAGTAGAAGATTTTCCTTCTTTTACTTGAATTGTATATTGATATTTATCTCCAACTTTTTCAACTTTTACATCTTTAACAAACGCATCTTCGTAGATTGAACTTGAATCAGTTGTTCTACCATTTAATTCTCCTTTAACAGTAGCTGGGAATGTAGTAGGAACTTTATCAGCAGTTACTTCACGATCAGGTACTGAAGGTTTAGCAGGTGTAACTTCTTTAGGTTTTTCAACTTTAGGGAAGTCTAAAGCTATTGTACTTTCAGCAGTTCTGTCTTCGAATCTAGGTTTAGCACCGCCTTTTTGTTTGAACATTGAATACAGCATCTACTTGGATTTTTGTCTAGAAGAGAATCAGTTAAGATTTTTTCCCTTCTTTTTAGCTTAATAGCAGCATCAACTTCAGTAAAGTTAATTTCAGTTCCTTTATAAGTAAGTTTAGAAACTGTGAATGGCTTATTACGTAATAAGAAGTTAGTAGATTTCCTTCTTTAACTTGTATAGTATATTGATATTTATCTCCAACTTTTTTCAACTTTTTACATCTTTAACAAATGCATTTTCATAGATTGAAGCAGTACCAGTTGTTCTACCATTTAATTCAGCTTTAACTGTAGTAGGGAAAGTGTTAGGAACTTTATCAGCATCAACATTGTGATCAGCAGCTGTTGGTGTAGCTGGTTTTGGTTCTTCTTTTGGTGTAGTTGGTGCAGGGTTAACTGGTTTAGGTTTAGCAGGTGCAACTACGTCTTCTAATTTTACAGGTCTTTCCTTATAGGGAGTAGCTGTTTCATAGTATAGTTTTAATGTAACAAAGTGTGACATTAAAAGCACCGTTAGGATATGGAGCAGTACCATCTAATTGAATTTTTTCTAATAGTTTATCGGTAGTGATTGATCCTTCTTTTACTGAAGTATTACCGTTTGATGCCAAAGTAGTTAATGGAATATCTTTACCTTGATATGCAACTTTATGTAATTCGAATGGATAGAATTCTCCACCTACATCAGCAAGACCCTTTTTGAATCTTAGAGTATATTTGTATTTATCTCCAACTTTTTCAACTTTAACATAGTTATCTAATGCAGAACCGTATAATGACTCTTCATCGTTGTTGTTAGCATTTTCTTAAATGTCCTTGAACGTGGATAGGGAAGTCTTTTTTTAATAGTTCCTTTGTATTCAACGTCTTTGTTAGGATTTTTCGTAAGTTGCAGCTTCATAGTTATTAGCTGTTACTTTTTTTCTAGCTAAAAGATGATAAATCAAATTTTAAAGTCATTTTTTTGAGTTCCGAAAGCTGGATTAATTGAAGCCATAACAGGAACAAACACTTCAGTATATGTTTCTAGTTTATTATTTGAATCGATTTTATTTTTTTATCTACATTATAGTTAACTGTTTTTTGGATAAACAGTACGACCAGGAAATTCTTTTTGTAGACATCTACGAAATTGTCAGTTTCACTGGCACTATAATTCTCAACTATAGTTGAATCTTTAAACTCGCTATCTTGAATTTCTTTACGATTTTCATGAGTTTTATCACCGTCATAGTATTTTTAAATTTCCTAAGTAACCATTAAGTCCACCAAATGTGATAGATTTGAATGAAACATTTACAGAGTATTGACCATTTTTTTACAATTAATTTTTGTTTTATCAATGTCGATTGCAGCTGCAGCCATAGAAGGGCGACCTTCTTCATAGAATTTTTAAGGCTTCAGCAGTAATATTATATTCTCCATCTTTTAAAGCTTTAACATCTTGTGCTACAGTAGCTGGTTCTTCAGCGTTATTAGCTGGAGTAGTGCTTGTAGTAGTTGATGCCGGCGTTGTAGCTGTTGGAGCAGCTACTGCAGCCGAGTGCTTACAACAACAGGTGTTTCTGCTGCAAAAGTAAAGTTATCTTGATCATATGCTTCGATTGCCGCAATTGCTGAGAATATTGCAGTCGCAGAACAAAACTTTTAATAATGTTGTATTTTTTTCATTTAAGTAAGGTTCTCCTTTATTATGAATAGATTGATTATTTTTAATCTACAACATTATTATATTACAAAAAGATTAAAAATAAAAGATAAAAATGATAATTAGTCTCATGTAATGGCTAAAATAAGCAAAATTTACTACAAAATTTCATAGTTAGTTCACAATTTAGACACAATATTAGTGTTTTTTTATTTTTATAAAATATAAAAATATTATTATTAAAACTTTTTTGTATTAAAACCAATATCATTTATACTAAAGTTGTAAACCCTTAAACTAATTTGTTGACATTTATCTGTGCTAGGATTTAAAAAGTAAATAGAATAAAATCACTGGGGGAGCCTGTAAGCTGAGATAACACAGTTAGACCCTTTGACCTGATCTGAGATAATGCTAGCGGAGGAAATGTGAATGGATATAATTAGGGATTATTCTAGAAAAGAATAATCTCGTATTTGTAATATATTTTTCATGGTTCTCTTACGTTAGTAAGGGGCTTTTTATGTATCTAAAAGTGATATTATTTTTATACAAAAATTAAATATACTGAGGGGGATATACCTATGAAACTTATTACTGAAAATTATGGAAGAAGGCATTGCCGATTGTTGATAAAATATATAATGATGGTTTTATTCAAAGGCTTAGTTCATGCTAATTTATCTAAGGAAGCAGTTGTGCATTACCTAAAAGCTGATGCTCTTTTATTTGGATAACTTTAGTGATATTTATGCAATGCTTTTGGCAAAAAGTAATGATAAAGTTGAAAAAAACTTTTTCCTAGGTCAAATTAATTTTGTATTAAATGAAGAAATCGCAGCTCATAAAAATTTAGCTGATTATGTAGGAGAAGATTACCATGAAATTATAAAAGGAGGAGAATGGTATCCGTCTGCAGATCATTACATTAAGCATATGTACTATAATGCATTTGCATTCGGTATGGCTGAAACGTTAAGTGCAATGGCACCATGTCCATGGATTTATCAAATGGTTGCGAGAAAAATTTTAGCTAATCACAATTTAGCTGAAGATCATCCTTTAAAAATTCTGGATAGAGTTTTTATGCTGGCGGATTGGTTGATGAAGTACTTACTGAATACTATAAAATAATAAATCGTGAAGCTGAATTTATGAGTGAAGAAGGGAAAGCCCGTCTTGTTAAAAATTTCCTAGAAAGTTGCGAACATGAACGTCCTTCTTCAACATGTCTTATACACAAGAGCGTTGGGATTTAGAGGTGTAGATTATGACAAAACTAAATATTGCATTAACTATTGCAGGTACAGACCCAAGTGGTGGGGCAGGAGTCATGGCAGATTTGAAAAGTTTTTCAAGCAAGGGAGTTTATGGAATGGCTGCTATTACAAGTGTTGTGGCACAAAAATACCCTTGGAGTTCAAAAATCTGTAATTTAGACTTAGAAATATTTTGAAGCACAATTAAAAGAGTGTTTTTGACGATATTCCTCCGCATGCCTTAAAAACAGGGGATGATTCCAACATTAGAACATATGGAAGTAATAGAAAAAAATATTTATCAAAAGAGATTCCTTATGTACTAGATCCGGTAATGATAGCAACGAGTGGAGATAGATTAATTGATGAGAAGGCACAAGATGCTTTAGAGCAAAAATTATTATCTAAAGCGACAATTGTTACACCTAATATTCCAGAAATTCAAGAGATAGTCGGTTTTCAATGTGGTGACTGAAGAAGATATAGATAGAGCAGGAAAAAAATAATTTTAAATGAATTTGGAAGTGAATCGGTTCTTATAAAAGGTGGTCATTTAGAAACAGCTACCGATTATTTGTATATAAAAAGATGGTACAAAGAAAGTATTCACGAGTGAGAAATTTCAAACAAAGCATACACATGGGACAGGCTGTACACTATCAGCAGTAATTACAGCAGAACTAGCTAAAGGAAAAAAAGTATAGAAGAGGCAGTAATAATAGGGAAAAATTTATAACAGAGGCTATTAAATATACTCCTGAACTAGGGCATGGAAATGGACCGTAAACCATTTTGCATATAAGGATTAGAAATAAATAATTATATAAGGAGAATAAGGATGAGTAGCTTAAGATTATTAAAAAGAAAAGAATCCGTTGGTTGTTGTATAACAAATGATGTAGTTAAAAACTTTACTGCCAATGGGTTGGTAGCATTAGGTGCTTCACCAGCTATGAGTGAATATAAAAAAGATTTGGTAGATTTACTAAGATATGCAGGTGGACTTTTTAATAAATATAGGGACGTTGACAGATGAAAAATTGGAAGTTATATCAAGATGCATTAAAAATTGCAGAAGAGTACAATGTACCAGCTGTATTAGATCCAGTTGCTTGTGGAGCTGGAGAATATAGAAAAAAAGGTAGCTCAAGATTTGATTACTAATTATAAATTATCCGCTATAAGAGGAAATGCAGGAGAAATAGCGGCTCTTATAGGAGGGGATGTCGCTTCTAAAGGTGTAGATAGTGCCACAGTAGAAGATATAGGAGCATTAGCTTTAAAAGCTAATAAGAATTAAATATACCAATAGTAGTTACGGGTGAAATTGACGCAATAGCAGCGGATGGAAAAAGTAAAATTAATAAAAAAATGGTAGTGCTATGATGCCAAAAAGTAATAGGAACAGGGTTGCTTGTTGGGCGCAGTTGTTGCCAGCTTTGTAGGGTTTTGAATAATGATATAATGAAAAAAATCTAGAGACTGCAATGCTAGCTTATAATATAGCAGGTGAAATGGCAGAAAAAAACAACCACGTGCGACTTTGCCAGGGACTTTTAAAGAAGAATTTATCAATGCTTTATACACAGTTTCGGATAGTGATATTGAAAAATATAAAAAAAGGTAGAAGAATATGTTTAATAAAGAAATATTAAAAGCTATATTTTTATATGTGGAACGACAACATGTAATAATAAAAACTTAGAACAAGTAGTGGAAGAAGCACTTCGTGGAGGAATAACGAGTTTTCAATTTCGAGAAAAAGGAGACAGCGCACTTGTAGGTTTCCAAAAAGAAGAATTAGCAAGAAAAATTCAAAAATTATGTAAATTATATCAAGTACCATTTATTATAAATGATGATATAGAACTTGCAGTAAAACTTGATGCAGATGGGGTGCATGTTGGTCAGGGAGATGGAGATGTTGAAAAATTAGAAAGTTACTTCCGAATAAAATAATAGGTTTATCAGTTGGAAATGAAGAGGAGCTAAGAGAATCTAAAATAGAATTTGTAGATTATATAGGAGTTGGGCCTGTTCATAGTACTATCTCAAAAAAATGATGCAGGGGAGCTATAGGTTATAAAGGGTTAAAAAATGCGTAAATTAGCTCCTGAGATACCCATAGTCGCAATAGGGGGATAAAAAAAGAAGATATTAAAAATATAGCAGCTATCGGAGTAGAAGGAGTATCTATTATTTCAGCAATTTCTTATTCAGAGATATACAAACAAACAGTAGAGCAGATGATTAATGAATATAAAAATTATGTGGAATAAAGATAAGGTTATATAGTTTCTATTAGAATTTGCCAAACAAGGTGTTTTCAAGTATAATTAGTGTATAAATTATTTCGCTAAGTGAGGGCTAAACTTATGAAGGATATAGTATTAATTCATGGCACATGGTGTGACGGAAATGTTTTGGGGAGAGTTCAAAAATAAATTAGAAGAATTAGGACTGCGTGTTCATACACCCTCATTACGCTATCATGATTTGCCTTATGAAGAAGTAGAACAAAAAGTGGGACGTGTAAGTTTAGGAGAATACACAGATGACATTGTAAAATTAGTAGAGAGTTTAGAAGAGCCGCCTTTAGTATTAGGTCATTCCTTAGGTGGATTAATAGCACAACTTGTTGCTGAAAAAACAAAGGTTTCTGGACTTATATTAATGGGAACAGCTCCTGCATGCAGGAATATTTACTTTTTATCCGAGTATGGTAATTTGTTTCTACAAACATTTCTTACGATGGGGATTTTGGAAAAAAACCTATGCCACCGTATAAACATGCATTTTGTGATTATTGCATGAATAATCAAGATCCCCAAAGACAAGGAGCTAGAGTTTGCTAAACTAGTTCCAGAATCAGGATTCACATATTTCCAAATGGCACTACCTTTTTTAGATAAACAAAAAGGAGCTTATGTTGATTTTAATAAAATACATGAACCAGTGCTTGTAATCACAGGAACTGATGATCGCATGGTTAGTCCGAACATAGCTAAAAGCAACTGCAAAAAGATATAAAAATTCTAAACTAGAAATCATACAAGGTTCAGATCATATGTATGAAGCACCAAAATTTAGAGATGTTACTGTAAAAATAATAGATACTTGGTTAGAAGAGAATTCATTAAAAAAATTAATATAAAAATTAAAAAACTGTTACAAAAAGAATAGTGCTTACTAAAAATAATTGAAAAGCTCTTTTTAACAGTTTTAATTTTATTTTCTTTTGTCCTTTTATACGCATACAGTTGTAACTTGTAAACGATTCCTAAAAAGTAAAACTCAAAAAAATAAAAATTTTTTTATAAAAAGTGTTGACATGAAAATAAATGTTATTATCTACTCAAGTTCAAAAAAATTACCGATATTCAAATAAGTATCATATACGAACTTTTACAGAGAGTGTGAGTAGGTGAAAGCACACAATGCAGATGATATGAGAAAATGGTTTGAATGGTAAAAAAAGTGAGTTTTAAAACACAAGCTTTTTTCGTAGGCGTTACGTTACAAACGCACATTATTCTGGATAATTCTAGACGTATCCATTGTAGTGAAATGAGTTCGTAATTTACGAAAAAGTAAGGTGGTACCGTGAAATTAGTTTCGCCCTTATTCTCTTAGGAGGATAAGGGCGTTTTTTTATTTTACTTAAGCTCGAACAATAAATTATAATCTAAACAATAAAAAGGAGAAAATGGTAATGAAAAAAATTGTTATTAATAGTAACAAGCTTTGTGCTTGGATTTGTATTAATCGGATGCTCTAGCACATCGAAGGAAGAAAAAAAGGAATTGATGTTGAGAAAATTAGATCCAAAAAAATCCTGTAACTATAAAAGTTGGAGCATCTAATGTTCCACACGCAGTATTATTAGAACATGTTGCACCGCAACTTGAAAAAGAAGGTATTAAACTAGATATCATTACTTATCAAGACTACTATATTCCAAATAAAACTTTAAATGACAAAAGAAATAGATATTAACTATTTCCAACACGTACCATTCTTGAAAAAAACGCTATAAAAAGAAAATGGTTATAAAATTGAGGACGCTGGTGCAGTTCATTTTAGAGCCAATCGGACTTTACTCTAAAAAGTTAAAAACGTTAAAGATCTTAAAAGATGGAGCGAAAGTATTAGTAAGTAATAACAAAGCTGAATGGGGACGTGTTCTTAAACTTCTTTCAGCGGAAGGATTAGTAAAAATCAAAGATGGAGTAGAACCAGTTAATGCTACTTTTGATGATGTAGTAAAAACCCTAAAAACTTAAAATTCAGTTATGAAAATGATCCAGCATTAATGACTCAATTCTATCAAAACGGAGAAGGTGATTTAGTATCAATCAATGCTAACTTTGCAGTTGATGCAGGGTTAAATGCAGCAACTGAACCAATCTTAGTGGAAAAAAAGCTACAGATGATAACCCATATGGAAACATTTTAGCAGTTCGTCAAGGTGATAAAGACAAACTAGTTGTTAAGAAAATTTTAGCAGCATTAAGATCAGAAGAAACTCAAAAAAATTCATTAAAGAAAAATGGAACGGAGCAGTATTACCTGTTAAATAAAGTAAATTATAAAATAAAACAAAAGGAGAAAATGATAATGAAAAACTATTATTATTAGTAACAAGCTTTGTGCTTGGATTTGTATTAATCGGATGCTCTAGCGCATCGAAGGAAGAAAAAGGAATTGATGTTGAGAAAATTAGATCCAAAAATCCTGTAACTATAAAAAGTTGGAGCATCTAATGTTCCACACGCAGTATTATTAGAACATGTTGCACCACAACTTGAAAAAGAAGGTATTAAATTAGATATCATTACATACCAAGACTACTATATTCCAAATAAAACTTTAAATGACAAAAGAAATAGACATTAACTATTTCCAACACGTACCATTCTTGAAAAAAATGCTATAAAAGAAAATGGTTATAAAATTGAGGACGCTGGTGCAGTTCACTTTAGAGCCAATCGGTCTTTACTCTAAAAAGTTAAAAAAATGTTAAAGATCTTAAAGATGGAGCGAAAGTATTAGTAAGTAATAACAAAGCTGAATGGGGACGTGTTCTTAAACTTCTTTCAGCGGAAGGATTAGTAAAAATCAAAGATGGAGTAGAACCAGTTAATGCTACTTTTGATGATGTAGTAGAAAACCCTAAAAACTTAAAATTCAGTTATGAAAATGATCCAGCATTAATGACTCAATTCTACCAAAACGGAGAAGGTGATTTAGTATCAATCAATGCTAACTTTGCAGTTGATGCAGGGTTAAATGCAGCAACTGAACCAATCTTAGTGGAAAAAGCTACAGATGATAACCCATATGGAAACATTTTAGCAGTTCGTCAAGGTGATAAAGACAAACTAGTTGTTAAGAAAATTTTAGCAGCATTAAGATCAGAAGAAACTCAAAAATTCATTAAAGAAAAATGGAATGGAGCAGTATTACCTGTTAAATAATATTAGCTAGTAACACTATAAGTTCGTATAGAAAGCAAATTCCAAAAAAATAAATATACCTATATTTAGATATAAGAATGTTAATATCTTAAATAAACTTTAACGAGTGACTCGGAAAAATTGATTTGAAATCATGATTTTTCGGGTTGCTCTTTTTTATTGTTTAAAAATAAGTATATATTATAATAGTAGAAAAAAATAAAATAAGGTAGAATACTGCTATTGTATATGATAAAATAAAAGTGTAGGGAGTTTTTAAAAATAGGGAGTGATATAATTGCAAGTTTATATTAATAACGTTACAGTTTTAATTTTAGGCCTTATTTTTGCTAGTGCAACTAAATGTCTAGTCGATAGTGAAGAAAAAAAGAAGTTTTTGACTAGACGTAGTCGATGTTCGACTTGTAAAAAGAATTGAGTTTTTCTAGATTTAATTCCAATAGCAAGTTACTTATTTAAGAGGGGACGATGTAGTTACTGCAAAAAGTAGGATACCTTTTGATATCTTTTTATATGAATTTTTTCACGTTAATTGTTTTTAATTTTTTTATTTTATTTTTAATAAGTATTTTGTTTTTCTAAATTTATTTTTATATTAGCATTCTAATATATCTAATATTTATAGCGATAGAAGATGTTAGATGTTTAGAAGTAGTAGATGAGTTATTTTTATATTTTTTTGTTATTGAATATAGGGTTATTAATTTTTAATTTTCACTTTTTGATATTTTTTTGAATGGTTATTATTAGTCGGAATCTATCATATTTTATACTTTATTGCACGAGGAAGTCTAGGTTATGGGGATATAAAGGTTTTTTTGTGTTTTAGTACTTAATTTAAAATTTTTTTGAAGGGATATATTTATTTGCTTTTTACATTTTTGTATGCAGGATTTTTTTGCACTAGGGATGCTTATTTTTAAGAAAGTAAAAAGAGGGACAAAAATTCCATTAGTACCATTTATAACAATGAGTTATTTTAGCGTACTTTTAATAAGGGAGGGAATACTATGGTAAAGGATATACGATAAAGAATTTTTGTAAAGAAGATAGACCACGAGAAAAGTTGAAAAATATGGTGCATTTTCTTTAAGTGATAAGGAAGTTTTTAGCTATTTTACTTAGAACAGGAACAAAAAAATAAAAAAATGTTATTGAGCTAGCTTCATCAATATTAGAAGATGTTGGGGGTATAACAAAAATTACGAGAAACAACGTTTAATGAACTTGCAAAAACACAAAGGAATAGGCGAGGAAAAAGCGATTCATATTTTGGCAAATATTGAGTTTGACGTCGTATTTACTCAACTGATATACCGGATATAAAGTGCAATAGTCCGGAAGTTATCGCAAGATTTTTGAAATCATCATTGGAAAATCTAACACAAGAATTTTTTTATTGTTTTGGATATAGATACTAAGGGAAAAATCTTAGAAAAAGAGAAGTATTTTAAAAGGGAGCTAGCAATGTCAGTAGTACATCCTCGAGAAGTTTTTCAAAAATGCAATAAAAAAATAGTGCAGCAAGTATCGTCTGTGTGCATAATCATCCAAGTGGAGATCCTACACCTTCAATAGAAGATTTGCTTACTACAATTAATTTGCTGGAAGTTGGGGATGTAGTAGGAATAGAAATGCTAGATCATATTGTAGTGGCTAAAGAAGGCTATGTTAGTATAAGGAAGATTTTTAAACTATTTTAACTTAGAGAATATTGATTATAAAAATAAAGAAATTACGAGGGAACAGTTGCAATATATTATAAGAAAATATAAAATTACGAGTAACTATTAATATGAACAAAAGGATAATATATATACATATATATATTAATTGCTATAGAAATGGTAATGTAGAGACTATACCCTGATGGTATACAATAGAAGTATTAATAAAAAGGTTAATATGAAAATAATGTAAAAAAGCTATATTAAGACAATAATACATTCTATAGTTGAAAACATTAACAGACAATATATAAAAATTTATGATATTATTTGAAATATATAGTGCAAGTATATATAATACAAGTATAGTATTATTATGTTTTTATTAAGAAAAGCAGGTAATGGATATTTAGTAATATAATATATTTATTCGTATATTTCTTATTTTTATGAATACTAGTAATTAAATTTTATAGTTAACTTAGGAGGATAAAAAAATGAAAAAGATTATCAAGAGAGTTATATAAATTTTTCGCACAAAAAACTGACAATGGGAGCTTTTTGACAGCAGGAGTAATATTACTACCTTTGAGTGTCAAACAATGTGTATACAGAAAAAGCTATTGCAAATTATTCTAATAGTAGTTCAATAACTACTGAAAAATAATGCTCAGTTAGATAAAAGTGTTAGACATGCAATTTATGCCAATAATTTTAATAATACAAATCCAAATGTTCCAATGTTAAATGATGGTATACAATTCTCATCAAAATATACAGTTATTAATAAAGAAACTAATCAAGTTGAGTCATCAGGGCTTTCTTATGAAAAAAACCTTGGGACGTACTATATAAAAGCTATCCCTCTAACTTATGCTAATGGAGATGTTGTTGATACAAAATTATATTCAGAATTAACATCAATAAGTAAGACAACAAATACAAAGCAATGAGGTTAAACAAATTGATCAAGAAATTACATTTGCCAAAAAGTGGAGATGTTCAAATAGATGTTAGTCGCGTATCAGGAAATATTATTTCAGGGTGATTTTCGATGATACGAAAATGGAAGTTAAATAAATATAATAATACTTTCTATACATTCCAAGAATTAAATGCATTATCAGGGTTTTAGTTGGTCTGGTGTTACAGCCGTATCATTTAAAGGAAACTTAGACCCTTCAAAATCAATAATAATTAATGCACCCTTAGCAACGGTAAGAGACTTTTCTGTTGCTGAAAATAATAAAAATAATATTATAGAAACAATCAATGAGATAATTATAAATAATAAAAAGTAACTAGTAGTGCAACATTAGTGTTTCAAAATTTCATGTATAACGTAAAAGAAAATGTTTTTGGTAAGTACATTGGGACATATCATACTGTAGAACCAGATGGAAACCAAAAATATGTTCAAGTTGGAAGAAAAAGTCCAAAAATGTTACCTGATGTTTCTGAAAGTGATTTATACTATGAAATGTTTAGACATATTCCAGTAGGTTCTGATAAATCAAAACTAGAGCAAGAAGAAAAATGGGGTTGTTTATAGTGGAAGTCAATATAGTATCAAATTAAATAGAGTATTCAATGCTATAAAAGATGAAGGATTCTCATTAATGGCCACTGATGAGTTAGGGGTAAAATTAGAATATCATTATGCTATGCATGGTAAACAAGATATTTACACTGCTGATGGAACAAAAGGTTATACCAGGTAAAGTTGATCCTAAATCAGAGTACTACTATCAAAATATTATGTAGAATTACATAAAGTATTAGATACAAAAGACCCTAAAAATTAAATGTTGGAGATAGTTGGTCAAAATTTGATAATTTGATTTATAGTAAAACAATTGCAGATTCACCTAAAAATGAACGTGATATCCCTAAAGATGAAATAATGGTTACACATAATGTTGATACAACAAAACCAGGGAATATATGGTAAAATATGCCTATAATATTAAAAGGTGATAACAGTCAGACTATAACAAAAACTGCAAAAATAACGGTAGTCGGTTCTTCAAATCCAGGAGATAAAGATAAATCAAAAGACACGAAAGATACAAAAGATATAAGAGACTCTAAAAAAATTATCAAATACAGGTATACTAAATGATAATTATGCTATTCTTGGAGGAGTAGCTCTATTATGATGACTCTAATAGTTAAATATCGTCGAGAAAAATAAAGATTCTACATCAAATGTGGAGAATGAGAAAATAACTTTATAAAATGCTAAGCAGCTTTGAGGCTGTAGCATTTCTAGTATATCTTCTCATGCTCTGCATTTAATAAAGAGCCTTTATACTAGAAGAATCTGCTGAAAAATGAAAAAGAACTAGTTTCTCAGAAGTATAATTTAAAGGCTTTTTACATATATTCTTAAGATATAATTAAGTAGGTGATAACTAATGACTATATATATTTATTTAATGGCAATGGTAGGATTGGTTAATTTTGTATCATATTTTTATAGGGGATATAAATATTTGGGTGATGGTAACTTGTATTTTTATTAGGTATATTCTATATATATACATCGTATCTTTTGCTATTTAAAAAGCTATAATTTATTAGCAGGAATGACTGAAGAAGAGTTGAAATGTATCCAAGAAAGATATAGAAGTTAAGATGAAGTATGGTAAAGGTTTAAAAAAATAATAGGATATATAATTTTTATTGGAGGGATAGTAGTTTTATTTCTAGGTTTAAGTTATTTATTTTAAGTAGAAAAGATAATAATCCATAAAGAGAAAAAGAGTAGAAATTCATTTTAAAAACGGAAGTCATATCAATCTGATATGACTTTTTCTTTTTTACTATGAGAGATTAAGGTTATCTGATATAATATATTGAGTAAACTAGGGCTAAATAGATTTGTAGAATATGATTAAATCAAGGATAGAACAAATCGTTTGGCAGTGTCAACTAATAATTTTTTCCTCACTTTGTTCGTTAAGATTAAAGTTGCTTTTTGCAAACGTACAATGCATAGTGATAAAAAAAGTAGTTTTTGTATGATAAAATTAGTTGTTACAGAAATAACAACGTAAAATAGAATACAATTAAACGTTATAAAAAGCTTTATATTAAGGGATTTGAATGGAATTAGTTGTTGAAAAGAGCAGGTAGAAATATTTTGGGTACAGTATGATTTGAGTATTCTTTCATAGAAAAATTTTAATCGTTTAAAAGTTTAGTAATCGTTAGAAAAGCATGAAAAATAAAATGCTGAGACAGTAAGATAAATCCATTAAAAAGAGAAAAGATATGGTTTATCATGGTTACTTTTATAATTGAGTAAAAATAATTTAAAATTTTTATACAAATGTTATATAGAAAATTTAATGAAAAGGAGATTTAGATATGGGTTAGTATTACCAGTGGGTGAATGTGATAAAAAGGAATATATTTCTCTGTTGATTTTTGGTTATGGTAGTAAAACATTGGCAAACACTGCATGTTGGGAATGACTTTTAATGCGATAACAAATATACCGAACAGAAAATAAAAATTTGTACAACTTCAAAGGTCTGTCAACTCAGGCTACCTCCTTCCTTAAAAGATTTTTGATCGAAGTGCCCATAGCACCACCTCACTTTCAATAACAGAAAAATAGCCACCGTCTTCACTCTTCTACATACCTAATATTATACAATAAAATTTAATATTTTCGTAGTTCTAGCATGACCTATCATAGATTTTTAGTCTACGATAGGTCTTTTTTATATGAGATATATTTTTGTACAAATATCTATAATATGTTATAATCAATGTTTAAAAATTAACAAAAAGGAGGATATTATGCAGAAATGCAGAAAAATTTGTATAGTACTATTTAGTGTATTTTATTTAATTTTTCACCAGTAGCGTCTGTTTTTGCCTTAGAGAATAATCAAAGTATTAGTAACAAAGAGGAAGCAGATAAGAAAGAAAATAAAATCAAATAACTTCACCAAACAATAGTGCTATCATTGGTTCAAAGAATGAACAAACCGAAAAACCAAAACAAGAAACAGAATCACCACCAGTTTCAAAAGAACCAACTATTATTAACGTAACGGTCACGGGTGATTTTGACAAAGATGCAAGAGGTGTAGATTTTTCAAAAATTCAAATTAATCTTATTGGAGAAAATTTAACAGATAATAATTTTTCTAACAAAAAGAAGGATTACATTGGTCAGATAAAACAACAGTGGAACTAATTAAAGGTGTGAAAATGGTTTTATTAATAGTGAAACTTATTTAGAAAAACAAAATAATCCAATGACTCCAGTAAAAGCGTATAGTATGAATGTTGGGGATAGTGGTCGTATTAACTATGTAGGAAAAAAACAAAATCTGAGTAGATTTAGATCTTATTTGGACAGTGACAGAAATGATTCAGCCGATTGGAAGAAAAACTCTGGTTACTATAGTTCAAGTCGCTCAACTGGTCTAGCTTTTTACTGGAGAACAAAAGTATTCCAAAATACAACAGGAAACTCTATTGTTGTGTTATATACTGAAAGCAAACACTTTAGGATTACATTATAAAAATTGTAAAACATGGTACACTTGATGAACAAACCAGTAATTCTTAGTTTTATTTCAACTGATATTGACGCAGCTCAAGGTGTTCAAACAGATTTAGCAAATATAGTAGAGTTAATTCCTGAAGAATCAGGATTAAAGAAAAAGCACAGATGGAGTTATTTATGATGCGACCCGAAAATGATGTCGCTAAATGGCTCAAGTGACTTACCAAAAAGGTGGGTATTTAGGTGCAGGGTTTTTATCTAGTTTTAATTATACATTTTATTCACCTGCTCCACCAAGATTTAATAATTCATATGATTATGCTTTTAGGTGTTCGTTATGACATATTTGGAAAGTAGTTTGCAGGCAGATATACTATACACGTATTACTCAAACTATATACGAGTAAAATATGTTGATAGTAATGGAAAAAGAATTAAAAAGAAGAACATTATTCAGGTTTTACAGATAAAAAGTTATAAAGTTGATTCTATAAATATTCCAAAGTATAGATTAGTAAATATTGATAAAAATGTTATAGATAAAAATAATCCGATAATTACCTTTATTTATCATCCAGAACATAAAGTTACATTACACTTTGTAGATGAACAAGGTACTAAAGTTCAAGAGAGTAAAAACATTTACTGTCCTAGAGGGCAAACAATTAGTTATACCCCAAATTCAATGGATGGCTTCATTACACCGAATAAATTAAAACAAATTGCGGTAAAGATGTAGATTATCAATTTGTATAAGAAAATTTGTAAAAAGAAGTACAAACTACATTTAAAGATATTTTGCCGAACAATCAAGGGAATATTAATAGAAGCGGTACGTATTCGGCAAAAAGCTATACTACTCAAAAACAGCCATTAGTTAATAACAGAACTCCATTAGTTGAGCCAACAAAGTCTGAGCAAACATCAAAAGTAAGAGATCCATTTTTAGAAAAATACTGGTATGACCCAAGAAGATAAGAAAAAAATTCTTGAATTATATTCATGAAGTTGCGAAAGATGCTCGTACAAAATATGGAAACGATCAAAATAAAATTAATCACGCAATAGCAAATGCGATAGCATATAGCGCGTATCACGATAATTTCCTACAAAAAGTACGAATGATTTTGGAGAAAAACTGAGAAATTTAAGTAAGGATGTAGAAAAATTATTAAAGTGGATACATGAGGAAAAGAAATATAAATTAGACTTCCCGCACCTAGCAATGCCTTTAGCTACATCTGAGTGTGTGTGGTATAAAGAAGTAGGTAAATTTATAGCAGGATTATCTCCATTAAGTATTGTAGGAATTACGCCTAGTGATACATTCTTTCAAGCGAATTCATTACTAGGTGATGAATTAACGATTATTGATAACAAGGATTTAATTACAGATATAGATGCGTATATGTAAATATCATCCCAAATTCAAAGACTTACCTTTAAATGAAAGAATAGAAAATATTATAGTACAGATAACTTGAATAAAAACGCGAAGAATACTATAAAGAAGTTCTGGAATTAAAATCAGAAGGTACTGGGACGAATAATTATTCTACAATCTTAAAGTTTGGAAGTATGTTTACATTAGCAGCGTTAGGGTTATTTTTATTGAATATAAAAATGGGATTTTTGAATTTCTTACTGACCCTAAGAAAAACGATTAAAAGAAAAATAATTCCAAGTTTAATTAATAATTCTGCAGAATTGAAGAAAGATCCTTTAGCATATAGGAAACAAAATATCTGCCCCTTTAGGGTAATTTTGTTGCAGATACTATAGTAACTACTAGGCAGTAGTAACATTTACTGCAAATAAGATTAACAATAAGATTATAAAACCTATTGTTAATAGAGTAGTTAAACCAATTTATAATGCGGTTATTCGTCCAATTTCTTCATTTGTGTACAATAAAGTAGCTAAAACCAATTTACAATAATGTAGTAAAGCCCGTTTATAATAAGGTCATTAAACCAGTTGTAAAATGGGGATATAGTAATAGTAAAACCAGTTTATAATAAAGTCATTAAACCAGTTGTAAAATGGGGATATATATATAGTAAAAACCAGTTTATAATAAAGTTATTAAACCAGTTGCAAAAATGGGGATATAATAATGTAGTAAAGCCTATTTATAATAATATAATCGAACCAATTTATAAAATAATGTAGTAAAACCTTTTGTAGAGCCTATTTTATAACAAAGTTATAAGCCAGCAGGTAATTGGATATCAGATAAATATAATAAAGCAAAAAGTTGGTTAAAAAAATGGTTTTAAGAAAGGAAACTAGCAAAATGATAAAAATTATAATAGTGATATTGGCGTTAGCAACAATTTTAGTTTTATAGGGATACAAATTTAAAAAGGTAATTCAGTGTATTATGCGAAACATTCATCAAGTAGTAATACTAGGGATTTAGAAATAATGATGTTGGTAGAAAATATACAGAAAAGTGCTGATCGTGAAGGGTTTAGTTATAGAGTTGACGGAGATAAAAACTATACAAAATACTACAAAAATGTATATCTATCATATGGATACAGTGTAAATGACGCTAACTATGAATATGCATATATGTATGAGGATGGACTAGCTTATCATTTTTGATAGATTTTTAAAATTGAAAGGTATATATAATTCTAAAGAAGTTCGTTATTATGAAGATATATCAACAGTAGATGAAAAATAAAATAAAAGAAGAAATATATGAGAATTTTAAACCTATATTAAAAAGAATTTAAGAAGAAGAAGCCATTTATTAATTTGCAGTGGATTTTCAACTGGGTATACAGAGATAGAATAAAAGTAGTTATAACTATAAAAAATACTAATATAAAAAGTTTAAAAATGTAGTGAGCCAATTTATAATAGTATCATCAAATCAGTATATAATAAAAGTAGTCAAACCTTTTGTAGAGCCTATTTATAACAAAGTTATTAAGCCAGCAAGTAATTGGATATCAGGTAAATATAATAAAAGCGAAAAGCTGGATAAAAATGGTTTTAAGAAAGGAAATGAGCAAAATGATATTATAATAGTGATATTGGCGTTAGCAACAATTTTATTTTATAGGGGATACAAATTTAAAAAGGTAATTCAGTGTATTATGCGAAAACATTCATCAAGTAGTAATACTAGGGATTTAGAAATAATGATGTTGGTAGAAAATATACAGAAAAGTGCTGATCGTGAAAGGGTTTAGTTATAGACTTGATGGAGATAAAAACTATACAAAATACTACAAAAAAATGTATATCTATCATATGGATACAGTGTAAATGACGCTAACTATGAATATATATATATAAGTAATGAAAGACAAAATTATTATTTTGATGAAAATTTTAAGTTGAAAAAGTTGTAGATTTTGGTAACAATATGCAACATATAGATATATCAACAGTAGATGAAAATAAAATAAAAGAAGAAATATATGAGAATTTTTAAACCTATATTAAAAAGAATTAGAAGAAAATAAGCCATTTATTAATTTGCAGTGGATTTTTCAACTGGGTATACAGAGATAGAATAAAGTAAGTTATAATTATAAAAATACTAATATAAAAAGTTTGAAAACATTGTATTTGATTGTATTAAAGAAAAATAAAACTTACAACATATTGAAAAGTGAGTTTAAACCTATCGTAGATTTTTTTAGTCTACGGTGGGTCTTTTTCTGTTTTACGGGTTTAAAAATCAGCTACTTTTTTCTTGCGATTTGTAGGTGTTAATGTCAACGTAAAAAATACACAAAAAGATAAAATAAAAATTATACAATCAGTCAAAAATTAATTAGTGGATTTAGGGAAATGTTTTATCCTTTAATCTATATGAAGGTCCAATTATAGTTTATTACATGAGAATGATGGTGTAAATAACTATGAGTCTTGAAAAATTATTTAGAGAATAAATAAAGGTAAACAGCTGAATATTAAATAAAAAGAGAGAACGAAATATACAAATGAAAAACGGAGAAGTCATATCAGATTGATATGATTTCTCTTTATAGAGAGAGCAGTGTAATCTGATATAATGATAGAAGTGAAATATATAAATTGATAAGATTATAGATTTTGATTGAAATCTACTAAAGGAGCTTTTTGTATGATAAAAATTAGTTGTTACCGATATAGATGATACGCTAGTAAAGTAGTAGAAACGAAATTTCTAAAAATAGAGAAGTAATAGAAAAATGTAAGGAGCAAGATATAAAAGTTATTTTAGCTTCAGGAAGACCAGATTTTGGTATGATGAAGATAGTTGAAGATTTAAAACTAGATAGTTATGACAATTATCTACTATCATATAACGGAGCAAGAATAGCTAACCTAAAAACTGGAGAAGTTGTTTATGAAAAATTTTTATCACCGGAAAGAATTAAATTTTTAATAGATATAGCACTGGAAAACGATTGTGATATTCTAACCTATCAAAATGGTGATGTGTTAACAAATCGTGATAATGAATATGCACGCGTAGAAGTAGGGTTGGTAGGAGCAAAACTTATAATTGCTGAAAATATGAAAGAGCACATAAAAGAAGGTGCGGCTAAGGTAATTATATTAAAACACCCTGACGAAGCACAAGTTGTTAAAGAAAAACTTCAAAAAGAGTTAGGGTGATGAGTATGAAGTAGCAACTTCAAAAACCATTTTTTTATAGAAGTTAATGACAAAGGTATTTCTAAAGGACTCACTAGATGCGTTATGTAAAAACTAGGCTTAACTAAAAGATAATGTAATGGCTCTTGGAGATGGACTTAATGATTTAAGTATGATAGAGTTTGCTGGTATGGGCGTTGCAGTAGATAATGCTAACCCAGTTTTAAAAGAAGCGGCGAACTTTATATCAAAAGAGTAATGATGAAGATGGATTTGCTTATGCAATTGAAAAATTTATTTTTAAATAATGAAAATTAAGATTAATGGACGATACAGTATCGCCCTTTTCTTTAGAAAGAGAAAAATGAAAGTAACATTAATATGTGTTGGAAAAGAAGGAAAAATTTTATCGTGATGCGATAAAAGAATATGAAAAAGCGATTAGGTGCATATATAAAATTAAATACAATAGAACATAAACGATGAAAAAGTAAAGGTGGAAAAATCCATCGGAGATTGCTATTGCTATGGATAAAGAGGGAAAAATATTCTTTTCGAAAAATTAAAGATAATCAATATGTTATCACGTTAGAGATTCTCGGAAAAATCTATCAAGTGAGGATTTTGCAGAAAAATTAATAACCTTATGTTATCAGGAAACAGTGATGTTGTTCTTGTAATTGGTGGGAGCTACGGCCTATCTGATGAAGTGAAAAACGTAGTAATTATGCACTATCTTTTTAGTAAGATGACATTCCCACACCAAATGATGAGAGTAATTTTACTGAGCAGGGTGTACCGTTCATATCGCATAATAACAGGAGCTAGTTATCATAAGTAGTGAGTCATAACATAATTAATATTAATTGTGTAGATTATCTGGTATAATAAAGATAAGGAATAATATTTGTTGATGAATTAGATGACTTTTTATATATAGTTAGTTATAAAGGAGGATTTTATTATGTTGAATGGATTATTTGCAATAATTTTTCTTTATAGTAATTTTTAATTGGCTATGCAATATCTGTATATTTTTCAATGATAATGTTTGAGATGTTAGGGATTAAAAACTAGTTTAGCATTTATTCCTTTTTACAATACATATCTTATCTATAAAGAATATAAAGGACGTGTATGGAAGAAAAATTGGGGAGTTCTTTATGCAGGAACGCTTATATTCGCTTTTAATGATAATAATGAGTGTAGTTATATATATTATTCTAGTTGATGATTTAATGGGAATTAATATTTATGCACTTTTATTATCAGTAGCTGCATTGCTAGTATTAGGAATAGTTTCAATTATGACAAATGTTGTTATCCCAATAACTTTATATTATCCTATTTTTTTGAAAACAAAGTTTCAGAAAATTATCTTAGCATTAACTATAGTAGTTACTGAAATAAAATTGTTAAGAGATATATTTGAAAGCGACAGTGCATTAGTAGGGAGTAATGAAGTAGATACAATAGGGACTATATTAAATATTATGACTTTTATTATATCAATTATTTTTATAGTAATATATCTTACAGCTGCATCTAATATGCAGACACAAAGTGAAGAGTGGAGAATATATCATACAAGAAAAAGTTAGATTATAATTTACTAAGTAGTGATGAGATAAATACGATTTTACAGCAAAAGAGGTCGTAGATTAGCTGTTCTGAATAAAAGATAATAAAAGATTTATATATTCTAATGATACTCAAAAGAGACTCAAGCTACTGAAATAAAATATATATAATAAAAAGTCTTTCCAGATCAAATATATCTTGAAAGACTTTTTATTAGTAAAAACTTTCATAATAAGTGCTTATTTGTTATAATTAATAAGTTAGGAATTTAAGAAGGGTAATCGACAAGTTCAGTAATATATAGAAAAAGATAAAAATAAAAATCAATAAAAGAAAAGGAGACGGTTATGCATGAAACTTTGTATAATAATCTTAGTAGGAGTTATTATATATAGATATATCTTTGAAGTTATTTTTTCAGTCATATTATTTGATGTTTTAGAAGTAGAGAAGGGTTATGCATTTGTACCTTATTATAATATCTATCGACTATATGAAGGGTATAAAGGTCGTGTTTGGTTAAAAATTGGGGTAAAGTGTTCATTACAGCTTTTTGTTACTTTTAATGAGTACTAGTTTATTGTTTACTATTTTTTCTGGAGGCTTATTTCTTTTTATTCTTATTGGAATAATAGCATTATTTAGTCCGATATTTATGATAATAGTTCTTATATTTAATGGTTTATTTTTAGTAACTTATTATTTACCGGTATTAGAAAATAAATTCTTTAAAGTACTGCTAGTAATAAATTTATTTTCATCATTATTAATATTTTTACCTTATCCAGATTCTATAAATACTACATACACTCCTTTACTAATATATAGTGTAGTTAATATAGCTTTTATGGTTATATGTATTGGTTCGGCAGACAATATAAGAAAAGTAAAGAATGGTCAATATGCACTTTATGAAAAATTAGATTATGAAAAACTAAGTTATGATGAAATAAGAGCGGAGTTAAAGTCAAGAGGTAGAATGTTAGCTCATTCTGTGGATGATGAAAAAGATTATTATTCACAATTTAATCAAGAGATTGAAGATAAAAAGAGGATATAGAATAACTATACTATATATAAAAATTAATTAAAAATTATTATAAAAGAAAAGGAGACGGTTATGTACGAAATATTTTATGATGTACTTTCAGAAGATATTTTATATAAATATATTTTTGAAGTTATTTTTACAGGTTTATTATTTGATATTTTAGGAGTGAAAAGTTTATGCATTAATACCTTTTTATAATATTTATCGATTATATAAAGAGTATAAAGGTCGTGTTTGGTTAAAAATTTGGGTAAACTATACATTGTAATATTTGTTATTCCATTAATTGTTTATTTATTAATTTTACTCAATTTGGATATATGATTTATCTTCTTATTATGATGACGATGGCATTTTTACTTCCAGTGTTTATATTTATAGAGAGCGTAGTAAAAAGTGTACTTTAGTGACTCAGTTCTTGCCTATATTAAAAATAAAGTTTTTAAAGCAATACTAGTAGTAAATTTACTTTTCACCATTATTGACAGCTTCAGTTATATACATGAATGATCTATATGTTGTATATTTATTGATACATAGTGTATGGATATTTAATATAACTTTTGTGATTATATGTCTAGGTTCTGCATTTAATATATGGAAAAAGTAAAAAGTGGTCAATATGCACTTTATGAAAAATTAGATTATGAAAATTAACTTATGATGAAAATAAGAGCGGAATTAAAGTCGAGAGGTAGAATGCTAGTTCATCCTGTAGAAAATGAAATAAATTATTATTCACAATCTAATCAGGAGTTTGAAGATAAAAAGAAGATATGAAATAGGTATAATATACAAAAATAAGAATACAAATTAATTAAACATTTTTCAAAAGAAAAGGAGTTAGTTATGTACGAAAATACTATATAATACATTTTTAAAAGGTAGCTTGTTTGGTTATCTTTTTGAGATTATTTTTACAGCTATATTATTTGATATTTTAGAGTAGGTTATGCATTAATACCTTTTATAATATTTATCGATTATATGAAGAGTATACAGGTCGTGTCTGGTTAAAAATTGGGGTAAAAATATTTTTATAGCTTTTTATTACTTTATCGATTGTTGTTTTAGTACTTACTATTTTATCTGGTGGTGTGTTTGTTTATCTTATTATGGCAATAATAGTGTTCTTTACGCCATTATTAATTCTAATAAGATTTATAGTTAACAGCTTATTTTTAGTAACTCACTATTTGCCAATATTGAAAAATAAATTCTTTAAAGCATTGTTAGTAGTAAATTTATTATTTCCGTTAATAATAAACCTAGTAGCAAATAGTATTTATATAAATGGGGGTATACTTATTCATCAATATATAGTTTAATTAATGTAGGGTTTTATGTTTTATATATCTTGTTTCTGCATTTAATATATGGAAAAAGTAAAAAGTGGTCAATATGCACTTTTATGAAAAAAATTAGATTATGAAAAATTAACTTATGATGAAAATAAGAGCGGAATTGAAGTCAAGAGGTAGAATGCTAGCTTATCCTATAGAAGATAACAAAATTTATTATCCGTCAGTTAATCAAGAAAACTGAAGAGAAAAAGAAGATGGAGAATAATTGTAATATTCTATAAAATTAATTAAATAACTTATATGCGTAAATCTTTTTAGATTATAATAATGGAAATTTATAATCTAAGAAGATTTTTGTTATAAGGGGATAATATAAACTAATGTATTTCTAAAAAGTATCAATATCTCTAATAAAAGAATGTTAGAAAATATAACATATATTTATATAATAAAGTATATTCAAGTATAATAATAAAGTTAATAAATATAATTTATAATTATTAACTTTACTTTTAGTATTTTTAAGGAGACGTTATTATGAATATAATGGATTTACTTTACTAGTCTGAATGACTTTATGTGGTCATACTTTTTAATCGGATTAGTAATTGTTACAGGTATTTATTTTACATTTAGTACGAAATTTGTTCAATTTACTTACATAAAAGAAATGTTCAGATTAATATCTGAAAAACCAAAAAGTAGGAAAAAGATGGAGAACAAAAAGGGGTATCAGCATTCCAAGCCTTTTACTATTTCTGCTGCATCACGTGTGGGGAACAGGAACTATTGCTGGTGTTAGCTATTGCGATAGCATTAGGTGGTCCTGGTTCAGTATTTTGATGTGGGTGGTTGCACTTTTTTGGAGGAGCTTCATCTTTTGCGGAATCTACGCTTGCCCAAGTGTATAAAGTGCGCGACAGAAAAGGTGTTTATCGTGGGGACCAGCATACTATATGGAAAAAGGTCTTGGTCAAAAATGGATGAGGTACTGTTCGCGATTGTTATTTCAATAACTTATGGTATTGCATTCAACTCAGTACAAACGAATACTATAGCTCAATCATTAGAAATTTACAATATTAATTCTAAAGTTGCAGGTATTGCACTTTTAGTACTTACAGTTTTTGCTATTTTGGAGGAGTGACAAAAGTTGTAAAATTACTCAATGGTTAGTTCCTATTATGGCTGTTATTTATTTATTTATAGTTTTTATAATTATGATTATTAATTTTGATAAGATTCCGGGATTACTTGGACAAATTATAAAATCAGCATTTGGTCTTGAACAAGTTGGTGGTGGTGTAATTGGTATGGGAACTTCAATTTTACTTGGGGTAAAAACGAGGAATGTTTACTAACGAAGCGGGTCTTGGTTCTACACCGAACGCAGCAGCAACAGCTGATAGTACGCACCCAGCTAAACAAGGATTTATTCAAACACTTGGTGTATATTTTGATACTTGTCTAGTATGTACAGCGACAGCATTTTTAATTTTATTATATCCTGGCATAGAGTATGGGAAAGGTAGCTTACAAGGAATTCAACTTACACAAGCAGCCCTTACTTACAAATTGGAAGTATAGGTACTGTTTTTCTTAATCGTAGCAATCTTTTATTTGGATATAGTTCAGTTATTGGGAACTACTACTATGGAGAAACTAATATTCAATACTTGCTTCCCTAAAAATGGGCAGTAAATGTATATCGTGTTATTGTATGTATAGTTTGTATATATCGGAAGCGTAATGGACTTAGACTTAGTTTAGGGGACTTGCTGATGTAACGATGGGTATTATGAGTTTACTTAACTTAATAGCTATTATTGACTTTCTGGTGTGGTTTATGTTGTATTAAAAGACTATGTAAAACAACATAAACAAGGGAAAAGATCCAGAATTTTACTTAGATAATTTACCAATAAAAATAGATAACGCTACAGCATGGAAAAATAAAAAGAAGACTAATGAGAATAAACCAGTCTATTAGAAATAGTAGACTGGTTTTTTTAAAAATATCTAGATATTTATCATAGAGCGATATATTCCTTGCATTCTTTTGTGAATTGTGATATTATATTAAACGTATTTTAATTATAAAATATATGCGATGAGCCGATAAGTAGAAGTTCTTGCGTACCGTAGGATACAGAAAAGAAATCAGTGGTTGAGAGATTTCTCTAGGCAGGACTTTGAAGTAGACGGTGAGCATTTAGAGTGAAAGGTAAGTAGCTTTAAAACGTGGTTAGAGCGTTAATCTTATTAAGTGCTAATTATAATTAGAATAAAGGTGGTACCACGAAAACTTTCGTCCTTATATCAGGATGAAGGTTATTTTTTTATCTAAAATTTAATATATAAGCTACAAATAAACTTAATAAATAAAGTGAGAAATTAAAAATATTTAATAATTAGGAGGAAAAGCTATGACTGAAATGTCTACAAAATATAATCCGACCGAAGTTGAACAAAATCGTTACAATTGGTGGTTAGAAAAAGAAGTTTTTAAAGCCGACAATAAAAGTAATAAAATCCATATACATAGTAATTCCACCACCAAACGTAACTGGGAAAATTACATATTGGACATGCATGGGATACAACATTACAAGATATGTTAACGCGTTACAAAACGTCTAAAAAGGATTTGATGTACTTTATCTTCCAGGAATGGATCATGTGGGTATTTCGACTCAAGCGAAAGTAGAAGCAAAATGCGTGAAGAAGGAGTTTCACGTTATGACTTTAGGTCGTGAAAAATTCTTAGAGCGTGCGTGGAATGGAAAGAAGAATATGCTGGTTATATTCGTGCGCAATGGGCAAAATTAGATTGGGTCTTGATTATTCTCGTGAAAGATTTACCCTTGATGAAGGATTAAACAAAAGCTGTAACAAAAATCTTTGTAGACCATTATAATAATGGAACTATTTATCGTGGAGAAAAATTATTAACTGGGATCCAGTTCAAAGAACAGCTCTTTCAAATATTGAAGTAATTCATAAAGATGTAGAAGGTGCATTTTATCATCTTAAATATTTCTTAGCTGATGGAAGTGGAGATTATTTAGAAGTAGCAACTACACGTCCAGAAACTCTATTTGGAGATACTGCTGTTGCAGTTCATCCAGAAGATGAGATATCAAAAATACATTGGTAAAACAGTTCTTTTTGCCAGTGACAAATAAAGAAATTCCAGTTGTTGCAGATGAATATGTTGAAAAAGATTTTTGGAAGTGGCGTTGTTAAGATTACTCCAGCGCACGATCCAAAATGACTTTGAAGTAGGGGAACGTCATAACTACCACGTATTATCGTAATGGATGAAGGTGCTGTAATGAACGAGCATGCAGACAAATATAATGGTATGGATCGTTTTGAATGTCGTAAAGCACTTATTTCTGATTTACAAGAAAGTGGAGTTTGTTTCAAAATCGAAAAACACCTTCACTCAGTAGGACATTCAGAACGTAGTGGTGCGGTTGTTGAGCCATATCTTTCTAAACAATGGTTTGTTGATATGAAACCTCTTGCTGATAAAGTTTTAGAAAATCAAAAAGATGAAGATGGAAAAGTTAATTTTTATCCACCACGTTTTGAGCATACATTAAATACATGGATGGAAAATATTCAAGACTGGTGTATTTCTCGTCAATTATGGTGGGGACATCGTATTCCAGCTTGGTATCATAAAGAAACTGGTGAAGTTTATGTGAATGTAAATCCACCTAAAGATATAGAAAACTATGTCCAAGATGAAGATGTTCTTGATACTTGGTACTCTTCAGCATTATTCCCATTCTCAACACTAGGATGGCCGGATTTAGAAAGTGAAGATTTCAAACGTTACTATCCAAACAGCTGTCTAGTAACTGGATACGATATTATCTTCTTCTGGGTTGCTCGTATGGTATTCCAGGGATTAGAATTTACAGGAACTCGTCCATTTGAAGATTGTTTAATCCACGGTTTAGTTCGTGATGAACAAGGCCGTAAGATGAGTAAGTCTCTTGGTAATGGTGTAGATCCGATGGAAGTAATTGAACAATACGGAGCCGATAGCTTACGTTACTTCTTAGCTACAAACTCAACACCAGGACAAGATTTACGTTACTCAACTGAAAAAATTGAAGCAAGTTGGAATTATATTAATAAAATCTGGAACGCTTCTCGTTTCGTAATTATGAATCTAGAAGGGTTTGAGTACAATGATATAGATTTATCAGGAGAAAAACACTGGCTGATAAATATATCTTAACAAAAACTTGCTAAAACTATTGAAGACTTGAAAAGATTATTCGAGAAATATGAATTTGGTGAAGCAAGCCGCATTCTATATAACTTCGTATGGGAAGAATTTTTGTTCATGGTATATTGAAATTGCTAAGATTTCATTAAATGGTGAAGATGAAGCTACTAAAGAAAACTACTAAATCTATTTTTAGTATATGTACTTGATGCTTCTCTAAAAATGTTACATCCGTTTATGCCATTCGTAACTGAAGAAATCTGACAACACATTCCTCACACAGGAGATAGTATTGTAACTAGCGAATTTGCTAAAGTTGATGCAAGCTTTAGTATTTGAAAATGAAACTGAAGATATGCAATTTATCCAAGATGTGACTACAGCAGTACGTAATATCCGTAGTGAAGTTAATGCACCTATGTCACGCGAAATACCTATTAAGATTAAATACGCACAAGAAAACGTAAAAGAAGTATTATTAAGTGGTAGTGCATACCTGAGAAAATTCTGCACGTCCTAGCGAACTTATTATTGAACGTGAAGTAGAAGCAAGTGAAACTGATATTAGTCGTATTTTTACCAGGTGCTGAAATCTACGTTTCATTAAGTGATTTAATCGATGTAGATAAAGAAAAAGAACGTCTAGGAAAGGAACTAGAGAAATTACAACAAGAATTAGATAGAGTAAACAAAAACTTTCTAATGAAAAATTTGTTGGTTCTGCTCCAGAAGCCGTTGTAGCTAAAGAAAAAGAAAAACAAGTAGCATATCAAGAACAATATGATAGTGTTAAAGAACGTATTAGTGCGTTAGATAATTTAAATAATAAAATAAAAATCCTTAAACTATGATTTTTAAGTTTAAGGATTTTTATTTTATAGATAAGTTTATTCATCTTTGTTGTTTTTCTCTTTTTCCAAAAAGGAAAGATTATAATTAGGAGAATAATAGCAATACCGATATACGCTCCATAATTTTTAACTACTTCACCGGTATTAGGTAATGTATCAATAGATAATAAATTCATAACTACACCTCACTATTGTTCGTTGTTTTCTGTTTCAGAGCTTTCTTTTAAAAAGTTCAGTTTCTATTTTTTTCTTTAACTTCGTCTATTTTCTTTTCCGCATTCTCAGAGAAAGTTTGAATCTTTAACTTTATTTTCTTCTAATTCTTCTTTAATATCTTCCACTTTTTCTTTTATTGAATTAACTTTTTGTTTTGCAGTTTCAACAAAATTAGAAATATTTGGTTTGATTTCTTCAGCAACTTTTTAGCTAGAGCCCTAGATTTTTCCTTGAATTCGGCAGAATACTCACGGATATTACTAGCGTGTTCTTTTATTCTACATGCGTTGTCAGATAACTTTTTCCATAGTCAACAGCATCATTGTAAGTTTCTGTTAGTTTATCTTTTTGTGCGATTAGCAACTTTAATGGCATCTTTACATAAATAATCAGCAGCTCTAGCAATTCCATCTGCATAACGAATCACACATCTAGTATAACCGTATGAATTTTTGCTTTTTCTTTATAAAGTTAAAATGTTTTCTAGTTTTTCTGAGTTTTTAGTATAATAGTTAGCTACTGCGATTCCAGAACCAATTATTAAAAAGTTTTGATAATTTTGACATAATACACCTCGTTACTTTTTATTCTATTATATCATATATAGCTTTTAAATATAAATTAAGTTTTATAAATAATAGTTAAGAAGGTGCATTTTATTTATGTTGAATAATATAAGTGTAGCATTTTATTGTCATATATATTTAAAAGTATATATTGCACATTATTTATTTTTAGTCTTGAAATAATGTGTAATATATTATATAATTATAGGTGTAAAAACGTAATAAAGGAGGAACAATGAAATTAACTGATAGACACAAAGCTATAATTGAAAATAGTAAAAGAGTTTGAACCAATTACTAGTGATGAAATTGCGGGAAAAACTGTCTTTAGGCAAATCTACACTTAGAAATGATTTAGCAGTTTTAGGGATGTTAGAAGTGAGAAGCAAAAACCTAATGTCGGATACTATTATAATTATAACTTTTTCACCAGGGGACAAAGGGAAGAAGTAAAAAGGAAATCTGTTAAAGAAATAATGGGGATAGCTATAACAGCTAAAAGTACAGCAAGTTATTCAGAAGTATTATCGAAGTTATTTATTTTACGATGTAGGTACTATTTTTATAGTTAATGAAGAGAATCATTTAGTTGGTGTTACTTCTAGAAAAGATATGTTGAAACTAGCGAGAAATGCTGATGCTGATTCATTACCTATAGCACTTGCTATGACACGCGTTCCTAATGTAATTTATATTCATGAGGATGAATTAGTAAGTGATGCATTGAGAAAGATTATTTTTGCATGAGATTGACTGTTTACCGGTTGTTAGGGAGGATGACAATGGTAATAGAATAATCGTAGGTAAAGTTTCAAAAACTACATTGATAAAATTATTACTAGAGATACTGGAGGATAATATGCTAACTGTACATACATAATTTCAGATTCCATAGGGAATACTGCAAAAAGATGTAGTGGATGCTGCATTAGTTCAGTTCTCATATGGACAAGTTAAGTATAAAGTTTCTAAAAAAACTCTAATGTTTGTACATGAAGGAAAAATAGACTCTATTATGACTAATATAGCTGGGGGAGATGTAGTAGTTCAAACGTTAGTAGACAAAGAGCTTGCAAAAATATGCAGAGAGCTTGCAGAAGAAAGAAATATCAAAAGTTATCGATTTACTAAGGATATGTTGGATATTTTTGAAGAAAAATTAAAAGTAAAATCAGAGAATAATCCAGGATTAATTCGAAAAATAGGGAACGGAGTATTTTAAAAGGGTAGATGCATTAGAGTTTGCTGTAAAATATGATGATGGTAAGGATATAAATGGGTTTAGGGAGGCAGATGTGATAATTTTGGGAGTATCGCGTACTTCAAAAACACCACTTAGTTTATATTTAGCAAATAGAAATATCAAAGTTATGAACGTTCCTATAGTTCGAGATTTAATTTACCAGAAGAACTATATGAAGTTAAGCGTAAAAATTGTTGGACTAACTAATTCTGTTGAACAGCTTAATAAGTTAAGGGAAGAACGATTAAAAAGCTCTTGGGGTTGATCAAGGAACAGATTATACAGATGAGATGAGAATCTTTGAAAGAGTTAGAATATGCACTGAGATTATGGAAAAATTGATGTCCTGTAATTGATGTTCATAATAAAGCAATAGAGGAAACAGCAGAAATAATTATTGGAATTATGAGAGAAAAGAGGACTAGAGGTTTAAAACAAAATAATTAATTATTTTAATTAACGGATATTATAGAAGTATTTAAATAAAAAGATATAGTATCTTTTGATTTTAAAAATACTAACAATTAAGAATTATAAAAGTTTTAAAAATATACAAATAATTTTGTGGGGAAAAATACAATGACGAAGAAATATGTTTATAATTTCAGTGAAGGTAATAAAGATATGAGATCTTTATTGGGAGGGAAAGGTGCAAAAATCTTGCGGAAAATGAAGAGTTTAGGATAAATGTACCTCCTGGATTTACTATTACAACAGAAAGCTGTAATAGTTACTATGAAAATGGGGAAAAGAATAAAGCCTGAAATTTTAAAACAAATAAACGACCAATTAGAGACATTAGAAAAAGAAATTGGGAAAAACTAGAAGTCTAGAAAATCCCTTTATTGGTATCTGTACGAAGTGGTGCAGTATTCTCAATGCCGGGGATGATGGATACAATTTTGAATTTAGGATTAAATGATGAAACTACAATAGTTTTACGATAACAATTATCGTTTTTGCATATGATAGTTACCGTCGTTTTTATTCAAATGTTTTTCTGATGTTATATGAACGTTGAAAAATATAAATTTGAAGAAGTTTTTAACACGCGTTAAAGAAGAAAAATGGTTATACTCAAGATAGTGACATGAATGAAAAAGACTTATTCAAAGTAGTGGAAGAATTCAAAGCTATTTACAGAAAAGAGTAGGTCGTGACTTCCCAATGAGTGTAAAAAGAACAGCTTATGCTCGCTGTTGAAGCAGTATTCAAATCTTGGAATAATAATAGAGCTAAAGTATATCGTAGATTGCATAATATCAGTGATAAATTGGGGACAGCTGTTAATATTCAGCGATAGTATTTGAAACATGGGAGACAACTGTGGGACAGGGTATCATTCAGTAGAAACCCAGTAACAGGTGAGGATAAACTTTTTGGTGAATACTTGATAAACGCTCAAGGGAAGATGGTAGCAGGATTAGAACACCTAAAAATATTAGTATCTTAGAAGAAGATATGCCACATCTTTATAAAGAATTTGTTGATATCTCTAAAAACTGAAAGACATTATAAAGATATGCAAGATATCGGAGTTCACAATTGAAGATGGGAAATTATATATCTTCAAACTCGTAATGCTAAAAGAACACCTAATGCGGTTGTTGAAGTAGCGGTATCTTTGGTAGAAGAAGGTATTATAAGTAAGGAAGAAGCTATTTTAAGAGTAGGAACTGAGGAAATCAATAAACTTCTACATGCAACATTTGAAGAGAAAAGCTTAAAAGGAGCTAAAGAACTTACTCAAGGTCTGGCTGCATCTCCTGGAGCTGCGGTAGGTAAAATATACTTTTCTGCAGAAGAAGCGGTAGAGGCTGCAAAAGCAGAAGCTGTAGTATTAGTACGCGAAGAGACTTCACCAGAAGATATTGAAGGAATGGTTAGCTCGGAAGCGATAGTTACACTTAGGGGAGGAATGACATCGCATGCTGCTGTAGTAGCGCGTGGAATGGGTAAATGTTGTGTTTGTGGTTGTCAAAACATGATTATTGACTATAAAGAAAAAACTCTAAGAATTTCTGATTTAGTTTTACGTGAAGGTGATATATTTCTGTTGATGGAAGTAGTGGTAAAGTTTATCTTGGTGAAGTGGAAAAGGTAGATGCAACATTTAGTTCTAGATTTAAAAATTATTGTTGAGCGACGAAATTCAGTCAAATGAGAGTTTTTACAAATGCAGATAATGAAAATTGACGCTAAAGTTGCTTTCTTTGAGTTTGGAGCTGAAGGTATAGGACTTTGTAGAACGAAACATATGTTCTTTGAAGAAGATAGAATTAGCCTAGTAAGAAAAATGATTTTAGCAGCTGATACAGCTGAAAGGGTAAAATTCTTAGAAAGATTACAACCTATTCAGAGTGAAGATTTCTATAAAATATTCAAGGCAGCTAATGGAAAATCAGTTAATATTCGTCTGTTAGATCCACCTTTTACATGAATTTTTACCAAAAGATGATAAAACAATAGAAGTTATTGCAGAAGAGCTAAAATGTAACGGTGTTTCAATTGAAGTCTAAAGTGGCTAGTATTGCAGAATTTAACCCGATGATGGGACATCGTGGATGCCGTTTAGGTGTTACATATCCAGAAATTTATCTGATGCAAGCTAAAGCGATTAGTTCAGCAGCAATAAGAGCTAAAAAAGAGGGTGTAGATGTTAATGTTGAAAATTATGATTCCGTTAGTTGGATTAGAAAAAGAATTGGCTGTACTTCGAGAACAAATAGTAGAGTTAGTTGAAAAAGAAATTCACTTATACAAAAACAGAATTCACTTATAAAGTCGGTACCATGATAGAAATACTACGCGCATGTTTAATTGCAGGATAAGATTGCTAAACATGCAGATTTCTTCAGTTTTGGTACAAAATGACTTAACTCAACTTACTTTCGGTTACTCTAGAGATGATGCAGAGAAATTTATTGATATTTATAAAAAGAAAAATATTCTAGAATCTGATCCTTTTGTTCATTTAGATGAGAGGAGTATTAGAGTTGATGCAACTTCAGGTTCAAAAAGCTCGTGAGACAAAAACCAGCTATTAAACTTGGAATTTGTGGAGCACGGAGGAGATGGAAAAATCAATTTTTCTATGTTCTAAAACTAGGTTTAGGTTATGTATCTTGTTCTCCATATCGTGTGATAATTGCGCGTATAGCGGCAGCTAAAGCAGCAATAGGTGATGGTAAAGCTTCTTCAACAAAAATAATTAAATGAACTTAGTAGGGCGACTTTGAATTATAATTTTCAAAGTCGCTTTTTAAGTTTAATATAAGGTAAAAATAAATATAATTTAATAGATAAGTGCTAATTGGTAACTTATTTTTCATATGAGCATATGATATTATTAAGATGTAATTATGTTACAAATAGATTAAATAATTGTAAATATTAATAATATTTAGTTGTAAATTGATGAAAAATATACATTAAAATTAATTTAGTATTATTGAATTTTATTTTCAAAATGAAAGTAAAAGTTAAGAAATAGAAAGTTTAAATATTATGTAAAGAAAGGATATGCTATGGCAGAAAATAATAATGAGCGTTTATCTAGAAGAGATAAGCATTCAACAGAGAAAAAACCGTTATGCCAGGTGGATATATATCTAGAAAAATATTAGTAGTTCAAAAACAAAATGAACAACAAAGGCAGAGCAATAAATGAGGAAATGATGAGAAGACGAGCTCAAAAGATCTAAAAAGTGGTCAGCAAATATCATCAAACTCACCTAGGGCAACAAGGCTCAGGAGGAAGAGGAGGTATCCCAACGGAAGAAGACCCTCTACCACAGGAAGAATAAGTAAACCAAATTTCAATAACGGAAAAAGGACTATGACTAAAAATTTTGAGATATGGTTTATATGCCGCAGCATTATTACGATTATTTCAATATTTTTACTATGTGTATTTTTGGATTTATCAAGCGCCAGCTTTTGATTGAAAATATAGATAACAATAGTAGAACAGTTGTTTATGATGTAAATAACTAATGAGGTAGCTAAACTTGCGTAATCAAGTTGGTGAAAATTTAGAAACATCTGATATTCCTGAAAAATGCAGGAGGCAATATTAGCAACGGAGGATACAGATTCTTTGAACATGGAGCAGTAGACTCATCGCCGATTAGTAAAAGCTGTCTTTTCTAATCTTACGAGTGGTTTTGGTTCTCAGGGCGATCTACATTTCGCAGCAGCTTATTAAAAAGAACGTTTCTAGATGATAATAAGAGCGTAAAACGTAAAGTTCAGGAAGCATACGTAGCTTTATAAATTAGAACAAAATTATGATAAAGAGTCTATTTTACTATGCATGTAAACTAGAATTTATTATTCAGATGGTGTTTATGGATTGAAAAACAGCAGCGAAGTATTACTACGGTAAAGAATTAAATCAATTAACATTGCCGCAAATGGCACTGTCTTGCTGGATTACCTCAACATCCTAATACTATAATCCATATGATAATGCAGCGGCTAAAACACGTCGTGATACAGTACTTTATTTAATGCAATATCACGGGAAAATTACTGAACAAGAAGCAACTGCTGCTAAAAACACAGATGTACTTGCAGGTATAGTGAAAAGAAATGAAAATGAACGTGTTATTCTTTCTAGTGAGTTTGATAGTAAATACACTTCATATATGAATGAAAATAGTTAGAGAACTTAAGAATAGTAAAGAATATAAGGATTAGTGAAGGAGACGTGCTAAACTTAGGACTTAAGATTTACACTAATTTCGATCCGAAAATCCAAGATTCATTAAGTACAAGTATGAGTAGTAATTTAGTAGGTATAAAACAGGCAAGTAATGTATCGATGGTTGTTTTAAATAATGAAAATAGTGGAATTGCGGCTTTATATGGTGGGAAAAATCAGACTTTCCATGGATATAATATAGCAACGCAAGCGAAGTTACAAGCTGGATCATCAATTAAACCAATTTTGGCTTATGGACCAGCTATTGAGTACTTAAATTGGGGATCAGGGCAAACAATAGAAGATAAAGCAATACCTGGCACTCAAATTCAAAACTGGGATAGACAATACCATGGTAATATTACGATGAATAATGCATTAACATGGTCATATAATATACCAGCGATTAAAGCATATCAGCAAGTTGGATTTGAAAGAGTTAAGCAATATGCAGCTAATGTAGGCATGGAAGTAAAAGATGATTCTATAACAACGCCGATAGGAGGAAGTAGTGATGGTTATTCACCACTTCAAATGGCTGCAGCCTATGTACCATTCAGCAATGGAGGATATTATGCGACGCCAAAAGCTATTAAAAAAGTTTATGATAGTGAAGGTACAGAGATAAAGAGTTTTAGTACTGATGACAGAAAGAGGGTTATCAAAGATTCTACAGCATATATAATGACATCAATGTTACGTAACGTAGTTAATGGGACAGCAGCTTATGCACGTATAAGTGGAGCAGATATGGCGGTTAAAACAGGAACTACAACTTTTGGTGAAGCTGAAGCACAAAAATATGGCTTTGATATAAATAACTATTCAAAAGATTCTTGGACAATAGGATCACGAGTAATTATACTTTAGCTGTATGGCAAGGGTTTGATGCTATTGATGGACCAACTAAATTTATGACACAACAAGATACACAAAGAACACAAATGTTATATAGATTGAATATGCAAAATATAGTTCGTATTCATCCGCCTAGAGGATTTAATGTTCCAGGAAATGTTGGTTCAATAGATGGTGGTGTAAGGGTTATTTCAGATAGTGAACGCCGTCAAATAGAAAAGCAGCAAAGAAAGAGCGCAAGAAGAAGAAAATCGTTCTGAGAATAATAATTCAGATAACGATGATAATGATTCTAACACGACGAACAATAGAAATAACAACTCAAATAATAGTGGAAATACCGCTTCTAATAATAGATCAAACAGAAATAACAATATTCAAATAATGGATAAAGGATAAGAGATTGCTCTATTATATATATGTGATAGAGTTAATCTTTTTAATTTTGAAAATACTACACAAAAAGTAGTGTACAATAGAAATTAGAGTCGATGATTATCTAGAAAAAGTACATCAAATTGTTGAATGATGCTGAATATATTATAAGATGGATGTGAGCTATGATTAGTATAATTACAGGAATAAGTGGAGCAGGTGAGAATACAGCGATAAGTATTTTTGAAAGTCAAGGATATTTTTGTGCAGATAATCTACCTGGACTTTTGGTTGAGGATTTTTACGTATAATTGAAGAAAAGAGATAGACAAAAACGGCTATTAGTATAGATATTCAAGTAAGCATCTTCATGTGATTTAAAAAGAATTATTTAAAAATTCAGCATAATGAATATTTTTGACTTAAAGATTATCTTTTTAGATAGTGAAGATCAAGTTTTTGGTTAATCGTTGTAAAGAAACGAGAAAAATCATCCATTATCGACAGAGTATAGTCTTCTGCAGGTATAAAACAAGAACGTCACGCCATGGATGGAGTTAAAGGTAGCAAACTACATTTATGATACTACTAATTTAAAGGTAAAAAGATTTGCAACAAAAATATTGAAGATTTTGGAATAGAAAAGAAAGATAGTTATCATATAACGATCTCTAGTTTTTGGTTATAAATATGGGTTACCCTATTGATGCTGATAACATAGTGGACGTTGAGATTTTTTAAAAAAATCCATTTTATATAAATGAGCTTCAGAAAAACTGGACAAGATGCAAAGTGTTCGATTATGTTTTTCAGATACTATAGACTACAGGAATTTTTATGAAAAAATATAAAGATTTAATAGTTTATATGATCGATAAGTATCAGTATGAAGGGCGAGATAAAGTAGCGATTGCAATAGGTTGTACTGGAGGGAAGCATCGCTCAGTAAGTATTGCTCGAAAAATACATGAAGATATTTCGAAATTGGGATATAAAGTTTATCTTGAACATCGAGATATAGACAAGGGTAGGTAGGAAATGAGAACAAAAGTAAAAGTAGTGACTATAGGTGGAGGAACAGGCTTATCTGTTCTTCTTAGAGGATTAAAGAAGTATCCTCTAGATATAACAGCAATAGTTACTGTAGCAGATGATGGGGGAAGTTCTGGAAAAATTAGAAGTGATATGAATATTCCATCTCCTGGGGATATAAGGAATGTTATAGCGGCTTTATCGGATGTTGAGCCATACTTGGAGAAGATGTTTCAATATAGATTTGACTCTGGAGAAGTAAAAGGCCATCCAGTAGGAAACTTGATGTTAGCTGCAATGACGGATATTCATGGTGATTTTACAACAGCGGTAAAAGTAATGAGTAAAATACTAAATGTTCGTGGTAAGGTATTACCAACAACAAATGATATTGCAACACTTAATGCGGTGTTGTCTACCGGAGAAATTATTCGTGGTGAGTCATCGATAACTGAAGCTGGAGGGATTATTGATCATGTTTATATAACCCCGTCTAGAGTCAGACCTAATGAGGATGTGTTAAAAGCAATTGAAGAGGCGGATTACATTATCATGGGGCCAGGTAGTCTAGTATACATCTATAATTCCAAACTTAGTAATTTCTAATGTATCAGAAAGAATACGCGAGAGTGAAGCTAAAAAGATATATGTTTGCAACGTCGATGACACAACATGGTGAAACGGATAATTATACTGTTTCCAGATCATATAAAGGCTATAAATAAACATGTTGAAGAAAATATTTTTGATATAGTTATTGCTAATTCAGGGAGTTTGATTCGAAAGTTTTGATATGTACAAAAGAAAAGAAAACAAAGAAAGCTGTTCGAATTGATTATGAAGAAATAAATAAATTGGGAATTGAATTAATAGAAAAATAGAGATGTTGGAATAGTTGAAAAATAATGTGATTAGACACAATGCAGAAAAAGTTTCTGAATTAATTTACGATTATATTATGAGACGACAAGCCAACAATGATTTATAATAAAAGGTAAAGTCAAACAAGGAGAACAAAATGCACTTAAATTTTGATTATTCGAAAAGCGTTAAATTTCTTTTAATGAACAAGAATGAAAAATATGGAGGATTATGTGAAAGTTGACATAATCAGCTGCATAACAAAAACAAGGATCAGGAAATGATTTCTTAGGTTGGTTGGGATACCGACTAATTATGATAAAGAGGAATTTGCACGTATTAAAGAAGCTAGTAAAAATTCAAAAACAATTCTGATGTGCTTGTTGTTATCGGAATAGGTGGATCTTATTTAGGAGCTCGTGCAGCTATAGAAATGTTAAATGATAGTTTTTACAACTTCTATGAAAAAGATCGCAAAACTCCTCAAGTATTTTTTGTAGGTCACACAATTTCTTCAACTTATACACAAGAATTAGTGAATTACCTGAAAACTACTGGAAAAGATTTCTCAGTAAATGTAATTTCAAAATCAGGGACAACTACTGAACCAGCAATAGCTTTTCGTATTTTTAAAGAATTACTTGAAGAAAAATATGGAAAAGAAGGAGCTCGCGAAAGAATTTATGCAACAACAGATAAAGCACGTGGAGCATTAAAATCACTTGCTGATGATGAAGGATATGAAACTTTTGTAGTACCTGACAATGTTGGAGGACGTTTTACAGTTCTTACAGCTGTTGGATTATTACCAATTGCGGTTAGTGGTGTTGATATTGATAAAATGATGGCAGGTGCTAAGTTAGCACAGGATCAACTTTCTACACCAGATTTAAGCAAAAACATCGCATACCAATATGCAGTAATGCGTAACATTTTACAACAAAAAGGAAAATTAATTGAAATCTTAGTTTCTTATGAGCCGTCAATGGTTTACTTTAATGAATGGTGGAAACAACTTTATGGAGAGTCTGAAGGTAAAGATGGAAAAGCATTATATCCATCAAGTGTATGCTTCTCAACAGACTTACACTCAATGGGACAATATGTTCAAGAAGGACGTCGTATTCTTTTAGAAACAATCTTAAAAGTTAAAACTCCAAACAAAGATATAGAACTTAAAGAAGCTGAAAATAATCTTGATGGACTTAATTATCTGGCAGGAAAAACTATGGATTTTGTTAATACAAAAGCATTTGAAGGTACATTGCTTGCACATACAGATGGAGGAGTACCTAACTTTGTAGTAGAACTTCCAGATATGAGTGAGTTTACATTCGGATATTTAGTATATTTCTTCGAAAAAGCAGTAGGTATCTCTGGATATATGCAAGGATTAAATCCATTTGACCAACCAGGAGTAGAAGCATATAAGAAAAATATGTTTGCACTTCTAGGAAAACCAGATGAAGAATTAAAGGCAGAATTAGAAGAAAGATTAAAATAAAAACTAGTTAGTATATAATTTAAAACACACCCTCAGGGGTTAGATAAGAGAAAGTTCTAACCTCTGAGGTGTATTTACTAATTTTTATCTTACCTTTTCGCCATTGTTACAAAGGTGAATTTATCTGGACGGTAACTTAAAAACACCGTATTGAAGAATATTACCATTCGATAAGGGGTAATACTTTCAACAACAGCAACCATATCATAGACTCGAGATCCATATGTTGTTTTTCTTCATCAGTAGCATATCTGAATGAAATTTCACGACGTGAATGGCGATATTAAGACCAAGTTCGGTTTCTAAATGTTTATAAATTGAATTTTCCGCCATATCTTTATTTAAAAAGGGACCAATGAACGATCAAAAATATGAAACTTCACACTAAGTCGTTCTCCATTAATTGTTCTGCTTCGACTGACGCGATAAAAATCATTGCTTTTCATTTGCCCCAAAAGATATCCATAATTTTTCTATCACCTTGAATTATATATAGGCTTTCAAGGTTTGTTTTTATTTCGTATTTTTCCATCTCATATTTAATTCTGCTGAAGTTTTAATATTTCCTAAATAATTGTTTTTAATACGTCCATGTCCTAGAATTAAAAGAAATCCTTTTATTTTTGTATATATCCATCTAATTCTAAAAGTGATAATGCTTTTCTTATTGTATCTTTTGAATATGATATTCTCTTACTAAGTCATTTTCACTAGGTAATTCAGTATTACGTTTATGAAACGTGTATCAATTTTCCTTTCGATATCATTATAGACTTGCTTATATTTACTCATACTCCCCTAAACCTTTCTAAAATTTCATCTTACTATTATAAACGTATGAGTTATAATCAAGAGTAATATAAATCTCTCTATAAAAATCCAACATTTACGGATATGTTAGAAGAAAAATAAAAGAATTACATAAAATGTATTGACAAGATGAAACGCTTTTTATTATAATAATTACTGTTAGAGTTAAAGTAATTATTAAGTTGTAAAATTTTATGGAGGAGACGAAAATGAGAAGACGTTCAAGTGGGAGTATTGATGCATGTACGTCACTACCTGGGAAACAAAGTATTGGAACATTTGGGAAAAGCGCTTATGATTTTGTTGATTTTTTAGAAGAGACTCAACAAACATATTGGCAGCTTTTACCACTAACAACAACGAGTTACGGAGATTCTCCTTATCAAAGTTTTTCTGCAGTGGCAGGGAATTTAAATCTAATTGACTTCGACTTATTAGAAGAAGAAGGTCTTTTAGAAAAAGTAGACTATGAAGAGTTAACTTTGGAGATAATCCAGAAAAAGTAGACTATGGATTATTGTTTGATGCGAGAAGACCAATTTTAGAAAAAGCGGTCGCTAATGTTGTTAAAAGCGATAAAGTTTTAGCCGAAATTGAGAAATTTGAAAAAGAAAATGCAAGCTGGTTAGTTGATTATGCTGAATATATGGCAATTAAAGAAAGTTTTGGTTATCAAAGCTTCATTCATTGGGATGAGGATATAAAACGTGCTGAAATAATTGCCCGCGAAAAATATCGTATAGAGCTACAAGATAGTATTCGTTATTACACAATAACGCAGTACTTTTTCTTCAAACAATGGTTAGCTCTTAAGAATTATGCAAACTCAAAAGGAATTAAAATTATTGGAGATATGCCAATATATGTTAGTGCTGATAGTGTAGAAATGTGGACAATGCCAGAACTATTCAAGGTGAATGAAGACAACGAGCCACTTTATGTAGCTGGATGCCCTGCTGATGATTTTAGTCCTACTGGTCAACTTTGGGGGAATCCAATCTATAATTGGGAAAAACATAGAGAACAAAACTATTCTTGGTGGGTATACCGAGTTCAGGAAAGTTTTAAAATATACGATGTACTTCGTATAGATCACTTCAAAGGATTTTCTGATTACTGGCAAATAGACAGTAATGCTGAAACAGCAGCTATAGGAACTTGGGAAGCAGGACCTGGTATTGAACTATTTGAAAAAATAAAAGCTGAATTAGGAGATTTACCAATTATTGCAGAAAATCTTGGATTTATCGATGCTAAAGCCGAAAAACTTCTAGAAGATTCTACTTATCCAGGTATGAAGATTCTTCAATTTGCGTTTCCTGGAGAAGACAACTTAGACCGTCCACATCATTATACGCAAAATAGTGTGGCATAGCACTGGGATCACATGATAACGATGCAGTTAATGGTTGGTATACTGAATTGGATGAAAAAGGAAAAGAATTTGTTGATACTTATTTAAACCGTCGAGATGGTGAGATTGCAGAAGCAATGATTCGAGAATTTATTCATCAGTAAGTGACTGATGCGATTGCAACAATGCAAGATTTACTAGATAAAAGATACTACTAGCAGAATGAACATTCCATCTACAGTTGGAGGAAACTGGGAATGGAGGATGTTAGAAGAGGACCTAACTTCAGAAAAGAAAAGAGTTCTTGAAAAATATTACAAAACTATATACAAGAGAGAGAGGATAACATGACTTTTAGTAATTATGTACGAGAAAAACAACAAAATCTAAGTGATTTGAATAATAAAGAACTTTATATTCAATTGTTGAACTATGTAAAGAAGAAGCTGAGAAAAAGAATTAAACAGCGATAAGAAAAAGTTTATTATATTTTCTAGATTTTAATTGGTAAATTTATTATCAAATAATTTAATAAATCTTGGAATTTATGATGAAATTGAAAAGAAAATTAGCAGCAGCCAATAAACGTCTAAGTGAAGTTGAAGAAGTAGAATTAGAGACCATCATTAGGTAATGGAGGGTTAGGACGTTTAGCATCATGCGTTTTATTGATTCTATTCTTCTTTAGGAATTAACGAGAGATGGTGTAGGATTAAATTACCACTGTGGTTTGTTTAAACAAGTATTTTCTAAAAAATGAACAACATGCAGAACCAAAACTCTGGATTGAAAGATAATTCTTGGTTAATAGATACCGATGTAAAAATATACAGTACCATTTAAAAAACTTTAGTCTAACATCATCATTAAAAACGAATTGATGTCCTTGGTTATAAAAAGAGACTAAAAACTATCTAAACTTATTTGATATTGATTCAAATCGATAGTTCGATTATTAACGAAGGAATTAGTTTTGATAAAACAGATATCAAGAAAAATTTAACATTGTTCTTATATCCAGATGATAGTGATAGAAATGGTGAACTTTTTACGTATTTATCAACAATACTTCATGGTATCAAATGCGGCACTAATTATTGATGAAGCTCAAAGTTAAAGGAAGAATATTCATGATTTATAAGGAATACGCGTATGTTCAAATTAATGATACGCACCTCGTATATGGTAATTCCCAGAACTTATTCGTCTTATGACAGAAAATTATGGAATTGAATTTAGAAGCATACCCAATCGTCCAAAATGACAGGATATACAAAACCATACTATCTTGGCTGAAGCATTAGAAAAATGGCCCTATTAGAATTTTTAGAAGAATAGTGCCACATTTAGTAATAATTATTAAGAAATTAGATGCAGTAATACGTTCTAAATATGAAGAGTGAAGACATTCAAATCATTGATAAATATAATCGTGTACATATGGCAAATATGGATATTCACTTCTCAAACAGTGTAAACGGAGTTGCATACTTACACACAGAAATTCTCTAAGAACTCTGAATTAAAACATTTCTATGAGTTATATCCAGAGAAATTCAACAACAAAAACTAATGGTATAACATTTAGACGTTGGTTAGAGTTTTCTAATAGACCAATAGCAGCGTACTTAAAAAGAACTAATTGGTGATGAGTATTTAACAGATGCAACTAAATTAGAAAAACTATTAGCTTTTTGTTGATAGTAAAGAAGTAGCAGCTAAATTAGAAGAAATTAAAACACGAAAATAAACTTATTCTAAAAAGAATACTTGAAAGAAACACAAGGAATTGAGTTAGATGAAAATAGTATTATCGATACTCAAATCAAGAGATTCCATGAATATAAACGTCAACAAATGAACGCTTTATATGTAATAAAAATATCTTGATATTAAAAATGGAAAAATTACCAAAACGCAAAATTACAGTATTTTTCGGTGGTAAAGCTGTCTCCAGCATATGTCATAGCACAAAGATATCATTCATTTAATTTTATGTCTATCAGAGTTAATAATAATGATCCAGAAGTAAATAAATACTTAAATGTATACTTAGTTGAAAACTAACGTGAGTGTTGCAGAAAAATTAATTCCAGCGACAGATATCTGAACAAATCTCACTAGCATCAAAAGAAGCTAGTGGAACAGGGTAATATGAAATTTATGCTAAATGGAGCATTAACACTTGGAACATTAGATGGTGCTAATGTAGAGATTGATGAGTTTGTTGGACGTGAGAATATCTATATTTTCGGTAAAGAAAGTGATGAGATTATCAAACTATATGAAACTGCTGGGTATGTTTCAAAAGATTACGACAATAAAGATGGAGTAAAAGAAGTAGTTGACTTTTATTATTTCCAGAAGATTTAGTAAAACTTGGAAATAAAGAAAGATTAGAAAAGATTGTACAATGAACTATTAAATAAAGACCGGTTCATGACACTTATTGATTTTGAAGTAGTATTATGCGAAAAAGAAAAGAGATGTTAGCAGATTATGGGAAAATCGTGACTATAGTTAAGAAAAAGTAATTGCTAATATAGCTAAAAGCAAGTGATTCTTCTCATCAGACCGTACAATTACTCAGTACAATGAAGAAATTTGGAATAAATGAAAATAGTGAGGATGTAACTATGAAACTACTAACAATAAATGTTCATAGTTGGTTAGAAGAAAATCAACTAGAAAAATTGAATATTTTAGCGAAAACTATCGTAGATATGACGTGATAGCGATGCAAGAAGTAAACCAATTGATTAGTAGTGAACTTATAGAACTAGGGATTAGAGAAGACAATTTCGAAAATGTATTATTAGATAAAATAAATGAATATGGAGAGCAAGGATATAAATATTATTGGACTTACTCACATATTGGTTTTGATAAATTTGAAGAGGGCTTAGCAATCTTAGCTAAAAGGTGACGTTGTTGCGTAGAGGATTTTTACTGTACGGCACAACAAACCGTGACTCTATAGAATCAAGAAAAAAATTTTAAAGAAAGTAGATCTAAAAAAAATGATGAAATTGTAGAATTTTACAGTTGTCATATGAACTTGCCAACTTGTAAAGGAGAAGACATAGAACAAAAATCTTTATAACTTAGTAAATTATACAGATAATACAAATCTTAAAAATTTTTATGGAGATTTCAATACAGATTACTTTAATCAAGTAGATGAATATAAAAGCTATACTTGAACAAGGTTTATTTGATACTTATGAAATGGCTCTAAAAAAGATAAAGGAGTTACCGTGTATAAAAATATCAGTGGTTGGGAAGATTCTATGTGTCAGAAGAATGGATTATATATTTTCTAACAAAAATTAAATGTTGAAGAAAGTTATGTTATCTTAATAATGTAAATTATCCAATAATTTCTGACCATAATGGCTTAGGAAGTAACATTAGCAGAAAAATAAATAAAAGGAGGAAAATGTTATAGTTACATTCAGCGTTTTGAGGCGCTATGTTAATGCCATCTATTATATTCGCATTCTTCGGATTAGTAGTAGGATTAACTTTCAATCTTTAAAAACCCTAACTCTAGTAGGGAGCATTGCGACAGAAGGGACACTTTGGTACAACTTCTGGTTCGTAATAGAACAAGGTGGATGGACAATCTTTAACCAAATGCCAGTAGTTTTTCGCTCTTGGTATTCCCGATTGGTCTTGCTAAAAAGCAAATGGGCGTGCAGCATTAGAAAGCGTTCTTAATTTATATGATTTTTAACTACTTCATCAATGGGTTCTTAACAGTATTCCCATTCTTCGAGTGGATGTAACGCCAGCTCTTAAATTACCAACAGGATTTAACTAGAATCGCTGGAGCAATCACACTAGATACTTCAATTATCGGTTCTATCATTATTGCATCAATTTCAGTTTGGATTCACAACAAAATACTTTGATCAAAAACTTCCTGAGGTTATTAGGAATTTTTCCAAGGTTCAACATTTGTTATTTTAATAGGATTTATTTTAATGATTCCAGCTGCATTTTTAACAGCTCTTTTATGGCCAAAAGTTCAATTAGGAATTGCTGCTTTACAAGGATTCTTAAAAGTATCTGGAATTGCTGGAGTATTTACTTATACTTTCTTAGAAAGAATTTTAATCCCAACAGGATTACACCACTTCATCTATGGACCATTTATGTTTGGACCAGCAGCAGTAGAAAATGGAATTACAGCGTACTGGGTGCAACATATTAAAGAGTTCTCTCAAAGTACAACTCCATTAAAAGAGTTATTCCCACAAGGTGGATTCTCATTACATCAGTAACTCAAAAGTATTTGGTTTACCAGCAGCAGCTTTAGCTATGTATGTTACAGCTAAAGATAAAAAGAAAAAGGTTGTAGCAGGGTTATTAATCCCAGCAGCTCTTACTGGTTTCTTAACAGGAATTACTGAACCAATCGAGTTTACATTCTTATTCACAGCTCCAATGTTATTCGCTACTCACGCGTATTAGGAGCAGCAATGCAGTCAACTATGTATGGGTTTGGAGTTGTAGGTAACTTCGGAGTGGATTAACTCGACTTCTAGCACTTAACTAGTTGCAACAATGTTCAAAAATCACTCTGGACAAATGTTTGTTCAAAATTATAATAGGATTAATATTCTCAGTAATTTACTTCTTCGTGTTTAGATTTATGATTCTTAAATTCAGCTTAACACACCAGGTCGTGAAAGAAGATGATGCTGAAACTAAACTTTACTCTAAACAAGAATACCGTGAAAGAGGTAAAGACAGCTAAAACAGAAGTTGTTGATGATGCTACAGCTTATGCGGATCAAGCAGCAATTATTTTAGAAGGTTTAGGGTGGAAAGATAACGTCGTTGATGTAACTAATCATGTAACAAGATTACGTGTTAATGTACAGATGAAAGCTTAGTAAAGATGATAACTCTTTATTAAACAATCTGGAGCTCTTGGAGTTGCGCGTAATGGTAAAAGCTATTCAAGTAATTATTGGATTCTCTGTAGGACAAGTAAGAGAAGCATTTGAAAAATTATTAAAATAGAAAAAGTAATAGAAAACGAGTCGAAAGACTCGTTTTTCTATGTTTATTTAGAGTGAAAAATCCTTAAAGCTAGACTTCTAATCTAACTTTAAGGAAATAGTAGTAAAATCTTTATGAGTAGAGTTAAAATTAAAATGCAGGAGTTGCATGTCCTTTTAGTTTTCATTAATAAAGTTTTTAATCACTAGCAAAGCTTTTTAAGAGCTTTACTGCATCAGAGTCTTTATTATCTTCACGTGCAACTAAACTTACTGCAAAAGTAGAATCTTTTTCATCTTCAACTAAAGTCCATTCTTTACCTAGGTGTAGTGTTTAATTGTAGAATATAAGTGGGGTAGTTGAATACCAGGTCTTTTTCTTTATATAGCTTCATTTAAGTTAAGTAAACTAATAGGTGAGAATTTAAGATTTTTGGATTTTTCTTTAATATCATCTACAGTTACAGTATAACTATTTGGATCTTTAAGTGTGATAACTTTACCATGATCTAATAGGCGTGAAAGCACGTGCCATATTTGTTGGATCAGATGGAATAGCTACATCAGCTCCGTTTTTAAGATCTTTAATGTCTTTAATATCTTTTGAATAGAAAGCAACAGTTGCATTGTAAATAGGTTGAACCGCAACTCAAAATTACCTTTTGTTTTTGCGTTAAATTGCTCCATAAATGGTTTGTGTTGGAAAGAAGTTTGCATCTACTTCTTTATTATTTTAATGCAACGTTAGCTTGAACATTATCAGATACTTTTAACTAATTCAGGTTATATCCTTCTTTTTCAAATCGTCTTTAATCATCTCAGCATATCTGTCATCAGGTGCAGTATGAGAAGCTACTTTGATAGTAATATTTTCTTTTAGTTTCAGCTGCTTGAACAAGCGGTTAATATTACAAACGCTAATAAACTTTGCATAAATTGATAGTAATCATTTTTGTCTCCTTAGATTGTTTATAAGTTTAGAGGTGTTTGAATACTTATTTATAGGAATATATGTTTATAAAAATAGTTCAATAAAAATTATTTTTCTTTTTACCTGTGAATTTTTGGCCAATCCATAACCAATTGTTTGAATAATAAATACAGTATAATAAATATAAGTACAATTAAATACATAAGATTATAATCGTATTCTTGATAGCCATACCTGAAGGCAATTCACCTAATCCGCCAGCCCAATAACACCCATTACAGTGGTATATGCTAACAAGCTAATGGTTGTATAGGTAAAGGATAAATTAAATTTCCGACTGTTGCTGGTAAGAGAAAGTATCTAATAATTTGGAATTTCGTGACTCCCATACTAATAGCTCTATCAATATTTTTGAGGAACATTCTAGCAATGCTTGCTCTACAAAAACGAGCATATAAGCTAACTCAACTAGTGTTAAAGGTGAAAATAGCTGCAATATTACCAAATGACGTTTTAAATAAAAATCTATTGACGGGTATTAATATAAATACAAATATTAGAAGGGGACACTGCAAAGTGCATTTAAGAAAAATGCTAAGCGCTTCATATAATGCTTTATTTTTCAGTAAATAATCTTTACTAAGTGAAAATAATAGAATACCTAGTGGCATAGAGATTACAAAACTGTAACCATAGAAATTCCCATCATATAATTTGTTTCCCAAAAAGCTTTTACTATACCATCATAATTTTTAAGAATAAATCAATCATCCAATAAAAACTCCTTTACATACTTATAATAATTGCTTTGTCGTAATCATCTTTTTAATATCTTTGTTGGGTATAATAATATCTTTTGATTGTAGAATCATCGATGATAATTACTTTATCGCATGAAGTTTTTAAGTAAAGATAAACTGTGAAAATCATTACTATAGAGATATCTGATGTTTCTCGTGGTTTGTTTTAACAGTGTAAAAATTTCTTTTTCACTATTGGTGTCAGAGTGCTGAACTAATCTCATCGCAAAGTAATACTCCAGGTTCTTGAAGAAGTGCTATAGCAATAGCTTCTTTTTGCTGTTCGCCACCGCTCAAGACTACCACAAAAGGCTGTGCTCTTTTTAGACGGGATATATTCATAAACTCAGGATATAATTTACCTTCTTTTTATCAACAGGGACTTTATTTAATTTGTATACCAGGCTTAAATGATAATATACACTTTTGATTATCAATAAGATTAGAATGTTGAAATATATAAGCAAGATTTTTCTAGTTTGCTCTAAGAGTAGCTGAGTCATTTCACTAAGAGATTGATTCTTATAAAGAATATCACCGCTATCATAGTTGACAATGCCATTAATCATTTTCAAAATAGTGCTTTTTCCAGTACCATTACGCTTAATAATTCCAATAACTTCTTTCTTATTTATATCAAAAGAAATATTTTGAAGTTTAAACTTAGCATCTTTATATTGTTTGGATATGTTTTTAATTGAACTATCATAATAACCTCCAAGGAAGAATATACCACTTTTGAAAAAGGAGTTCAAAGAAAAAGATACTATATGTATTAATTTTTCATTCTTCACTGAATACACTTCAAAATAATTATTATGAGGTTTTATTAAAGCTGTATCATTCAAACATAGAATGCAGACTAATACAACTTACCAGGAAATTTGATAAAATAATTGTAGTCGTGAAACTTTATTAAAGACTTTATTTATTATGTATAGTTTATAATAAGATATGTGTTTATATAAAGTAAAAATTTAAAAAACAAAGTGAAAGATATTGATATAAGATAGCTAGAGGGGTTATAGTATTTTTATGAAAAATTGACTATAGTGATCATAGCCAAAATGGCAGGAGTAGGTTCTACTACTGTATCTAGATACTTAACATTTGGAAATTTAAAAAGAAACTAGAGAAAAATATAGTAGAGGAGTATAATTACACGCCTAATACATTTGCAAGGCCTTAAAAAGGAACAGATAGTAAAGATTATTGAGTTATTGTCCCATGTTTGCATTCTTATGTAGTTCAAATTTTGAAATATATTGATAAAAATTTAAAAAGAAATACTATGCAGCATTAATTATGAATGCGAGTTTGATGAAGAAAAGCAACGATTATATAAGAAACTTGCTAGGATGAATGTTGATGGAATAATGCTTCCCACAACGATGAGCAAAAAGTTATGAGAGTACTATTAAATCGATAGATGTCCTGTTGTCCTTTTAGGACAAGAAGGGAGATGCTCATAGTGTTGAATATAATGATTTTAATGCAGCTAGAGATTTAGCTAATTTTGTTTTTAGCGTGTGGTCACAGAAAGATAGCTTACCTTGGTGTGGGTGAGGAAGATATTGCGGTAGGGTTATTATAGAAAAATTAGGATTTATGACTACCCTTGAAAAGTATAATCTTTCACCAGTAGATGTTCTTATAACAAATTTTTGGTATGGAAGATAGTTATCGTCTAACTAATGAAAATATAGATAAGCTAAAAGCTACGTGTTTGATATGTGCTACTGATAATTTAGCTTATGGTGCTATAAAAAGCTCTTGAGGAAAATGGATTAAATATAGGTACAGATTATTCTGTGGCAGCTTTTGGGGATTATGCTTCATCAGCATTATTAAAGTCACCATTAACAACGATAAAATTTGATTTAGAAGATGCAGCTAAAAACGGTAGAAATGCTACTTGAATATTAAGAAAAAGAAACTGAGATGAAAATACTAATAGGTTACGACTTGAAAACTAGAAGTAGGTTAGTAGATTTAAATAATTTATAGAAAGTAGAGAAAGAAATGACTAAAAATAAAAGCGATATGATATAGATGGGACATTAAGAAGTTTTAAAACAAAAACAATTCCAGAGAAATACGAAAAAACTTTACGAGCACTAAGAGAAAAAGGAATTAAACTATTTATAGCTACAGGACGAGCACTTTTCATATCACATTTTAAAAGATTTGTAGATTTTTGAGTTTGATGGTTGCTGTAACTATTAATGGTCAATATTGTTATTTATCTACTGGAGAAGTTCTTAATAACCAAGTACTACCAAAGAGGATATAGAAAATGTTTTACCATACTTTAAAGAAAAATAATATTGCTGGACTTTGCTTTATTAGAGGGAGCATTTTATGAATTTGAAAAATAGTCGTGTAAAATGGCTTGAAGATGAGCTAGAGATCATGAGCGTTTTATTGTTTTAGAAGATGCATATGAAAAAGCACTAAATGAAAAATTTATCAACTAAATGTCTTTGTTACTAGCAGAGGAGGTAGCATTCTTAGAATATATGCCAAATTCAAAGTCGGCTGCTGGACATCAGCATTTACCGATGTTATTCCAGCAGATGGTGGAAAAAGACAAAGGAATAGATGCTATAGCTAATCATTTAGACATTAAAGTAGAAGAAACTACGGCTTTTTGGTGATGGTGAAACGACATGATATGTTGTACATGTAGGTGTTGGTGTTGCTATGGGAATGCAAGGGATGATGTAAAAGAAATAGCGGATTTTGTTTACAACAGATGTTGATGATGATGGATTACTTATGCTTTAAAACATTTTAGAGTATTAGAATAAAATCTTTGAGGAATCTATCTCAAAGATCTCAAAAAATTCTTATTTCTTTAAAATTATACTATACACATCATTAAATCTTTTTAGGAAATTCATCAACAGTCCTTTTTGGCATGATTACTGTAAGTCTATCATTAGCTTCAGGATAGTAGTTCCTTTAGGGACAATTTCTCTCCCAGAGCGTTCGATATTTGAGTACTAATGTATGTTCAGTCCACTGGATTTCACCATAGCCTTTCCAATCAATGTACTATCGTTTGTTATAGTTGTTGTGATTTCCACTTCATATCCACTTCATTATCTTTTATTTTATTACTAGTTGAAAATTCTATCTAATAAATACTCATATACTGGTTTTGTGTGCAGGACATTTGCGGTGAAAATATGCAGAATAGACAGCATACACATGCAGGTAGGAAAGCAATTTGAGTTTTGAGTCATTTCAAATAATGGAATAACAGATGTAGTTAGGGCTGCGTACGATGGCTGTTAAATATCCGGACAGCTAAAATAATGAATAGACCAGTATATTTGCTATCAGTTACTGAATAAAGTTCTAGTACGGCTCCTTGAATTAGTATCGGCAAGAAATATTCCACCCAGCAACACCAGATGTGAATGAAATAAAGTGAGAATAAGGTTTTTACAAAGTACAAAGTTATTAAAAATAAAATACTAGTTTAGCTCTAATAAGAAACTAGCAAACCATGCCCACTACCTAATACTATAGGATAAAAATAAAAAGTACAAAAGATGTTCAGACGCTGCCCTGATGGTCTAAATACTATATTAAGATTTAATTTTTCATAAAAGCTTATATAAGACTATCGTATTATTATAAAATGTTCCAAAAATACCAAAGTAAAATTCCAAGGATAACAATCCAAGGATAGATACTAGGAGTTACGTAATCAATATCTGGAAAAGAGAATACAGGTTTTAAAGCTGAAAATATATTGTCCGATAATATTTGCAACTTCTGAGCTGCGCTAAAACAACCGATGATTACTTTTAGTAACATTTTTATGAACTTCTTCTATTGAAAAGCAAAACACCAGCAAGAGGAGCCCCAAATGCAATGAAAGACCCGCGCTAGCACCAGATGTAATTAGTATTTTCTCATCAATACTATTTCTTTCGCTAGTATCTAGATACTAATTTACCACTCATTGCACCTGTTGAATAGATGGGCCTTCACGCCCAAGTGATAGCCCCCGAGACCAGCGACTAAACCACCAGTTATCTTATAAAATCAAGACTTTTAAAGGATTAGAATTAAGACGTCCTGTTATTTCAGCAGAAACCTGTGGGATACCACTACCGCTGAGCTATAGGTTCACGTTTTCTAGAAGAATCCAGAAATAAGGACGTATCATCAGTATTATTAAAAGATAAATTTATAAAAATTCCTGATCTGATATATTCAGCAGTGAAGTGAATTAACTCTTTCACAACAACTCTATAAGAGAGTCTGTAGATAGCGCTAATGACACCAGCAAAAATACCAACTAATATACCATTAAGCAGAGTGAGATTCAATTTCTCATATTTTTATTTTCAATATTATTATATATTATTGATTTTACATTTAACTCCTTTCTTTTTATTTATTGTTAATATATACCTCACTTTATATTTTACCCTAATAGCAAAAATCAAAAAGTAATTTTAAAAACATTTTATTACAAAAATTATATGATAAAATATCAGAGCGAAAGGGTCGTAACAATGAATATTTTATCAACAATTGCACACTTTATTAGTTATTGTTTTGAGGACTGTATGCTTTCTGTTAAAAATTAAAAAGGAAAGCCAGGACGTATTCAAGGTCATGATGTAGAAGAAAACTTATGAAGAGGCATTAGTTGTGGATGTACGTTGGCGTAAAAAGAATATGCCAGAGGACATGCTATAAACGCTGTAAACTTACCGATAAAGCTGTTTAAAGATGGTAGTGATGTTCTAGATGATTATAAAGATAAAGATATTATTCTTTACTGTGTTGTGGATGTGACATCACGTGCTGACTGAAAGTATTACAGAACATGTGGTTCACTAAACTTCATATTGGAGACGGAGTAAAACAATATGATTATGGTAAAGACTGTTTACTGAAATGCTTTGCTGTCTGAGTTTAAATATCGACTTACCAAGGTAAAAATAAACAATTGTTAAATTTAGGTACTGAAATCTAAACGATGATGAGATTAGTCACTCAACAGACATTGATTCAGTAAAAGACAAATTAGATAAAAATGCGGATATTTTTGTATATGAGTGATACTCCAGAGGAAAAGTAAACCAATTTGTGAAAAATGGGAGAAGAAGGTTATACTATTGATTAATTTAGTAGAACCATCTTTTATACTAAGAGTATGAGAGATGCATTTTATAATCCGAAGATTGACGATGAAAAACTCAGCAGAACAACAAGCAACTTAGCACGCTTGAGGGTAGAATTTAATAAAACGATAAGGTTATCGTTATAATAGAAGACTTTGAAGATACTTTTATCTTCAAAGTTTTTATACGATTTTAAGCACTTAGTAGGGTATATTTTCATATGTATGGTATAATATAAAAATAGATAAAATTTTAAAAAGAAAGAGTTCATACTATGAAAGTTTTACATGTTCTTGCTCAATTACCTGTAAAACAGGGAAGTGTATATTTTACTAATGTTATAGATGGTTTGAAAATTATGAAGTAGAACAAGCTGCAATTTTATGGGACAACACCAGAATATGATTTTCAATATTTTAGATACAGTGTATGAAGTGGAGTTTGAGGTGAAGATATTGACTTTCCATTGTAGGAATGAGTGATGTTATGCCTATAATAATACTCTTTATAAAAATGAGTGAGAATATGATGACTACATGGCAAAAATGCTTTTCGAGAAAAATTATTAAAAAGCTAAAGATGAGTTCCGATGAGATTAGTGTACACATCATTTATGGATATTAAGTTCAATTGTCTGTGAATCTTTTACTGATGAAAAAGTTCTGGCAATGTGTAATACGGATTTACGTCAGGCAGAGAAAAATCAAAGTATAAAGAAAGAAAGTAGTAACGAATTTGTATAAACTGGATAAAATATTATAGCACTTAGCAGTAAAGTCAAATTGATGGAATAGTAACTGTATATAACTATTAAAAGAAAATATTATTAATATAGGAGCTGGCTATAATGAGAAGGTATTTTTCCACTAAATAACTATGAACCAAAAGAAAAATTAGAAATATTATATGCAGGTAAGTTTGATGGGTCAAAAGGTTTTTATAGAGCTTATAAAGCTTTTAGAATATTAGAGACAAAATGAAAAGATGTTGAGCTAGATTTAATAGGAAATTTAAAAGAAGAGATAAAGAACGTGTTTACAGTTTGGTAGAAGATTCAAAAATATTAAAATTTATAATGCAATGGATCAGTGCATCTCGGAGAAATTATGCGTCAAAAGATATTTTTATTTTTGCCATCTATTTTGAAGGGTTAGGTCTTATAGCTGTGAGAGGCTCTAGGAAGCGGGTTGCAGTGGTTGCTACTGAAATAGAGGGGACTTATTGAGTTTTTAGGAGATAAAATAAATAAACTCAGATATTATAGAATATATTGCTATGCCGACTATTTACGATACTGATAAAGCAGATAGAAGAAAGAAAACCTGCTTTTATTGGAAAGAATAGTAGCTCATTGGAGCTTATGATAGAAAGAACAAGAAAAGAAAGAAAACTACCACAAAGAATTACTTGAAGAAGTAGAAAGACATTCTTGGAAGATAGAACATCTATAATTTGTTATAAAATATTAAAGTTAATTACAGATATAAATTAAATATAAAACTGGTTTTCTTTTAGTTATAAATGTATTTGTTATGAGAGGTAAATGGATACAATTTTAATAGATGGGAGAATAGCTTGAGTTATCGTGCTTTTTATGCTATGCCTGCTCTACAAAAAGTGGCTTTATATACCAATAGTGTATATGGTTTTACTTTGATGTTAGAAAAGAATGTTAGAAGATATAGCCAAAAGTACGCATTAGTAGCTTTTGGACAAAAGGGAAACAAACTTTCCGTCATGAAAACTTATCAAGAACATATAAAGGCACGAGATAAAACACCAAGTGAACTTTGTTGAACAATTTGGTTACGTAGAGAGAGTGCTAGACTCTTATGGAATAAAAATATGAAGAACATTTTGATTATGAGGCTGATGACATCATAGGAAGCTATCGCTAAGTTAGCAGAAAAAGCTGAGGCTTTGAAGTAATAATTATTTCGGAGATAAAGATTTAACACAACTAGCTACGTGATAATATTACAACTACTACCACAAGACGTGGAGTTACTGAAGTTGATCACTATACTCTCAGAGTTTATCAATGAAAAATATGGTTTGAGTCCAGAACAAATCGATTGATATGAAAGGCTTAATGGGAGATAAAGTGATAATATACCAGGGATAGCTGGTATAGGAGAAAAACGGCGATAAAATTGCTAGCTGAATACAAAACTGTAGAAAATGTTTTAGAATAATATTGATAATATTATGGGAAAAAGTAAAAAGAACGTTGAAGCATGAAGGTAAAGAAGATGCTTTACTTAGATGAACACTTGCTACAAAGTTTCAGATAGAAAACAAGTTAGAGGATTTAACTTTTAGTGAGAATAGAGCAAGAAAGAATTATTTGAAAAATTAGAGTTTGTTTCTTTCTTAAAATTGATGAGAAAATGATGATGTAGATGTTGATGGAAAAAGAAGAAAAAGAACTAGAAATAATAAATGCTGATGAAAAACAGAACTATCTTTTGAAAAATAGTTCACTACATATTAGAATAGTTTTACAGAAGATTATCATAATTCAGATGTTGTTAATATAGCAGTATACGAAGATGTGAAAATGTCTATATTTTTAGTGAGATAACTTCTTTGAAAACAAATTGTGCAGTAACTATTTTGGAAAGTGATGCAGAAAAATGAGTTTTATCGATTACAAGAAAAATATCTTGTATATTGCGAAAAGAAGTATTTCCGACATAGCTTGGTAAATGTTTTTGATGTAAAAATTAGCTGCATATCTCTTAGACGTTACAGTATAACAGAACTTGATAAAAATAGTATATATACCTTAGGTACATATTATAAAAAGTGAAGAAGAAATCTATGGAAAAGGTGTCAAAACGTACGTTGTCAACTCAATGAAATTCTTTATCCGTACTGCTTTGCAAGTAGTAAAAAGTATTTTGATTTAAAAGATTCAAAAGTGCGAGATTAAAAGAAGAAAATATGGATTCTCTTTATAAAAATATCTGAAAGTAAAAGTAGCGTGTTCTTGCTAATATGGAGTATGAAGGAATACATGTTAGTAAGAAAGCATTTAGAGGAGATGAGTGATGAGTTAGATGAGCGAATAAAAATACTTGAAAGCAAGTATTCATACGCTAGCGGGTTCAGAGTTTAATATTGCCTCACCAAAACAATTGGGAATAGTATTATTTGAAGATTTAGAGATTACCCTGTAAAGAAAACAAAAACAGGTTATTCTACGTCGGTGGAAGTGATAGAACAACTTCAACATAGTCATGAAATCATACTTTTAATAATGGAGCATAGAGTATTAACAAAATTGAGACTCAACTTATGCCAAAGGTTTTGGTTACAGACATTACTCGTAAAGGGAAAATTCATACACGTTATGAACAAACATTAACACAAACAGCGATTGTCATCCGTTAATCCAAACTTGCAAAAATATTCCACGAGAATAGAAGAAGGTATTCGCAAAGGAGTTTTATTCCTGCTTCGGATGATGAAAGTAGTATTATCTATCGACTATTCTCAGATTGAACTACGTGTATAGCGCATATGCAGGATAAGGAATGATTGATGCATTTACTCATGATTTAGATATTCATACTAAGACAGCTAGTGAAGTAAATGGAGTAAGTTTCACGATGAAGTGACCCAACTATGCGTAGAGAGGCTAAAGCCGTGTAAAACTTTGAGTATAGTTTATGGAATTTCTGACTTTAGGTTGTCAAATAACTTTAGGAATAACACGCAAAGAGAGCTAAAGAATTTATTGACAAATATTTAGAAACATTTAGTGGTGTTAACAAATATGACAGATATAGTTGAGTTTGCTAAGAAACATGGATATGTAGAAACTTTATATAATCGCCGTCGTGCTTTACCAGAAATTAATGCTAAAAATAAAATAGTAGCAAGCCTTAATGCGAGGTTAGCTATGAATACGCCAACTCAAGGTACTGACTGATAATAAAACTTATCATGATAAATGCTTTTGACTATATTGAAAAACAAAAAGTTGATGCAAATTATTACTTCAGGTACATGATGAACTTATTTTTGATGTAAATAAAGATGTGGTAGATGAGTTTACTATCGAAATGGTAAAAATTATGGAAGAAGCGGTCGAACTAGATGTTAAGCTTAAAGCAGAAGCTAGTAGTCGAAGCTCGTGGTATGACACTAAATAATTACGCTATATAAATAATTTATAGCTGAATGGATAAAATAAGGTATATAATAGACTCTAGGTAACTGAGAAAGTTGCTTAGAGTTTTTAGTTGTGATATAGATAGCACCCTATATTTTTCAGAAAAATAATGAAAAATATCAAAAATAATTTACAAAATATTTCGAGTCTGTTATAACAGAGGCAGTTATAAAAATAATTTAAAAGTTTATGAGAATTAATCTATGAATAACAATCCATTAATGAATGCAAAGAGAACAAATAAAAATGCTATGATATATTAGGTTATAAAGAAGAGGTATGAAGCTAACTAAAAGATCCTCAACGTTTTATAGAAATTTCTATCCATGTAAGAATGGATAATGGTGAAGTTAAGTATTTCAAAGGTTTCCGCTCACAACACAATGATGCTATTGGTACAGCAAAGGTGGACTTTCGTTTCCATCCACAGGTTACAGGAGATGAGTAAAAGCATTGTCAATTTGGATGATATTCAAACAAATATGCTGTTGCTAATCTCCCACATGGTGGAGGAAAAGGTGGAGTTATAGTAGATCCTAATGAATTATCTAAAGGAGAATTAGAAAGATTATCGCGTGGATATATTCGAGGACTATATAAATATCTTGGAGAAAAACAAGATATTCCAGCACCTGATGTAAACACAAATGGTCAAATTATGTCTTGGATGATAGATGAGTTCAATATTCTTACAGGTGAGCAAGGAATAGGGACTTTAACAGGAAAACCTTTAGAACTGAGGATCATTAGGTAGAACACAAGCTGATAGGCGTGAGTTGCATTAGCGTTAAGCTTGCTTTTTAGAAAAATTAGGAAAATCTGTTGAGGGAGCAAAATTTGCGGTCCAAGGATTTGGTAATGTCGGTAGTTATACGGTGAGCACTGCAATTGAATATGGTGCTACAGTAGTAGCAGCTACTGAACGTGATGATGACGGTATTCAATATGCTGTTTATCGAGCAGAAGGATTAACTTATGATGAACTTCAAGAGTGCAAAGATAAAAAAGTTAGATTCCATACATTGCCAAATACTAAACGTTTAACGATTAGATGAATTTTGAGGCGTTAGATGTGATCTCGGCCATGTGCATTAGAAAATGCCATTGATGAGCAAGAAAGCTAAACTTATTAAAGCACCGGTCATCTCTGAAGGTGCAAATGGACCAGCCACATTAGCAGGGGATAAGATGCTCAAGAAAAAGGAATTGTAGTAATTCCTAGACATTTTAGCAAACAGTGGAGGAGTTACGGTTTTTATTTCGAATGGGTTCAAAACTTAAAGCATATTGGACCGAAGAAGAAGTAGTAGAAAAACAAGACAGAGTTATGACAAAAAGCATTTTAATGATATCTGGGAAGTCAAAGAAAGATTTACTATTCCGATGAGAAAAGCTGCATATGTCAATTCAATAGAGAAGATTGTTAAAAATATGGAATTAAAAGGAAAAATTAGTTAAAAATAGAACAACCAGCTCTTGTAAAATACAGACTGGTTAAATTATATTAAAAATTCTTTGATACTGAGTATTTACTTAATGCAATAAAAATTTATAGTATATTATTTATTGAGAAAAGTAACTATAATATAATTAGAAAAATTATTACAATAAAACTTTTAATATTTGAAAAATTTGTTTTTATATAGTAAAATCTATATTAATACATAAAAGAAAGAGGATAAATTAGAACCATATGGATCTCAGTATCTTAATTAAAATATTAATAATTATATTATTCATTGCTTCCAGCAATATTTGTAATGTTTGAGTTGCACCAGTGAAAGTAAGGCCAACACGCGTTAATGAAATGGCAGAATCAGGGAAATAAAGACTGCGAAAATTTTATGCAATGATGGTGGAACAACTAGATCATTATTTATCAGATGCACAACTTGGAATTACCATTGTATCTTTAGGGTTAGGATGGTTAGGAGTCAACATTTCCACGCTCTTTTCACCAATGTTTTGAACTTTTAGACCTAGAATTCAACACTCTACACACAATTTCGTGCTGGTAGTTGCGTTTGTCTGACGATTACGTTACATGTGGTGTTAGAGAATTAGTTCAAGACAATCGCTATACAATCAGCTGAAAAAGACGTGTTTGAGAGTTGCATGGCCAATGTACATGTTTGATAAAGGATTATGCGCCCTCTAGTTTGGTTGTTAAATTCATTGGCGAAACCTTATTAAGCTAAATTATTTGGATTTGAACCAGCATCTGAACATGATGAAATACATAGTGAACTAAGAACTGCGCTACGATTATGAAATCTTCACGGAACACGAGTCAGATAAACGACGTTGAATATAGATATGTGGAGAAAATTTTCGAATTTGATAACAAAAATTGCTAAAAAGAAATTATGACTCCAAGGACTGAAGTCGAAGCGATTGACATGAGTGATTCTTTAGGAGTGTGTATGCGTCAATTAAAACAAGAAGAATATACAAGGTATCCAGTAATTGAAGATGGAGACAAGGATGAAATATTAGGTATTCTGAATGTAAAAATTATTACTACAGATAAACCACTGAGAAGACAGAGATTTAGAAAAGTATATAACGCCAGCCATCAAAGGTTTTTCGACATCACCTATTTCTCAGTGTCAGCGACTATAAAACAAAGTCGAGAGCATATGATAGTCATTACAGACGAATATGGTGGGACTAGGGAGTAGTTACATTAGAAGATATTGTAGAAGAGATTACTGGATGAAATTAGAGATGAATTTGATGATGATGAGCAAAGTTTAATTAAAAATTAAAAATGGCTCATTACTTATTAGATGGTTGGGTTCCTATTCAAGATGTCAATGCGCTTTTCCATGTTCAACTACCACATGAAGAGGTAGATACGATAGGAGCATATATTTATTTAGAAAAATATGAGGCAAAAGTAGGAGCAACATATATAGTTGATAAACTAACTTTGTGGTTAGAAAAGTAGAAGAAAAACCAAATAAGAACTTTAGAAGTTTTGGGAAACAGAATATTAGAAAAGACGATTGTACATACTGTAATCGTCTTTTTCATGTTCATTGATTTTCTGTATGTCATCTAAAACTTTTTAGCTTCATCTTTTTCGATTTTAGAATAAGCCTGTTTTGTTAAAAGATTATTTGCACTTATCGAAATATCATGTGCAGATACAGGTGCTACTAGAAATAAGAAAAGCAATTGATAATAAAAATTTAAACTCAAATACTTTGGAGATATCTATAGAAACAGATAGCCAGCTATTAAAAATTAATTCAACTGCAAATGATCCTGTAACTCCCAGGCTGCATGTATTTTTTGTTAATTCATCAGGAAGTCTTACAAATCCGATTACTGTTGCAGCCATAGCTACAGAAATAAGGATAAGGATAATCATTATAATATCTAAAATACTATTTAGTATCATCACTGAAAACCTCCTTTGCTAAGAATTTGTGCTGTCAGACAATTGTTCCAACTAAGCAAACTACTGCAATAATTAAGATAAGCGAAACATAAAGAGAATGTTTTGTAATACATACTTACAAAACTATTAAACAAATAAGAGGCATAGCAAGCAAATCACTGGCTATTAGTTTATCAAAGATACTTGGTTTTTAACAATATATACTAATAGGAAGAATATCATAGCTATACTTGCAAAAATACCTATTATAATAGTGTAATCTAAGATTTTATCCTATCTAAATCAACCTCCAGTGTGCTTTTCAAAACTATTTTAATTCCTTCTAATTTCTACCTTCAATATCAGCAACAAGACAATGGATAAATAGCTGTTTATTGTCATGTCCTACATTAACGGTTAAAGTTCCCGGTGTTAGATGTAATCATGTTGCAGTAGTGTTGTTGCCAATTTTTCTTAACTGTAAGCGATATTCAAAAATCTGGGATTAACATCAAATCTTTTAACATCTAATACGTTGATATCAGCTTTTTAATAATTCTATAGAAACGATTACTATTAGTTTTTAGCCATTTGTAGAGATATACATATATAGTTGTTTTCCTAGAAATTTTAGCGAAGGTGTTTCTAAAGATAAATAGAATTACCATACCCCAAAAGAAGCAACAGCGAAAGTATTCTGAGTTATAGTTTTGCTGAAAAAGAACATCCATATAACTCCAACAAGTATATTTATCAAAAATTGGTGCCATAGTTATGCTCCTTTCTTAAGTACTAAATCGATATATTGTTCAGGTTTTGAAAATCATTTGAACTTCTTGCTCAAAGAAGGATCTAGTTGATTAGAACATATTCCAATAATAAAAAGCAATAGAACAATGATACAAAAATTAATATACCTTTTGTAAAGCTGTTAATACAGGCTTTATTATTGTCATAGAAAATATTAAGGAATATTTTTATTAAAGAATAAAATACTACTAAACCTGAACCTGCAACTAGAACAGCAATCAAATATATTATTATCCAGAACTAATCCACGAATAATAAGTGCTTACCATAAAACCACTGAATGGTGGTACACCAGCTAGAGACAATACTATAATGAAGTAGTCCATGCTAAGAGTAGATGATTTATTAAGCCACATTTTTAAGAGCTAACTCCGCTATATATATTATTAATCCAACAACTCTAAAGAGATGCTTTTTAGAAGTATCATTCACAACATAGAATAATGCCCTTTTAACACCGAAAATATTAAGAGTAGCAGTCTCACAAACCATAACTCCAAAGAAACAACTATATTGAAAATTACGATTTGTTTTTAGATTTTTGGTAGATGGCTCCAATGCCCTGCAATAATAGAAATAGCCCCAAGAATTAATAAATATGATTTAATAAAACTTGATCCGTAATAGAATAACCCACAAGTTCTAATAATAGAGTACAAACCAACACTTTGTTAGTAGTGCAGCAAAACATTCGATACAGCAATAGGTGGAGCTGCATATGATCTATTCATCCATGTAAATAATGCGGGAACAATGCTTTCATACAGAAAACAAAATCATAACTGCTCCAACAAGATACACCTCATGCGGTCATCCATATTGGCAGATAGTTTTTAGAAGATACGCCATATTTAAAACTCGCCAACAATCGTGTATAAATAACATACCACTAACAAACAAACTTCCAGCAAAAACATTCATCAGCAGCATAACTATGGATGATTTATGCGTTTTGTTGATACTACTAGAAGAAGTAAGTATGAAGCCATAGAGTATTTCATAGGAAAACAAAAAGGTTAAATATATCTCCCAGTCGTAAAATGCTCCGTTAACTCCAACCATGATTAATAAAAATCCAGGATAAAAAGAAGCTAAGTTCACGTATTTTATCAATAGTTTTAAATGAGTAAAATAGTGGCAGCTAGAAATACTACGCTAGATGTTGCCACCAGAAATACTATTTAAACCATCAAGTGTTAGTAGTGATACCAAATGGACTTGCCCAATTCCCATTTCTAACATTAAAATTTTGTGTTTATTTATTACATAAATATTATAACAGAAAATCAAGGTAAGAATAGTAGCCACTAAACGTTAAAAGCGTTGCACACCTATTCTTTTTCTATGCTAATATAGTATGCACGAATAAAGAGAGTATAAAAATAGGTATAACAGGTAAATTACTATGCATTTTCTATTAACCTCCTTGTATGCTAGCCTCTCTACATCTCAATGGCTATTATATCGCTACCTTTGGTTTATAGTTTGCGATATAAATTGAGATAGCATACAGTAACTGCAAATCAATAACAGCTGCAGCAGTGATCTAAATGCTGCTGGTACTGGATCAATATAATCCCAAGTTCTGAGATAATAGGGATATTCCCATCATATAGTCCACCAGCAATCAGAATAATTTGTTTGCGGCATGTCCGAAAAAGCACAACGCCAATGATAATGCGCATCATACTCTTAGAAAGCATAAGCTAAACACCGAACGACCAGAATACCCATAAGATAATCTTATAAAATCCCATTGTACCATCCTTTCCAAAAGCTAAGATTACAGACATCAATACACCAACACCAAATTAAGTACACCCAGGTCAGAAAATTGCAGCTGTATGCACTCCATCTCACCCATAAGTGGTACGTGGATGTGTAAGTGTTTGAAAGAAATTTTTCCATGCTACTATACCACTAAATGCAGTTCCTACTGAAAATAGTAATCCTAGCGCAGATAACACATAATTAATAGGTAGCAATTTATTTACTTTCGTCAATCTCTATAAGTGAACATTGCAAGAGCCAAAGCCATAGTACACAAAAGTCCTCCTACGAATCCACCACCAGGGAGGAAATGGTACGCAAAATATAAACTAGTGATAGTAAAAATATACAACCTGACGAGTTATAATAGATAGTGATTTTAAAATAACATCATTGTTTTCATCTTTGGGACCTCTCGTTTGATAATTTTAAACATTGCAACACATAGTCACCACTGTTGCTCACAATCTGTAACTTCAAAATGTATCAAACTCCCTGAAGTCAACAATAATAACATTAACTATATCTCACAGAGTGCCATTATCAAAATAAAACTAGCTAATTTCTGATGGATGTTTATACATGTAACTGCAAACCAATAATGATAAAGCTGATTCCGCTAAGTGTAGCTATAATAGCATTAGTTAGCTTTCAATGGTTGTTTTCAACATGTTTTGTTTTGTCAGTTAACAGAATAAAGGCAACTAAGAAAATAATAGTTGAAATAGATTCTTTTCTCTGCAGTGTGCTGTTACAGGTCCAATGGTGCTCTAGCAAAGTAACATAAAGTGCAGTCATCATAAAGCCAATTCCAGATGAAAAGATAGTGCGGTACAAGGCGATTATATGTTTTAGCTAAAGCAATACAACACACAGCGATGCAAAGCCCGACCAAAAGCTCAGCCATAATATGTACGGTGAAAAGTACTTTATTGCCACTAACAATTGGCGAACCAACTGCCTGCAGTACTCCACCAATAGTCTAGATAAACACAAAGATCTAACCTATCATGAGCCTGCTAAGCTCGTTTTGTAACAAATGCGTCATGAAGAAGTGCACTTCCTGTGGAAGCGTATTTTCGACATGCATTGTCGCGAACTACGAAAAGATAGCTGAGTTGTATTTATATATATTGTTAGTGCTAGCGTATAATTTATAAAGAAGCATCAGCAACTATTATGTAACATATAGTAGTCACCAGTTCTATTGAAAAGAAACTTCCATGCTAACGATGACACAACTTCATTATTTGCAGCATTAACAGCAAGTGCTGCTTTGTGCAGGTATTACAATATAGTTCTTTGCTAGAAAGTATTAATAATTATGTGCAAAGCATACCTAAAATAGCAGGTGCTATATGCACTGTTATTTGGAAGATGGATTCTTTTCCTTTCGAGTTTATCAAGATCTGAGCGTATAAGGTTTGAATGATAAAATAAATGAATAAATTGCAGTTCCTATCGCTGACGATAACTGGCTAATTGCAAAATGGCAACTATGACAAAGAATACTGGAACTAGTTAGGCGTACTCTTAGCAACGAGCATGAAGTACTCTTTGAACAGAACCACTTGTAGAGGAAGATACAGCCGTGAGAATCCAGCTGATAGCTAACTATAAAACCACTGGTGTTAGCATGCTACGAATACCGGGTTATCTATCGCGCAGTCACGCGTGTGTAAAATGCATGATCGATAGCAGCACTCATAAATTGGCAGCACCATGCCTTGTTTCTGCATGATTTAAGATGACGGAAGCAAACAGCATAAAATGCAAAGGTGAGCTCATAGTAGTTGTGTCGACTATATAGACCTAAATTCGCTATACCTATCATTATTAAGTCATCACTAGCGACGGTACATAAGCTTTAGCAGAGTAAGCTAAAATTCCTTTTAAATCTTTACAGGAAAAATAGCAGTAGAACCAATAACCATTGTTACAGTTCCAGCAATGATTAATGTATCGGTATGTTAGAGTAAAATGATAAAATATACCTATTCTCTAAAGTAAAGTAAACACCTGCCCTAACCATTGCTGCGGAATGTAATAACTGACTGAATTGGGAGTACAGTGCGCAGCATCTGCAACGAAATAATCAGAATGGAAACTGTAAGGGCAGACTATAGTATTGCTCAAATAGCGATTAATATCATAGCGATATAGCATGTATGTTAAACACTGCACAGTGCTACTTATGTTCTATAATTTCACTTATATTAAAACTTCCAGTGATTCTATATGAAGGACGAATATTCCTCCGCTATTAAAACACCACTCAAAAACAGTAATAATCAATGATTTTAAGAGCTCCTTTTCTTGAAGCATCGTTTCATGCCAATAACGAATTAGGAAGGAAAAGAAGACACTGAGTCGTCAGCATGCTACTTCTACATAGTAAATTTGTCTAGATAGGACTCTGTATTCTGAACATGATAAATTACACAAAGATATAGAACTTATGTATCATCTGCTCTGCTCATACAACAGAGTATAATATTACTAATGTACCAATTCCATGTGACAAGAAGAGCAAAATCGCGTGATAATCACCAGCCTTACCTAGGTTTTATATCTCAGTCCTACGTTAAAGCAAATGATAGAAAAGCTTTGTAGATAGCACCACCTAAGTAGATATTTTCAATATTAAATACGAAAATATCAAATAAGATTAAGGAGGACACAATTATAACAAATTTACCAGTGATGAGTATCCTGTTAAATGTTTTCTAAAAATGGAAATCAAAGAACATTGCAATTACGGCAAAAAGACGGCTAATTGTAACATAAAAACCTCTTCTAATAAATTTTCTTCATAACATTAATTATATAATAGCAATGTAAAATACCATTAAAATTTCACTTTTAGAAAATTATTTTAGACTATGGAAAATCATTTTTAGATAAATCGCATTTTGTATCAACAAAAGTAACAAATTTAATATTAAATGCTCTTTAAAGAAGTATAAATATTATTAAAAACGACTTTCAAAAACACATATAAAATGTATGTAATAAAAAGAATATACTAAAGGATAGACTGTTTCATGGAATAAAATATATGATAATTATTTTTAATAACTCTTGTTTTAAGAAAAGAAAAGGTATATTATAATTAACAGGGAGAATGGATGCTCATACAAACAAACACCATATTAAACCAAATGAGTAAATCGCTGAAACTATTTTTATTACCGGAGATCCACTTAGAGCAGTTTATCGCTGAAACATTTTTTAGAAGATGCGGTTTGCTTTTAACGAAATTAAGTGGGAATGCTGGGTATACTGGAACATATAAAGGTAAAAGATTTCTGTAAATGGGCTGGGACCACTAGTATAGGTATTCTATTCTTATGAATTAATTCATACTTTTTGGAGTTAAAAACTAATCAGAATAGAACTTTGGAGCTACAACCAGAGGTGCAATTATAGCACGTAATCTTTTAGAATGGGGTCTCAACCAACTCAAACTATATGCACCAATATAACATACCAGGAATTATAGTTTAACAGCATCATTTGATTTACTACTAAAAAGCTACAATAAAGCAAAAGAAATGGGACAATCAGTACATGTAGGGAATATCCTGTGTAGTGAAGTTTTTATAATGCTGACAAACAGCATGGAAAATTGGATGAAAAATGGGTAAAAGTGCAGCTGAAATGGAAAAGTACAGCATTGTATGCAAATGCAACAGCGGGTGGTGTAAATGCGTTAACAATTTTAACAGTAAGTGATTCATTAGTAACTGAGAAGAAACCACACGAAGAAGAGCCAAAACAGCATTTTACTAAAATGATGGAATGCTAAAACTTAACTAGACAAAATTTGTATGGAGAGAAAAGCTATGACATTCAAGAATTTATATGAAAATACTTAATAGTCCAGCTTTAACAGGAAGAAAAAGCTTCACTGAAAGTCGTAGAGAGACAGAGGTAGAAAAGAAGACAGATTTTATAAAGAATTAGAATTTGGAACACGTAGGACTTCGTGGTAAAGTGGAATGGTTCAAATATGAATGAACTGTTATTGCACGTGCAACCAGTTTTAGCGCAAACTATTATCGACAATGGATTACAAGAAAAAGGTATAGCTATTGCACATGACCCACGCCTATTTTCAAAAGAATTGGCAAAATTAGGTAGCATTAATGGCTAGTAATGGATAAAAGCATATTATTTGAAGATTTACGTCCAGCTCCAGAATTATCATTTGCAGTTCGTTATTTAGGAACTGCTAGTGGGATTAATATTATCAGTGTCAAATCAAAAAGAGTACAATGGATATAAAGTATATTGAGAAGGTTCTCAAATTAAATCTGATATAAGTGAGTAAAGTTCTTGAGTGCATTAACTAATGGATATTTTCGAGGAATATGTTATTAACAGAAGAAGCACACATTAGAAAAAGGTTTATTAGTTTATATTGGAGAAAAGGTTGATGAGAATTTTATAAAGAAATCTACTATCTATATATGATGATGTAGAATAAAAGTATTTAGTAGTTTATACACCATCCATGGTGCTGGGTATAAGGTAAACTTCGTTCTGCACGTCGTGGTTTTGAAAATGTTCATGTCGTTGCAGAACAAAAAGATCGAGATGGGAACGTTCCCAACTATCGAATATCCAAATCCAGAAGACATGCAGCATTTGAATATAGTGAAAGATTAGCCAAAAAGTTAAATGCAGAAATTCTTATTGCAACTGACCCTGACTCGTGACCGTGTAGTGGAGCTATTCATAACGGAGAAGTGGGTATCATTTAATGGTAACCAAGTTTGAGTCTTATTTTAGTTCAATATGTACTGAAAACTTAGTAAGCAAGGTAAGTTACCAGAAAATCCTGTTTTAGTAAAATCTATCGTTACTTCTAAGATGGTAGAACCGACTATGCTAAAAGAATACGGAGTAGAGGTAATTGATGTTCTTCTAGGATTTAAAAATATTTGTGCAGTGCCTAATGAATGGGATAATACAGGTGAGAAAAACTTATGTTATGGGATACGAAGAATGAGTATTGGATGTATTGAACGTTGAGAGATAAAGATGGTGTTACTATCGCTATGTTATTAGTAGAAGCAGCAGCGTTCTATAAAACAAGGTAAAACATTAGTGTGATGGATTGTAGATGCATGGCGAAAAATACGGATATTACATGGATAAAAACTATCTCAATCGTGGTTTGAGAGCAGGAGCGCATAAAAGAATTAAACGTAGGATGGAACAATATCGTGAAACTTTTATGAGATTGCAGAAGCGAGGTGTTTCAATGGCTGATTACCTAACTCAAAAGAGAAAAACAGTAGCTACTGAGAAGAAAAAGCTATTGATATTGAAAAACAGACGCTGTTAACTCAGTTATGCAGATGAATCTTGGTATACATTACGTCCAAGTGGAACAGAACCAAAAGTTAAACTTTTTACATCTATGTAAAAGATGAAAAATAAAGATAGCAGTAGAAGAAAAATTAGTTAAATTTGAAGCAAAAGGTTTTAGAATTACTTTACTCTAATAGACTAATAGATATTATAAAAGTAAAGTACTTATAATTCGATAAGTACTACTATTATTTATTATAATATTTTAAATATTCTTTGCAAAAATGCACGCGCAGTTAATTTCCACTTTGTCTATCGGCATATGATTCACTTACAGAATTCTTTGAAAATCACATCTGTGTATTCTACTTTTGCATGGATTTTTCAAGAATAGTCTTGGCATACAGTAGAAAAGAAAACTAAATTACTAAACGAGTATGTCTAGTTTGCGATTCGAATGCGCTTAGTTCAGAAAATTTCAACACTTCGTGTCCCAACTCTGAAAATATAACTATCAATTATAAGCGTTCATGGCGATGAACAACATCTAAGAAATTGATAAGTATCAATACTGCAGGAAAAATGGTAAAATGAGTATATCTTCTTATAACTAATCCCTTGTACATCATCTAACCAATAAAGAGTTTGGTACTCCAAATAATGGTGTCATGTCTATTGTCATATGGTTAGAGTGTGTGAAAATTTTCTACTCTAGTATCTTTTGTAATTAATAACCCTTGCATAGGTGTTCTCCTTGTTATTTTAATTTTATTTCAATAAGTTTTCTTCTAGTATGATGGTAGATATTAAGAAAAATGTTATTTGATCTTAATCTGATATTTTGAAATACGGGTTATTGTATCATATGAAAAGCAGATATATTAAGAGAAAAACACAAATCAGAAAAATTATAACCTTTACATTTTGTAAAAGAGTATATTATAATAGAATAAATAACAAATGAAAATGAGGTGTGAGAATAATGAAATATGAAACTAATATTAGAACAGATTTTAGGGATATGTTATCAAAAGTTCAGGGTCGATGCGTAGTAAAGACTCTCCCGTCAACACCCAGAACAAAAAGATGTTTAAGGATGCTAAAAGGACAATTAGAGGAGCTCATTAGGTGATATAATGCTTAATGAAGAAAATTGGTTTTTAACAGCACACATTCCTGCTAATACTGAATGACACTATGATACTATTGGTTTTATTTCTCATGTTGATACAGCTGATTTTAATGTAGAAGAATTAGTCCGCAAGCAGTAGAAAACTACGATGGTGAAGATATCGTTCTTAATAAAGATATTATGACAACAAAAGAGTTTTCCCAACCTAAAGAATACATGAGTTTGACTTTGATCACAACTGATGGAATAGCACTAACTAGGTGCTGATGATAAGGCAGGGTATTGTGGAAAATTGTTGAGGCTGTGAAAATATTTAAGCGAACATCCGGAGTTGAACATGGAGATACAGGACTACGCTTTTGGTCCAGATGAAAATTGGGGAGGGTGCTGACCACTTTTGATGCCAAAGTGATTTGGAACAGAGTATGCTTATACTATGGATGGAGCGTGCTGGAGAACTTTCTAATATGAAAGTTTTAATGCGTGCACAGATTACATATAAAATCACTGGAGTGAGTGTTCACCCGGAACAGCTAAAGGGAAAAATGAAAAATGCTAACATGATTTGTCAGCTGAATTTGGCAATGCTATTCTCGAAAAGAAGTGCTAGAGCACCGAGATTATGAAGGATTTTTCCTGCTTCACAATATGGGAAGCTCGCGTATTGAATGCAGCTGAAATGGTTTATATTATTCGATGATCATGACAGAAAGACAAATTTAGTCGTAAAAATTCGCAAGAAGCAGTAGTGCTCAAAATAAATGCTAAATATGGCAATGTTGTAGAGTATGAAATGTACGATCAATATTACAATATGGGAGACATTATTAAAGAAGATAAACGTTGTGTAGGATAATGTGCAACAAGTCTATGAAGAATGCAGATGTTATACTATGAGTATTCCAATCTCGAGTGACGAGGTGGTTCACATTTTACTTATATGCGTTGTTCAACACCAGCGATATCCTTTGTTGGTGGAGAAAATTTCCATGGTCAGGTATGAGATTCGCTGTTAGAGCATATGAAAAGCATCCTGATGTAATTGCGAGAGGATAGCTAAGTGCTGGCAGTAGTAGAAAATCACGTCATGAAGACAGATAGATAAAGCTAATTTAGCCAGGGTGTAAGATTATTATATAGTATAACATAGTAGTTTATTCCTGTAGTAAAGGTTTTGCAATCTTATTTTATAAAAATAAAATATTTAATACTTAGAAACACATATACTTTATGTAATTTAAAGCAGATGATAATTAGTATTGCTAAAAATTATTCTATATGAAAGTATATATGAACTAATGTGTGTATGAAATTTTGATCATTAAAAATTATTTTAATTGTCGAAAAATTAGTAATTTGAAAAATACTTTTCTAGACGACTTTCTTTGACACGTGTAGAATATAAGTATTATAATGATATAAAGGATATTTTATCTAATTTTGGCTTTTAACTTTAAGTGGTTATAGTATGAGCTTATTCTGTAATGAGAAAAGGAGAAAAATGACTCAAGCATTTTATTATAAAAATTGTTGGTAGTTAGTTTTAATGTGGGAGGGATACTCAGGACCGATCAGCCAACAACGTACAAGCCGTTCCAGAGGAAAGGTAGCCTGACTTATCTGAGATAATGCAGGTGTGTGATGCACTATTACCGAGTGATCTAGCAAACATGCTGTTAAGACGAAATTTAATAAAGCTCGAATTGTGGAGAAAACACGGCACATTCAAAAAGTAAAAGTTTTGATGTTTGCAAAGTGGGGATGAGTTTTTAATAAAAGAGGAACTTTGGAAAGGTATTGAAATACTACTCTGCAAGGATCGCACAGATATTGGTATTACTATGAAGTCAGGTAGTCATTGCGTATGGCTGAGCGCAGCAAAACCTGAAGGAATGAAAGATTTGCAAAACGCTGTGAAATGGGGCAGAATCTCGAGCATGATGGTAATTATATTTTAGAAAATAATGCTTCGATCAATACGGAAAAGGTCTTAATATTATTGGGGCTGTTAAAGGTTCTTTCAGGTGGTGAGATAAATTAGTTTTAAAAGGCCAGCGATAGTATATAATGTAAACTTTTATTTCTGGGACATGTCTGTTTGAAAATGCTGCGATTGCAAAGTGTCATCACAAACAAGAGTGTGGTCAGATGCTAAAAATTGACAAACTGACCATATACTTCAATGACGTTATCTGGATAACAGACCTAGGATTTCTCTGTTGGAGGATTCTATGAAATCTCATGAGCTCATATTTCCATATACTGCAGGTCCTAGTAAGTTTGTTTAGTAGAGGCTGCAGCGGGATGTAGACATTCCGAGGATTTCTGGAAAGCTACACTTTCAGGTTCTACACTTAGGGTGAGATTATGGTGCTAATGCTGGAATTTCTTTCAAGGATTATCTAATGCCAATCAAATCCGTGCTATGACTAATTCACTTTTAGGAGTTTGTAGCAGTGACAAGGTGGATTAAATGTTAATAGCGTGTTGTCGAGCTGAGCTGGGACAACCATTAAAACTAATGAAGAAGACAAAGAGGTGCATTATGGGCACAAACAAATGCAAAAATCAATTTTGCAATGCTGATACAATGAAGTCGTTGATATGCTGAATAGATGGTGATAATGGTTTGGGATTCAAACCAATGACATATCTGACAACGGTGAATGGGTGGCTCTCATCATGTCAAACTATGTCCGGATTATAAACCGGGTGGGGAGCAGCTGCGGAGTGGTGCTATTCAACTCAACTGTGTTAATATTAGTGGAAACGAAAATTGAGATTACGTTACACTTACAGATTCACAGCTACCTCTTTGACTCCGTTAAATAAAAATAATACTACTTATCTATATTCAGTGTTAAGCTTTCTGCAGATGGTCAAAAAGTATGTCTGTACCCCGAGGGTAGATGTTACATTCAAAATTGAATGACCTACGATGCAAAATTCCAAGACAATACATCAGATGATAAGCATTGAGAACACACAGAGGTGGAGCGTCAGAAGTTGAAGGTATTGACACATGCAAAAGATCCAACAACAGAGGAGTAGTTGCTATACTTTAGGATGGAGTTAAAAGATCTCAACAGATAGTTTTAACACAGAGTCTTGGCTAGGTAAGAAGATTTATTATATGAGCAAAATGATAAAGTATCCTACAAGATTTTGGAAGGAGACACTGCATGTGTGATATTCTAATAGGTGACGACTTCAGGACATGATAAACTTCACGAAGAAAAGCAGGAGCTGAAATAGAATATAGAGGAAATAGGAGTATGCGTAATAAAGATCGTATCCCAATGTTGGCTAGACTATGGTGGGGACATAGACACAATAACATTAAACGATATAGAAAGCACGGTACAACGAAAAATCACATGACTGAAGATGGACTAGGATATATCAAAAGTAGACAATTTAACATTTACAAAATAACGACTTGTTTGAAATAAAAGGCATCGTAGTAACCGTGAAATGAAATAACAGTTAAATTCGTTTGAAAAACAATATACAAAATTCACAGAGTTACTTAAGAGATGTTAGAAATGTTCCAGATATACTAGATGTTTTGCATACAGTACCAAAAGTAAAAGTAAAGACGACTTAGCAAACTAATACTAAATTGCAAAGTAATTGAACAGGTGAAGGAACACTCGCAGGATTTGTGCAAACAGTAGGTGGAAATCGTGAACATTATGAATTTTCTGATGGACTGCAGAACAAGCGCCATTAGAATGCAGATATTGATCAAACATCTGGGTGTTGATACTACACTCAATATGAAGCAATATTGTAAAGAAAAGATGCAAATTAGCACAACATAATCGGGTACTTCAGAGATATTCTAATAGGAGATGATACAGGGCATGAGCAAACTGCATGAAGAGTAGAGGCCGAAATGGGATACAGGATATAATGAGGAGTGGCATCAATATCACTATGCCTGTCAAACGTTATGAATAACTATGGAGGTGAGATATAAACACAATCACATTAAATGATATGAGAAAGTACATTTACAACGAAAATCACATTAGAAGATGCCGGACTAGACATATCGAGATGTAACAAATGCAAACATTCACAAACTAACAACCTATTTGGAAATAGAATTTAGTGTGTCTGGAATGTAGTAACAGCAAGTATGAAGCGTGAAGAAACATACCTTAAAATTCACTGGATTTATCAATCTGATGTTACGAGATGTCGGATGTGTTAGAAATAAAGTGCAAAAGTTAAAAGTAAAAAGGTACGACTTAGCTTGTGGTACTAAATTCGAAATCTGGTAGGTACATGATAAGAAGGAACCACATTCAAAAGGATGCAAATGAAAGCAGCGAGGTGAAATCGTGTTAGCAATATGCGATTTCAGTGGACAGCAGAATCAGTACCATCTGGAATAGATATTGAACAAGCAGCAGGAGACACCACTTCACAAATTCAATATACAGTGTTAGTATTAAAACAAGTCACTCCACCTTTACCGGAAGCGCAACACCGTGAGAAAAACACGTAAACTCTGAGAAATGGCCACATAGAGGGCTACTGTTCGACAACCAACAGAGGTGAAGTGTTTTGGGCCATGATCTAAACATAAAACTTGAAGAAAATTCAAATCACCATAATCAATTTAGTATCAGCGATACATTGGATAGTGTGCTAGATTAATAAAGTGAAAGCTATAAAAATTGATGGAGCAGGAACTGATGAAGATATGGTTCTTCCAGAATATACACACAATTACAAATTACAGGAAGCAGCCAAGAAATTAGAAGAGTTAGCGGCATTAGAGGAAAAAGGTAAACAAATTAAAAGTCGAGTGGAGATAAACTTGGAAACTGAATGTGCTGGCTTTTCCAGATAAAACAGTAGAAGAAGCAAAAAGCGGCGAAATATAAACTAGATAATGTGGATCTGGCGATTCACAATCGCTAAGACAAAATTTGAGGCGAGATAAAGTCATCAAACCAAATCTGGAGAAAATAGTGACGAGTACAAAAGTCGAAATTGGGCATCGGAGAAAAACTGATAGATTTTAAATTAATTAGAATAATAAATCAAGCTCTTTAATTCACTGAGCAATGATGAAATTTCTGCTGATTACTTTAAAAACTAGGACACCTTGCCAGAGTAAAGGAAATACTGTAGAACTGTCTGATGACTCACCAATGAATTTTAAAACAATTAGATGCAGACAAAGTGCACTATCAATTTATACTACTATTTTGAAGTGATACGCAAAATTTAGATATATATAGATAAGCAACATAAAGTAATAAAAATTGCTACAGTTGGGTCAATAATAAACAAATAATAATATGCGAGCAAAAGAAACTAATGTAGTTTGCTTGTCGCTACGGAGTAAAGATCAAAACCTATTGTCCCAAATAAACCAAAATAAAACCAAAATAAACCAAATGTAAACCTCCAAAAATTACCAAATACAGGTGAAAGCTACAGCAGACGTAGCAGGGCTTTAGGTTACATGGGTGTTAGATTAGCATACCTTTTAACCTGCAAAGAAGAAAATTTAATAAATAGAGATGGAATAGTTAATATAATAGATCGGGTAAAGCATTGAAAAGCTTTACACTCCGGATTTTATTGCCACTATATATCACAAAGTCCGACTAAATCAGTAAGTGGAAGACATGTGTAGGTAGTACTGCTGAGCAGCATTTCAACTTGCCCAGCATTTTACTTCTATTCTTTATGAGATGAATAGGAATTATTCTAAATCATTTAATTATTTATTTTCTTCGTGTCTATCAACTATCCGGAACCATGCAGCTCATAATACTCCCACCCTTCTAAATCTTTTAACCTGCAAGGCGAGGTTTGACATGGAGCTGCATTGATCTTCATATGCGTCTAGAGAAAGTTGACGCAAGTTCCGCTTTTGAATGCTCTCGTAGTCAACTCCATGGTCTTTGAAACTCATGGGACAACCAACACGTTTACCAAGCTCGAATACCAAGCTCTGTGCGTATGGATTCATCGTGCTTCTTCAGGAGTGTCGTTTTAACCTCAACATACGTGCAATATCTTGGAATCTTCTGCTGTGATAATAGCAAAACCATATTTGGTACCAACAGAGCTGCTTCCTTTACCGACGTACTACACGGTAAACTGGACAACAGGCTGTGATAGTGAATGCAATAGCATTGCAGGCTCACCGTGAATAGTATGGAATTTACCACTGCCAGTTTTGTGGAGCCGCCGTTGTGACAAATACGTGGAAAGTACTTGTGTATGTGCCATACCAGCTAAACACCATGAAGCGTTATGCACTTTTCTCACGAGCTGTTTTGTCAAACTCTTTGACATGGATTTCTCAAGATTTTCAACACTATTTTGGCCTGTAGAGCGATACCATGTTTCTCGTGTCGTTTGCTAAGACAGAAGCATATGCTTCTGTAGCGTGAGTAAGAACGTCCATTTCCAGTAGCAGCTGTAGGACTTTGTGCTGGTACAGCCACAACCATATTTGGATCAACGATAGCAACATGTGGAGTAAGTGGTTATCGCTAATGGATATTTTTTACCGCGTTCTTTATCAGAAATAACTGCAACGTAACTTCACCAGTACCTGAAGAAGTTACACAGATAAATCCTAGCTTTATTACCTAAATGAGGATATTTTACAAGTACGTTTCTGATATCCATGAATTTGAACTAACTCTTAAAAGTCTGCATCAGGTCTTTCAGAATAACCACATAATCTACCTGCGTCCAGCAGAACCACCACCAAGTGCAACAATAGCATTTGGTTTTGTCGAGTTCATTATTTCAAACCACGACGAACAAGCGGATATTCAAGTAGTTCAACACCAGCAAATACCTCATTGAACTTTGCTTGAACGACGGTTTAGTTGATCGATGACACGCCGTGTAACCAAGTCAACCAGATTCATCAGTTACTATCATTACCCTCTAAACCTCTCCATTTCACTTAAATATCTAATAGCATTTGGTTCGAAATATATTTTAGAAAAATTTATACCATTGTAAATTATTATTTCTTCGACTGATTAACTTCATATTTAGAAGGTTTATAGCACCAACGTTTCCAGAAACTGAGTTTCCCGAAGTTACCATTATCCTAATGTAAGTGATGGAATGAATGCATTATATACATCTCCAATACCACCGGAACGAAGATGGAGAATTCAGATATACGGACAAGCCTAACCATTTTACCGAATTCTCAGCAACGTCTGCGTTTTGAGCATGAACAGCAGCGCTGTGTCCCATCCATTAAACTCTACCATTTGACGAGATTTTTCAATACCATCCTCAGTTAGTAGATTTTAAGAATAGCTAGTACTGGAGAAAGTTTTCACGAGTAAGAATTATTAACCTACTTTACATCTTGCAGCTAGAATAATAGTACCTTTGGAACTGAATCCTGCCATTTTTGCAATATCTTCAGCATATTTACCAACTATAACAGAGTTTAATTTGCAGCAGCAACGTCTTCAGAGTAAGCTTCAACACTGAATAATAATTTTTCTAATTTAGTTTTTTCTTCAGCGTTAACGAAGTAACGCAGTTTCATAAGTTTAATAACCTATCGTAAATTTCATCCACACTGTGCTTATTCACTGCGCAAATCATTCCATTATCAAAACGTTTTAATGAAAACTACACACACAGCTTGTTTAATTTAGCTTTTATACATGCCGGTATTGCCACGTGTCCAACCCCATGCAGGTTTATCACATGAGTGAAGTCATTTTAACTACAGCGCCTCCTCCAGTAGTTGATAGTAGAAACACCAGTGAGGTTTCATTGGGCAGCATTAGTTCCATCTAAAGCAGGTTTTCAATGAATTGAATTACAGTTTTGCGAGCCAGGCTTAATAGCAGCGTCTCTCACTATGCGTGCAGCTTTAGAACATTCATTAGTGATGGATGGAAATCAATATTACAGGGTTACGAGTTTTGAAAGCAATAAGATTTGAAACTGTAGTTGATGGTGGGTTTGTGGTAAACCATACCGCAGACAACCCAACAGGCCCAGCAATCGCTACAAGACCGCCCGATTCGTTCTGCTGTCAATGTCACCAACTGTTTTTATACTACTTAGCGTTATTTTGTAACATATTCAGCAGCATATGATTTTCGACAGCTTTATTCTATAATACCACGCCCTGTTTCTTCTACAGCGGCTATGGAAGTAAGAGAGGTCCGTGTTCTTCACAGCAGCCACAGTTGCAGTCAAACAATGGCATCAATTTCTGATTGTCTATTTTCTAACCATTTGTGCTAGTTAGTTTTTATTTACTAGTATATCTACTCTTGGTACTAGCATCATTATTTACTACTTCTTTCTCAATTACACACTTTCCTCGCAGATCGATCTAATTCTTTTGTTATACACTAATACGGCTGGTTATATACCAATCATATTTTGTATTTAACTAGTTTCTAATTTATGATATAAATTTTAGTAGTTTTCATCTATTACAGAAGGGATTTAGAATCACTTATTTCTTAAATTTATAATTGATAGTTATGAAATATTTAGTGCACCTTTTGCAGTAGGCGCTCGACTCTGCAACCACAGTATAACATGAAACAGCATTAAAAAGAAGCAGAATAAGATAAAAGTGATGAAAACTAAAAGAAAAATTTGCATAGTTTTAACAAAAATTAAATAAATTGAAGAAGAAAAACAGTTTAAAAGCATCTTGCACTCTAAGGAGTTAAAATTTACTTTGAAACAATGTATTTAATAATAATTTCTGTTATATAATAATATAATTGTATAACAGATGCCAGAGAGGGGAATATAAAAGTTTAAAATAAGTAGAAAAAGGAATAAAAATACTACCTTTGTAAACGGTTGTCCTCATGTCATTTAAACATGGTTTCAGTTTATAAAATACAAAAGCAATTGAAAGGTAATGATAAGATAATATATTGCAGAATTGTTTGCTTTCATTGAAATAAAAAGAGAGAAGTTATATATGATAAATTATAATTTCGTAATATAGTAGTAATATTATAATGATTTAAATTTTTAAAAAATACTAATAAAACTACAATGAAGCGGTATACAAAATGTATAAGTATATATTAATGAAAAATTGATGAGGAGAATGTGAATGACAAAAAAAACATTTTACGTTACAACGCTGATTTATTATCCGCGTAATTTATATATCGACATGCATACAACCGTAGTATGTGATGCGCCAATCTGATATAAAAAAAATATGATTTGATACTTATTTTTAACAGAACTGATGAGCATGGTCGTAATCTAACAAAGTACAAGAAAAGGTGTCAGTGAGCAGCAGAAGCGTAGATGATATGATAAAAGATATAAAAAATTACGGGTCTGGTAGCCGGATATAGATTATGCAAATTTGAACGGCACAACAGATGGATATCATGAAAGAGCAGTTGCTGAAATCTTTGAGCGACTTGTTGAAAAAAGGTGATATTTATCTAGGGGAATATAAAGGTTGGTATTCTATTAGTGATGAGGAATACCACAGAGACACAACTTCAAGAGGTATTTCTGTGACGAAGATGGAATATGATTGGTGCAGTATTGCTCCAAGCAAATGAAGTAAAACTTGTGGGAGTGAAGAATGTTACTTAAAATGAGCAAGCATGCAGAACTGTTTAGTTATACTGAAGGATGAACATCCAGAGTTTATCTTTACCTGAAAGTCAAAACGAGATAAACAACTTTATTGGGAACCTGATTAGAAGATTTTAAGGGTACACGTACATTTCTTGATTGGGAGTTAGCAACCAAATCCGAAACACGTTGTTTGTGTTTGGATTGATGCACTTGTTAACTATATTAAGGCATTAGATATGCAACTGGAGAAAGATCATTTTCTTATCGACGCTAACGAATTTCTCATTAGCAGTAACAAATTGTCCCAGCGCCAGTCTCCTGATGATACGATACATCATATAACCAGCGAATTGAAACTAATTTGTCAACAGTAAACTTGGTTCAGCTATGCGTCTCAGTATCTGACAATTTGAATTTAAACGTATGTAGTTTCTTATTAACTGTAATTTCACGGTTATCAAATGAATAAGAACAAATGTTCCAGCTAACAACTGTATTTCTTCGTCTTGACTTCTGAATCAATTCTAGCCGCATTAGCTTTTCTTGACTTCTAAAATTTTGCTTTTCTTCAGCCTCTTTTTGTTTTTCATTTCATCAGTTATCTACAGCAGTAGTTTGAAGGTCATCGAGAAACTAACATAATGCTCTTTAGACGAAATAAACTTAAGCATAATTGAAACATAGAGATAATAGTATTGCTGGTAACGATGAGTAGCTATTTTACTTTAATATTTTTAGAGGTTTCTTATCGTTATGATCTTTAACATCTTTTCTAAAAATATATTTAGTGTAAATCTTTGGGTTCTAAATGCAGCAATATGTTTTCCAATTTATTTTGTGATTTTAACTTTAAGACAGTTTCGTCCTCATTTACAACTTCTTTTCTAATACTATAAATTTCACTGACCATCTATTTTGTGTGAGTTCAGATTTTTGAATTAACAATTATTTCTTCTCGGCTGCAATATCTTTTGGGTATTGCTTTTGAGTAAGGAGGTGCCAAACGTTTTCCTCTGAAGTATTTCGTCTTTTCAGCCTTTCTGTTTTAATTTATTTATAGAAAGTGCTTTTCGCAATTTTATAACTTCCAAAGCTATTAAAGAAGTTTCAAAGGGCAGAAGATTATTTCGTGTTCTTTTTCTCGTTTTCTTTCTCGAGAAATTCTATTTTTTTTCAAATCTTCAGCTAGTTTAAATTCTTTGTAACTCTTTCTTTTGGAATAATTTTTCTTCTTTCTTCTGCTTGTCTTTTCAATACGTTCCGCGTTATAGACGCTCTTCTTCACGTTTACGAGCTTTTTCTCTTCGATACGCTGACGTTCAAGTTTCTTTTCACGGGCGACACGTTCGCGTTCTAATTCTTCTTCACGTTTGGCTTTCCTGTGCATGACGTTCAAGCTCTTTTCGCGAGCAATACGTTCGCGTTCTAAGCGTTCTTCCTCTTGTTTGAGCTTTTTCACCTTCAATGCTGACGTTCAAGCTCTTTTTCACGAGCAATACGTTCACGTTCTAAACGTTCTTCTTCAGGACATGCGATAGTTGATCAACAATATTATTCATAGCTGCGGCACTCGCAGAATTTTTCTACAGAAAAGGAAACGAGTATCTTCATTTATGTTTTAATTTAGGAATATTGGTATTGCCTACCGATGTTTTTCATGAAGGATAGCTATATAAAACATCTTCAAGGAAACATTATTCTCAAGAAAAATAGATTTGGTAATGGGGTAGTATTTACAACACATTTGTATTTATAGTTATCTTTACTGTGCTAGCATCATTCGTTGAAGGCACTTAGGACGTAAGTTGTATTTTAAAACCTTTAATAAAAGCAGGATTATAATAATATGTATCGACATAAGAGTTAAGATATTAATATTAGTTAGCTAATATTCTTATGTTCAAATGATGAGTTAAATTTACATTTAATAGTTGCAGTAAAGTTTACACTATATTTAGGGGGCGACTTAATATTAGAAGAATGATGAATTTTTTAATATATATGTTTTTACTATTTATGAAATATTTTCACGATTGAATAAAGTAATTGATAGTTTTTTATTACACAACATTAATGTATAAAACATTATATTTTCCACTTTGTGCAGGGAATAGACTATTAGTTAAAACTAAAAAAGTATCAGAACCAATTCTGTTTTTTAAGAAAATTGAGACTACCTAAGAAGGTAATTATCGTCTTAGCTGTCTTATAGAGATTTTTCCCTGTTTTAATGATTTGATTATAAACTTATTAGAATTCATTATGAATGAAAGAATTGGAGTAAGTAGAGAATTACTGTCTATCCATTTAAATTTTTGAGTATATTTTGTGTCATAAATATATATTTAGCACAAATATAGCAAATGAACTGGTATCGTGCTTATGTCGAGGTTTGGATAATGAAGAAATACCAACTTCGTACATAAAGTTAAAATTCTAGAACAAGATTATATTTTAATGGTATTAGCAATTTAGATTTATTATATTGTTTATGAGAAGATAAATTGATTACATTTAAAAAATTCTTAATTATAACATATTGAATCAGAAAAATTAGTAAAATAGAAATTTATCACTTCATAAAAAGGAGTGTATTCTTTTACAGGACTCAGGATGTGGTAAGACAATACTAAGAGTATTAATGAACAGCTGTAATTTTTGATGGAGGATATAACGGAGAGTTAAAAGTTGTCATTTGAAAAAATAGGGATAAGTTAAAAGAATTTTCAAAACAGTAGAAAGTGTCTTCAAAACTGGAAAATCACTTTAATTCTAGATTCAACAAGTGAATTAGCCTTTAGTATGGAAACTATGGTTATCCAAGAGAGATATTACTAAAAAGAATTAAAGAGGTAAGTGTTGAGTTTTCTGCAAGAACATTTATCAGAACGTGATATTTTGAGCTTAGTGGTGGAGAAAAACAAAAAGCTTGCCTTTATGGCTAGCATAATGTTAGATGCAGATATCTATGTATTTCGATGAAATAACTAAATCAGATTTAAAAGCACAAAACTTTCTTAATTATGGAAACGAAAAAACAAACTATTGTTGTGGCAGAACAGGATTTGGCTACTCGAGAGATTTGACTGATCGTATGTACATTATTAAAGATGGTCAGACTATTCACGGCGAAGTGTAGAGCAAAAGAACAGCTGGCTGATTTTGACGTGAGAGCTTGTAAGGACTAGACATGATAGACTTAAACAAAGTTAGAATTAGGGAAAAGATAACTAGAGTACATAAAAGATAATTACCTTCAAATAAAGAACCCAGAATATGAGGTAAACTACTAGAACTGCATAAAGTTAGAAAATCATACTTTTCTACTGTCGAGCGCTATATGCGGTAATTGATAACGGTTGTGGTACGACCTTGCGATCGCTTTTACCAGGATTGTCTCAAGATGAAACACGATATAACTTTTAACGAGACTGTATCTCAGATTTGCTACACACACGTTCCAAGTTATGCAAGATGTTAACTATCAACTATTTACTAATTCAGTTGAAAAGGAAATTGACTAGAAGTAAAATTTAGAATTATTTGACAGTTGTAGATAAACCAACATTAGGTGTACCCCAACAGGCATCGCACACTAGTGGTGGAGAAACAACGTGTAGCTATAGCTTCTGCGTTACTTTTCTAACAAAAATATTAATCTTTGACGAACCTACAAGTATTGGACTATATTACATTATGATAGAATTAAGTAAATTACTGAAGATATAGCTAAAGATGATGTTATACTTTTGTAATCATCATGATTATGAATTTTATGCACTATAGCTGATGAAGTACTACATTTTGGTGCAGGAGGTAATAAAGAAACGCATTGAAGCAGATGGTGACAAAAGAAAAAAATATATGAGAAATGAGCGATATTATTTTAATATCAGTTCAATAGTGTTATAGACAGATTTAATTGATACTCTGTTAACAGAGAATTAATTTTTCTCTTTATTAGAAATATAGTTAGATAAATTACACAAGATAGTTTGTTATTATGAAATATGAAAGCAACTTCACCAAATAATTTGTTCAATGGCTGTTAACATGATAAAATAAATGAGTTGCATTGAAGATAGAGGAATATATGTCTTACGCCCTCGGATATGAAAAAGAATTAACCATGATAGAACAACAAAAAGATAGAGAATTTTATCAGAGTTATCAGCACTTATAAAGATGAATGGGATGTTAAACATAGCGAATGGTAAATAAGTCTTAGTTTCAAACAGAAAATGCTTCAATAGCGCATCGTAAGGTCTATTATCAAAATTTCATAATGTGCACAACACTTCAGTTAGAAAACAGTTAAAAAAAAAATAACGTTTATAGTTTGTCGTTTGGACTGCATGTAAAAGAAATATTAACGGAATTATATATTTTGATGATAATTATACTCAAGAGAGAATGATAGCGGACGAATTAATAAATAGTGAGGAAAAGAAAAGAGCATATTTTGCGTGGGGTATTTTTAGCTGGTGGCTCGGTAACAATCCTCGTACGTCCAGCTATCATATGGAAATATTCTTCTCACTACAAAGAATATAATAAAGAATTAAATGATTTAACTCATTTAATGGAATTCTAGAACTCTTGAAAGAAAAAGGTTTACAGTATATATAAAGAATCGAAAGATAGCTGAATTTATTATCTTGTTATGATATCAAGCCTTATTTCAATTTGAAGATGAGAGAATAGTCCGCGATAAAATGAATTCAGCAACAGAATGCAAAATTGTGATATGGCCAATATGAAAACAGTTAACGCAAAACAGGTTAGGGATATTAATGTTACAGAAGAACGCTAGGATTAGATACATGATGACAAACTTCGAATAGTAGCGGAAGCTAGGTTGAAATATCCATCATCTCTAAAGAAATTGTTGAAATGATAGAAGATGAAATTATTCGTCTGGGCTTAATCATAGGTTTAGAAAAATAGCTAAAATACAAAGAATTAAGAGATGGTACTCACGTTTGGTACTGAAGGAGAAAGAACATGAGCAAATGGGATGAACAAATTTTTAGTAGTAACAGAAAAGATTTATTTAGTCGATGAAGAGAATCATTTTTATGGTTTTTACCAAAAGAAGACGAAAAGGTAAAAAATAGTTGATACGTTTGTGTATGTATGAAGTAAAACGTCGTGAGATATGAAGAAGATCCAACCATAAACAATTGATAGATATGTTACAAAGAATTTGAAAACAAAAGAAGTTTTAGTTTATAGACGACCAACAGGCGGAGGAAGTTCGACTTCATGGTAAAGCTCTCAGTAGAAAGCAGGGACATATGAATGAAGAAGTAGGAAAACTATTACGAACAAACAGTTAATGCAGTTTCGTGAGCTAATGAGAAGCAGGAGAGTATCAGAGGAGTATGCGTTAGAAAATCTTCATTTATTGGTTTAATTAATGATGACAAACAAAGTAGGTCAAGTTCATAGGAGTAGTTTATGAATGTGAAGTTGATAAAGATAAAGTAGAAGTAAAAGAAGATGATACATTAGTTATAAAATGGAAACAAGAGAAGAAGGCAAAAGAGAAGACAATTACGAAAGTTGGTCAGAATTTTAAAACCGAAGTTATGTAATTCTTGGTAAATTCATAACTTGTTAAATTTTCAACGTAATATTGTAAGATTAGAAAGAATATTGTAATATATAAATATGAAAATAGAACCTCGATTTGAGAAGAACTTATTATAAGCTCTATAATAATCAAATCGAAGTTTTATTTTATTAAAGGAAAGATTGTGAGAAAATTTAACAAAGAAAGGATGATTACATGTTTAATATTAAAATGGACATGACACAAACAGTAGGTCTCGGCTGTTGTTATTTTAATAATTGGTAGATTTAAGAACGAGAGAAAATATTTAGACTTATTGTATCCCATCACCTGTACTGGAGGATTTTATCTGCAATACTTAATTTAGCACTAAGACAAACCACTAGTTATATTTGAGTTTGATAATACACTGCTGAAAGTTTTTATGACGTTGTTTTTTTACAAGTATAGGTTTTATCATGAGTTGAGATTACTAGTTGCGGAGCAGTGTTTTATTCTTATTATCTGCAATTATGTTAGTAGTACAAACATAGTAGCGGTTGCAGTATAGGGTATGCTATCAAATTAACCACTTATACATTACCACGGGTTCAACAGCTATGACAGGAGGACATGATCTATGGGTGTCATGGCACCTATTGTAGAAGAGATGGGCATTCAGGAGCAAAAGTGTAGCAATAGCAGCAGCAACTTTGACTTATAGCAGGATCAAGTTTAGGAGGTCCGTTTAAGAATAGATTAATTAGAAGGAAAATCTAGAAGTAAAAGTTGAAGTAATAGAGGAAAACATGCAAAACGACGAATTTTTATTTAATAATAGTATTAAAACTAGATGGAGAAAATTTTGCAAAAGCATTTTTATAATTTTACTAGCGATGTACTGTATAGGAAGTTACCTATCTATTTATATAACCTGCTCCTAAAGTTTCCAAGCTATATGACCAATGCTTATAGCGGCTGTGTATTTAGAAATATTTTCGGATGCAACCACCAAAGTTGACCCTTCATTATGAAATAGCCCGTCCCTTGAGCAGTGTCTCTTTAAATTTGTTTTTAGAATGGCAATGATAAGCTTTACGCCTTTGGGAGTTAGCTATCTTTGCAGGTCAACTGGACATTGCATATTAGCTCTGTGCGTTACTTGCTTTATGTGTACTAGCCGGCTTTATTTTACAACATCGAGTAATGGAAGCAATTATGACTCGGCCAGTGCTTTCAGCTGGACATGTAGGGATTTGGATTAGGTGCAACGCCAAATGGTATTAAGTGATTACGCAAGTGTAACAGATAAATATAAATATTCTCATATTGCATTTTTCGTTGCTGCCGATAGTAGGTGCATTGTTTTATTGATTTCTTTAATGTAGCTATCATTAGTGGATTTTATCATAGTGAAGATAATCATCAGAGCTCGATAGTTAATATCAGACTCTTATTTTTATATTTAATGTGTCTTTCGATCAAGACCACATCATATGCGACGAAGCACTCTGCATAGTACTAGAACCATCTTCATTTTGATAGTTTTCTATTATAGCCGCTAAACAACGTCCAACAGCAAGACCAGAAACTGTTTTAGTGTGTGAATGAAATCTCAACTTTCTCCTCTGTCTCACGTTTGAAGCGCATATTAGCATCGGCGAGCTTGGAAATCAGTACGTTAGAGAGAGAACGAACTATCCGTATATGCATCGTAACCCAGTAAACTCAAACTTCAATATCATATAAGTACTCTGAGAATCCAGTATCACCTGAACACAAGTGATAACACGCATGGTGGTTTAATCAGAATGTTTTCAAGGTGTTCTGTCATAATTTCTAGTTGTTCATAAGGAGTTTTCTGGTTTGCAAAACGAGACCATTTCTACTTTTGTTAAATTGGTGAAGACGAATCAAGCTTTTCAATACGAGTATCACGTCCTGCACTTCCCTGCCTCAGATCTCAGCAGATACTAAAATGCAGTTACTTCCTTTTGGAAGCATGTCTTCACTTAAAAATTTCGTTGTTGTAGTAGTTTGTTAATGGTACTTCCAGCAGTAGGAATAAGTGTTAATCCTTCTGATTCTACAGTATAAAACATCCTACTGGAAACTTAGAAATTGACCCGTTCCAAATAGTGCTGTTTTATTAACAGGTTGAGGAACCATGCTATTCTTCATAACCATGCTCAATAACGTGAGTATCTATCATAAAAGTTAATTAAAGCACGTTCTAATAAAAGCTCCAGCTATAGAATACAAATCTACTCCTGATATTTTAGCACGTTCAAAATCTGGCAATATCTAATTCTTCTACTAAATCAGTGAGCTTTTTGGTTCCAAAATCAAAACTCACGAACTTTTCCTATACGACGAACTTCAATGTTTTTCATCTTCTGTTTCTCCAAAAAGGAGTTTCATCAGATATTGGGTTAGGGAATACGAATGATCGAAACCCTTCAGAAATTTGTTTAACCGATATCACGTGTTGTTATTTCATCAGATACCTCATATCGTTGATAACATCAGTAGCATCTTCGCCAGCTTTATACCGCAATCTTCACTGTGCGAAGAGCCGGCCCCACCTCAAGGAGACTACGACGTTTTTATCAAGATCGATTAGTAGATCAACAACATCAGTATCAAGATTTCTTGCTCAATTTTCTTACCATTTCAGGATTTGCTCTAAATAATCTTAATATCTAACATATATATTTCTCCTTTATTTATAATATTATGAAAAGAGTGGCTAGAAATAAAGTCCCTTACGTTTAACTTAAACGGTAAGACGACTAAAATTATCGTGGTTCCACCCAAATTCAATCCATAGGATTCTTTTAAAAATAATTTGATATAAGTTATAGTAAATTAAAATGAATTTAAAAGTCACCAACCACACCTTTCTATTCTTAGATTAAAAACATGTCTATAATCAAATTTATATTTATTTAAATCAATTGTATGTTTTATCTTTAAGTATTTTGTCATGCTGTTTAACCACACATTTACTCCTCATTCTTGGCCTGTTTGATTTAGAAGAGTTGTAAGATCGTATAAACATAATGCTGTAGTGGTCTCCGTGTTTACGCCGATAAACCATCTGCAGTTTCCTTCTAGTGCACTGTCAATAGCATTAAAACTAAAGTCATGTCATCATCTCTATGGTCATCCGTTAAACTTTTCTTCTGAATTGGCTTTTCTTCAATTTTTTATTCAGAAGATATAGTGTCACTTTTATTCATATTAGTATTATTTGTTGCTTTTCAGCAGCGTTAATATTATTTTTTATAACACTATTTTCTGAATTTTTATTTTTAATTTTTGTTGTTAGTTCTTTTGAGTTGTTAATTTTTGAAAATTCTAAAGTAGGTAAGAAATCCTCTAATTCTTTTATAAAGCTTTTGCAGAATCTAGAATGGACATTTCATCATCGTTATTATTTTCTACTTAATTTTGCATAGTTTTCCGGTATTTAACTTCTTGAACATTATTGTGTTGAAGCTGATAATAAAGCTTGTTTTTTTAGCATTTATAAGTCTTGCAATGAGTTCAATGAGATTCAATGATTTTTTGCTCACTTAGTAAGAATATTCTATTAAATATGCAAGTTTCTTCTCTAAGTTCATTATCAATTTTATTGCTATTTATATTTTCTAAGAAGTAACTTTAGTACAACTTAAGATTGTAGGGCCAGTTTGCAGGTCAAATTTTTCTAATTCATTTAGCATATGTTCTACTCCAGTGAATGCATCAGTATTATGTTCTGCTGATGCCGCATCTCAATTCTTCAATTAAACCTTTTGTCATATCCAAGTGTTCAATATTTGGTATTTTCTCACTGATTAAGTAATGTATTATATTGTTTAATAAATTTCTATCTTTTTTTTATCAGTGGCAGATGAATTTATATGAATATATTTTTTATCAAAGCTGTTCAACATAGCCAACAACCACAGTTAAAGCCGAGTTAGTAGGTGTTCTTCAATGCTATCTTTAATTGATTTAAGGCACGATTAATACGATTAACCTGTTTTTTTATCTTTTATTTGCTGGTTGTTATCAGCGATTAGAGAATTAATTATTAATAACCGGTATTCTTATCAAATTCTCCTTTTAATATATGTTCCTATGATGGTTGTAATTTTTATTTTAAATAAGCCTAGATCCAATTGTGATTTTATTTTCACATAGTGATTATGAGAACCATGGGGAACAACGAATTATCTCCGTCTATTTGAATTTATCAGGGCAATACCAGTATTGCTCTGATAACGCTAGTAACTCTTGTTCAAAATCTACCTTTATCTCCTGTTACTCTTGGAATTTGAATTTACTTCTTGAATTAAATATGGATGTATATGAGTTGGACTATGCTCTTGGGTTGGTTCGTTAAAAATAAAGAAGTCTTTTGTAACTTTTTATTGCTTTTTGAACCCATAGACATCGGCACATATCAATTTGTTTTTCTATTTCATCATTTAAAAGATTAGAATCATCACCAATATGAATTTCTCATATCTAAAAGACAGTGAGTATGATCTCCGATGTGGATAAGTAAGAGCTAGCCCCTTTAGTTGTTTCATGACTTTACTAGATTTATCAATATTTAATATTTTGATGATAGTCTATTTATCTTGAACGTCTTTAGTTGGTTTTAGCGATTTTTCAGGAGATGTAGTATTGCTATGTGAGTTACTATGATTATTAGATGAAGCATATTTATTTATTAAATACTCCCATTTAGTACCGCGTAGACTATCAAACGAAATAATATGATTATGGCTACCATGTTTAACAACAAACCAAAACTATTATGACCTATAATATCACTTTCTCTTAAAATATAACCATCGCTAGTGGCGAGTTATACCAGCTGTGGCTGTTAGGTGCTCATTATTTATACCGTTGTTTTATAGAATTTAATTGAGCAGCACCTTCAAATCAGATTTTAATAAAGTGATAATGATCTCCGTGACGAACCACAACCGTCAGCAGTTTTAACAATACTTTTGATTGAATTGATAATTATCCTCATGAGTTGAAGTTTCATGAGGATGACCATGAGAAGAAGCTGAAATAGTTTTAGCAGTTTCGTCCACGGCTATTACTGTTTAACACCTCTTTAGGTGGTAATAATATTTTCCGTTGACTTTATAATATAACCTTGAGCTACTGTATTGGATACTTTCGTCTTTTAATTCTATAGTTTTTATCATATAAACAAGTTTATCTAAAAATTTGAAGGTTATACGAACAAGACCTTTCATAATGTATATGATCACCATGAGTTACATAACCATCTTCTGTAATTTCAACAACTATATCACTTACCCTATCACAAGCGATGTGTTTAGATTGTTTACTTTGAACAAGGCTAGAGGAAGTAGAATCAGTATTTTTCCAATTATAACCAGCGTAGCTAATTCCAGTGCAAGAATACTGTAGGAATTATAAGTAGTTTTTCTATTTTTATTCATATAAAAGTTCTAATTTATTTTCAAAATGATTACGATTTATTCTAACATAATATTATGGTTTGTAACAGAAATAATTACTTAATAAAATCTTTTATTAATGCTGTTTAATAATAAAAATATGTTTTTTATATAATTATAATAATTCATATATTTAAAGAAATTAAGTTGCTATAAATTTTGATTTTAAAAATTAGTTGATGCTGATTATTTATTAAAAACTCGTGATAATGTGTGTCGTTTATGATTGATGCGTGTTGGTATGCTAGAAGAAGGTCTTTTAATGTATGATAAAGCTACCTTAGTCGATTGGACGGATATAAGCCTGGGTGAGTTTGGAGAAGACCTTGGAAAGCTTCTATCAAGATAATTATCAAAGAAATTTTTAATATTCTGAGCATAAAGAAATACAAGTACTTGTTTATGGTTTTACCATGCCAATCAAGGGTTGGGAGATGAAACAATGTTGTTTATACTTTTTAATTATGCAGGTTTGATAATATAAAAATCATTGATGGTGGTTTGATAAAGAAGAGTAGAACAACAAGTTTAATAAAACTATAATCGAAACTGATAGAATAAAGCGTGTCAAATGTGGTTTCCATGAAGAGGCTCAAGATATTAGAAAAAAGCAATATTTACTAATGAGTTATTATCTTTCGTGAATGGTGCAGATGTTCAAATTATTGATACTTAGATTAGAAACGAGTACAACGAACGAGTTATCTATGGCAGCAATAAGCAGGACACATCCAGGTTCTATTTCATTCCGTTTAATTCATTAGTGACGAAGATGGATTTATAAAAATCAAGAAGAGCATTGAAAGAATATTTTGTAAGCAAGGACTTGATAGTAAACTTTCCAAGTGCATGCTGCACTGGAGTGCGTAT